>ERZ791887.61-NODE-61-length-122450-cov-7.530218_pt1 | contig 122450 bp, 114 predicted proteins | sample MGYA00510157_ERZ791887 | MGnify/ENA primary metagenome ERZ791887 (study PRJEB30046, sample SAMN00792112) | human gut metagenome | study: EMG produced TPA metagenomics assembly of the A metagenome-wide association study of gut microbiota in type 2... | reverse complement strand
GCGGCTTCCTCTGTCCCTTCGGCTGGTTTCAGGAGCTGCTGCATAAGATCCCGACAAAGAAGCTCTCCACAAAGAAGCTCAAGCCCCTGACATACCTCAAGTACGCCGTCCTGCTGGTGATGGTTTTCCTCCTGCCGGCGTTTTTGGTGAACGATGTGGGCATGGGCGACCCGTTCTTCTGCAAGTACCTCTGCCCCCAGGGCGTGCTGGAGGGAGCCATCCCGCTGTCCCTTGCCAATGCCGGCATCCGGGCGGCACTGGGCAAGCTGTTTACATGGAAATTCAGCATCCTACTGTCGGTGATCGTGCTGAGCGTACTGTTCTACCGGCCGTTTTGCAAGTGGCTCTGCCCGCTGGGCGCGTTCTATGCGCTGTTCAACCGGGTGTCCCTCTTCCAGATGAAGGTGGACAAGAGTAAGTGCGTCTCCTGTGGGAAATGCGCCAGAGCCTGCAAGATGGACGTGGATGTGACGAAAACGCCCAACCATACCGAGTGCATCCGCTGCGGGATGTGCATCCGTGCCTGTCCGACGAACGCCGTGTGCTTCCGCTACGGCTTCGGCGATGGAAAAGAGAAAGAAAACGCAGCGACGCTGCGAGAAAACAACAAAGCTTAAGGAGAAACGAATATGAACGCAAAGAAGATACTGGCTCTGCTGCTGGGCGCGATGATGCTGCTCGCCCTTGCAGCCTGCGGCGCAAAGGACAACGACAAGCAGGCGGATATGAGCGGAGACAGCTCCGCCATGACCGGCGAGCCGAAAACCGCCGAGGAGGCGCTCGCCCTGCACAAAAAGCTGATGGAACAGGAGAACACGATTCTCTCGCAGAACACTGCGCTCTGGGAAAAGGTGTTCATGGCGGCCGATAAGGGCATGACCATGCAGGAGGACGGCAAAAACTACGGCGACTTCCTGCTCAAGACCATCGAGGACGCCAAGGAAGAGTTCAGTGACGAGGAGTATGAGTGGCTGAAGGAGTCGGCCACGGAGATCAGTAATATTGAAAACAAGCTGACCGAGTTGGAAGAGAAGTATCCCGAGATCATGCAGAAATCCATGGACGGCGATATGAGTATGCCCGCGGGCAGCGACACGAGCACCCCTCCCGACGACGGCAGTATGCAGAAGTTCCCCGCCTTTGAAGGGAAAGATCTGGACGGCAACACGGTGAAGAGCGACGAGCTGTTCTCCGGCAACACCGTCACCGTAGTGAATTTCTGGTTCACCACCTGCAATCCCTGCGTGGGCGAGCTTTCCGAGCTGGACGCACTGAACAAGGAGCTTGCGAAGAAGGGCGGCTCTCTCATCGGCGTCAACACCTTCACGCTGGACGGCGACGAAACGGCAATTTCCGAGGCGAAGGACGTGCTGGCCAAGAAGGGCGCCACCTATCAGAATGTGTATTTTGACTCAGATGGTGAGGCGGGAAAGTTTACTACCAACATCTTTGCCTATCCCACCACCTATGTGGTTGACCGCAGCGGCAATATCGTGGGTGAGCCCATCGTAGGAGCCATCACGGAAAAGAAGCAGGCGGAGACGCTGCAAAAGCTCATCGAGCAGGCGCTCGCCGCCGATGTGGGCTGACCCGAGATTTAAAAAGTGCCTATGATGAAGAAAAAGCGTTGTAAGCCGACAGATATTCTGCGCGCCATTTCGCTACCTCTGGTAGGCACTGCCGGAGCATGGCTGTACCGCCGCTATGCAGGCTGCGCCGCCGATACCTGCGCCATCACCTCGGGTCCGTGGCTCTTTGCAGGCATTGGATGCATCCTTGGATCGCTGCTGTATACTGTCCTGCGGCCCGACCGCAGCGAAGAACAGGACAGGGAAGGGTCGGAGTGAGTCCTGATTCCCCTGAAGGAGGAAACGCGATGTATCGAAGTGTATTGGCCCTGCTTTTCGCCATGGCGCTGCTGCTGGGCGGCTGCGCTGCCGGGCAGCAGACTGTGCCGAAGGAAAAGAGCGGACAGGAAACAAACATGGGCGGACAGGCTTTTGACCGGTCCGACGAGGAGATCACCTATATGGATACCACGGAAAATGTCATCTATCTGGCGGGCGGCTGCTTCTGGGGCATGGAACAGCTGATGCAGTCCATCCCCGGCGTTATCGACGCCGAGAGCGGCTATGCCAACGGCACCTGCGAGGCGGACGCCGATTACAAGACCGTCTGCAAGGGAGAGACCGGCTTTCGGGAGACCGTGCGGGTGGAATACGACCCCGAGCAGGTGAGTCTTGACGCGCTGCTGCTGGCGTACTTCTATGTCATCGACCCCACGGTACAAAACCGGCAGGGCAACGACCGCGGCAGCCAGTACCAGACCGGCGTTTACTTCACCAATGAAAGCGCGAGAGAAACGGTGAAGCGCATCGCGGAGATCGAGCGCGGCCGCAGCGAGAAATTCTTCGTGGAGATCGGCCCGCTCAAGAACTACTATCCCGCCGAGGAATATCACCAGAACTACCTCGAAAAGAATCCGAGCGGCTACTGCCACATCCCGCGCGCGGAGATGGAGCTCTTTTCCCGGCTGCGCATCGACCCGGGCGACTATCAGAAGCCCGCGGCGGAGTCCATCCGGGACAAGCTGACGGCGGAGCAGTACCGCGTCACGCAGGAGAGCGGCACGGAGCGCGCCTTCACGGGCGAGTTCTGGGACAAGTTTGAAAAGGGCATCTATGTGGATGTCGTCACCGGTGAGCCGCTCTTTTCCTCCACGGATAAGTACGAGAGCGGCTGCGGCTGGCCCGCCTTTACAAAGCCCATCGAGGGTCCTGCCGTAGTGGAAAAAGAGGATCTGAGCCACGGAATGCGCCGCACGGAGGTCAGAAGCCGCGCCGGAGACTCCCATCTCGGTCATGTGTTCACCGGCGACCCGGAGTCGCCCAACGGCGTGCGCTACTGCATCAACAGCGCGGCCCTGCGCTTCGTCCCCTATGAAAAAATGGAGGCCGAGGGCTACGGATACCTGCTGTACCTGTTTGAAAAATAGGTCGCAAGCGGTCGGCAATCACTATCAGAACATAACAGCATATCGGACTGCCCGGTGGCAGTCCGATATGCTGTGAATGGAATTTTCCGCACTCTCAATGAGATGATTTCGAAACGGAGAAGCACCATGTATCTTTTTCAAATAAGCAACTACGACGATCCTGCTGTGGACAGAGAAACCGCAGAGCTGCTGCACCAGCGTTTGGAAGCTGAGAGCCGGCGGCGCTGCCCCGCTATGTGGAATGCGATAGACCGCATCAGAACTCACGCCGCGAAAGGCCCAGGGCGCGAAAAGCGGACGGTGCGCTACCGCATTTATGGCTTGTTTCTGCTGGCTTTGGGCCTTTTGACGCTGATCCTTGGCATGATGCCGCCAAGAACCACCGATGTGATCATTGTGGGCGGAGCCGTGATCATTGCAGGCCTGCTGGAGTTTGCCCTTGCTCGCGGAAGAACACCGCCGCGCATACCGGCGTCCTGCAAAAAGGAGGCGCGGAAAGCGCTGGAGCTGCGGCGCACCGTTGATTGGGAAAAGCTCAAAACCACCATCCGCTTCGAGGATGCCGGCATAACGATCTGCGTGGAGGAGAACGAAGAACATCTCCCGTACACACGGATAAAGAGCGCCTTTGAATCATTGCATTTGTGGCTTGTGGTCTGCGACGATGAATGCGCGCTGCTGCTCCAGAAAAAGGACCTGAGGGCCGGGAACGCAGACAGCTTCCTCTCTGACATCATTTCAAAAATGAACACAGGAACAGATGCATCCGGCTGAACACGGCAGCTATGTGACGTTACCAGTCCGTTTGTCCCAGTGGGACTTCAACTATGGTCCAGCTATCGACGGAAGCACACAAATGAGCGATTTCCAGAAGGATGATCGGAGGCAGATGAATAAGCGAGGGATAGCTTTTATAGCGGTAGATATCAGGGCTGTTGTCAGCAAAATGTAGGAACAAGAGACCAATCGGTAGGCAACGAACATGGGAGTTGAAGCAGCATTTTATATCCGCCTAAGAAAGATCCAGCAGGCATTCGACCACTGAGAACACACCATCTGATACCTCCCCCTGTTCAGAGCTTCTGAACAGCCATCCATGTCGAAAGCGGAGAGACTGCGATACAGCAATCTCTCCGCTTTTCTGCCGTGATCTCCTGCTTTGAGCGGAGAGGCCGAACCTGTACGACAATGAAAAAACATGGCTCCAAGCCGGGACAGGCGGTTCTTATGAGGTATCCTCACATCTGCGGCACTGTCGACGCTGTCCAAAGGCAGCCCACACTCATCCCTCTAAGTACGGGCATCGGATGCCCTGACTTTTTGCGGTCTTTTGAGGATACCCCGCCTCCGTCCGCCATCGTTACCCTCGAACATCCTTATGCCCACAGCGGTGTCGCTGTGGGCTTTTTTTGCGCCCTGTGCGCGACGCCGATGGAAATCTGATCTGCCTGACCTGCGCTGATTTCACCGATGAAGCAGAGTTTCGCCGTTGGAAGAGGTGGTCGGACCAAGACTTTCACGCAGAGGACAAAAGCGATGTGGAGGAAAGCGACCACACCACATCTATGGGCATGGTTTCGGAAGCCGCCCTTGCTGTTCCCAATGAGGAGGCTTTGGTAGCGGAAAGGCAGGTCAGAGAAGATCAGATTCGTTGTGCGGAGGCGGCGGTTTCTGGGATCAGAAGCATACTGACTGGGGCACAGTTTTACAGACTCCGGCAGTATTGCATCGAAGGGAAAAGAGAGAGCGAAATCGCCGAAGCAGAAGGTGTCACACAGCAGGCTGTGTCTAAATCGCTGGTTTCCGCTTTGAAAAAACGAGAAAATTTTTGAAAAGGGGTCCAAAAATGGTTGTGAAAAAGCCTGAAAAAAGATGATTGGTGAAGGGACAAGTATCCCCATCTTCTGAACCTTGAAAACACCGCCCAGGCGGTCATATCCGGTGACTGGAATACCTTTGCTGACGGCGCGAGCGTCAGACCGAGTGCGCGAAGATCACCTGTGCGGAGCATCTCCGCATACAAGGACGGCCTAATAAGGTGCAGAGCGATATCGCCGTGGGTGCGGGTATCAAAGGCACGGATGGGGAGGCGCTGCATTTTTTCAAACATTTCGTCCCGAATCTTTTTCAGCGTTCCCTGCGCGATGGTTACCATGACACGGTTATAAAAAAGCGTAGCCAGCACGCCGATCAGATAGACCGCGCCGATTACGACCAGCACCTTCAAAAGCTGTGTGAATACCGGGGCAGAGCTTGTGAGCAGCGGCGCGATATAATCGTCGATCAGGGATTGCAGGAACAGCGCCGAAGCAGCAGACGCAATGGCGCTGAGCAAAATGCAAATCACCACAAAAATGAGCTGTCCCTTATAGTCCTTCATATAGGAAAGCAGCCGCCGCAGTGTCTTGGTGTCAAATTGCTGCTTCTGCATCATATCTCCCGAAACCGGTCCGTTTTTCTTATTCATGTTCGCTGTCTCCTTCCTGTTGGGATTCATACACTTCTCTGTAAATATCGCAGGTTTTCAGCAATTCATCATGCGTTCCGCACGCTGCGATTTTGCCATCGTCCATAACAACGATCAAGTCGGCGTGCTGCACAGAGCTGACGCGCTGAGCAATGATGAGCTTGGTGGTGTCAGGGAGGAAGGTCGAAAGGGATTTTTGGATGGAAGCATCCGTTTTGGTATCAACAGCAGAAGTGGAATCGTCCAGAATCAGAACCTTTGGGTTTTTCAGCAGAGCGCGGGCAATGCATAGCCGCTGCTTCTGACCGCCTGATACATTGGCGCCGCCCTGCTCGATATAGGTATCATATTTGTCCGGGAAGCTTTGAATAAATTCATCCGCGCAGGCAAGGCGGCAGGCTTCCTCGATTTCTTCATCCGTGGCATTTTCGTTGCCCCAACGCAGATTTTCTTTGATTGTACCGGAGAACAGTTCGTTCTTTTGCAGCACCATGGCAACGGCATTGCGCAATACGCCCAAATCATATTTACGCACATCCACGCCGCCCAACAATAACTGACCGGAACTCACATCATAGAGCCGCGGAATCAACTGAACAAGACTGGACTTGGAAGAGCCCGTGCCGCCGATGATGCCAACGGTCTGCCCGGAGACGATAGAGAGGTCAATGTCGCTCAGCACCTTCTTGTCCGCCTTCGCCGCATATGCAAAGCTTACCTGCTCAAAGCGGATGGAACCGTCCCTGACGGTCATTTCCGCGCCGGTCGGGTTGTCAATATCCGTTTTTTCCTCCAGCACTTCCGCAATGCGGTGAGCAGAGGCAAGGGAGATGGTGATCATGGTAAAAACCATGGAGAGCATCATCAACGCCATCAAGATCTGCGTGGCGTAGGAGAACAGCGCCGTCAGGTCGCCGGTGGTCATGCCAAGTGCCGCACTGTTTCCGCTTGCGACAATGGCTTTTGCGCCAATCCATGAAATCAGGATCATGCAGGCGTACATGAAAAACTGCATAATGGGCGAGTTGAACGCCAGCAGCCGCTCCCCGGCGGCAAAGTCCTCATAGATGCTTTGGGAAATGCCTTTGAACTTTTTGATCTCGTGATCCTCCTGATTGAAGGATTTTACCACGCGGATACCGCGGACATTTTCCTGAACGACATTGTTGAGCGTGTCGTAGGTGCGAAAAACGCGGCCAAACAGCGGCCCGACCTTGCGAATAATCAAAAGCAGCAGCAATGCCATAATGGGAATAACCGCAAGGAGAATAAGTGCAATGGTCGTGTTAATGCGGAAAGACACAATCATGGAAAATACCAGCATGACAGGGCCGCGCACTGCCATGCGAATCAGCATTTGATAGGCATTCTGAATATTGGTCACGTCGGTTGTCAGGCGGGTGACGATGGAAGCAGTGGAGAACTTGTCAATGTTGGAAAAGGAAAAGGTCTGTACGTTGTCATACATATCCTGTCTCAGATTTGCCGAAAACCCTACGGAGGTTTTTGCCGCAATGTGTGCGGAAAGAACGCCTGTCAGTAATTGCAGCGCGGCAAAAATCAGAATGGCGATGCCAAATTTCCAGACGGCTGCCATGTTCCCCAAGTCGCTCCCCTGATCGATCAAATCTGCCATGCGAAGCGGGATGAGAATTTCGAAGGCTGCCTCCAGAATGGAGAGCAGAATGGTGAGTATGGAGCCTTTCTTGTATTCCCGCAGGCTCCCCAATAAGGTTTTTATCATGATAATCCTCCTATTTGTTTATATGTAGTACGCTACACTTTGGAGCGATATAAAAGCCGATTGTGAACCGGCTTTTATGTCAAATGTTCTGCAACGGTCAACAACAAATCTCTCAGCCGCTCACGATCCTCCGGGGAAAGGGGGGCTAACAGCATTTTCTCGTTTTCCAGCTGATTCCGCTGCATATCCTTGTCGATGGCCTCTGCCTGCGGCGTCAATTTGACATACTTATTGCGCCCATCTTCGCAGGGCCAGCATGTCACATAGCCGCTTTGCTCCATGCGCGAAACAAGACCGACGACGGTGGGGTGAGCGACACCCAAAAAGGTTTCAATCTCCTTTTGTGTGGCCTGTCCACCCCGGCTGCTGAGGTATAGAAACACTCTGCCCTGGGACATGGTTAAATGGTACTGCTTCAGCTCAGCATCGGCTCTCACCGCCAGCTTATCATTGATGCGCTTGATGAGGTAGCCGACATCGTTCTTCATCACTGGGATTCACCTCTGTATGTAGTATGCTACACATGGTAACAAAAAAGCATCAGAATGTCAAGCGCTTCTGCAAAAAACGTTTTTTCGCGTGCACTCGGCGCTTTTTACTTCCTGCCGCTTTGCGGCAGCGTGACCTGAAAGGTGATGATGCCGCTTTCGTAGCGAGCGCCGATGCGCCCGTGATGGCGGGTCACGATCGCCTTGGCTGTGGACAGTCCGATACCGTTCCCGCCGGTCGCGCGGGCGCGGGAGGAGTCCGCACGGTAAAAGCGGTCAAAATAGTGGGGCAGCTGCGCGGCATCTATTCCGGCACAGGGGTTGGAGAGCGCCAGCTCCACGCTTTTTCTCCGAGAAAAGGCCGCAAGATGGATCGTTCCGCCCGCGTCACAGTATTTCACAGCATTGTCCAACAGGATCGTCAGCAAGCGGGAGATATCGTCCGGCACGCCGCTGACGCACAGACCGGGGACGATCTCCGCCGTCAGTTCTTTTCCGGCAGACTCGGCAAGGGGACGAAAATTTTCGATGCAGCCCTCAGCCAGCTCACTGAACGGTACAGCCGCGACAGCCGAAGGCGGCAGAGCTTCCTCGCTGCGCGCCAGCTCCACGAGATTTTTGATGAGGCTGTCCATGCGCTGGATCTGCTCCTGCCCGCTTTCCAGCCACAGACGGTTTTCCTCCGTTTCTTCGATCAATCCCAGGTCGGCGGACAAGATCGCAAGGGGCGTTTTCAGCTCATGGGAGGCGTCTGTCACGAATTGCCGCTGCCGCTCCCAGTTTTCCGCAAAGGGGCGCGTGGCGCGCTTGGAGAGTACCAGCAGCAGAAGGAATACGATCCCCGCGCAGAGCACAAAAACCGCCGCCATCACGCGGAACACTGCATAGGCGGATTGCAGCTGCATGAAGCAGTCAACGACGATTAGCGTATATCCGCCGGCTTCATTTTCAAATCTTCCGAAGCGGTACTGCCCGACATAGCCCTTGGCCGTGCCCTTGGAAACGATCTGCTCGATCGTGGAAACAACGGTCTGCCGGTCCAGCGCGGCAATATGCTCAAGATTGACCGCGCTGACGGCATCCTCTGCCGTCAGGCGCACAATGAAATAGCGGGTCTCAAACGGCGTCTCCGGCGTGATCTGAAAGCCTGTGTGGGCGGAGGGGCTTGCATTGCCGTCCGGCACCGGGAATTCGCCATCGTTCTGATATAGGATGTCGATGGCCTTGTCCGCCCGGCTTGCGGCAACACAGTAATTCCCGATGCCGATGGTTGCGCAGAGAACCGTCATGGTCCCCAGCAGCGACAGCATGGCGATGGCGATGAATTTTTTCCGCAGCGTTCGGATCATGCGATCTCCTCCAATAAGTATCCCTGTCCCCGTCGGGCGGCAATGCGGACATTGGAACCCACCATTTCAAGCTTTCGGCGGAGATAGGAGATATAGGCCCAGACGACATTCAGCTCCGCGTCGCTGTCATAGCCCCAGATGCGCTCCATGAATTGCTCTGTGGAGATCAGCCGTCCCTTTTGCCGCATCAGCAGCTCCAGCATTTGAAATTCCTTGCTGCTCAGGCGCACGGAAGCGCTTTCGCCGACCAGCTCGAAGGTGGAGCGATTCAGGGTGGTGTTGCCGATGGTGAGAAGGCTTGGGGTATAGGCGCCGCCGCGGCGGGTCAGTGCCCCCACCCGCGCCACGAATTCTCTGGGGTCAAAGGGCTTGGGGAGATAATCGTCCGCGCCGCCGGTCAATCCCGCTACGCGGTCTTCGATCTGGCTTTTTGCCGTCAGCAGAAGGACAGGGGTCGCGACGCCCTGCTCCCGCAGAGCGGTCAGAACCTGAAGCCCGTCCAGCTTCGGCATCATGATATCCAGTACCAGCGCGTCATAGTTTTCCGCAAGGCCATAGTCCAGCGCGTCCTGCCCGTTGTTGACCACATCCACGGAATAATGCTCCCGCTTGAGCAGCGCCTCCAATGCGCGGGTCATGGCAGCTTCGTCATCGGCCACTAAAACTCTCATATCGGTCCCTCCTCATGGTGTTCGATCAGATCGCGGATGGTTTGCAGGGAAAGGTCGATGGAGGTGATCTCATCGGCGCAGCGCTTCAGCTCCTGTATCAGCAGCGCCTGATCCGGAATGTTCTGCTTATATTTGAGCTGATGCTCGATATTGGCCCAGCAGTCCATGGCGATGGTGCGCAGCTGGACCTCCAGCCATACGGTTTTTGGGGAATTTCCCAGAAAGCGCAGCGGCATCGAAAGGATCATGTGATAGCTTCGATAGCCGTTGGGCTTCGGGCTGCGGATATAATCCTTTTCCGTTTGGATCTGCACGCCGGGGATGGCGCGGATCAGCTCCGCCGTGCGGTCGATATCCTGAATGAACGGACAGACCAGACGGACGCCCGCAGCGTCAAAGACGTTTTTCATCGCGCTTTCCGCCGTGACGGGAAAAGCGAGCCTTTGCAGCTTTTGCCGCATACTCTCCGCGCTCTTGATGCGCGTTTGAGACGACGCGACCGGGTCACGGTTTCCCAGCTGCACCTCGTAGCGGCGGATCATATCCATGCAGGAGAGAAACTCGGAGATCGCGCCTTCCAGCAGGATCAGGTTCTCTCCGTAGAATTCCCGCTCTGCCGATGTTACTTCCGGTACTGAATAGTCCATGATCGACCTCCTTGCTGTCATTGTAAGTCATTCAGGTACAGGCCGCAGTGCAGGCGGTCGCTCTCGTCCAGCGTCAGCAGCAGTGTCAGCTGCTCTGTTTCGGCTTTGACGGAGATGTGCCCGACGCCGTTTTCATCTGTGGAGGCGTCTGTCACCGCAGCGGCGGTAAAATGCAGTGCGATGCGGCTGATCTCCCGGCCGTCGCTTCCTGTAAGGATCAAGGTTGCCTCGTTATCTTTCGGCACTTGAAAGGAGGATGCTTCTCCGCGATCGTTCAGCGCGGCGGACTGTTCTGTTTGCCGGCAGCGGATACGAACGCTGCCTCTGCGTATCGCCATTCCGTTTTCATATCGAAAAACCGTCGTAAGTTCCAAATTTTCTTCCTGTTCTGATTCTATCGCGGATTTGTGAAATAAGTTTGAATATGCACAAAAAACAAGAAATAAGCAGACGAGCAAACAGGCGGGGATCGAGGCCCTGCGGATGAACTTCATGGAAAAGCACCTCCCTTCAAGCTGCCTCCATCATACGCGGCGGACTCAAAAACAACTTAAAAAACGGAGAAAATGGATTTTTAACTTGCTTTTAAGTTGGGCATCTACAATGGGGGCATCCGAAAAAGAAGGAGGGTGTGTTCCTTTGATCGAAATTGAGCACCTGAGCAAGCGATACGGCGAGCATCCGGCGGTCTCGGATCTGAGCGTTACCATCGAAAGCGGTCAGATCTACGGCTTCCTCGGCCCCAATGGAGCGGGGAAGTCCACCACCATGAATATCATGGCCGGCTGCCTTTCCGCAACGGAGGGGCATGTGCGCATCGGCGGCTACGATATTTTTGATGAGCCGGAAAAGGCCAAAAGGCTCATCGGTTATCTCCCCGAGCAGCCGCCGCTTTATCTGAATGAAACACCAATGGAATACCTGCGCTTTGTAGGGGAGGCTAAGGGCCTGCGCGGAGCGGAGTTGACGGCACAGATCGCCGATGCCGTGGCGCGCACGGGCATTGAGCCGGTTCGAAACCGCAGAATTTCCACGCTTTCCAAGGGCTACCGGCAGCGCGTGGGCATTGCGCAGGCGCTGCTCGGCAGGCCGGAGGTCATCATTCTGGATGAGCCGACCGTCGGCCTTGACCCCATCCAGATCATCGAGATCCGAAATCTGGTCAAGGAGCTCGGAAAGCGCCACACCGTCATTTTCAGCTCCCACATTCTCTCCGAGGTGCAGACCATCTGCGACAAGATCCTCATCATTTCCAAAGGGACGCTGACCGCCCTCGGCACTCCGGCGGAACTGGAGCGGCAGCTGCGCTCGGCGGGCGAGATCGTGCTCACAACAGATGCGGAGGCGGAAAAGGCGCGGGCGCTGCTCTCGGCACTGCCCCATATCACGCAGGTCGAGCCCGCGGAGAGCGCGGCAGACGGCGCGGTGACCATGCACCTCAAAACGGACAGCGACGATATGCACGCAGTCTCCCGCAGCATTTTCTTTGCCTTTGCAAAGGAAAATCAGGCACTTTTGGAGTTGTCTGTCCGGAAGGCCAGCTTGGAGGATGTGTTCCTTGAGCTGACGGAGAGCGGGCAAACGGAGGAATCTGAGCAATACACCGAAGAACCAAACAAAACGGAGGTGGACGCTTAATGGGCGCAATTTTTCGCCATGAGCTGCGAAACTATTTCCACTCACTGACTGCCTATGTATTCGGCGCGTTTCTGCTGGCAGTGGTGGGACTTAGTTCCGTGCTCTACAATTTGCAGGCGGCGGTGAGCAACTTTGAGTTTGTTCTCAGCTTTGCCAGCATCATTTTCGTGGTCATCGTTCCGATCCTGACCATGCGCACTCTGGCGGAGGAACGGCGGCAGCGGACAGACCAACTGCTCTATTCTCTGCCCATCACCACCACGCAGGTGGTATTGGGCAAGTATCTCGCCCTTCTTGTGGTGTATCTGATCCCGCTGGCTGTCATTTCCCTCTACCCGCTGCTGTTTTCCCAATTCGGGGATGTGTATCTGCCCACCTCCTACGGGTCTCTGTTTGCCTTTTTCCTGATGGGGGCGGCGCTGCTGGCGGTGGGGATGTTCCTCTCCTCGCTGACGGATAATCAGGGCTTCGCCGCCGGTATCGGCATCGCGGCGATCTTGCTGAACTATTACAGTGTGAGTCTTGCAGAGTACACCTCCTCCACGGCCATGGGCTCATTGATCGCGCTGTATGTCATTGCTTTGCTGCTGGGCGTGGTGATCCACAATCTGACCCGGAACGAGAATCTGGCTTACGGTGTGACCCTTGTGCTGATCGCAGCACTCTCGGTTGCCTACTTTGTGAACAGCAGTGCCTTCGAGGGGCTGCTGCCGGATATTATGACAAAGCTCTCGTTGTTCCGCCAGTTCAATAGCTTTGTCAACGGCGCATTTGATCTCACGGCCATCGTCTACTACGTCAGCGTCATGGGATTTTTCCTGTTTTTAACTGTGCAGTCCTTGGAGAAGCGGAGGTATAACTGATGAAAAAGTTTTCTTTCAAAAGGGCCTCCGTTCCCTCTGACCAGAACCGGAACGCCCTGCGGGGCGGCTCCTATTCACTGGTCGTCACGGCCATCGTGCTGGCGATCCTGATTGCGGTGAATGCGTTCGCCTCGGCGCTGCCGAAGTCCATGACCAACTATGATATCAGCTCCAGCAAGCTCTATTCCATCACCAGCAACACAAAGGTCGTGGTCAACAATCTTCAGCAGGATGTGACCATCTATTGGGTCGTTCAATCCGGCGAAGAAAACGATGTGATTGAAAACCTGCTGAGCAAGTACGAAAGTCTGTCCGACCACATTGAGGTGGCGAAAAAGAACCCGGATGTCTATCCCACCTTTACCCAGCAGTACACCAGCGAGAGCGTCCCCAACAACAGCCTGATCGTTGAGAGCGGCGAACGCAGCCGTTATATCAGCTACAATGATATTTACGTTCAGACTGCGGATATGTACTCCTATTCCTACTCCACCTCCTTCGACGGTGAAGGCGCCATCACCTCGGCTATCGACTATGTGGTAAACGAGGAGCAGCCTAAGCTCTATCTCGTGGAGGGCCACGGCGAGGCCGACCTCCCCAGCACCTTTGCCGAGCAGGTGGAAAAGGACAACATCGAAACGGAGAGCCTGTCCCTTCTCCATACGGAAACCATTCCGGAGGACGCGGACTGCCTGATGATCTACGCGCCGGAGAGCGACATTTCGGAGGACGAGCGGGATCTGCTGGCGGAGTATGTATCCGGCGGCGGCAAGCTGCTGGTAATCGCCGGCCCCACCCGTGAGGACGGGATCCTGAAAAACCTGTATAGCCTGCTCTCTGACTACGGCGTGGAGCCGGCGGAGGGGATCGTGGTAGAAAGCGACACCAGCTGTTACTCGGCGTTCAGCGGCCCGGCGGCTCTTTTGCCAGAGCTGCACAGCGATGACATCACCGATTCGCTGATCGACTCCAATTATTCTGTTATCATGCCCATCGCGCTGGGCTTGATCGTGGACGATTCCGCCAGCGGAACGGTGACAGAACTGCTGACCACCTCAGGAACCTCCTTCAGCAAGGCGGCGGGTTACGCCATGTCCACCTACGATCACGAGGACGGCGACATCGACGGCCCCTTTGCTACGGGTGTTTCTGTGCGCCCCGGCGACGGAGAAATGGTGTGGTTCACCTCGTCCTATTTCCTCGAGGACGCCTATAATGCCTCGTCCTCCGGTGCCAACGGCGACCTTGTTATGAATGCGCTGGCGGATATGATCGGCGAGAGCGAGGCCATGGCGATCCGCAGCAAGTCGCTGAACTATGACTACCTGTCCATCAGCAGCTCGACGGCTTCGCTGCTTAAGGTGCTGATGATCGGCGCGTTCCCGCTGGCTTACCTCGGCATCGGCGTGGGCGTTGTGCTGACAAGAAGGAGGAAGCAAAATGAAGCGGTCTAAAAAACTTTGTATCCTCTTGGGCATTCTCATTGCAGTCTGCCTCGCAGCGCTGGTTGCAATGCTCTCGGAGGAGAAGAAGGAGGAGATCAAAACCAGCGGTGAAACGGTTTTGTCCGTTGAATCGGCAAAAGTGACGGCACTGTGCTGGGAGCAGGATGGAACAACATGGAGCTTCCACCGCGGCGATGACGGCTGGCAGTACGATGACGATGCAGAATTTCCCGTCAGCGACAGTGCCATGGACGCACTTTTGGAGCCGTTTCGCTCGTTGAGCGCAGCGTTCACCATTGAAAATGCCGAAGATCTCGGCCGGTATGGCTTGGATGAGCCGACCTGCACCATCACCCTGACTACGGATGATAAAACCTACACAGTGAAGCTGGGAGATTACAGCACGATGGATTCCCAGCGCTACATGGACATTGGGGACGGCAATGTGTATCTCGCCGCCAGCGATCCGCTGGACGCATACGATGTAGAGCTGAAAGACCTGATTGCCAACGACGATGTGCCGTATTTCGATGAGGTCAGCCAGATCCGCTTTGCGGGAAGCGAGGACTACAGCGTGATTTATGACGAAGACGGCAAGAGCATCTGCGCCGATGACGTCTACTTTACCGCGGACGGAAAGCCGCTGGATACCAGCCGGGTCAACTCCTATATCAGCATCCTGCGCTATCTGGAACTCACCGACTATGTGACCTACAGGGTCACGGACGAAGAACTGTCCGCCTATGGTCTGGACGATCCCGAGCTGAGCGTCAGCGTGGACTACACGGACGACGGAACCTCCGACACCTTTGTGCTGCATATCAGCAGAGATCCTGCGGAGAAGAAAGCCGCCGCAGATGCGGAGGATGAGGATACTTCGGACATTACCGCCTATGCGCGTGTGGGCGATTCCAAGATCATTTACCAGATCTCCGGCAGCAGCTATCGCTCGCTCATGACAGCCGGCTACAATGACCTACGGCATCAGGAGATCTTCTCCGGCAACTTTGATGATGTGACCGGCATAGATGTTACGCTGGACGGCGAGACCTACACGCTCACCGCTCAGAAGGACGGCAAGGAGCGGACATGGCTCTGCGAGGAAGCGGAAATCGAGATCGGTGATTTGCAGGACGCGCTGGAGACACTGACCGCAGAGGAGTTTACCTCTGAAAAGGCCGCCGGCCAACAGGAGATCAGCCTGACACTGCACTTGGATCATGAGGACGAACCGGAACTCACGATCGCGCTGTACCGCTGCGACGGCAGCAAATGTCTGGCCGTCGTTGACGGAAAGAGCGTCGCCTATGTTCCGCGCGGCGAGATGGTGACGCTGGCGGAAGCCGTTCGTGCCATTGCCCTGAACTGAAGCACAAAACAAAGCAGCACAAGCCCGCCTGAGTAGATCGGGCGGGCTTGTGCTGCCTCTGCAAGACGCCCAACGAGGTCCGATGCGCTCCCGGAACGCCGAAGGCACTGAGGGCAGATGGGGGGCTGATCGTTCATCGTCTTCAAAATAGTGTAGGAAATATTGCGGATCTCTCAGTATGTAATTCACTGCAGGAGGTTTATGTTGTTCTAAAGGCTGGGTTCTTTGCAAAAAATAGTAATTCGTGTGGGAAAGCGTAAAATCCCTTTTACTCTTGGACATTTCATGCTATACTGTGAACAATAGAAGAGGTATTGAGTAGAGGTATTTTAATATGGATTTGTTTATTCCAAAAGAAACGCTGGACTTACTGTCTTATCGTTCAACGCTTGGGCAAAGCCTGAAACAAATTTCTCTGAGCGCAACACCAATCAACTTGATTCTCGATGATATCGCGAAATACAGAGCAGGATGCATTGATACGCTCGTTCAGGAGAATTTGATAGGTTCTCGCTTCAAAAGCGATGACTCCATCATGCGAAAATATGAAAAGACGCTCGCCAACCACGGCGGCTTTAAGCAGTGCTTTAATGATGTGCTTGGTTTTCGACTTCGCTTTGATGAGTATCCAGTTAGCTTCCCAGACTATTTCAGAGTTGTTGATTTGCGGAATGGGAAACAGGTGGATGATGGTTACCGTGCGATCCATCTTTATTACCAGCGGGATAATTTGGCATACCCGATAGAAGTGCAGCTATGGTGTGGCAAAGATTATTACTTCAACCTCTGGAGCCACCAGTATGTCTACAAGTACAAAAGCCTGGAAATCGGGAAAAAGCTTTATCAGGAGTATATTGCCGGTTTGATCAAAACTGAGCAGGACTTTCAAAAGAGATTGGAGGCGTGTGACAATGGGCGATAAAAAGATATACATCGTTGCAAAAATCTTTGATCAGCAGGGCTGCCTTGCCTACCTCTGCAAGACGCCCAACGAGGCCCGCTGCCTTCCCGGAACGCTGGAGGCACTGAGGGCGGATGGGGTGCAGATCGTTATTCTGGATTCTCCCGAAATCTATTCTGAGTACGCGCCATACACCTACATCGAGGATATGAAAGAGTTCATTGATAAGGTTGCGCAAATGAACCGAGTCGCGTGACCCGCAAGGCGTGCAGACTACTATTTGACTACTATCGCGAAAAACCTCGGAAGCCTTGCCCTGTAAGGCTTCCGAGGTTTTTTCTCAAAATGGCGGAAATATTTGTGCGATACCAACCAAACCCTTGCGCCGCAAGGCTTTCCGGCTTGACGGCCTGATAACTCCGACTCTGAAGGCCGCTGGTTCGAATCCAGTCGGGCATACCAAAATGTGTTGATGAAAGATGCAGCACAGAAAACACCGCGCTTTTGCGCGGTGTTTTCACATATTTATCATCTTTTTCGCCGCAAAAAGTTTTAAAAACAGTTTTTTCAAAAAGCAGTTTTTCCCCGCGACAGGCGACATTTTCGAGATGCAGCCGGTTGATTTTATGAACTGATGCGACTCGAACGCCGAAGCATGGGTGCTTCACTCTTGCTGCTACCTGGCGCATCTCACTTCTCTCTCACATTTGGGCAAAGAAAAGCCAGAGGAAGCGAATGCACGCCTCTGGCGTGCGTCCGCTTCCTCTGGCCACGCGGCCCCGCTGGGCTGCGTGGTCTTATTATTCGTCTGCCAATATTGCGCTCCCTTGGCATTGTTCGTCGCTTTGGCAGGGTATCAGTCCCTTTCACCAACGAACAATGCCGTATTCAGGAAAGAAAGGTGAAGAATCGCAAGAGTCCCTATCTTGAAGTGATCAGCAGCTTACAATGACACTTTATAAATTCAGGGAATATTTTAAAAATCAATTCAGCGCTGGATGCGGCCGGAACCATCGCCGTCGGCCAACTTTTCCACCTCGGCCGCTGTAACCATGTTATAATCGCCCTCGACGGTATGCTTGAGCGCGGAGGCCGCCACGGCAAATTCCACAGCCCGCTGATTGCCCTTACCGGCGAGCAGTGCGTAAATCAGACCGCCGCCGAAGCTGTCGCCGCCACCCACGCGGTCAACGATATGCAAGTCATATTTTTTGGAGAAATGGTATTCATTGCCGACAGCGTCAAACAGCATGGCGCTCCAACCGTTGTCGGACGCCGAGCGGGACTCGCGCAGCGTGATAGCGACCTTTTCAAAGCCAAACCGATCAGCAAGCTGCCTTGCAACGGACTTGTAGCCCTCGCGGTTGATCTCGCCGGCATAGATATCGGTCGCCTCCGCCTCAATGCCGAACACATCCTTGGCATCCTCCTCGTTGGAAATGCATACGTCCACGTACTGACACAGATCAGTCATGGCCTCCCGTGCCTGCTGACGGCTCCACAGCTTGCCGCGGTAGTTGAGATCGCAGCTAATCCTGACCCCGTGTGCCTTCGCCGCCTTGCAGGCGTCACGGCAGGCATTCACCATGTTGGGGCCGAGCGCAGGCGTGATGCCGGCAAAGAGGAACCAGTCCGCGCCTTTAAAAATCACATCCCAGTCGAAGTCGGAGGGAGTGGACTCCTGAATGGCAGAATGCGCCCGGTCATAAATGCAAACGGAACCGCGCTGAGACGCGCCTTTCTCATTATAGTAGATACCGATACGGTCGCCTCCACGCACGCTCATAGAGGTATCCACGCCGTAGCGGCGCAGAGAGTTGACCGCAGCCTGTCCGATGGCATGCGCGGGCAGTTTGGTGACGTAGACGGCGTCAAGGCCGTAGTTAGCCAGCGAAACAGCTACGTTAGCTTCCCCGCCACCGAAAGAAAACTCCAAGTGGTCCGCCTGAACAAAGCGCTCGTAATTGTATGGCTGGAGACGAACCATTCAACCGCGCAATATCCGACCGCCATACAGCTTTCCACCTTGATAAAAAGGGGGCCTGAGGAGATTTTCCTCAGGCCCCAAAACAGGCGCTTACAGCTTATCCTCACGCATAAAATGAGCATTGGTCCCATCAATGGAGAAGAACTCATCTGCTGCACGCCGACCGATGTCATCTGGGTACTTAGATATCTCATTCAAGTACTCTTTTTCATCTACATTGGTAAACGCGCCGTCTCGCATTATGACCTTGCCGTCCACTGCAACCAGCGAAACCTCGGATCCCCTGGCACTGTAAACCAGATTAGGTACCATGTTGCGCATTGGGTAGGTGTACACCGGCAACATGGAGGGACAACTGAGATCTATAGCAATATAGTCCGCGCGTTTTCCAGGCTCAAGAGAGCCTACGGTATCGCCCAGGCCAATCGCTTGGGCACCCTCAATGGTGGCCATACGCAGGGCTTTCCAGGCGGGCATAACTTCCGGATTCTGATACTTGATCTTGTTGAAGAGGCAAACATTTTTCATCTCATTGATGATGTTATGGCAGTTGTTGCCCGGAGCCTGATCGGAACCCAAGGCCACCACACCGCCCGCCTGCTGGAAAACAACACTTGGGCAGACAATGCCATCAATGATGCCGATCGAACCCGGATTAACGATCATTGAGGCACCTCGTTTGGCAATAAGGGCAGCTTCCTCATCTGTACAGTCAGTAAGATGGACTGCAATAAGAGATTCATCCAGATAGCCCAACTCATCCAGAAAAGCTGTAGGACGCTTGCCATAGCGCTGGACGATCTGATAGGTCTCTCGATCTCCTTGCTGCACATGCATATGGATTTTGGTACCCCGCTCCTTGACCGCCTTTTGGATACGCAACAGCATCTCCGGGCTGACAAAGTCAGCGCCTTGCGGGCCAAACAGGATCTTAATCCGTCCCCCTGCCTTGTTGTTCCATTTATTATACAGATCAATGTTTCGATTCAGGCTCTCCTCTCCCATGGCATCATCAAACTCATAGAGTTCGCCCGGTTGATAAACCCGTCGTTTAGCCGCTCGAATCGTCTGTGCAATATTCCCTCGGGCGCCCACCTTATCGATGAAAGCACACACATTTTCCATTTTGGATTCATAGTCGCCCAGTGTGGTAGTGCCTGCCCGGACGGCCTCCAGAATGGCCACTCGGCTGCCCACATCCCGTTCCTCGTCATTAACCGCGTTGTCAAAGGGCTGGAGGCCGAACATCATCCAACTGTTGGTGTCTTGGGCCAATCCGCGCATAATATTGCATGCAGTATGCATATGGCCGTCGATAAAACCAGGCAGCACCATATGATGATCCAAGGTGATCATTTCCTCAGCTGTATATTCCGCTAAAATCTCAGGCCGGTTGCCCACCTTCAAGATTTTGCCTCCGTCTACAGCCATAGCGGCATCACTATGATAGCCTACGCCGGCACCCTCCATCGTATAGAAATGCGGGGCCACCACAATGGTATCAATCTTTTTCATAAATGTCTCCTATTCCAACGGCAAAGCAGTTAGTGGACCTTCTCAGGGTAACGCCGTTTGGTAAGCTGAGTCAGAGTAATCAGGCTCACTGTCAGAATAGCAGCAGTAACCGCAATACTCAAGACATATTGTCCGGTCAGTCCGCCAAAAAGGAATCCCACGAAAGCCGAAATACCAACCGTAATTCCGTAGGGGATCTGCGTCATAACATGGACGATATGGTTGCAGGAAGCACCGGTAGAAGAGAGCACAGTCGTATCGGAGATAGGGGAGCACTGGTCGCCGAACAGGCCACCGCCAATCACGGCGCCAACAACAAACGGAATGGAAATATCAAAGGCGACGGCCATCGGGAAAGCAATGGGCATCATAATAGACCACACGCCCCAAGAGGAACCGGTCGAAAACGAAATGAGTGCGCCAAACAGGAATACCAAAGCCGGAACCATGCCGGGAGTCAGGTACTGCTCCACAATATGGATCAGAAACTCGCTGGTCCCCATACCCTTGACGATAGAGCCCAAGGACCATGCGCACACCAGAATAAAGGGAACCGAGATCAGTTCGGCCATACCGTTGACAAAGGTATCGAACGCCTTGGTCACGCTGAAGAGCTTGGTGCTTACACCCATGATGCCCGCACCCATCGCGCCACCCATAAAGGCGATGCAAATAGCAAGTGTAATGTTGGCATTGCGGAAGCATCCCACCAACCCGTTGTTAACCAGATCGCCGGACCAGAAAATGGTGGCAAAGAGAGAACCAAACAGGCAAACAATAGGGATAATAAAGTTCCACATAGTGAGCTTATAATCTGCGGGCAGTTCATTTTTCACCTCTGGAACCAAGGGCTGAACCCCGTCGTCCAGCAGCTTTCCGGTCTCTCTGGCCCGCTTTTCTTCCTTGTACATAGGGCCAAAGTTCAAGCCGAAAGCAGCAACGATCAAAACAGAAATCATGGCAAATACGCCATACAGATTGAACGGAAGCATATTCAACCAGATGCCCCATTCGTTGCCCTCAACGCCGCTTGCCAACAGCTCTGCGGCAATCAGTCCCGTGATAAAGGGACCATAGCTGCTAATGGGAGAAAGCGCAGCTAAATTGCATCCCATGGAATCCAAGATATAAGCCAATTTTGCACGAGAGATGCGCACCATGTCAGTAACGGGCCGCATGATAGTACCAAGCATGAGGCAGGGCTCCGTATAGCTGAAAATGAAGGCGCTTAGGCAAGTAACGATCTGCCCCTTCTTGGCAGTATTGATAACCTTTGTCACCCTAGTAGCAAAGGCCTCTGCAGCACCAGTGGTACGGAGCATGGCGATCATACCGCCGGAGAGTGTAACCAAAATGATCAAAGATGCATTTCCGCTGAGAGAGGGGATCATATAGTCCGAGATAATTTTGACAAAACCAACCAAAGGGTTAAAGCCGTTCATCATTGTGGACCCCAACCAAACCGCGATGAATAAAGAGAAAATCGTCTGTTTGGTCCACAGGGCCAATCCGATTGCCACGATGGGGGGAATGAGACACAACACTCCATATGTAGTATCCATATAACAAGCCTCCTGTTATAAATTATCTGTGGTTTTTTTTCATGGAATCTCTGCTTCCGCAACTACAGGCCCTATCCGAATCTGCAAATCACACCTCCTCACTTTCTCGATCCAGGGATGCGCAAAACGTAAGTCTTGCAAAATCAAGACACGGCATATCAGCTTTGAACAAGACTGATCATACGATATACCGTATATTTAGGATTTAACAGATCAAACGTTTTGCTCACTCCTGTTTCCAGCCTCCCACCGCTCCCAACATCTTCGGTTTTGGCAGCGCGAGTAACTACGGATCACACTTGGTTAATTTCGGTTTTCGTAACCGGATGCGTACATATTTGCAGGGATGAATTTTCCCTGGCCGTAGCGGCCCACAAACTTGGCGTTCTCCACCACAACCTGGCCTCGCAGCAGAACCGTCTCCACCCGACCAGACTGACGACGGCCCTCATAGAGGTTGTAGTCCACGCCGTTAGGGTTATCTGCCAGATGAACTGTCCCCTCATAATTGGGATCGAAAATGACAACATCTGCGTCAGAACCTACCGCCAGCGTTCCCTTTCTCGGATAGATACCGTTGATTTTTGCCGGCTGAGTGGCAATAACATCTACAAATTTCTGGCGGGTCAGCTTTCCCGTGCATACACCTTCGGTCCACACCATATGCAGTCGATCGCCGGCGCCGGGGGAACCGTTTGGAATCTGAGTAAAATCATTCCTGCCGGCCTGCTTGAGCTCTGCCACATCTATACCGCAGTGGTCGGATGAGACCGCCGTCAGCAGTCCGTCAGATAATGCCTGCCAAAGAGCCTCGCAGTCCTCACGATCCCGCAAAGCGGGGGAGCAAACGAACTTAGCCGCTTCATTGAAATCCGGATTATCCAGAGCTTCCTTAGTGGTGGTCAGATAGTGAGTGCAAGTCTCGCCGGAAACCCGCTGACCAGTTCCCTTGGCCTTTTGTAATTCGGCAATGGCTTCCCGACAGGTCATATGAGCAATATAAAGAGGCGTATCGGTCTGACCAGCCAGATAAATAGCCCGGCGCACCGCCTCCGCCTCAGTAAAAGGCGGACGGGAAACATAATGGTAATGCGGCGTCAGTTGGCCCTTCTTTACACACTCGCTGCGGAGGAAATTCAGGATCTCTCCATTCTCTGCGTGCACAAATACCGTAGCGCCAACCTGTCGGCTCTTCTCCAGAATACGGAAGAAAGTACCGTCATCTACATGAAGCGGAGAGCCGTTGTAGGCCATAAAAATCTTGATGCTGGAAATGCCTCTCCGAGGAAATTCTTCGATCTCATCAAAGATACTGTCCATAATATATGTTACCATGGAATGCAGTGCAAAATCCACACAAGACTTATCCTTCGCCCGCACATTGATTCGATAATCAATGGAATCCAGCAGTCCGCGATCCGGATCCTGCGGAGCAAAGTCCACAATGGTGGTCGTGCCGCCTACAATAGCAGAGTCGGTCGTCTCATATCCGGCGGTGTCACGGTTGCCGACATTACACAGGGCGGAAAAGTGGGTGTGCTGGTCTACGCCTCCCGGAAACACATATTTACCTTTGGCGTCTATCACACGATCTGCAGCTTCGTCCAAATGTGCCCCCATTGCGCGGATCACATCGCCCTCCACCAGGATATCCCCCACATACTCTTGTTCTGCGGTTACGATTGTGCCTCCTTTAATCAAGGTACGCATACTGTCATCTCCTAAAATATCAATTCTTGTTTGGTAAACATGGGAAAGCCTACGATATTCTTCTGCTCTGGGAAGCCCCAAGTAGACACCTTGCTGGTACGCAGCCCCATATCTACCATGGCTTCCGCAAATTTAACTGCTGGCATTACCCCATCCAACACGGGAACGCCCAGCTGGGCGGACAGGTCTTCAACAAAGTCCACGAAACCAGCGCACCCCAGCAAAATACATTCGGCGCCGTCCTGCTGCACGGCTAACTTTCCCTGATAGGCTAACGCTTCCAATCCCTTCTTGGGGTCCCTGCCAAATTCCAGCACGCTCAAACCTGTGGATCGGATAGAACGGCAAAACTTTTCCGCTCCATAGTTGGACACCACATCCTCTGTAACCTTGCGGGACCGATCCAGCACCGATACGATAGAAAAGTACGGCGCTATAAATTTGGCAGCAGCAATGGCCGACTCACAGATACCCAGCACAGGCTTGGAGGTGACCTCTCTGGCTGCCTGAAGCCCAGGGTCACCAAAGCAGGCGATGATAAATGCATCGGCGCCTTCCTCTCGGTCTCCCCGGATCACTTCTTTCAGGACCCCCGGAACAGCCAAATACTCATCCACATAACATTCGATGCTGTCCGGCCCGGATGCCGGAGTAACCGCCCAAACCTGAGTGTCGCTGCGTGCCACTCGACGTGCTAAATTTTCTATACTTTCAGTCATGGATTGCGTCGTATTGGGATTGATGATTTTGATCTTCACAATTTTCCCTCCTCTTGGTCCAAAGCCTGAACCATCTCCATCAGCAGATCAGCTCCCTGGTACAAGTCCTCAGGAGCGCTGTATTCTCGGATAGAGTGGCTAATCCCGTCTTTGCTGGGAATGAACAGAAGCATGGAGGGAACCGCTTTTCCCCAATTCATCAGATCGTGTCCTGCACCGCTGAACATTCTGCGAAAACGGATACCGCGGTTGCGGCACAGTGTCTCGCTCAGCTTTATCAGCTTAGAACTGCACTGGGTAGGCGACTGGCGAATATATTCTTCGCCTACCAGCTCCGGGTGCTCTTTCAGCACGGAGTCAATGACCTGATCCATGGGCTCCATCGTTGGGTTGCGCAGTTCCACAATAAACTCCACCTTGCCCGGAATCACATTGACCGCTCCTGGGAACACCTGAAGGGTTCCTACAGTGCAGACCATATCCGGCGAAGCGGCCTCAGTCCGTTCCATAAGCTGGGTAATGATCCGGCAGGCTTTCACCAGCGCGTCATCCCGCAGATGCATGGGTGTGCTGCCTGCATGATTGGCACAGCCGGAAACCGTCATGCGATAGCGCACGATGCCCACAATACCATCAACCACGCCTATTTGCATTCTTTCAGCTTCTAATACCCCGCCCTGCTCAATATGTAACTCCAAGTAACACTGATATTGGGTCAGATCTCTTCGGCAGGCGCCGACCTGCTCCATTGTAAGTCCGTGGAGGGCCAGATTTGGCCGCATAGCTTCATCGATCTCTCCGCCGGTAAATGCCTTACTTCCAAAAGTTCCGCCAATGACATTGCCCTCCTCCTCGGTAAATGCAATCACCTGGATGGGATGCCGATTTTGATATCCCAACTCCTTAAGGCGCTGCACACACTCGATTCCGGACAACACACCATAGGTTCCGTCGTAAATCCCGCCCCCCGGCACCGTATCGATGTGGGATCCAATGCAAATGATCTCTCCCTGACCGGGAAGCGTACCGATCAGATTCCCTACAGGATCGACGGATGTCTGAAGTCCTGCCTGTTCCATGCACTGTTGAACATAGATTCGTCCTTCGTCATAGGCAGGGGTATACGGCAATCGTGTGGTTCCTTCTTTCGGCACAAAACCGATTCGCCCAAGTTGGGTCAAATGATCATATAAGCGGGTGCCGTTGATCATACTCATGCGGGGTCCCCCTTAGTCTCATGGGATCTGACAAACTCCTCCAGCTCCTGCAGCCCCTGCTCCAGGCACTGCATGGATGTCGCATAGGACAGACGGATATATCCCTCGCCAAATTCGCCAAAGGCCGTACCGGGTACCACTACCACCTGTCGTTCTTCCAGCAGCTTCATGGCAAATTCTTCACAAGGCATACCCAGTTGACTGATGTCAATAAATGCGTAGAAAGTCCCAGCCGGAGCATGGCAGGACAAACCAGGGATCTCAGATATCCGCTTCATCACATAGTCACGGCGCAGGCGGTACTGCTCCACCATATACTTCAAGTGGTCTTGTGGACCTTCCAAAGCTTCAATAGCCGCGACCTGGCAGGGAGTGGCCGCACAAGCACTGACATTTTCCTGCAGCTTGACCATATTCCGGATCACATTTTCCGGTCCGGCAGCATAACCGATACGCCAACCGGTCATCGCATAGGTTTTGGAAAGGCTATCAATAACCAGGGTCCGTTCTTTCATTCCAGGCAGAGCAGCAAAGCTTGTATAAGTCCTTCCGTCAAAGAGGATGTGCTTATACACCTCATCAGCCAAGATCACCAAGTCCTGCTTCTGGGCCAATTCGGCCAGTTGGAGCAGCGTTTCAGTGCTGGCTACAGCTCCTGTGGGGTTGCATGGGCTGTTTAGAATAATGGCCTTTGTCTTATCGGTAACAGCTTCGGCAATAGCGGATACATCCAAATCAAATCCCCGTTGTGCGTTGGTTTTCACCGACACCGGCACGCCGCCGCACATCCGGATCTGTTGGACATAATTAGTCCAGCAGGGTTCGTTGACGATAACCTCATCCCCAGGATTCAGCAGCACTTTCAGCGCCAAAAACAAGGCTCCCATGGCTCCAGGCGTCACCACAATTTGGCTTGCAGGATCGTAAGAGAGTCCCTCTGTGCGATGGAGATACTCTGCAATTGCCTGGCGCAGAGCCAGCAGCCCTGCATTTTCTGAATACTTGGTCTTTCCTTCCCGAATGGCCCTGCACCCAGCCTCCACTACGTTCGGCGAGGCAGTAAAATCCGGCTCTCCCAGTGTAAAACTAATTACATGATCGTACTCCAGCGCCTTATTGAACATTTTTCGAATCTTGGAGGGTTGGATCTGCTGAGTGTTATCTGAAATTTGAATCATATAGGTAACTCCTTTCTACTCCGATTCTTCCGTTCCCTTAATTTGAGAACAGTCATCAATATTCCAAATGCCAAGGAAAGCACCGCTGCAAATACGATACGATATTCTTGCGGAAGAAGAAATCCCACGGTATTGACGGGGATCCAAAAGAGAGGAATCGTTTTAAACAGAGTAAAATCGATCAATTCTCCCCAATCTACAGAGTCCACCGCTTGGCGTGGAGTGATATGCTGTCCCGCCAAAAAGCGGATTTCAGCATAATTTCCACATACTCGCATCAGAGCGGAATGAATAGGAGCAAAAAACAGATTATTGGTAACGCTGGTAAAAAAGGCCTGTGCCAGAGCATTTCCATATCCCGGAAGAAGACCTGCTGCCATGGCTTGCCGGGTACCTTGGCTGAACACGGTAAAGGCCAGCGTGACAAGGACGCCTCCTATTCCCCAACTCAGGCTTTTGAACCAAGTCGCCCGGTTGATCTGCCAAGTTCCCTCCAACAGACGTCCGGAGAGCAACTCACCCGCCGTAGCATAGACAGCGAATTGCGCAAAACCTGCCAGATAAGGATACGCTGTATTGACCTTGGCAAAGCCTCCTGTGACGCAAAAGAGTACCGTGAACACAGCCAACAACCCATAAGCAACTGCCCACCAAATATCGCTTCGTTTCATATGCATCCCCTAACTTTTGTACCCCAAATATAGCAAAATGGAACCGGCGTTAAAATTCAGCGCCAGTTCCATTTTATGTAGTCTGTATATTATTTGGACAAGCCTTGTGTGTCCCGATGTAAGACCAACGAATCTTTATATACTACCAAAGGATAATGCAGTTTAGCCAATGCAGGCGGTACATTTTTCCCGAGTTTTATTTATAGCGCATCAAAATCGATCTTGTTGGTTGATACAGGAAGACTCTGGATCATCTGTACCCGGTTACGCACATTCATTTTGGTATATATGCTGTGGAAATGTTTTTTTACCGTATGGATACTGATATTCATTTTTTGAGCGATATCTTCATTGGACAGCCCGTGTACGGCCAAATCTAACATTTCCCCTTCTCGACTGGTCAAGCCGTACTGGCTGCACAACTTTTCATGATATCCTTTTGCGTAAAAATAGCGGGTGTCTCCCTTTTTTGCTTCATATACTAAACGGTATGCAAAGTGCTTGTGCAACTGCTCCAATACAAACATATCCCGTTCGCTAAACGGAGGCTTATCAGCTTGCCGGTACAATTTCAATAAGCCGACCGGTTCTTCTCGAAAGGAGATGGAAAGGCCGACGGAATATGCCAAGTGATTGGGCAGATAGAAGTTCCGGTAGATTCCGCTGCTATTCACCTGTTCATCCGAAGATGGCATAGATTCCCGAAAAGCACCGCCTTTACAGGTATACAGCGCCCAGCGAAAAGCATCTGAATTCAGGCTTTCCTGCATCCAGACATCGACAGCCTGCTGAGGCAGATGAAAAGCCGCTGGGGCCTGAAACTGATAGGATCCATTCTCCGCAATAGAGATTCGGGCAAAAATTGCGCTATCATACGAAATCAAAAAAGGAAGCCATCGGTTGAGAATTTCATGCTGCATTTCCTCTACTGTATAGATAAATGAAATATTGTATGCGATCTCATTGAGGCGTATCCATTCGTTTTCATTTAAAAATGCCATATTAGTATCTCCCTTAACAGTTGTATCCAGCCATAAGCAAAGCTCAAAAAGATAACAGTATCAATGAATTCCGACCACAATCGCAATGAAAGCGTTCCCATCGTAGAAAGCATTCTAACTCGGTCACGGGTGTAGATGCTCGAAATGCAGATGTGCCACATTATCTCTGACATAACATTCTCCCCACCCTTTCTTTGTCCGATCAGGTCTTGGCGTTCACATAAATACACCCGATCCTATCGATGAGCTTCTCGCGTTATGCTACCATTATTATATCAGGCAGAAGGCTGAAAAGCAATTCCAAACAGAAAACTGAAAAGCAAAGTAATAGGGCTGCATCTCCACGATCACGATGTCGGGACATTAAAAATCTCGATTTTGAAACCATTCTTGACAGCAGGCATTTTCTTCACCTTTTCAGAGGCGAACGAAGCATAAACTTCCGTACGTGATCTACCTCTGCGCGGGCGGTATCATCGCGTTTTCGCCGCTGCTCATCCGCCTGCTTGCAGCGGAGAACTATCGTGTGATTGTATCCATACCGCCGATAAGATTTCAAATTTCATATTGCTGAATGCTCCTTGTATCTCTTTTACTATGTCCTTTGCAGTTGTGAAATAGATGTTTTTTACAAGTGTAGGGTCATCATACAACTGCCTTCTTACTAGTGTAGCTGCGATTCCAGAAGTGGCGAAGCCATATATCTGATTGTCTATTATGTGTTGCCTTCTCTTCTGTTCTTCTGGAAATGCCTGTTATGGCTTGGAACCTGTCAAATAAATCTTCCATAGGAACACCATCCTCAAAATCTTATTTTCTTCTGAATATCAGTAAGTTTGGTTTTAAGACAGCAGGCAAAGGAAAGAGGATACCCTAAAAATAGGTATCCTCTCGGAAATTAGGTATCTGTGGCACGCTTTTGGTGAAATCGACGGAGTTTTTACCATCAACACAAAAGGTAAAAGGGACGCCGCGCTTTCCTCATTGACAATTCGACGGGGAATGCTATAATCTGCTATGTCTGAAAAAATGTAAAATTGTATCGCAGAGGTGCCGCCGCGAGGCGGAGAATAGAGAATCCGGTGCGAATCCGGAACGATGCAGTCACTGTGTACGGGAACGGCCTGCGTAGCCACTGGGAAACTGGGAAGGGCAGCGCCGCGATGAACGAAGTCAGGAGACCTGCCTCTGCGGGAAATCTCAAGCCCGCTGCACACAGGCTGATATTTCTGCGAGTTTACCCGCGGCACGATTTTTTCGCGGCGCGGTGTTGCTGGTTGGAATCGTGAGAGCGGCTGTGGGTCACCATGGCCGCTTTTATATTTCTTTCAGAACGATTTTTGAAGAAGAAGGTAAAGAGAAACATGAAAAAAGCACTTGCAATCCTGCTCACAGCCGTAATGCTGCTGGGCGTGCTGACCGCCTGCGGCAGCAAGAAGGACGACGCTGCCGACGACACGCAGAACACGGAGGAGACCGACAAGGCCGCGGCCGACAATGTCGCCGCGCTCATTGACGCGATCTATGTTCAGGAGCGCACCGATGAGACCGACGCGCAGTGCGAGGCTGCCAAGGCTGCCTGGGACGCGCTGACCGACGAGCAGAAGGCCATGGTCGAGGGTGAGGAAGCGAGCCCCGAGTATTTCGGCCTTGACACGGGCGATGCGTCCAAGGACGATCCCCGCAACCAGGATGACATCGGCGAGAACGAGCTTCTGGTCGTTTCCTTCGGCACGTCCTACAACGACAGCCGCGTGAAGGACATCAAGAACATTGAGGACGCCCTGCAGGAGGCCTATCCTGACTGGTCCGTCCGCCGCGCTTTCACGGCTCAGATCATTATCAACCACATTCAGGCCCGCGACGGCGAGAAGATCGACAACATGACCCAGGCGCTCGACCGCGCTGTGGCCAACGGCGTCAAGAACCTCGTCGTGCAGCCGACGCACCTGATGCACGGCGCGGAGTATGACGAAATGTGTGCTACCATCGACGAGTACCGCGACCGGTTCGAATCTGTCTCCATCGCAGAGCCCCTGCTCGGCGAGGTCGGCAGCGACGCGACCGTCATCAACGCCGACAAGGAAGTTGTCGCCAAGGCCATCACCGCCGCCGCGGTCGAGGCAAGCGGCTTTGACTCTCTCGAGGCTGCCAAGGAAGCTGGCGCCGCGTTCGTCTTCATGGGCCACGGCACCGCACACGTCGCCAAGGTCAGCTACAGCCAGATGAGCGCCCAGATGCAGAACCTTGGCTATGAGAACGTCTTCATCGGCACGGTCGAGGGCGAGCCGGAGGAGACCTCCTGCGAGTCCGTCATCGAGGCCGTCAAGGCCGCGGGCTACACCAACGTCATCCTGCGCCCGCTGATGGTCGTTGCGGGTGACCACGCCAACAACGACATGGTCGGCAGCGACGACGATTCCTGGAAGACTATGTTCGAGGCTGCCGACTTCACCGTCGACTGCCAGATCGCGGGCCTCGGCGAGATTGCCGACATCCAGGCGCTGTACATCGCCCACACCCAGGCCGCCATTGACGCCCTGAACGCATAAAAAGGATCAAAAAGGGGCTTCGAAGCGATTGTGCACCGCTTCGGAGCCTTTTCCAGATGGAGGTACTTCCCAATGAAAAGAACACTGACACTGATACTGACCGTGCTGATGCTCTGCACGCTGCTTTTCGGCTGCGGGCAGAAGAGCGGGGACGGCGATCCGCAGGACACGAACACCGAGCCCTCGCTTGCCGATGGCGTTTACACCGCGGATTTCAGCACCGACAGCAGCATGTTCCACGTGAACGAGGCATGCGAGGGCAAGGGCACGCTGACGGTTGAAAACGGCCAGATGACGATCCACATCAGCCTGCCGTCCAAGAGCATTCTGAACCTCTTCTGCGGCACGGCGGAGGACGCGCAGAAGGACGGCGCGGCGCTCTTGCAGCCCACGACCGATACCGTCACCTATTCCGACGGCCTGAGCGAGGAGGTCAACGGCTTTGATATCCCCGTGCCCGCGCTGGACGAGGAGTTCGACGTCGCCATCATCGGCACGAAGGGCAAGTGGTACGACCACAAGGTCTCCGTGACGAACGCCGTTTTGAAGGAAGACGACACCGCCGCGCCCGCCGAGACGCTGGCCGACGGCACCTACACGATCGCCGTGACGCTCGAGGGCGGCAGCGGCAAGGCGAGCATCCAGTCACCCTGTACGCTGACGGTCGCGGACGGCAAAATGACCGCCACCATCGTCTGGAGCAGCAGCCACTATGACTATATGCTCGTGGACGGCGAGCGCTGCGATGTGCTCTCGACCGAAAACGGCTCGACGTTTGAGATCCCCGTCGCCGCGCTGGATACGCCGCTTGCCGTGGTCGGCGATACCACCGCCATGAGCACGCCGCACGAGATCGACTACACGCTGACGTTCGACGCCTCGAGCGCCGAGGTGAACAGATGAGACGCCTGCCGCGCGCGCTTCTCACGCTGTTGGCCGTGCTGACGCTCTGCGCCTGCGGGGACAAAGCGCAGGACGGTTCGAACGGCGAAGACGCGGCGGTCGCGTGGGATGCTCTGTCGTTTGACAAGTCCATGCCGCTTGACTACGCCGCGCAGTTTTCGGTTTCCTACGCGGGTAACGAGTACAAGTGCATCACCATCGGGCAGGATCAGGAATTCCTGCTCGTGGCGGAGGGCGCGGCCGTGCCCGGCGGCGTGCCGGAGGGCGTGACAGTTTTGCAGCAGCCGCTTGATGAAATTTATCTGGTCGCCAGCGCGGCGATGGACAGCTTTGCCCAGCTGGACGCGGTCGACTGCATCCGCTTCAGTGGACGCAAGGAGTCGGACTGGTATATCGAGCAGGCGAAGGAGGCCATGAGCGCGGGTGACATGCTTTACGCGGGCAAATACTCCGAGCCTGATTACGAGCTTATCTTGTCGCAGGGCTGCGATCTGGTGCTTGAAAACACGATGATCTACCACTCGCCCGAGGTCATCGAGCAGTTTGAAACGCTGGGCATCCCCGTGCTCGTGGAAATGTCCAGCTACGAGAGCGAGCCGTTTGGCCGCATGGAGTGGATCAAGCTCTACGGTGCGCTCATCGGCAAGGAGAACGAGGCCGCGGCACTGTTTGAGGAGAAAATGGACAGCGTTTCAGGCATTCTGGGCGCTGCGCCCACGGGAAAGACCGTCACATTCTTCTATGTGACGAGCAACGGCGCGGTCAATGTGCGAAAGTCGACGGACTATGTCGCTAAATCCATCGCCATGGCGGGCGGGGAATACGTCTCCTTTGACAACACGGAAGAGGAGAACGCCCAGTCCACCGTCACCATCCAGATGGAGGCATTTTACAGCGGCGCGCACGACGCGGATGTGCTCATCTACAACAGCATCATCGACGGCGGCATCATGACGATCGACGAGCTTTTATCGCTCGAACCGCTGCTTGGCGACTTTAAGGCCGTGCAGAACGGAAACGTCTGGTGCCTGACGAAGGACTTTTATCAGGAATCGCTCGAATTGAGCGACCTCGTCGTGGATCTCCACACCGTTTTGAGCGGGGCGGATACGCCGCTCCGGTTTTTGACAAAGCTGCAATAATTTTTGACTGGAAAGTTGAAACAGACAGGAGGGACGGGCATGGAGCAGAAGCGGAAAACACGGACGTGGTGCGGCTTTTTGCTGCTGCTCGTCCTTTTGGCTGTTTTTTTGATCTGGAATTTATTCGCGGGCAGCGTGCAGCTCTCCGCGTCTCAGATAGGACAGATTCTGCTCGGCGGCGGGGATGACCTGACGCAAAAGCAGATCATTATGCAAATTAGATTGCCGCGCATAGCGTCGGCGCTCATTTTAGGCGGTGCACTGTCCGTGTCGGGGTATCTTCTGCAAACGTTTTTCCACAATCCCATCGCGGGGCCGTTCGTGCTGGGCATTTCGTCGGGGGCGAAGCTCGCGGTGTCGATCGCGATGATCGTTTTCCTCAGCCGCGGCGTCAGATCATCGTCAGCGTTGCTCATCGGCGCGGCGTTCATCGGCGCGATGCTCTCGATGGGCCTCATCCTGCTCATTTCGCAGCGGGTCAATCAGATGAGCCTTCTCGTCGTCTGCGGCGTGATGATCGGCTACATCTGCTCAGCGCTGACGGATTTTCTCGTCACGTTCGCGGACGATTCAAACATCGTGAACCTGCACAACTGGTCGAACGGCTCGTTTTCCGGCATGAAGTGGGAAAACGTGACGACGATGGCCTGGGTGTGCAGGATCGCGCTGATTTTGACATTTTTCCTCTCCAAGCCGATCCGCGCCTATCAGCTCGGCGAGGTCTACGCACGCAACATGGGCGTGCCGATCAAGGCGTTCCGCGCGGCGCTCATCCTGCTCTCCAGCGTGTTATCTGCCTGCGTGACGGCCTTCGCCGGCCCCATCTCGTTTGTCGGCATCGCGCTGCCGCACCTGATGAAGGCGCTTTTCAAGACGGCGGAGCCGCTTTTGCTGATTCCGGCGAGCTTCCTCGGCGGGGGCATCTTCTGCCTTGCGTGTGATCTCATCGCGCGCACGGCCTTTGCGCCCACGGAAGTCAGCATCAGCTCGGTCACGGCAGTGTTCGGCGCGCCGGTCGTCATCTACATGATGGTGCGCAGAAAGGAGGGGCGGGAATGAGCGGCTATTTGGAGACAAAGAATTTATCCGTCGGCTACCACGGCAAGTCCCTCATCGAGGATGTGTCCCTCTGTGTGCAGAGGGGAAAGATCGTTACGCTGATTGGGCCGAACGGCTCGGGCAAGTCGACGATCCTGAAAACCGTCATCGGTCAGCTGCCGGAGCTTTCCGGCACAGTGTATCTGGATGGCGAGACGATGCGCTCGCGCAGCCGCAACGACGTCGCGCGGCGCATGGCGATCTTGATGACCGCGCGCGTCGAGCCGGAGCTCATGACCTGCCGCGATGTGGTCAGCTCGGGCCGCTATCCCTACACGGGAAGGCTCGGCGTCCTGCGGGACGAAGATAAGAAGATCGTCGAGCAGTCGCTTTCTCAGGTGGACGCGCTCGCGTTCGCCGACGCGCCGTTTTCCGCCGTCAGCGACGGCCAGCGGCAGCGCATTCTGCTCGCAAGGGCCCTGTGCCAGCAGCCGCAGCTTATCGTGCTCGACGAGCCGACGAGCTTTTTGGACATCCGCTACAAACTGGAACTGCTCTCCGTCCTCAAGCGCATGGTGCGCGAAAACGACCTCGCCGTGCTGCTCTCGCTCCACGAGCTCGATCTGGCGCGGCGCATTTCGGACACAGTCGTCTGCGTCGCGGGCGACCGCATCGACCGCATCGGCACGCCGGAGGAGATCTTCACGAGCGATTACATCGCGCAGCTCTATCACTTGGAGCGCGGGAAGTACGACGAGTGCTTCAGCACATTGGAATTTGTACCGTAGCGCATACAAGTAAAAACGCTTTATAGAGATTGCAGAAGGAGGGGAGACCATGCAGAAGGCAGCGCCGAGATTGCTCATTGCCGGAACGAACAGCGGCTGCGGCAAGACGACGGTGACCTGCGCGATCTTGCAGGCGCTTGTCGACGGCGGCGTTTCTGTCGCCGCGGCGAAGTGCGGTCCCGATTACATTGACCCCATGTTCCACCGCGAGATCATCGGCGCGAAGAGCAGCAATTTGGACCCCTTCTTTTTTGACGACGACACGCTGCGCTTCCTCCTTGCGCAAAACGGCGCAGGGAAGGACGTGACGGTCATCGAGGGCGTGATGGGCTATTACGACGGCATCGGCCTTGATTCCTCGCGCGCGAGCACCTTTGAGGTCGCGCAGCGGACGGAAAGTCCCGTCGTGCTCGTGCTGAACGCGAAGGGCGCGGGACTGTCGGTGCAGGCCGTGCTCGACGGTTTTCTGCACTTTGCGCCGGAAAACCGCATCCGCGGTGTCATTCTGAACGGCTGCACGGCGATGAGCTATCCGACGCTTGCGCGGGCGATCGAAGAACGCTTCGGCGTGCGCGCCTGCGGCTTTCTGCCGCAAATGCCCGACTGCTCGCTCGAGAGTCGTCACCTTGGCCTCATCACCGCGGCAGAGGTGGATGATCTGAAAGAAAAGATGCAGCGTCTCGCCGCTAAGGCGCAGGAGACGATCGATTTGAACGCGCTGCTGCAAATCGCGAAGAGCGCGCCGCCGCTTACATTCACGCCGCCGGACATTCCGGTGGCGGGCGAGCATGTGCGCATCGGCGTCGCGCGCGACAGGACATTTTGCTTTTACTATGAAGACAGTCTGGAACTCCTGCGCCGCTTAGGGGCGGAGCTTGTGCCGTTCAGTCCGCTGTCGGATGAACGCTTGCCGGAAGACCTGCACGGCCTGTACCTCGGCGGCGGCTATCCCGAGCTCTACGCGGAGCGGTTGGAGGCAAACGCCGCCATACGCGCTTCTATCCGCGCGACGGTGGAAAGGGGACTGCCCTGCGTCGCCGAGTGCGGCGGCTTTATGTACCTGACGCAGTCCATCGCGGGACATGCGATGGCGGGTGTTTTATCGGGCAGCTGCTTCGACGCGGGGAAGCTGACGCGCTTTGGCTACGCGACATTGACGGCGCAGCGGGATTCGATGCTGTTTGCCGCGGGCGAGCAGATCCCCGCGCACGAGTTCCACCGCTGGGATGCGGAAAATCCGGGCGAGGACTTCCTCGCGGAAAAGCCGAGCGGAAGAAGCTGGCGCTGCGCGTATGCGGGCGAAACGCTCTACGCGGGCTATCCGCATTTCCACTTTTACGCAAACCTGAGCGCCGCGGTGCGCTTTGTTGAAGCCTGCCGAAAGGAGAAACACCGCTATGAGTGAGCCGATGAAGCCGATGGAAATTGAACAGCGCAGCTTCGAGATCATCACGGAGCTGCTGGGAAACCGCGTGCTCGACCCCGAAAACGAGCTTGTCATCAAGCGTGTCATCCACACGACGGCAGATTTTGACTATGCCGACAATCTGACGTTTTCCGACCACGCGGTGCACAAGGGCATCGCCGCGCTGAAAAGCGGCTGCGACATCGTCACCGACACGCAGATGGCAAAGGCAGGCATCAACAAGACGATCCTCGCGAGCCTCGGCGGCGAGGTGCACTGCTTCATGTCCGACCCCGATGTCGCGCAGGAGGCGAGATCGCGCGGCGTGACGCGGGCGTTCGTCTCGATGGAAAAGGCGGCGGCGCTTGAAAAGCCCTGCATCTTCGCCATCGGCAACGCACCGACGGCGCTGCTGTCGTTAGAGCAGCTGATGGAAGAGGAAAAAGCCGCCCCCGCGCTCATCATCGGCGTGCCGGTGGGCTTTGTGAATGTGGAGATGAGCAAGGAGCGCATCATCGAAAAGGCGCGCGCGCCGTACATCGTCGCGCGTGGACGCAAGGGCGGCAGCAACGTGGCCGCGGCCATCTGCAACGCCCTGCTCTATCAGATCAGGCGGTAAAAAGATGGAAGAATATCTCGTAAAGGACGGTAAGCGCCTGCGCCTCGGCTACACAACCGGCTCGTGCGCTGCGGCAGCGGCTAAGGCCGCGGCGTGGATGCTGCTGACGGACAGGAAGAAAGAGACGATCCGCCTGCAAACGCCGAAAGGCATCGATCTCAATTTAGACGTGCTGGACATTCAGCGGTCCGCGGACGAGGTGCGCTGCGCCATTCAAAAGGACAGCGGCGACGACCCCGACGTGACGCGCGGCACGCTCATTTTTGCCGCGGTGAAAAAATCGGCCACGCCCGGCGTGACCATCGACGGCGGCGAGGGCGTCGGCCGCGTGACGAAGCCGGGGCTCGACCAGCCTGTGGGCGAGGCGGCCATCAACTCTGTGCCGCGGCAGATGATCGAAGAGAACGTGCGGGAGGTCTGCATGCTCGTCGGATACGACGGCGGCATTGACGTGACGATCTCCGCGCCGGAGGGCGAGGCGCTCGCGAAAAAGACCTTCAACCCGCGCCTCGGCATTGAGGGCGGCATCTCCATTCTGGGCACGACCGGCATCGTCGAGCCGATGAGCGAGCAGGCATTGCTTGACACCATCCACGTGGAACTGCGGCAGCGGCGCGAGAACGGCGCGGACTACATCCTCCTTGCGCCCGGCAACTACGGCGCGGACTACATCCGCGATTTTATCGGGCTTGACCCGAAGACGGCGGTGCTGACGTCGAACTTCATCGGCGACAGCCTGGAATTCTGCAAGGAATTCGGTTTTCACGGCGCGCTGCTCATCGGGCACATTGGTAAGTTCGTTAAGCTCGCGGGCGGCATGTGGAACACGCACTCGAAATTCGGCGACTGCCGCATGGAGATCATCGCCTCGCACAGCGCGGCGCTGGGCCTGCGCGCAGAACGCACGGAGGAAATTCTGCACTGCGCCACCTGCGACGACGCGCTGCGCATCCTGGACGAAGAGGGGCTGAAGGATGCCTTCCTCGTGCGTCTGGGACAGCGCATCGGCACGATGCTCGGCTATAAGAGCGGCGAACTCCAGAGCGGCGCAATCTTATTTTCGAAAGAATACGGTTTCCTCTGCGAAACGGAAGGCGCGGAGGAACTGCTCGAACAGATCAGGGAGGGCTGAACGTGGTACATTTTGTTGGCGCCGGAAGCGGCGCGCCCGATCTCATCACGCTGCGGGGTGCAAGGCTCCTTGGCGAAGCAGATGTGGTGATCTACGCGGGTTCGCTGGTGAATCCCGAGCTGCTTACACTCACAAAACCGGGCTGCGAGGTTCACGACAGCGCGAAGCTGACGCTTGAAGAGGTCATCGCCCTCATCGAGCGGGCGGAGCGCGAGGGAAAGATCACCGTGCGATTGCACACGGGCGACCCGAGCATTTACGGCGCGGTGCGCGAGCAGTTCGACGCGCTCACAGAGCGCGGCATCGACTTTGATGTCTGCCCCGGCGTCAGCTCGTTCTGCGGCGCGGCGGCGGCGCTGCGGGCGGAATACACGCTGCCGAATGTGAGCCAGACGGTCATCATCACGCGCACGGCGGGCCGCACGCCGGTACCCGAGCGTGAGTCCATCCGCAGCCTGGCCGCGCATCAGGCGACGATGGTGCTGTTCTTGAGCACCTCACTCACAGAAAAGCTGCAAGGCGAGCTCCTTGCGGGCGGCTATGGAGAGACAACGCCCGCGGCCGTCGTTTACAAGGCGACATGGCCGGAGGAGAAGATCTTCCGCTGCACGGTGGGCACGCTGCATAAGACGGTGACGGAAACCGGCATGAAAAAGACGGCGTTGATCGTGGTGGGCGGCTGCCTTGGCGGCGAGTATCTGCGCTCGCTGCTCTACCATCCCGACTTTACGACGGAATACCGCAAGGGGAAGGCATGAAGATCGCAATTTTTGCCTACAGCCACGGCGGCTGCGCGGCAGCGCGGCGCGTTCGCGCGGTGCTGGCGGAGGCGGAAACCGTCTGCTACGCGGTACCGCGATTGGAAGAAGCGGGCTTCCTGCCACTTGCGAAGGACATCTACCGCGAGCGCTTTTCGTCGATGGATGCGCTCATCTTCATCGGCGCGTGCGGTATCGCCGTGCGTGAGATCGCGCCGTATCTTGTGAGCAAAAAGACCGATCCCGCGGTGCTCTGCATCGACGAGAAAATGCAGTTTGTCATTCCGCTGCTCTCCGGTCATATCGGCGGGGCGAACGATCTGGCGCGCCGCCTTGCCGCGGCGCTCGGCGCATCGGCGGTCATCACGACGGCAACGGACGTGAACGGTAAATTTGCCGCCGATGCCTGGGCGGCAAAAAACGGCTGCGCCATCTCGAGCATGCCGCTTGCGAAAAAGGTCGCGGCGGAGATTTTAGAGCACGACGTGCCGCTTGTGAGCGATTTTCCGGTCAAGGGTGCATTGCCCGGCGGAATTGTGGAAAAAACGCAGGGCGCGCTGGGAATTGTGATCGGATACTGCACGAAAGAACCGTTTGCCGAAACGCTGCGCCTCACGCCGAGAGTATTGCGTGTCGGCATCGGCTGCCGCAGGGGAACTGCACAGGAAACCATTGAAGCCGCCGTTGCGGTGGTGCTTTCTGCGCATCAGCTGGATCCAAGCGCGGTCAAGGGCGTCTATTCCATTGACTTAAAGCAGCAGGAGACGGGGCTGCTTGCCGCCTGCGCGAAGCACAACTGGCCGACGGTATTTTACACGGCAGAGGAATTGCGCAGCGTACCGGGCGAATTTACGGATTCCCCCTTCGTGCAGGAGATGACGGGTGTCGGCAATGTCTGCGAGCGCGCGGCGATGCGCGGCGCGGAGAAATTATTGGTGAAAAAGACTGCGGTGGACGGCGTGACCGTCGCCGTGGCGGCGGAGCATTGGGAGGTTTCCTTTGGGTAAAGTGATCGTGGTGGGCATCGGCCCCGGCAGCTATGAGGATATGACGATCCGCGCTGACCGCGCGCTGCAATCGTGCGATGCCATCGTCGGCTACGGAGTTTATGTTGACCTTGTGAAGGAGCGCTATCCGGACAAGGCGTTTTATGAAACGCCCATGACGCAGGAGGCAAAGCGCTGCGCGCTCGCGCTTGATCTGGCGCGCGCGGACAAGACCGCGGCGATGGTCTGCTCGGGCGACAGCGGTATTTACGGCATGGCGGCGCTCGTGTACGAGCTGCGCGGCGAGAGCGAAGAGCCTGAGATCGAGGTCGTCCCCGGCCTGACGGCGGCATGCAGCGCTGCGGCGCTTTTGGGCGCGCCGCTGACGCACGACTTTGCCGTCATCAGCCTGAGCGACCGCCTGACGCCGTGGGAGACCATCGAAAAGCGCCTGACGCACGCGGCAAAGGCCGACCTGACCATCGCCCTTTACAATCCCGCGAGCCGTTCGCGGCCCGCACATTTGAAGCGTGCGTGTGATATCCTGCTGCGCGACCTGCCGGACAGCCGCCTCTGCGGCATCGCGCGCAACATCGGCCGCGCGGGGGAAAGCTGGCGCACCCTGACGCTCGGGGAGCTCAGAGAGGCAGAGGTCGATATGTTCTGCACGGTGATCGTCGGCAACGTATCAACGAAGGAAATTGCGGGGCGGCTCATCACGCCGCGAGGGTACAAAAATGTGTAAGATCTGCATTTTCGCAGGCACGACGGAGGCGCGCCGACTCGTGGAGCTTTTGAGCACCCAGCCGGTCTCCGTCACGGCCTGCGTAGCAACGGAATACGGTGAAACGCTCCTGCCCGAAGGGGGCAACGTGACGGTGCGCTCGGGGCGTATCCCGGTGGACGGGATCATTCAAATGCTCTCCGACACGAAATTTGATTTGGTGATCGACGCGACGCACCCCTATGCGGCATCGATCACCGAGAGCGTTGCGCGCGCCTGCGCGGAGACAGGGACAGAATATCTGCGCCTTCTGCGCGAGGAGTCTGACAAGGTATCTGACTTTACTTACGTGTTGAATGCGGAAGCAGCAGCGCTGTTCCTGTCGAAGACGGACGGAAATATCCTGCTGACGACCGGCAGCAAGGATCTGAAAACGTATAGCAAGGTAAAAGACTTTACAGATAGAGCCTATGCGCGCGTGCTGCCGCTGGACGCGTCGCTCGCGCTCTGTCGCGAGGCGGGCGTGCAGCCGTCGCACATTTTAGCGATGCAGGGGCCGTTTTCCGAGGAGATGGACACGGCCATGCTGCGCGCCGTGTCGGCTAAGTGGCTCGTGACGAAGGACGGCGGCGAGGCGGGCGGCTTTGCCGCCAAGGTCGCCGCGGCGCGAAAGGCCGGGGCAAATGTGCTCGTGATCGGACGGCCAAAGCAGCGGGAGGGGAAGTCCTTTTCGCAGGTGTTGGACAGCTTGGAGTGCCGCTTTGGTTTCCGATTCGCGCAGAGTGTGAAGATCGTCGGTATCGGGCCGGGCAGCAGGGATGCGATGACGCAGGAGGCGCGCCGCGCGATCGAAGAGGCGGACTGCCTCATCGGCGCGAGACGCATGCTGGATGCCGCCGCGCGCGGCGGGCAGAAGACTTATGCCGCCATCGCACCACAGGAGATCGCGGATTTCATTCACGCGCACTGCGAATACCGGCAAAGCGCGGTCGTGATGTCGGGCGACACGGGCTTTTTCAGCGGCACGAGGAAGCTGCTGCCGCTGCTTTCTGACTGCGAGGTCAGCGTGCTGCCGGGCCTGAGCTCGCTTTCCTACCTCTGTGCAAAGCTGCAAACGTCCTATGAGGACGTTCATGTCGTCAGCCTGCATGGCCGCGCGCACGACATCACGGCAGACGTGCGCGCGCACGCGCGCGTTTTCGCGCTCGTCGGCGGCGAGAATGGCGTGAACGGCCTGTGCCGAACACTGGCGGAAAACGGCCTCGGCACCGTGACGGTGAGCGTCGGCGAACGTTTAAGCTACGAGGACGAGACCGTCACCACCGGTACGGCGGAGGAACTGCAAAGTAAGGCCTTTGCGCCCTTGAGCGCCGTGCTGATCGAAAACGACCATCCCGATGCCATCGTGACGCACGGACTGCCGGACGAGGCGTTTTTGCGAGGCGCGGGCGAGGGCGGCGTTGTGCCGATGACCAAGAGCGAGGTGCGCGCCGTCGCGCTCTCGAAGCTCCGCCTGACCGAGCGCGCCGTCTGCTATGATATCGGCGCGGGAACGGGTTCGGTCGCCATCGAGATGGCGCTTCAGGCGAAGCACGGTCATGTCTACGCCGTTGAGCGCAGAGACGACGCGGTCGAGCTGTTGAAAAAGAATCAAGCGGCGTTCCATGTGGAGAACCTGACGGTCGTTTCCGGCACTGCGCCGGAGGCGTGCCGCGATCTGCCTGCACCGACGCACGTCTTTATTGGCGGCAGCGCGGGCAACCTGCGTGATATTCTGTCGATGCTGCTTGCCAAAAATCCGCACGTCCGCATCGTGGCGACGGCCGTCTCGCTTGAGAGCATCGCCGAGCTGACGGCGTGCATGAAGGATTTTGCCTTTACCGAGGCGGCGGCCGTCTCCGTCCAGATCGCCCGCGGCAAAAAGGCGGGGCCGTATCACCTGATGACGGGGCAGAACCCCGTGTATATCTTCACGATGCAGTCGGAGGAGAAACCATGATTTGCCTCGTTTTGCCGCTTCTCATCGGCTTTGGCATCGACTGCATTCTGGGCGATCCGCACAGCCTGCCGCATCCGGTCGTGCTGATCGGGAAGACGATCAGCGCGCTGGAGTGCGTCCTGCGGAGGATTTTCCCCAAAACGCCGCGCGGCGAGCGCGCGGCGGGCGCGGTGCTGTGGTTGATCGTCGCATTTCTCGCGGCGGCGGTGCCCGCGCTGCTTCTGTGTTTGTGCGGCAGGGTGAGTCCGTGGCTGCGCCTCGCGGTCGAGAGCGTCATGTGCTGGCAGATCTTGGCGGCAAAGTCGCTGCGGGATGAGAGCATGAAGGTGTATCACGAACTCGAGCACGGCAGCATCGAATCCGCGCGCCGCGCCGTTTCGATGATCGTGGGACGCGACACGGCGGCGCTCGACGATGCGGGCGTGACGCGCGCCGCGGTCGAGACCGTGGCGGAGAACACGTCAGACGGCGTGGTCGCACCGCTGCTGTACCTTGCCATCGGCGGCGCGCCGCTGGGCTTTTTCTACAAGGCTGTGAATACGATGGACTCGATGCTCGGCTACGTCGAGCCGCCGTATAAGGACATCGGCCTTATGCCTGCGAAGGCGGACGATATTGCGAACTATCTGCCTGCGCGCATCTCTGCATTGCTGATGCTCGCGGCGGGCGGACTTCTGCGCATGGACGTGAAAAACGGCTGGAAGATATTCCGCCGCGACCGCTACAAGCACGCGAGCCCGAACTCCGCGCAGACGGAGTCGGTCTGCGCGGGCCTTTTGGATGTGCGCCTCGCGGGCGACGCGTGGTACCACGGCGTGCTGCACAAAAAGGAGTACATCGGCGACGCACTGCGGCAGATCGAGCATGAGGATATCCCGCGCGCCTGCCGGCTGATGTACGGCACGACGCTTCTGGCGCTGCTGCTTGGCTGCGCGATCCGGCTGCTGATTTTTTCGCTGTGAGGGAAGAGAATGCTTTATCAAACGGAAAACCGCCACGGCGGAGATATCTACGGCGGCATTGCGCTCGACTTTTCGGCGAATGTGAGCCCGCTCGGCACGCCGAGAAGTGTGACCGACGCGATCGAACGCGCGCTGCCCGAGCTCTACCGCTACCCAGACCCCTACTGCCGGACACTCGTACAGACGATCTCGGAATATGAGGGGGTGCCGAAGAACTTTGTCCTCTGCGGCAATGGTGCGTCCGAGCTGATCTATGCCTATTGTGGGGCCGTGCGGCCCAAGCGCGCGATGGAGCTCGCACCGACGTTTTCGGAGTATTCGCTTGCCTTGCGGCGGACAGGCTGCGAGGTCGTGCGCTTTGCGCTCAAGCAAGAGGAAAACTTTGACTTGCGGGAGAACTTTTTGCCGATCCTTGCGCGCGAAAAGATCGACGCGCTGTTCCTCTGCAACCCGAACAACCCGACGGGACGGCTCATTGCGGACGATTTGCTGGAAGAAATTCTGCGCATCTGCCGCGAGAAAAATATCGCGCTTTTTGTCGACGAGTGCTTTTTGAGCCTGTCGGACGGCGGCGTTGATCTGACGCCGTCCCTATCTGACGTCCCGCAGCTTTTTATCCTCAAGGCCTTTACGAAGAGCTTTGGCATGGCGGGGCTGCGGCTGGGATATGGCCTGAGCGCGGACGAGGCATTGCTGCGGAAGATGTCGGCGGCGGTGCCGCCGTGGAATGTCTCGACGCTTGCACAGGCGGCGGGCGTCGCTGCGCTGGGCGATGCGGAGTTTCTGGAGAAAAACCGAACCATCATCCGCGCGGAGCGCCCGTGGCTCGAGGAAAAACTGAGGAAATTCGGCTTTTGGGTGTGCCCATCGCAGGTGAATTACATCTTATTCCGTGGCGATGTGGGCTTGACGGAACAGCTGCGAGCGCGCGGCGTCGCGATCCGAGACTGCGCAAATTTCGAGGGCCTGACATCCGGCTGGTATCGCGTCGCGGTCCGGCAGTACGAGGAAAACGAACAGCTTATCGCGGCAATCAGAAGCGTGGGAAAGGAGTGAGCGCATGGCAAAAACTATCATGATCCAGGGGACGATGTCCAACGCGGGCAAGAGTCTGCTGGCCGCGGGGCTCTGCCGCGTTTTGAAGCAGGACGGCTATCGCGTTGCCCCGTTCAAGAGCCAGAATATGGCGCTCAACTCGTTCATCACGAAAGATGGCGGCGAGATGGGGCGCGCGCAGGTGGTGCAGGCTGAGGCCGCGGGCATCGAGCCGGATGTGCGCATGAATCCGATTTTACTGAAGCCGACGACGGACGTCGGCAGTCAGGTCATCGTGAACGGACGCGTACAGGGCAATATGCCCGCGATGGAATACTATCGCAGAAAGCGCGACTTTATCCCCGCGGTGATGGAGGCCTATGAGAGCTTGGCACGCGAGTACGACATCATCGTCATCGAGGGCGCGGGCAGCCCCGCGGAAATCAATTTGCAGGAAAACGACATCGTCAACATGGGTCTTGCCCGCATGGTGGATGCGCCGGTGCTGCTGGTGGGCGACATCGACCGCGGCGGCGTGTTCGCCCAGCTCTACGGCACGGTCGCGCTGCAAAGTGAAGAGGACAGAAGGCGCATCAAGGGCGTTGTTGTCAACAAATTCCGCGGTGACCGCACCATTCTGGAACCGGGGCTCAAAACGCTTGAGGAGCTTTGCGGCGTACCCGTGGCGGGCGTTGTGCCATACCTCCATATCGACATCGACGACGAGGATAGCTTGAGCGAACGCTTCGGGCGGGATAAGGAGCCGCGGCTCATCGACATTGCGGTCATCCGCCTGCCGCGCATTTCGAACTTTACGGATTTTTCGCCGTTTGAGCGCTACGAGAATGTCTCGCTCCGCTATGTGGAGCGGGCGCGGGACCTGCGCGCGCCGGATATGATCGTGATTCCCGGTACGAAGAGTACGATCGCCGACCTCCAATGGCTCCGCCAGAGCGGGCTGGAGGCGTCGATCCAAAAGGCTGCGAGCGGCGGCACGCTGGTTTTCGGCGTCTGCGGCGGCTATCAGATGCTGGGACGGCACATTTCCGACCCCAAACAGGTCGAGGCCGCGGGCGTGACGGAGATCGACGGAATGGGCCTTCTGCCGCTCGAAACAGTATTTCAGGGCGAAAAGGTGCAGACGCAGACAAAAGGCGTCTTCTCCGGCGTCGCGGGACTGCTCTCTGAGCTGAACGGCAAGCGCTACGCGGGCTACGAGATCCACATGGGCCGCAGCGAAGAAGCGCGCGGCGCGCTCTTCAGCATGGGCAATGTCTACGGCAGCTATGTCCACGGTATTTTCGATGAACAAGAGGTCGCCGGCACGATCTTAAAAGCGCTGTGCACGAAAAAGGGCGTTTCCTTTGAATCGCTCGGCAGCTTTGACGCGAAAGCCTACAAGGAGCGGCAGTATGATCTGCTGGCAGACGCGGTGCGCGCGGGGCTCGATATGCCGCTCATCTACCGCACTTTGAATCGGGAGGTGTGAGCATGCAGGGAATGATTCACCTGTACTGCGGTGATGGCAAGGGCAAGACGACCGCGGCGGTCGGACTGAGCGTCCGCGCGGCGGGCGCTGGAAAGCGCGTGCTGTTTGCGCAGTTTTTGAAGGACGGCAGCTCGTCGGAACTGAACGTCCTGCGCGCGCTGCAAAATGTTGAGGTCGCGTGCTGCACGCAGAACTTCGGCTTTTTCAAGGCGATGGACGGGCAGACGAAAGCGGCGGCGCAAAAGGCCTATTCCGCGCTGCTGGAAGACGTGATGCGAAAGAGCGCGGACGGCGTCGATCTGTTCGTGCTCGACGAGGCGGTCGCCGCCTGCAACCACGGCTTGATCGAAGAGGCAACGCTGATCGACTTTCTGCGCGGCAGACCAAAAGCGCTTGAAGTCGTGCTGACGGGGCGAGATCCGTCGCAGCATTTGCTGGACGCCGCCGACTATGTGACGGAGATGCGAAAGCGCAAGCACCCGTTTGACCGAGGGATCGCGGCGCGGCGCGGCGTCGAATTTTAAGGAGGGGAGAGCCATGCAGAAGGAATTGGACGCGCTCGTGCGCGCAGTCGCGCCGCTCGATCGCGGCGCGATGACGGCGGCGGAAGAGTATCAGGCGCGGCTCGCCAAGCCCCCCGGCAGCCTCGGGCGGCTCGAAGAGATCTCCATCCAGCTTGCGGGGATCACAGGGCGGGTGCACAATGCGCTCAATAAAAAGCAGCTGCTCGTCTTCGCTGCGGACAACGGCGTGGTGGCCGAGGGCGTTTCCAGCGCGCCGCAGTCCGTGACGAAGCAGCAGACCATTAACCTGATGCGGGGCAAGACGGGAGCTGCGGTGCTGGCAAAGCACTTTGGCTGCGGCTTGACCGTGTGCGATGTCGGCGTGAATGCCGATATTTTCGAGAGCACCGTTTTGAACCGCAAGATCGCCTACGGCACGCAAAATATCTGCACCGGCCCCGCGATGACGCGGGAGCAAACCTTACAGGCCATCCTGACCGGCGCAGAGATCGCAAGGACGGTCGACGCGGACGTGATCGGTGTCGGCGAAATGGGCATCGGCAACACGACGACCTCTTCGGCGGTGCTGGCCGTGCTGCTGGGAGCGGACGTCGAGGCCGTGACGGGCCGCGGCGGCGGTATCACGGAGGAGAGCTTTCGCAAAAAGAAAGCGGTCATCCGCACCGCCATTGAGGTAAATCGGCCGGACAGGGACGACGTTGTCGGCGCCCTTTCCAAGGTCGGCGGCTTTGACCTCGCGGCGATGTGCGGCGCATTTTTGGGCGCGGCGGCGGCACGCCGGCCGGCGGTCATCGACGGCCTCATTTCCGCCGCAGCGGCGCTGTGCGCCGTCAGGCTGTGCCCGAATGTGCACGGCTACCTGGTGCCGAGCCACGCCTCGTTTGAGATCGGCTACCGCCTCGCGATGGAGGCGATGGACCTGCGCCCGCTGTTTGACCTCGGCATGCGATTGGGCGAGGGGAGCGGCTGTCCGCTCGCCTTTCAGGTGCTCGACGCTGCGTGCGCTGTCATCAACGACATGGCGACCTTTGACGAGGCGGGCATCAACGACGACTATCTGGACGAAATTCGCCGGGGCGGCCAGTTCACGCCCTGAGAGAAGGGAACGCGCATGGGAACGCTGATCATGATCTCCGGTGCAAACGGCAGCGGCAAGAGCCGTTATGCCGAGCGCATCGTCGCGCGCACGACAGGCGAGCGCTATTACATCGCCACGATGCGCCCCTGCTCGGAGGAAAATTTGCAGCGCATCGAAAAGCACCGCGAGCAGCGAAAGGACCTGCAATTTACGACGCTCGAATGCCCATATCAGGTCGGCGCGGCGGCGGTCGAAAGGGACGGCGTCGTGCTGCTTGAGGATGTGTCGAATCTGCTGGCAAACGCGATGTTCGAGCGCGGCGGGGATGAAGCAAGCGTGTACGCGGACATCGAAGCGCTGTGCTCGCGCTGTCGTCTGCTCGTCGCCGTGACGATCACAGGCCTGCGCGCCGACGGCTACGACGGCGAGACGGCGGCTTACGTCCGCGCGCTGAACGGCCTGAATCAAAGACTGTACGACCGCGCCGCGGCGGCGGTCGCAATGAAAGACGGCGCGCCGTTTGCCGAAAAGGGAGACCTCGATGAGATTATTTGAATCGCTTTTGATTGCGCTGTCGACGTACAGCGCGGTGCCAGTTCCGCAGCTTGATTGGAACGAAAAAAATATGCGCTACGCGATCTGCTTTTTCCCCGCGGTGGGTGTTCTCTGCGGCGCGGCGCTCTGGCTGTGGGCTGTACTTGCGCAGGCGACGGGCATGAGCGGCGTGCTGTTCGCGGCAATCGCGGCGTGCCTGCCGATTTTAGTGACAGGCGGCATCCACATGGACGGTTATCTCGACACGGTGGACGCACTCTCGTCGCACCAGACGTGCGAGAAAAAGCTCGCGATCATGAAGGATGCCAACTGCGGCGCGTTCGCGGTCATTTACGGCGGCGTGTACCTGCTCGCCTACGCGGGCTTTGCCTACGAGGTGTTCGCCGCGGGGCATATTTTGCTGATTTGCCCGCTGTTCGTGCTCTCTCGCGCGCTGTCGGGCCTGTGCGCGGTGAATCTGCCGAATGCGCGAAAGTCCGGCATGCTCTGCACCTTCACAAGCGGCGTCCAGCGCCGCACGGCGACAGTCGCGCTCACGCTCGCCGGCCTCGCCGCCGCGGCGGGGATGGTCTGGATGTCTCCCACGGCTGGCGGGATGGCGGCGGCGTTTGTGGTGGTTTCCGCGCTCAAGTATCGCAGATTCGCGCTGGCACAGTTTGGCGGCGTGACAGGGGACACATCGGGCTTCTTTTTGCAGCTCTGCGAGCTCTGCGGCCTGATCGGCGTCTGGATCGGAGGGCTGCTGTGATCGACATTTTCTTCATCCGCCACGGCGCGACAGAGGGCAACCTCCGCCGCCGCTACATCGGCCGCACGGACGAGCCGCTGTGCGAGGCGGGCATCGCACAGGTCAAAGCGCTGCAAAAGCGGGGACTTTCAGTCGATCGGCTTTTTGTCAGCCCCATGCTGCGCACGCGGCAGACGGCGGACATTCTTTTTCCGAAGATGCACTATACCGTCGTGGACGACTTGATTGAGACGGATTTTGGCCGCTTTGAGGGGAAGTCCGCCGACAAGCTTTCGGGCGACCCCGCCTATCAGGCGTGGGTCGACGCGATGTGCCTGACGCCCATCCCCGAGGGTGAGAGCGTGACGGACTTCAAAACGCGTTGCTGCGAGGCGTTTGCGGAGACGATCAAAAATGTGCCGGACGGCTCTCGCGTGGGATTCGTCGTCCACGGCGGCGTCATCATGGCAATCATGGAGGCCTATGCGCGTCCGAAGAAGGACTTTTATGCCTACCACATCGGAAACGGCGAATGCCTGCAAGGCGTGTATGACGGAGAAACAATTCAGATCAAATAGTGAACACCGCCCGCATTCCGGATATCTTTCCGGAACGCGGACGATGTCTTTATATGGTATCGGTGTGGTTACACCGTCGGCGCGGCGTAGGCCACGTCGTACTCGCTCCACTGGATGCGGATGGAGCAGCGTGCGCCGCCCGCGGAAAGGAACGAATTGATCTCACACATCGACCAGAGCTTCGTGACGGGATCCTGCTGGCGGATGCGCATGTTGTGCGTCTCCTGCGAGTTTGTGTACACGGTGCCGTCGATCGCAATGCTTGCGGAAATGCTGCTGCCGTTGAGCGTCTGTGTCTCGATCGTGCTGCCGTCGTAGATGGTCGTTCTGCGCAGGTCGACCAAAACGGGCGCGGCGGTGTTCTTCGGCACGATGCTGATGCGCAGCGCGCTGGCCGACGCGCGCTGATAGGTCAAAATCAGGTTCTTGAGCGGAATATTCAGCGTGCTGTCTGCCGCGGAGAGGTCGACATGGTACTCGGTGAACGGCGCGAATAGATTAGGCGTCGTCAACTCCTGCTCGCTGGTGTGGAAGTGCAGCTTGTAGCTCAGTGGGGTGTCCTACGCGACGGTGACGACCGGCGTTTCGCCGGTGTCGCCTTTCTCGCCTTGGATGCCCTGTTCGCCTTTTTCTCCACGCTCGCCTCGGGGACCAATGGGCCTCTGCGGGCCGGGGCCGACGGGACCGGTCGGCCCCTGGATCGTGACATAGCTATACGGATCGGACGGGCAGCAGCCGTTCCTGCGGCAGGATCCCGTGTAGTAATTCATAGACGTCTCCCCCTGACATGATATCGGTGCTTTATCCTATGCATCGGACGAAGAAACAGCGCACAGCAGGGAAGAAAAAGGCGGCAGACATGCATGGAAAATGCCGAAAACAGGCATATGTGCGAAATGATCCGCCAGGAGATCTGCTACCCCAACCTGAACGTAAAGATCGCCTGTTCCCACGGCGGCGTGACCCCCGCCAACGACGGCGCTTCCCATCAGGCCATTGAGGATATGGGCGTTCTGCGCACCATCCCCAACATGACCGTCATCATGCCCGCGGACTACAACTCCGCCCGCAAGCTCGTCCGTCAGGCCGCTGAGGTCTACGGCCCCGTGTATCTGCGCTTCACCCGTGACGCCATCCCCCAGATCTACGACGAGGATGTGGAGTTCACCATCGGCAAGGCCCACCAGATCCAGGACGGCAAGGACGTCGTTATCATCGCCAACGGCGATACCGTCCGTCTCGCGATCGAGGCCGCCAAGGTGCTCGAGGGCAAGGGCATTTCCGCCCGCGTGCTCGACATGCACACCATCAAGCCACTCGACGTGGAGGCTGTGACTGCCGCGATCAACGAGGTCGGCAAGATCATCACGGTCGAGGACCACAACATCCTCAACGGTCTCGGCTCCGCCGTGTGCGAGGTCGCCGCCGAGATGGGCAAGGGCATCGTCAAGAGAGTCGGCATTCAGGACCAGTTCGGCCAGTCCGCGCCCTATGAGCGCCTGCTCGCCATGAACGGCGTGACGGTCGAGAACATCACCGAGATCGCCGAGACGCTCGTCAAGGGCTGAGAAAAACCAGTTAAATAACATTCATCATAGAATTATCTGATACAGGAGGTTATTTACCATGAAAATCGGATTTGTCGGCTGCGGCGCGATCGGCAGCTGCTATGCAAGCTATCTGTCCCGCGAGCATGAGGTCTGCGTGTTGGATACCTATGCTCCGGTCATCGAGTCCATCAAGAAAAACGGCATTCTCGTCGACGAGTGCGTGCCCGGCACGGGCACCGGCGAGACCGTCGTCTTCCATCCCGCCATGGCGACGACCGACCCCAAGGAGATCGGCGTTGTGGATCTTCTGATCGTGTTCGTCCACTATCAGTATCTTGAAGCGGCTGTGCGCAATGCGCTGCCGATGATCGACAAGCACACCATGGTCCTCTGCCTGCAGAACGGCCTTGGCAACTACGATGAGATCGCCAAGGTCGTGCCCGAAGAGCAGATCATCATCGGCAACACGGCGTTCGGCTCCACGCCCGTCGGCCCCGGCCACGTTAAGCACACCGGTACCGGTGTGACGAACCTTGGCTCGCTGAAGGCCCCCATGGCCAAGGTCGAGGAAATGGCCGAGGGCCTGCGCGCCGCCGGTCTTGAGGTCCAGGTCCACGAGAACGTGATGAACGCCATCTGGCACAAGCTGCTGGCGAACGTCGCCATCAACGGCATGAGCGCCCTGCTCGAGACCAAGAACGGCTTTGTCAACGGCAACCAGTACGCCCACGAGGCGGCCCGCATGCTGGTAGAAGAGGCCATCGTCGTGGCGAACGCCTGCGGCTGCACGCTCGACCATGACGCCGAGCTGGAGCACGCCTATGAGGTCTCTCGCATGACTGATGAGACCATCAGCTCCATGGTGCAGGACGTCACGCATCACCGCGAGACCGAGATCCGTATCATCACCGGCGCTGTCTGCCGCCTCGGCCGTGAGCACGGCATTCCCACGCCCTGCAACGACCTGATGCTCCAGCTTGTGCTGGCCAAGCAGTCTATCTACCTCGGCCGGTAAAAAAAGCCGTGCGGCGCTGTGCCGCGGCAAACGACGCAAAGCGGCTCGCGCAGCCTGCGCCCATATGAATTCCTGCAAAAAACGGCAGCTTGCCGTTGATTCCTTCCTGAATGAGCGGGCGGCGGACTGGTACATCTGCCGCCCGCCGCTTTTATGAAAGACGGTTTTCATTGACGAAACCTCAACTTTGTATTATGTTATACATGGGAATCATATTGTCAGGCATAAAAGGAGAAAATTATGAACGATACGCCCGGATATGTGAAAAATTTGAAAAAAGAGTCTGTGGTGCAGAGTGTCATCAACTGCCTGACAGACGCCATGCGCAATAAAGAGCTCAAGCCCGGCGACCGCATCCCGCCCGAGCCGGAGCTGGCCGCGTCGATGGGCGTTGCCCGCAGTTCCGTACGTGAGGCCATCAAAATCCTCTCCTACCTCGGCGTGCTGGAGAGCAAGCGTTCAGAGGGGACCTTTGTTTGCAGCGGCTTCCAGGAGAGCATGATCGATCCGATGATCTACGGCATCATCCTGAATCAGGATTCCTTCGACAATCTGATGGAGTTGCGTGAGATGGTCGAGGCCGGCATCATGCGCCTTGCCAGCCAGAAGTATGACGAGGAGAATGGCCATGCGCTCGAGGCGATGCTCGAACAGATGAAAGAGATCGTCCACAGCGGTGACAACGAGGTCGACCGCTTCTTCGCCGTGGACAACGAGTTCCACGACCTGATCTCGCAGATGGGCAAAAATCCGCTGGCCGACAAGATCAGCCGCGTCGTGCGCACGCTGACGCACGCCGTCCGCTACGAGACCGTCAGCACGATGATCACGAGCGGCAGAGGCGACGAGCTCGTCGTCGCGCACAGCAAGCTCCTTGAGATCCTCAGGGGACACGAGGGAGAGGACGTGGAGGAGATCGTCCGCGGCACCTACTTCGGCGATATCATCCACGGCGAAGAGAAGTAACTGAAAATGCAAGGCCCGCCGTCGTAGATGCGACGGCGGGCTTTTTTGACGAAAAATCGATAGTCTAGCTGATGGAATTTGTGCGATTTGCGGAAATTGCCCTTTTCTTTTGTTTGAACCTGCGCGATACTGTCATCAAGAAAATGACGGCGGCTCATCCGGCAATGACGAATCGAGAGGAGGGAAGGCGATGTCCCATGAAAACGGTCCCGTACAGTCCGTTGCCAAGGCGCTGCGGCTGCTCGGCCTGCTGATGGAGGCGCACCAGCCGCTCACGCTGGCCGCGCTGAGCGAGCAGACCGGCTGGCCGAAGAGCACGATCCGCGGCCTGTGCTCGCCCTCCGCGGCCGTGCGCGACAGCTCCGGCGCGGTGCGCTACGCCGTCGGCGTTGTCGGCATGTTCGACAGTGTGCGTTCGCCGGATTTCCAGCGCGATATTGACTTGACCTGCGCCGCGGCGGCGCAGATCTCAACGGCGATCGACTATCGGGCGTAAGCAGAGGAATTTTGTGCCGCGGAGGGCGGCAATATCAGAATGGAACAGGGGAGGAGACGCAATGGCAATCAAACGCAAATTCCCGCCCCGCGTGGCGACGGTCTATTGCAGCGGCGGCTGCCGCGCAAAAAAGGATGAGGACGGCGCGCTCCTGTGCGCGTACGGCTGCATCGGCTGTGGCCTGTGCGTGAAGAATTGTTCCGCAGACGCCATTCATATTGAGCAGTTCCACGCTGTGATCGACGCGGCGCGCTGCCTGAGCTGCGGGGCGTGCGCGGTGGTCTGCCCGCGCCATGTCATCAAAGACCGCTTCGGCGTGCTGACGCCGGTGCACTGAGTTGTATATAAAAAAGGCTCCTGAGGAATTTCCTCAGGAGCCTTTTTGTATGCCAAAAATTTGGGTCACATGCTGTTATAGTGGCTGGGGTCGCGCGGCAGACACAGATCGAGGATCAGGCCCACGACGAACACGCCCGCGACCATATTGCCCGCGAAAATGTCGCCGATAAAGCTCGGCAGCTCGTTGAAAAAGCCGTCGATCTGCGTGACGCCGACGCCGAGGCAGATGGAGGTTGCGGCGATGAGCGTGTTGCGCTGGTCCATGCCCGCGTCGTGCATCATGCGCACGCCGGACATCATAATAGAGCCGAAGATGATGACCGTGCAGCCGCCGAGCACGCAGTTGGGCAGCGTCGTGAAGAACGCGCCGATGGGCGGGAACAGACCGCCGAGGATCATCGCCAGCGCGCCGACCATGATGCCGTAATCCTGCGAGGCCGTCGCAAGACAGGCGGCGAGGAACGTGAAGCTGATGCCCATGACGACCGGCAGACCTGAGCCGATCTTCCAGATGGGGTAGAGCTGCAAAAGCGTGCCGATACCGGCGATGAGCATGCAGTTTGCAGCAGCCGCGCCGTCTCAATGGCGGTGAAGGCTTCGCCCTGATAGACGGCGACCGAGGAAATGATGAGGAGCGGCGCGATGATCGAGTATATCAACGGCATTGAGGTCATCAAGGCGTTCAATCAGGGGGAAAAAGTCCTATGCGCGCCTGACCGACAAGGTGAAGGCAAACGCGCAGTATTAGGAAGAGGTGTTTTCCCCGTTGTAGGGGATGATCTCGAGATTGATCTCCGGATACTTTTCATGCACCAGATCGTAGAACTGGGACATATTGCGGTAAGGCGCGTTCATGGTGATGAACTCATGCTCGCCGGAGGCGGCATTGTCGTCACTTGTGTCACTGCCAGCACAGCCGCCAAGCAGCGCCGCCATGCAGCTCAACGCTAAAATCAGGCTGAGCACTCGTTTTTTCTGCATGATTTTCTCCCTTGATCCGATGGTGCCGCCGCTCTCTTTCGGAATGTGGAGGAGCAGCGCGCGGCAAGATCGCGTGCGAGGTGAGCCACAGGTATGAATTTCGCCGCAAATTTGTTAAGAAATCGACAAAATTTACTTTCTTATACGCCGAAGGAGCAGTTATTGCAAGGAAGAAACGGAAATTTACGCAAAATGCGCCGCTTTTTACATATATTTTTCCCGCGCGATACAAGAATTGTTCATACTTTATTTACACCAAATTTAGGTTCGCTTAAAGAATCCGCGTTATACTTCAGCCATAGCCTAAAACAAAGGGCGACAAACAAAAAATTCTGGGGTCCACTGTCCGCCTCGCCGAACGGCCAAAGCGGCAGACCAAGAAAACCACCGCGGCGCGGTGTTATGATAAAGATCAAGGATCAGTGCAAGCAAACAGCACCGGCGAGAGTTTTCCATCTTTCTCTCGCCGGTGCTGCATTTTACATTTTGAGCTTAATTCGCTGCGGGGGCCTTTTCAAATTCTGCCGCGACCTGCTCGAGCAGTTTGCGGATGGGGAGATGCTGCGGGCAGACCTTTTCGCACTTGCCGCACTTTAAGCAGTCGGACGCCTTGCGGCCCGGCGCGGTGTGGACATCTTCATAGTAGCAGTCCGCGTTCCAGTCGTGGTGAATCTGCTTGGTGTTCATAATGGCGAAGAGGTCAGGGATAGAGATGTGCTTGGGGCAGCCGTCCGTGCAGTAGCGGCAGGCCGTGCAGGGGATGAGGTCCTTGCTGTGGAAGATCTCCTGCACCTTTTCCACCGCGGCGCGCTCGGTCTCGTCGAGGGGCTTGAAGTCCCGCATGAACGAGATGTTGTCCTGCATCTGCTCCATGTTGCTCATGCCGGAGAGCACCATCATCATGCCGGGGAAGCCCGCGACAAAGCGGATGGCGTAGCTCACGGGGCTGCCGCCGTGCAGGTCTTCAAGCACGGCCTTTGCGTCCTCAGGCAGGTTCACGAGGTTGCCGCCCTTGACGGGCTCCATGACGATGACGGGCTTATTGAATTTGCGGCAGACCTCATAGCACTTGCGGCTCTGCACCGCGGGATCGTCGTAGTCGACGTAGTTGAACTGGATCTGGACAACTTCGATCTCGGGATATTCGGTCAGAATGCGCTCGAGCACCTCGGCGCGGTCGTGGAAGGAAATGCCGACGTGGCGAATTTTGCCCTCTTTTTTGAGCGCGAACGCCGTCTCATACGCGCGGCACTCCTTGAAGTGGTCATAGTTGACAAGACCCTGCGCGTGCATCAGATAGAAGTCGAAATACTCGACGCCGCAGATCTCAAGCTGGCTCTCGAAAAACGGGCGGATGTCTGCCTCGGTCTTGAAATAGTTCGCCGTCAGCTTGTCGGTCAGGATGTACTTCTCGCGCGGATAGCGGCTTGTCAGGCAGGTCTTGAGCGCCTTTTCGCTCTTGCCCTGGATGTAGCCGTGCGCAGTGTCAAAATAGTTGAAGCCCGCGTCTAAAAACGCGTCCACCATCTGCTTGGTCTGCTCGATATCCACCTCTTCGCCAATCATCGGCAGGCGCATGCAGCCAAAGCCAAAATTCTTCTTGATCCGATCCATAGTTTACTTTCCGATTCTTATCCTTTTCCTGCTTGCCGGCAGAACAGTAGTTTACCTTTACTCCTGCGGAATCGTCTTGAGTTCGCGCCGGATGGCGCGGAAGCGCTCGGGCACGTCCTCGTCCGCCATATCCCTTGGGACGTCGATCGTGCCCGCGGCCTTTGCAGTTTCATAATACCAGCATTTGTACTCCACGGTCTCGAGCGTGTGGCGCATCTCCTCCATCTGCGCGAGCAGCACGTCGCGCTGGTGCGTGAACATCTTGAGGCGCGTGTCGATGGTGTCGTCGCCGCGCAGGACGAGCTCGATGTACTGGCGGATGTCCCTGATGGACATGCCGGCCTTTTTCATGCAGCCGATGACCTGTAACCACTCGAAGTCCGATTCCTGAAACATGCGGATGCCGCCGGACGAGCGCTCCACAAAGGGCAGCAGACCCTCCTTATCGTAATAGCGCAGCGTGGAAGCGGGGACGTCCAGCTTTTTCGCCATCTCGCCGACTGTGTAGACCATGAAATCCTCCTGAAATGAAAGCGCGCTTTAGGTTGCAGCACAGTGAGTAACTTTAAGTTTCTTTTAGCATACCGCAGCGAAGGTGGCCTGTCAAGCGCCGCACAAAAAGAAAAGCCGGCGACGGCGGCTTTTCCTCAAATCTTCAGGATTGTACGGATTTCGTCCAGATTATCGGCAAAGTAGATGCCCTCCTGCCGCTCGGGCGTGGAGAGGCCCATGTCGATCATGTGAGCGAGCAGGGCTTTCAAGTGGTCGTAATAGCCATTCAGGTTATATAGAATGCACGGCGCGGCGAGCTGCTTGAGCGACACCTTCGACATGACCTCGCTGATCTCTTCGAGCGTGCCCGTGCCGCCGGGGAAGGCGATGAACGCGTCGCCGAGCTCGATCATCTTCGTCTTGCGCTCGGTCATGTCGCGCGTGACGATGAGCGTCGTGATCTCGTCATACTCGTAGCCCTTGTCGATGAAAAACTGCGGCTCCACGCCGGTCACTTCGCCGCCCGCGCGCAGCACGCTTTCAGCGAGCGCACCCATCAGGCCGTTTTTCGACCCGCCGTAGACAAGGGCGTTGCCGCTCTTGCCGATGAGACGGCCCAGTGCGCGCACGGACGTCTCAAGCGTCGGATCATTGCCGCTGCTCGCACCGAGATATACGGTGATATTCATAGGAAACAGTCCCTTTCTGTCAAAAATGATTGCCGCTATTCTACCACGGTATGATCTTTCCCGCAAGCGGAAAATCGGCGTTGCGGGTGTAGTCCTGCTGTGGTATGATGTTCTCGCCGCGCACGCGGAAAAAGAGTAATTTTGACTGTTTTTGGAGATATCTTATGATCAAAACGATTTTGTGGGATGTGGACCGCACGCTTTTAGACTTTGACGCCGCCGAGCGCGCCGCCATCCAGAGCCTTTTTGTTGAGTTCGGCCTTGGCGAATGCTCGGAAGAACAGGTCGCGCGCTATTCCGTCTTGAATATGAAATACTGGGAAAAGCTCGAGCGCGGCGAGATCACGAAGCCGCAGGTGCTTGTCGGCCGCTTTGAGGAGTTTTTCGCGGAGGAGGGCATCGACGTTTCCCTCGCGCCGAAGTTCAACGACGCCTACCAGCTGCGTCTGGGCGACACCATCGTCTACCGCGACGACAGCTATGAGATCGTCAAGTCGCTGCGCGGCAAGGTGCGCCAGTGCGTCGTCTCGAACGGTACGGTCGTCGCGCAGACGAAGAAGCTGACGCGCTCCGGCCTCGGTGCGCTGATGGACGGCGTGTTCCTCTCCGAGCAGCTTGGCGCGGAGAAGCCGAAAAAGGAGTTTTTCGATCAGGTCTTCGCCGCCATCGGACCGGTCGAGAAGAGCGAGACGATGATCGTCGGCGATTCGCTCACGAGCGATATCCGCGGCGGCGACAACGCGGGCATCGTGACCTGCTGGTACAATCCCGAGGGAATCAAAGCGCCGGAGGGTTACCGCATCGACCACGAGATCAGGGATCTGCACGAGGTCTACGGCCTGCTGTGACAAGAAAAGGGAAGAGGACATTCCGAAAAGAATCGGAATGTCCTCTTTTTTGCGTTTACTGCTTGTCCTTCAGCCGCCGCAGGCAGATGCAGAGCGTCTTGACGTCGAAGGGCTTGGAGATGTGCGCATCCGTACCGGCCTCGCGGCTGTGCTGCACATATATAATGCAGTGCATTGATAAAAGCTGTGGTTTTATTCAGTATTGATAAAGGAATGGGATCCTTTTTTTCTTGCCAGACGGCGATGGATATGCTACAATATGACCGATAAACCAAGTTGGTCAAAAATTTCAACAAAGGAGGGAATGCCAATGGCCTTTTCCGCAGAAGAAAACGCGGCCATCCGCGAAACGCTGCTGCGAGAGGCGCGCCGCTGCGCCGTCACGCTGGGGCTGCGCAAGACCTCGGTCGAGCAGCTCACCGAGGCGGCGGGCATCTCGAAGGGACTGTTCTATAAATACTTTGCGTCCAAAGAACTGCTGTTTTTCGAGGTGCTGGAGGATATCCACAGCGAGGTCTATCAGGTGGCCGAGCAGGTGCTGGAGGAGGGCAAAGACCTGCCGCCCGACGAGCGCATCGCGAACGTGCTGCTCACGGCCTGCAGCCGCTTATCCGAGATCGGTGCGATGAAATTCATCGAGGAGGACTCGGCCTATCTGCTGCGCCGCATCCCCGCGCAGGTGAAAGCCGAGCACTACCACAGCGACGAGGTACATATCCGCGACCTTTTGGAAGAGAGCGGCCTGACCCCGCGCGGCGGTATCGCGCTCGCCGCTGCGACGATCCGCGGTCTGATCCTCACGGTGTCGCATCAGGAGCAGATCGGCGCGCTGTATCCGCAGGTGCTCGAAACGCTGACGCGCGGCGCGTGCGAAGAGCTGTTTCCGCGGGCGTGAACGCCGCGTGCGGCTTTTTATCACTTGAAGTTAGAGACGTTGAACTAAAAATCAAAACAGGGAGAAATCTGCCGTGTCCAAGCAAGCTACCGAATTTCAGAAAAAGGAAATGAGCAAGATGTACCGCGGCAAGGAGATCTTCAAGCCGCTGAACACCGGCTGGGTCGATGAACATGTCGCCTGCGTGCGCGAATGGGTGGCGAACATCTTTTTCTACCGCAAGGGCGAGACGACCATCATGGTCGACGCGGGCTACAACTATGACCGTCTTGAGGAAAAGATGGGCTGGCTCGGCATCGACCCGAAGTCCATCCGCCATATCCTCATCACCCATCAGGACACCGACCATGTCGGCGCGGTGGAGGCGGACAGCCCCGGCCTTTTCCGTGACGCGAAGCTCTATATCGGCGAGATCGAGAACAAATATCTCACTGGCGAGGTGCGCCGCAAGGTGATCTACCACCTCTACAAGCTGCCGCAGGTGACCATTAACAACGAAAAGGTGCTGCTGCACGACGGAGAGGCCTTCGAGATCGACGGCATCAAGATTGAATGCTTTTTGGCCCCTGGCCACACGTGGGGGCATATGGTGTACCTCATTGACGACAGGTACCTCTTCACGGGCGATACGATCTGGTTCGGCGCGGACGGCGGCTACAGCTTCATTTCCGCGCTGGCGGAGAGCAACAAGCTCGCAGTCAAGTCGCTGGCGGAGTTGGAGCAGAAGCTTCGCACGCGCGGCCTGCGGCCCGTCATCCTGACGGGCCACACCGGCTGGACGGACGATCTCTACTTCGCCTTTGCGCACCGCGATAAGCTCTGCTCGCCGTTCAAGAAGAAAGTGCACGACCCGTCCGCGCCGTACGACGCCTACGACGAGTCGGACGACACAGAGGAGAATGCGAAGCGCGGCTTTTTGCCGCCGGTGCAGAAGATCTGATGCGGAGCGGAGAGAGGCGGGTTTTCCCGCCTCTCTCCGCGGTTTTGGTGAATAAAAAGAGCGAAGCGTGCGCATCTATATTCTTACATTTTCTTTTCTCATGCCACTTGCGAAAACCTAATAGACATGGTAAAATCAACTAATCAAACGGACGCCGCAAGGCGCCCGTTTGGTAAATGAGAGAGAATTTGAGAGAAAGAAGGAAACCGAATGGAACATCAGCGCAGAGCGGATCTGATGCTGCTGCTGACAACGAGCTTCTGGGGAATTTCAAATTGCCTGACGGCGATCTGCCTGCGGGATATGCAGCCGCTGACGCTCAATGCGTTTCGCTTTGTCATAGCCTTTCTGGTGCTGGGCTTTGTTTTCCACAAGAATTTGCGCCGTGTGAGCCGCGTGACCGTGAAGTACAGTATCATGGTCGGACTGTCGCTTGTCATCGTGTATACGAGCCTTACCTACGGTGTGCTTTATACCTCCGTTTCCAACGCGGGCTTCATCGGCGCGCTTTCCGTGGTGACGACACCGATCCTGGAGTTCATCGTCTACCACAAAAAGCCGGAGAAGAAATTCGGCGTTTCGATGATCTTATGTCTTATCGGCTTAGCGCTGATGACGCTGAACGAAACGCTCAAGCCTGCGCTCGGCGATGTCATCTGCCTGTTTGCGGCAATTTTCTACTCCGTCGACCTGATGGTCACGGAAAAGGCCGTGGCGAATGAAAAGGTCGACCCGCTGGCGCTCGGCGTGTGCGACCTTGCCGTCGTCGGCGTGGTGATGCTGATGCTCTCCGTATTTTTGGAGACGCCTGCACTGCCGGGTACGGCAAAGGTCTGGGCGGCGGCGCTGTTTCTCGGCATCGTGTGTTCAGGCGTCTGCCTTGTGATCCAGAGCGTTTATCAAAAGCACACGACGGCGAGCCGCGCGAGTCTCATCTTTACGCTCGAACCCGTGTTTTCGGCGATTTTTGCGTTCTTTCTGCTGGGCGAGCGTATCGGCGTCAAGGGCTACATCGGCGCGGCGCTGATGCTCGCGAGCCTTGTGCTGGTGGAGGTCGACGTGGGCGCGCTGTTTGGAAAGAACAAGAAAAAAGCGGACTAAATCCTCTTTGCCACGTTTGGTTGCGGACTTGCAAGCCTTGACTGGTGGCGCTTTTCGCCGCAGTCGGCTATACTGGGCGCATCAAAGCAAACGGAGGACAAATACATGACCCTGGGAGAAAAATTACAGCTGCTGCGCAGATCGCGCGGTTTATCGCAGGAGCAGCTCGCCGCGGAGCTGGATGTCTCGCGGCAGGCCATCAGCAAATGGGAATGCGGCGACTCGACGCCCGACCTCGACAAGCTGCGCACCATCTGCACGTACTTCGGTGTGACGACGGATTATCTGATCTGGGAAAGATCGGAGGACGCGCCGCAGGCAGCCGAGCAGAAGCAGGGTGGCGATACGCGCGGGCGGAGCGGTATATTCAACGATGCGCTGCTGCTGGTGATGACAATTGTTGTGATGGCAGCGGTGTGGAGCGTTGCGCGGACGGGATTCGCGTCGTATACGGCGCTGCACTTCGTCCTTGGTGCAATGGCGATAGCCGCCGCTGTGCTGGCCTGTACGGTTTGGAAAAAGCGCGGCAGACCGATCTGTTTTGGCATTGCCGCAGCCGGTGCGGCGCTGGCGATCGCCCGCCTGGCCTCTATGCTTGGTTATCTGGTGGATCTGTGGTCGACGTCGAGAGAGTATGCGGACGGGGGCGACTGGCCGATCGTTTGGGAGAGTGCCGGAAACTGGCTCCAAAGCGACTTGCCATATTACCTGTTCTATCTTGTCCTGATCGTGGGCGGGCTGCTGCTCGCCCGCCGGCTCAAAAAGAGGGGAGAAGCATGACGACCTTTGACAAAGTGTACGCGGCGGTGCGGCTCATTCCGCGCGGAAGCGTCGCGACCTACGGCCAGATCGCCGCGGCGATCGGCAACAAGCGCCTCGCCCGCGTCGTGGGCTACGCGCTGCACGTGAATCCAGAGCCGGGCGTCATCCCGTGTCACCGCGTCGTCAAGCGGGACGGGGAGGTGTCAAGTGCTTTTGCTTTCGGCGGTGCGAATCGTCAGGTCGAGCTTTTGAAGGCCGAAGGCGTCGGCTTTTTAGACGACAGCCATGCCGACATGAAGCACTGCTGCGTCCGCGCCCTGCCGCTCATTTTGGAAGAGTAAAAAAGAAGCGTTCCATCATTCGATGGAACGCTTCTTTTTGCTTACAGAAATCGGCACAATAAGATCGGCAGGAACACGGCGGGGACGTAGTTCATCACCTTGATCTTCGTCAGGCCCAGCATGTTGAGCGATAGGCCGAGGATGAGAATCGAGCCGACGCACTTCATCTCGAGGATGACCGCTTCTGTGAGATACGGCGCGAGGAACGACGCACCCAGCGCGATGGAACCCTGATAGAGGAAGATAGGGATAGCTGAAAGCGCGACGCCGATGCCGAGGGTCGAGGCGTAGACGACAGAAATGATGCCGTCGAGCAGCGCCTTGGCGTAGAGCGTCGAATGGTCGCCGGTCAGGCCGGAGTCGAGTGCGCCCATGATGGCCATTGCGCCCACGCAGAAGAGGAGCGAGGCGGTGACAAATCCCTCGGAAAGCGAGGTTTTCGACCCTTTTCCGCCAAATTTTCGCTCGACCCAGTCGCCGAGCTGATGCATGTGTTCATCGAGCTGTAATAGCTCGCCGAGGATCGCGCCGATCGCGATCGAAAGGATGGCGACGAGCGTGTTTTCGCCCGCGAGCATGCCGTCCACGCCGATGTAGAGCACGCAGAGCGCCGCGCCCTTTTCCATTGCGTCGCTGAAGCGCTCGGGGATAAACTTGCCGAGCAGAAGTCCGGCGATGCTGCCCGCGACGATCGCGGCGGAATTGACGATGGTACCGGTCAAAATCATTGGCTGCCGCCTTCTTTCTCTTTTTTGCATCCGGCGAGCGTCAGGATGACGTCGCCCGCCATCATCAGTCCCGCGCAGCCGGGGACCCAGACGAGGCTTGCCGGTACGCTGCGGCGGCCCGGCGGGGGCGCTTCCAGCGCCTCGGGCTTGGCGGGAAGCTCGGGGGAGTAGATCACGCGCAGGTGCTTGACGCCGCGGTCGCGCAGTTCCTTGCGCATCACGCGCGCAAGCGAGCAGTTGCGCGTTTTGGAAATGTCCGTGATGCATAGCTGCGAAGCATCCAGCTTGTTCCCCGTGCCCATGGCGGAGAGGATGGGGATGCCTCGAGCCTGCGCCGTCTGGATGAGGTCAAGCTTGCTCGACACCGTGTCGATCGCGTCGAGGATGTAGTCATAGCGCGCGGTGAAGAAGTCCTCGCGGTGCGCGGCGTCGTAGCGCGCACAGATGAGGTGCAGTCTGACATCGGGGTTGATGTTGCGGCAGCGCACGGCGAGCGCGTCGGTTTTATTTTGGCCAACGGTGGAGTGCAGTGCCTCGAGCTGACGGTTCAAATTCGTGGGGCTGACAGTGTCATCGTCGATGAGTGTCAGCTCGCCGACGCCTGAGCGCACCAGCGCCTCGACCGCGTAGCTGCCCACGCCGCCAAGGCCGAACACGGCCACATGGCTGCGGTGTAGCTGATTCATCGCGTCGCCGCCGAGCAGCATCTGCGTGCGTAAAAACTGATTGTCCATAGTGTCGCCTCAAAAGTCAGAATCAAAAAGAAATAAGCTGCCGGTCAGAAACCGGCAGCTTATTTTGTCGTAAGTAGGGAGATTTACCCGACGTACTTCATGCCGTCAAGCTGCTCGGTCTCAACGCCATCGGTGATGGCAGCGTACCACTCGTCGTAAGCGTCGTTCTTGAGATCAAGGTCAGCCTTGTAGTACCAGTAGGGCTGGGGATTGGTCTCGACGAAGTACATCACGTGATAGCCGTTGCTGGACTCGACGATGCCCGTGTCGCCGCTCTGGCGCGCGGGATCGAAGCACCAGTCCTCGAAAGAGGGGACCATCTCACGCTTGTAGATGTTGGAGTACAGGCCGCCGTTGCTGGCGCTGCCGGGGTCGGTGGAGTTGGCGACGGCCAGCGCGGCGAAGGCGTCCTCGGTCTTCTCGCCGTCATTGTACTGCTGCAGGAGCTCGTTGGCCTTCTCCTCGCTGTCAACAAGGATATGACGCACGGAAACCGTGTGATAGTCGTTGCGGCTGCGGGAGTGGAAGAGCACAGCGTAATAACCCTTCTCGCCATAGGCGGCGACGGTGGTGTCGCCCTCCTGACGGGCATCGTCAAATGCCCAGGTCAGCATATCGGAAGCGCCGTTTTCAGCATAGCCGATGTGCGCATAGGAGCCTTCCATATCCTCGCCGATGGTGTCGAACGTCTCACCCTGCGCATAGCGGGAGAGAGCAGTCTCGGCCTTCTGCTTGGCCTGCTCGAGAAGCTCGGCCTTTTCTTCGTCCGTTGCGTCGTCGCCGGCAGCGGAGGTGAAGAGAATGTACTCAATGTCGGCGCTCTGATAGCTCTTGGGATCAGCGTCGTAAGCGGCCTGCACCTCGTCGGAGGTGTAGGACAGGGAGTCAGAGTAGCTGTCGGAGTAAGCCTGCGCGAGCGCGATCATGCGGATGTTGCGCTCGAAGACCTTCTCGTTGACCAGCGGGCCGCAGACGGCCTTGATGTGCTGCGCGCGGGTGTAACCGGCGGAAGCGGCGGCAGCGTCCAGATCGGCAAACGTATCCTGCACGGACTGCTCCACTTCCTCGCTGGCGTCAAAGCCCTCGGCCTCCGCCTTCTGCGCGAGCAGGGCGTAAGACTTGAGGCTCTCGAGCGCCTGATCGCGGAAATAGTCGTACCAGGTGCTGCCGTTGATGGGGCAGTCCTGCTCCTTGAGCGACTTGCTGGTGTCCAAACCGTAAACGCTCAGATAGTAGGAGTTCTTGGAGACAAAGCTGCTGTAAATGGTGTTGTAGAAGTAGCTCACGTCGGCGGCCGTGTAGGTCTCGTTGCCGATGGTCACGGCGTCGGCGTTGCGTTCGATCACCTTGGAGTTGGCGACCGTGACGACGATACCGACGATCACGAAGATGACGGCGATGGCGATATACAGGGCATTGCTGCGGCGATCCTTCGCCTGCTCGTCCTTTTCGCGCTTTGTCCGGGGATCGACATAACCGCCTGCCAGATTCTCCTGGCGGCTCTTCTTTTCTCTGGATGCACTCATTTGTTTGTTCAGTCCTCTCAATTATTGGGTTTTGCAGATTTGCAAAAGTGCTATTGAAAATGCCCAATCATTATAACGAATGGAACACAATAATGCAATGACAAAATTGTGAAGATTCTTCGTACCATTTTCCGCCCGCAGGCGGAAAACAATTAAAATCGTAATTCCTGACGACATGTGCGTCAGGAATTACTCTTTGCGCAAAGCGAGTGTCGAATTGTCTGCTTGTGCAGACAATGAGGCACAGAGCGACGCGAATCTTTCTCAATGAAAGCGACGTAAGTCGGTTTCATTGAAGTTACTTCGTGCCGAAAATGCGGTCGCCCGCGTCGCCGAGGCCGGGGACGATGTAGCCGTGCTCGTTGAGATGATCATCGAGTGCGCCGGCGTAGATGTTGACGTCGGGGTACTTCTCCTGAACGGCCTTGATGCCTTCGGGAGCGGCGACGAGCACCATGAGCGTGATGTGCTTGCAGCCGCGCTTGACCATCTCGCCGATGGCTTCGCAGGCAGAGCCGCCGGTGGCGAGCATCGGGTCGACGATCATCACGTCGCGCTCGGCCACGTCCTTGGGCATCTTGCAGAAGTAGGGGTGGGGCTCGAGCGTCTCTTCATCGCGGTACATGCCGATGTGGCCCACACGGGCGGAGGGCACCATGCGCAGCACGCCGTCGACCAGGCCGAGACCGGCGCGCAGGATGGGGACGACAACGAACTTCTTGCCCGCGAGCGTGGGGGCGTCCATCTCGCAGATGGGGGTCTTGATGTGCTTGGTGGTCAGCGGGAGGTCGCGCGTGGCCTCGTAGGTGATGAGCATACCGATCTCGGACACGAGCTCGCGGAAATCCTTGACGCTGGTGTTTTCATCGCGCATGATGGTGAGCTTGTGGGCGACGAGGGGGTGGTTCATGATGTGTACTTTCTCGTTGAATTTGGCTTCCATTGCTTTGACCTCCGAAAAAATATATTTTAATGTGTTTTTGCTTACTGGTTCAATTTGGAGCTTCTCAGGCGCTCTGCCTGCGCGGGGCGCAGATAAACGGGGAGAAGCTCCTGCGCACTCACGGCCTCGCCGCGCGCATAGGCGCGCTCGGCCACAAGGCCGACGCCCACGGCGCTCTGATAAAGGAGCATACTGGGCGCGAGCGAGCACTTGACGCCGTGCTCTTCTAAATAACGATAGCACAGCACGCCGCCGTCGCCGAGGACGGTGATGGGCTGCTGCTTGCCTTGAAGCTGCGCGCAGAGCTCTTCGAGCGAGATCGCGCGGTCCGGCGTCAGGCGCGTGAGTTCGCCGCCCTTTGCCTCGAAAACGGCGTTATAGACCTGCGAGCGGCGCGCGTCCATCGCGCCGACGATAAGCCCGTCGATGTGCGCGGCATTCTGCGCCATGGCCTCGAGCGTCGAAACGCCGAGGCACGGCTTGTCTGCGGCCCAGGCAAGGCCCTTGACCGCCGCAATGCCGATGCGAAGGCCCGTGAACGAGCCCGGCCCCGCCGCGATGGCGATGGCATTGATATCATCGAGCGTCAGATCGGCGTTTTTGAGCATCGCATCCACCATCGGCAGAAGCGTCCGGCTGTGCGTCAGCCCCGTGCACTGATAGGCGGAGGCGAGCGGCGCGCCGTCTTCGACGACGGCGCAGGAAACGCTCTTCGCCGATGTTTCCAGAGCGAGAATTTTCATGCGAATCTGCCTCCTGTGACCGTGATGGTGCGCCAGTCCTCATGCTCGTCTGTGCGCGCGATGTCGACAAAGATCGTGTCCTCCGGCAGCGCGTCGGAGACGCGCTCGCTCCACTCGACGGCACAGACGCCGCCGCGGGCAAGATAATCGTCCCAGCCGATGTCGAACAGCTCGTCCGACGAGCTGAGGCGGTACATATCAAAATGGAAGAGCGGCGTTCTGCCCTCGTACTCGTTGACGATGGTGAACGTCGGGCTCGTGACGCGTCCGCGGCAGCCAAGGCCGCGCGCAAGACCGCGCGTGAAGGCGGTCTTTCCCATGCCGAGCGAGCCCGTGAAGGCGAGCACATCGCCGCCGCGGAGCTTTTGGGCAAGCTCTTCGCCGATCGCCTCGGTCTCCTGCGTGCTGTGCGACAGAAATTGCATGGTTTCGCCTCCTTGACCCCATTTTCACCCATATTACCAAACAGTATAGCACAGCGCGCCGGCCTTTACAATTCCTTTTCTGCGGAAAGAGGGAGAAATGTGCGTTTACAGACGGGTAAAATTGTGCTAAAATACATCGAAAACTTTGTGCGAAGGGAGCGTGAGGCTGTGAACAGATTCCGCGATTTTTTAAGTGACGTGGTGCGGCAGTCGGATATGGTGCTGCTGTCGCTGTGCACCGTTTCCACGCTCTACGGCATGGTGCTCATCGCGAGCGCCACGCATTTCCGCAATACCTTTAAATATGTTGCCATTCAGGGATTTGGCTTGCTGCTGGGCGTGCTGCTCTACTTCCTGCTCTCCAGCATCGACGTGTCGGAGGTCGGAAAAAAATGGAAGTGGCTGCTGGCGTTCAACTTCGGCTTCATTCTGCTGCTGCGCACGCCCTTTGGCCTGACGCGAAACGGCAACCGCGCCTGGCTCGGCGTGAACGACATCGGTAAGAGGCTCGGCGTCGGCTTTTTGGAGAATTTCCCCATCACCGTTCAGCCCGCCGAGATCGTGAAGATCACGTTCATTATCCTCTTGGCGCGCCAGCTTGCGCTGCTGCAGGAGAAAAAGGACCTCACGCGCTTTTCCAATGTCATCCAGCCCACGGCGCACGCGGGGATCATGTTCCTCTTTTATTATGTGATCTCCAAGGATGCGGGCAGCGGCCTTGTGTATCTGTTCGTCTTTGTGTGCATGGCGTTTGCGGGCGGCTTTGCGCTGCGTTGGATCTTCCTCGGCCTTGGCGGCGCGGTGGGCGGATTCCTTGCTGCGTGGAATTTCAATCTCCTGCGCGGCGACTGGTACGACCGCATCAAGGTCATTCTGGACCACAGCTACCAGCCCGAGGGCAAGGGCTGGCAGCAGACGCGCGGTATGCTTGCCCTCGGCTCGGGCAAGCTGACGGGGCAGGGCCTGTTCAACGGCACGCAGACGCAGTCGTTGTACCGGTCGAGTCTTCCCGAGCGGCAGACAGACTTCATCTTCTGCGTCTGCGGCGAGGAATTGGGTTTTATCGGCTGCCTTCTCGTCATCGTGCTGCTGCTTGCCATCATTGTCCGCTGCCTCATTGTCGCGCGCGAAGCGCCGAGCCGCATGGAAAGCCTTGTGTGCGTCGGCATGGCGGGCATGCTCATCTTCCAGACCATTGCCAACATCGGCATGTGCTTGTTCCTTATGCCGGTCATCGGGCTGACGCTGCCGTTTTTCAGCTACGGCGGCTCGTCGATCGTGACGCTGTTCGCTGCGATGGGGGTTGTGTCGGGCATCAAGAAGCGGTCAAGGCCGGAGTGGCTCATCAACTGACGTTTCAAAAGCGGGGATTCTCTCAAAGAGAATCCCCGCTTTTGAGATTATCGGAGAGATGGCGAAGCCGTCTCTCCGATAAAATTGCACTCCGCTTCGTGCCTTGCCGCCCGCAGGGCGGCTGCGACACGCGCGGAGTGAGAAGAGTAAATTCCGACGCACATGTCGTCGGAATTTACGATTAAGATCATTTCGCGCCTGCGGGCGCGAAAGCCTGCGGCGCATTTAATCCCGTTCGATTTTTTCGCCGCTGATGGTGTCTTCGGCGGTACCGTAGGAGATGACGCCGCGGCCGAATTTTTTGCGCAGGGCGTCCATTGCGGATTCGACGGCTTCCTGCTTTTCCTGCTGTGTGTCGTCCGTGCCGAGCAGGTCGAGCTGGCGGTAGGATTGCGCTTCTTCGGTCAGGTGCAGTGCCGTGACGGAGAGGAGCCGGATAGGGTCGGGTGCTTTCCACAAGTCCTTTGCAAGGCGGAGCGCGGTATCGTTGATCTCGCGCATCAGGTGCGTGCTGTGGTCGAGCGTCGTCTGGCGCGAAAAGACCTGAAAGCGGCTGTTTTTGATGCCGACCTGTACGCCGCCGCAGTAGAGCCCGTAGCGCCGCAGGCGCATCGCCACACTGTCAGAAAGCAGCGAGATGCCGCTTTGCACCTCATCCCAGCGCGTCAGGTCGCGGCGGAACGTCGTCGAATTGCCAACAGATTTGATCGGCTCGCGGTCCGCCGCTCCGCGGACGGGGGAGTCGTCGAGGCCGTTGGCATAGCGGTAGAGCTGCGAGCCCATTTTGCCCATCAGGGTTTCGAGCATTTCCTCGCTGCATTTTGAGAGTTCGCCGATCGTGCGCACGCCGTAGCGGCCGAGCAGCTCCTGTGCGCTGCGGCCGACGAACAAAAGATCGCCGACGGGGAGGGGGAAGACGATGTCGCGCCAGTTGCCGCGTGCGATGACGGTCGTGGCGTCAGGCTTTTTATAGTCGCTGCCGAGCTTGGCGAACACCTTGTTGAATGACACGCCGACCGAGATCGTCAGTCCAAATTCGCGCTTGATGCGGCCTCGCAGTGTGTCGGCGAGCGCTCTGGCGTCCCCGCCGAAGAGGTGGAGGGAATTTGTCACATCCAGCCAGCTCTCGTCGATGCCGAACGGCTCGACTAAGTCAGTGTACTCGCCGTAGACGGCATTGATTTTTTTCGAGTATTCGGCGTAGAGGCGGTGGTGCGGCGGCAGCAGGATGAGGCCGGGACACTTCTGCTTGGCCTTCCAGATGGTCTCCGCCGTTTTGACGCCGCAGCGCTTTGCCGGTTCATTTTTTGCCAGGATGATGCCGTGGCGCTCCGTTGGATCGCCGCAGACCGCGACGGGAAGCTGGCGCAGGTCGGGATGGCTCAAAAGCTCGCAGGAGGCGTAAAAGCAGTTGCAGTCACAGTGAAGAATGATGCGGTCCATCGCGTTCACCTCGTTTCACGAACAGTGTAGCATAAAATACGAAATGGAACAAGCGTTTGAAAATAAAAAGTGCCTGCCATTCGGCAGGCACTTTTTTAAATGCTTTGCGTCAATTTTCTCTCACGCTGTACAGCGCCGCGCCGATGGCGGTAGCAAACGTCGCGTTTTCGGGAATAATAAAATTGACATGGTAGAGCTGTTTGAACAGCTCGAACGTCTCCCTTGCCGGCGGCAGCATCGTCAGCGCGCCTGTGAGGACGACCGTGTCCGTGCCGCAGCACTTGCACGCGAGCACCGACATTGTGCCGATGGACTGGAGCACCAGGTTGACGATGCCAAGCATCTTGTCCGACGGCGTCGCGTCGTCGGCGACCTTGGCAAAGTTCGCCGCCGTGGCCTCGGGCGGCAGATCGCCCACCTGCTCGCGCGAGAGGTCGGCCATCGTCAGGTCGATGTGGCTGAGGTCGCCGTCCTGGCAGAGCTTGCGGATCAGCGCGTACTGGTGCACGCCTGTTGTGAGCGAGCTGAGGCCCGCGAGCGTGCCGCCGCCCACGCCGCTGCCGATGAGGTGACGGATATCTCCGCCCTTGTTGGCCCAGAGAAACGACGTGCCCGTGCCCATACTGACGACGACCGCGTGCTCCTTGCCCGAGAGGGCGAGGCCGCCCACGCCGACAGAGGGGAATTCTTCGACCTTGATGGTCTTCACGCCGTAGATATCGCCCTCGACATACGAAGAGCCTACGCCCGTGAGCGCGATGTGGCGGATGTCGGAGAGCTGGAGATGATGTGTGGAAAGGAAATTGCCCATCGCGCCGTAGAGCGAGGTGAGCGGATCGTCAGCCTTGACGCGCAGCATGTCGATGACGGAAAGATCGGGGGCAAGACCGACGATCTTCGTGCTCGAACCGCCGATGTCAATGCCTAAAATAACACCCATTGTGATGCTCCGTTTCTTTAGAAAGTCCCTTTATCATAGGGGACGCAATGGATAAAGTCAAGTAAAAAGCGGAAAAAGGGCGGAAAGCCTTGCTTTATTTTGGTATGCAAGATATAATGCACCTATTACAAGGCGCGGCACAGTCCGCGCCGTGACACTATGAGGTGACTATGAAAACCGATCAGAAGCTCAATATGACCATGCTCTGTGACTTCTACGAGTTGACTATGGGCAATGGTTACTTGAAAGCAGGGTTCCAGGATCGCATTACCTATTTCGACGTTTATTTCCGCTCGGTGCCGGACGGAGGCGGGTACGCCATTGCCGCCGGCCTCGACCAGCTGATCGACTATATCGAGGATCTGCACTTCGACCGTCAGGACATCGACTACCTGCGCGGGAGAGGTATCTTCTGCGAGGAATTCCTCGACTATCTTGCAAACTTCCACTTCAGCGGCGACATTTACGCCGTGCCCGAGGGCACGCCCGTCTTCCCGAAAGAGCCGATGGTCGTCGTGCGCGCGCCCGCGATCGAGGCGCAGCTGCTTGAAACGTTCGCGCTTTTGACCGTGAACCATCAGAGCTTGATCGCCACCAAGGCCAACCGCATCGTCCGCGCCGCCAAGGGCCACGCCGTGATGGAGTTCGGTTCCCGCCGCGCGCAGGGCTCCGCCGCCGCCATCGACGGCGCTCGTGCTGCCTATATTGCGGGCTGCTGCGGCACTGCCTGCACCATCTCCGACCAGCTCTACGGCACGCCCGCGCTCGGCACGATGGCCCATGCCTGGGTGCAGATGTTCGACACGGAGTATGACGCATTCGCGACCTACTGCAAATACTATCCGCAGAACGCCGTCCTGCTTGTCGACACCTATAATACCTTAAAGTCCGGCATTCCCAACGCCATCAAAGCGTTCAACGACGTCTTGAAGCCGCTTGGCATCAAAAAGTGCGGCATCCGCCTGGACAGCGGCGACATCGCCTATCTTTCCCGCAAGGCGCGCAAGATGCTCGACGAGGCGGGCTGGACGGAATGCACCATCACCGTTTCGAACTCGCTCGACGAGTACCTCATCCAGGATCTCTGGATGCAGGACGCGAAGATCGACGCCTTCGGCGTCGGCGAGCGTCTCATTACCGCCAAGAGCGAGCCGGTTTTCGGTTGCGTCTATAAGCTCGTCGCAGTGGAGGACAAGGACGGCAATATCGTCCCCAAGATTAAGATCAGCGAGAACGTCGGCAAGATCACGACACCGCACTTCAAGAAGCTCTACCGCTTCTATGGCCGCGACACCGGCAAGGCCATCGCCGACTATCTGACGGTCTACGACGAGACCGTGGACGACAGCCAGAATCTTGAGATCTTCGACCCCGACGCCACGTGGAAGCGTAAGGAAGTCTATCACTTCGAAGCGCGCGAGCTGCTCGTGCCCATCTACCAGAAAGGCAAGCTCGTCTACAAGCGTCCCGGCATCGAGGAGATCAAAAAATACTGCGCCGAGCAGGTCGATACCCTCTGGGACGAGGTCAAGCGCTTCGATAACCCGCATAACTATTATGTGGACCTCTCGCAGAAGCTCTACGACATCAAGGCCGAGCTTCTGAACGAGAAGAACGAGCGCTACGAGAAGAACTGAGGAAAACAAAAAATCAAAAACAGGGAACAGCCAACAGGAGGGGACTGAGACTGCGATGAAGGGATTCCAGATTCAGCAAAAGGGCGAGCGGCGCATTTCTGCGGCGCTGCGGATCATGCTGGTCGTCGTCCTGCTTGCGGTGCAGATCGGCTTTGTTGTCGCCATCTCCTACTTTATGCAGGAGTATCTGGCGCTGGCCTACGGCGTCGTACAGGTCGGCGCGCTGTTCCTTGCGGTGCATATCTACAATGAACCAGGTGAGCTTTCTTATAAGCTCATCTGGTTCATCCTGCTTTTGCTGGCCCCGCCGGTGGGTATGATTCTCTGGTTCCTCTGGGGCGGCGCGGCGCAGAAGCGCCATCTGCCGCAGAACACCAAGCGCTTTCCTGACGAGCCGGAGAGCGTGCGCATGCGCAGTGAGATCGCCGTCGACAAGCTCACGCGCCAGCTGCCCGCTTGGTCGCGCACGGCAAACTACCTCTGCCGCCGCGACTTCCAGCTCTATCAGAATACCTCTGTCACGTACCTGCCCGAGGGCGCGATTTTGCTGCGTAATCTCATCGACCGCGCAGCCAAGGCTGAACGCTTCATCTTCCTTGAATACTTCATTCTGGCTGAGGGAAAGCTCTGGGATGAGCTTGAAAAGATCCTCTGCGCCAAGGCGCGCGAGGGGGTTGAGGTCAAGATTATTTTCGACGACTTCGGCAACATCAAGCGCTTTTCCGGCGAGACGATCGACCGTCTGCGCGAGGTGGGCGTCGAGGTATTCATCTTCAACCCCGTGCACGAGTATGTGAACCGCCTGCACTTCAACTACCGCGACCACCGCAAGATCGCCTGCATCGACGGTGACGTCGCCTACACCGGCGGCGTGAACATCGCCGACGAGTACGCCAATCTCATCGAGCGCTTCGGCTACTGGAAGGACAGCGGCGTATGTCTTGAAGGCGAGGGCGCCTGGGGCCTGACGGCAAGCTTTATCCGCATGTGTGTGAACCTCGGCGGCGTGATGCACAACGAGCACGACTATTACCGCCCCCATACGCCGGTCAAAAGCGAGGGCTTCTGCCAGCCGTTTACCGACGGACCGCAGAACAACCCCGACAATCCGGCCGAGGATGTGTTCCTCCAGATGATCTCCGGCGCGCGGCGCTTCCTCTATATCACGACGCCGTACTTCATCCCCGATGAGAGCCTGATGCGTGCATTGTGCATCGCGGGCGACGGGGGCGTGGACGTGCGGCTGATGCTGCCGGGCAAGCCTGACCACTGGTACGCCGACTGCGTGGCGGAGTCGTACTTTGGCGAGCTCATCAAACACGGCGTAAAGGTATACCGCTATATCCCTGGCTTTCTGCACGGAAAAAGCATCATGGTCGACCGCGAAGCAGCCTTTGTTGGCTCGGCGAATATGGACTACCGCAGCTTTGAGCTCGACTATGAGTGCGGCGTGATGGTCTACAGCGTGCCGATGATCGAATCGCTGCTCGAGGACATGGATATGATTGTCGACCGCAGCCACCTCGTCACGGCGGAGGAGTGGGCCAAGCGCAGCGTCCTGCGCCGCGTGTTCGAGCCGCTGCTGCGTTTGTTCGCCATCTGGATGTGACGGGAAAGTGGGGAAGAGACAGAAATTTTCCAAATTTTGATTTTTTAGAAAATTACCTGTTGACAAATGCAAAGTTCCTGCTATAATAACGTATGTTCGCTGAACGACACAGCGCGGCGAACAACGCAATATAGCGGGATTGTGTAATGGTAGCACAGCGGACTCTGACTCCGTATGTGAGGGTTCGAATCCTTCTCCCGCTGCCAGCAAAAGTCCTGAAGCTGCAAGGCTTCGGGACTTTTCTTTTGCTTTCTACCCTTTGTTTTACCCTTTAACCGTTTTGCAGCTTCTTCCCACAGATGGCGTGCTGCATATAGGCTTCCATTCGATTTGCACTGTCCTGTTTCAGCACCAGTGAAAAAAGGCAAGGGAAAAGTTCCTCAACGCTTTTCCCTTGCCCTTTTGCATCTGTCATGGTATACAGCTTAGCACCGGTTATTTGAGTGGCTCCTCGCCGCGGTGCAGATCATTCCAATCGCTGACGAATTCGTCGGGGGTCCAGTCGATATCGTCATTTTCGGGATGCATGATGAGGCCGTCGGCTGCGGCGGCGATGGCGGCGGCTTTGCTGCGGGGAAGGGAAGAGAGATACCTGACGCGGATGTCGCTGACGAAATCCCAGTAGGCGGCGCGGGCAAAGGCGTCGATATTCGCGGCTTTGATGCCGAGAAGGCCGACGAGAGGCTCCTGCTCGTGGGCGTCGTACCGGTCCTGAATCGCCTCGAAAATATCGTCCGCGTCGCCGCCGTACTTGGTCAGAAGAGAGATGAGGTTCGTTTCGGGAAAAAGCTCCTGAAAGCGCGCGGAAACGGTAGTGGTAGCCATAATTGTTCTCCTTGCAAGATCATTTTGTTGCCTATAGTGTCACACAACGGGGCGTAAAAGTCAACATGGATGAGATCACTTACTGCGCGGGCTGCGATTCTGGTCATGCGGCGGTTGACAGTGCTGGTCAACTCGTGCTATGATACGAAAACCAACAATCATACTATGTTTGTGGATGCAAAAGGCGTAACGCAGACATTTTTCCAACGTCAGGCGAAGGATCGGCGAGAGCCGATAAGAATAGCTTGACGATCAATCTGCTTGAATTTTTCAAAATCGGGGAGAGAGTATGCTCAATCAGTTTTCAAGAACGCAGCTGCTTTTAAAAAGAGGTATTTGCCGCATGCTGCGGCAAATACCTCTTTTTATTAGTTTGATTTGAAATTCAACGGAGTGACAGCGTTACGACAGCTCGTCCCCGTCCAGCAGGGCCTCTTTCAGCGTGCGCCAGCCGAGCACCGCGCATTTGACGCGCGCGGGCATATGGGCGATATCACGGAGAGCCGAGGCCTCTTCCAGGCTGTTGATCTCGTCTTCCGACGCCTCGCCCTGGATCATTTTCAGGAAGATCTCGCCCATTTTCAGCGCGTCTTCCTTCTTTTTGCCGACGATCATGCCGAGCATGATGTCCGCCGACGCCTGCGAGACGGCGCAGCCGTCGCCGACGAACGCGCCGTCCGCGATCACATCGCCGTCAAGCTTCAGCTTGAGGAAGATGTCGTCGCCGCAGCTCGGGTTGACGCCCTCGAGCACGATGTCGGCGTCCGGTAGGTCGTGCTTGAACTCCGGATGCAGGTTGTGCTCGGTGAGAATTTCATTGTAAAAGCTTCTATTTTCCATAACCCATTCGCTCCCTTAGCGTGGAAATGCTGTCAAGCAGCCGGTCGACCTCGGATTCCGTGTTATAAAACGCGAGGCTTGCCCGCGCGGTGGACGGGTGCTTCAAATAGGCCAGAAGCGGCTGCGCGCAGTGATGGCCTGCGCGGATGGCGACGCCGTCGCTCGCGAGGATCTCACTGATGTCGTGCGGGTGAACACCGTCTACCGTAAAGGTGATGATGCCGCAATGCTCCTCGGGCTTTTCCGAGCCCAGCACGTGGACGTGCGGCATCTCGCCGATCGCGTCCATCGTGCGGCGTGTCAGCGCGACCTCTTGCTGATGCATCGCTGTAAAGCCGATGCTCTTGACATAGTCAATGGCCGCATGCAGGCCCACGGCGTCTGCCGCGTTGACCGTGCCGGCCTCGAACTTGTGCGGGAGCTCGGCGAAGACCGCACCATCGCGGGTGACAGATTCAATCATCTCGCCGCCGGTGAGGAACGGCGGCATGGCGTTCAGCAATTCTTCACGTCCGTAGAGAACGCCGATGCCCATGGGGCCGTAGACCTTGTGGCCGGAGAAGGCGAAGAAATCCGCGTCCAATGCTTGCACGTCCACCGGAATGTGCGGCGTGCTCTGCGCGCCGTCGACGACCAGCACCGCGCCGGCGCGGTGCGCCAGCGCCGCGAGCTCGCGGATGGGATTCACGCGGCCTAAGACGTTCGAAACGTGCGTGCAGGCGACGATCTTCGTTTTCGGCGTGATGAGGGCTTCGACCTTATTTAAGTCCAGCGTGCCGTCCATTTCGCATTCCATAAATTTGAGCGACGCGCCGGTCTGGCGGCAAACCATCTGCCAGGGGAGAAGGTTGCTGTGGTGCTCCATGATGGAGACGAGCACCTCGTCCCCGGCCTTCACGTGGGAGAGACCGTAGCTGTAAGCCACTAAATTGATGCTCTCGGTGGTGTTGCGGGTGAAGATGATCTCGCGGCTGCTCTTCGCGTTCAGAAAGGACCGAACGGCCTCGCGCGCGTTTTCGTAAGCCTCCGTCGCGGCGATGCTCAGGGGATAGAGGCCGCGCAAGGGGTTGGCGTTCTGACTTTTATAAAACTCCGTTACGGCGTCCAGCACACACTGCGGGCGCTGCGCCGTCGCGGCGTTGTCCAGATACGCAACATCCTGACTCTTGAGCAGGGGGAAGTCGTCCCGATATGCATGCGCCATCTTACAGCACCTCCTCAAGCTCGGAGAGGATCGCGGCCTGCGCCGCTTCATCCTCGATCGTGCGGGCCAGCCGCTCGATGGCGGCGCGGGCCATGATGTTTTCCGCCTCCGCTGCGGAAATGCCGCGGCTTTCAAAGTAGAACAGCGTGTCCTCGTCCAGCTCGCCGATGGTCGCGCCGTGGTTGCCGACGACGTTTTCCTCGGCGCACAGGATCAGCGGCACCGTCTTGTTGACGACGCCGTCGCCCAGCATCAAAACCGTCTCCTGCTCGCTGCCGACGGAGCCCGCGGAGCCCTTCTTAAAGTCGATGGTCCCGCGGAAGATCTTCTGCGCGTCGTCCTTGAGCGCACCGGCGGCATTGATTTCGCTCGTGGTCTTCTGGCCCCAGTGGTTCACGACAAGGTTCATGTCCACGGTCTGCTGTTTCTGGCCCAGATACCCGATGCCCGCCGTGAAGCCCGCGCCATTGCCGTTCAGTTCGAACTGGCCGTCGCTGTACACGTCGCCGCGGCCCAGCAGGACCTGGATCAGCTCTACCTGACCGTTTTCGGCGCACTCGCCGCTCGTTTCCAGACGGAGAAGCGAGCCCTGTGCCGCATTCTGAATCTGCACGAGCCGCACCTTTGCGTCCTTTTCAACGTGGAGCGCCGTGCGCACGAGCAGGCCCTTTTCCGCTCTCAGCGTTTCAAACACCGTGACGGTCTGGCCCGCGGGCGCGTGGATGTCGACCGTCTTCTCGCCGCGCTCGCCGGAGCCAGTGATCTCAAGCCGCTCGGTCTGACCGGCGGCGGTGATTTTCTCTTCGCCCAAATCGTCGGCCTGCCCCCAGGCGATGGCCGTTTCGTTCACACCCAGCCGGTTCCAGGTGCGGGTCGGGAGCCGGTTGATCAAAATCGTATCGTTCATATCCAAACTCCTTTCAGCCAATGCTGCCCTTCATCTCGAGCCGGATGAGGTTGTTCATTTCCACTGCGTACTCCACCGGCAGCTCCTTGGAGACATTGTCGGCAAAGCCGCTGACGATCATCGCGCGCGCGTCTTCCTCGCTCATGCCGCGGCTCATCAGATAAAAGACGGCTTCGTTGCTGATCGCGCCGATCTTGGCCTCATGGCCGATGGCCGCGTCCTTCGTGCGGATGTCCATTGCGGGGATGGTGTCGGAACGGGACTCGGAGTCCAGCATCAGCGACTGGCACGACACGGCGGACTTGGCGCCCTTGGCGCCCTTTTCCACGACAACGCTTGAGCGGAATGTGCTGATGCCGCCGCTTTTGCTGATCGAGCGCGTGTTCATATAGGAGCTCGTATTTTTGCCCACATGGACGACCTTTGCGCCGGTATCGAGGTTCTGCCCCGCACCGGCGAACGTAACGCCGGTGAACTCCATGCGGGAATTGTCACCCTTTAAGATGCTCATGGGGTACAGGCAGCCAACATGGGAGCCGAAGGAGCCGGAGATCCACTCGATCGTGCCGCCCTCTTCCACCAGCGCACGCTTGGTATTCAGGTTGTACATGTTCTTCGACCAGTTTTCGATCGTCGAGTAGCGGAGTTTGGCCCCCTTCTTGACGTACAGCTCCACGCAGCCAGCGTGGAGGTTTGCCACGTTGTACTTCGGCGCGGAGCAGCCCTCAATGAAGTGCAGGCTCGCGCCCTCGTCCACGATGATGAGCGTGTGCTCAAACTGGCCGGCGCCCTTGGCATTCAGGCGGAAGTAGGACTGCAGGGGAATGGAGAGGTGTACGCCCTTGGGCACGTACACGAACGAGCCGCCGGACCACACCGCGCCGTGGAGCGCCGCGAACTTGTGATCGTGGGGCGTCACGAGCTTCATGAAGTACTTGCGCACCATGTCGGCATATTCGCCCTTTATGGCGCTCTCCATATCGGTGTAAACCACGCCCTCGGCCGCCACGGAATCCTTGACGTTGTGATAGACAAGCTCGGAGTCGTACTGCGCACCCACACCGGCGAGGGATTTTCTCTCCGCCTGCGGGATGCCAAGGCGCTCGAAGGTCTCCTTGATGTCCTCCGGCACGTCCTTCCAGTCGTTGCGCATCTTGGTGTTCGGGCGAACGTAGGTCGCGATATGATCCATATCAAGGCCCTCAATCGACGGGCCCCAGTTGGGGATCTTCATTTCATTGTAGATCTGGAGGGATTCGAGCCGGAACTGCTGCATCCACACGGGATCGTCCTTCTCAGTGGAGAGCTTTTCGACGATCTCCGGCGTCAGGCCGGATTCCATGCGGTACGCGTCGTTTTCCGCGTCCCGAATGTCGTAGACACTGCGGTCCACATCCTCCACGTAGGTTTTTTCTTTCAAATCTGCCATGTCAAGAGCCTCCCGATTCAGTCTTCCTTCAGGCTGCCGAATCCCTTTTCGTTGATCTCATCCACCAGTTCGGCGCCGCCGTTGCGGACGATGACGCCGTCTTCCATCACGTGGGCCGCGTCCACATGGAGCGCTTCCAGAATGCGCGTGGAGTGGGTGATGATGAGAAGCGAGCCGTGCGTCCGCTCGCGGAACAGGCGCACGCCCTCGCTGACGGTGCGGACCGCGTCGACATCGAGGCCGGAGTCAGTCTCATCGAGAATCGCGAGCTTGGGCTCGAGCATGAGCATCTGCAAAATTTCGGCCTTTTTCTTCTCGCCGCCGGAGAAGCCCACGTTCAGGTCGCGCTCGGCATAGCTCTCGTCCATGTTCAAAAGCGCCATGGTCTCTTTGAGCTTTTTCTTGAAGTCCCACAGGCGCAGGCGGTCGCCGGTCTTCTGCTCGAGCGCGCTGCGGATGAACGCGCTCAGCGTTACGCCGGGGACCTCCAGCGGGTTCTGGAAGGACAGGAAAATGCCCTTTTTCGCGCGCTCGTTGACGGGGAGCTCCGTGATGTCCTCGCCGTTAAAAATGATCGAACCGCCGGTTACGCTGTAGGTCGGATTGCCGGTGATGGCATAGCCCAGCGTCGACTTGCCGGTGCCGTTGGGGCCCATCAGCACATGGGTCTCATCCTGTCCCACGGCCAGATCCACACCGTGGAGAATTTCCTTTTCCTCGACCCGCACGTGCAGGTTCTGAATCTCTAAAAGTGCCTTACTCATATTGAACCACCTTATCTTCTTTCCGTGCCGTTCAGGACGGCCGGTGTTTTTTCATTGACTCGCATGAATTGCGCCAGTGTATGATTGTCGACATAGCTGTTGATCTGGTCTTCCAGCCCCTGCCAGAAAAGCCGCGCGTCGCAGTCGCAGGAAGCGCTGCAGCCGGAGCCGTCCTCAGACTGGCACGCGATCGGCGACAGATTGCCCTCCACCGCCCGCAGAATTTCACCTACGGGGTAATCCTCGGGGGAGCGGGTCAGACGGTAGCCGCCCGATTTGCCCACGGCGCTCTCGACCAAGTTCGCACGGCTCAGCGCGGCCATGATGGTCTCCAAGTACTTTTTAGAGAGCTGCTGGCGCTGCGCGACATCGCTCAGGCGGTGCCATTCGCTGCCTCCGTGCTCGGCCATATCCAGCATGACCCGCAAAGCGTAGCGCCCTTTTGTTGAGATCATCATGCGGCATGCCTCCTTGCTCATAATTGCCTACCTTGCAGATAGGGATTGTAACGCTTAATTCCTACTGTGTCAATAGGTGTTTACAAAAAATTTGATTTATGATGATAAAAAGCACTGTGCAGCTGTGACAAATGTCTGCCGCGCAGCGCTTGGACAAGGTCTTCGGCCTGCCGCGCGGCTCGGCCGTGATCGCGCTGAACGATCCCGAGACCAAGGTACCCATTGCCATCATGGACGGCACACTCATCAGTACGATCCGCACCGGCGCAGTAACGGGCGTTTGCGCCAAGTATATGGCGTCCTCGCGCTCGAAGACCGTCGGCCTTTTCGGCGCGGGCCCGCAGTGCAAGACGCAGCTGATGGCGCTCAAGGCGTCGCTGCCGCAGCTGGAAAAGGCGTATGTCTATGACCTTTCCCGAGAGAGAGCGGAAAAATTTGCGGCGGAGATGTCGCAAAAGCTGAACATGGACGTGCAGGCGGCGAGCGACCGCCTTGCCACGATCGAAAGCGGCGACATCCTTGTGACCGCGACGACCGCGACCGAGCCGATCATCCACGGCGCGGAGATCAAAAAGGGCGTTTACGTTGCTCACCTTGGCAACAACGAGGTCGACGAGGAGCTGATCCTGCGCGCGGACAAGGTCGTCATCGACGATTGGGAGACCGACAAGCACCGCATGGGCGACACGATGGCCTACATGTTCCGCGACGGCAAGATCGACGATTCCCGCATCGACGCGAGCGTCTCCGACCTGGTGGCGGGGCGGAAGTCCGGCCGCGACAACGACGACCAGCTCACCTACACCTGCAACGTCGGCCTCGGCCTTTACGACGTGGCGATCGCCGCGCGCGTCTACCAGTATGCCAAGGAAAACGGCATCGGCCAGAAGCTCAAGCTCTGGGACGAGCCCATCATGGTGTGATCGATCCAAACTTGATAGGTACGACCTCTCTTTACCAACCTTTTGGACAGGTCCGCTTTTTAGCGGGCCTGTCCGCATTTTTTCGCGGCAGAGCAGCAGGGGAGATGCACCTGCAAAGGGAATTTTGCCTTTACAGAGGACGATTCCGTGAATATAATGGATGCAGATAAAATTTGGCGGCGCTGCGAAAAAGCGGCGCTGCGGTGAAATCGACAGGAAACGGAGATGTAATTATGCCCTGCACCACTGTACTGGCCGGTAAGCTGGCGACGAATGACCGCTCGACGATGATCGCCCGTACGGACGACGGTCATTTTGATGAGAAAAAGCTGATCGTGGTCGAGCCCGACCAGCAGCCGAAGATTTATAAAAGCGTAGAGTCCCACGTGGAGATCACACTGCCGGAGAACCCCATGCGCTACACGTCCTGCCCGAGCGTGGACCCGAAGCACGGCATTTGGGCCGCGACCGGCATCAACGCCGCGAACGTCGGCATGACGGCGACGGAAACCACGACCTCGAACCCGCGCGTGCTCGCGGCCGACCCGATGGTCGAGCTGCGCGAGGCGAAGGATGGGGAAGAGGAGCGCTGCGGCGGCATCGGCGAGGAGGACATCGTTGTCCTCGTCCTGCCCTACATCCGCTCCGCGCGCGAGGGCGTGCTGCGCCTCGGTGCGCTTCTGGAGCAATACGGCACCTATGAGTCGAACGGCATCGCCTTCAACGATGAAAACGAAGTCTGGTGGCTCGAGACCATCGGCGGGCACCACTGGATCGCGAAGAAAATTCCCGAGAATCGCGTCATCATCAACCCGAACCAGTTCGGTATGGACTCGTTCGACCTTGAGGACGCCTTCGGTGCCCGGGAATCGCATCTCTGCTCGGCAGACCTCAGAGAATTCATCTCGGAAAACCATCTGGATCTGAATCAGGATGGCAAGTTCAACCCGCGGGATATCTTCGGCTCGCACCGCGACATGGACCACATCTACAACACGCCGCGCGCGTGGTTCATGGGCCGCTGCCTTGCACCGCACACCTACCGCTGGGACGGCGAAAACGCGGACTTCACGCCCGAAAGCGATGACATTCCGTGGTCCTACGTTCCCGAGCGCAAGGTTGCCGCGGAGAATATCCAATACCTGCTCTCGTCCCACTATCAGGGTACACCCTACGATCCCTATGCGGGCCATGCGGAAAAAGGCGGCATTTACCGTCCTATCGGCATCAACCGCACGGGCGTGACGACGATCTGTCAAATTAGAAGCGACGTCCCCGATGCCATTAAGGGTATCGAGTGGGTGTGCTTCGGCTCCACGACATTTTCCGCGTGGCTGCCGGTGTACACAAATGTCCCGCAGATGCCGGACTATTTGAGCAATGTGACGCTCGACGCCGAGACCGACAATCTCTACTGGGTCAGCCGCTTTGTCGGCGCGCTGGCCGACAAGTGCTACGGCTCGTGCATCCAGAATGTCTGGGGCTATCAGGACACGGTGAATATCCGCGGCAGACAGATCGTCCTTAAATACGACAGGCTGATGCGCGAGAGCGGCGACTTCACGCTCGCCGCGCAGGCGAACGACGAGCTCTGCGCGATGGCGAAAGAGGAGAGCGCGCAGATCCTCAACAAGGTCCTGCGCACTGCCAGTGAGCAAATGAAAAACGGCTTCAGCTTTGCTGATACCTGCGTCAACAAGTGAATAAAAAGCGGCTCTCTCCCAAGCGGGAGAGAGCCGCTTTTTTGTTATCCTTTTTCAATTTGACCCAGCCAAAATGAGAAAGGACGACAATCATGGAAGAAAAAAGAATCGTAAAGCCCTGGCAGGCAGGGCTGATGCTGCTCGTCGGCACGTGGATGGTGAGCGGCACGGTGCCGGTCATGATCTACTACGGCATGAAGGTGCTGACGCCGGGCTTATTCCTGCCAGTCGTCTGCATCCTTTGCACGCTGATGTCCACCATGGCGGGCACGTCGTGGGGCACGCTCGCGACGATCGGCATCGCCTGCATGGGCGTTGCACAGGGTCTCGGTGTGCCGTTGCCCGCGGCCGCGGGCAACGGCGCGTTCTTCGGTGACAAGGTCTCGCCGCTGTCTGACTCGCCCGTCATCACCGCCACGGTGTGCGAGGTGCCGCTGATGGACGGCATTCGCCACGCGCTCATTTCCACGGGGCCTGCGTATCTCATTTCGCTCGTTTTCTGCTTTGTTTACGGCCTGCGCTATTCCGGCGGCAGCGTCGGCGGGGAAGTGTATGAGGATATCCTTTCCACCGTTTCCGCCGAGTTCTGGCTCAGCCCTGTGCTGCTTCTGCCCGTGCTGGTTGCGGTCGTGCTGATTTCGATGAAAAAGCCGACGATCCCGACTTTTATCGCCGGCATCGCCGCGGGCGCGGTGATGGCGATGCTCTGCCAGGGTGTCAGCCTGCACGATATTCTGACGGTCATGTACTCCGGTTTTTCTGCCGATACCGGCTCGGACGTCGTGAATTCGATGCTCAACCGCGGCGGCTTTACCTCGATGCTCTCGACCATCGGTCTTCTGATCGCGGCGGGCATCTTCGGCGCGCCGCTCCGCACAGCGGGCGTTGTGGACGTGCTGCTCGCCTTTGTGGAGCGTATCGCGAAGACCTCTCGTTCGATGTCGCTCGGTGTGCTGATCCTGCACGCGGTGTTTTTCACGATTACGGGCGCTTATTATGTGTCCTATCCTGTTGTCGGCGGTATGGTGAAGGACCTGTATCCGGAATATCATCTCGACCGCAAGAATCTGATGCGCACGATGCTCGACACTGGCACGGGCCTTGCCCCCATGGTGTCGTGGTCGACTACGGGCTCTTACACCGCCACGACGCTTGGCGTTTCCAATCTGGCATTCGCGCCGTTTGCGCCGATGCTGTGGCTGTCGATCGTGTTTTCTGTCATTTACGCCGTGACCGGCATCGGCATGGCCAAGGCGAAGGAGGACTAAGGTATGGAACGGATTTTACAGCGCTGGTATGATATGGTCTCCATCCGTTCGGTCAACGGACACGAGGCACAGATGGCGGATTACGTGGCGAATGTCCTGCGTGGGCTCGGCATGGACCCGCATTACAGCTATTTTGAAGAGGACACCGCGCGCGAGCGCCCGTCGGTCTGGTCGGTGCTCGACAGCGGCCGGCCGGGAAAGACCGTGCTGCTCATCGGACACCTCGACACCGTCGATGTGTCTGACCGCTGGAAGACCGACCCGTTTACCCCCACGGAGATCGACGGCAAGGTCTATGGCCGCGGCGCGATGGACATGAAGGGTGGCCTCGCCGCGATCCTGGAGACGCTGACCTATTACGCCGCCCATCTCGACGAGATCAACGGCAAAATTTTGGCCTGCTTCGTCGCCGACGCGGCGGGCCTGAGCAAGGGCACCTATCAGCTTGTGGCGGAGGACGTCATCCACGCCGGCTACGCCATCATGGGCGAGTGCCGCTACGACAATGTGGCTGTCGGCTTCCGCGGCCGCTACAGCTTTGAGGTGACCGTCCACGGACAGACGCGCATGCCAGCCACTATCCCGAGGTCGGTGAAAACGCTCTCATCTCCGGCGGACGCCTGGCCGCGGCCATCGAGGCGCTGCCGACGCTCCAGCACCCGCACCTCAAGCACGGCACGTGGCGCGTGCGCTATATGGAGGGCGGCAATCCCGGCACGCTCGTTGTGCCGGAGAAGTGCTGCCTCTTCATTGACCGCTACGTCGTTCCGGGCGAGACGGACGAGATCTGCATTGCGCAGATCATGGAGGCGGCGGAGCAGCTCGGCCTTTCCGGCAAGGTCGACGTGCGCCTCAAGCCGAGAAAATCGCCCTACATGCAGTCGTTCGCGGTGGAGGAGGATCATCCGCTCGTCAAAATTTTGCAGGAGGAGTTCCACTCCGTCACGGGCAAGGACCTTCCGTGCGCATACGATGCCTCGGTCTGCGATTCGAATATTTTAGCCGTTTCGCTCGGCATTCCGGTCGTGACGTTCGGCCCCTCGGGCGGCAACATGCACGGCGACAACGAGTACGGCTATGCATGGCAGGTGAAAAACTGCGGCGAGGTCTACCGCCGCACCGTCGCGCGCCTTTTAAGCGGCGAAGTATAAAGAGAAAAAAGAGGCAGCCTCGGCTGTCTCTTTTCCTTCTGCATTTCACGCAGATTTTACATTTCTTTGCTGGTTTTTGACAAATCCCTCTGCTATACTGTATTCGATGAAATTTGGAGAGAAGAGAGGAGAAGGGATACGAATGGATGCTTACAATATGATCGATTTTAACGAAAAGAAGGGCTTCATCTGCGATATGGACGGCGTCATCTACCATGGCAACCGCGTGCTGCCGGGCGTGGCCGAGTTCATCCAGTGGCTGCACGATGAAAACAAGGAATACTTGTTTCTGACAAACAACAGCGGCTACACGCCGCGCGAGCTGAGCCAGAAGCTTGCGCGCATGGGCCTCGACGTGACGGAGGAGCACTTTTATACGAGCGCGCTCGCGACGGCGGCGTTCCTGCGCGATCAGGCGCCCGGCTGCTCGGTCTTTGCCATCGGCGAGGCAGGCCTTTTGAACGCGCTTTACGACGCAGGCATCACGATGAACGATGTGAACCCCGACTATGTCGTCGTGGGCGAGGGACGCTCCTATTCGCTCGATACGCTGACGAAGGCGACGAACCTCGTCTGGAAGGGCGCAAAGCTCATCGGCGCGAACTCCGACGTTTCCGGCCCCATCGAAAACGGCATCGTGCCCGCCTGCCGCGCACTCGTCGCGCCCATCGAGATGGCGACCGGCACGCAGGCGTACTTCTGCGGCAAGCCGAACCCGCTGATGATGCGCACAGGCCTCAGAATGCTGCACTGCCACTCAGCCGAGGCCGTCATGGTCGGCGACCGGATGGACACCGATGTGATCTCCGGCATGGAGAGCGGCATGTCCACGGTGCTGGTGCTCTCGGGCGTCTCGACGCGCGAGACCATCAAGACCTACGCGTATCGTCCGAGCATGGTCTTAAACGGCGTGGGCGACATCGTGAGCCTCGCCCGCGGGGAAAAGACGGAAGATTGAAAATTAAAAAGGGAAGCGCCGCTGCGTGAGCAGCGGCGCTTTGTTGTATTATGGGGACGCTTAGTTATCCTCCCGTGCACGCAGGCCTGCGACGGACGAGATCGGCAGTGAGAAGCAGATCGCGCCCGCTTTGGTGCCGGGACCGGCCTGCTCGTTGATCGAGCGCATGATGGCGGCCTTTTCGTCCTTGTGGGCGATGATGTAGATCATATCCTTTTCGTCGGCAAGGCTGACGCTGAAGAATTTTTCTCCGCGCGTGCCGCCCGTGCCCTTGGCGTGCAGCACCGTACCGCCGCCCGCGCCCGCGGCGCGCGCCGCGTCCATGACAAAGTCGGAATAGCCTTCGTTTAAGATGACGGTGATGAGTTCATGTTCAAAGTTCATGTTCGGCGCTCCTCCTGCTTTGAGATCGTCGGTGAGATAGGACAGTGTCTTGCCGCCGGCCACGCTCTTGAGAGGCACGGTCAGCATGACGCCGTTGCCCGGAATGTCGATAAAGAGCTTGTGCTTGGCGGAACGGATAAGCGAATCCGCCTCCTGCGCGCTGCCGACGGCGGCGATAACGCACTTTTCCGTCGCGTCCAGCCCATAGATGGCGAGGTGCTCGCTCGTGGCTGTGCCGCGCGCGGGCATGCTCAAAATGAGATGCAGCCCCGCCGCGTGGTAGAGCGAGCCCATCGCTTCGCCGCGGTCGTGATCCGTGATGGCAATGATGTAATAGAGTTCCATGTCAGCAGGCCTCCCACAGTTCGATGATCTCGTTGTCGCCAAAGTCGGGGAGCTGGGGCTCCTGCGAAGCATGACGGGATTTGACAACGTAGATGGCTCCCATCACCTGCACGGTGATGAGCGGCATCATCGCAACGAGCGCGACAAGGCCGAACGCGTCCGTCATCACATTGCCGCCGAGCGCTTCGCACGCGCCTGTGGCGAACGGCAGCATGAATGTCGCCGTCAAAGGACCTGACGCGACGCCGCCGGAGTCGAACGCGATGGCCGTGAACGTGCGCGGCACGAAAAAGCTCAAAGCCAGCGCGATAAGATAGCCGGGCACGAGGAAATACATGATCGAAATGCCCGTGATGACGCGCAGCATCGCAAGCCCGCCTGCGGCGGAGACCGCGATGGATAAGCTCATGCCCATCGCCTTGGCAGAGATCGCGCCCGCGCTCAACTCTTCGACCTGTTTGTTGAGCGTATGCACGGCGGGCTCGGCGTTGATGATGAACCAGCCCATCAGCATCGCAAGGGGGGCAAGGAGATAGACCTTCCACCCCTCGGCCAGCGCGGCACCGAGCGCGTAGCCCAGCGGCGAAAAGCCGACGTTCACGCCCGTGAGGAACAGCACGAGACCTAAGTATGTATAGAGGATACCAATCACGATGCGCATGAAAGGCAGCTTGCGGAGCTTGAGCGAAATGACCTGAAAAATCAGGAAGAAGACAACGATCGGCAGCAGCGCCATTGTCACTTCCCATAAATACTCCGGCAGGGCATGCAGATAGTCCTTGCCGAGCTCTACCGTGGTGGCGACGCCAGAAACGGCGCTGCTCTCGCCCTGCGCGGGCTGCGTTTTGTAAATCGCACCGAGCAGCAGCACCGATAAGATCGGCCCGATCGAGCACAGACCGACGAGGCCGAAGCTGTCCGCCTTGGCATTTTCGTCGCTTCGAATGGACGCAACGCCGACGCCGAGTGCCATGATGAACGGCACGGTCATCGGCCCCGTTGTCACGCCGCCGGAGTCAAACGCGACGGAGAGGATGCTCTCATCCGACAAAAACGCCGCGGCAAAGACGATGGCGTAAAATACGATCAGCATCGTGCGCAGCGAGATCGAAAAGAGAATGCGCACCATGCACAGCATCAGAAAGAAGCCGACGCCGACCGAAACGGTCAAGATCAACACCGTTGTGTCGATCTCCGGCACATTGCCCGCGAGCACCTGCAAATCCGGCTCCGCCACCGTGATGGCGACGCCGAGGGCGAAGCTCACGGTCAGGATGAGCGGCAGCTTGCGCGATTTCGTCAGCTTGGAGCCCATGTAGTTGCCGATGCGGCTCATCGACATGTCCGCGCCCAGCGTGAAGAGCCCCATGCCGAGAATCAGCATGGCCGTGGCGATCACGAACGAGAGCATCAGTCCCGCGTCTACCGGCACGAGCACAAAGCTGATCGCCATAACGATCAGGCTGATGGGCAGGACGGAGGCGGTGGCTTCTTTCAGCTTTTCCATTAAGATCTGTTTCTGATACAAAACCTCACTCCTTTATCAATTCAATACTTCCAAAAATATCATAGCAGAGATTCGTCGCGATGAACAGGAAAAAAGGGTAAAGGATGTGTTAAGCTTGTTCACCAGACGTGGACGAAAACAGCGGAATGGTCAATCCATCCCGCCGCTTTCCCGTTTTTAATGCATATTATTTACTGTGCCGCGTGCGCACATCCGCGCTCGAGAGAGCAGCGGATGTTGCCGTCGAGCATTCCGCCGAGATCATCGATGAACGAATCCGGCTCGCCCTTCATGCCGCTGCCGATCCATTCAAGCGTCAGCCCTGCGAGCGCTGCCGTGTAGAAGCGCGCGAGCGCCATGATCTGGCTTTCGCTGACGTTCAGGCCCTCGGCCTCCTTGCGGACGTAAGAAAGCATTGTCGTCAGGATCGTTTTATGATAATATCTTGCCAGAATATCGCTGTGGGCGGAGCTGTGCAGGTGCAGGATCATGCGCTTGTTCTCCGCGGCGAAGGATGTGGCGGTCAAAAATGCCTTCTGCCACGATTCATAGCCCTCCACGCGCTCGGAGAGCTTTTCAATCTCCGACTCGAACACGTCCTCGGCCAGCGCGTAGATGTCAGTGTAGTAATAATAAAAAGTGTTCCGCGTGACCTCGCTTCTCTCCGCGATGTCGCGGACGGAGATCTTGTCGAAGGGACGCTCTGCCAGAAGCTCGATGAAGCTGCGGCGGATGGCGTTTTTGGTGCGCAGAGCCATGGGTGGGTTCCTCCCTTTCTCGATTCGCTTTCATTCATTATATCCGATATGGGAAAAACTTGCAAGTGACAAAATCGTGAAGATTTAACGAAATCTTTACACTATACTCGCCGCTTCCTGTCGGAAACTTGGTCAGCCTCGCGGGAGTGTGAAAACTTTGTGCGCCTTGCGGACTTTGCCACTTTTCCCGCTTTCATATTCCCGCTATCATCAGACTGTCAAAAACTGAGACAGCGCTCTTTCCCCATGCGAACGAGCAGAAAGGAAGCGAAAGCGATGAAAACCTATTTCACCTCTGAGTCCGTCACGTGCGGACATCCCGATAAAGTCTGCGACCAGATCGCCGACGCGGTGCTCGATGACATCCTTGCCAACGATCCCGACGCACACGTCGCCTGCGAGGTGACGGCCTGCACCGGCGAGGTTCACCTGATGGGCGAGATCACCTCATCCTATGTGCCGGACTATGAAGCCATTGCGCGCAAGGTCATCGCCGAGATCGGCTATACCGTGCCCGTCGTCGGCTTTGACGCCGAAAACGTGCGCATCCGCGTCAGCATCCACACCCAGTCGCCGGACATCGCGCGCGGGGTTGACCGCGGCGCGCCGGAGGAAGCCGGCGCGGGCGATCAGGGTATGATGTTCGGCTACGCCTGCTGCGAGACCGGCGCGCTGATGCCGCTGCCCATCACGCTTGCGAACCGCCTGACGAGAAAGCTCGAGCAGGTGCGGCGCGAAAAGCTGCTGCCCTATCTTCTGCCGGACGGCAAGGCGCAGGTCAGCGTCGAATACGAGGACGGCACACCCAAACGCATCTCCGCCGTCGTTGTCTCCGCGCAGCATAGCGCGGAGGTCGGCATCGACGCGCTGCGCGATGCGATCTTAGAACAGGTCATTTTCCCTGTGCTGCCGCCGGAACTGCTCGACGAGCACACAGAGTATTTCATCAACCCGACGGGACGATTTGTCGTTGGCGGGCCCGCGGGCGACAGCGGCCTTACCGGCCGCAAGATCATCGCCGACACCTATGGCGGCATGGCGCGCCACGGCGGCGGGGCGTTCTCGGGCAAGGACCCGAGCAAGGTCGACCGCACGGGCGCTTACATGGCGCGCTATCTCGCCAAGAACATTGTGGCCGCGGAGCTGGCCGACCGCTGCGAGATCGAGCTTGCCTATGCCATCGGCCTCGCCGACCCTGTGAGCGTGATGGTCGACACGTTTGGCACGGGGCGCGTGAGCGACGAAAAGATCGCGAGCTGGCTTATGGAGCATATCGACATGCGCCCAGGCAGCATCACGTCGCGCTTTGAACTGCGCCGCCCGATCTACCGCCACGTCTCCTGCGGCGGACACTTCGGCGAAAATGCCGTGGGTCTTCCGTGGGAGTGGACCGACATCGCCGAGGTGCTGCAAAAGGAGATTTTATCATAACATTATCTGCGAAGGCGGGGAGGAACAGCATTGAAAAGCAAACGGAGCAGAACCTATCTCGTCAGCGGTCTCACGCTGGCGCTGATCTTTGTTGCCATCATCCTTGTTTTCCGCGACGTGCTGCCCGATATCGTCAAGGACCTGAGTACTGTGCCGTTCTGGGGTGTGCTGCTCCTGCTCGCACTCGGCTTTGCCTACGAGGCGATGGAATCCGTGCTGTGCCTCGTCATCATCCACCACAAAAAGCCGGACTGCACGTTTATTGACGCGCTGCGCGTGACATTCCTCGGCGTGTTCGGCAATATCGCGACGCTGGGTGCGGGCACGCTGCCGATGCAAAGCTTTTACCTTTACAGGCGAGGCCTGGACGCAGGCAGCGGGCTCGGCATCATGGCGAGCGAATACGTGCTGCACAAGATATCCGTGCTGATCTGCGCGACGGTCGCGCTGCTGCTCGGCGGCGACTGGCTGGAGCAGAGCGCCAGCGGCCTTGCACGCTATCTTCTGATCGGCTATGTCATCGGCGCGCTCATCGTGATCGCACTCACGCTGCTCTACACCTGGGATAAGGTGCTGAAGTTAGTGCTGATGCTGCTCGGCAAGATCCCGCACACGCCGAAGTGGGACGAACGCCGCGAAAAGTGGGCGAATAGTCTCACCGAGCTCAACCGCGAGGCGAAAAAGGTGCTGCTCGTTCCGTCAATCCGCGTTAAAGGTATCGCCGTGAGCCTTGTGAAGCTCTTCGTGCTCTATTCCATCCCCTATGCCGCGCTGCGGCTCGTGGGCTGCACGGCGCTTAACTTTGCGCAGGCACAGCTGCTCGCCTCGCTGATGCTGCTCATCACAAGCGCGCTGCCGAACGTCGCGGGCGTGGGCCCGATGGAGTTTGCGTTTTTGCTGCTCTTCGCCCCGTGGGCGGACACGGCAATCGCCTCGTCGGCGCTGGTACTTTATCGCGTGGCGACGTATTTCTTCCCGTTCCTTCTGAGCGTGATCGTGTTTCTCCGCGAGGAGAAGAAATCTTTGAAAGGCTTTGATGCGCAAAGCGCTTGAAAATTATGACGGCCTGAGGCCGTCGGGGGATTCCCTGCGCGGTGCAGAAGTGCGCTAAAGGGGGATACTCTCTTTCTCGAAAGAGAGTATCCCCCTTAAACCCCCGAGAGAAAGGACGAGGGGCCTTCCCCTTCGACCCCACACATTGGCAGTTTCAATCTTGAAGAACTGCACACGCTGCGCAATGTAGGTGCGGTGTACATGGCTTCGCCATGAATCCCTGCAATTTGTGACCGATTTGCAACCGCGCCTTACTATCGTGAGGCGCGAGTGACGTTAGATTGGCGGCAGACTGCCTGCGGAATGCGGCATTGCTTCGCTCGCCGCATTGATGAGTGCTCCGGTAGACGGAAATTAGGCTGTACCAGCGCGAGATGGGCAGAGCGGCAGCGGATGATAGGAGTACGCCAAGTCGTATAGCAGGGGTAAATGCGGCTTTGCCGCACGCAAGAGGTGCAATCGGCAAGCATTGCAGCTCTTCGAGCTGCTCGCTTGCAATGAAAAATTTTCTCTGGGAGGGTGTAAGGGAGGGGTGTCTCTTTTCAAAAAAGAGACACCCCTCCCTTATCCGCGTTCCCACACGGTGTGGGGAACAAGGCGGCAGCACTTTGTGCTGCATTATCCCCGCGCCTTAGCGGCGCGCTTTAATTTATAGAGCTCTTCGGCGGCCAGCCGCGTCTTGGCGACCACATCCCCGCCGCCTTGCGGAAAGCAGTAATACAGCGCTTTGTGGTCGCCGATGCACAGCATATCGCCGATCTCGTACCAGAAATAGTCGGCGTACAGGCTGTACGAGGCCTCGGGCTTTTGAAAATAGTCCAGTTTCCCGCCGCAGCCGGTCAGGTGGAAGCCGTTTTCATCGTGGTGCAGCCGGCCTTCGCCCACGCGGCAGATCTCGCGCATGTTGACCATCATGCAGATCTGCACGGGAATATCAAGCTGATATGCGCCGCTTTCCAGCTCCTCGCGCACGCACTGCCGCTCCCAGGTGTACCAGTCCGGCACGTGGGTGAACGCGGCCTCGCCGTTCAAACATTCCAGCGTACCAATCTCTGTCAAGCGGTATTCCTTGTTACAGCTTCGGCAAATGAGTGATGTGCCTTTGCCCTCCATTTTCCCCTCGGCGAGGCAATGCGGGCACTTGTAGAGCACGCGGTTGAGTCCGTCGGCGCGGAACGGCTCGCTGACGGAGACGCCGTTTTCCTCCTGCCAGCGGAAATTGTCGAAGCGGAAGGCGGAAAAGATGCGCTCATTGATCTCGGCGACGGTCCTCTCTGCAACGTCGCTGGACGAGAGCAGGCACTGCATCTGCGCTGAGACCTTCGCGCGCCGCTTTTGCAGCCCGTTGTAGAGCGGGTCACGCGCGAACGCGCCGTAGGTGCGGATCATCACGACCGGCACATTCAGTGCCTTGACGCACTTGCCGATGCTCTCCGGCAGCGGTGTGGCCGTGCCGTCGAAGCTGTAGCTCGCCTCGGGGTAGAGCAGCACAGACGTTTTGAGCGTCCGCACGCAGTAGAGCATATCGCGCACGAGCGTCGTGTCCGAGCAGAACTTGCGCGTGGGGATGCAGCCGACGCTGCGCATCAGCCACTCCTTGCCGACAAAGCCGTCCGACGTGCAGACGATGTTGAACGGGCGCGGGTACAGCACCGCCTCCGCGATTTTGAGGTCGAGAAAGCACGAGTGGTTCATCAGGACAAGGCAGGGCTCATCGCTTTTGATCTGCGCCATGCCGATCTTCTCGCAGTGGAAATGCGTCGCCAGAAGGTCGGGCGCGGAGGCCACGCGCAGGACCGTCCGGAACAGGAACGACGGCTTTTTCGGCTTTTTGTGCACCTGCGGCGGCTGGGCGAGCGCCTGTTCATATGTCATATCGACGACTTTAATTTTCATTCTGTTTCTCCGGCACAACGTGGATGTTCAGATGATCGTAGGACATCTCCACGTTGTGCTTTGCAAAGGTGTCGCGCAGGCGCTCGTACATCTTAAAATAAGTGTCCCAGTAGGCGTCTGCCGCCGTCCAGCAGCGGATGGTGTATTCGATGGAGCTGGCACCGTAATTCGAGAGATACACCGTCGGCGTGGGTTCTTTCAGCACGGCGGGGAAGGCGAGAACGGCGTCCATGCAGGCCTGCTTCACCTCGTCCGTCGGCGCGTCGTAGGATGCTGTGACCTTGTAGACGATGCGGCGGCGGCCCAGGACGGTGAAGTTGATGATCTTCGAGCTGGACATTTCGCGGTTGGGCTGGAGCACGATCTGTCCGTCCGGCGTTTCAATCTTCGTGTGCGTCAGTGAAATTTCACGCACCGTGCCGGTCGTGCCGCCGACTTCGATCTCATCGCCGAGCGAGAACGGATGCGAGAAGAGAATGACGAGTCCGCCGGCGACGTTGCCGAGAATGTCCTCGGCGGCCAGCGTGACGCCCAACGTCAGCACCGACATGATGGCGGTGAGCGACGAGGTGTTGATGCCGAGCGCCTCGGCTGTGATGATGATGGTAAGCAGATACAGAAGCGTTTTGAGGCTCGTGAGGATGACCTTTTGCAGCCGCTCGTTCAGGCGGTTCGCGCGCGAGAGCAGCCGCGAACAGAGCTTGAGCACGAGCCGCACGACGATCAGGCAGATGAGGAACGTCAGCAGCGCGGAAAGGATGCTGCCGATGCTGTAGCCACCGATCGAGCGGGAGATGATCTGGGAAATATTGTCCATGGCGTTTCGCCCCTTTCGATGCCCAGTATATCAGTGTTGCCGCGCCTTTGTAAAGAGCACGCTAAGAATCCTCAGAATTCCTTAAACTTTGCCGGTTGAGAAACGGGCGGAAAGAGCGTATAATGCAGCGTGATCTTTTTTGAAAAGGAAGTGCCCGCATGCGCCCTTACGCCCTCATCGACCTCCACTGCGACACGTTGACCGACTGCATGTACGCAGGATCGAACATCATCGACACACTCGACGATCCCGCGCGCACGCTGTCGCTCACAAGTATTCCGAAGGACATCCACTGGGCGCAGTTTTTCGCCGTGTTCGTGCCCGATGAGCTGCGCGGGGAGAAGGCCATCCGCTTTTTTGATGACGCCTGCGCGAATTTCGACCGCCAGATGCGAAAATTCGCAGATCGTGTGTCGCCCTGCCGCAATGTTGCCGATATGGAGCGCGCGTGGGCGGCGGGGAAGACCGCGGCCTTTCTGAGCGTGGAAAACGGCAGCGCGTTTGCTGGCGACCTGTCGCGCATCGGGAAGACGAAGCGTCAGGGCGTCTGCGCCGTGACGCTGACGTGGAATGGGGAAAACGAGCTCGGCTCGGGCAATGTGACGGACCGCGGCCTGACGGACTTTGGCCGCGCCGCCGTGCGCGAAATGGAGCGCTGCGGCATTTTGATCGACGTCTCGCACCTGAACGACGCGGGGCTCGCGGACGTGTTCGAGACGGCGGAAAGGCCGTTTCTCGCCACGCACTCCAACGCCCGCGCAATTTGCGCGCACAAGCGCAACCTGACGGACGTGCAGATCAAGGAGATGGTGCGCCGCGGCTGCCTGATCGGCCTCAACTACTACGGGCCATTCCTGCGCGACGGGGGAGCGGTCAGAAGCTTAGACGACGTCTATCGCCATGTGGCGCACTTTTTCGACCTCGGCGCGCGCAAAAACCTCGCCCTCGGCTCGGACTTCGACGGCGCGGTGCTGCCGCCGTGCCTTGATTCGCCGGAGAAGGCGGCGGATTTTTACGAGTATCTGCTTTCGCGCGGCGTATCGCAGCAGGACGCGGACGGCATTTTCTTTGAAAATGCTCGCACATTCCTGCGGAAAAACCTTGGGTGAGCGCAAAACGCTTGGCAGCGGGCGGCGCACTGTGATACAATCAATAAAAACAGGGGAGGGGAGCACATGGCAAAAAAATCGAGCCGCAACACCAAGGCGCGCATCGTCTCGGCGGCGTGGAAGCTCTTTTACGAGCAGGGCTATGAGGAGACGACGGTGGAGGAGATCATCTTCTAGTCGGAGACGTCGAAGGGCTCGTTCTACCACTATTTTGACGGCAAGGACGCGCTGCTCTCGTCCCTCTCGGTGCTGTTTGACGAGCGGTATGAGGAGCTGATGCAGCAGCCCCACGACGAGATGGACTGCATCGAGCTCTTATGCTGGCTCAATCAGGAGCTGTTCACGACGATCGAGAACACGGTCTCAATCGAGCTTCTGGCGCGGCTTTTTTCCTCCCAGCTCGTGACCAAGGGAGAAAAGCACCTGCTCGACCGCAAACGCACGTACTATCGTCTTTTGCGCCAAATCGTCTCTCAGGGGCAGGAGCGCGAGGAGCTGACCGACACGCGTACCGTGAGCGAGATCGTCAAGGCCTACGCGATGTTCGAGCGCGGGCTGATGTATGACTGGTGCCTTTCGGGCGGGGAATATTCGCTTGTGCAGTATGCGCGCGAGATGATGCCGCTCTTTTTAGACGGCTTTCGCAAAAAATAAAATTCGTTTCAAAAACAGTCTACTAAATCGTTTTGCAGAAAATGCAGTAAAATCAATCAAAAATTCAGAATTTTGCAGTGCCGTACAGGAATTATTCTGTACGGCGTTCTGTATTTACGTCTACTTTCTTTTGTGCTATATTGTGCTCGTTTTAACGAAAGCTAAAGGAGAAATTCACATGACAAGCGCACAGATCATTATTGTAGTGACCATCGTGCTCTACCTCGCCGCGATGGTGTTGGTGGGCGTGTATTTTGGCAAGAAGGGCAGCGGCAGCAGCTCGGACGACTTCTACCTCGGCGGGCGCAAGATGGGCCCCGTCGTCACGGCCATGAGCGCCGAGGCGAGCGATATGAGCAGCTACCTTTTGATGGGCCTGCCCGGTCTTGCCTATCTGTTTGGCCTGCCGGAGGTGACCTGGACGACCATCGGTCTGGCCATCGGCACGTATCTCAACTGGCTGATCGTCGCGCGCCGCCTGCGCCGGTATTCGGCCAAACTCGGCGCCATCACGATCCCCGACTTTTTCGCCCGCCGCTTCGGAGATAAGAAGCATTTGCTCTCCTGCATCGCGGCGGTCGTGATCCTCATTTTCTTTATCCCGTACACGGCGTCCGGCTTCAAGGCCATCGGTACGCTCTTCAACAGCCTCTTTGGTGTGGAGTATCATACGGCAATGATCGTCGGCGGCATCGTGATCGTGCTGTACACGGTGATGGGCGGCTTTATGGCCGTTTCGTTCACCGACCTGATCCAGTCCATCTTCATGACCATTGCGCTCATCGTCATCGTATGCTTCGGCGTGCAGCAGGCGGGCGGACTGGACACGGTCATCGACAATGCCCGTGCGCTGCCGGGCTACCTTAACATGACGCAGGGCTACGATGCTGCGAGCGGCACAGCCGCCTCGTTCAGCACGCTGAGCATCATTTCGACGCTCGCGTGGGGTCTTGGCTACTTCGGCATGCCGCACATCCTGCTGCGCTTTATGGCCATCCGCGAGGAAAAGGAGCTCAACCAGTCCCGCCGCATCGCGACGATCTGGGTTGTGATCTCCATGTTCATCGCCGTGTGCATCGGCATCATCGGCAACAGCGTGACCGCCGCGGGCAAAGTGCCCTTCCTGGCGACGAGCGCGGAATCTGAGACCATCATCATTAAATTGGCAGACCTGATGAGCCAGCACGGCGTGCTGCTCGCCGTCATGGCGGGCATCATCCTCTCCGGCATTCTGGCCGCAACGATGTCGACCGCGGACTCGCAGCTTTTGGCCGCGGCGTCCAGCGTGTCACAGGACCTCATGCAGCATTCGTTCGGTATCAAGATGAACCAGCGTACGACGATGCTGGCCGCGCGCGCCACGGTCATCTGCATCGCCATCATCGGCATGGTGCTTGCCTGGGACCCCAACAGCTCCGTGTTCCGTGTCGTTTCGTTCGCGTGGGCGGGCTTTGGCGCGGCGTTCGGCCCCGTGATGCTCTTCTCGCTCTTCTGGAAGCGCGCGAACAAGCAGGGCGCGCTCGCGGGCATGATCACTGGCGGCGCGGTGGTCTTCATCTGGAAGTACCTCATCGCGCCGATGGGCGGCACGTGGGCCATCTACGAGCTGCTCCCCGCGTTCCTTGCGGCGTGCATTGCGATCGTGATCGTATCGCTCGCGACGCCCGCGCCGGAGAAGGCCGTCACCGATACCTTCGACGAGATCTGCGGCAAATAAAAGGGAAGAACAGGCGAGGGCTGCGGCCCTCGCTTTTCTTTGTTAGCCAAATGGAGTGAAATGGAAAAATATGACAAAAAATCCGCATTGACTATTGAAAATGGAATGACTAACGTTTATTATAGATAACATCTATTTATGGATGCTGACATCAGGCGGCGGGATATGTGCATTTGTCCTGCCGGCCGATACTACACTGATGGCAAGCAGTGAAAGGAGAAAACAGCAGTGTCAAGACTCGATATTATGACGCCCTCCCATGCCCAGACCGTCATCGACGGGCTGTACCGCGATGTGGAGCGGCGTATCGCCGCAAGCCCTCCGGGACTGTGTCCGGTGGACCTGGCCAAGAGCTTTCTGGACCTCTGCCATGCGCAGACGTGCGGCAAGTGCGTTCCCTGCCGTATCGGCCTCGGCCAACTCTCTGAGCTGATGGAGCAGGTGCTCGAGGGCGAAGCCACGATGGAGACCATCTCGATCATCGAGCGCGTGGCGCGCGTGATCGTCAACAGCGCCGACTGCGCCATTGGCCGCGATGCGGCGCGCCTGGTGCTTGACGGCGTGCAGGGCTTCCGCGACGACTACGAAGAGCATATTCTGCGCCACCGCTGCCTTGGCGGCATGCGCGAGCCCGTTCCCTGTGTGGCGCTGTGCCCTGCGGGCGTGGATATCCCGGGCTACCTCGTGCTCATCAAGTACGGCCGCTACGCCGACGCCGTGCGCCTGATCCGCAAGGATAACCCATTCCCCTCGGCCTGCGCGTACATCTGCGAGCATCCGTGCGAGGCGCGCTGCCGAAGAAACATGATCGACGACGCGGTCAACATCCGCGGCCTCAAGCGCTACGCGGTGGATAACGCGGGCTACGTGCCGCAGCCCGACTGTGCCGAGCCCTCAGGCAAGAAGGTCGCCGTCATCGGCGGCGGCCCGAGCGGCCTTTCCGCGGCGTATTACTTAGCTTTGATGGGCCACAAGGTCACCGTGTATGAAAAGCGCGCGAAGCTCGGCGGCATGCTGCGCTACGGCATCCCCAACTACCGCCTGCCGCGCGAAGTGCTCGACGCGGAGATCGCGTCGATGCTGGCGCTTGGCATCGATGTGCATGTCAACGTCAATGTCGACGACGATGTGACGTTCGACGAGCTGCGCCAGCAGAACGATGCGCTTTACATCGCGCTCGGCGCGCACACGGATAAAAAGACCGGCATCGAGGGCGAGGACGCTGAGGGCGTCATCTCCGCGGTCGAGATGCTGCGCGAGATCGGCGACGATTACATGCCGGACTTCCGCAACAAGGACATCGTCGTCATCGGCGGCGGCAACGTCGCGATGGATGTCTGCCGCAGCGCCGTTCGTCTCGGCGCGCGCAAAGTGAGCTGCGTCTACCGCCGCCGCCAGGAGGACATGACGGCCCTTCCCGAGGAAGTGGAGGGCGCCGTTGCCGAGGGCGTGGAGCTCGTGACGCTTCAGGCACCAGTCCGCATCGAGACCGATGCGAACGGTCACGCCGTCGCGCTGTGGACACAGCCGCAGATCATCGGCGAGATGGATAAAAAGGGCCGCCCCGCGCCCGAAAAGGCCAAGCGCAGCGAAAAGCGCATCGCGGCGGACGTTGTCGTTGTCGCCATCGGTCAGGGCGTGGAGACCCACGGCTTTGAGCAGACGAAGATCGCCATCAAGCGCGGCGCGTTCGTCGCCGAGGCCAGCGGCCAGATCGACAATATGGACGGCGTCTTCGCCGGCGGCGACTGCGTCACCGGCCCTGCGACCGTCATCCGCGCCATCGCGGCCGGCAAGGTCGCCGCGGCGAATATCGACGAATACCTCGGCTTCCACCACGAGATCGACCCCGGCGTCGAGATCCCCACGGCGCGGCTGAACAACAAGCCGCCCCACGGCCGTATCGACACCACCGAGCGCGAGGCAGGCGAACGCAAGCACGACTTCAAGTGCATCGAGTGCGGCCTCACCGATGAAGAGGCGTACTCCGAGGCGTCGCGCTGCCTGCGCTGCGACCACTTCGGCTACGGCATCTTCCGCGGAGGGAGGAAAGGCAAATGGTAAGAAACGTTACACTGACCATCGACCACAAGAGCGTCACCGTGCCCGAGAATACCACGATCTTAGAGGCGGCACGCTCGGTCAATATCAATATCCCGACGCTGTGCTACTTAAAGGACATCAACGAGATCGGCGCGTGCCGCATCTGCTGCGTGGAGGTCGAGGGCATGGAGCGCCTTGTCCCCGCGTGCGACAATGTGGTGGCGGACGGCATGGTCGTCTTCACGAACAGCGCCAAGGCGCGCGAGGCACGCCGCATGAACCTGCGTCTCATTCTTTCGCACCACGATACATCGTGCACGAACTGCACGCGAAGCGGCAACTGCACCTTGCAGCAGCTGGCGAACGACTTCAACATGCGCGGCACGCACTTCCCCAAAAAGCTGCGGCACGAGGCGGTGGATTATTCCACGCCGCTCATTCGCGAAAACGACAAGTGCGTGCAATGCCTGCGCTGCATCCAGGTGTGCGAAAACGTGCAGAGCGTGAAGATCTGGGACCTTCTCGGCACGGGCTCGCGCACGGTCGTCGACGCGTCGTACAACCGCCGCATTCAGGACACCGAGTGTACGTACTGCGGCCAGTGCATCACCCACTGCCCGACGGCGGCGCTGCGCGAGCGCGACGACACGGGTCTCGTCTTCGACGCGATCGACGATCCGAATACCGTCACCGTGGCGCAGGTCGCGCCCGCGGTGCGCGCGGCATGGGCCGAGCAGTTCGGGCTCGACAGCGAGTTCGCAACGCCCAAGCGCATGGTCGCGGCGCTGCGCGAGCTGGGCTTCAACTATGTGTTCGACACCGACTTTGCCGCCGACCTCACGATCATGGAGGAGGGCAGCGAGTTTATCGAGCGCTTCACCCACAAGGACCAGTATCAGTGGCCGATGTTCACGTCCTGCTGCCCGGGCTGGGTTCGCTTTGTGAAGTCCCAGTACCCCGAACTGACGGACAATCTCTCCACGGCCAAGTCGCCCCAGCAGATGTTCGGTGCGGTGGCGAAGAGCTACTTTGCCGAAAAGGTCGGTATCGACCCCAAGCGCCTTTTCGTCGTCTCGATCATGCCGTGCGTGTCGAAAAAGAGCGAATGCGCGCTGCCGACGATGAAAAACGACGCGGGCGACCCCGATGTCGACGTGAGCATCACGACGCGCGAGCTGAACATTATGATGCGCGCGAATCACATTGAACCCAAGTACCTGCCCGAGGAGGAGTTCGACAGCCCGCTCGGCTCCGCGACCGGCGCGGCGGTCGTCTTCGGCACGACCGGCGGCGTGATGGACGCGGCGCTGCGTTCGGCGTACTTTCTCATCACGGGCAAGAATCCTGACCCTGACGCTTTCACCGCCGTGCGCGGCATGGACGGGTGGAAGGAGGCGACGTTCAACATCCCCGGCGCGGGCGACGTGCGCGTCGCGGTCGTGAGCTCGCTCGGGAAAGCCCGCAAGCTCATTGAGGCTGTCAAGCGCGGCGACGCAGCGTATGACTTTGTCGAGGTCATGGCCTGTCCCGGCGGCTGCGCGGGCGGCGGCGGCCAGCCCATCCACGACGGTACCGAGCTTGCCGAGGATCGCGGCAACGTGCTCTGGCGGCTCGATCAGGGTGAGCTTCTGCGCTTCTCACACGAGAATCCGGATGTCAAGGCGCTCTACAAGGACTACCTCGGCGCGCCGCTTGGCGAAAAGTCGCACCACCTGCTGCACACCGACCACAACGCGTGGCAGATGCCGCAGAAAATGCTGTAAGGACGCAAAAAAACTCCGTATGAGATTTCTCATACGGAGTTTTTTATTGCTGAATTTTATCGGGTGTACGCGCCGTACTCGCTGATGATGGCGCAGAGCTGACTGAACGCCTGCTGCGCGTCGCCGTCGATCTTGTAGGCGACGGCGCGGTGGGCGTCGTCGTAGATGAAGCCCTCGTCCCAGTTGAGGTACAGGTCGTGCTTCTGTCCGTCTTCGGGGATCCACCAGACGGTGACATAGTTCTCGTTCTGCGTGAAGCGGGAGAGGAGCGACGTGGGCAAACGATAATAGCGCTGCACCGAAATTTCGGACATGGCGCTGCGCAGAGCCGCGGCGGCCTCGCTGTCCGGATAGCCCTCTACCCGGCAGTCGCCGGTGTCGAACGTGCCGTAGCCGTCCGGCGTGGGAACAATGGTCGAAATGCAGAAGAGTCCGTCGACGCGGGCGGTCTCAGGCGCGGGGATCAGCTCGCCGAGCGGCTGCGCACGGCGCGGCAGCAAAAAGATAGCCACGACGAGCAGCATCGCGGCGACGGCGATGAGCACGGTTTTTCTCTTTTTATCCATGGGGTTCTCCTTTCCAAGATCAAACTTGCTTTTGTCGTCCAACAGGGGAGAGGGGAATCGCTTTTCGATAGTTTACCTGATCAAGAGCTTTTTGGCAAGCCCTTCTTCGGGCGTGACATAGAGTGTGCGGTAATTGTCGTAGGTCACCATGCCGGGGCGTGCGCCTGCGGGCTTTTTGACGAACTTCACGGGGCAGTAGTCGACGGGGACGCTGCTGCTCTCCTTCGCCTGCGAGAAGTAGGATGCGAGCATTGCGGCCTCGCGCAGATCATCGTCGCTCGGCGTGAGTCCCGCGCAGCGCAGGATGACGTGCGAGCCATGAATGTGCTGGGTGTGGAACCAGTAGTCGCGCTTGTCGGCCTTTTTTGTCAGCTGGTCGTTCTGCACGTTGCTGCGGCCGACGAGGACCTCAAGCCCACTCGAGGTTTTGAATGTGCGCGGGGCGAAGGCGCGCTTGAGCTCCTTTTTGCCGCTCGACTTTCGGATATAGTTCGTCTCCTGCAATTCGCGGCGGATCTCATTGAATTCCTGCTCAGTCTCCGCCTGCGAAAGCTCCTGCAGGACGCTTTCCAAGTACGCGCGTTCGTTTTCCGCCTTTTCGATCTGCTCGCGCAGGTGGAATTCGGCGGTCTTGAGCTTGTTGTACTGCTTGTAGTTTTTCGCGGCGTTCTGCTGGGGGGAGAGCAGCGGGTCGAGCGGGATGTCGATGGTCGGGCAGCCGTCCTCATAGTAGTTTTCCGCATGCAAGACTTTTTCTCCGCTCTTCATGCGGTACAGGTTTGCAGTGATGAGGTCGCCGCGCAGGCGGAATTCGTCGCGCTTCTGCGTCGCGGCGTAGTCGTGCTTTAAGTTCTCGGCCTTGCGCGCCATGCGGTCGCGCGCGACCGTGACCGCGTGCGTCAGCTCGCGGCCGCGGCGGGCGGAGAGCTCCTGCCGCTCACGCGCGTCGTAGAACTCGTCGAGCATTTGCGAGAAGCTCTCACGCGTCTCGACCTGCGTTTCCGCGCCGTACTGCGCGATGGGACGGTAGGTGAAATCCACGGGCTTGCTGTCGCGGTAGAGGATGACGGGCATATAGTTATCTTCCTTTACAGCGTTGGCTGTATCGGAAAATTCCTGCACCAGCGCCCCGCGCTGCGCATCATTCAGCGCGCCGAAGCGCACGTCGGTCTCGCGTCCCGCGCGGAAGGCGAATTCGCGCGCGATCAGCGGCGAAATGCCGGTGTAATGGTCGAGCACCCACTTGTCGACAGCCTGTTCCGCGTCGCCGCCGCGCTGCGCGAGGGCGAGGGAGTCCTCCTCCTGCGATAAAAGCGACAGCTTGTCGAGCGGTGTCGGCAGATGGTAAAAAAGGCCGGGCAGCAGTTGGCGCGTGGCGGAAAGGTCCGCGTCCACGCGGCGCAGACATTCGACGATACGCCCCTGCGCGTCGAGCAGGACGAGGTTCGACCGCCGCCCCATGCACTCGAGCACGAGCTGCTTTTGGCTGATCTCTCCGAATTCGTCCGTGCACTGGAGCGTCAGGATCACCATGCGCTCAAGATCCGGCTGCTCGATGGACAGCACGCGCGCGCCGACTAAGTGCTTGCGCAGCAGCATGCAGAACATCGGCGGCTGGGCAGGGTTGTCGCGCAGAATGTTCGTGAGCTGGATGCGCGGTTGGTTTGCGCCCGCGTTGAGCAGCAGGCGCAGATTGCCGCGCAGCAGCAGAACGATTTGGTCGCGCGCGGGCTGCTGCACCTTGTCGATGCGCGCGCCGATGAGCTGAGGTCTCAGCTCGTGTAAAACTGCCCGCAGGCAGATCGCGTCAAGTGGCATTGTCGTCCTCCATCATCCGGTTGAAAAGCTCGTTGATGCGCGCGTGATCGTCGCGCAGATACAGCCAGCCGAACAGCGCCTCGAGGCCTGTGGCCTTCTGATAGTCCGCGCGGTCGGCGTGGTGAGGAATGGAATGGACATTCGCGTTGCGCCCGCGGCGGAACACAGAGGCCTCTTCCTCCGTCAAAAGGGGTAAGAGGTTTTCGGCAAAGCGCGCCTGCTGCGGCGCGCAGACGAGCTCGACCGTCGCGCGGTGAAGGCCCTTGCCCGTCGCCTTGCCGTGCACGCACAGATATGTGCGCACAAGCAGCTCATACACCGCGTCGCCCAGATGGGCGAGGCCGATGGAGCTGATGGCGCGGATGGCGTCGTCGTTCATTTTGGCTTGTGTATAATCGTACATAAAAACTCCTGAGGTTTGAAAGTACACATATTCTATAACCTTGTCGGAATTCTGTCAATCGGCGCGCGCTGCCGCGCGCGAAAAGCCGTTGCACTTTTGCAAAAATCCGCTATAATGGCAGAAAAGACAAGACCTTTGAGATCGGAGAAGAGAAGCCTATGAAAAAACTGACCACCGCGCTGCTCACGGCGCTTTTGCTGCTGAACCTTGCCGCCTGCGGCGAAAAGGAGCCGGACGACACCCCGTCCGGCTACGACGATTCGCTCATTTCTGAGCTTTACAGCGAGGAGGGCGAGTACACGGACGCCGAGAACAACACGCTCGCATACAGCTACCATGTGCCAAGAATCATGTCGGAAACGGCGGTCGCCGCCGCGCTGAACGATGAGATCGCCGATCAATTCGGCGCGCTCGTGCAGGAGCAGAAGAACATGATGGCCTCCCGCGTTTCACTCACATGCCTTTCCGTCACGTGGACGAGCTACTGGAACGACAGCCTGCTCTGCCTTGTGGTGCGCGCGGAGATGGACGGCGACACGAGCATGACGGAGACGTACAGCTACGACTTTTTCGGCGGCAAACGCCTCATGAGCGAGGACCTGCTGGCGCGCTGCGAGCTTTCAACGCAGGACTTCATCACGGCGGCGCGCCGCACCGCGGCAAACTACTTTGATGAGACGTACCGAGATGCACTCAGCGGCAGCATGGGCGGCGCGGGCTTCATCGCGTCCTATGCCGAGCGCCGCGCGTGGACGCTCTCGGACGAGAACATCAACGCGGAGATGCGGCTCTATCTCGACGGCGGCGCGCTGCATATGATCGTGCCCATCGGCTCGTTTGCCGGGGCGGAGAGCTACGACGCTGACCTCGCGCTCGACCTCTCCGCGCGCGAGACGGTCGAGAAGACGGCGCAGGACAGCTTTGTCAAGGCCGCGCTCTCGGGCGGCGATTTGACCGTCAGCTTTGAAAAGACGGCGGACTCCGCGTGGTACGCGGAGAATTTCCGCTTTGACTACGAGACCATCTACCCCGTGGAAGGCCTGTATTCCGACTACACGGATGTGTTCGTCGGCTCGGTGGGGCAGGGGTACTTCCCGTACATCTTCCTGCTGACGAGCGAGGGCACGGTGGAGTACGTGAACCTGCTCGAGGGCCTGACGGCGGGCTTCCTCTGCGACGGCGGACCGCTCGGCAGCGTGAAGGGCATTGTTTCGTTCAAGTCCGGCGAGGTCGAGGAGGACTACGGCACGTATCAGACGGTGTTCGCCGTCGACGCATCAGGGGAGAAACACGACCTCTCCGGCGCGGTCAGCGACGCGGACTACACGATCCCGTCGGAATTTCTCGGCGAGTGGACGGCGACCGTGACGCACGACACCGCCGAGCAGGGCAGCTATGACAGCGATTATATTCTGACGCTCACGGATGGCGGCGGCCTCACGGTGCAGGACATCAACAGCGAGGTTGGGATTTACTTTGAGTACACCGGCCAGCTCAACTACCTCGGCACGAACGGCGAGGGCATGGTCTTTGGCTATCACTTGAACGAGAATGCGGGCACGGTGCGCTACGGCGCGTTCACGCTGCTGCGCGGCAGCGACGGCCTGCACGTCAAATCCGTCGCAGGCGAAAACTTCTTCGACGCGCCGAGCGGACGCTACACCGTGTTTGCGAGAGGGTAAAAAGAAAAGCAGGGCCTTTTTTGAGCGCGGAAGGGCCCTGCTTTTTTGCGGCTTTGACGCGCTAAGCAAAATTAGAGGGGGGTACCGCTTTGACCGCGCTCCTGATCCATGCGGTCACACCCCCCTTGGCATCTGACGGGAGAAAGAGGCTTTGGCGGCATCCGGAGACCAAGGAGAAAGCCTCTCAAATCGGGGGAAATGCTCTAGTGAAAGGAGAACCTTTCAAAAAAACAAAGATTTCTTCAAAAAAGTGTTGACAGGTTCTACTCTCTGTGCTATATTATCACTTGTTCCGAGCCGAACGGAACAGTAAAAACAAAACGGCATGGGGGTATAGCTCAGCTGGGAGAGCGCTTGACTGGCAGTCAAGAGGTCAGCGGTTCGATCCCGCTTATCTCCACCATGGAAAAGCCTTGAAAGTGTAAACTTTCAAGGCTTTTTTGCTTACCATCGATCCGAAAGAAACGCGGGTGGAAAGAACATGAAACTGATCTGCATCGGTGACAGCCTGACCTTTGGATACGGCGTGCATCTGTCTCAGCGGTGGACGCGGCTGTGCGCACAGGAGACGGGCTGGGAGCTTGTCAATGAGGGCATCAACGGCGACACGACCGGCGGCATGCTGGCGCGCATGCAGGGCGGGGTGCTCGCGGAGCTGCGCGAGGGCGGCCTTGGCGCCGACCGGCCCTATGTGCTGCTGATGGGCGGGAGCAACGATGTGTTCTACTCCGGCTCCGACGCTGCGGCGCGGGGAAATATGGGCGCGATGATCCACCAGCTCTTTTCCGTGGGCGTGCTGCCGATGGTTGGTATCCCGCTTCCGGCGGATGCACCGCATGCGCCGCGGGCGTGGGCGGCCGCGGTCGATTTTGAAGCGGCGGAGCGGACGATGAAAGGGTACTGCGCATGGCTCAAGCGGTACTGCACGGCGTTTGGCGTGCCGTATATCGACTTCTGCGCGGATTTTCTGTCGCCAGACGGATCGACCCGCTCGGAGCTGCTGCTTGACGGTCTGCACCCGACGCCGGAGGGACACCGCTTGATGGCGCGGCAGCTGAGCGCGCAGCTGAAAAGACAAGGATAACAGCCCTGAAAAAGGCTTGAAAATCAACGACCCTGATAGAAGGAGACCACGACCATGAAGCTATCATATCTGGACCTGATGACGACCGATCCAAGCTACAATCTGGCGATGGAGCAGTACGTGTTCGACTGCCTCCCGCGCGACCGCATGTATTTCATGCTCTGGCAGAATGATAATGCGATCATTGTCGGAAAGTATCAGAACACGATCGCTGAGATCAATGAAGAGGCCGTGCGCGAGCGCGGCATTCGCGTGGTGCGCAGACTTTCCGGCGGCGGCGCGGTCTATCACGACATGGGCAACCTGAACTTCACGTTCATTACAGATGTCGGCGAGAGCAATGCGCTGGACCTCAAGCTATTCTGCGAACCGGTCGTGCGCACGCTGGCGACGCTCGGCGTGAAGGCGGAGGTCAACGGCCGCAACGACATCACGATCGACGGGAAGAAGTTTTCCGGCAACTCGCAGTACATCCGCCAGGGACGCGTGATGCACCACGGCACGATCATGTTCGATTCGGACCTCTCTGTCGTCAGCGAGGCGCTGCGCGTCGACCCGACGAAGATCCAGACCAAGGGCATCCGCTCGGTGCGCAGCCGCGTGACGAACGTTGCCGAGCATCTGCCGGAAAAGGTCACGCTGCCGGAATTCCGCCGCATCCTGCTGGAAAACATTCTGAAGGAGAATCCGGGCGAGGCCTACCCGCTGACGCAGGACGACCTTGCGGCGGTGGAAAAGCTGCGCGCGGAGCGTTACGCCACATGGGACTGGAACTACGGTTTCTCTCCGGCGTGCACGATGCTGCGCCGCCGCCGCGTGGACGGCTGCGGCCTGATCGAGGCCTACATCACCGTGGAGCACGGAAAGATCGCGGCCCTGACATTCAAGGGCGACTTCTTCAGCGCCTCGGAACCGGACGAGCTGGCGGCGCACTTTGTTGGCTGCACGCCGTACCGCGCGGGCTATGAAAAGGCACTCGGCGATGTGGACGTTTCGCGCTACTTCGCGGGCTTGCAGAAGGATGAGCTGATCGACATCCTGTGCGAGGGATAATGAAAAGGGGAGCCGGCGTAAAAAGTGCCGACTCCCTTTTTCTCGCTCAAATGGCAGGCAGAGCATGTCATTTTCCACCCATCAGCAGAGCCAGCAGCTCTGCAAGCTTCGACTTCACTACGACATCGCCGCTTGCGGCGCTCTGCGTCAGGATGCCGTCGCACAGCGGGGAGAACGCTGCGCTCCACCACTGGAGGGTATTAGTGCCGCGCGCGGCGCAGAAAAGCAGCATGACCGCGAGGCCAACGGCAAGGGAAAGCTCCCATTTCGTCCATTTCATCGAAAAACCGCCCATCTCAAAGAATTTGCTTCGAGTATGGACGGTTTTCTGAGTTTTCAAACAAATTCGGCGCAGAAAGTTTTGACGCACTCGCCTTGCAGTGCCTCGCACGCTCTGCGGCAAGCCGCTTTGTCAGAGAAGAGGCCGAACACCACGCTGCCTGATCCGGTCATCGCCGACGTCTTCGCGCCGTAGGCGAGAAGATCGCGCTTGATGGTCTCAATGCGCTCGCGATGCTCGCCGTCGAGCGCCTGCTCAAAGACGTTGCGCACGTTTGCACACAGCGTGTCCGCGTCGCCGTGCTCGATGGCGGCGAGCATCGCGTCCGTATCAGGACGGTCGGTGATCGTCACGCCGTCTACGCGCGCGAAGAGCGCGGGTGTGGAGATCGGGAAGTCCGGCTTGCAGACGGCGACGAAGAAGCGCGGTGCGGGCTTGAGGACGGTCAGCTTTTCGCCACGGCCCTCGGCCAGCTGCGTGCCGCCGCGGATGCAGAAGGGAACATCACTGCCGACGCTTGCGCTGATCTGCTCGAGCCGCTCGTCCGTGAGGGTGGGGGAGACGAGCTCGCGCAGCGCGCGCAGCACCGCCGCGGCATCTGCGCTGCCGCCGGCCATGCCGGCCTCGGACGGAATGCGCTTTATAAGCGCGATGTCGATGCCGCCGCCGTAGTCCATCGCCTCGCAGAAGGCTCTCGCCGCCTTGACAGCGAGGTTGCGCTCATCGCAGGGAAGCGCCGCGCCGTCGACGCGGCAGGTGATGCCTTTGCCGTCTGTGAGCGTGACGGTCACATCGTCGTGGAGCGAAACGGTCTGCATGACCATCTGCATCTCGTGGTAGCCGTCATCGCGCTTGCCAAGAATGTCAAGCGTCAGGTTGAGCTTAGCATAGGCGGGGACAGTTATGCTGCGCACGGGCTCCTCGACCGGCGCATTCAGCGCCTTGCCGCAGTGGGGGCAGTAGGCACCGCCTTCACCTATGCGTCCGAGCGGTCTGCCGCAGTGCGGACAGCGGTAGTAAAGAACCCCAATCACGATGGCAAAGAGCATGATCGCGATACCGAGAATAACAAGCGGTACGCTGACGCTTGTGCCGACGCCGCTGAGCAGCGCGCCGGTAAGAAGCAGCGGTGTTTGGAGCTTTTGGGCCCTGCGATAGTCCATCAGGGGCTTTTTGTCGTTCATCGCGGCCTCCTTTTTTCTCAGTGCTTCTTTTTCTTGTGCTGGATCTTTTTCCTCTCCTCGGGCTCCGGCTCGTCGGCGATCCACGCGCCGCATTTCGGGCAGCGCTTGGGATTGCCGCGGCCGAGGTGCTCGCCGCACTTGGGGCAGCGGTAAAAGCGCCACCAGACGATGAGCGAAGCGCCCATCATCATGAGACCGACGAGCGCGGTGACGGTGTTTTGAAAGCCCCATGCGCCGACGAGGGAGACCACTGCGCCGCCCCAGAGCAATACGTCCTGCCAGATCCTGGCTGTTTTCAAATCCATAGAGAATCCTCCTGATGAGAAAAGCGCCGCAAGGCGGCGCTTTTCTGCAATGGTTACATTAGGTTAGCGGATCTTGCGTGCCTCGACGTAGTAGCGCTTGTCCTGCGCGTGACCCATGGAGAAGGTCTTGCGCGGCAGAACGCCGTCGGCCATGACGGTCTTGAAGAGCTGCTCCTTGCCCATCGCGGGAAGCAGGAAGCCCATGTTGCCCTCCTTGGAGCCGAGCTCGCGGGTGACCTCATCGCCGTGGATGTAGTCGACCTCACCGCCGAACTGCTTGAGGTACTCGTCGATGAAGGTCTGCAGCGTGCCGACGGCCAGCTGGACCTTCGGGTCGGGGACGGTGACGAAATCGTCGTGGCCGTTCCAGCAGACCTCGATGACGTGGCCCTCGCCCTTGCCCTCGTGGGCGTTGGGGTAGAACTTCTTGAACTCTTCCATGAACTTCTCATGGTCGACGCCGAAGAGCACGCGGTGGATGGGCTCGAACTGGAGCGCATCGTCGTGGTTGTTCACGACCTCGACAAGCGCGTAGCGGGAGGGCAGCGCGAGGTATTCCTCGGGAGTCTTGCCCTTCTTCTGCTCTTCATAGCAGGCCTTGGCGGTGGCGAGGGAGTGGTTGCCGTCGCCGACGGCGAACAGCAGGGGCGCGACGCCGGAGACGCCGTACTTGCTCTTCATCGCCTCGTCGGAGGTGAGGCCGGTCAGCGCGTCGGCGACTGCGTCGATCTGCGCAGCGGAGAGCTTGTAGCCCTTGATATGGCCGCCGTTTTCCATCAGGTCGAAGTCATAGACGCTCTCCATCTTGTCGGCAGCGGCGGTCAGGGGCTCGATGACGGTCTTCTCGGGGTCGTCAATGAGCAGCATGACGTGGGGCAGCTCGATGGGGGCGTTGCGGCGCACGCGGGCGCGCGGGGGGATACGGTCGAGCACGGTGCCCTCAGTTGCGCGGATCAGCGCGCCGGAGCCGGGGGTGAAGTCGTACTGGTCGAGGTCGACCATACCAATGAGGCCGTGACGGATCTTACCGTCGCTCTGGCCGCGCTCGATGTAGATGAGGGAGTCCTTGAGCGTCTCGAAGATGCCCTCTTCGAGGTACTTGCTCATCGAGGCGTTGATGTCGGCGATGAACTCGTCGACGTTGGGGGCCTTCAGGTTGGCCTCGGGCAGGATGAGGCGCAGGGTGGAAGGCGCGTCGCCGACGGTCTTCTCCACGCGCTCCCAGTACTCGGGCTCAGAGGTGAACTGGTCGCATGCGACGACCGCCCACTTGCTCATATCGACATCCTTCTTGGGCAGCAGAATGTCGGAAGGATAAAAGCCAAGTTTGGAAAACTTTTCGTTCATGGTGATTCCTCCGTTATTTGTTTGATAAGCGGAACGCGGGGTGCTCCGCTGGTGCGATTGTAAAACAAATTATACAATAGCCCACGCGGAAAAAGCAATGGAGAAAGTGAAAAAATGTCCAAAAGCGCTTTATGGAAATGCCATGATAGAGCGCTTCGCGGCCCGCTTGCTTGACGAACGCCTCGCGGCATGATATTCTAATAAGATATGCGGAAAAATACGAAAGATTCAGGTGATGATTTTGGATAAGCGCGCAGATCTGAGACACGGGGACGTCAAAAAGCTGCTCTTTTCGCTCTCCGTGCCGACGATCACCTCGCAGATCGTCAACATGCTCTACAATCTGGTCGACCGCGTGTTCATCGGCCACATGCAGCCCGCCGAGACCGTCGGAAAACTCGCGCTGACGGGCGTTGGCGTATGCCTGCCGATCATCATGGTTATTTCGGCGTTCGCGTCGCTCATGGCCATCGGCGGCGCGCCGCGCGCCTCGATCGCCGAGGGCGCAGGCGAGAGCGAAAAATCCGAGCGCATCATGGGAAACTGTCTGACGATGCTTGTGATCACGGCGCTGGTGCTGACGGTGCTGTTCGAGTCCTTTGCCGAGCCGCTTTTACTGATGTTCGGCGCGAGCGAGAACACCATCGGTTACGCGCTCGACTATATGCGAATCTACGCCCTCGGCACGATCTTCGTGCAGCTGACACTTGGCATGAACGCCTACATCACGGCACAGGGCTTCGCCACCGTGAGCATGAAGACGGTGCTCATCGGCGCGCTCTTAAATACGGCTCTCGACCCGCTGTTCATCTTCGTGCTCGGTCTCGGCGTGCGCGGCGCGGCGCTGGCGACGGTGATCTCGCAGGCAGTGTCGGCCGTGTGGGTGATGACGTTCCTCACGGGAAAGAAGACGCGCTGGTACTTAAAGCGCGAGAACCTGCACGTGGACGTGAAGATCGTGTTGCCGTGTATCGCGCTGGGACTTTCCCCGTTTGTGATGCAGTCGACGGAGAGCCTCATCGCCATCTGCTTCAACTCATCTCTCCTGCGCTACGGCGGCGACATGGCCGTCGGCACGATGACAGTGCTGACGAGCATCATGCAGTTTTCGAACATGCCGCTTCAGGGCTTGACACAGGGCGCACAGCCCATCGTGAGCTACAACTTCGGCGCAAAGAACGCCCAGCGCGTGCGCGACGCCTACTTCTGCCTGCTGCGCGCGTGCTTTACTTATTCAATGGCCATCTGGCTTCTGGTCGAGCTCTTCCCGCGCGCGTTCATCCTGATTTTCAATAATGACCCCGCGCTGGTCGAATACGCGGCGTGGGCCGTGCGCATCTACATGGGGTGCAGCGGTATTTTCGGCATCCAGATCGCCTGCCAGCAGACGTTTGTGGCGCTCGGCAACGCGAAGACGTCGCTCTTCCTCGCCGTGTGGCGCAAGATCATCCTGCTCATCCCGCTCATCTATATTCTGCCGCACTTTTTCGTGGACAAGGCGTTCGCGGTGTTCCTGGCCGAGCCCGTGGCGGACTTCGGCGCGGTGGCGCTGACGAGCTTCACATTCTATCGCCAGTTCCGCCGCTCAATGCGCGAGCTGGAAGGTGCGGAAGCGACTGGGGAGCGGTAAAGAAAATTTTTAACGCAAAAATAAAAGGAGAGGGCAAGCCCCTCTCCTTTTATTTTTTACGCCTGGCCGCCGCTTTCCATCGGCTCTTTCTCGCGGAACAGCATCGTGATGCACCAGATGCCGGCAAGGCCGACGAGCGTGTAGATCACGCGGCTGAGCATGCCGATCTGTCCGCCGAAGAGAAAGGCAACGCAGTCAAAGCCGAAAAGGCCCACGCTGCCCCAGTTGAGCGCGCCGATGATAGCAAGCGTCAGCGCGATCTTGTCGATGACCATGAAGTTCCCTCCTTAAAAAGATGGTTTGGTCTTCGGTAGTCTTCCCGTGATGGGCGAAAATATGCGTACGGCGTTTTCTGCGTTGCCCGAAAAAGAAAACTATGATAAAATTAGGAGAAAATATTGATAACTTTAAGAGAGAAAAAGGGGGAAGGACGCTTGCTGCACATACTGATGGGACGCGCGCGCACGGGCAAATCCGAGCGCGTGCTGCAAAGGATCGCTGCACTGGGGGACTCGTCGCAGCAAATCCTGCTCGTGCCTGAGCACGCCTCGCATGTGGCGGAGATGGACCTGTGCCGTGTTTGCGGCGACACCGCGTCGCGCCATGCCGAGGCATTGACGTTCAAGCTGCTCGCCTCGCGCGTGCTGAGCATCTGCGGCGGCAGCGCGGACGTGACGCTCGATTCGGGCGGAAAGCTCCTGACGCTTCAGCGTACGCTCACGGAGCTTGCGCCGGTGCTCAAGGTCTACAAGCGCCCGTCGCAGCGCGCGGCATTTTTGGAGAGCCTGCTCGCCGTGATGGAGGAATTGCAGGCCTACGCCGTATCGCCCGAGCAGCTATCCGAGAGCGTAGCGCAGATCGAAGGCGAGAGCGGCGACAAGCTGCGCGACCTTTCGCTCATCTACGGCATTTACCTCAGCAAGCTCCACGCACCGGGGCACGACGCGCGCGATGTGCTTGAAAAGCTGGAGGAAAACCTCGAAGCGTCGGGATATATTGAAAATAAAGACATTTTCCTCGACGGTTTTTCGTATTTTACGGGGCGTGAGCTGCGCATTCTGCGTATCCTGCTGCGGCGCGCGAAGAGCGTGACCGTCACGCTCCTTGGCGACACGCAGGACCGCGAGCTCTTTTCCGAGAGCCTGCGCGTGCGCGAGCGGCTGTACGCGCTCGCGCGCGATGCCGGCGTCGCATGCGAGGAGAAAATTCTTCCGCAGGGCGAGGTGCGCGGCGCGCTCGACCATATCGAGCGCTGCTTTTTCGGCGCGGCGGACGAATTTACCCAGCCGACCGACACCGTCGCGCTCTATGAGGCGGGCAGCGCGTACAGCGAGTGCGAGTGGGTCGCGTCGCAGGTTTTACAGCTCGTGCGCAAGCAGGGCTACCGCTACCGCGAGATCACCGTCACGGCGCGCGATCTCGACTCCTACGCGGGCGCAATCGAAAACGTGTTTGCCCGCTACGGCATCCCGCTCTATTATGCCCACCGCAGCGATATTTTGAAAAGTCCCGTGCTGACGCTGCTGCTCGGCGCGCTCGACGCCGCGAGCGGAGGCTTTGAGTATGAGGATGTGTTCCGCTGCCTCAAGACCGGCCTCGCCGGCCTCAGCATGGCGGAATGCGACATTCTGGAAAATTATGCGCTCAAGTGGGAGATCCGCGGCGCGATGTGGACGCGCGAGACGCCCTGGTCGGCGCATCCCGACGGCTACGGCGAAGAATGGACGGACGAGGCAAGGGCGCGGCTCAAGACGGTCAACGCACTGCGCGAGCGTGTGCAGGGGCCGTTTGCGCGCCTAAAAAAAGGCGTGGGCGGCAGCGGCGAGGCCGAGCAGAAGGTGCGCGCGCTGTACGGCTATTTGGAGGAGATCAAACTTCCGGAGGTCTTGCAGACGCAGACCGAGCAGCTTTTCGCCGCGGGCGAGGCCCAGCGCGCCGAGGAAACGGCGCAGCTGTGGGGCATTCTTTGCGGTGTGCTCGACCAGTTTGTGGAAATCCTGGGCGACGCGATCCTCGACGCCGAGGAGTTTGCGAGTCTGATGCGCCTTGTGCTGACGCAGTACAGCGTGGGCACGATCCCCGTGACGCTCGACGCGGTAAACCTGTGCGAAATGACGCGAAACGACCGCCACACGGTGCGCGCGCTGTTCCTGCTCGGCGCGAACGACGGCGTGCTGCCTGCGGCGGAGAACCGCGGCGGCGTGCTGCGCGACGAGGACCGCGAGGCGCTCGAGAGGCAGCAAATCTTCCTCGCGCCGCACGGGATGGAGCAGTTTCATCTGGAAATTCAGAATCTTTACGCCGCGCTGGCCCAGCCGACGGAAAAGCTGACGGTGTCCTATCCCGTTTCGGACGGAAAGGGCGCGGAGAAGCGGCCATCGTTCGTCATCGGGCGCATCGCGCGTCTGCTGCCGTCGATCAGCGTCGAAACAGAGAGTGCTGACAAGGAATATCGCCTGTCAGCAAAGTCGACGGCGCTCGAGTATGCGGGCGAGCATATCGGCGGCGCGCTGTGGCAGTATTTTGAAGGACGGGGCGACGCGGAGCGTGCGCTTGCCGCGATGAAGGACGCTTCGCGCTATACGCGCGGGCATCTGTCGCGCGACGCGGTGCGCGCGCTCTACGGCGGCGCGGTGACACTGTCCGCCTCGCGCATGGACATGGCGCGCTCATGTCACTTTGCCTATTTCATGCGCTACGGCCTGAAAGCCAGAGAGCGCACTGGCGCGGGCTTTGACGCGCCGCAGATCGGCACGTTCGTGCACGATGTGATGGAGCATACGCTGCGGCAGGCGAAGGAGTGCGGCGGACTGCATACGCTATCAAAGGAGAAGCTGCACGCGCTCGTGCGCGCGTCAATCGAGGAATACATCGACCGCGTGCTGCCGGACTTGTGCGAAAAAAGCGCGCGCTTCCGTTATCTGTTCAACCGCCTGTGTGCGACGGTCGAGCGCATCATGGACGAGGTGAGCGAGGAGCTGCAAAGCTCCGACTTTGAGCCGCTGGCATTTGAGCTGGAATTTGGTGCGGACGGGCAGCTGCCCGCCATCACGATCCGCGAGGAAAACGGCACGGCGCGCGTTGTCGGCAAGGTCGACCGTGTGGACGGCTGGCTGCACGACGGCAAGCTATATTTGCGCGTCGTGGACTACAAGACGGGCAAGAAGAGCTTCGACCTCGCCGAGCTGCGCTACGGGCTGGGGCTCCAAATGCTGCTCTACCTCTTTACGCTTAAAGAAGAGGGACAGATGCTTTTCGGCGGACACGAGATCGTTCCCGCGGGCGTTCTCTACACGCCCGCGCGCGAGCCGATGCTGCGCTGCGCGCGCGACACGGAGCCCGAAAAGATCGAAAAAGCACTCAAAAAGGAGCTGCGCCGCAGCGGCATGGTGCTCGAGGACCCGGCGGTCCTGCAGGCGATGGAGCACAGCGCGCTCGAATCGCCGTGCTACCTGCCCATCGCGGTGAAAAGGGACGGCGCGGTGACGGGAAGCCTTGCTTCTGCCGAGCAGCTCGGAAAGCTCTCGAAATACGTCGACCATATTTTACATGAAATCACGCAGGAGGTCTTCGCGGGCAACATCGACGCCGACCCCTACGCGCGCACGCCGCAGCAGTCGGCCTGCACATACTGCGAGTTCGCGAGCGCGTGCCACTTTGAAAACGGCTGCGGCAGTGACCGTATGGAATACATCAAAGCGACGAAAAACGACGAATTCTGGCAGTACATCGACGAGGTGAACGGAGAGGGGGCGCACGAAAATGGCTGAAAAGCTGACAAACGAACAGCAAGCGGCGGTGGACAGCCGCGAGCGCAGTCTGCTCGTCTCCGCGGCGGCTGGATCTGGCAAGACGAAGGTGCTCGTCGAGAGGCTTTTTTCCTACGTGGAGCGCGAAGGGGCGAATCTCGACGATTTCCTCATCATTACCTACACGCGCGCCGCGGCGAGCGAGCTGCGCGGCAAGATCGCGAAGGCGCTCACCGAGCGCATGGAGCGCGACCCCGGCAACTACCACCTGCGGCAGCAGATGCTGCGCGTCTACCGTGCGGACATCAAGACGGTGGACGCGTTCTGCACCGCGCTTTTGCGCGAAAACTGCCATCTGCTCGGCGAGGACGCGCGCGGCCACGCGCTGCGGCCCGATTTCCGCGTGCTGGACGAGAACGAGGCGCAGGTGCTGCGCGAGCGCGTGCTCGCGCGCACGCTGGACGATTTTTACGACTGTCTGACGCCCGGAGGCACACTGCTGGCCGACACGCTCGGCGCGGGGCGCGATGACAGCGCGCTTGAGGACTTAGTGCTCGAGCTGCACGCAAAATTGCAGGCGCAGCCGTATGAGGACGAATGGCTCGAGGCGCAGCGCGCGTTTTGGCGCGCCGTGCCGGATAAGATCGAGGACACGCCCTATGGAAAAATTCTGCTCAATGAGGTGCGGCGCAAGGCGCGCCACTGCAAAAACCTTTTGCAGCGCGCGGCGCAGGAGATGTGCGCGAATGACGCGCTGAACCAGAAGTATGCGCCCGCGTTCCTCGACGCGTCCTACCAGCTCGAAGCGCTGGAGGGGAAGACCGCAGAGGGCTGGGACGCCGCGCGCGGCGTGACCATCGCGTTTCCGCGCCTCGCCGCGGTGAAGGACAGCGACGGCGGCGAGATGAAAGCGCGCATGAAAAGCCTGTGGGACAACTGCAAGGAGACCGTCAAGGGCTTTGCCGAGATTTTTTCCGCCTCGTCCGACGAGGCGGTGGAGGACCTGCGCACGATGGCGAGCGCAATGCTTGCGCTCATCGACCTGACGGCGGACTTTTCCCGCCGGTACAACGAGGAAAAACGGCGGCGGAATTCTGCTGACTTCTCCGATCAGGAGCACGAGGCCATCCGCCTTCTCATCGGAGAGGACGGTGCGCCGACAGAGCTTGCGCGTATCGTCAGCGCGCGCTACCGCGAGATCATGGTGGACGAGTATCAGGACACCAACGAGGTGCAGAACCGCATTTTTGACGCAATTTCTTGTAAAGGAGAAAACCTTTTCACTGTTGGCGATGTCAAGCAGAGCATCTATCGCTTCCGCCTGGCCGACCCGCGTATTTTTTTGCAGCATTATAACACCTGGCCGCCGCTTGAGGACGCAGAGGAGCACGACAGCGCGAAGCTGCTGCTCTCGCGCAACTTCCGTTCGCGCAAAGAAGTGCTGGATGCGACGAATTTTATCTTCTGCAATATTCTTTCCGAGGAAATGGGTGAGCTCGACTACGGCGCGGATGAAATGCTGCGCCTCGGCGCGAATTATGTCGAATCGAGCGCGTGCGGCGCGGAGTTCCATCTGCTCGATCTGCCGACGCAGACGGGCGAGCAGCGCGTGCGCGCGAGCGAGGCTGAGGCCGCGTTCGTCGCGGACTATATCAGCAATATGCTGACAAGTGAATTTCCTATACAGGATGACAAAACAAAAGAGCTGCGGCCCGTGTGCGAGGAGGACATCGTCATATTGATGCGCTCGCCGAGCACACGCCTTTTGGACTATCGCCGCGCGCTGGAAGCGCGCGGCCTCCACTGCGCCGCTGACGCGGGCGAGGACTTTTTTGCCTCGATGGAGATCGCAGTGCTGTTCGCGCTCTTGCAGGTCATCGACAATCCGCGGCAGGACGTGCCGCTCATTGCCGTGCTGCGCTCTCCGCTCTTCGGCTTTACACCCGATGAGCTCGCGGCGATCCGCGCGCGGCAGCGCACGGGTGACTTCTACGATGCGCTGCTTTTGAGTGAGGACATCCACAGCGTAGAATTCCTCAGTACGTTGGACGCTTTGCGCAATAGCGCGGCGCACCTGAGCGTGCGCGAGCTGCTGAGTGAAATTTACCGCCGGTGCAATGTGCTCGGCATCTTCGGCGCGATGCGCCGCGGGGCGGAGCGCAAGGAAAATCTGCTCGCGTTTTTGGAGCTCAGCGAGGACTACGCGCGCTCGGGGCGGCAGGGGCTTTTCGATTTTGTGCGCACGCTGCGCGAGCAGCTTGCCGAAGGCGAGGCGGGTTCGATGCAGACCGCGCACGCATCATCAGGCGTTCGCATCATGTCGATCCACAAGTCGAAGGGCCTCGAATTTCCGGTCGTGATCCTCTCGGACCTCGCGCGGCGCTTCAGCAATATGGACTTTTTGAGTTCGGTGCTCGTGCACCCGCAGCTCGGGCTGGGGCCGGTGTGCGTGGACACGCAAAGGCACATCCAGTACCCGACGGTCGCACGGCAGGCGCTCGAGCGCACGCTGCGGCGCGAGGCGAAGGCCGAGGAGCTGCGTGTGCTGTACGTTGCGATGACGCGCGCGAAGGAAAAGCTCGTCATGGTGCACACGCAGGCAAACGCGAAAAGCCGCGTCGCCGACCTTCTGGCGTTGAGCGATTGTCCTGTGCTGCCCGAGGCTGTGGACAGCGGCAAGTGCATGGGCGACTGGATCATGCTGCCGCTTTTGCAGCGCAGCGAAGCGGCGTCCCTGCGCGAGCTTGCGGGGCAGAATGGCGAGGGGAGCTTCTATGCTGACGAAACGCCGTGGACGGTGCGTGTGCACGACGGTTTGAGCTTTGTGACGCCGCAGCAGCGGCCCGATGACGCGTCAGTGGATGCCGCGCCGCCGAAGGATGAGCTGCCGGTGGATTTTGCTGCGCTGTCGTACCGCTACCCCTACGCGGGGCAGACGGCCTTTCCCGCCAAGCTGACGGCCACGCAGCTCAAGGGCCGCGCGCTGGACGAGGAGATATCCGAAAATACAACGCTCCCACCGCGGCTGCGCAGCCTATATAAACCAAAATTCCTTGCGGGCGAAACGACGCTCACAGGTGCGGAGCGGGGCACGGCGCTACACCTTGTGATGCAGGACCTTGACTTTTTCTGCGAAGCAAGCGAGCAGAGCGTGCGTGAGCAGGTCGAAAAGCTCAGAGCGCAGCGCAAGCTGACCGACGAGCAGGCAAGCGCCGTCGATGTGCGCGCGATCGTCCGATTTTTGCGAAGTGATCTTGCCGCGCGCATTCGCAAGAATGCGCAGACGGTGCGGCGCGAGTACCGCTTCTCGCTGCTGCGGCCGGTGCGGGACTTTGCCACGCTCGACGCCGACGACGCGGTGCTGCTGCAGGGCGTGGTAGACTGCTTTTTTGAAGAGGACGGCGAGCTTGTGGTCGTGGACTTCAAGACTGACCGCATCGGAAGAACACAGATCGAAGAACGAGCTGAGCACTACCGCCCTCAGCTCGAGGCATACTCCATGGCCCTTATGCGCGTGCTGGGCAAAAAGGTCAGGGAAAAGGTGCTGTATTTCTTCTCGGTCGGCGAAGAAAAGACGCTGTGAATACATAAAAACACCCTCCGCGGGAAATCCGCGGAGGGTGTTTTACAAGATTTGCTCACACGATAATATGCTCTAAGATCAGCACTGTCGCGCAGCAGACGAGCGAGACGGGGAGAAGTCCCAGTCCGCACCAGGCGGCGACGATGCCGATGACCATGGCCGCCGCGCCCGCGATGGGCGACTGCGTGGCGTTCATGATGGCGGGGAACGTCATCACCGCGAGCGTGACGTAGGGCACGTAGAAGAGAAACGAGCGCAGGAAGGGATTCTGGATCGGCTTGCGGATCAGCGTGAGCGGCAGGACGCGGATGAGATAGGTCGTGGCCGCCATGACGAAAAGATATAAATACGTTTTCATGCGACGAGATCATCCTCCTTGTGCGGGAACAGAATGGCGGCGGCAGCAGAGATCACGATGGTCAAGACCAGGATGCGCATGCCCTCGGACAGCTCGCGCGTGAACGGCAAAACGCTTGCAAGAAGCGAGCAGAGAAAGCTCACGCCGATGCAGCCGAGCACGATGCGGTTCTGCTTGCCGACGGGGATGATGATGGCGAGAAACATGCCGAACAGCATCACGGAGCAACCGCTGACGGCCCAGACGGGCATGAGATTCCCCATCAGCACGCCGAGCACGGTGCCGATGCTCCAGCCCGGCATGGCCGCGCACATGGTGCCGAAGTAATACCACACCTCAAGATACCCAGGCTGCGCGATGGCGAGGCCGAAGATCTCATCCGTCAGGTCATAGGCGATGAGGAGCCGCCAGGGAAGCGGCGTATCGGGCGAGAGACGCTGGCTGAGCGCACAGCTCATCAGAAGATAGCGCGCGTTGACGACCAGCATCATCAGCGCCATGGCCCAGAGGCCGGAGTCGGCGGCGATGATGGTGATGCCGCCGTATTCACCCGACGAGGCGTTGTTCAAAAAGCTCAGCAAAAAACCCTGAAAAATGCTCAGGTGCGCGTTGTGCGCGCTGATGCCGATGCCGAAGCTGACAGCAAAATAACCAAGCCCAATGGGGATGCCGTCGCGCAGTCCCCGCAGGAAATGTTTTTTCGACATAATTCTGATGTTCCTTTACTTCCAATCATCCGTGCGCAAGGCGCGTAAGTGCCATTATACGACTGAAACCGGCAGAAGTAAAGAGAAATTGCATAACGAGCGTTAAAAAATTGACGATGAAATTAGGGAAAAGTGCTAAGGAAGAGAAAAGCACGGAGAGGATCAAAAATTTCTCTTGCAATTTGACACAAAGCGTGGTAATATCCTATATGGCTTTTTTAGAAAAGTACATTTGGATCAGAAAGAGGTGAACACGAGCAATGAAGGAAGGAATCCATCCCAATTATCAGCAGACTACTATTACTTGCGCCTGCGGTAATGTGATTGAGACAGGTTCTACCAAGCAGAACATCAAGGTAGAAGTGTGCTCTAAGTGTCACCCCTTCTTCACTGGTAAGCAGAAGCTGGTCGATACCGGCGGCCGCGTTGCCAAGTTCAACAAGAAGTTCGGCCTGAACTAATTCAATCACAAAAGCAGCTCTGCTACGGCAGAGCTGCTTTTTGTATCCTGAAAACCACTCGCTGGGCGAGTGGTTTAAAAGAGGCTGCTGCC
>ERZ791887.58-NODE-58-length-124045-cov-6.942374_pt1 | contig 124045 bp, 109 predicted proteins | sample MGYA00510157_ERZ791887 | MGnify/ENA primary metagenome ERZ791887 (study PRJEB30046, sample SAMN00792112) | human gut metagenome | study: EMG produced TPA metagenomics assembly of the A metagenome-wide association study of gut microbiota in type 2... | reverse complement strand
GCTCAGAGACGTACTTACGCAGACGGGGCACGTCCTTGTAATCGATGGTGTCGATACGATCGACACAGAAGCTGCAAACCTTCTTGCGGCCGCGGCGGATAGGGCGCGCGGGGCGAGAGCCTTCGGTTCTTTCAAAAGCCATTGCTTATTACCTCCTATAAGATTTTAACGGATAGACCGTTTCGGATCAGAACGGCAGATCGTCGCTGTCGTCGATGACGGCGAAGTCATCTGCACTGCCGGCAGAATAGCTGGGAGCTGCCTCCACAGCGGCCGGGCGGGCAGGGGCTGCGTTCTGGTAGGACGGAGCAGAATTCTGATAATTTGCTCCGCCGCCCTGGTTGCTGCTCTTGGGGCCTGCAAAGTTGATGTTGTTGGCCACAACTTCCACAGCGGTGCGGTTGTTTCCCTGCTTGTCCTGATACTGGCGGGTCTGAAGCGAACCTTCAATGGCAATCAGACTGCCCTTCTGGAAATACTTCGAAACAAACTCGGCCTGCTGACGCCATGCGACGATGTCGATGAAATCAGCCTGGCGCTGCTCGCCCTGGCGGGCAAAATTGCGGTCGCACGCGATCCGGAAACTGCACACATTGGTGCCGCTCTGGGTGGTGCGGAGCTCCGGGTCCGCCACAAGGCGGCCCATGATAGCAACAACATTCAACATAGAACAGACTCCTTTTTGATCACGGAGAGATTACTCCTCGTGGGCAACGATCAGGCTGCGCATAACGCCTTCGGTGATCTTGTACACACGGTCCAGCTCAGCGGGGAAGCTGGGCTCGCTGGTGAAGTTGATCACGGTGTAGACGCCTTCCTCCTCGTCGTTGATGGGGTAGGCCAGACGGCGCTTGCCCCACTCGTCGATGGAATCGATCGTACCGTTAGCCTCGATCAGGGACTTGAACTTACCCACCAGAGCGGCGGTAGCCTCCTCGTCGAGAGCGGCGCTGGTAATCAGCATGGTTTCGTACTTTGCCATTTTGTAGCACCTCCTTTTGGACTTGAGGGCCTCAAGGTTATGAGGCCAAGGTACACGATCCTGCGGTTTCACAGGACTGTGCGGTGTGTCTGTTCAGACAGCAACTTATTATAGCAAGTGTTTGGCGCTTTGTCAAGCATTCTGGCAAAAAAATCTGCACGAAAATAAAACGGGTCTGCGGCTAAACTTTAGCTGGATTTTTGCCGGGATGGTTTTGATTTTTATAAGCCGACAAGTTATAATGTAAAATAGGGTAGGCCAGGACGCGCGGTCGGGCCTGCCGGGCGTGAAAAACGCAAAATTGAGTAAAGGAAGGTTATTTGAATGTATTCGGTCTTTCGAAACCTCGCCATCATCATCCTCACGGCCAAGTTCTTCGGGCTGGCTGCCCGCAAGTGCAAGGCCCCGCAGGTGGTGGGCGAGATCATCGCGGGCCTGCTGATCGGCCCCTGCGTGCTGAATCTGGTCCACATCAGTGATACCATCTCGGTCTTTGCGGAGATCGGCGTGGTGCTGCTGATGTTCTCCACCGGCCTTGGCACCAACCTGAAGGAGCTGATCAAAGCCGGCCCCATTGCCACCCTGATCGCCTGCGTGGGCGTGGCTGTGCCGCTGGCGGGCGGCACGCTCCTTTATAGCATCTTCTATGGGTTTGCAGCCGTTGGCAGCACGGAGTTTTACAAGGCGCTTTTCATTGGCACCATCATGACGGCCACCAGCGTTTCCATCACGGTGGCGGCCCTGCAGGAGATGGGCCATCTGAAGAGCTTCCTCGGCACGACCATCGTGAGCGCGGCGGTCATTGATGATGTCATCGGCATCGTGGTGCTGACCTGTGTGCTGGGTGCCGGTTCCGGCACCGGCACCGGCCTGGGTAAGGTGCTCTTCAACACAGTGCTCTTCTTTGCCACGGCCATCGGTGTGGGCCTCATCGCACACTTTGCGATGAAGTGGCTGGACAAGCGCAACCCCCACACCCAGCGCATCACCATCGTGAGCATGGCGTTCTGCTTTGCCATGGCCTACATCGCCGAGGAATACTTCGGCATTGCGGACATCACAGGCGCCTACATTGCCGGCATCGTGCTCTGCTCCATGGATGACGCATCCTATGTGGAGCGCCGGGTGGATATCAGCAACTATGTGCTGTTCGCACCGGTCTTTTTCGCGAGCATTGGCCTGAAGACGGACATCAGCGGTCTGACGCCGCAGATCCTGCTCTTCAGTGTCTGCTTCGTCATCGTGGCCCTCATCACCAAGATCATCGGCTGCGGTCTGGCGGCAAAGGTCTGCCGCTTCAGCTGGGCCGACTCCCTCAAGGTGGGCGTCGGCATGATGACCCGCGGCGAGGTGGCCCTGATCGTGGCCCAGAAGGGCCTGGACATCGGCGTGGTGGACCCTGTGTACTTCACGGCGGTCATCCTGCTCATCGTGGTATCCTCGGTGGCAACACCACTGGTGCTGAAGGTGCTCTTCACCAAAGCCCCGCCGACACCGCATCCGAGCCAGAGCGAAGCATAAAAATGGGAGGTCCATCCTGGGGGATGGGCCTCCTGTTTTTTTGTTGGACGCGGAAAATGGCACAATTTCCGAAGAACGATGGATTCCTGCCGGAAGATAGTGTATAATGAGAAAAATGTAAAATCCGGAAAGGACTTTTTCGTATGGGAATCGTAGTCATCGGCGCAGTTTTTGTGGACATCAAGGGGTATCCGCTCTCGACTTACATCCCCGGCGGACGAAACGCTGGGCGCGTGGAGCAGGTGCACGGCGGTGTGAGCCGCAACGTGGCGGAAGATATCGCCAATGTGGAGCTGCGGCCCACCTTTGTGGGCCTGGTGGATGATACCGGCATGGGTCTGGACGTCATTGAGAAGCTGAACAACCACAAGGTCAACACCCGGTTCATCCGGCGTGTGCCGGATGGCATGGGCACCTGGCTGGCCATCTTCAACAATGACGGCGACGTCTGTGCAGCCATCTCCAAGCGGCCGGACACCACCCCGCTGATCGGGCTGCTGGAAGAGCAGGGAGACGAGATCTTTCGGGACTGCGACAGCATCGCGCTGGAGCTGGACCTCGAAAAGGAGACTGTCAAGCAGACGCTGCGCTACGCCAAGAAATACGGCAAAAAAGTGTACGCGGTGGTCTCCAACATGAGCATTGCGATGGAGCGCCGGGACTTTTTGCAGCAGATCGACTGTTTTGTCTGCAACCAGCAGGAGGCCGGGCTGCTCTTCTCGGACGATTACGGCCATCTGGAACCGGAGAAGATGTGCCGGGTGCTGGCGGCCAATGTCCGGAGCGCAAACATCCCCTGCATGGTGGTCACCATGGGCGACAAGGGCGCAGTCTATGCCCAGGCGGACGGGGACTGCGGCATTGTTCCGGCCAAGAAGGTGGACGTCATCGACACCACCGGCGCGGGCGATGCGTTCTTCGCGGGCACCGTCATCGGCTTGACCTACGGCAAAACGCTGGCGGAATCCTGCGAGATCGGCAGCCGTCTGGCCGCATCGGTCATCTGCATCACCGAAAATGTCTGCCCCCGTTTTCGCCCGCTGGAATTCGGGCTGGATGTGCCGGTCGTGGATTGAAACATGGGGATTTCTTCACCGTTGTGCCATCTGACGGGGAACCTTCCACCGGGAAACAGCTTGAACCGGGAACAAAATGAAAAGCGGCAGAGCATCTGAAACTCAGACACTCTGCCGCTTTATTTTGGAGCAGGATACGGGACTCGAACCCGCCGCCTACTGCTTGGGAAGCAGTCGCTCTACCGGATGAGCTAACCCTGCAAGCTACCCTATTAGTTTAGCAAAGGTGAGCGGGTTTGTCAACTGTTTTTTGATTCATTTTTTCTTCAGGGTACGACGCAGTGCGGCAAGTTCGGCCTCAATATGCTCCAAAGCCTGATCCAGAGCGGCGCGGTTCAGGGTCTCGGTGTCGGTGCGGCCGACCAGATAGTCGATGCTGACGCCGAAATAGTCCGCCAGTCGGATAAGCGCTTCGCTGTCCGGGCGGGTGCGCTCCGTCTCGTAGTTGGAGATGGTCTGCTGGTCGATGCCGACGGCATTGGCAACGTCGATCTGGCGCAGGTCGCGGTCCTCGCGCAGGTCACGGATTCGGTTCATCTTAGATGCCCCCTTTTGTATTCGTTCTCTATTCTACAAAAGTATTTGTATCGAAGTGTTGTTTTACAAAAATAATAGAGTCAAATCGATACGATAAGACGAAAAAATTTGTATTATGCGAGTGAACTTACAAAGAAAAACTGTTTTTGACTCTTGCTGTACAAATATTTTTGTGCTAAAATTGGCTTGCAAACAAATTTATTTGTACGAAAGGCTGATTGGAAGGAGGAATTTTGTATGGCAGAAGTTCAGGATATTCCGGTTTCGGTTACTTATACAGGAAAAACGATGCCGCGGAACGAGGTCGTGGACTATTTACAACAGCTTTGCACCTATCGTATGGCGTTCGACGAGCTTTCGGAACAGTATGAACGGCGGAAGAAAGAATTCGAGGCGGTAAAAGAAAAATACGACAGCACCAAATGGAAGGTGCCAAGTGAAACGGCACCCAAGGAAAATTATATTGGGGTAATCATCTGGGCGGGAATCATCGTGCTAATCGCCCGGTGGTTTCTGGGGTTCCCGACGGGGCTGATATTCCGGGGCGTGGTGATCGCAATCGCGGCGGGCATGATACTGCTCTTCTATTGGGGAGAAAAAGACCACGGCAAACAAGAGCGTGCCACCTGGGAGAAGGAGAAAGAAGACTATTCGCAGAAATTGAAATGGCTCGAAGAGCAGAAGGCTTCGTATGTGGACGGAAAGCCGAAAGAAGTTGCGGACGCTGAGAAGGCGATGGAGGATGTAAGCAAGATGCGGGAGTTTGCCAGAATCCGCAGATGGCATTACGAGTCGGAGGATATCCTCCCGAAAGAACTGCTTGAATGGCCCGTCCCCGCAATACTGTCCAATTATTTTTCCAGCGGCCGGGTGAACACCCTGTCCGAAGCCATCAACCTGTACTATGCCGAGCTCCATAATGAGCGGATGCTGCAATTGCAGGAAGAAATACGGACGCGGGAGGAGGCCATGATCATGCAGCAGAACCTGAATGCGGCGCGGCTCTCAGAGCAGATCAACACGGCCAAGAATGAGATCGAAATGGACAACTTCATTCAGTCGTGCTTTGTGCAGGATCGTCTGGACAGCATTTATCGTGAAGTGCGGGACCAGTGATGCAATAATTTATAGGAGGAATCATTTATGTCTGCGTATCTTGACATCCGGGTGAAAAATGGCCTTTCTTTTCCGAATTCGAGCGGTCTGAAGGTGCTGGAGCAGTATGACCCCATCTATTTTATCCGGCTTTACATCGACAGCGATAAGGAGTACACGAAACTCCACGCTTCGAAGACGGTGCATCATATCCCGGTGGAGCCGGGTGCACATCTGGTCATCATTTCCCGGCGTCTTGTCGGTGAAACGACCTTGACCGACATTGGATACCTAACGCTCAGTGGTGTGATAGGCGGGCTGTGTGGCGGTTCCGGCCTGGCCGCAATGGGAACGGACATGGCAGAGCGGTTTATCACGGAAAATCATCTGGATAATGCCAGAGTGCTGGAATTTCACGAAGGCCAGACCATTTCCTGTGAGGTGAGACCGGATTGGCATGGTCAGCCGAAAATCACCTGGCTGTAAATCTGAATCATTTTGCCGCAGGGGTTCTTTTTTGAACCTCTGCGGCTTTTCTTTGTCTGCAAAAAATGCTATACTAAAAAGGACAATCTGTTTTTGGAGAGAACCTGTATCATGATCTTTGTCCCATTGCTGCACTACTTCAAGTGCAAAAATTCATACAGCGGCAGCGAAGCCGGGATGCGGTATCTGCTCACGCCCGGCAAGCGCACGGTGCCTGACCCGGAAGGCGGGGAGGGGGCCGAAAAAGAGGAGGCCATCCTCACGGTGGACATCTGGCCGGACCCCTGGGCGCTGGACCAGACCGACCCCGCTTTGTGCCGCCGCGAAGTCTTCCCGCTGAGCGATGCGGGCCGCGCCGCTGCCGCGCAGTGCATGAAGGAGGCCTTTGAGGCCGAGCCGGAGCGCTGGAAGAACACCCCCTCCATCCTGGATTGCGAGCCGTGGGCGCCGCCTGCGGCGGAGGAGGAAAAAGCTGAATGATCTACCGTTTGAAAGAGCAGAAGGGCGATGCCATCGCCGTGCCGCAGCTGGTGTTTTCCAAGCTGGGCATCGCGGAGGAGTATAACGTCCGGGTGGCGCTGTATGTGCTGGCCACCGGCGTGACCGACCCGGAGAAGATCTGCGCAGACCTCAAGCTCCGCAGTAAGATGAGCGCCGAGAGCGCGCTGGCCTTCTGGGCCGGTGCGGGCCTGCTGGAACGCTACGAGGAGAACGCCGCACCGGGCGAGGAACCCAGCGCCCCGGCCCCCATGACCTGGGCCGAGATCGCAGCGGCCTCCCGCACCGACCCGATGATCTCCAGCCTCATTGACTGCGCACAGGCCGGGTTTGCCCGTCCGCTGACCCACAGCGAGATGGAAAAGCTCGTCAATCTGTACATCGTCGAGGGCTTTGCGCCGGAGACTGTCATGCTCTGCGTGGCCTATGTGGCCAGCCGGGGCAAGCGGACGATGGGGGCTGTGAGCCACGAGCTGAAGGTCTGGCGCGCCGAGGGCGTGGAGTCCGGCGAGCAGGCAGATGCGCACTTGCAGCTGCTGGCCCTCCGCGCCCAGCGGGAGCAGTACGTCAGTGGTCTGCTGGGCATTGCCGAAAGCGAACTGACCCTCGGCGGGCGCAAAGCCATCGCCCGCTGGTACGAGGTCTACGGTTACGACGATGCCATGGTGGAGGAAGCCGCCGTGCAGGCCGGTGCCAAGCGGGACCTGTGGTACTGGAACAGCATCCTCAAGACCTGGAACGCCAAGGGCCTGCGCACCGTCCACGATGTGCGCGGGCCGGTGGCCGGAGCGGGCGCCAGCCGGAACCTCCGGGTGGACCGCGAGACGCCCAGCGGAAACGACTTCCTCAAAAACGCTGTCCGCCGCCGCTCCCTGCGGAAACAGCCGGACGAAGCATCGCAGTAAGGAGAAATTATGCGTACCAAACGTGAACTGTATCAGGAGGCGATGCGGGCCGTCGCGCTGCGGCGTCAGACCGCGCGCGCCAACGCCGAGGATGCCCGCGCCGCAGCCGAAGCGGCCGTCCCGGCCCTCCGCCACGCCGAAGAAGAGGTGCGGGTGCGGGGCGTGCGCTGTGCGCTGGCCGGTGCTTCCGGCAAGGACCGCACCGCCGCTGCCGCCGCACTGGCCAAGGCAAAACAGGATCTGACGGCTCTGCTGGCGTCCAGCGGACGCCCCGCCGATGCGCTGGAGCCGCATTTCACCTGCAAAAAATGCCAGGACACCGGCACGTTCGAGGGGCACACCTGCATCTGCGTCCACAAGCTCATGCAGAAACTCCGCCGTGAGGAGATCGAGAGCCTGTCCAGCCTGTCCATTTCCAGCTTCGATACCATGGAGCTGCGCTACTACCCGAACACCATGGACGACAAGCTGGGCGAGCCGGTCCGCAGCTACATGGGCGGTCTGCTGGCGGAGCTGCGCGCGTATGCCGAAGAGTTTGACCGCAGCAGCGAGAGCCTGATGCTGTTCGGCAATGCGGGCCTGGGCAAGACCCACGCGGCCCTTGCCATTGCGGGCATCGTGCTGGAAAAAGATTTCGATGTCATTTATGTGTCCAGCCCGGACTTTTTCTCCAAGCTGGAAGCACTGCACTTTGGCGCAGACCCCGGCGGCGAGGAGGAGACCCTGCTGCAGACCGCCGCCGGGGCCGACCTGCTCATTCTGGACGACCTGGGCACCGAGTTCAATTCCAACTTCTTCCTGAGCACCCTGTACAGTCTGCTCAACAACCGGCTGGGGGCGCACCTGCCCACGATCGTCACCACCAACATCACGGACGGCGCACTGCTGGAAAAGCTCTATACCGAAAAGATCTCCAGCCGCCTGTCGGCCTTCGTGCCCTGCCTGTTCGCCGGGCAGGATATCCGCAGCCAGAAGGCGCAGGAAGTATAAATGTTCATAAATAAGGTGTATCCTGAACAGGCTGCACCGCAGCGATAGAAAATGATCCAAAGAGATGGGGTAAACTGATATGCAGAAACGATCGCCCGCCAGGCGGATGACCTACCGGGAGTGGAAGATCCGCAAGTGTCTGCGGCTGGCGCGGAACTGGGTGCTTTTTCTGGCCGCATGCGGCGGAGCCGTGGCGCTGATGGCCACCGGCATCCTCTGGCTGCTGCCCAAGGCCCACGCCCTGGTCGCGGGGCCGGTGCCCTTCACGGCACGGAACTACGACAGCAGCTCCTATGTGTTCGACGCCGCCGACGACCGGCTCGTGGTGGTGAACGCCAACCTCGCGCTGGAAGAAGAGCCTGCGCCGGAGCTTGCAGTGGCCGACGACGCCACCGGCGAGCAGCTGGAAGCCGAGGCTGCTTCCGCTTACCGCAGAATGGCCGAGGCCGCGCAGGCGGACGGAGTCGAGCTGAACCTTGTGACCGGCTGGCAGGATGCGGATGCCCGCACCGCCGCCTACGAGGCCCGCCTGACCGCTTACAGCGCCGAGAACAGCCGCCTTTCGGCGGAGGAAGCCGCCGACCATACGGCCTCTTTGCAGCCTGCGGCCAGCACCAGCGAGCAGGGGACCGGCTACTGCGCCGACATCCTCTCGTCGGACTGCACCGAGAAGACGGCAGCCTTTGCCGAGACCCGTGCCTATGAGTGGTTGACGGCCTATGCCGCCGAGTACGGCTTCATCCTCCGCTGGCCGGAGGACCGTCAGAGCGCCACCGGCATGGTCTACGCCCCCTGGCACTGGCGGTATGTGGGCGTGGAGAATGCCTGCGCCATCCGGGAGTCCGGCCTTGCGCTGGAAGAGTTCCTCGCGCTGGAACGCGCAAAATCATAAATCCAAAGGAGAAACCATTGAAACGAACCGAGATCGCGCCCGGCGTCCATCTTTCGTGGGACCCGGCGCCAAAATTCAACCGCTGCCGCATCAGCCTCCATTTCGCTTTCCCGGCAAAGCGTGAGACGGCCACCGCCCACGCGCTGCTCCCGCTGGTGATGGAGCGCGGCTATGCGGACTGCCCCGATATGACTCAGATGACCAAAAAGCTGGCCCGTCTGTACGGCGCAGACCTGACCGTGGACGCCCGCCCGCTGGGCGCGAACCACAACCTCTGCGTCAGCGCCACCGGCATCAAGAACCGCTTTGCGCTGGAAGGGGAGGACCTCACCCGCGAATACGCCGCACTGGCGCTGGGCACGGCCTTTCACCCCGCCTTTTCGGGCGGCGTGTTTGACCCGGAGGCCGTGGCCATCGAGAAGCAGATGCTCCGCAAATCGCTGGAAGATGAAGTGAACGAAAAGCGCATCTACTGCCAGCGGCAGGCCAACCGGGAGTTCTTCGGGGCCAGCCCTGCCGGCATCCGGCAGGAGGGCTATCTGGAAGAGGTGGACGGCCTGACGCCGGAGACCCTGACCGCCGCCTACCGCGAAATGCTGGAGACCGCACAGATCGAACTGCTCATTCTGGGCTGCGGTGAGGCAGAGACCCAGGCCGTCACGCAGGCGCTGCTGGGAGAGCTGGCCGCGGTGGCCCGCTGCCCGGTGCCGCTGTGCGAAAATCTGGCGATGCCCCGGCAGGAGGCCGTGCGGAAGACGGAATGCTTCGACACCGTGCAGGCCAAACTCTGTATGCTCTTCACGCTGGGCGAGCCGATGCAGCCGGACCAGATGGCAGCTGTCCGGCTGGCCATGGCGCTTTACGGCGGCAGCGTCACCAGCCGCCTGTTCCTCAACGTGCGGGAGCGCGACCACCTGTGCTACTACTGCTCGTCCAGCTTCCAGAGCTTCACGGGCAGCATGGCGGTGAACAGCGGCGTGGAACACGCCGATGCCGCCCGCGCCGAGCAGGCCATCCTGAAGGAACTGGACGATCTGCGCACCGGGCCCATCACCGAAGAGGAACTGGAAGATTGCCGCCTCTCCCTGCTGAGCGGGATGGCGGGCATCGAGGACAGCCTGGGCGGCATCGAGACCTGGTACTATATGGAGGTGCTGCGGGGCGGGGCCGTGCAGACCCCGGACGAGGCCCGTGCGGCCCTGCGCGCCGTCACCAGAGAAGACGTCCGCGCCATCCTGCGCCAGCTGACGCTGTCCGTGAGTTACCTGCTGACCAGAGAGGAGGGGCCGGCCCATGTCTGAATTGCAGAGCAAAGCCCTCGCGGAAGCGGCGGCAGATCAGTGGAAGGTGCTTCCTTCCGGGCTGACGATCCTTGTGCGGCCCATGCCGGGCTATTCCGGCACCCATGTCATCTATGCCACCCGCTTCGGCTCCATTGACCGGGATTTCCGCCTGAACGGGCGGGAAGTGCACCTGCCCGCCGGTGTGGCGCATTTTCTGGAGCACAAGATGTTCGAGGATCAGGACGGCGACGCTTTCGCCAAGTTTGCGAAGACCGGTGCCAACGCCAATGCGTTCACCAGCTTCGACCGCACCTGCTACCTCTTCACGGCCACCCAGCAGCTGGACGAAAGTCTGGATGTGCTGCTGGGCATGGTGGGGCACCCCTATTTCACCGAACAGACCATCGCCAAGGAACAGGGCATCATCGGGCAGGAGATCAAGATGTACGATGACAGCGCCGACTGGCGGCTCATCACCGGCCTGTGCGAGTGCCTTTACCACAGCCACCCCATCCGCAGTGACATCGCGGGCAGCTGCGAGAGCATTGCGGAAATCACCCCCGGAATGCTCTACGACTGCTGCGAGGCATTCTATGCCCCCGGCAATATGGTGCTGGCAGCAGCAGGCAATACCACCATGGAGCAGGTCCTGGCCGCCTGTGCGCGCCACGGCCTGCTGGACCCCCGCCCCGAAGAGCGGGTGCAGCGCCTTTGGGCCGACGAGCCCATGACGCTGGCGGCTGCGGAAAAGCGCATCCGGATGCCGGTCTCGAAGCCCTGCTTCGGCCTCGGCTTCAAGGAAGCGCCCCTTGCACCGGACGACCTGCGCAGCGAGATGCTGTACGACCTCGTCCTCTGCTGCATCTGCGGCGGCATGTCGCCGCTCTACCGCCGGCTGTACGATTCCGGCCTGACCAATCCCGGCTTCGGCGGGGAAGTGCTGCGGGTGGACGGCTGCTGCTGCATCCTGTTCACCGGCGAGAGCGACGAGCCCGACACCGTGAAGCAGCTGCTTCTGGATGAGATCGAACAGGTCCGCCGTGCAGGCATCGACCGGGAGGTCTTCACCCTCTGCAAGAACGAAAAGTACGGCCAGCTGATCGAAAATTTGGAAAATGTGGAGGACTCGGCCAGCCAGATGGCAGACTTCGCCCTCTCCGGCCAGACGGTCGCCCAGCAGATCGCAACGCTGGCGGCGCTGACCGCCGAAGACGCCGATGCCGCTTTGCAGACCATCCTGCAGCCGGGCCGGATGGCAGCGATGTACATCGACCCGGACGGCACGGCGGACCTGCCCGACACGGACGACGAAGCAGAACTGGAGGACTGACATGACGCATTTGACGAATCTGGTAGAATTTCCGGCACTGGGGCTCAGCTTTCCGCTGAACCGTGTTGCCTTTTCCATTGGCGGCATCAACATTTACTGGTACGGTGTCTGCATCGCGGTGGGCATGTGCCTGGCGCTGGTGTTCGCGTTCCGCCACGGGGTGGAGTTCGGCGTGGACGCCGACGCCATGGTGGATGTCATCCTCATCGGTGTCGTGATGGGCATCCTCTGCGCCCGGCTCTACTATGTGGCGATGGCACCCTACAATTACGATTCCCTGTGGGAGGTGCTTGCCATCCGGGACGGCGGGCTTGCCATCTACGGCGGCATCATCGGCGGCTTTTTGTTCGGCGGTCTGGCCTGTAAGTGGCGCAAAGTGCCGGTGCTGCCCATGTTCGACCTGGCCGCGATGGGCTTTCTCATCGGGCAGGGCTGCGGCCGCTGGGGCAACTTCTTCAATCAGGAAGCCTTTGGCTGCAACACCACCCTGCCTTGGGGCATGTACAGCGAGGCTACCCACGACTATCTGCTCAGCAGCGTGGTCACAGCGCCCAAAGGAGTGATCATTGACCCGGATCTGCCGGTGCATCCCACCTTTCTGTATGAGAGCATCTGGTGCTTCGTGGGGCTGTTCCTGCTGGTACGGCACATCAAAAAGCGGAAGTTCGCGGGCGACATCGCCCTGCGCTACCTCATCTGGTACGGTGCGGGCCGGTTCTGGATCGAAGCTCTCCGCACCGACAGCCTGCTGCTGGTGCCCTCCATCGGCCTGCGGGTGTCGCAGGTGGTGGCGGTCGTTGCCGTTGTGGGCGGTATCGTCGCCGAGGTCCTGCTGACGAAAAAGTACAAGGGCAAGCCGCTTATGGTGCCGCTGGCCCTTACCACCGAGAACCGCGCCCTCGCCGCAAAGGCGAAAAAGGCAGACCCCACGTTCCGGCTGGAGCCGGAAGCGTTGGCCGCGTCCAGCCCGCGCGCCCTCTTTGTGGAGCGCACCGAGGCCTACAACAAAACGGTGAAGGAGCAGCTGACCTCCGCATCCTGAAAAAACTTTGCGGGAATGCGCAAAACCTCTTGCAATCGGCTCATTTTTCTGCTATACTATTCTAGCCGCTTGGTGTGGGCACCGCAAATGGCCCCGTAGGGGTCTGCCTTTACGACCAGCGAGTACAACGAAAAGGAATGAAACAAATGTACGCAATCATTGTTACCGGCGGTAAGCAGTACCGCGTGGAGCAGGGCGACATCGTCTACATCGAAAAGCTGGACGTTGAGGCCGACTCCGAAGTGAAGTTTGATCAGGTTCTCGCTATTGGCGAGGAGGGTTCTGTGAAGGTTGGCGCTCCTGTTGTTGAGGGTGCTACCGTTTCTGCCAAGGTCATCAAGAATGGCAAGGGCAAGAAGCTGAACATCATCACCTATCGCGCAAAGAAGCACAGTGCTCGCCGTATGGGCCATCGTCAGCCCTACACCAAGGTTGAGATCACTGCGATCAACGGCTAAGTAGGAGGTATATTACAATGGCACATAAAAAGGGCGTAGGCAGCACCAAGAACGGCCGTGATTCTGCGGCTCAGCGTCTGGGCGCAAAGCGTGCAGATGGTCAGTTCGTTCTGGCCGGCAACATCCTTGTTCGTCAGCGTGGCACCCACATTCAGCCGGGTGAGAACGTTGGCAAGGGCAGCGATGATACCCTGTTTGCTCTGGTTGACGGCACCGTCCGCTTTGAGCGCGTGGGCAAGAGCGGCAAGAAGTGCAGCGTGAAGCAGTAACTTCTGCCTGAAAAACTGCAACCTGAAGAGCCGGACCCTTGTGGCCCGGCTCTTTTTTGAGTGATTTGAGTAAAAGCAATGACCTCTCCGGCAATGCCCTGCATTGCTGCCTGCCCGCATGAGGAAAGGCAAAACGGAGAGGCTGATAAGGAGGGCCTGTATGGCAGCACAAACCAACTTTATCGACATCGCCACCATCTGGCTCCACGCGGGCAAGGGCGGCGACGGCGCGGTGAGCTTTCACCGCGAAAAATTCGTGGCAGCAGGTGGCCCGGACGGCGGCGACGGCGGCCGCGGCGGCGACATCATCTTTGTGGTGGACGACCACTTGACCACCCTGATGGATTTCCGCTACAAGCGCAAGTATGTGGCCCCGGAGGGCGGCAAGGGCGGTGCGAGCCTGTGCCACGGCAAAAATGCCGAGAACCTCGTCATCAAGGTGCCGCTGGGCACGGTCATCAAGGACGCCGAGAGCGGCCTTGTCATTGCCGACCTGTCCGACCACACCCCCGTCACCGTGGCAAAGGGCGGCCGCGGCGGCTACGGCAATGCACATTTTGCCACGCCGACCCGCCAGATCCCCAAGTTTGCCAAGCCCGGTGTGCCCGGTGAGGACATCCAGGTCACGCTGGAGCTGAAGCTCATCGCCGATGTGGGCCTGATCGGTTTCCCCAATGTGGGCAAGTCCACCCTCATCTCCACCATCAGCGCGGCCAAGCCGAAGATCGCCAACTACCACTTCACCACTCTGGTGCCCACGCTGGGCGTGGTATCGGTGGGCGAGGGGGCCAGCTTCGTCTGCGCCGACATCCCCGGCCTGATCGAAGGTGCCAGCGAGGGCATCGGCCTGGGCCATGACTTCCTGCGCCATGTGGAGCGCTGCCGTCTGCTGCTGCATGTGGTGGATGTTTCCGGCAGCGAGTGCCGCGACCCCATCGAGGACTTCGAGAAGATCAACGAGGAGCTGGCAAAGTTCAGCCCCGCGCTGGCCGAGCGCCCGCAGATCGTGGTGGGCAACAAGTGCGACCTGGCCACCGAGGAGCAGATCGAGACCTTCAAGAACTACGTGGAGGGCAAGGGCCTGACCTTTGTGCCCATCTCTGCCGCCACCATGCAGGGCGTGCGGGAGCTGCCGGGCCTGGTCTACAATCGCCTGAAGGATATCCCGGCCATCCCGGTCTTCACCGCAGAGTACAAGAAGCCGGAGCCCAAGGCAAACGACCGCGCCTTTACCATCCAGCGGATGGAGGCCCACGTCTGGAGCATCGACGCCCCCTGGCTGGAGTATATCCTGGCGGGCAGCAATGTGGACGACTACGAGAGCCTGCAATACTTCCAGCGCCAGCTGGGTGAGAGCGGCATCCTGGATGCCCTCGTCGAGAAGGGCGTTCAGGAAAACGACACCATCCTCATCGGCGAGTATCAGTTCGATTATATCTTCTAATCATACCGCAATTTGGCTCCTCTATCAGGGGAGCTGTCAGCGCCTGATAGCGCTGACTGAGAGGTTTGACTCCAATGAATGAAATGGAAACCATCGACCCCCGCGAGCTCAGCCCGCTGGCACTGGCCTTTGTGGGCGACAGTGTGCTGGAACTGCTGGTGCGCACCCGTCTGGCACGGCATCACCGGCTTTCGGCAGGCAAACTGAACACCGAAAAGGTCAAGTATGTCTCGGCGCGGGCCCAGTTCCGCGAGGAGCAGCTGCTCGAACCCCTCTTCACCGAGGACGAGCTGGCTGTGTTCAAGCGGGGCCGCAACGCCAGCAAGGCCAGTGTGGCAAAACACGCTTCGCCGGAGGAATACCGGGCCTCCACCGGCTTTGAGTGCCTGCTGGGGTGGCTCTACCTTACCGGCCAGATGCAGCGCGTCGAGGAGCTGTTCGAGAAGCTGTGGGCCGATTTTGACCCGAACCAGAAGTAAAACGCGAAAGCCCGCTGCTTTCCGCACTGGAAAACAGTGCAGGGAAGGCAGCGGGCTTTTCTCTGTGAAATGGGCACTGGCACGCGAAGCGTGACGGAGAGGTTCTGGTTACTTGCCCTCGTCGTCGGCACCCTTGGTGTACTGGTTGGGGTGCTTGTGCTCGTTGGTGGCACGGTTCTCGGTGCGGTCGTCCGTGCGGTTCTCTGTGCGGTTGGAAGTGCGGTTCTGGCTCTTGCAGTTGTTGGTGCGGTTGCTGGAACGGTTTTCGGTGCGGTCGTTCATCGTCATGTCTCCTTTCGCGAGGGGGTCTGCCCCTCACACCCTTAGTCTTGCCGCCCGATGCGGCTTTATACATGGGAGGAACGTTCATGTCTACGGAATATTTTGAGCGCCGGGAGCGGGCGCTGCTGGGCGGGCGGTACGAGGCGCTGTACGCGGCACCCACCGAGAACGCGGCCCGCGGGGTGACGGTCTCGGCTCTGCGCACGACGCCGGAGGCGTTTGCCAGGAAGGCCGACTTCCCGCTCCGGCCATCGCCGTTCTGCAAGGCGGGCTTCGTGGTCGAAGAGGCTGCCTTCAAACCCGGACGCCACCCATACCACCATGCGGGCGTGTTTTACTCGCAGGAGCCGTCCGCATCCTCTGCCGCACCGCTGTTGGGCGTCCGGCCGGGGATGCGGGTCCTGGACCTGTGCGCCGCGCCCGGCGGCAAGAGCAGCCAGCTTGCTGCCGCACTGGGCGGCTGGGGCCTGCTCGTCAGCAATGAGTATGTGCCCGCCCGCGCAGAGGTGCTGAAGAGCAACCTCGAACGGATGGGCGTGGCGAATGCCGTCGTCCTCAACGAGGACACCGCCCGCATCGCTGCCGCCCTGCCGGAGTTCTTCGACCGTGTCCTCGTGGATGCGCCCTGTTCCGGCGAGGGGATGTTCCGCAAGGAGGCGGTGGCCGTCACCCAGCACTGCGAAGCGCTGGTGCAGCAGTGCGCCGCGCTGGGTGCGCAGATCCTGGACAACGCCGCCGCCGTCCTCGCGCCGGGCGGGGAGATGGTCTACTCCACCTGCACCTTTGCCCCCGAAGAGGATGAAGGGCAGGTGGCCGCGTTCCTGGCCCGGCACCCGGAATTTGCGCTGGCGGATGTTTTTGGCAACGTGGACTACACGTTTGGCAGCGCGGGCGAGGCCAACCGCACCGGCGATCTGCCGCTGGATGTGAGCAAAGTGCGTCGCATCTGGCCCTGTCAGGGCGGCGAGGGCCATTTCATTGCCCGGCTGGTCAAGGCGGGCACTCCCCGTGCTTTGCCCGCACCGGGCTGTTATCCCCCCGAAGAGCAGCTCTGGCTGGCGGCTGCCGCCGAGCAAAACCGGAAGCAGAAGCCCGGTAAGGGCAAGCCTGCCCGCTCGGAGCGCGGCGATGCCCGTGCATCCCGCCGGGAGAACGCCCGCGCCCTCCGGGATGCGGTGCAGGGCAGCCGCCGCCGCGAAAGCGCCGCGGCAGGGGAGAGCGTGACGCCCGCCCAGAGCCTTGCGGCCTGGAACGCGTTCGCCCAGCAGTATTTTCCGGCCCTCGCAGACCGTCCCGCCGTGGTCCATGGCGGCGGTGTGCTGCTGCCTGCGGCCTTCCCGCAGACGGGCCTGCATGTCCTGCGCGCAGGCGTCTTTGTGGGCAGTATGCAGAAGGGCCGCTTCGTGCCCGAACACCATCTCTTCACGGCGTTCGGTGCCCAGTGCACCAACCGCGAGGAGCTGGCGCTTGCCGACCCGCGTGTGGTCGAGTACCTGTCGGGCCGGGAGATCGCCGCTGCCACCGCCGCCGACGGCTGGTGCTGTGTCACGGTGGACGGGTTCCCCCTCGGCGGCGGCAAAGTGTCGGCCGGGCGGGTCAAAAACCATTATCCCAAGGCGCTGAGGCTGCTGTAAAACAGGCGTCGGACCCTGCTTTTTTGCCGGATTTTGGCGCAAATCCCCCGGATAAGGCTTGAACGCGGTAGGGGATTGTGCTACAATAATAGAGTTAGATTTTGTGTGCTGCCACAAGCGGGCGACCACAGCCCGTCTGCCCGCAGGCGGAGATTTCGATAGAACTTTAGGAGGTTCCCATGTCTGGACATAGCAAATGGAACAACATCAAGCGCAAGAAGGAGAAGACCGACGGCGCCAAGGCAAAGGTCTTTACCAAGATCGGCCGCGAGATCAGCGTCGCCGTCCGTACCGGCGGCCCCAACCCGGCTTCCAACAGCAAGCTGGCGGACCTGATCTCCAAGGCAAAGCGCATGAGCGTGCCCAACGATAACATTCAGCGCATCATCAAGAAGGCTGAGGGCGGCGACAAGACGGAGTACGAAGCCATCACGTACGAGGGCTACGGCCCCGGCGGCGTTGCCGTCATGGTCGAGACCCTGACCGATAACCGCAACCGTACCGCTGCCGATCTGCGCCACTACTTCGACAAGAACGGCGGCAACCTGGGCGCAATGGGCTGCGTGGGCTTCCTGTTCAGCCAGAAGGGCGTTATCGACATCTCTCTGGAAGACAAGGACGCCGACGAGGCCATGATGGACGCTCTGGACGCCGGTGCAGAGGACTTCGATGCAGGCGAAGAGGCTGCTGAGATCACCACCGATCCGGAGAACTACTCGGCTGTGGTCAAGGCCATGGAAGAGAAGGGCTACGAGATCCTGAGCGATGACCTGGCCATGGTCCCCATGACCACCACCCGCCTGACCGATCCCGATCAGCTCAAGCTCATGGGCAAGCTGCTCGATGCTCTGGAGGACAACGATGACGTCCAGAACGTCTGGCACAGCCTGGAGAACGAAGAGGACCTGCCGGAATAAATTCCAGCTAGCTGAATTTCTCCTGAAATAAGACGTTACAAAGCCGCTTTTCGTGCTGTTTGGCACGAAAGGCGGCTTTTGCTGTATGGCGGGAGCGCGCAAAACCGCTGGCTTGCTGTGACAGACGGGCAGCGGAAAAAGAGAAAAAACGGTCCTCGGCTCGCACGGCCCTTTTGCTGCGGGCCAAGATGTGTTATAATAACAGAAAAGCACATCCGAAGGAGGCCTTTCCATGACCATCATCTGCCCTTACTGCCTGTCCGAGCTGAGCGAGCGCACGGCGGCCTGCCCGCAGTGCGGCGGGCGCTTTGAGGGCCGCAACCCGGTGGGCACCCTGCCGGTGGGCACGGTGCTGGGCGGGCGGTATACCGTCGGCGAGATCGAACAGGTGGACGGCGAAGGCATCCTGTACCGGGGCGCAGAGAACCATGGACGCTTCCGGGTGACCATCAAGGAGTATCTGCCCCTGACGCTGGCGGCAGAGCGCGGCACGGATGCAACCCTGCGGCCCAAACTGGGCAGCGAGGTGCTGTTCAAGACCACCCGGATGGATTTTGCGGACCTGTACCGCTCCATCCAGCGCATCACGCCCGCCAACGGACTGGAAGCCGTGCTGGATGTATTCGAGGAGAACAACACGGTCTATGCCGTGATGGAAAATCCCGGCGGGGTGCCGCTGGGCCGCTGGCTGGAAACGCATCCCGGCCGGTTGTCGCCGGAGCAGGTCTGCGCGATGCTGCAGCCAGTGTTTGACGGCGTGGCGGCGATGCACCAGGTGGGTCTGGTGCATCGGGGCATCTGCCCGGAGAATATCCGAGTGCTGGAAAATGGCCGCGCCCGGCTGACGGGCTACGCTACGGTTGGCCTGCGCACAGCGGGCAGCGGTCTGCACGAGCAGCTGTACGAGGGCTACTCGGCCCCGGAACAGTATTCGACCGCCGAGTTTGAGGGCCGTTACACCGACGAATACAGTCTGGCTGCGGTGGTCTACCGGATGGTCTGCGGGCAAAGCCCGGTCCCGGCAGCGCAGCGGCTGGTGTCGGATTCGAACCCGCGCGCCCGCACACTGGAGCCGTCGGTGCCGGAGTACCTCTCTGAGGTGCTCTGGCTGGGCCTGAAGCTGAAGCCGGTGGAGCGCATCCAGACCGTGCCCCAGCTGTTCAAGGCACTGACCTCGCGGGAGTATACCGAGGAGCTGACCCGCAGCCTGCCGCGCCCTGCACCCCGGCAGCTGACCCAGCCGGACGAGGAACAAAAGCAGCACATGCTCAGCCTGCGGAACCTGCTGGCGGCCATCCTCGTTCTGCTGGCCATCCTCATCCTGCTGATGCTGTGGGGGATGGTCTCGCAGGGGCTGCACACGGCCACACCGCCTGTGGCGTCCTCGTCGGTGTCGGCACCGGAAAGCACGGAGCTGGAAGAACCTGTCACGCTGGCACCGAACTTTGTCGGGATGGATTACGACGCACAGGTGCGGAACAATCACAATTATGTGGGCGACTATCTCTTCTATGTGACGCTGGAATACAGTGACACGGTGGAGAAGGGGAAGATCATCCGGCAGGAGCCGGAGGCGGGCGATGTCATTGAGAAGGGCGGAACCGTGAGTCTGGTGGTCAGCAAGGGGCCGCAGCTGGTGCAGATGCCCGATGTGATCGGGTTTACGCAGGAAGGGGCCGTCAGCGAGCTGGAGAGCCGGGGCCTGACGCCCAGCTGCTTCATGGTGGTCAACGATGGCTCCTATGCGGCGGGCTGCGTCGTCTCGTGCAGTGTGGACGCGGGCACCCCGGTCGAGGTAGGCAGCGTCATCACCGTGTATATCGCGGCGGACCCCAGTGTGGAGATCACCGCCGAACCGCCCGCCGCGTCGGATTCCGACAGCGCGAGCGGCGTCTCTTCGGGGGAAACACCGGCAGACGACACCCAATAGGATACGGACTGAAGCAAAACAGCAGAAGCGGGAGCCTCGTGGGAGACTCCCGCTTCTGCTTGTTTAGGATAGGAAAAGAGGATGGCTTGGTTCAGGGGGTCACAGGTTGGTGTAACCCATGAGGTAGCGGTCTACCTCGGCGGCGCAGTCGCGGCCCTCGCGCAGACCCCAGACCACCAGGCTCTGGCCCCGGCGCATATCGCCGCAGGCGAAGACCTTTTCCACACTGGTGCGGAAGTGGTCGGTGTCCACACAGCCGCGGCCCGTCAGGCTGACGCCAAAGGCATCGGCTACGTAGTTCTCGCAGCCCACGAAACCGGCGGCGATGAACGCCAGCTGGCAGTCGTAGGTGAACTCCTCGCCGGTGGGCACCATGGTGGTGCGGCCAGTCTCCGGGTCACGCTCCGGCTTCAGATAGGAGATGACCGCGCCGGTCAGGTTGCCGGCGTCGTCGGTCAAAAACTCTTTCACGGTGGTCTGGTAGACGCGGGGGTCCTTGCCGAACTTGGCGAGGCACTCGGTCTGGCCATAGTCTACCTTGAGCACCTTCGGCCACTCCGGCCAGGGGTTGGAGGCGGCCCGCTCTTTCGGGGGCTGCGGCATCATCTCCAGAGCCACCAGGTCGGTGCAGCCCTGCCGCAGGGCCGTGCCCTGGCAGTCGTTGCCGGTGTCGCCGCCGCCGATGACCAGCACATTCTTGCCCGCCGCATGGATGGCCCGGCCGTCGGCAAACTGGCTGTCCAGCAGGCTCTTGGTCACGCTGGTGAGGTAATCGACCGCGAAGTGGACGCCGTTGGCGTCCCGGCCGGGGACGTTCAGGTCGCGGGCCTTTTTGGCACCACAGCAGAGGACGACGGCGTCGTAACGGTTCAGGATGTCTTCTGCGGCCACCGCCCCGCCGATGTCCATGTTGGTGCGGAACTCGACGCCCTCGGCCTGCATGATCTTGATGCGGCGCTCGATGACGGATTTGTCCAGCTTCATGTTGGGGATGCCGTACATCAGCAGGCCGCCCACCCGGTCGGCGCGCTCAAATACGGTGACGGCGTGGCCCCGGATGTTCAGATACTCGGCCACCGACAGGCCGGACGGGCCGCTGCCGATGACGGCCACGCTCTTGCCGGTGCGGGCCGGGGGCGGGGCGGCATGGAGCCAGCCCTTGGCGTAGCCGGTCTCCACGATGGCGTGTTCGTTCTCGCGGACGGTGACGCTGCTGCCGGTCACGTCGCCGCAGGTGCAGGCGGCCTCGCACAGGGCGGGGCAGACCCGGCTCGTGAACTCCGGGAAGCGGTTGGTGGCGCGCAGACGATGGAGCGCCAGCTCCCATTTGCCCTGATACACCAGGTCGTTCCACTCCGGGATGAGGTTGTTCAGCGGGCAGCCGGAGGCCATGCCGCCGATCATCATGCCGGCCTGACAGAAGGGGACGCCGCAGTCCATGCAGCGTGCCGCCTGGGTCTGCTGCTCCTCGCGGGAGAGCCAGATGTGAAATTCGTTGAAGTTTTCGATGCGCTCCAGCGGCGGAACGTCCGAGCTGGTCTTGCGCTTATAATCCATAAATCCAGTGGTCTTGCCCATAACAGTTCCCCCTCCTTACTTCTTCTTCTGCACAGCGTAGAATGCTTCGATCTGTGCCTGTTCGCCGTCGAGGCCGCGCTCCTCCATGGAAGCGATGACCCGCAGCATCCGGTCGTAATCGTAGGGGAGGACTTTCTTGAACTTGGGCAGATACTCGCTGAAGTTGTCCAGGATCTCTTTGCCGCGCGGGGAGCCGGTGGCTTCCACATGCTCGCGGATCAGCTCCTTCAGGGTGGCAACATCGTACTTATGCTCCACGGGTTCGAGGCTGACCGTCTCTTTGTTCACCCGCTGGTAGAAGTCCCAGTTCTCATCCAGCACGTAGGCGATGCCGCCGGTCATGCCGGCTGCAAAGTTCTTGCCGGTCTGGCCCAGCACGACGACGGTGCCGCCGGTCATGTACTCGCAGCCGTGGTCGCCGACGCCCTCCACAACGGCCGTTGCGCCGGAGTTGCGGACGCAGAAGCGCTCACCGGCCACGCCGGAGACAAAGGCCTTGCCGCTGGTGGCACCGTACAGGGCGACGTTGCCGGTGATGATGTTCTCCTCCGGCTTGTAGGTGATGCCCTCCGGCGGGCGCACGACGATCTTGCCGCCGGACAGGCCCTTGCCCATGTAGTCGTTGCAGTCGCCGGTCAGCTTCAGGGTCAGGCCCCTGGGGATGAACGCACCGAAGCTCTGGCCGCCCGCGCCGGTGCAGTTGGCGGTGTAAACGTCATCGGGCAGGGAATCGCCGTACTTGCGGGTGATCTCGCTGCCGAAGATGGCACCGAACGCACGGTCGGTGTTGGAAACATCCAGCGTGACGCTCTGGGGCGTTTTGCTGCTGAGCTTGAACTTCTTCATCAGCACCTTCATGTCGAGGGTGTTTTCGAGGTGGAAGTCGTAGGTGTCCGCCGGGACGAAGTGCACGTTGCTGTTGGCGATGGCCGGATTGTGCAGGATGCAGTCCAGGTTCATCTTGGCCGTGCGGCTGCCGGGGGCGCTGGGCTTGACGTGGAGCAGGTCGGTGCGGCCCACCAGTTCGTCGATGGTGCGGACGCCGAGCTTGGCCATGTACTCCCGCAGCTCTTGCGCCACAAAGGTCAGATAGTGGATGATGTATTCGGGCTTGCCCCGGAAGTGCTTGCGCAGTTCGGGGTTCTGGGTGCAGATGCCCATGGGGCAGGTGTCCAGATTGCAGACGCGCATCATGACGCAGCCCTCGCACATCAGCAGGGTGGTGCCGAAGCCAAACTCCTCTGCGCCCAGCATACAGCTGATGGCGACATCGCGGCCGGAGAGCAGCTTGGAGTCGCTCTCGATGCGGACGCGGCTGCGCAGGCCGTTCAGAATCAGGGTCTGGTGGGTCTCGGCGATGCCCAGCTCCCAGGGCAGACCGGCGTTCTTGATGGAGGTGCGGGGGGCAGCACCGGTGCCGCCATCGTAGCCGGAGACCAGGATGACCTGTGCGCCGCCCTTGGCAACACCGGCGGCAATGGTGCCGACACCGGCCTCGCTGACCAGCTTCACGTTGATGTTGGCGTGACGGTTGGCGTTCTTCAGGTCATAGATCAGCTCAGCCAGATCCTCGATGGAGTAGATGTCGTGGTGGGGCGGGGGAGAGATAAGGCCCACACCGGTGGTGCTGTGGCGGGTCTTGGCGATCCAGGGATACACCTTGGCACCAGGCAGGTTGCCGCCTTCGCCGGGCTTTGCACCCTGCGCCAGCTTGATCTGGATCTCCTCTGCAGAGACGAGGTATTTGCTCGTGACGCCGAAGCGGGCAGAGGCCACCTGCTTGATCTTGGAATTGCTCTCGCTGTGGTAGCGGCCTTCGGGCTCGCCGCCCTCGCCGGTGTTGCTGCGGCCGCCCAGGCGGTTCAGCGCGATGGCAATGGTCTCGTGGGCCTCGCTGCTCAGAGCGCCGTAGCTCATGGCCGCGGCCTTGAACCGCTTGACGATGGACGACACCGGCTCGACCTCCTCGATGGGCACGCCGCCGTTGGGGTCGTAGTTGAAATCGAGCAGGCTGCGCAGATGCATACCCTCCTCGCCCATGTTGTCCACCGTGCGGGTGAAGTCCTTGAAGGCCTTATAGTCGTTGGTCCAGCAGGCTTTCTGGAACAGGTGGATGGTCTGCGGGTTGAACAGGTGTTCTTCCTTGCCGCTGCGGAACTTGTGGGCACCGCCGTCGGAAAGCTCCATGTTGATGTCCAGTCCCAGCGGGTCGAAGGCCGCGTTGTGCTGGGCCTCGACGTCGGCCTGGATGTCTTCCAGACCGATGCCGCCCACACGGCTGACCGTACCGGTGAAGTATTTGTCGATGACGTCCTTCGAGATGCCGACTGCCTCGAAGATCTGGCTGCTCTGGTAGCTCTGGATGGTGGAGATGCCCATCTTGGAGGCGATCTTCACGATGCCGCTCAGGATGGCCTTGTTGTAGTCGTCCACGGCGGCGTAGTAGTCCTTATCGAGCAGGCCCTGGTCGATGAGCTGGCCGATGGTCTCGTGGGCCAGATACGGGTTGACGGCGCAGGCACCGTAGCCCAGCAGGGTGGCAAAGTGGTGTACCTCGTGCGGCTCGGCGCTTTCCAGAATGAGGGCCAGCGCGGTGCTCTTCTTGGTGCGGATGAGGTACTGCGAGACGGCTGACACGGCCAGCAGGCTGGGGATGGAGACATGGTATTCGTCGATGTCCCGGTCGGACAGGATGATGATGTTGGCACCGTCCTTATATGCGCGGTCCACTTCCAGGAAGACGCGGTCGATGGCCTTTTCCAGGCTGGTGTTCTTGTAGTAGTTGATGGAAACGGTCGCGACCTTGAAGCCCGGCACGTTCATGTATTTGATCTTGAGCAGGTCGGTGGAGGTCAGAATGGGGTTGTGGACCTTGAGCACCTTGCAGTTTTCGGGCTTGTCTTCCAGCAGGTTGCCATGGGCACCCACGTAGACGCTGGTGGAGGTGACGACTTTCTCGCGGATGGCGTCGATGGGCGGGTTGGTCACCTGTGCGAACCGCTGCTTGAAGTAGTTGAACAGCGGCGGGTGCTGGCCGCTCAGCACGGCCAGCGGGGTGTCGGTGCCCATTGCGCCGGAAGGCTCTGCGCCCAGCCGGGCCATGGGGAGGATGAGGTCCTTGACCTCTTCGTACTTGTAACCGAACACCTTTTGCAGGCGGGTCAGCTCCTCGCCGGTGTAGCTGGGCACCTTGATGTTGGGGATCTTCAGGCTCTTGAGCTGGACCAGATTGCGGTCGATCCACTCGCCGTAGGGCTCGCGGCTGGCGTAGTATTCCTTCAGCTTCTCGTCATCGACGACCTCGCCCTTGACGGTATCCACCAGCAGCATCTTGCCGGGGCGCAGGCGGTCTTTCTTCTCGATGTCGGCGGGGTCGCAGGGGAGGACGCCCACCTCAGAAGAAAGGATCATCCGGCCGTCCTTGGTGATGTAGTAACGGCTGGGGCGCAGGCCGTTGCGGTCCAGCACGGCGCCCACGACATCGCCATCCGAGAAGAGGATGGCAGCGGGGCCGTCCCACGGCTCCAGCATGGTGGCGTAATACTGGTAGAAATCGCGCTTTTTCTGGCTGATGTGCTTGTTGTTCTCCCACGGCTCCGGGATGGTGATCATCACGGCCAGGGGCAGGTCCATGCCGTTCATCACCATGAACTCCAGCGCGTTGTCCAGCATGGCGGAGTCGGAGCCGGAGGTGTTGATGATCGGCAGGATCTTGTTCATATCCTCCTGCATGATGGGGCTGGCGATGGACTCCTCACGGGCCAGCATCGCGTCGGTGTTGCCCTTGATGGTGTTGATCTCGCCGTTGTGCAGGATAAAGCGGTTCGGGTGGGCGCGCATCCAGCTGGGGTTCGTGTTGGTGGAGAAGCGGCTGTGCACCATGCCGATGGCGGATTCATAGTCCTCGTCCTGCAAATCGAGGTAGAACAGGCGCAAATCGTGGACCAGGAACATGCCTTTGTACACGATGGTGCGGCTGGACAGGCTGGGCACATAGGTGCCGTTGCTGGCCTGCTCGAACACGCGGCGGACGATGTAGAGCTTGCGGTCAAAGTCGATGCCCTTGCTCACCTTGGCGGGCTTTTTGATGAAGCACTGCCAGATGGCGGGCATACAGTCGCGGGCTTTCTGGCCCACGGCGTCGGGGTTCACGGGGACCTCGCGCCAGGCGAGGAACTCCAGCCCCTCCTTGCGGGTGACGAGCTCGAACAGCTTCATGGCCTGAGCACGCAGGTGCTCGTTCTGCGGGAAGAAGAACATGCCAACGCCATATTCGCGCTCGTTGCCGAGGCTGATGTTCATCTCTTCCGCGACTTTGGAGAAGAACTTGTGGCTGATCTGCAGCATGATGCCCACGCCGTCGCCGGTCTTGCCCTCAGCGTCCTTGCCGGCGCGGTGCTCCAGCCGCTCGACGATGGACAGTGCATCGCTGACGGTCTGGTGGCTCTTGCGGCCCTTGATGTCCACCACAGCGCCGATGCCGCAGGCGTCGTGCTCAAACTGGGGGTCATACAGGCCGAGGGGCGTGGAGTTTTCCGTATAATGTTCCATTGCCTTTCCCATCCTTGTCGTAAAATCAAAATCCTCACCACTGCGGCACATTCCGCAGCGTCTGACACGGAAAAACAAAAAAGACGCCCCAAAGGGGCAGACTCTGCCCCTTTGGAACGCCTTTGTTCCGGTACCTATAATTATACTGAACGCTGAAAATTTTTCAAGCGACAGTTGCACCAAACGTGAAAGCACAATCACAGCGCATCTTGTGCGGTTTGATGATGAGATGAAACGGATTCATCCTTCGCCCAAAATCGCTTTCAGGTCCTGCTCCGGTGTCGTGACTGACATCAGATTGTACTTTTCCTGCAAAACGCGCACCACACCCGGCGAGAGGAAGGCGGGCAGGGTAGGGCCGAGCCGGATGTTCCGGATGCCCAGCGCCAGCAGTGCGATGAGGATGCAGACGGCCTTCTGCTCGAACCAGCAGAGCACCAGCGAGAGCGGCAGGTCGTTGACGCCGCACTGGAACGCATCGGCCAGCGCCAGCGCGATCTGAATGGCGCTGTATGCGTCGTTGCACTGGCCCACATCGAGGATGCGGGGCAGGCCCGCCACGGTGCCGAGATCCAGGTCGTTCAGGCGGAATTTGCCGCAGGCCAGCGTCAGGATCACGGTGTCGGGCGGGGTGAGCTTGGCGAACTCGGTGTAGTAGCGGCGGGAAGGCCGGGTGCCGTCACAGCCGCCCACCAGGAAGAAATGGCGGATCTGCCCGCTTTTCACGGCCGCAACGATCTCATTGGCGTGGGAGAGCACAGCGCTCCGCGCAAAGCCGGTCACGACGCTGCGCCCGCCGTTGATGCCGGGCATGGCGGTGTCTTCCGGGTAGCCCCCCAGTTCCAGTGCTTTGGCAATGACGGGGGAGAAATCCCGCTCTGGCCCGATGTGCGGGACGCCGGGATAGGATACCACCGAGGTGGTGAACACCCGGTCGGCGTAGCTCTCCCGCAGGGGCATGATGCAGTTGGTGGTGAAGAGGATCGGGGCCGGGATGTCCTCAAACTCCCGCTGCTGGTTCTGCCAGGCTGTGCCGAAGTTGCCCTTCAGATGCGGGTACTTCTGCTTCAGCTCCGGGTAGCCGTGGGCGGGGAGCATTTCCGAGTGGGTGTAGACGTGGATGCCTTTGCCCGCCGTCTGCTCCAGTAGGCACTTCATGTCGTAGAGGTCGTGGCCGGAAATGACGATGAACGGCCCTTTCTCGATGACGAGTGGCACCTCCACCGGCTCCGGCTGGCCGAAGGCCCCGGTGTTAGCGGCGTCCAGCAGCTCCATGCAGCGGTAGCTGGCCTCGCCGGTCTTCTGCACCAGTGCCCAGAGGGTGTCGATGGAGCATTCGCTGCCAACGGCCTGCAATGCTTCGCAGAAGAAGCGGTCCAGCTCCGGGTCGATGTGGCCCAGCACCCGCGCATGGTAATTGTACGCTGCCATGCCGCGCAGGCTGAACAGGACGAACGATTTCAAACTGCGGATGTCCTCGTCCGGCTCGTGCCAGAGGTTTGCCATGTCGTAGTCGAACCCGATGCCGGGGCAGGCTGCATGGACGCTCTCGGTCAGCTGGTCCACGGTCTGCGGGTCAAAGTTCACGTTGGTGATGGTGGTGAACAGCCCTTCCATCAGCAGCAGTGCCTGTTCCGGGGCGGGGGCCCGCCCCTCGCCGATGAGCTGGCTGGCGTAGGAGATGAGTGCGCCGGTCAGGCGGTCCTGCGCCGCTGCCGTGTCCGCGCTTTTGCCGCAGACACCGGCCTTACCGGTACAGGCAGTGCAGTGCGCCGCCTGCTCGCATTGAAAACAAAACATCTGTTCGTCCATTTCAGAACCCTCTCTTCGCTTGATGTGGTCAGTATGGACGGGTTGGCGGGGCTTTATACAGGCCGCACGAGGGGAGTTTTCTCGGCGAGTATCCGAGGTGGGGCCCCGCTTGCGGGGCGGGCATGGAATGCCCGTTGACTCGCCGGGAAAGCTCCCGGAGATGCGGCCAGCGAATCCATATAAAAAGAGCCGCGCTCTTTCGAACACGGCTCATGAGATGCGGATGAGATCAGTAGGTGATGCCCTGTGCCATCATGGCGGTAGCGACCTTCAGGAAGCCGGCGCAGTTTGCACCGACCATCAGGTTGCCCTCGGAACCAGCGGCAACGGAAGCGTCATAGGATGCGTGGAAGATGCCCTCCATGATGCCCTTCAGCTTTGCATCGACCTCTTCGAAGGTCCAGCTCAGGCGCTCGGAGTTCTGGCTCATCTCCAGGCCGGAGGTGGCCACGCCGCCGGCGTTGGCAGCCTTTGCGGGTCCGTACAGAACACCGTTTGCCAGATAGACCTCGATGGCCTCCGGGGTGCTGGGCATGTTAGCGCCTTCGCAGACGACGGTGCAGCCGTTCTTGACCAGAGCCTCAGCGGACTCCTTGTTGATCTCGTTCTGGGTCGCGCAGGGCAGGGCGATGTCGCAGGGGACGGTCCAGACCTTGCTGCAATCGGCCACGTAGGTTGCACCCTCGTGGGTCTCGGCGTACTCCTTGATGCGGCCGCGGCGGACTTCCTTCAGATCCTTGACGTAAGCCAGGTCGATGCCGTTGGGGTCGTAGACGTAGCCGTTGGAGTCGGACATCGTGACGACCTTGCCGCCCAGCTGGGTGGCCTTCTGGCAGGCATAAATGGCGACATTGCCGGAACCGGAGATGACCACGGTCTTACCGGCAAAGCTGTCGTTGCGCATGCACTTCAGAGCCTCGGCGGTGAAGTAGCACAGGCCGTAGCCGGTCGCCTCAGTGCGGGCCAGAGAACCGCCGAAGGTCAGGCCCTTGCCGGTGATCATGCCGCCCTGGAAGCTGTTGGTCAGGCGCTTGTACTGGCCGAACAGGTAGCCGACCTCGCGGCCGCCGACGCCGATGTCACCGGCGGGGCAGTCCACGAACTGGCCGATGTGGCGGTACAGCTCGGTCATGAAGCTCTGGCAGAAGCGCATGACTTCCATGTCGCTCTTGCCCTTGGGGTTGAAGTCCGAGCCGCCCTTGCCGCCGCCCATGGGCAGGGTGGTCAGGCTGTTCTTGAAGGTCTGCTCAAAGCCCAGGAACTTCAGGATGCCCTGGTTGACAGAGGGATGGAAGCGCAGACCGCCCTTGTAGGGGCCGATGGCGCTGTTGAACTGCACACGGTAGCCGCGGTTGACCTGGACCTTGCCTTCGTCATCGACCCAGGGCACACGGAAGCTGATGATGCGTTCCGGCTCGACCAGACGCTCGATCAAACCGGCCTTCTCATATTCGGGGTGCTTCTCCACGACGGGCTGGATGCTCTCCAGCACCTCGCGGACAGCCTGCAGAAATTCGGGCTCATTGGCATTGCGCTGAGCCAGACCATCGTAAACACGCTTCAGGTATTCATTCGTCAACATAATCGAATACTCCTTTTCCCAGTATACTTTCACCGGTTCTGCCAAACAACTTGCAGAACGCTTTATCATTATAAAGCTTTCTGTGGCGATTTACAAGAGAAGCGGAGCAGAAAATCTTTCAAAAAAACAGAAGAAAAGATGAACCCGCTTCACAAAAACATCCGGCCGCTGCAAAAACGGCGCAGCAGCTTCTGTTTTGCGGCAGACCGGCACCCAAAAAGAATGCCTTTTGCGGGGGAAAAGGCCCGACGCAAAAGGCAGAGAAACCAACGTGTTTACTTCTTCAGCAGCTTCTCACAGGCATCGGCGGCACCTTCCAGGTACTCGCCGCCGTAGGTCTCGATCATGCCGGCATCGGAGAGGGCGGCCAGCTGCGGGTCGATGGGGCACTTGGCCAGAACGGGCAGGTGGTGCTTTGCAGCGACCTCGTCCACATGGCTGTTGCCGAACACACTGATGTGCTTGCCGCAGTCGGGGCAGACGATGTAGCTCATGTTCTCGACGATGCCGAGCATGGGCACCTTCATCATCTCGGCCATGTTGACGGCCTTGGCCACGATCATGCTGACCAGCTCCTGCGGGCTTGCCACGACGACGATGCCGTCCACCGGCAGGCTCTGGAAGACGGTCAGGGGCACATCACCGGTTCCCGGAGGCATGTCCACGAACAGGAAATCGACGTCCTTCCAGACCACATCGGTCCAGAACTGCTTCACCGCACCGGCGATGACAGGGCCGCGCCAGACGACGGGGTCCTCTTCGTTCTCCACCAGCAGGTTGATGCTCATCACGTCGATGCCCATCCGGCTCTGGATGGGCCAGCAGCCCTTCTCGTCGGCCATGGCACGGCCATGGATGCCGAACAGCTTGGGGATGGACGGGCCGGTGATGTCGGCGTCCAGGATGCCGCAGTGGTAGCCGCGGCGGGCCATGGCGCAGGCCAGCAGAGCGCTGGTCATGCTCTTGCCGACACCGCCCTTGCCGGATACGACGCCGATGACCTTTTTGACGCTGCTGTTGGGGTTGGGGGCATCATGCTGCGGGGCAGCCTCGCGGGAAGAACATGCTGCGCTGCAGGTAGAGCAGTCATGGGTGCATTCTTCGCTCATACTCTCATAAGGCCGGTCCGGGTGGGATGCGGCCTTTCCTCCTTCGTTGATGTTTGGGAAAAATCTCTTGACCGGTTCCTATCATATCATAAAGCCAGAAGAAAAACAACCCACACGACGGCTCATATTCTGCAAGGCGGTGCCCATATAATAAAAGGAAGAAAGAGAGGTGCGGCGATGCGTCCGAGCTACCTGAAAAACGCGGCTCTGCTCACGGGGGCGGATGTGGTGCTCCGGCTGGCCGGGATGGGGCTGCGCATCTGGCTGGCCAATGCGCTGGGCGGCGAGGGGATGGGCCTGTACCAGCTGGTGCTGGCGGTGTATTCGCTCTTCGTCACGCTGGCGACGTCCGGCGTCTCGGTGGCGGCCACCCGCCTGATGGCCGAGGAACTGAGCCGCAGCCGGGCCGAGGCCCGCGGGATGCTGCTCCGTCTGCTGGGGGCGGCGCTGCTGCTGGGCAGCGCTGCGTGGGCGGGGCAGTTCGGTCTGGCGGAGCTGGCCGCAGCGTGGTGGCTGGGTGATGTCCGCGCCGCCGGTGCGCTGCGGGCGGCGGCATTCGGCCTGCCCTGGATGGCGGTCTCAGCGGTGCTGCGCGGCTTTTTCATTGCCCGGCGGCAGGTCGGACCCAACGTGGTGAGCCAGCTCGTGGAGCAGACGGTCCGCATCTCGGCCATCTGGTTCGCGCTGGAGCGGGGCGGTGCGCTGGACGTGGGCGGCAAGTGCACGGCTGTTCTGGCGGCAACGGCCCTCAGCGAGACGGTCTCGGCCTGCCTGATGCTTCTGTTTTACCGGCGGGAGGCGGTATCCGCATTCGGTGCGGGCCCGGCCCGACGCCCCATGGACCCGGCAAAGCGCCTGTGGGAGATCCTCTGGCCCGTGGAGGGCGGGCGCTGCCTTGCCAGCGCGCTCCACACGGCGGAGAACATGCTGGTGCCCGCCTGCCTGACGGTCTATCTGCTGGATGCCGGGGGCCGCAGCGCCGCTGTGGCCCAGTATGGAAACCTGAAGGGAATGGCCCTGCCCCTGCTGACCTTTCCGTTCGGGCTGCTGGGGAGCCTGTCCGTTCTGCTGATGCCGGAGATCACGCAGGCGCATATCCGGGGTGAGACGGGGCGGCTTTCGGCGCTGCTGGACCGGATGCTCCGGCTCACGGGCTACTTCTCCGCACTGGCGGGGGCGGTGTTCTGGGTGTGGGGAGCGGCGGCTGCCCGGTTGTTCTACGGGCCGGACGGGGCCGAGGCGGGCTTCTATCTGACCGTGCTCGGCCCGGCGATGCCGCTGATGTATCTGGAAAGCATGGTGGACGGTGCCATGAAGGGGGTAGGGGAGCAGAAGGCCGTGTTCCGGTACAGCCTGTGGGATGCCGTGCTGCGCATCGCGGGGGTGATGGTGCTGCTGCCCCGGTTCGGGATGAAAGGGTTCCTGTTCGTCATCCTGCTGTCCAGCGTATATACCTGCCTGGCCAACACGGCCCGCCTGCTGCGGGTCAGCAGGATGCGTCCGGCGTTGATGCGCTGGCTGGGGGCACCGCTGCTGGCGGCGGGCGTGTCGGCCGGGGCGGGGATATTTCTCCGGGAAATGCTGTCCGGCTTGCAGGCCGGGGAGATGCCAGAGCAGCTGACGGCGCTGTGCATCGGCTGCTGCGGCATGGGGCTGGCGGGGCTGGCCGCCGCCTGGCCGCTGGGTCTGGGTGCCGAGGTGCGGGCCGCGCTCCACCCGGACCGGGCCCGGCAGAAGGCGAAAAAAGCGTGAAATCGACCCGGACGATGAAATCTTCTGGACACCGGGGCACGAAACGAGTATAATACAATGGATACCATGGCGCAGCAGGCTCTCTTCCCGCTGGCCTGGAAAATGAACCGGCGCAGAACGAGCGCCGAAGATAAAGAGGATTTTCCGTGAAGAATATCAAAAAAATCACGCCGCAGGTCGGGCTGCGCCGGATGTTTCTGGTGGTGCTGGACGCGGCGCTGATCCTGTTCAGCTTTTATTTTGCGCTGCTGCTCCGCGCAGACGGTGCGGTGGAAGCAGCCTGGTGGCCCCATAACCGGGCCCTGCTGTATGAGAACCTGCCCTGGATCACGGCGCTCTATCTGATCAGCTTTCTGGTGGGCGGGCTGTACTCCATCTTGTGGAAGTACGCGGGCGAGCGCGACCTCATCCGTCTGGCGGGCATGATCGCGGTGCCCACGGCAGTGGTCTACTTCGTGAACCATGGCCTCATCCACGGCGTGTTGTTCGACTCGGCCAACGCGATGGCGGCGGTGCTCATCTTCCTGCTGGTGGGCGGGAGCCGCCTTGCCTGGCGGCTGTTCCTGAACCACCCCATCGGCGAGCGGGTGCGCGGCGTTCCGTCCAAGGACCCGAACCGCCCGGTGCTGATCGTGGGCGCAGGCGAGGCCGGTGCGTGGGCGATCAATGTCTGCAAATCCAACGAGAGCTACGGCCACCCGGTCGCGGCTGTGGACGATGACCCGGCCAAGTTCGGCCAGACCATCCACGGTGTCCCGGTGCGGGGCACGCTGGAGCAGATCCCGCAGGTCTGCGAGAGATACAACATCCACAGCATCATCATCGCCATCCCGACGCTGCAGGGCAGCCGGCTGAACCATGTCATTGACCTCTGCGTCTCCACCCACTGTGCGGTCCAGATCCTGAGCGACCCGCAGTTGGTGGGCACCGGTGCGCCGCAGCAGAATGCGTTCCGCGAGCTGAACACCGCCGATTTCCTCTCCCGCGAGGAAGTCACGCTGGACATGGAGCAGATCTCCGGCTACCTGACCGGCAAGACTGTTCTCGTCACGGGCGGCGGCGGTTCCATCGGCAGCGAGCTCTGCCGTCAGGTGATGCGCTTTCAGCCCGGCAAACTGCTCATCTTTGATATCTACGAGAACTGCGCCTACGAGCTGCTGATGGAGCTGCAGCAGAAGTATGGCCGGGACATCCCGGTCACGGTGCTCATCGGCTCCATCCGCGACAAAAAGCGTCTGGACGAGGTATTCGAGACGTATCATCCCACGGTGGTCTTCCACGCGGCGGCGCATAAGCATGTGCCGCTGATGGAGGTCAGCCCGGCGGAGGCCGTCAAGAACAACGTGCTGGGCACGAAGAATCTGCTCACCAGTGCCAGCGAGCACGGCGTGGAGCGGTTCGTCCAGCTCTCCACGGACAAGGCCGTCAACCCCACCAGCGTCATGGGCTGCACCAAGCGCATCTGTGAGATGCTCATCCAGACCTTTGCGGGCAACACCGACATGAAGTGCGTGGCGGTCCGCTTCGGCAATGTGCTGGGCAGCCACGGCAGTGTCATCCCGCTGTTCGAGGCGCAGATCAAAAAGGGCGGCCCCGTCACCCTGACGGACCCCAACATCGAGCGCTATTTCATGACCATCCCGGAGGCAGCCCAGCTGGTGCTGCAGGCCGGTGCCCTGGCCGAGAGCGGCAGCATCTATGTTCTGGATATGGGCGAGCCGGTCAAGATCATCGACCTGGCCAAACAGCTCATCCGTTTCTACGGCTACGAGCCGGGCGTGAACATGGAGATCAAGGTCGTGGGCCTGCGCCCCGGCGAGAAGCTCTATGAGGAGCTGATGATGGACGAGGAGCAGGACAAGATGCGCCGCACCGAGCACAACAAGATTTTCGTTGCGCCGCCGAAGGACATCGACCTGGCCCGGTTCTACACGCAGCTGCAGGATCTGAGCGCGGCAGCGGCCCACAACGACGAGGGCGTCGTGAAGCAGCTGGCCGAGATGATCCCGACGTTCACGCCCACCCGCGGCAACCTCAAGATCTGATACCGCACCGACGTGTCGGTGACACTATAAAATGTGAGGGAAGTATATTATGGAAAAGAAACCGTTTCTGACCGAAGCGCAGGCCCAGGAGATCCTCCAGGACGTGCCCACCCCGTTCCATGTCTACGATGAAAAGGGCATCCGCGAGAATGCCCGCCGCATCAACAAGGCGTTCAGCTGGAACAAGGGCTTCCGCGAGTATTTCGCCGTCAAGGCGCTGCCCAACCCGGTCATCCTGCAGATTTTGAAGGAAGAGGGCTGCGGTGTGGACTGCTCCTCCCTGACCGAGCTGATGCTCAGCGAAGTCTGCGGCTTTGCCGGCAGCGACATCATGTTCTCCTCCAACCAGACCCCGGTCGAGGATATGAAGAAAGCCTACGAGCTGGGTGCCTACATCAACCTCGACGACGCCACCATGGTGGACTTCCTCGACCGTGTGGCCGGTGTGCCGGAGAACATCTTCTGCCGCTACAATCCGGGCGGGACGTTCCAGCTGGGCGAGAGCGAAGAAGGCTTCCAGGTCATGGACAAGCCCGGTGATGCCAAGTACGGCATGACCGAGGAGCAGATGATCGAGAGCTACAAGAAGCTGATGCAGAAGGGCGCAAAGAATTTCGGCATCCACGCCTTCCTGGCCTCCAACACCATCTCCGACGCCTACTATCCGGAGCTGGCCGGCATCCTGTTCCAGCTGGCGGTCCGCGTCCAGAAGACTACCGGTGCGCACATCGCCTACATCAACCTGTCCGGCGGCGTGGGCATCCCGTACCGCCCCGACCAGACCGAGAACGACATCATGGCCATCGGCGAGGGCGTCCGCAAGAAGTTTGAGGAGATCCTGGTCCCCGCCGGCATGGGCGATGTCGCCATCTTCACCGAGATGGGCCGCTTCACCACCGGCCCCTACGGCGCGCTGGTGGCCACGGCCATCCACGAAAAGCACATCTACAAGGAGTACATCGGTCTGGATGCCTGCGCGGCCAACCTGATGCGCCCGGCCATGTACGGCGCTTACCACCACATCACCGTGCTGGGCAAGGAACATGCGCCCTGCGACCACAAGTACGACGTGGTCGGCGGCCTGTGCGAGAACAACGACAAGTTCGCCATCGACCGGATGCTGCCCAAGATCGACATCGGCGACCTGGTCTATATCCACGACACCGGTGCCCACGGTTCGGCCATGGGCTACAACTACAACGGTAAGCTGTGGTGCGCTGAAGTGCTGCTCTGTGAGGACGGATCCCACCGTCTCATCCGCCGTGCTGAGACCCCGCGCGACTACTTTGCAACGCTGGACTTCCTGCCCTTCATGAAGCCGCTGTTCGAGGGCTACGACGACTAAACTGGAACGAGGTGCGCTATGTTTTTCGGATTTCAACTGACCTGCGGTCTGATGATGGTCTTTTACGGCTACACGGTCATGAAAAACCCTCGCGTCTGGGGCGAACAGGGCCGCCGGGCCGTCAAGGCGGAACATTTCGACGAATACTGCCGGCAGAACGGCCTGTTCTTCCTGAAGGCGGGCTGCATCATGTCGGTCATCGCTGCGCTGGACGCCCTGTTCACGTTGGATGCAGTGCTGTACGTGCTGCTGTATCTGTTCGGTCTGGCGTTCTCGTTCTATCCGCTGGTCAAATGGTGCCGCGAGAACGAGGGCTTCTCCTGGCCCTGGCCCCGCGTCGAAAGCGAGAAAAAGCGCATCCGGAAACTCCGCGCCGAGCAGGAGCAGCAGAAATCGGAGACGGAAGAAAAGTGAGCGCCGGGGATAAAACGTGAAATCCTCGTGAAACCGCTGTACGCGAAGCGCAAAAACTTCGCTGTGCGGCGGTTTCGTGTGTTCGGACAAAAGTTTCGTCTCTTGACAGATTTTTCCGCAGCCTCTATAATGGGTACAAATGGACCCCTCTCGAACGATCATTTGGAGGTAAAGAAAAATGATGACTTATCCCAACAGCTACGCACTCCTCAGCGAAGAGGAATTGGAATATACGACCGGCGGCGCACTCGACGCAGAAACGGTCGGCAACTGGATCTCGACGGCAATGAACGTGACCATGGGCGTACTTGCTATCGTGAACGTTGTGAATGCCATCAAGAAAGGCCAGATCAGCAGTGTGCTGGCGTCGGTTCTTGGCACCGGTGCAGGTCTGCTGGCCTATGTGAACATTGCGAACATCGGCTCTGTTGCAGCGCAGGTGCAGAAGCAGTATCCGGAGCAGTACCCCGAAGAAGAGGGCACCATCAACGGCAACCTCATGATCGACTCGGCCAAGATCTACTTCAGCTCGCTGGGCGGTGCACTGCTCGGCGTCGCCAACGTGGGCGCAGCAGCAGGCGCTCTGTATTTCTCCTTCGTCTGAGTGCATAAAAATCAGGGGGCCGCGCAGAAACAAATGCGCGGCCCCTTTTTTGCATGAACAAAACAAATAAAAAGAGCCCAAGTCCAAATGACCTGAGCTCTTTTTGTCTGCATGGAGCGGGCAATGGGAATCGAACCCACCTCCTCAGCTTGGAAGGCTGATATACTAGCCGATGTACGATGCCCGCGAATGCAAGAAATAGTATAGCATGGTTTGGCCGAAATGTCCAGCATAAATTTTAGTTTTGCGTCGTTTGGCGGGACAAATTGCTTTTTCTGTTTACTTTGCAGGCATTTTATTGTAAAATAGACAGAAGAAACAAGGCCGTCCTTCCCGGCGGCTCAAATATCATAGGTGGTGTATTGATTATGGCATTGAAATATCAGCGTATCCTTCTGAAGATCAGCGGCGAGGCTCTGGGCGGCGAAAAGGGCACCGGCTTTGATGAGCCGACCATGGACGCCATCTGCGGCGGCGTGAAAAAGGCGCACGATCTGGGCGTACAGATCGGCATCGTCGTGGGCGGCGGCAATTTCTGGCGCGGTCGTTCCAGCGGCAAGATGGAGCGCACCCTGGCCGATAAGATCGGGATGCTGGCCACGGTGATGAACGCGCTGGCCGTCTCCGACAAGCTGGAGCAGCTGGGCGTCCCGACCGAGGTGTTCACCTCCATCACCATGCCGCAGGTGGCACCGGCCTTTACCCGCAAGGACGCGCTGCGCGCTATGGAAGAGGGCAAGATCGCCGTCTTTGGCGGCGGCACGGGCAACCCGTTCTTCTCTACCGATACGGCCACCGCACTGCGCGCCGTGGAGGTGTCCGCCGATGTGATGTTCAAGGCGACCATGGTGGATGGCGTCTACGATAAGGACCCCCACAAGTACCCCGACGCAAAGAAGTACGACACCCTGACCTTTACCAAGGTGCTGGAAGGTCAGCTGGCCGTTATGGATGGCACCGCCGCCACCCTCTGCCGGGACAACAAGCTCCCCATCCTGGTGTTCGATCTGGCAGACCCGGACAACATTGCAAAGGCCGTGCAGGGCGAGAACGTCGGCACCCTGGTCTACGAGGGCTGAGCATAGCCCGCACCCCGCAGCAATAGAATGAGACAGGCGGCCCCGCTGCCTGTGCAGAATAAGTACAAACAGGAGACAACGACAATGAGCAGCAACACTAAGGCATTCGAAGAAAAGATGAAGAGCACCGTCGAGCACCTGAACCGTGAGCTGGCTTCGGTTCGCGCAGGCCGTGCAAACCCCGCCGTTCTGGACAAGGTGAGCGTGGATTACTACGGCGCTCCCACCCCCATCCAGCAGGTGGCGTCCGTGGCCGTCAGCGAGGCCCGCACCCTGACCATCACCCCGTGGGATCGCACCCTGCTGCGCGCCATCAGCAAGGCCATCCTGGCCAGCGATGTAGGCATCACCCCCATTGATGACGGCCAGACCATCCGCCTGAACTTCCCGGCCCCCACCGAGGAGCGCCGCAAGCAGCTGGCCAAGGAAGTCTCCAAGCTGGGCGAGGACGCCAAGGTCGCGACCCGCAACATCCGCCGCGAGGCCATGGATAAGGCCAAGGCCATGAAGAAGGCTGGCGAGCTGACCGAAGATACCCAGAAGACCATGGAAGAGGATGTCCAGAAGCTGACCGACAAGTATATCAAGATCATCGACGCAGCCGTTGAAGAAAAGCAGAAGGAGATCATGTCCGTCTGATCGCCGCGGCGAACGAGACCTTTCCAAGTGCCGTGTGCTGGTCGTAGTGCGCGGCACTTTTTGCCGACCGGCAGAGGCAAAAGATCTTTGCCGCAGAGAGGAGAAGTACAATGGAACATCCCAAAGAATTCGCCGAGGGCCTTTCCATCGGCATCATCATGGACGGCAATGGCCGCTGGGCCAAGCAGCGCGGCCTGCCCCGCACCGCAGGCCACAAAAAGGGCGCAGCCGTCTTCCAGGATATCGCCAACTACTGCGAGGAACTGGGCGTCTCATCGGTGTATTTTTACGCCTTCTCGACCGAGAACTGGAAGCGCCCCCTCGAAGAGGTCAGCGCCATCATGAAGCTGTTCGGCGAGTACCTGCTCAAGGGCTTCAACTACAAGGACCGCAACATCCGCATCAAGTTCCTCGGCGACCGCGCTGCGCTGGACCCCAAGCTCCAGAAGCTGATGAATGAGCTGGAAGGCGACTCTGCCTCCAAGACCGGCATGACCCTGAACATTGCCGTCAACTACGGCGGCCGCCCGGAGATCGTCCGCGCTGCGCAGCAGCTGGCGGTCAGAGTGGCGGCAGGGGAGCTCAAGCCCGAAGAGATCACCGAAGAGATGATGTCCGATGCCATGTACACCACCGGCCAGAAGGACCCGGATTTCATCCTGCGTCCGAGCGGAGAAAAGCGCCTGTCCAACTTTATGCTGTGGCAGGCGGCCTATTCGGAGCTGGTGGAGATGGACGTTCTGTGGCCGGACTTCACCCGCGATGACCTCGACGCCGCCATCACGGAGTTCAACAAGCGCTCCCGCCGGTTCGGCGGCATCTGAACCGTCCCCCGGCAAACACAACCAAGGAGAAACACTCTATGAAAACACGAATCATAACCGCAGTGGTGGGTATCCTCGTTCTGATCGGTGTGCTCTTTACCTTTGACACGATGATCTTCAACCTTGTGATCGCTGCCATCACCCTCATCGCCATCCACGAGATCTATATGGCCCTCGGCTTCGAAAAGAAGGACTGGCTGCTGTACGCCGTCAACGTGCCGTATACGCTGCTGATCATGCTGTCCAGCTATTCCGTCTGGCGGGCGCTGGTCATGCCGGCTTCGTTCCTGCTCGTGCTGTTCTACGCCATCTATCTCGTGGTGCGCAACGGCACCATCAGCTTTGCGAAGACCAGCGGCCTTGTGATGTTTTCGGGCATCGTGATGTTCTGCTTCTATTCGTTCATCCGGCTGAAGGAACTGCTGCCTGTGGCGGAATACGGCTATGATGCGATCTTTTTCATCCTGCTGATCCTCTGCTTTGCCTGGGGCGGCGACACCTGCGCCTACTTTGCAGGCCGCGCCTTCGGCAAGCACAAGCTCTGCCCCGTGGTCAGCCCCAAGAAGACGGTCGAGGGTGCCATCGGCGGTGTGCTGGGCACGATGGTCTGCGGCGTGGTCGTCACGGTGATCTACTCCATCGCAGCAGACCGACTGGAGGCCTTCACCCGCTCGAACATCGGCGTCTCGATGTATGTCGTCATTGCGCTGCTGGCCTGTGTGGCGGCGGTGCTGGGCATCTACGGCGACCTGTTCGCCAGCGTGGTCAAGCGCCAGTGCGGCATCAAGGACTACGGCACCATCTTCCCCGGCCACGGCGGCATCCTGGACCGCTTCGACAGCGTCATGTTCATCGCACCTTTCGTCACGATGGTCATCATCGCTGTGTTCTATCGCTGATTTGCTCAATTTAGGAGGAAACACGATGTCTAAAAAAATCACTCTGCTGGGTTCTACCGGCTCCATCGGCACCCAGAGTCTGGACGTTATCCGCGCACAGGGCTATGAGGTGTTCGGCCTGTCGGCCCACAGCCACGTGGAGAAGATCCTGGAACAGATCGAAGAGTTCCACCCCCGGTACGTCTGCATGACGGACCCCGGCGCAGCGGCCCGGTTGGACGCTGCACTGGCAGGCCGCGCCCAGGCGCCCCGGCTGCTGACCGGCCCGGAGGGCCTCAAGGAGCTGGCCGCGATGGACGGCCCCGATGTGGTGCTGAACAGCGTGGTCGGCATTGCAGGTCTGGGCGCCAGCCTGACCGCCATCGAGAGCGGCCATGACCTGGCACTGGCCAACAAGGAAAGCCTTGTCACCGGCGGCCATCTGGTCACGCAGGCGGTGGCAAAGCACGGCGTCAAGCTGCTGCCTGTGGACAGTGAGCACTCCGCCATCTTCCAGTGTTTGCAGGATAAGGAGAGCGCCAAGAGCCTGACCAAGATCCTGCTGACGGCTTCCGGCGGGCCCTTCTTCGGGATGAAGACCGAGGAGCTGCGCGGCAAGACCAAGGCCGATGCCCTGAAGCACCCCAACTGGAACATGGGGGCCAAGATCACCATCGACTCCGCCACCCTGATGAACAAGGGTTTGGAGCTGATCGAGGCCGTCTGGCTGTTCGGTCTGCCCCCGGAGAAGATCCAGATCGTGGTCCAGCGCCAGAGCGTCGTCCACTCCGCCGTCCAGTACAGCGACAACTCCATCATCGCGCAGCTGGGTGTGCCCGATATGCGCATCCCCATCCAGTACGCACTGACCTACCCGGCCCGTGTGCCGGGCGTGGTGCCGGAGCTGGATTTCACCACCCTCAAGCTGCTGACCTTCGATGTGGCCGACGAGGAGACCTTCCGCTGCCTTGCCGCCTGCAAAAAGGCCATCAAGAAGGGCGGCCTCGGCCCCTGCGCCGCCAACGGTGCCAACGAAGAAGCCGTCAAGCTCTTCCTCGAAGACAAGATCGGATTTTTGGACATCGGCCGTCTGGTGGAGGCTGTGGTGGACAGCGACCGCTTCGGCGGCGACTACACGCTGGCCGACGTGTATGAGTGCGACAGAATGGCCCGCGCCTTCGTGCGCAGCCACCTGTAAGCGCGAACGGCTTATAAAATCATTTTTGGAGAAGCTATGTCTTTTATCATTACCCTTTTGGCTGCGGTGTTCGTGTTCAGCGCAGTGATCGCCATCCACGAGTTCGGCCATTTTGCAGTCGCCAAGCTCTGCGGGGTGCAGGTCAACGAATTTTCCATCGGCATGGGGCCTGTTCTGCTCAAAAAGACACAGAATGGCACCCAGTACAGCCTGCGGGCGCTGCCGGTGGGTGGATTCGTGGCGCTGGAAGGGGAGGAGAGCCCAGAGAGCCAGCAGGCGGAGAAAGGGGAGCGTCCCGATGCGGAACCCCAGACGCCCCCTTCGTGTTCTGACGCAGACGGCTCCCCGGATGGAGGAGCCGGAAACGAGAAAGCACCGGCGCAGCCTGTCGGCAAGCCGCTGAATGAGGCGGCGGTCTGGCAGCGGGCCCTCATCATGGCAGCAGGTGCGTTCATGAACTTCCTGCTGGGATTCGTGGTCATGGTCGTCCTCATTGCGGCACAGAGCGAACCCATCACCAGCCGGGTCATCTACGCCATCGACGATGGTGCCCTCTGCGGCCAGACGGGTCTGGAAGCAGGGGATCAGGTGCTGGCCGTCAATGGCCGCCGGTGCTTTGTGGCGAACGACATGCTCTATGAGCTGATGCGCACCGAGGACTACTCCGCCCGCTTCACCGTCCTGCGCGGCGGCGAAAAGGTAGAGCTGCCCTGCGTCCGGTTCGACACCTGGCAGGATGACAGCGGCGAGACCCACATGAGCCTTGGCTTTACGGTCTACGGCATCCGGAAAACACCGGCCAACGTGGTAAAAGAAGCATGGAACAGTGTGCTCTATTATGGGCGCATCATCTTCACCTCCCTGATGGACCTGCTGCGGGGCCGGGAGAGCATCAACGACCTCTCCGGCCCGGTGGGCATCGTGACGGCCATCGGGCAGGCGGCCAGCTATGGCTGGCAGGACCTGCTGCAGCTGCTGGTGCTCATCACCGTGAACCTGGGCATCTTCAATCTGCTGCCCTTCCCGGCATTGGACGGCGGCAAGGTGGTGTTCCTGCTCATCGAGGGCGTTACAGGCCATGCAGTGCCGGAAAAGATCCAGAGCGGGCTGACGCTGGCGGCGTTCGCACTGCTCTTTGGCCTGATGCTCTTCGCAACATACAATGATATCCTCCGGCTCATCACCGGGGCGGTCTAAAGAAAGGAAAACGACAATGCGGCAGCTGAAACGAGAAGTAAAGATCGGCAATGTGACCATCGGCGGCAACAACCCCATCGCGGTGCAGACCATGCTGAACGTCCCGGTGGAGGACATCGAGGGCAATGTGGCGCAGGCGAAACGCTGCGAGGCGGCGGGCTGTCAGATCCTGCGCGTGACCTGCCCCAGCGCAGCAGACGCCAAGTGCATCGAGGCCGTCAAGAATGCAGTGAATATCCCCATCGTGGCGGATATCCACTTTGATTACAAGGCCGCACTGGCCTGCGCGGACGTGGGCGTGGATAAGATCCGCATCAACCCCGGCAACATCGGCGACGACGACCGTGTCAAGGCCGTGGTGCAGGCCTGCCAGCAGAAGAATATCCCCATCCGCATCGGCGTCAACGGCGGCAGTCTGGAAAAGCACATCCTGGCCCGGTATGGCGCACCCGTGCCCGAAGCCATGGTGGAAAGTGCGCTGTATCACGTCCGCCTGCTGGAAAAGTTTGATTTCAACAACATCGTCATCTCCATCAAGAACTCCAACGTCCCCCGCATGATGGAGGCTTACCGCCAGTTGAGTGCCGTCACCGATTACCCGCTCCATGTGGGCGTCACCGAGGCGGGCACCTACCAGATGGGCCTGCTGAAGTCCGGCATGGGCATCGGCGGGATGCTGCTGGAAGGCATCGGCGACACCATCCGCGTCTCGCTGGCTGCGGAGCCGGAAAAGGAAGTGGAAGCGGGCTATAACATTCTGCGCGCGGTCGGCTTCCCGGTGGCCGGCCCGGAGGTCATCACCTGCCCGACCTGCGGCCGCACCCAGTACCCCTGCACCGAGATCGCCAACGAGGTCGAAAAGCGGCTGCAAGGTTACAAGAAATCCATCAAAGTGGCCGTCATGGGCTGCGTGGTCAACGGCCCCGGCGAGGCCCGCGAAGCCGATATCGGCATTGCCGGCGGCAAGGGCGAGGCGGTCCTGTTCATCCACGGCCAGCCCATCAAGAAGCTGACCGGGGATAATATCCTCGACCAGTTCATGGATGAGATCTATAAGATCTGACGGAGAATCTGAACCATACGCTGCTGCGCTCTTTTGAGAAAGAACGCAGCAGTTTGTGCTGTCAACGCATCGACCAAAGGAGTACCATTGTGACACCACTCGTATCCCAGCTGTGGCCGCAGTTCATGGCGGACCCGGATTTCGCGTCCTGCTTCGGGCGCGTTGTCGTAGAGCATGCCCAGATGCTGCGGCAGGAGCGGCAGGTCATCTTCACCCTGCGCAGCTCCGCTCCGCTGGACAAGGGGCTGTGTGCGCGGCTGACGGCCTCGTTGCAGCCTGATTATGAGGGCTTCGAACTGCGCATCCACAACCTCTTCGGCTATCCCTCACTGAACGAAACGGCCCTGCGGGAGCTGATGGAGGAGATGAAGCGGGATGGTGTGCCCATCAACGGCTTTCTGGACCGGTGCACCATCCGCATCACCGGGCAGAACATCGCCATCGGTGTCTGCCACGGCACCAAATTCTTGCAGGAGATGGAGTTTGAGCGCCTGCTGGCCGAGCGGGTGGCGGCGCACACCGGCGTCAAGCCCAAAGTCACCCTGACCAGTGCGGTGGGCGAAGCCGAACTGCGCCAGATGGAGGAAAAACTGGAGCGCAAGATCGCGCCGCCGGTGGTCAAGTTCGAGAAAAAGAACACCGCTCCGTCCATCAAGGTGGACGGCCTCGACCTCACCGACAAACCCGTCACCATCTTCCACGGAAAGATGTTTGCCCCCAAGAACCTCACGCCCCTCAAGGAGCTGGGCGGCGAGGGCGGCAAGTGCATCATCTGGGGCGACGTCTTTTTCACGGAGGTCAAGGGCAATTACCGCAAGATCTACACCGTTTCCATCACCGACTACACCGGTTCCATCAACCTGAAGATCCGCGCGCAGGAAGGGGAGGACTGCTCGAAGTGGGAATCCATTGCAAAGGGCACCACCATCATCGTGCGCGGCGACTGCTCGTATGACAAATATGAACATGACTACATCGTATATCCCTACGATGTGCTGTTCGTTGAACGGAAAAAGCGGGAGGACCACGCCCCGGTCAAGCGGGTGGAGCTGCATCTGCATACCAAGCTGTCCAGCATGGATGCGTTCTGCGACCCCGGCGGCATCGTCCGGCTGGCCCATCGGATGGGGCACCCGGCGATCGCCATCACCGACCACGGCGTCTGTCAGGGCTATCCGGAAGCCATGCTGGCTGCGGACGACATCCACAAAAGCGACCCGAACTTCAAGCTCATCTACGGCTGCGAGGCCTATTTCGTGGACGACATGATCCCCTGCGTCTACGGTGTGCAGGATGCGCCCCTGACGGGGGAGTTCTGCGTGTTCGACACCGAGACCACCGGATTGGACCCCAACGTGGAGTACCTGACGGAGATCGGCGGCGTCATCGTGAAAAACGGCGAAGTCGTGGAGGAATTTGACACCTTCGTCAAACCCGGCAAGCCCATCACACCCAAGATCACCGAGTTGACCGGCATCACCAACGAGATGGTCGCCGATGCCCCCAGTGAGGCCGAGGCATTGCAGGCGTTCCTGGATTTTGCAGGCGGACGCATTCTGGTGGCCCACAACGCCCACTCGTTCGATATCCGCTTCCTCCGCATCGCGGCCAAACGGAGCGGCATCTCGTTTGAACCGACCTATATCGACACCCTGACCATGGCGCAGGCCATGTATCCCGGCCTGCACAACTACAAGCAGGGCACCATCAACAAGCATCTGGAACTGCCTGCCTACGAGGCCCACCGCGCCTGCGAGGACGCCGGGGCGCTGGGCCGCATTTTCTGCGTGATGCTGAAGGATCTGGAAGAAAAGCAGGTCACAGCCGTCAGCGACATCAACACCGGCCTGGGCGGCAACCGTGAGGTGCTGAAGAAGAAATACTACCACCTCATCATTCTGGTCAAGAACCAGATGGGCCTGAAAAATCTGTACAAGATCGTCAGCGAGGCTCATGTCAACTACTTCTTCAAAAAGCCCCGTGTGCCCCGCAGCCTGCTGAACAAGTACCGCGACGGCCTCATCCTGACCTCCGCCTGTGAAGCAGGCGAGCTTTACCGCGCCATCGTGGAGGGACGCTCCTACGAGGAATTGAAGAAGATCGCGGCCTATTACGATGTGCTGGAGATCCAGCCGCTGGGCAACAACGCCTATATGGTCCGCGAGGGCAAGGTGGACAGCGAGGAGGTCATCAAGGATTTCAACCGCACGGTCATCCAGCTGGGCGAAGACCTGCACAAGCCGGTCATCGCCACCGGTGACGTCCATTTCACCGAACCGGAAGACGCCATCTACCGCTCTGTCCTTCAAGCAGGCAACGGTTTCAAGGATGCCGACAACCAGCCGCCGCTGTTCTACCGCACCACCGAGGACATGCTGAAACAGTTCAGTTATCTGCCCAAAGAAAAGGCGTATGAGATCGTTGTGACCAACCCGCGCAAGATCGCGGCTTCCATCGACGGCAATGTCCGTGCCATCCCGCGCGGTACCTACCCGCCCAGCATTGAGGGTGCAGAGCAGCAACTGCGCGATGCAACGTGGGAACACGCCAAGCGGGATTACGGCGACCCGCTGCCGGAGATCGTCGAGAAGCGGCTGCAAAAGGAGCTGGACTCCATCTGCGGCCACGGCTACGCGGTCCTGTACGTCATCGCGGTCAAGCTGGTGGCCTACTCCAATGCGGGCGGCTATCAGGTGGGCAGCCGTGGTTCGGTCGGCTCGTCGGCTGTGGCCCACTTCTCCGGCATCTCGGAGGTCAACAGCCTGCCGCCCCACTACCGCTGCCCCAAGTGCAGACACAGCGAGTTCATCACCGACGGCAGCGTGGACGACGGCTTCGACCTGCCGGATAAAAACTGCCCCCACTGCGGCACCCGGATGCTCGTGGACGGCCACGACATCCCGTTCGAGACCTTCCTGGGCTTTTACGGCGACAAGGAGCCGGATATCGACCTGAACTTCTCCGGCGAGTACCAGTCCAACGTCCACCGCTACACCGAAGAGCTGTTCGGCAAGGCCAACGTCTTCAAGGCCGGCACCGTGTCCGGCATCCAGGACAAAACGGCGTATGGCTACGTCAAAAAATATCTGGAAGAGCGGGGGAGAACGGTCAATCACGCCGAGGAGAACCGCCTGACGCTGGGCTGCACCGGCGTCAAGCGCACCACCGGCCAGCACCCCGGCGGCATGGTCGTCGTGCCCGACACCTACGAGATCTACGACTTCTGCCCCATCCAGCACCCGGCCGATGACGTGGCGGGCGGCCTGCTGACCACCCACTTCGAGTTCAAATACCTCCACGATACTCTGCTCAAGCTGGACGAACTGGGCCACGATATGCCCACTTTTTACAAGTATTTTGAGGAGTACACGGGCATCCCGATCGACTCCATCCCCATGAACGACCCCAAGGTGTACAGTCTGCTGACCAGCCCGGAAGCGCTGGGCGTGACGCCGGAGCAGATCGACAGCCAGACCGGCACCTTCGGCATCCCGGAAATGGGCACGAACTTTGTGCGCGGAATGCTGGTGGAGGCCCGGCCCAAGAACTTCTCCGAGCTAATCCAGATCTCCGGCCTGTCCCATGGCACGGACGTCTGGACCAACAACGCCGATGAGCTGATCCGCAGCGGCACCTGCACCATCGCCGAGGTCATCGGCTGCCGTGACAGCATCATGCTCTATCTGCTCCGCAAGGGGCTGGAACCGAAGATGGCATTTGATATCATGGAGGCTGTCCGTAAAGGCAAGGTGGCCAAGGGCGGCTTCAAGCCCGGCTGGGAAGAAGCCATGCGGGAACACGAAGTCCCGGACTGGTACATCGAGTCCTGCCGGAAGATCAAGTATATGTTCCCGAAAGCCCATGCGGTGGCCTACCTGATGTCGGCCATCCGGCTGATGTGGTTCAAGATCTATCGGCCCCAGGCGTTTTATGCGGTCTACTTCACGGTGCGCGGAGACGACATCGACTACGAAGCCGCTGTGGGCGGTGCCGCAGTGGCCCGCGCCCACATGAACGAGGTCAAGCGCCGCCTGAAGGAAGAGAAAAACGCCAAGGACGAAGACGTCCTCGTTTCGCTGCAGCTCGTCAACGAGATGCTGGTGCGCGGCTATGAGTTCCTGCCCATCGAACTGGGCAAGAGCCGCGGTTCCAGCTACATCGTGGAGGACGGCAAAGTCCGTCTGCCGTTCTCGTCGCTGAAGGGTCTGGGCGGTGCCGCCGCCGACGCACTGGAAAAAGCGACCATCCAGGGGCAGGAGTATCTGTCCATCGAGGAATTGCAGCAGGCGTCCGGCGTCAGCAACGCCATTCTGGACCGCCTGCGCCAGGTGGGTGCCCTCGGCGACCTGCCGGAGAGCAGCCAGGTGAGTTTCTTCTAAACTAATAAAAAACATCTGTAGTCTACTTCGTTGAAGAGAAGCACTTGAAGCGCACCACGTCAAGTAGACAGAAAAATATTAAGAGCGACGTCAGTATGCGGTTGACGTCGCTCTTTGTGCGCCTTTCGGCGCGGCTGGTATTGTGGCCCCTATGGGGCCGTTCTGCATACCCCGCGTTTCCACGCGGGGTTATAATTATTCCGGTTTGACCTGCAGCTCCTGCTCGCAGTAGATGCAGCGATACTTGCCGTTGGAGCTCAGCTCAAAGATCTGGTCGCACTCTTCCTCAATGGAGGAGATGCAGCGCGGGTTCTTGCACCGCACGATGTTGACCAGACGCTTGGGAGGCTGGGGCTTCTCCTTCTTGACCGCCTTGCCATCCTGGATGATGGTCACGCTGATGTTGGGGTCCAGGTAAGCCAGGACGTCCAGGTTCAGCCAGGAAGCATCGCCCTCCACCTTGATGATATCTTTGCGGCCGCATTCGGCCTTGTGGGAGCGGGCGTTCTGGATCAGAGCCACATTGGCGGTGCGGTTGCCCTTGATGCCCAGCAGATCCATCAGGCCCATGGCGGTGCCTGCCTTGATGTGGTCGATCACGATGCCATTCTGGATCTCATCAATGTTCAGCATTTCAATGTTCCTCCTTGGTTTTGGGGTCGGCCAGACCCAGCAGCGTCATGATGAGCGCCATGCGGACGTAGACGCCATTCTGCACCTGCTCAAAGTAAGCGGCGCGGGGGTCGTCGTCCACGTCCAGCGCGATCTCATTCACACGGGGCAGGGGATGCAGCACGGCCATGTGTTCCTTGGCCAGCGCCATCTTGTCGCTGGTCAGGATGTAGCTGTTTTTCAGGCGGACGTAGTCTTCCTCGTTGAAGAAGCGCTCCTTCTGCACACGGGTCATATAGAGGATGTCAAGCTCCGGCATGGAGTCCTCCAGGCTGCGGGTCTCGCGGTAGGCGATGCCGTTGGCTTCCAGCACATCCTTGATGATGTAGTCGGGCACACGCAGCTCTTCCGGGCTGATGAGCACGAAGCGGATGTTTTTGCAGCGGGCCATGGTCTTGATGAGGGAGTGGACGGTGCGGCCGAACTTCAGATCGCCGCACAGGCCAATGGTCAGATCGTCCAGACGGCCCATCCGGGTGCGGATGGTCATCAGGTCGGTCATGGTCTGGGTGGGATGCTGGTGGCCGCCGTCGCCCGCGTTGATGACCGGGATGCGGGAGTAGCGGCTGGCGCGCAGGGGCGCACCTTCTTTCGGGTGGCGCATGGCCACGATGTCGGCGTAGCAGGAGACCACACGGATGGTGTCGGCAACGCTTTCGCCCTTGGAGGCACTGGAAACGTTCTCACTCGGAAAACCCAGCACATGGCCGCCCAGGTTCAGCATGGCCGCCTCAAAGGAGAGGCGGGTGCGGGTGGACGGCTCGTAGAACAGGGTGGCGAGCTTTTTGTGGGCCGCGACGTCCTGGTAAGCAGCCGGGTCGTTGCGGATGCGGTCAGCCAGGTCCAGCAGGGAAGTGATCTCTTCCGGGCTGAGATCCAAGGGGTCGATCAGATGGCGCATGGATTTTTACCTCCGTCAAAGTAATTTTCGCAGAATGGAAAAATCGAAGAAGTTGGTGTAATAACTCAGCGAGCGCATGACCGGATGACACAGCCGGTTGAAACAGATCTCGTCGAGCAGCAGCATGGCCTCGCCCGGTGCCAGCCGCATGGCAGCGCGGATGGACTCGTCGCCGCAGCTGGCCTTCAGGTGCGCTACGTTGGACGAGATCTGCTGGCTGCACTCCTGCTCCAGGATATCGAACACGCCGCCGCTCAGGTCGATGCGGGTGTAGTCTCGGTTGCCAAACAGGGCGCGGGGCAGATAATCAATGGAGTAGATGACCGGGGTGGTGTCGGCGAGGATGCGCTTTTTGATGCAGATCACCTCATCCCCCGGTTCAATGGCCAGGTCGCGGGCCAGCTCGGCCCCGGCGCGGATGGGATAGATCTGGATGCCATCGGCGTGGGGGTAGCTGCCAAAGCTGCGGATCAGCGGGTAGTATTCCAGCTTCTGGTCCAACCGGCTGCGCAAGTTGAGCACCGTGCGGTTGACCACGGTGCCGATGCCGCGCACCCGCTCGATGTAACCGGCACGCTCCATCTCGCTCAGAGCATCGCGGATGACCGTGCGGCTGACGCTGAGCTGTGCAGCCAGATCGACCTCTGCGGGCAGACGGTCTGCGTCGGCGTAGCGCCCGGTGCGCAGTTCCTCCAGCAGGGCCGACACAATGCGGTCGCTGATGACGGCCCCGCCCAGGCGGATAGACGAAGAGCTGGAATCTTTCATAGGTTGTATCCTCCGGTTCACGGGCGGGAAGCTCCCGCCTGGACTTTCCGAAAAACTGCCCGGCAACCCCAAAGTTTTACTGGACAAATTTTCTTGTATTCATTATAACATAAGATGAGATGATTTCAAACGGCAATTCTACTGGAATCCGGAAGAAAGTATGATTTTATTTTGGAGGGTCTTGGAAATGGAACTTCTGCTGAACAAAGTGTGCGGTCAGCCCGCCGCACTTCCCGTTGCGGTGCGTCGGTGCGGCCCGGCGGACGCCGCCGCGTTTTACGCGCTGCAAAATGAGGTGCGGGCCGCCATGCCGCACCCGGAGCAGTTTGTGCCCGACACACAGGAAAACATCACAGCCTATCTTGCACACGATCTGTGCCTGGGCGTGTTCGATGGAGAGCGGCTGGGGGCCTATTTCATCCTGCGGTACTGTGGGCAGAGCGAACACAACTATGCGGCCTTTTTGGGCATCCCGCAGGCCGAGTGGGACCACTGGGCCAATGCCGACAGCGCCGTCGTCCACCCGGACTGGCGGGGCAACGGCTTGCAGCGGAAGCTGCTGGAAGCCGCCCTGCCGCTTCTGCGGCCCGGCATCGTGGGCATCGGGGCGACCGTCAGCCCGGAAAATCAGTACAGCTTAAACAACGCTCTCGCCTGCGGCTTCACCATTGCGGCCCGCCGGGAGATGTACGGCGGCTATGACCGGTATCTGCTCGAAAAAAGGATATGAAAAAGCAGGGCTGCGGCGAACGCTTTCCAGAATGAAAGCTGCCGCAGCCCTGTTCTTTTTTGAGTTTAAGCCGCGATCTTTACCGGTTGCCCTGCGTTGTTCATTTTGTGCCGCACCACCAGCAGGCAGGCGAGGTGGACGGAAGCAGTCAGAAGCCAGCTGATGGGGTAGCTGATGTACAGCGTGGTCGTGGAGCGAAACAGCTGGAAGATGGTGGCGATCCACACCAGACGGAGCAGGCAGCTGCCCACCAGACTGACGATCATGGGCAGGACGGAGTAGCCCCGGCCACGCAGGCAGCTGGCCAGCGTGTCCATGATGCCGCAGAGGAAGTAGCTGGTGCAGATGACCTTCATCCGGGCCAGACCGGCGGCGACGACCGTTTCATCGGTGGAATAGAAGTGGAGCAGTCCCTCACCGGTAAGGTAGGCACCACCGCCCAGCACGATGCCGACCACTACGGCGCAGAGCAGACAGTTCCGCATGACGCGGTCGAGGTTGTCATACCGGCGGGCGCCCACGTTCTGACTGGTGAAGGTGACTGCGGCCTGAGCAAAGGCGTTCATGCCAGTGTAGATGAAGCCCTCGATGTTGGCAGCGGCCGAGTTGCCCGCCACGATCGTGGAGCCGAAGGAATTGACCGCCGACTGGATGACGACATTGGAGAGGCTGAACACCGTGCTCTGCAGACCGGCGGGCAGACCGATCTTCAGGATCTGCACCAGCGCCCCCTTGTGGAAGCCCAGATGCCGCAGGTCGAGGTGAAGGGGGCCTTCTTCTTTCATGAGCAGGACGGTGACCATGAGGGCAGAGACCGTCTGGCTGATGATGGTGGCCAGCGCCACGCCCGCCACGCTCATCTGGAACAGGATGACGAAAACGAGGTTCAGCACCACATTGATGACGCCGGACACGGCCAGACAGTACAGCGGGCGGCGGGTGTCGCCCACAGCGCGCAGCAGCGAGGCGTTGAAGTTGTACAGCATGGTCATCGGCATCCCGATGAAGTAGATCTTCAGATACAGCGTCGAAAGGTCAATGACGTCTTCCGGGCAGGACATCAGTTCCAGCAGGCCGCGTGCCGCGAAAAAGCCGACAAAGGCCAGCAGAACACCGCTGACGAGCCCCAGCGTGACAGAAGTCTGGACGGTGTTCTGCACCCCGCGCTCGTCTTTGGCACCAAAGCAGCGGGCTGCGACGACGTTCGCGCCCAGCGAAAGCCCTACGAACAGGTTGACCAGCAGGTTGATGAGCGCACCGTTCGAGCCGACAGCGGCCAGCGCGGTGCTGCCCGCGAACCGTCCGACGACCACCACGTCTGCAGCATTGAACAGGAGCTGCAAAATGCTGGATGCTGCCAGCGGCAGGGAAAACAGGATGATCTTTTTCAGCAGCGGGCCGCTGGTCAAATCGCCCGTCCGGGTCAGTTGTGCCATGAATCGCTTCCTCCTTGCATCAGGCTGGGATCAAAAATTCGTTGTTTGTCATCAGAAAGCGCCGCCTTCCGGAGAGGGCGGCGCAATTTCTTATTATAGTCCCTGAAAACGTAAATTACAAGCAAAAATTGGATAAAATCGAGCCGAAAGGCCGCGTTTCCGGTGCGGACGGCTCAGCTCCGGATGAGCCGCCAGTGCTCCGGCGCGTCATAGTCGGTGGTGAAGCCGTCGTCGGTGTACATCCGGTAGGCGGCAGAGCCTCCGTCCGGGAGATAACTCCACAGGGTCAGCTGCGTGTCGTCCAGCTGGGCGGTGTTGTCGGCCGGTGCTGCCACCGGCACGATGCAGCCGGGCCGGAGGAAGAGCAGCACCTCATCCAGCGCACAGCGCAGGTAGTGGTGCCCGGCGGGGAGGACTTCCTCGTCGTAGTCGTCCACGCTGCGCAGGCGGAGCATCTTCATGGGCTCCGGCAGATAGACCATCCGGCCATGGGTGTTTTGGGTGTAGATGGGCGCGGCCATCAGCCCTTCGCCGAGCAGGAGCTGGTCCTGCACCTCGCGGGCGTCGGGGTCGGAGGGGTAATCAAAGGCCAGCGGGCGGAAGTAGGAGCCATTTTCAAGCGCGGCCTTCATGAATTCGCTGTACAGGTAGGGCAGCAGGGCGTAGCGCAGGTGCAGCATCCGGCGGATGGCGGGCAGCATCTCCGGGAAGCAGTAGTATTCCTGCATCCGAGTCCCGATGGCGGAGTGGTTGCGCATCAGCGGCGTCAGGAGGCCGAATTCCAGCCAGCGCAGGGCAAGGTCCGGCGTGGTGTCAGAGCTGAAGCCGCACAGGTCTGCACCAGCATACAAAAAGCCGCACATCTGCACACTGGGCATCATCTGGATGTTGGCCAGCAGCTGCCCCCAGGAGGCGTTGTTGTCGCCCAGCCAGATGCCGCCGTACCGGTGCGAACCGATCACGCTGGAACGGCTGTACAGCAGCATCCGCTTTTCCGGGTGCTGTTTTGCGAAGGCTTCGCCCGCTGCGCGGGTCATGCTGCCGCCGTAGAGGTTGTGCACCCTGTCGTGACGGATCTTCTGGCCGTTCACTTCGTGGTAGAAGCTGGCATAGTCTTCGGGGCTGTTCATCAGGCCCATCGCGCCGCCCACGACCTGGCTGAAAAATTCCTCCTGCTCGATGTTGTCCTTTTCGCGCAGAGCGGCCATGGAGTCCAGAAAGGCCCGGAGCCGGTCCGGCGAGTAGAAGAGGGACGGTTCGTTCATGTCGTTCCAGAAACCCTCGATGCCGAGGTCGGTCAGAACCTTGTACCGCCCGCCGAACCATTCCCGCACCTCTGGCCGCAGGAAATCGGCAAAGTAGGCCTTGCCGGGCCAGACCGCCGCCGCGAAGGGGGTGCCGTCGGCCTTTTTGCAGAAGTAGCCTTTTTCCAGCCCCTCTTTGCAGGTCGCGTCGGCATCGTCGATGCGGACCCCCGCGTCGATGATGGGCACCAGCCGGATGCCCTCGGCCTTCAGCTCATCGGAGAGCTTTTTTAGGTCGGGGAAACGCTCCCGGTTGACGGTGAAATCGGCGTAGCCCTGCATGTAGTCGATGTCCATGCAGATCATATCCAGCGGCAGGCCGTTTGCCTTGTATTGGCGGGCGACCTCCCGCACATCTTCTTCGGTCTTGTAGCCCCAGCGGCTCTGCGCCAGACCGAACGCCCACTTCGGCGGGATGTAGCTGCGCCCGATGAGGGCACGGAACTCTTTGCAGAGCGCGTTCTCGTCCCCGCCGGAGAGGACGTACAGCTCGTAGTCCGGCTCCTCGGTGTGGAAGCACAGCGTGTCGTGCCGTGTGTAGCCGATGTCATAATGGACTTTTCCGGGGAAATCCACAAAGAGACCGAAGCAGTCCTCCCCGTTCCGGATGAGCAGAAAATTGTGCGCACCATAGTACGAAAGCTTGTCCTCGGTGTGGTGCGATTCATCGGTGTTGTTGGCGATGTAATGCCAGCCGCGCTTGTTCAGCCCGCGGGGCATCTCGCCCAGGCCATAGACGACGCAGTCTTCCCGCATCCGATACGTCCAGCCTTCGGCGGCCGGGGTCAGAAAGGGGACACTGCCTCCGCAGAGGGGGAGCACCTGCTCGACGCTCCCGGTGGGGATGGGATGTCCGAAAGAAAATCTCTGGATCATGATGGGACCCTCCTTTAGGATAAAAAACTCACAACGTCATTCCAGTGGTATGATACGGCAGAACGCCGCCCGAAACAAGGGGCAAAACCGGCTGAAAAATGCAACAAAACCGGCGTTTGCCCGGCGGCGGGCTGCCCATACTCCGGATGCGGGTGTTCCGGAAAACCTTGCGCGATGAATTGAAAAATGTCGGAGAGCTTGGTATACTAGAACCGTTCCATCCACACCAACGAATAAGGGAGAGAAAGTTCTATGTATCGTAACGGCATCAAGCGGCTGCTGGCGGTCATCCTGTCGCTTTGCGGCATGATCGTGTTATCGCCGCTGCTGCTCATCCTCTGCATCGCCATCAAGGTGGATTCGCCGGGCCCCATCCTGTTCAAACAGAAGCGGGTGGGCATCCACAAACGGCATTTCAACATCCTCAAATTCCGCACCATGCGCATGGATACCCCGCATGATATGCCCACCCACATGCTCAAGGACCCGGACCAGTATATCACGCGGGTGGGGCATTTCCTGCGCAAAACGAGCCTCGATGAGCTGCCCCAGCTGTGGAACATCTTCGTGGGCGACATGGCGGTCATCGGCCCGCGCCCGGCGCTGTGGAACCAGTATGACCTGCTGGCCGAGCGCGACAAATACGGAGCCAACGATGTCCGCCCCGGCCTGACCGGCTGGGCGCAGATCCACGGCCGCGATGAGCTGGAGATCGACGAGAAGGCCAAGCTCGACGGCTACTATGTGGAGCATCTGAGCTTCGGCATGGACTTGAAGTGCTTCTTTGGAACCATCGTCGCCGTGCTGGACCACGACGGCGTCGTCGAGGGCGGCACCGGCACCCTGCACGAAAAGAAAAAAGGGTAAGGGACAGCGCAAAGCGTGAACGAAGAGGCCGCAGCGGGGAGAAGTTGCGGACGAAGATGGGGGTTTTGGGTTGATTTCTCCCACAAAAAGGCTATAATAAAAAAGTACACAAGAATACGAAGGAGGATTTCCATGAACCGCACCTACATCAACGAGGTACAAAAGGAAATTGGCAATACGATCAAAGTCCAGGGCTTTATCGAGAACCTGCGCAACAGCAAGGCCATGGCCTTTATCGTGCTGAAAGATATTACCGGCAAGCTCCAGATCACCGTCGAGAAGGCCGATCACCCTGAACTGGTGGACACCATCGACCAGCTGACCCCGGATTCTGTCATCACCGTCACCGGCAAGGTGGTGGAGAACGATTACGTCAAGATGGGCGGCATCGAGATGATCCCCACCGCCATCGAGATCGAGAGCATTTCGGACGCACTGCCCATCGTCCGCAAGGAGATCGCTGCGACCAAGAAGAAGAAGGCCGTCGAGCGCTCCAGCATCGACCAGCGCATTGATTACCGCTGGGTCGATCTGCGCACCGATGAGAACCAGCTGATGTTCAAGGCCCAGAGCTGCATGGTCAACGCCATGCGCAAGTTCCTGCTGGACCAGAACTTCATCGAGATCCACACCCCCAAGCTGATCGCTGCGGCCAGCGAGAGCGGCTCCGAGGTGTTCAAGGTCGATTACTTTGACCGCAACGCCTACCTGGCACAGAGCCCCCAGTTCTACAAGCAGATGGCCATGGCGGCCGGCTTCGAGCGCATCTTTGAGACCGGCCCCGTCTTCCGTGCTGAGAAGAGCTACACCAACAAGCACGCCACCGAGTTCTCCGGCTTCGATCTGGAGTTCAGCTACATCACCTCCTTCCGCGATGTCATGAAGATGGAGGAAGAACTGCTGAAGGCCGGCCTTGCCGCCGTCAAGGAAGCATACGGCGAGCAGATCCAGGCAGCCTTCGGTCAGGAGGTCATCGTCCCGGAGACGCCGTTCCCCGTGGTCAAGCTGGCCGACCTGTACAAGGGTCTGGAAGAGGAGTTCGGCTACACCGTCGATGACTCTGAAAAGGGCGACCTGACCACCGAGGCCGAGCGCCTGAGCTATGAGTGGGTCAAGAAGCACTATGGCCACGAGTTCCTGTTCATCACCGATTACTCCGCCGAGAAGCGCGCGTTCTACCACATGCGCGACGAGAACGGTGTGCCCCAGGGCTACGACCTGATCTGGCGCGGTGTTGAGATCACCACCGGCGCACAGCGTGAGCACCGCTATGAGGTGCTGAAGAAGCAGGCCGAGGAAAAGGGTCTGGCCGAGGACGTCAAGTTCTATCTGGAGTTCTTCCAGTATGGCTGCCCGCCGCACGGCGGCTTCGGTCTGGGCATCGACCGCCTGACCATGCTGCTCTGCGGTCTGCCCATCAAGGAAGCCGAGTTCCTGTTCCGCGGCCCCAACCGTCTGACTCCGTGATGATGGGGCGTTATCATGAACGCCGCAGAACATTATACCACCCGCTACCTCGAACCGAAGGATCTGGACCAGTACAACGCGCTGCTGCGGTATACTTTTCAGGTCACGGAAGAGGAACTGACCGCCACCGGCTGGAAGGACGATGAGATCAAGCAGTCCAAGTTCCCAGTGCTGGAGCGCGCCGATGTGCTGGGCTGCTTCGATGGCGAAGACCTCATCTCGCAGTTCGCGGTCTACCCGCTGAAGATGAACATCTACGATACGGTGTACCATGTCGGCTTTGTCACCAGCGTCTGCACCTACCCGGAGTACACCGGGCAGGGTATCATGAAAAAGCTGATGATCCAGGGCCTGACCCAGATGCACGAGGAGGGAAAATCCTTCGCGCTGCTCTACCCGTATTCCATCCCGCTGTACCATCATCTGGGGTGGGAGATCGTCTCCAACAAGATCTCGTTCAACATCAAGGACCGGCAGATCCCCACCAAGGTCAAAGCGCCCGGCTACGTCCGCCGCGTCTCCTGGGACAACACCGAGTTCCATGAGCTGCACTCCCACTTTGCGTCCATCACCCATGGGTGCCTGTTCCGCAACAACCTCGCGTGGGAGGAATACTGGCGCTGGGATGAGGACGACACCAATGTGGCCGTCTATTACAACGTCAAGGATAAGCCCTGCGGCTACATGGTCTACCTCATCAAGAACGACATCATGCACATCAAGGAAATGGTCTATCTGAACCGCGAGGCGCAGAAAGGCCTGTGGGAGTACATCCACGCCCACGATTCCATGATCGACGAGGTGCACGGCAGCACCTATTTCAGCGAGCCCATCGCCTTTGAGATGGACGATGGCGACATCAAAGAGAGCATCCGCCCCTATGCCATGGGCCGCATCATCGACGTGGAAGACTTCCTCGCCGATTATCCCTGCGACCCGGACGGCGGTACCCTGACCATCGCGCTGGAGATCGAGGACAAGCTCCTCCCGTGGAACGACCGCACCTTCACGGTGAAGTTCGAAAACGGCGAATGCACCCAGACGCAGGAACCGCCGGAGCATCATCTCAAAATGGGCATCGGCACCCTTTCCACCCTGCTGCTGGGCTATAAGACGGCAGAACGTCTGTATGAGCTGGAGCGCATCGAGGGCAGGGAAGAGGCCGTTGAGCGTCTGGACGATGTGCTCTTCCACAAGATCCCGTACATCTCGGATTACATCTGATCGAACCATAAAAACCCTCTCCGTCATTGCTTCGCAATGCCGCCCCGCCCAAAGGGCGGGGTCTGGTGCTGTATGTTACGGCATCAAAAAAGCTCCCCCTTTCGGGGGAGCAGGCATGCGTCAGCGTGGCGGAGAGGGTTTTTATTCGCTCAAAGGAGCATCGGCACAACTTCGGCCAGCTTTTCAGCCAGCTGTGCGTGGCCGCGGCGGGTCAGGTGCATGAAGTCGATCTGGTTGAACTCGCACCCCTCTGCATCGAGGAAATGCACATGGTTGCGCGCGGCGATCATCTGGAACTGCGCGGCCACCCCGCGGGACTTCTCCACGCAGCCGTCGCCCATGACTTCGTCGTGGAAGCCCTCCTTGATGCGGGGCGGTGCCACGATGAGGATGTTGGGTTCCTTGCCGCCCCAGCAGTCCACGCTCTTGCACTTCTGGATCAGCCGCTCCATGCCGACGCCGATGCAGGCGGCGTTGGCACCAAAGCGCTCCTTGACGTCGTTCGTGCCCAGCATGATGATGAGCAGGTCGATGACCTCATGGCTCTTCAGCAGGGCATACGCGACGCTCAGAGCGTCCATGGATTCGTGGATGGGGTCCACGAAAACGGTCGTCCGGCCGGACAGGCCCTCTTCTGTGACAAGGTACTGGCTGCCCAGTGCGGTCTGCAAACGGCAGGTCCAGCGCTCGTTCTCGTTGAAGCGGATGCCGCCGTCGGCGTTGTCCTTCGGGTCGGCGCAATAGCCGTGGGTGTTGGAGTCGCCCAGGCAGAGAATGTGAGTTTTCATCGCAAATACACTCCTTTTTGAGTTATCGTTCCGGATGACTCTGGCGGAAATAGTAGATGGCGCCGACCATTCCGGCGTCGTTGTGCAGCTGGGCGGCGCGGATCTCCAGCCCTTCGGCAAAGGCGGGCATCACGGAGGCTCTCACCTTGGCCGCAATGGGGTCGATGAGCAGCTTCTGCTGGGCGCTCACGCCGCCGCCGATCAGGATCAGCTGGGGGTTGAAGATGTGCACCATACCGGCAAGCCCCTGCGCGATCTCATCCGTCCAGTGGTCCAGCAGGGCAAGGATAGTTTCATTGCCTGCCTGCGCGGCGGCGAAAATCGCGCGGCCATTCGTCCAGGCGGGGTCTTTCTCCTGCGCAGCACGGACGAGTGCGGTGGTGGCGGCGTAGCGCTCCCAGCAGCCCGCAGCTCCGCAGGTGCACGGCACACCATCGAGCGCGTGGAGCCGGTAGTGGCCCAGCTCACCGCCCAGACCACGGGCACCTTCCAGCAGGCGGCCCCCGGTCAGGATGCCGCCGCCGACGCCGGTGCCCAGCGTCACCCCGATGACGTCGGTATAGCCCTTTGCGCCGCCGACCCAGACTTCGCCCAGGCACATGCAGTTGGCGTCGTTCGCTACGGTCACGGGAAGGCCGAACAGCGATTCGAGTTCCGCTTTGATGGGGGAGCCGATGTAGTGGGGCAGATTGCCGCAGGTGCCGACGACCGTTCCGGCGCGGCTGTCGATCTGTCCGGTGGCCGAAACGCCCACGCCGACAAGGGCGGCAGGGGAGAGGTTCTGCGCTTCTACAAAGGCTTTGGCTGCCTTGCACACCGTGGTCAGGATTGGCGTCTCGTAGCCGTCAAAGCTGACGCTCTCCTCGGCTTTGGCCAGCACGGCACCAGCCTCATCCACGATGCCCAGCTTGACGGAGGTGCCGCCGATATCAATGGCAAGATACTGTTTTGTTTTCATAAAAACGTCTCCGCGTCAGTGGTTCATGGAGTTGATGGCACCGGTGAAACGGGCCGTGATTTCAGCGGGGCGGGTGATGGCACCGCCGACCACGAGAGCGAACGCACCGGCTTCCAGTGCTTTGACGGCCTGTTCGGGATAGTGGATGTGCCCCTCGGCGATGATCTTGGCCGGGCACTCGGCGGCCAGCTTGTGGACGAAGGCGAAGTCGATGTCGTTGATGCCCTGCGTCTCCGGGGTGTAGCCGCGCATCGTGGTGCCCACAAAGTCAGCACCGGCTTCGGCGCAGGCCATGGCATTTTCAAAATTGTCGCAGTCGGCCATCAGCAGCTGGTCGGGATACTTCGCCTTGATGGCGCGGATGAATTCCGCAGAGGTGGAGCCGTCCGGGCGGAGCGCACCGGTGCCCTGCACGGCGAGGATGTCCACACCGCAGGCCACCAGCTCGTCCACTTCCTTCATGGTCACGGTGATGTACATCGGGGTGCCGGGGTAGTCCTTTTTGATGATGCCGATGACGGGCAGGTCCACGACAGCCTTGATCTGGGTGATGTCGCGCACCGTGTTGGCGCGGATGCCGACGGCCCCGCTCATGGCGGCGGCTTTGGCCATCAGGGGCATCACGCCGCCCTCCTTGGTGTACAGCGGCTCGTGCTCCAGCGCCTGGCAGGAGACGATCAGGCCGCCCTTGATCTGAGCAAACAGTTTTTCCTTATCCATGGTATTTATCCTCCATTCTGATCTTTACGACTGCTTTGCGCACATTCCTGCAATCGGGCTGTGCAACGCCGGGCTTGTGCAGCTCGCCGGGGAAGAAGAGCACGAACCGCCCGCCGCCCAGGGTGCCGAACACGGCGTCCGGGCTGTCCTGAAAGCCGATGTCCGGGGCATAGGGTTTCACTTCGGTGCCGGGTGCGGTCTCGTAGCCCCAGCCCTCGCTGCCGGTCAGGTCGATCTGCAGATCGGCGTAGATGCGGTGGTATTCCGGATGCGAGCCTTCGTTGGGGTGGAGTTCGGCGTCCATCACGTTGATGAACACCGTGTCGCCGTCCACTTCGGTGCGGCCCAGCGGCAGGGTGTTCAGGTCGCAGGCCGTCAGGAAGGTGATGGCCGTGTCGAGGTTCTTGTGGAAGCCCTGATACAGGGTCAGGTGCTCCAGAGTATCGCAGATCATAAGGTCCCTCCATCAAAAAGAGCGCCGACCCTCTCCCCTCAGAAACGAGACGGAAGAGGGGGCGCTTTTTCAGTTTACAGATTTACAGTTTCGCAATGGCAGCTTCGATCATGGCCTGTGCCTCGGCCACGATGGGCTCGTCTTCGGGGATGAGGCTGGGCATCGGCTCACGGACGCCGCCCAGCTCCAGACCGTACATCCGGCGCAGGATCTCTTTCTGCACGGCGTACAGGTTGCCGTGTGCCTCGCACATCTTGTAGATGATGCGGTCGGCCTCGTACTGGAGGGCCTGAGCTTCCTGGATCTCGCCCTTGTTGATATGCTCGTTCATGGCCAGATACAGTTCGGGCATGACGGCATAGGTGCCGCCGATGCCGCCGTCGGCGCCGATGACGCGGCCGGAAACGAACTGCTCATCCGGGCCGTTGAAGACCACGAAATTGCCCTCGCCGCGGGCAGCGATGCCGGCATCCTTGAACATCTGGATGTCCTGGGTGGGCATGGAGCTGTTCTTGACGGCCACCACGTTGGGGTTCTTCAGCATTTCCTTCAGCAGGCTCATGGTCAGTGCCGTGCCCGCCAGCTGGGGAATGTTGTAGATGACGAAATCGGTGTGGGGAGCAGCAGCGGACATGGCGTTCCAATACTTGGCGATGGCATACTCCGGCAGGTGGAAGTAGATCGGGGGGATGGAAGCAATGGCGTCCACACCCACGCTCTCGGCGTGCTTTGCCAGCTCGACGCTGTCGGCGGTGTTGTTGCAGCCGACATGGGCAATGACGGTGATCTTGCCCTTGGCTTCGCTCATCACGGCCTCCAGGACCTGCTTGCGCTCATCGGGGTGCTGGTAGATGCACTCACCGGACGAACCGCCGACATACACGCCCTTGACGCCCTTGGCGATCAGGTGGCGGGTGAGGGCCTTGACGCCCTCCACGGAAATGTGGCCGTCCTTGTCATAGCAGGCGTAGAACGCAGGGATGACACCCTGATACTTGGAAATGTCTTTCATGATACTTGTCTCCTTCTCTATCGAATCATGGTTCAGACGTTGTTTGTTGGGGGAGGGAACCCAAAACAGCAAGCTCGTACGCTCTCTGTTCGGGCAGCGGGAGCAGCGCCCTCTTGCGGTGCCCTGCATCCGCTTCGGCCCTTGAGCGGGCCTTGCGTCTTGCAGACCGCTGCGCCAAAACAGCAAGCTCGTGCGCTCTCTGTTCGGGCAGCGGGAGCAGCGCCCTCTTGCGGTGCCCTGCATCCGCTTCGGCCCTTGGGCGGGCCTTGCGTCTTGCAGACCGCTGCGCCAAAAATCCCTCCCTGTTTCCGCCGCAGGCGGCGGTCGGGATTTTAGCCCTTAACCGCACCCATTGCGATGCCCTTGGTGAAGTACTTCTGGAAGATGAGGAAGATGATGATGATGGGCACAGCAGCCAGTGCGGCACCGGCCATGATCAGGCCGAAGTCGGTGCTGTTCTCTGCCTGCAATTTCGCAATGCCCAGCGAAATGGTCAGGTTGCTGGTGCTGGACAGCATGATCAACTGCATGAAGTAGTCGTTCCAGCTGTTGATGAAGGTGAAGATGGCAAGCGCACCAACGCCCGGTTTGACCATCGGCAGAACGATGCTGACAAAGGTCTTCGCTTCGCTCGCACCGTCGATGCGGGCCGCTTCCAGCATTTCGGTGGGGATGCCCTCACTGAACTGTTTCATCAAAAAGACACCGAACGGCCAGCCGACGATGGGGAAGATGACGGCCCAGATGGTGTTGTACAGGTTCAGGGAGCTCATCTCACGCAGCAGGGGGATCAGGATGACCTGCTTGGGCAGTGCCATGGCGCAGACGATGAGGGTGAACAGCACCTTGCGGCCGACAAAGCGCTTCTTGGCCAGCGCATAGCCTGCCATGGCGGCGGTGATGCAGGTCAGGATCATGGAGGTGACGGCCATGAACACGGTGTTGATCATCCAGCGCAGCGCAGCCGGAGCCGTGGGGCCGACGGAGAAGTAGATGGGCTCGCCGTCGCTGCTGAACCGTGCGCTGAAGGGGATGGCCAGCTGCCACAGCGGAGCGCTCTTGCCCGCGAACAGCTTCTGGTAGTTGGTCAGCACCCACTCATGGGGCCACCACTCCGGGGTGGTGGAGTTGATGGCAGCGCCGGTCTTGAACGAACCGGTGATGATCCAATACAGCGGGAAAGCGAACGTCACCGCAACGATGCTGATGAGGATCAGCGTCAGGATGGTGTAGGCGCTGGCTTTCTTGAGCTTGCTGGGGTGCCGCTTCAACGGCTTTTGTTTCTTTTCAGTTGCACTCATTGTTTGGCACCTCCCTTAATTGTCCTGATTGCCCAGTTTGAACTGGACCGCCGACAGGATGGCGATGATGACCGCCAGCACAACACCCATTGCATTGCCGTAGCCGTAGCGGTACAGCTTGAATGCGGTGTAGTAGATGTAGTACATGATGGTGTCGGTGCTGTGGTTGGGGCCGCCGGACGTCAGCAGCTGGATCAGTGCAAAGCACTGGAAGGAGTTGATGGTGGTGATGACCAGGATGTACAGGGTGGTGGGCATGATGGCGGGCCACTTGATCTTCCAGAACGCCTGGAAATCGTTGGCACCGTCCACTTCGGCTGCCTCGACGATGGACTGATCCACGTTGCCCAGTGCGGAGACGTACAGAACGATGGGCTGACCCACAGAGGTAGTCAGCAGGATGAGGATGATGCAGCCCAGAGCAAACCGCTCATCGCCCAGCCAGTTGATGTTCTTGTCGATGAGGCCGAACGTTTTGCCCAGATAGTTGAAGATGCCGTAGTAGTTGTTGTACATCCACTTCCACACGACGGTAACGGCGACCGAACCGGTGACGACGGGGAGATAGAACACGCAGCGGAAGAGGCTGGTGGTCCACTCCGGCAGATCGACGATGGCCGAGCTGACCCACAGCGAGAATGCACAGGTGACAGGCACGGAGACCACGACGATGATGATGGTATTTTTCAGTGCGCCGATGAAGATGGGGTCTGCGAACAGCTCTTTGTAGTTTGCCAGGCCGACGAAGATGTCGGCGCGGTTCATGGTGGAATCGAAGAAGCTCGTGACCACGCACAGGACCATGGGGTAGATGACGAATCCCAAGAAGAAGATCAGGCTGGGCAGAAGGAAGAGGTAGGATGCGATGGTCTCCTGCCGGACCAGTGCGCGGCTGCGCTTCGGCTCTTTGATCGATGCAGTCTTTGCAGCCAAGAAAATCACCAAACCTTTCGTTTTGATCGGCTCCCGACGGATTTTTTGCAAAAGAATTGCCCCTCCCTCGCCGGGATTTTCGAGGAAGGGGCAAGGGTTTTATCAAGAGATGACGGTCAGGATGGGGTGTGCAGCTTATGCCTCAGCAGTAGCGGCAGCGTTTGCATTCTGAACGAAGGTCGCAACGGCCTGCTCGACAGGCGCGCCGGTGCCGACGCGCTGCAGCATGTTCCACCACTCGGTACGAGCCGTTGCCCAGCCCGGAGTGATCTGGTAGTAGTCGCCCAGGTAGGACATGAACTTGGTGTACTCGCTCATGATGTCGTTGCCGGCGTAGATGTCGCCAACGCTCTCACGGACGGGGAAGTAGGTGGAAGCCAGAACGCTTGCACCGACCTGGTCGGGGTCTGCTGCGATGAAGTCGATGAAGGTCTTGGCTGCTTCGATCTTGGCCTCGTCGCCGTTGTCAAAGATGCCGAAGCCCCAGATACCGCCGCACAGCTTCGGGTCGCCGCTCTCGGTGGGGAAGGCCATGGGGAAGATCTCGTCGCCGCTGTTGGTCAGACCGGCGTCGTTGTTGTCAGAGTTCAGCTGCTGTGCGATGTTCCAGCAGAATGCCATCTGCAAAGTGCCGTTGCGGAACAGGGTGATCTCCTCGCCGCCGTTGATGGAAGCATCAAAGTTGACGCCCTTTGCATCGTACAGAGCCTGGATGGCCTTGATGTTTTCGGGGGAGTCAGCAGTGTACTTGGTGTGGGCTGCATCGGTGAAGGTACCGCCGTACATGTTGTTGATGATGGCGCGGGTGCCCTGGTCGCCGCCCTGGCCGCTGCAATAAATGGCTGCGACGTTCTCGTAACCGCCATTGTACAGTGCGTCAACGGTCTTCAGGAAGCCGTCGGTGCTCCAGGTGTGCTTGTCGGTATCAATGTACTGGTCTGCGCCCACTTCCTTGACCTTGGTCATGTTGACGGCCATGCAGTGTGCGGTCATGCACAGGGGATACTCGTAGTAGTCACCGGCCTCATTCTTGCAGGCGGATTCGACCGATGCATAGATGTCCTTCTTGGCATCGTCGGTCCACAGGTCGTTCAGGGGAGCCATGACGCCCTTCTTGCCCCAGTTGGCAACCAGACGCTCCGGGCCTTCCATGATCAGGTCGGGTGCGCTGCCGCCCTCGATGGCGGTGTTGACCTGGTCGTCACCGTTGGTGTAGTCCAGATACTCGACAGTGACCTTGATATCCGGATACTTTGCGTTGAAGCTGGAGATCAGCTCCTGCACAGTCTCATCCTTGCCCCAGCCGCCGATGGGGTATGTCCACAGCTTGATGCTTGCACCGGCAGAAGCAGTGCCGGAAGCAGCTGCGGAAGAGGCGGTCGAAGACGCTGCGGTGCTGGAAGAAGAGGAACCGCCGCATGCGGCCAGTGCGCCTGCTGCGCTCAGGATGCCGGCAGCCTTCAGGAAGGAGCGACGAGAGATACAGTTTTTCATAACGAAATTCTCCTTGCATATCATATGTTTGCGGCTTATCGTGTCGAGCCGCTGTTGTTGCCTTTATTATAGAAAAATATTTTCATTTTGTCTATCTATGCAATGCACAATTTTGAAAAAACTTTCTTGTGAACAACTACCAAATCAAGCGAAGAGAACGACTCTTTTTCAAAAAACAGCGGACTTTTTGGTGATTGTGGCCATTTTGTAACCATTTCGAAAACACGGATTTTTACATAGCCTGAAAAAAGTTTTCGCAGACAAAAGGGGCGTTTTTGTCTGATTTTGAAAAGAATTTTCGGAAATGAGTCATACTTTCCGGCTGAAATTGGACGCTCTGCACAGAAAACGGCGGTGATTTGTGGTGAAAGCCGCTCTTGCCAAGGAGGAAAGATTCTTTTATACTTTCATTAAGAAAGAGTCCCGGCAAAGGCGTCACAGCGGTATGTGCGGCGGAGCAGACGCGGATGCCGGGGAAAAAGTAGGAGAGAGAGCTGACATGTCTACTAATTTCTGGGAGCTGCTGCACCAGCGGCAGGACGAGCTGACCAAATCCGGGCGGATGGTGGCGGATTACCTCATCCACCATGCCGACGAGGCGCAGTATCTTTCGATCTCGTCGCTGGCGCGGGAGTGTAAGGTGGCCGAGGCGACCGTTTTCCGGTTCTGCCGGGCGCTGGGGTTCGAAGGATATCATGAGATGCGCATCGCGCTGGCCCAGGCCAATGCGACCGCTTCGCTCATCAATCAGCAGGAGCCGGAGCCGGGCACGACCACCGACAAGCTCTGTGAGCATGCGAGCGCGTTGTTCCTCACGGCCATCAATGGCACCCAGAGCGCCCTTTCACCGGATGCGGTGGACAAGGCCGTGGATCTGCTGCGGGCAGCAAGGCAGGTGTTCTGCCTGGGGCAGGGCGGCAGCATGCTGCTGGCCAATGATATCTGTGCCCGCTTTTCCAGCCTGTCCAACAAGTTCCGCACGGCAGGAGACAGCCACTTGCAGCTTCTCTCCGCCAGCCTGATGACGCCGGAGGACGTCGTACTCTTCGTCTCCTATTCGGGCGCGACCCGCGACATGATGGAGACCCTGCGCACCGCAAAGGCATCCGGCGCAAAGATCATCCTGCTGACCCACTACGAGGACTCGCCGGGTGCTGCGCTGGCGGACGTGGTGCTGCTCTGCGGCGCACAGGAAAGCCCGCTGGATTCCGGCAGCATCCCCATCAAGGTGTCGGTGCTCTACGTGGCCGAGGTACTGCTGCTCCGCTACATGCTGGATGACCCCAAGCAGGCCAATGATGCCCAGGATCGCACGAGCGAGGCCGTGGCCATCAAGCTGCTCTAATAAAAAAGGAAACCCTCTCCGTCAGCCTTGTGCGCTGGGAGAGGGTTCTATTTTTGCGTTTTGAGAATATAGTGTCTCTGAGAACGCCAGATGCGGACAGGAGGAGACCATTTTGGAAAAGCAGGAACGTTTGGAAGCCACGGTCTGCCGCGAGATCGGTGCACGCACCGGCGGCGAGATCCTGATCGGAGTGGTGGGCCCGGTGCGCACCGGCAAAAGCACCCTCATCAAGCAATTCATGGAGCAGCTGGTGCTGCCTGCCATCGAGGAGGACGACGCCCGCCTCCGTGCGCGGGATGAACTGCCCCAGTCGGCGGCGGGGCGCACCATCATGACGACCGAGCCGAAGTTCATCCCGGAGCATGCCGTCCCGCTCCAGCTGGAGGGCGGCGGCGAGTGCCGCATCCGCCTCATCGACTGCGTGGGCTATATGGTGGAGGGGGCCATGGGCCACGAGGAGAACGAAAAGCCCCGCATGGTCAAAAGCCCCTGGTTTGAGGAAGAGATCCCCTTTGACCTTGCCGCCGAGACCGGCACCCGCAAGGTCATCCGGGATCACTCCACCATCGGCATCGTCGTCACCACCGACGGCACCATCAGCGAGATCCCGCGGGAAAACTATCTTCCCGCGGAACAGCGGGTCGTGGAGGAGCTGGAAGCGCTGGGCAAGCCCTTTGTCATCCTGCTCAACAGCACCCACCCGGACGCCCCGGAAACGCAGGCCCTTGCAGCACAGATGGAGCAGGCGTATGGGCGCAGTGTGCTGCCCGTGAGCTGCATCGACCTGGACCGCGCCGCCCTGCACGAGATCCTGCGGCGGGTGCTCTACGAGTTCCCGGTGCGGGAGCTGGATTTTGCCATCCCGCGCTGGGTCACCATGCTGGACCGGGGCCACTGGCTCCAAACGGAGATCTACACAGCCGCGCTGGATTTTTCGGAGAAGATCTCCCGCATGAAAGATGTCCCGGCCCAGAACAGCGCCGGAGCCCTTGCCAGCGATTCGGTGGAGCGCTCCACCCTCAGCGGCATGGATCTCTCGGAGGGCATCGTGCGGGTGACGGTTCTGCTCAAGCCGGATGTGTTCTACCGGGTGCTCAGCGAGCAGACCGGCCTTGCCATCGGCGATGAAGCGGGCCTGATGCCCTGCATCATTGAGCTTTCCAGAGCCAGACGCGAATATGAAAAGATCCGCAGTGCGCTGGAACAGGTGGAGGCCACCGGATACGGCATCGTGATGCCCACCATCGACGAGCTTTCGCTCGAAGAACCGGAGATCATCCGGCAGGGCGGGCGGTACGGTGTCCGTCTGGAAGCCAGTGCCCCTTCCATCCACATGCTCAAGGCCGTGATCCACACCGAGATCAACCCCATCGTGGGCACCGAAAAGCAGAGCGAGGATCTGGTGCAGAGCCTTCTGGGCGACTTTGAGTCCGACCCGGAACGGCTGTGGGAGTCCAACATCTTCGGCAAGAGCCTGCATGAACTGGTCAACGAGGGCTTGCAGAATAAGCTGCTGCACATGCCGCAGGAAGCCCGCGGCCGCCTGCAGGATACGCTGGAAAAAGTCATCAACGATGGATGCAGCGGCCTCATCTGTATTTTGCTGTGAACATTTCACTTCCCGCCAAACTGTGACAAAAATCTTGACATCCAGCCCGGCCCGTGGTATTATACACAAAGATAATATCGTGCGCGGGTGGTTCTGCGCATCAAATCTTTTGAGCTAGAGAGGTTATATATTATGGAACGTATCAAGACGATCGCTACTCGTGACCTGACCAAGAGCGTTGTGACCGGTGGCTGCGGCGAGTGCCAGACTTCCTGCCAGTCCGCTTGCAAGACTTCCTGCGGCGTGGCAAACCAGAAGTGCGAGAACAGCAACAAGTAATTTCTGCAAATCGGATGCCGCCTTTGCCGGGCGGCATTTTTTTATGTAACAATGGAATGGAGACTAAAATGGTACATCAGTATCAATTGAACGGCTATAACATCGTGCTGGACACCTGCAGCGGCTCGGTGCATGTGGTGGACGATGTGGCGTATGACGTCATCGCCCTGTACAAGGAGCGCTCCGCCGATGCGATCGTAGCGGCCATGCTCGAAAAGTACGGCGACCGCCCCGACGTGACCGAGGCCGACCTGCGCCAGTGCCTGGAGGATGTGGCCGCGCTGGAACAGGCGGGTAAGCTGTGGAGCCCCGATACCTACGCCGACATGGCCTTCGACTTCAAGAACCGCAACACCGTGGTCAAGGCGCTCTGCCTGCATGTGGCCCACACCTGCAACCTGAACTGCTCCTACTGCTTCGCCTCGCAGGGGCGCTATCAGGGCGACCGTGCGCTGATGAGCTTTGAGGTGGGCAAGCGCGCCATGGATTTCCTCATCGAGAACTCCGGCACCCGCCGCAACCTCGAAGTCGATTTCTTTGGCGGTGAGCCGCTGATGAACTTTGAGATGGTGAAGAAGCTGGTGGCCTACTGCCGCGAGCAGGAGAAGATCCACAACAAGAACTTCCGCTTCACCATGACCACCAACGGGATGCTGATCGACGAGGATGTGATCGACTTCTGCAACAAGGAGTGCCACAATGTCGTCCTGAGCCTCGATGGCCGCAAGGAGGTCCACGACCGCTTCCGCAAGGACTACGCGGGCCACGGCAGCTATGACGCCATCGTGCCCAAGTTCCAGGAGTTCGTCCGGAAGCGCGGCGACAAGGGCTACTACATGCGCGGCACCTACACCCACTTCAACACCGACTTCACCAACGACATCTTCCACATGGCGGACCTCGGTTTCACCGAGCTGAGCATGGAGCCGGTGGTCTGCAAGCCGGACGACCCCAGCGCCCTGACCGAGGCCGACCTGCCCATCCTGAAGGAGCAGTATGAGATCCTGGCCAAAGAGATGCTCAAGCGCGACCGCGAGGGCCGCGGCTTTACCTTCTACCATTACATGATCGACCTGACCGGCGGCCCCTGCATCTACAAGCGCATTTCGGGCTGCGGCTCCGGCACCGAGTACATGGCCGTGACCCCCTGGGGCGACCTGTACCCCTGCCACCAGTTCGTCGGCGACCCCAAGTACCGGATGGGCGACATCTGGAAGGGCGTCACCAACACCGCCGTGCGGGATGAGTTCAAGCACTGCAACGCCTATGCCCGCCCGGAGTGCAAGGACTGCTGGGCCAAGCTCTACTGCTCCGGCGGCTGTGCAGCCAACGCATACCACGCCACCGGCAGCATCACCGGCGTGTACGAGTACGGCTGTGAGCTGTTCCGCAAGCGGATGGAGTGCGCCATCATGATCCAGGTGGCCAAGAATCAGGAGTTGGCCGCACAGGGCATCGAGGTGCCCATCGAACTGGGCAGCACCTGCAACGCCTGCGCGGACGGCGAAGCCTGCGAATGAGCATGACCACGCCCATCGTGGACTTTGTGCAGAACTACGCAAAGTCCGGGACTTCCCGCCTTCACATGCCCGGCCATAAAGGGCAGGCCCTGCTGGGGTTTGAAGGGCTGGACATCACCGAGATCCGGGGCGCGGATGAGCTGTACGAGGCCGACGGCATCATCGCCCAGAGCGAGGCCAACGCGACCCGGCTCTTCGGCACGGCCCACACTTATTACAGCACCGAAGGTTCGTCCCAGTGCATCCGGGCCATGCTCTGCCTGGCGATGCAGGCGGCCCCAGCCGGGCAGCGCCCAGTGCTGCTGGCGGCCCGCAACGCCCACAAAGCGCTGCTCTATGCCGCCGCGCTGCTGGATCTTGACATCCAGTGGCTCTGGCCCGCGCCGGGTGCTGCCGGGGCGCTGTGCAGCTGCCCCGTGACCGAAGCTCAGCTTGCCGCTGCGCTGGACCGGCTGGCCGGGCAGGGGAGAACCCCTTTCGGCGTCTATCTCACCAGCCCGGACTACCTCGGCGGGATGCAGGACATCGCGGCCCTTGCAAAGGTCTGCGATGCGCACGGTGTGCCGCTGCTGGTGGACAATGCCCACGGTGCCTACCTGAACTTTCTGGTGGGCGGCAGCCGCCACCCCATTGCACTGGGTGCGGCGATGTGCTGCGATTCCGGGCACAAGACCCTGCCTGTCCTCACCGGCGGTGCCTACCTGCATCTGGGGCCGAAAGCGCCCGTGCAGGAGGAAACGGCAGTCCGCAATGCGCTGGCGCTGTTCGGCTCCACAAGCCCGTCTTATCTGATCCTGCAATCCCTCGACCGGTGCAACCGGTATCTTTCGGAGGGGTATCCGCTGCGGCTCTACTCCTGCTGCGGGCAGCTGACCAGAATGCGCCGGGTGCTGAACGAGCAGGCCGCTGCGGCAGGCTGTCCGCTCCCGCTGGCGGTGGATGCCCCCGCCCGTGAGCCGCTCAAACTCACGCTGGATGCGGCGGCACTGGGCATGACCGGCACCGCGCTGGCCGAGGCTCTGCGGCAGGACCGCATCGAGTGCGAATATGCCGACCCCCGGTATGTGGTGCTGATGTTCACCCCCGAAAACCCGGCGCAGGATTATGAGCGGCTGGCTGCGGCAGTGGCACGGCTCTGCGCGGCTCTGCCGTCGGCCCCGGCTCTGCCGGAACCGGAAGCAGATGTCTTCACGGAACTGGCGGCGGAAGCTGCGCCGGTCTGCACCGTGCGGCAGGCGGTGTTCGCCCCGCAGGAGGTGATCCCCGCCGAAACGGCGCTGGGCCGCATCTGCGCGATGCCCACCGTCTCCTGCCCGCCGGCGATCCCCATCGTGGTGAGCGGAGAACGCATCGGCCCGGCAGCACTGAAACTTTTTGCACGATACGGCATCAAAAATGTCGCAGTCCTGAAATGAAAACAAGGCGGCACCGGTCTGTAAAGCAAAACTGCTTTGCGGGTTGGTGCCGCTTTTGCATCCCGACGTGCGCCGAAATGCTTGACAGGCACTTCCGCGGATGGTACGATTTGGCTATCAAACAGGAGCACGTCAAGACCGAAAGGAGAGATCCGAATGCTGGAGATCCGGCATCTGACCAAACAGTACGGCGAGAAAACGGCGGTGGATGACCTCACACTGACCATCCGGCCGGGAGAGATCTTCGGCTTTATCGGGCCGAACGGGGCGGGCAAGACCACTACCCTGAAATGCTGCTGCGGCATCTTGCAGCCGGATCGCGGCGAGGTGCGGGTGAACGGCTGTTCCATGCGGGACGACCCGCTTGCGGCCAAGCGTCAGCTGGCCTATCTGCCGGATGACCCGGCCCTTTATGGCTACATGACCGGTATCCAATATCTGGATTTCATTGCGGACGTGTTCGGTGTCCGCGAGGCTGCCCGCGCCGAGCGGGTGCGGGTGTACGGCGAGCGCTTTGCGCTGACCGAAGCGCTGGGCCAGCCCATCAGCTCCTACTCCCACGGCATGAAGCAGAAGCTGGCCATTCTGGCGGCACTGCTCCACGCGCCCAAACTCATCCTGATGGATGAGCCGTTCGTGGGGCTGGACCCGCTGGCCTCCCACCAGCTCAAGCAGACCATGCGGGCCTTCTGCGATGCAGGCGGGGCCATCTTCTTTTCCACCCATGTGCTGGAAGTGGCCGAAAAGCTCTGCGACCAGGTGGCTATCCTCCGGCAGGGGCGGCTCGTGCGGGCTGGCTCCATGGCCGAGGTGCGGGGCGATGCATCGCTGGAATCGGTCTTTCTGGAGCTGGAAGGGGTGCAGGATGGACAATGAGACCAGATGTCTGTTCCGCGCTCTGTTCCGGAAACAGTTGCGGGAGCAGGGGGCCTTCCTTGTCCGGAGCGCCAGCACCGGCAGACACCGCACCAGAGCGGGCAGGTTTGCGTTCGGAGCGCTGTATGGGGGCATCGTGCTGCTGGTGATGGGCAGTTTCTTCTCGCTGGCGTGGCCGCTGGGAGAGCTGCTGCTGCCCGCCGGGCAGGAGGCGCTGTACTTCCTGACGATGGAGCTTCTGGCGCTGGCCATTGGTGTATTTGCGGGAGCATTTTCCAGCTATGGGAGCCTGTTTCAGGCCAGGGACAATGACCTGCTGCTGGCGATGCCCATCCCGCCGTGGATGCTCTTTGCCGTCCGGATGAGCGGGCTGTACGCGACGTGCCTGTTCTATCTGCTGCTGCTCTGGGTCCCGGCAGAAGTGGTGTATGGGCTGTATGGGGCTTCTCCGCTGGGCGGGCTGCTGAGTGCAGTCCCCATGGCGCTGGTGCTGGCCGGGGCAGCGACCCTTCTGGCCGCGCTGCTGGGGTGGGCGGTCGCTCTCTGCACTGCGCGGGCCGCACACAAAACGCTGGTCACGATTGCGGCAACCCTGGGGCTTGCGGTGGTGTATGGTCTCGCCTACCAGCGGGGAATGGCTCTCCTTGAACAGGTGTTGGGGCAGGCGGCGCTGGGCGGAAGTGACACGGCCCTAACGGGCGCGGGGCGCTTTTTGGGAGGTGCCGCCTGCGGGGAACCGCTTTTGCTGCTGGTGCTGGCCGTTGGCATCGTGCTGCTCTGCGCGGCGCTGGGCAGGGCGCTTTCCGGGCCGTATCTGACCTTGATGACGACCCGGCGCGGGGTCGTGAAACGGACGCGGGCGCGGCTGGCCCGCCGTTCCTCGCTGCGGCGGACGCTGCTGCGCCGGGAACTGCTCCATCTGGGCAGCAGCGCGTCCTATCTGCTCAACTGCACCATGGGTTCGCTGGCGCTGCTGCTTCTCAGCGGCGCAATGGGGTACAAGGCGGACGCACTGCGGGCGTTGGCGGCGCGGCTGCCCGCGCGGGAGCTGGGCGCGGTGCTGCTGACCTTCACGGTGGTGCTGGTGGCCGGGATGAACCTCCTCACCGTGCCGTCCGTCTCACTGGAAGGGGAACAGCTGTGGCAGCTGCAAAGCCTGCCGGTAACACCATGGCAGGTGCTGCGGGCGAAACTGGACCTGCATCTGTTGGTCACCCTGCCGCCCGCACTGCTCTGCCTGGCTTGCGGGCTGGTGGTTCTGCGTACACCGTGGACTTCGGCCCTGCTGGCGGGTCTGCTGGTGGCATTGGATGTTGTTTTCACAGCTGCCGCCGGGCTGATGCTGGGCGTGACGATGCCGCGGTTCCACTGGACGAGCGAGATGGCTGTCATCAAGCAGAACCCCAGCGTTCTGCTGGCACTGCTTGTCAACTGGGCCGCTGGCTTTGTGCTGGGCGTGGGGGTGCTGGTGCTGGCGCAGTTCGTGTCGGCCGAGGCCGCATGGATGGCAGCATTGGGCATCCTTGCCCTGGCCGATGGGGCTGCGCTCCGCTGGCTGAAGACGAAGGGCGCAAAAAAATTACAGGCATTATAAAAAGACCCTCTCCGGGCATTGCAGCAGAGCAAGGACGGAGAGGGTCTTTTTGGCGGATGCGGCTTATTCGATGCCGGTCACTTTGTAGTCCTGGTCTTCAACGGCCTTCTTCAGGGTCTCGTTGGCGACATCGGCGCTCAGGGTGACGACGGCGGTGCCGGTCTCGTGGCTGACCACGGCCTCGTGGACTTCGGGCAGAGCTTCCAGTGCCTTCTTCACGCGGGCCTCGCAGTGGCAGCACATCATGCCTTCAACGTGCAGGGTCTTTTTCATAAAACGTTCCTCCTTGACAGTGGATTCCGAAACGGGTTCGGTCGTATCTTCAGCCTGCGGCTGCGCGGCAGCGGGCAGGGCGGAAGTCTTGATCTTGTGGTCGTGTTTGGTGCTGTGCAGGTCGAACAGGTTCAGGCGCAGCGCGTTGCTGACGACACAGAAGCTGGACAGGCTCATCGCGGCGGCACCGAACATGGGGTTCAGCGTCAGGCCGAAGGGGATGAACACACCGGCGGCCAGCGGGATGCCGATGATGTTGTAGATGAAGGCCCAGAACAGATTCTCGTGGATGTTGCGCAGGGTGGCGCGGCTCAGGCGGATGGCGGCGGGCACATCGGAGAGCCGGGAGTTCATCAGCACCACGTCCGCCGCATCAATGGCGACGTCCGTTCCGGCACCGATGGCGATGCCGGTGTCGGCGCGGGTCAGGGCCGGGGCATCGTTGATGCCGTCGCCGACCATGGCGACCTTGCCGGAGGCTTGCAACTTGCGGATGACGGCTTCCTTGCCGTCGGGCAGGACGCCAGCGATGACCTCATCCACGCCTGCCTGACGGCCGATGGCGTCGGCAGTGCGCTGGTTGTCGCCGGTGAGCATCACGACCCGGATGCCCATGTTCTGCAATTCACGGATGGCGCGTGGGCTGTCCTCCTTGATGGTGTCGGCCACGGCCACTACGCCCAGCAGACGGCCGGCGCCGCCGAAGTAGAGCGGCGTTTTGCCCTCGCCAGCCAGTGCGGCGGCTTTTGCCTTCAGGCTTTCCGGCACAGCGGCCTTTGTTGCAAGGAAGGACGCATGGCCTGCGTAAATTTCTTTGCCGTCCAGCGTTGCAGTCAGGCCGTTGCCGGGCAGGGCTGCAAAGTCGGAGACTTCCGGGGCCTCGATGGCATGGGCCACGGTATAAGCGAGGATGGCCTTGGCCAGCGGGTGTTCGCTCCTGCGCTCCAGCGCGGCGGCAAGGGTCAGCAGCTCGTTCTCGGAAACGCCCTCGGCGGGCAGGATGTCGGTGACCTTGGGTTCGCCGCTGGTGATGGTGCCGGTCTTGTCCAGCGCCACGATCTGGGTGCGGCCTGCGGCTTCCAGCGAAGCGGCCGTCTTGAACAGGATGCCGTTCTTGGCCCCCAGACCGTTGCCGACCATGATGGCCACCGGTGTGGCCAGACCCAGCGCACAGGGGCAGCTGATGACCAGCACCGAGATGCCGCGGGCCAGCGCATAGCCGAACTCCCGGCCCAGCAGCAGCCAGACGATGGTAGTGACCACAGCAATGGAGATGACCGCCGGGACGAAGAAGCCCGACACAGTGTCGGCGATCTTGGCGATGGGGGCCTTGGTGGCGGCGGCGTCGCTGACCATCCGGATGATCTGCGCCAGAGTGGTATCTTCGCCCACGCGGGTGGCCTCGCACCGCAGGAAGCCCGACTGGTTGGTGGTGGCAGCTGAGACCTTGTCGCCCTCGGCCTTGTCCACCGGGATGCTCTCGCCGGTCAGTGCGCTCTCGTTCACGGCGCTGCTGCCTTCCAGAACGATGCCGTCCACCGGGATGTTCTCACCGGGGCGGACAACAAAGATATCGCCCTTGCGCACCTCGGCGATGGGAACGCTGACTTCGGTGCCGCCCCGCAGGAGGGTGGCCGTTTTGGGGGCCAGCTTCATCAGGCTCTTGAGCGCGTCGGTGGTCTTGCCCTTGGAGCGGGCTTCCAGCATCTTGCCTACCGTGATGAGGGTCAGGATCATGGCGGCCGACTCAAAGTAGAACTCCATCATATAGTGCATGACGAGGGCGTCGTTGCCATCCACCTGCGCACGGGTCATGGCGAAGAGGGCATAGGTACTCCAGAGGAAGCTGGCCGAGGAACCCAGCGCCACCAGCGTATCCATGTTGGGGGCGCGGTGGAGAAGGCCCTTGAAGCCGTTGATGAAGAATTTCTGGTTGATGACCATCACGATGCCCGCCAGCAGCAGCTGAACGAGGCCCATCGCGACATGGTTGCCATCGAACCAGTGGGGGAGCGGCCAGCCCCACATCATGTGCCCCATGGAAAAGTACATCAGCACTGCCAGGAAGAGCAGGGAGGCGATGAGCCGCTTTTTCAGTTTGGGGGTCTCGTGGTCGGCCAGAGCGTCGAGGTCGGCGCTGGGGTCCGGGGCGGCGGTGGGCCCGCCTGCTTTAGGGCTGGCGCCGTAGCCTGCATCCTGCACCGCCTTGACGATGGCGGCAGCACTCGCGGTGCCCTCCACGCCCATGGAGTTGGTGAGCAGGCTCACCGAGCAGCTCGTGACGCCGGGCACGGCGTTTACGGCCTTTTCCACCCGTGCAGAGCAGGCCGCGCAGCTCATGCCGGTAACGTTGTATTGTTCCATAGTCTTCACTCCTTGCGATGGGTCAGCTTGTCCGAAAAAGGGTCATTTCATGAGTTTGGGCAGCAATTTCAGCAGCTCATCCAACTTTTCGTCGCTGCCCGCGCGCAGGTCGTCCGCGACGCAGGTGCGCACATGCTGGCTGAGCAGCTCTCTGGAAAAGGCGTTCAGCGCAGAGTTTGCCGCCGCCACCTGCACGAGGATGTCGGCACAGTAGACGTCTTTTTCGACCATGCCGCGAATGCCCCGGATCTGGCCCTCGATGCGGTTCAGCCGGTGGATGAGGCTCTTGTACTCCTCCTCGCTCCGCTTTTTGTGGCGGCAGCAGCAGGCGTGCAGGGTCTCCACTTCGGCCTGCGCTGTTTCGGCGGCTGCCTCTTCGCAGCAGGGTGCAGGGGACGCTTCGTGCAGGGCACAGCGGGGGCAGGGTTCCATCTCGCTGCTCATGGGAACCACTCCTTTCAAATTACCCCTTGGGGGTATCTATCGTACAAAGGCATTGTAGCACAGCTTGTCCTACAGAACAAGTAGGAAATGAAATTTCAATTGTGAATTTTTCGTGAACACAGGGAAACAGAAAAAGCCCAGTGCAGGGGCTGGAAACGCCTGCACCGGGCAGAGGACCGAAAAAACGAGCTTATTCGCAGAATTTCCGCATAAAGGCGATGTCGCTGGCGGCGCGGGCGGGGACGGCTTCCTCGCGCAGGACCGGGAAGGCGGCCTGCGGCATCTGCTTCAGCATGGCGAAGCCGCCTGCATAGTCCACGCAGGAATCCTCCAGGCTGGTGGAGTACAGGGTGCCGTCCGGCCGGAAGTTCTGGCCTTTGAAGTGGACGGCGGCGATCTTGTCGCCGTACCAGCTGCCCACCTTGTCCCAGATGCGGCGCTGCGCGTCCAGCGAAGCGTCCTCCGGGCCGACGTAGTTGGCAAAATCGCAGAGGACGCGCAGATTGGGGCTGGCGATGGTGTCCAGCACCATCTTGACGGCCTCCGGGGTGTTCATGGCGTGGTAGTAGACGCACTCCACGGCGAACAGCACCCCCTGCTCCTCACAGATGGGCAGGATCTCGCCCAGGCTGCGGAGAAGGGCTTCCTGCGCTTCCTTGCGGGTGACACCGGGCTGCTTGGCCATGTTGGTGGTCTCGCTGCCCATGCAGCCAGCGTGCAGCACTTTGGCGACCGGGATCTGGCTCAGCACCTTGGCGACCTCGGCGCGGCGCTTGTCCTCGTCGGCATAGCTCAGCTCGACGTAGGTGCCGTTCACCGCGATGGAAACACCGGCAGCGGTGGCTGCAGCGCGGGTGGCTTCGACCAGTTCCGGGGTGACATCGGCATAGCTCTTCACGCCCTCAATGGCCTTGGTGTAGGCCAGTTGGGTGCAGGCAAAGCCTGCCTTGCCGATGGAAGCGAACAGCTCATCCGGGGTGTGACGGCCAAAATCGTGCCCGCGGGCACCGATCACAAATTCAGGCATGGCTTCCTCCTTCTTCGAAGATGCGTTCTGCGAACAGGTGCAGCTCCTTGCCCCACCAGTACCAGTCGTGGGAGACGTCACTGCCCCAGAACTCGCAGTGGGCGGGCAGCCCGGCGGCGGTCAGGGCCTCGGAGAGGGCGCGGGTGTCGGCCTGTGTCTCTTCTTCATAGCTGCCCTGCCCGGCGCAGAGGATGAGGTCGTTCTCCTCCGCCTTGGCAAAGGCCTTTTTGTCCACGAGGCCGGTCTCGGTCAGGTAGGCGAGGGGGGCATTGCGGAGCACGAGGTCGTCCTCGGCGCTGCCCAGAAAGCGGCTCATGTCGTACAGGCCGGACAGACCGATGGCACCGCCGAACACCTCCGGGCGGCGCAGGCGGCAGTTGACGGCCTGACAGGCACCGGTGTCCACGCCGACGCACCAGATGAGCTGGCCTTTCTCGGTCTGGTTCAGTTCCCGGATGCGGGCAGCCAGCTCGGTGGACAGGTAGTTGAAATACTTTTCCTGCATCTCGGCCCGGCGGCGGGGCGCAGCATCCCCGGCCAGCAGGCTCTCGGCGTCGATGCCGTCGGCGGTGAAGAGCTGGAGCTTGCCGCTGCTCAGCAGGGAAGCCACTGCTTCGGGCATCCCGTTGTTTTCCCAATCGTAGAAACGGCCCCCGCGGGCGGGCAGGGCCAGCACCGGCACACCGGCCGTGCCATAGACCTTGAACTCCATTTCGCGGCCGAGCATCCGGCTCCACTCTTTATAATAGGTACCTTGCATCATGGAAGCATCCTCCTGAATTTATACGAATTGATTCCGCACCGGGTCGTATCCGTACCCGGCGGCAGCGAGCGTTGCGCACAGCGCGGCCTTGTCCTCGTCCAGGTCGTCGCACAGTGCGTCGAGGCTGGGGTAGAAGTCGCGCAGCTTCAGGTTCACCATGCTCAAAAGCATGATGGGGTCATGGGGCAGAGCCATCTGAAAAACCTCCTCCTGGAAAACAAAAAAGCCGGTCACTCGACAAAGTGACCGGCAGATGCAGCTACTTAGACAGCGCGGGTAACTTTGCCAGCGCGCAGGCAACGGGAGCATGCGTAGATATACTTGGGAGAACCCTCCACGACCGCCTTGACACGACGGACATTCGGCTTCCAGGTACGGTTGGAACGGCGATGGGAGTGGGAGACCTTGATACCAAAGGTAACGCCCTTGCCGCAGCATTCACACTTAGCCATGATACTTGCACCTCCTAGCAGTGAAGTAAGGAATTCAAAATAATCAGCTTGACTATTGTACCAGAGTCGGGCAGAAATTGCAAGCATTTTTTTGAAATTTCTGCAACCTTTTTTATCTGTGGGCCAAGCCCTTGTCTGAAATCGAAAAACATAGTACAATAAGACAAAATAATCCACTGTTAGGAGAATACGATGACCTCACGCGGACTGTACTATCTTATCCGGGCGCTGGTGACGCTGGTCGCCATCCCGTTCCACGAAGCGGGCCACGCCCTCGCAGCCTGGCTGCTGGGCGACCCCACGGCCAAGCGGGAGGGTCGGCTGTCGCTGAACCCGTTCCGCCACTTTGACCTGATGGGTACCCTGTGCATGGTGTTGGCGGGCGTGGGCTGGGCAAAGCCGGTCTCCACCGACCCGCGCAATTTCAAGAACCCCAAGGCGGGCATGGCGCTCACGGCGCTGGCAGGCCCGGTGGCGAACCTGCTCCTGGCCTACCTCGCGATGATGGTCTGGAAGCTGCTGTATTACTGGGCCCCGGTCACGGTCGGAACCGTGTTTGCAGCCCGCTTCCTGCAATATCTGGTCATGATGGACGTCAGTCTGGCGGTGTTCAACCTCATCCCGGTGCCGCCGCTGGACGGCAGCCGGGTGCTGCTGGCGGTGCTGCCCCAGCGCATCTACTTCGGCATCATGAAATATGAGCGGGTGATCTTCATCGTCATGCTGGCGGTGGTCTGGAGCGGCTTTCTGGACGGCCCGCTCACCCTGCTGAACGATGCCGTGTGGGATCTGCTGGATCTGGGCACCGGCTACATCGACCAGATCGCCTATTCCATGTATTACGCATCCATCGGGACGGTGATCTGAGTGGCAGAAGAGCTGACCTTCCATCTGGCGGACTTCGAGGGCCCGCTGGAACTGCTGCTGACGCTGGTGCAGAAGCACAAGATGGACCTGCACAACATCCCCATTCTGGAACTCATCGACCAGTATACCCGCACTGTGGCGGCGGACGCCGGAGCCGACCCGGAGACGGCCAGCGCCTTCATCGAGATGGCGGCGCATCTGGTGGAGATGAAGAGCTATCTGCTGCTGCCCCGCAGCGAAGAGGGCGAGCGGATGAAACAGGAACTGACCGGCCAGCTCATCGAGTACGACCAGTGCCGCCGGATGGCCGGGGCATTGCGCGCAAAAGGGGAGCAGGCCCCGGTCTTCGTCCGGAGGCCGCTGGAAGTGGAGCAGGACAACACCTACGACCTCTTCCATTCGCCGCAGGTGCTGGCGGACTGCTGGCAGGCGCTGGCGGGCCGGAAAGCGGCCGTCGTCCGGCAGCCCACCCAGCAGCAGTTCGAGCCGCTGGTGTCCGCGCCGGTGGTGTCGGTGAACAGCCGGGTGGTCTATATCCTGCGCCAGCTCATCGGGGGCAGTGCCCGGAAGCTGGGGCAGCTGTTTTCCCGCCGCCAGAGCCGGAGCACCCATGTGGCCACCTTTCTGGCCCTGCTGGAACTGGTGCGCGGCGGGCGTGTTACCCTCGGCCCGGACGGTGCGATGACCATGCGCCGCGGGCGGCTGGAACGCACAAAGGAGAACGAATGAACCAGAAAAAACTGCGAGCCGCCGTGGAGGCGATGCTCTTTGCCTATGCGGAACCCATCGGGGCCGACAAACTGGCCCAGGCGCTTCAGATGCCGGTCTCCAGCGTGGAGCCGGTGCTGGAAGAGCTGCGCACCCGCTATGCCCGCGAGGACAGCGGCCTGTGCCTGCTCCACCTGAATACCCACTGGCAGCTGGCCACCAAGGCCGACTTTGCCGAACCGGTCCGCCGGGTGCTGGATACCCGGCGCTCGGTGCCGCTGGGCCCGGCGGCGATGGAGACGCTGACCGTCATCGCCTACAACCAGCCGGTCTCCCGCGCATTCATTGAACAGGTGCGCGGCGTGGACTCCTCGTCCAGCGTATCCGGCCTGCTGGAAAAAGGCCTCATCGAAGAGGCCGGGCGGCTGGACCTGCCCGGACGGCCGGTGGCGTTCCGGACGACGGATGTGTTTCTGCGGTGCTTTGGCCTGTCCAGCCTGGACGACCTGCCGCCCATCCACAGCAGGGAAGAAAGCGGGGGAGAGGTATGAGTGTTCTGAGCGTTTTGGGAGCGGTGCTGCTCGTTCTCTTGAAAGGGATCGGCATCCTGCTGCTGGTGGTCCTGACCCTGGCGGTGGTGCTGCTGTTCTGCCCCTTCTGCGCGGATGTGCAGTGGGCGAACGATGTGCTGACCATCCGGGCCGGTGCGCTGGGGCTGACCCTGCCGGTGTTCCAGTACCCTGCACCGGAAAAGCCGAAAAAGAAAAAGAAGAAAAAACCGGACGGACAGAAAGCGGACAAGAAGCCCAGGCCGGAGACCCCGCCCCGCAAAAAGGCCCGGCTGACCCTGAACATCCTCTGCACCATCCTGCGGGGGGCGGGCCGGCTGACCAGAGCCATCATCGGGTCGCTGCGCATCACGAAGATCGACGTCGTGCTGGGCGTCCGGGGCGAGGACCCCGCCGAAGCTGCCCGCAGCTATGGCAGGCTGAACGCCTGGCTCTATCCGGCACTGGGCTTTCTCGACCGGTTCGTCTATCTCGATTTTGAGCAGCTGCGACTGCTTCCGGATTTCGGCTCGGCCCAGCCGACGGTGCAGGACCGGGTGTCCTTCCGGGTGTCGGCACAGGCGTATGCCATCGTCTTCACGGCAGTGCGTGTGCTTTACGAGTTCTGGCGCGAAAAAGTGCTGGACGTCTTCCTATAATTTGGTTATAATATAACTGTATGGTGTGTTCTGCCTGTCCGCTGCGGCGGGGGCAGTTCCGGAGAAAGCGTTCCCGCTTTTTCCCACTCATTGAAATAAGGAGGCCGATTTTATGGCTGAGCATCCGATTCAGGGTTTAATGAACGTCACGATGGACAAGGTCCGTCAGATGGTGGATTCCAACACCATCGTGGGCAAGCCCATCACCACCGAGGACGGCACCACCATCCTTCCGGTGTCCAAAGTCAGCTTTGGCTTTGCATCCGCAGGCACGGACTTTGACGGCAAGAATGCTGCCAACAAGGACCTGTTCGGCGGCGGTTCTGGCGCGGGCGTCAACATCCAGCCGGTGGCCTTCCTTGTCATCAAGGACGGCTGTGTCCGCACCATCCAGCTGTCCGACGGGGCCAACACCGTGGACCGCGCCCTGACCATGATCCCCGAACTGGTGGAGAAGGTCAGCGCCCTCATCGACCGGAAGGGCGGCAAGGCGGCCCCAGCGGAGACCGGCCCCGAAGCGCCCAACGCGTAAGAAAAGGCGCATGAGCTTCCCCTTGAGGGGAGCGGCCGAATGAAACAAGATGGATGAGGCAAACGCGCGAACATGCGCATCCTCATCCGGCACTGCGTGCCTCCTTTCCCGCAAGGGCAGGGCTTTTCAGCGCGGTGCATTTTGAGCGCCGGGAGGCGCACAAGGAGTAAACGAACAATGGCAGAAGAACGTATTCAGAAGATCATGAGCGAGCAGGGCCTGTGCTCCCGCCGCGCGGCCGAGCAGATCATTGCGGAGGGCCGCGTCAAGGTCAACGGCCACCCGGCCAAGGTGGGCGACAAGATGGACCCCAACCGCGATGTGCTGCATGTGGATGATGAGCGCATCTACATCCAGAAGAACCAGCAGCTCTACTATCTGGCGCTGTACAAGCCCCGCGGCTATGTGACCACCGCCAGCGATGAGCTGGGCCGCAAGACCGTCATGGAGCTGGTCAGCGACATCCCTGCCCGCCTCTACCCGGTGGGCCGCCTGGATAAGGACAGCGAGGGCCTGCTGCTGATGACCAACGACGGCGCCTTTGCGCAGGCCGTCACCCATCCGTCCGGCGGCATTTCCAAGCTGTACCGCGTTACCGTGCAGCCCCGTGCCGACGAGAGCCAGATCCTGAAGATGAGTTCCGGCGTCGTGCTGGACGATGGCACCAAGACCATGCCCTGTGCCATCAATGTCGTGACCGACGAGCCGGGCCGCACCGTGATGGAGATGACCCTGAAAGAGGGCAAGAACCGCGAGATCCGCCGGATGTGCGAGGCCGTCGGGCTGGAAGTCGTCCGCCTGAAGCGGAACGCCGAGGGCGTCGTCAAGCTGGGGATGCTCAAGCCGGGCACCTACCGCGAGCTGACCAAGGCAGAAATCAACGGCCTGCGCGCCGCAGCCGCCAAGGGCCGCGCCCAGACCCGCAGCGCTGCGCTGCAATCCAAAGCGGCCGAGCGCCGCCCCCGCGGCCCGGTGGGGCAGGGCGCAAAGCGCGGCGAGCGCAATGCACCCGCAAAACGGAGAAAATGATGGTCCCCACGGTATCTTTGTCGGGCAGACCAAGGCGGCCGGGCCTGAGATGGAAAAGATTGTGAGATTTTCCCTCAAAAATGGGGCGTTCGGCACTTGAGAATCCTGACAAAATATAGTATAATAAACCTAATTTTGAAAGCTCAAAATAGACAAAGCAGGAGGTCTTACCATGGCTTCAAAGATCAACAAAGGAGAAATCCTCGCCAAGTTTTTCGATGACGGGGAATATACCGCACTGTTTGCGGACGGCGCGGTGAGCGCTGCCTGCGGCTATGCGGCTGGCCAGCAGGCCTACGCCGTCTACCAGAACGGCGAGGCAGTCACCGTGAAGGACGTTGAGAAGAACATCAAGGTCCTCGAAATGGCTGCTCAGACGGGCTGCCCCGTGGTCACGTTCTACAACTCGGTCGGCGCAAAACTGGCAGAGGGTCTGGACGTTCTGACCGCGACCGCTAAGCTGAACGCTGCCATCGCCAAGGTGTCCGGCGTCGTGCCCCAGGTGGCAGTCGTCACCGGCGTGTGCGGCGGTACCAGCGCCCTGAACGCTGCCAGCGCAGATGTCTGCGTTATGGCAAAGGACGCCGAGCTGTTCTTCACCGCTCCCTTCACCTCTGCCGCCAAGGGCGACAAGGTCGCAGATGCAGGCTCCGCTGAGGCTGCTGCCAAGGCTGGTGTTGCTGCCATCGTGGCCGAGAGCGCGGCCGAGGCTGCGGAGAAGGCTGCCCACATCGTGGGTCTGCTGCCCGCCAACAACCTGACCGGCCCCGCCATCTTCGAGTTCGAGCAGCCCACCGCAGTCCTGGCCGCTGGTGCCGCTCCGGAGAAGGCTGCTGCTGCCCTCATTGATAAGGACAGCGCCGTGGAGCTGTTCGCAGGCTTCGGCAAGAGCGTCTACACCGCATTTGCTACCATCGGCGGCAACGCGGTCGGCGTGGTGGCAACCGGTGAGCAGCTGTGCCACAACTGCGTGTCCAAGGCTTCCCGCTTCGTCCGCCTGTGCGACGCTTTCAGCGTCCCCGTGCTGACCATCGTGGACACCAAGGGCTTCGTCCCCAGCGCGACCGATGACATCGCCGGCGGCATCCGTGAGGCTGCCCGTCTGGCTGCCACCTATGCAGACGCCACCACCGCGAAGGTCGCTCTGCTGGCTGGCAAGGCTGTGGGCCCGGTCTACACCGCTCTGGCCAATGCCGACCTGAAGATCGCCGTCAACGGCTGCGTGGTCAGCGCTCTGGAGCCCAACGTTGCCGTCTCCGTTCTGTACAAGAGCGAGATCGACGCTTCCGACAACATCATCGCTGCGACCAACGCCAAGGCTGCTGCCTACACCGCCGAGGTGTGCAGTGCCGCCAACGCTGTGGCCTGCGGCGCTGCCGATATGACCTGCGACGCTGCCAACGCACGCGCAAGCGTTGTGGCTGCGTTTGAGCTGCTGAGCACCAAGCGTGCTGCCCGCCTGCCCAAGAAGCACGGCAACATGGCTCTGTAAGCGTTCCGATCGTAAAACGTACATAGGATAAATGATTGATTCAGGAGGGTCCTTCCATGAAGTATTACAATATTACCGTCAATGGTGTTGCTTACAGCGTCTCCGTTGAGGAGACCGCCGCTGGCGCAGCTCCCGTTGCTGCTGCCGCTCCCGCTGCTCCCAAGGCTCCGGCTGCTCCTGCTGCCGCTCCCAAGGCTGCTGCTCCCGCCGGTGCTGCCGGTGCCGTCACCGTCAAGGCTCCCATGCCCGGCAACATCCTGGATGTCAAGGTCGCAGCCGGTGCATCCGTCAAGGCTGGCGACGTGCTGGTCATCCTGGAGGCCATGAAGATGGAGAACGAGATCGTCGCTCCGCAGGACGGCACCGTTGCTTCCGTCAATGTCAACAAGGGCGACACCGTCAACTCCGGTGACGTTCTCGTCTCCATGAACTGAGAACGAAGGGAGAGGTGACAACCATGGCCAAAAAGCCGATCAAGATCACGGAAGTCGTCCTGCGCGATGCGCACCAGTCTCTGCTGGCCACCCGTATGACGATGGACGACATGCGTCCCATCCTGCCCGAAATGGATAAGATCCCGTATTTCTCTGTCGAGTGCTGGGGCGGCGCTACCTTCGATAGCTGCATCCGCTTCCTCGACGAAGACCCCTGGGAACGTCTGCGCATCCTGCGCAAGGAGCTGCCCCACCAGAAGCTGCAGATGCTGTTCCGCGGCCAGAACATGCTGGGCTACCGCCCCTATGCAGATGACGCTGTCGAGTACTTTGTGCAGAAGTCTGTTGCCAACGGCATCGACGTCATCCGCATCTTCGACGCACTGAACGATGCCCGCAACCTGCAGACCGCCATCAAGGCAGCCAACAAGGAAAAGGCACATGTGCAGGGCTGCATCAGCTATACCCTGAGCCCCGTGCACAACAACGAGTACTACGTCAAGTATGCCAAGACCCTGGAAGAGATGGGCGCTGACTCCATCTGCATCAAGGATATGGCTGGCCTGCTGACTCCGTACACCTGCTACGACCTGGTCAAGGAGCTGAAGAGCACCCTGTCCATCCCGGTCGATATCCACAGCCACTACACCGCCGGTCTGGCTTCTATGTCCCTGCTGAAGGGCATCGAGGCCGGTGCCGACATCGTCGATACCGCCATGAGCCCCCTGAGCGGCGGCACCAGCCACATGGCGACCGAGAGCCTGGTCGCAGCTCTGCAGGGCACCGATTACGATACCGGTCTGGACCTGAAGCAGCTGAACGTCGTCCGCGCATACTTCGCAAAGCTGCGCGAGAAGTACATCGCCAACGGCCAGATCAGCCCGAAGTCTCTGGGCGTCGATGCCAACACCCTGCTGTATCAGGTGCCGGGCGGCATGTTCTCCAACATGCTCAAGCAGCTGAAGGATGCCGGCAAGGAAGACAAGCTGGACGAAGTGCTGGCTGAGATCCCCCGCGTTCGTGAGGACGCCGGTTATCCTCCGCTGGTCACCCCCACCAGCCAGATCGTTGGCACCCAGGCCGTCTTCAACGTCATCCTGGGCGAGCGCTACAAGATGGTCACCAAGGAGTTTAAGGGCCTGGTCCACGGCGACTACGGCAAGACTCCCGCTCCCATCAGCGCCGAGTTCACCAAGAAGATCCTGGGCGACGAGAAGCCCATCACCTGCCGCTTCGCCGACACCCTTGCTCCTGAGATGGACAAGCTGAAGACCGAAGCCGCCAAGTGGGCAACGCAGGAAGAGGACGTTCTGACCTACGCCATGTTCCCGCAGGTCGCACCCAAGTTCTTCGAGAAGCGCAATGCCAAGAAGCAGGGCGTGGACGCTGACCACGCAGACTACACCAACCAGTCTCATCCTGTCTAATGGAATCCCTCTGGCCCCTCGCAGTTTTGCGGGGGGCTTTTTGTGTCTGCGGAGCAGCGGTGCCGTTTGTGTGACTTTTTCGTGGCAAAAGCTGATTTTTTCGCCGCATTGCTTGCAAAAACGGGGCCAGCAGAGTAAAATGATAGCATATGTATCGTAACATGGGCGGGTGTGCCCAAAAGCGGATACATATACTGGAATTTGTCCGCAAAAAACCTATGTCAGAAGAGGAAATTTGACCATGATTTTAAGTATGACCGGTTTTGGCCGGGGCACAGCGGTGCGTAATGGCCGTGAGATCACGGTGGAGCTGCGCAGCGTCAACTCCCGGTACTTTGAGTATTCGTCCCGGATGCCACGGACCTGCAGCTATATGGACAGCCGCCTGAAAAAGCAGCTGAACGAGCAGATCACCCGCGGCAAGGTGGAACTGAGCCTGACGGTGCAGAACGTGGACGCCGCCGACACCGTCGTCACCGTGAACCGGGAGCTGGCCAGAAGCTACCAGCAGGCCCTGCGGGACCTGTCCGAGGAGCTTTGCATCAAGAACGACACCTCCGCCAGCCTCATTGCCCGCTTCCCGGACGTCCTCGCCACCCGCCACGCGGATGTGGACGAGGAGCAGCTGTGGGAGGACGTCTCCGCCGTCACGGCGCAGGCGCTGGAAACGTTCGTGCAGATGCGCGCCGCCGAGGGTGCTAAGATGAAGGCCGACGTCGAGAGCCGCCTGTGCTTTCTGGAAGAGTGTGTCGGCCGGGTGGAGACGCTGAGCGCAGGCCGGGTGGAAGCCTACACCAACCGCCTGTATGAGAAGCTCAAGGTCATCCTGGAAGACCGGAACATCGACGATGCCCGCGTCCTGACCGAGGCCGCCATCTTCGGTGACAAGACCGCAGTGGACGAGGAGACCGTCCGCCTGCGCAGCCACATTGCCCAGTACCGCTCCATTCTGGAGCTGGACGAGCCGGTGGGCCGCAAGCTGGATTTCCTGACCCAGGAGCTCAACCGCGAGACCAACACCATCGGCTCCAAGTGCCAGGATCTGGACATTACCCGCGTGGTGGTGGATATGAAGGCAGAGATCGAAAAGATCCGCGAACAGATCCAGAATCTGGAGTAACGCATTGATACATTCGGATCGGAGGAGAAGATGAAGCTCATCAACATCGGTTTTGGCAATCTGGTCAGCGCCGGGCGCGTGGTGGCCGTCGTCAGCCCGGACTCTGCGCCGGTCAAGCGTCTGGTCAAGGAAGCGCGGGAACGCGGGATGCTGATCGATGCGTCCTATGGGCGCAGCACCCGCGCGGTGCTCATCATGGACTCCGACCATGTCGTTCTGTCAGCCCTTCAGCCGGAAACGGTGGCCAGCCGCGCCGCCGGGCAGGCTGAGGGCAAAGGCTCAGAGGAGGAACAGAAATAAAGATGGAAAACGAAAAGTATCTGTTTGTGGTATCCGGTGCAGCGGGTACCGGCAAGGACAGCGTGGTCAATGCACTGCGCGCTGCGCACCCGGAGATCGAGAAGACCGTCTCCGCCACCACCCGTTCGCCCCGCCCCGGCGAGCAGGAGGGCGTGGATTACTACTACCGCAGCCAGGAGCAGTTCCAGCAGCTCATCGCAAACGACGAGGTCGTGGAATACAATTTCTACAATGGAAATTACTACGGCACCCTGAAAGAGGAGATCCACAAGCGGCTGGAAGCCGGCAAGCTGGTCGTGCTGGTCATTGATGTCCACGGCGCGGCCAACATCCGCCGGATGTTCCCCGGTGCCACCACCATCTTCCTGCTGCCGCCGTCGGTGGAGGAGCTGGAGCGCCGTCTGCGCGGCCGCGGCACCGAGACCGAGGAAAGCATCCGTGAGCGTCTGGCTACGGCCCGGAACGAGCTGGCCCAGCAGGACGACTTCACCCTGAAGCTGGTCAACAATGAGGTCGCTGCCTGCGCCGACGCGCTCTATCAGGTCATCTGCCAGCGGGCAGGCCTCGCACACTGAAACCAAACCCGGAGGAAGCTGAATGCCAAAAACGGTCGGAGTCGCCGTGAGCAACGCGACGTTCCACTTCGATAAACTGTATACCTACGCAGTCATGCCCGACCAGCAGGACGCCGTCCGGCTGGGCAGCATGGTGCTGGTGCCGTTCGGGCGGGGGAGCCGTGCCCGGATGGGCGTGGTGCTGGCCTGCGACGCCGAACCGGAGAACTCGAAGCTGAAATTCCTCTTCGATGTGGCCCCCGCTTCCGCCTGCCTGACGCCGGAACTGCTGCGGCTGGTGCATTTCTTGAAAGAACGCACCTTCTGCACCTACTATGAGGCCGTCAAGGCCGTCATCCCGTATGGGGCGCAGTACAAGCCCGCCGTGGCGGCGGACGGTGTGACGCCGGTGCTGCAAAAGCAGCTGGTCCGCCATACCGAGAACGCTTACAAGCTGGTGGGCACCCTGCCGCCCAAGCCGAAGCCGACGGCCAAGCAGCTGGCGGCGGTGGCCCTGCTGGGCGGGGGAGAGCGCACCCAGACCGAACTCGAAGAAAAGGGCATCAGCCGGGCTGTGCTGGACAATCTCTGCACCAAGGGTGTGCTGGAATGCAGCAAGGTGAACAAATCCATCGACCTGTATGCGAGCATCCCGCTGAAAAACGAACCCATCCTTCTGACGAGCGAACAGCAGGCCGCATACGATGCCCTGCTGCCGCACCTCGAAGATGCCGAACCCCATTCGGCGCTGCTCTACGGCGTGACTGGCAGCGGCAAAACGCTGGTCTTCCTCAAGCTCATCGAGCGGTGTTTGCAGCTGGGGCGGCGGGCGCTGGTGCTCGTGCCGGAGATCAGCCTGACCCCCCAGATGATCCTGCGGCTGAAGAGCCAGTTCGGCAGGCGGGTGGCCGTGCAGCACTCGGCCCTCAACCACACGGAACGGCTGCTCCAGTGGCAGATGATTCAGGACGGCGGGGCCGACATCGTGGTGGGCACCCGCAGCGCCATCTTTTCGCCGCTGGAAAACATCGGCCTCGTCATCATCGACGAGGAGCAGGAGCACACCTACCGTTCCGAATCCGCGCCCCGCTACGCAGCCCACGAGGTGGCCCGGCAGCGCGCGGCCGAGAATGGGGCACTGCTCCTGCTGGCCAGCGCGACCCCCAGCACCGAGAGCTACTTTGCAGCCCAGAATGGACGCACCCAGCTGGTGCGGCTGACCCAGCGGTACGGCGGCAACCCGCTGCCCCATGTCGAGATCGTCGATATGCGGGCCGAGCTGGCCTCCGGCAACCCGCGCGAGATCAGCCTGGCGCTCGAAGATGCCATCCGCCGCAATCTGGAAGCGGAAAAGCAGACCATCCTGCTGCTCAACCGCCGGGGCTACCAGACCATCGCCCAGTGTGAGGACTGCCGCGAGGTGCTCAAATGCGCAAAGTGCAGCGTCCCGATGGTCTACCACAAATCGGCGCACAAGCTGCTCTGCCACTACTGCGGCAGCCAGCTGGACCCGCCCCCGCAAAAATGCCCTGCCTGCGGCGGAACATTGCAGTACCGCGGCTTCGGCACCCAGAAGGCTGAGGAGGAGCTGGCAAAGCTCTTCCCGGAGGCGCGCATCCTGCGGATGGACCAGGATTCCACCGCCGCCAAGGACGCCCACGAAAAGCTGCTGGCCCGGTTCGCCCGCCGCGAGTACGACATCATGGTGGGCACCCAGATGGTGGCCAAGGGGCTGGATTTCGAGGATGTGACCCTGGTGGGCGTCCTCGGCATCGACTCGCTCCTGTTCGCCCAGGGCTTCCGGGCGTATGAGACCGTGTTCAGCCTCATCACGCAGGTGGTGGGCCGGAGCGGCCGGGCCAAAGACCCCGGTTTTGCCATCATCCAGACCACCGACCCCGACAACCCGGTGCTCAACCTCGCCGCCGCGCAGGACTACGCCGCTTTTTTCGAGCAGGAGATCGCTTACCGGAAACTGGGGCTGTACCCGCCGTTCTGCGGGCTGTGCGTTGTGGGCTTTTCAGGCCTGAAGGAGAGCGAGGTGGCCCGCGCTGCCGCCCGGTTCGCGGCCCTGCTGGGCCGGCAGGCGGCAAGACAGCCGGAGCTGCCTCTCCGGGTGCTCGGCCCCACCCCCGGCAATATCGAAAAGATCAACGGAAACTACCGCTACAAACTCACCGTCAAGTGCCGCAACGACCGCCGCTTCCGCGACCTGATGCGCGAAACGCTGGGCCTTTACGAGCAGGAAAAGCTGCCCGCCAAAGCCACCGTCGTCGTAGACCTGCACTCGGACGGAGATATCTGATACAAACAACTGATTTGGAGGTACCAACTATGGCTATCCGCAACATCGTGAAAGAGGGCGACCCCATCCTGAACAAGGTCTGCCGCCCGGTGACCAATTTTGACGACCGTCTGGCGACTCTGCTGGACGACATGCGCGAGACCATGATCGACGCCGACGGCGTGGGTCTGGCCGGCCCGCAGGTGGGGATGCTGCGCCGCCTGTTCGTCGTGTGGGATACCACCGACGCCCCGGAGGAGATCCCCGCAGATTACGAGTACAAGTTCATCGACTTCGTGAACCCGGAGATCCTCGCCGTGTCCGAGGATGAGGAGACCGCCTACGAGGGCTGCCTGTCCTTCCCCGGCCACAACGGCGCAGTGACCCGCCCGGCCGCCGTCAGAGTCCGCGCACAGGACCGCAACGGCAATTGGTTCGAGCTGGAGGCCGAGGGTCTGCTGGCCCGCTGCATCCAGCACGAGAACGACCATCTGGACGGCATCACCATCATGCAGTCCAGCGAGTATTTCTATGAGGACACCGAAGAGGGCAAAAAGGCTGCCCGCGAAGCGAAAGGAAACAAGTAATGCGCATTCTGTTCATGGGCACACCGGACATTGCCGCCGAGTGCCTGAAGGCTCTGTATGCCGCCGGGCATGACATCTGCGGCGTATACACCCGCCGCGACAAGCCGGTGGGCCGCAAGCAGGTGCTCACCGCACCCCCGGTCAAGGAAGTGGCGCTGGAGCACGGCACACCGGTCTTCCAGCCCCGCACCCTGCGGGACGGCGGCGAGGATGCCAACATCCAGGCGCTGGCCCCAGAACTGATCGTGGTGGTGGCCTACGGCTGCATCCTGCCCGCCAGCGTGCTCCAGGCCCCCAGGTATGGCTGCATCAACCTGCATGTTTCGCTGCTGCCGAAGTACCGCGGAAGTGCCCCGGTGCAGTGGGCCGTCCTGAACGGCGACACCGAGACGGGAGTTTCCATCATGCAGATGGACGAAGGGCTGGACACCGGCGATGTTCTCGTCTGTGAGAAGATGGACATCGGCCCCGAAGAGACCAGCGGCGAACTGTTCGACCGGGTGACGGCAGTCGGTGCCCGCGTCCTCTGCGAGACCATCCCGCAGATCGCGGCAGGCACCCTCCGGCCCCAGCCGCAGGATCACGCCCATGCGACCCTCGCGCCCATGCTCGACAAGGAGCTGGCCGAGTTCCGGCTCACCGACTCCGCCGCCCACATCCACGACTGGGTGCGCGGCATGAACCCCTGGCCCATGGCCTGGTTCACCACCTCCGGCGGCAAAAAGGTCAAGGTGACCGAGTGCCGCGCGGTGCCTTCCCACGGCGAAGCGCCCGGCACGGTGCTGGCGACCCGGCCCCTGACCGTGGCCTGCGCCGAGGGTGCCATCCAGCTGCTGCATGTGGTGCCGGAGGGCAAGAAGCCCATGGACGGCACCTCGTTTGCGGCGGGTCTGCGGCTCAAAGCGGGGGACTGCCTGTGAGCGGGCCGAATCCCCGCGCGGCGGCGGTCTCGGCGCTGGTGAAGCAGGAGCAGGACGGCTTTTCCAACCTCGTCCTGGATGCCGAACTGAAGCGTCAGCAGCTCGAAGGCCGCGACAAAGCGTTTGCCAGCGCCATTTTTTACACGGTGTTGGAACACCGGGGCACACTGGACTATATGCTCGGCCAGTTCCTGCCCAAGGGCCTTGCTAAGCTGGACGCTCCCGTCCGGGAGATTTTACGCTCCGCTCTGGCCCAGGCCCGGTATATGCAGGTGCCCGCATCGGCGGCCGTCAATGAGGCGGTCAAGCTGACCCGTGCGTTCCGGAAATCCAGCGCAGCGGGGCTGGTCAATGCCGTGCTGCGCCGCGCCTGCACCTACGACCTGAGCACCGCCCGGTTCCGGAATGAGACCGAGCGGCTGATGGTGCTGGGTTCTGCCGGGAAGGATGTGGCAGACTTCCTCCGCATCCATTACCCGGACGAGGCACTGGGCATCCTGACCTATGCGGCTGACGGCGGCAGGACCAGCCTGCGGGTCAACCCGCTCAAGACCGATGCCGCCACTCTCTGCGAAAAGCTGGCGGCGCTGGGCGCAGCGGCCGAGCCGGGCCTTGTGCCGGGCAGTGTGCTGGCCGCATTTGAGGGAAGCCCTGCCGAGAACGCGTGGTTCCGGCAGGGATACTACCACGTCGAAGGGCAGGCCAGCCAGCTGGCGGCGCTCTGCGTGGAGGCAAAGCCCGGCGAAACGGTGCTGGACCTCTGCGCGGCCCCCGGCGGCAAGACGCTCCTGCTGGCCGAGGAAATGCAGGGGACCGGCCGTCTCGTCAGCTGCGATGCAGCCGAGAACCGCGTCCGCCTCATCCGCACGGCAGTGGAGCGGATGGGCTTTGCCAATGTCGAAACCCTCTGCAACGATGCCACCCGGCAGAACCCCAGCCTGCCCCAGGCCGACCGTATCCTTGTGGACGCCCCCTGCAGCGGCCTGGGTATCCTGGCCAAAAAGCCGGATATCCGCTACAAAACGCTGGACAAGGCCCGCCACGATGAATTATTGGCCACCCAGTCGGCCATTCTGGACACAGCGGCCTCTCTGCTCAAGGCGGGCGGACGGCTGGTCTACTCCACCTGTACCATCGACCCGGCCGAAAACGAAGAGCAGGTGGCGGCCTTCCTTGCCCGTCACCCGGATTTTTCCGTCGTGACGCCAGAAGTGCCGTTCCCGGCCGGGATGACGGTGGGGGAGCACGGAGCCCTTTCGGTGCCTACCCGCACCGGGATGGACGGCTTTTTCCTCTGTGCGATGCAAAAAGCGCAATGAGGCGGCCGCCTGAATCGTATCAATAGGAGAACACCATGGAACAAAAACGCTGCATTTCCTCCCTGACGCTGGAACAACTGGCCGCAGAGCTCAAGGCGCTGGGCCAGCCCGGTTTCCGGGCCAAGCAGATCTTCCACTGGGTCCACCAGAAGCTGGTCACGGAGTTTTCCGCCATGACCGACCAGCCCAAGACCCTGCTGGCGACGCTGGAGGAACATTTCTACATCGCGGCCCCGCAGATCGAGCGCCGCCAGGAGGCCAAGGACGGCACGGTCAAGTACCTGCTGCGGATGGCCGACGGCAACTGCATCGAAACGGTCGTCATGCGCTACCACTACGGCAACACGGTCTGCGTCTCCACGCAGGTGGGCTGCCGGATGGGCTGCCGCTTCTGCGCGTCCACCCAGGCGGGCCGCGTCCGCAACCTGGAAGCCGGTGAGATCTGCTCCGAGATCTACACCGCGCAGAAGGACATCGGGGAGCGCATCTCCCACATCGTACTCATGGGCATTGGCGAGCCGCTGGACAATTTCGATGAAGTGATGCGCTTTCTTGAGAATATCACCTCGCCCGAAGGCGTCAACATCGGGATGCGGAACATCAGCCTCTCCACCTGCGGTCTGGTGCCGAAGATCGACCAGCTGGCCGAGAAAAAGCTGCAGCTCACCCTTTCCGTCTCGCTCCATGCGCCCAACAACGAGATCCGCAGCGGCATGATGCCCGTGAACGATGCCTACCCCGTGGAGCAGCTGATGCAGGCGGTCCGCCGCTATCAGGACACCACGGGCCGACGGGTCAGCTTCGAGTATTCGATGGTGCGCGGCGTCAACGATTCCGATGCCTGCGCAAAGCAGCTGGCGAACCTCATCCGGGGCATGGGCGCGCATGTCAACCTCATCCCCATCAACCCGGTGGACGGCAGCCCCTACTCCGCCACCGATGCCGCCAACGTCCGCCGGTTCCAGCAGAAGCTGGAGAGCCTCGGCGTCAACGCCACGGTCCGCCGCCGTCTGGGCAGCGAGATCAGCGCCGCCTGCGGCCAGCTGCGCCGCGACGAGATGAACGGCAAAGCCTGACAAAAGGAGAATCCTATGAAACTTGCAGGAAAAACAGATGTCGGCCGCGTCCGTCAGGAGAACCAGGACGATTATCGGGCCGGGGAGCTGCCCGGCGGCGCGGTGTGGGCGCTGGTCTGCGACGGCATGGGCGGCGCAAAGGGCGGCCGTGAAGCCTCGCAGGGGGCGTGCAATGTCATCGAGAATTTCTTTCAGGAGCAATACGCCCAGTGCGGGGCAGGGCAGGAGGAGCCGTTTCTGAAAAAAGCGCTCCTCTACGCCAACCGCTTCGTGTTCCAGAAGGCCGCGCATGAAGAAGCGCTGGCCGGCATGGGCACCACGGCGGTCTGCGCACTGGTGCGCAGCGGCAATGTCTACCTCTGCCATGCAGGCGACTCCCGCGCCTACCTCATCCGGGACGGGAAGCTGACCCAGCTCACCCACGACCACTCCTACGTGCAGGAGCTCGTGGACTGCGGCACCATCACCGAGGAGGAAGCCGAGCATCACCCCCAGAAGAACATCATTACAAAGGCTCTGGGCGTGGATTACCGGCTGGAGCCGGAGTTCACCGCCGCGAAGCTCAAGCGGGAAGACCGGCTGCTGCTCTGCACCGACGGACTGACCAACATGGTGCCGGTGGAGGAGATGGAAAAGCTGTTGGCGCAGGGTACGTTCTACGACCTGCCCGACCGCCTCATCGAGGCAGCCAACGCCCACGGCGGCTCGGATAACATCACGGCGCTGCTGCTGGCCGTGGAGCCGACGGAGGTGGAGCATGGATAATCTGATCGGCAAGACCCTCGATGGCCTGTACACCGTCCGGGAGCTGATCGGCACCGGCGGCATGGCCAACGTCTACAAGGCGGTCGTGGGACCGGGCGGGCCGGTGCCGGAGGGCACGGTCGTAGCCGTCAAGGTGCTGCGGCAGGAGCTCATGCACGACCCCGACCTCGTCCGCCGCTTCAAGAACGAATCCAAGGCCATCTCGCTGCTCAATCACCCCAACATTGTCAAGGTGTACGATGTCTCGGTCAGCGAGAAGCTGCAATATATCGTGATGGAATACGTGGACGGCATGACGCTGCGGGAGTACCTCAACGAGCGCGGCGGCAGGCTGACCAGCCGGGAGACGGTGCATTTCATCTCCCAGATCCTCAAAGCGCTGGACCATGCCCACCGCAACGGCGTGGTGCACCGGGACATCAAGCCCCAGAACATCATGCTGCTGGACAACGGCCAGCTGCGGATGATGGACTTCGGCATTGCCCGCATCTCCCGCGCCGAGAACCAGCTTTCCGGCGGCAAGGCGATGGGCAGCGTCCATTATATCAGCCCGGAACAGGCCAAGGGCGACGAGACCGATTTCACCAGCGACATCTATTCGGTGGGCGTCATGATGTACGAGATGCTTTCGGGGCATCTGCCGTTTGACGCCGACGATGTGGTGGAGGTGGCCATCAAGCAGATCACCGACAAGCCCAAGAGCCTGCAGGAGCTGGCCCCCACCGTGCCCCACGGCCTGGTGGAGATCACCGAACGCGCCATGGCAAAGCGGCCCGAAAATCGCTACGCCAGCGCCGCCGAGATGCTGGGGGCACTGAACGCCTACGTGGAAGACCCGTCCATCGTGTTCAATTACACCTATCTCCCCGATGAAATTCCTGAAAAGGTGGTGGAGCACTCCGTGAAAACCAAAAAAGAAGCCCCGGAACCGAAAAAGACCCGCAAAAGCAAAAAGAAAAAGCCCATCTTCCTGCCGGTGCTGTTCGGCATCACCGTTGCGTTCGCGCTGGCCTGCATGGCGCTGTGCTGGACCATCCTCAACGATTCCAGCACCCTGATGAGCGAAAAGGCCGACATCGTGCTGGCCGATTACAGCGGCATGACCCAGGATGAGGTGAACGCCCAGCCGCAGGTCTCCTCCGGCCAGATCACCGTCAACTGGGAGCAGTCGTACAGCAACGACTACGCGGCCGGTTATGTCTACCGGCAGTCGCCGGTGGCGGGCCGCACCGTCCGCGAGGGCCAGAGCGTGACCTTGACCATCAGCCTCGGCATCCAGTACGTCACCGTGCCGGATGTGACCAACTATCTGCAGGCCGATGGAGAACAGCAGCTCAAGAGCCTCGGCGTCTCGGTGCTGATCACCCAGGCCGTGGACGACACCGTGGCGGCAGGCTCCATCATCCGCACCGACCCTGCCGCCGGCAGCCAGGTGGCGGTGGGCTCCACCGTTGTGGTCTATGTGAGCCGCCCGCAGGTCAGCACCACGGCCAAGGTGCCGTCTCTGGTGGGCCTGTCCAACGTGAACGATGCCCGCACCCTGCTGGTGCAGAACAAGCTGGGCCTGGGCAGCACCACTGAGCAGTACAGCGACAAGCCTGCCGGTACCATCATCGGGCAGAACCCTGCCGCCGGTTCCACCGTTAAGGTGAACAGCCGCGTCAGCGTGACCGTCAGCGCAGGGCCCGAACCTGTGCCGGAGACCCCGGCCGAGGAGCCCGGCAGCACCCCGGAGAGCGGCAGTTCCAGCGCCAGCAGCTCCGGCGGCGACTGGTGGAGCGGCCTTGTGGGCGGTGGCTCTTCCTCCTCCAGCGACTCTTCCGGTTCCAGCTCCGGCACCAGCCTGAGCGACTGGTGGAGCGCGCTGCTGTCGTAACGGAGGAGCCATGAACGGTTATATTGTAAAAGGCATCGGCGGCTTCTACTACGTCCGGACCGAAGCGGGCATCATCGAGTGCAAGCCGCGCGGCATCTTCCGCAAACAGAAGATCACCCCCGTGGCGGGCGACGAGGTGACGGTGGAGACCGAGAACGGCGCTTCCGTCATCGCGGAGATCGCGCCCCGCAAAAACGTCTTCGTCCGTCCGCCGGTGGCCAATCTGGATGTGCTGTTCCTCGTGGCCAGCACCACCCAGCCCACCCCCAGCACCCTCGTGCTGGATAAGTTGTCGGCCATCGCGGTGGACAAGGGCGTCCAGCCGGTCATCGTCTGCACCAAGGCAGACCTCGGCGAGGCGGAGTTCCTCCGCAAAGCATACGAGCGTTCGACCCTGCCCTTCATCGCCATCCACTACGACACCGGCGAGGGTCTGGACGAGGTAAAGCAGTGGATCGCCGGGCGGCTCTGCGCCTTCTGCGGCAACTCCGGCGTGGGCAAGTCCACGCTGCTGAACGCCCTGCTGCCGGAGGCCGAGCGGGAGACCAGCGCCATCAGCCAGAAGCTGGGCCGCGGCCGCCATACCACCCGCGAGGTGACCATCTTTGAGGCGTTCGGCGGCCGCATCGCCGACACGCCCGGCTTCGCCAGCCTGGAAGCCAACCGCGCCGGGTTCATCCCGAAGGAGAACCTGGAACATGCGTTCCCGGAGTTCGGGCCGTATCTTGGTGAATGCCAGTTCACGGGCTGCTCCCACCGCACGGAAAAGGGCTGCGCCGTCCGCGCGGCACTGGCCGAGGGCCGGCTCTCCCAGACCCGGTACGACAGCTACTGCGCCATGTACGACGAAGTCAAGGACGTCAAGGACTGGCAGCGGCCGAAGTTCTGACCGCTGCATTGCAAACCAGAGAAAGCTCCTCCGGCCGGGGGAGCTTTCTTCGAGTAAAGAGAGGAAACTTATGTCACGCTGTGTGATCGTATCTGCTTGCCCGGTCTCGCCGGAGCTGAAGCGCCTGCTGCGGCCCGATGACCTCATCATCGCCTGCGACGCGGGCTACCGCAACTGTGCGCCGCTGGGCTGCAAACCGGACATCATCGTCGGCGACTTCGACACCGCGCCCTGCCCGGAGCAGCAGGATGACGTTATCGTCCTGCCCCACGTCAAGGACGACACCGACACCGAATATGCGGCGAAGCTTGCCTCCGAAAAAGGCTGCTCCGAGGTGCTGCTGCTGGGCGCGCTGGGCGGCAGACGGCTGGAACACACCCTTGCGAACCTCTGCACCGGTCTGGGGCTGGAGCAGCGGGGCGTGCGCGCTACGCTGCAAGATGAGCGCAGCCGCATCACCTTCGTCCGCGCCGGCGAGGAGCGCACCTACCCGAAGGCGGAGTTCTTCTACGTTTCCGTCTTCCCACTGGAGGGCCGGGCTGAGGGCGTCTGTGAGCGCGGCTCCTACTATGAGCTGACGGATGCCGTCCTCACGGCAGGGTATCCGCTGGGCGTCAGCAACGAGTATGCCGAAGGCTCGGACCGCATCACCATCTCCACCCGCAAGGGGGCGCTGGTCGTGGTCGAGACCCTGCCGGATACGCCCATCCTGTGCTGATCGATGCACGTTTTGCGCCGCTGCCGCTTATACTGTGGTATCACACAACGAAAGGCGGGAGTTGGATGCAGGTCGTCGTCATCAAAAGCCCGAAGTGTCTGCGCGGGATCCTGCGCCGGTTGTTCGGCATCAAAACCTGAAGAAACAACAAGACCCTCTGTGCTGTTCGCACAGGGGGCCTTGCGTTTTCATTCCTTTGTGGCATACGTTAGGTCGAGCACCGGGCCAAAGGGATCAAAGATGAGGTTTTTGACGCCCGAAGCGATCAGCAGACGCTTCTGCTGGGAGAAGAGGGGGACCACGACGCAGTCGCTGAGCAGCTGGCGTTCGCATTCGCCCAGCAGGCGGCAGCGGGTGGAACCGTTGGCGTGGGTGCTGGCTTCCAGCTGGGTGGCGTACAAGGCGTTGGAATAGCCGGTCAGCCCGCCGCCTGTGGGGGTGAACTGGGCCAGCGTGTTGTACACGCTGCCGCTCTCAGCGCTGACGGGGGCCAGCGCGATGGTATAATCTCCCTCGGCCAGGCGCTTGCGGAAGGTCTCCTCGTCCACCTCCTCGATGGAGAAGAAGAGGGAAAGCTCCTTCTGCCAGGCCCCGTTGATGGTCTCGGCGGCCTCGTTCAGGCCGCACCCGGCGGGGAGCATCAGGGTGATTTTATTGAAGTCGGAGTTTGCCATGCCCTGCCGCGCGGCAAGGTAGAGCGCCTTGACATCCACAGGAGCAGGGGAGACTTCCCCCACGGCGTCGCGGTAGTTCATGCCGTCTACATTCAGACCGGCGGGGATGAGATTGTCCGCTGCGGCAAACAGCCCGGTGGAGGGAACCTCGGCGGCGTCCCGCGCCACCCCGGCCAGTGCCTGCCGCAGCTCGGTGGAGGAAAAGATCGTATTGCAGTTGAACAGCAGGCTCCAGGTGGTGTCGGAGTAGGAGATGGAGGACAGCGAGGTGGTGCTGCCGGTGGCGTCCACCGCTGCCGAGCACTTTTCACCGTTGATGAGTTCAATGGCTGGCTGGTCGGCGTTGTTGGTGTTCTGGACCAGGCGCAGGCTGTCGATGCGGGTGCCGGAAGGCTCCCGCCGCAGGAACAGACCGCCGGACGTCCAGTTGTAGAGGTAGAATGGCCCGCTGGAAAGGGTGGTCTTGGCGGTGAGGCCGTAAGTGCCGCGGGTGGAGTTGAAAAACGCTTCGTCGCAGGGCATCGCGCCGGGCAGCGTCAGCTTGGAGAGAAAATTCTCGTCCGGGCTGCTCAGGCGGAACACCAGCGTCAGCGGCCCGCTGGCCGAAACACCGAGGGCGCTTTCCGGCAATTGCCCGGCCAATACTTCGGTGCTGTTCTCAAGGGCCGAAAACTCCACAGCGTAGGGGGAGTTCGTGGCAGCGCGGAACATCCGCCGGAAGGCGAAAACGAAATCTTCTGCCGTGATGGCGCAGTCTGCAGCCGTGCCCTTGGCAGCCGTATAGGTCAGGCCGTCCTTCAGATAAAAGGTATAGGTTTTCCGGTCGGCGGAGACCTCCCACCGTTCGCACAGGGCAGGTTCCAGCTGGCCGTCCGGGTCTTTGCGGACAAGGCCGCTGTAAAGGTTCTCGCAGGCGATGACGTCCGACGCAGCCGAAGCCACCTGCGGGTCAAGGTTCGCGGGGATGGTGTCCACGAACCAGGTAAAGCTGTTGGAGCCTGAACCGCAGCCGGTCAGGGTCAGGAACAGAAGGGCCGTCAGAACCGCGGCGGCCAGGCGGAAACGGTGTTTCAAAAAAAGCGCTCCTTGCAGATGATGATGGATACGTCCAGTATAACGGAAAGCGTCGAAAAAGACAATTATCTTTTTGTGAATTTCGATGACCTTTCGGTGCATTTTTGCGGCCTGTGCGGGTTGGGCGTTGCGTATTGTGCGGAAAAGGTGTAGAATGAAGAGCAGCAAGAGCTTGTTACAGAAACACTTTATAGAGGAGGTTCTGTTTTTATGCAGAAAGAACAGCAGCAGCTCGCAGAGCTGGTCAAGGGCAAAAAGGTCGCATTCATCGGTGCGGGCGTCAGCCACAAGACCCTGATCGAGGAGTTCGTGGGCCTGGGTGCGCATGTCACCCTCTGCGATAAAAAGAACAGCGTGGACGACTTTGGCAGCTACGCCGAGACCATCCGCCGCCTGGGCATCGACCTGAGCCTGGGCGAGCATTACATGGACGGCTTCCGGGGCCAGGACATCATCCTGCGCACCCCCGGCTTTGAATATTACCAGAAGCCGCTGCAGGACGCCATCGCCGCAGGCACGCTGGTCACGAGCGAGGTCGAGCTTTTCTTTGACTACTGCCCCTGTGAGATCGTGGGCGTGACCGGCTCGGACGGCAAGACCACCACCACCACCCTCATCTCCAAGTTCTACGAGGCTGCGGGCCGCAAGGTGCATCTGGGCGGCAACATCGGCGCAGCCCTGCTGCCCATGCTGCCGGACGTTGCCCCGGAGGATGTGGCGGTCGTGGAACTGTCCAGCTTCCAGCTCATCAGTATGCGCAAGAGCCCGAAGATCGCGGTCGTCACCAACGTAACCCCGAACCATCTGGACCACCACAAGGATATGCAGGAGTACATCGACGCCAAGCGGAACATCCTGCTCCATCAGGTGCCGCCCTGCCGCGAAGTGCTGGGCTATGAGAACGACATCACCCGCAGCATGGTGCCCGACTGCAAGGGCAAACAGGTCTGGTTCACCCGCCTGCACGACACCGACAACGGCGCGTTCCTGCGCGGGGACGGGATGCTCTGCATGGCTGAGGACGGCGTCGTGACCCCGTTCCTGGCCCAGAAGGACATCAAACTGCGCGGCCTGCACAACATCGAGAACCTGCTGGCCGCTGCCGCCGCCGTCTGGGGTGAAGTGCCCGTTGAGGCCATCCAGAAGGTGGGCAGCACCTTCACCGGCGTGGAGCACCGCATCGAGCCGGTCCGTGTGCTGGACGGCGTGACCTACTACAACGACTCCATCGGCACCAGCCCCACCCGCACCATCGCGGGCCTGCGCAGCTTTGACCAGAAGGTCATCCTCATTGCAGGCGGCTACGACAAGCACATCCCCTATGAGCCGCTGGCCCCGGAGGTCATCGCACACGTCAAGGATCTTGTGCTGATGGGTGCCACCGGCCCCCGCATCGAGAAGGCCGTCTGTGAGCATCCGGACTTTGCAGCGTCCGGCCTGACCATCCAGCATGCTGACACCATGCAGCACGCTGTCGAGCTGGCCCGCGCCGCCGCACAGCCCGGCGATATCATCATTCTGTCTCCGGCCAGCGCATCCTTCGACCTGTATCCCAACTTCGAGGTGCGCGGCCGCGAGTTCAAGAAGATCGTCAACGAACTGAAATGATCCGGCAGGCCACGACACCCCGCGCAAAACGGCGCTTTTACAACGCCTGCCGGGGCAAACTCTGCCTAGGGGCCACGATGCCGCTGGCGCTGGAGCTGCTGGGCAAGAGCCAGCCGGGCCGCTTTTTTGCCGGGCCTACGCTGGCGCTGGACATCGGCGGCAGCACGGCCTGGATGGCAGGCCACGCCAACCCCGAAGAGCTGGCCGGTTTTTTGACCTTCTGCGGGTGCGGCGCCGTTGTGTTGGACGAAGCCGAGGCGGCCCCGCCCGCCGGGTGGACCCGTGCAAGACCCCACACCATCTTCGGCCTGACGCCGGGACGGCAGCTTCCGGAGCCAGAGGCCGACAAAGCGCTCTGGGCCTCACTGACCTTTGACCGGGACCCTCCGGCCCGCCCGGTGGCAGAGGCGCTTTTTCCGGCCCGGCCTGCCCGGCGGGATGACTTTTACTCCGAGCTGTGCACCAAGCGCAGCCGGGGCAGGGCCCGCGTCTGGGCGCTGTGGCAGGGGGAAACGCTTGCCTGCACCGTCGGGGCCTATGCCCTTGCCAACGGCCAGGCTTACATGGCCTGCGGGGAAACGGCCGAGCCGCTGCGGGGCCGGGGCATCGGCGGGCGGCTCATCGTCCGGCTGGCGAACGAACTCTCGGCAGAAGGCTTCCAGCCTGTTTTCCTCTGCGCCCCCGAACGGGTGCACTTCTATACCCGCCTCGGCTTCGAAAAACTGGGCGAGTATGCGCGCTATGAAGCGCCCGCAAAGTAAAATCGGCGGGGGATATCTCCACGTAAAAAATAATAAGAAACCCAAAGGATCGAATATGTCAATGTTAAGCCATTTTTTTGATTTCAAACCCGAAGTCCTGGCTCTGGATGAACAGGCCATGGAACTCTGCCAGCCCTATTTCCGGCACATGGAGGAGATCCGCGACTTCAACCAGCTCAAGATGCTGAAAGCCTTTGCGGACACCCAGATGTCCTCCACCGATATGCTGGGCACCACCGGTTACGGCCTGTGGGATACCGGCCGCGCCAAGCTGGAGCAGATCTTTGCAGAAGTGATGGGGGCCGAGGATGCCCTCGTCCGCAGCCAGTTCCAGAGCGGCACCCATACGCTGGCCGTGGCCCTGTTCGGCCTGCTGCGGGCAGGGGACACCCTGCTGGCTGCCACCGGCCGCCCCTACGATACGCTGGAAGGCGTCATCGGTCTGGACGGCAAGGGCAAGGGCACCGGCACTCTGATGGACTACGGCGTGAAGTACGACGAAGCCCCGCTGAAGCCGGACTTCACCCCGGATTATGACCTCATTGCCCAAAAGGCACCGGGGGCCAAGGTCTGCCACATCCAGCGCAGCCGGGGCTATCTGCAGCGGAATGCGTTCGATCTGGCCACCATCCGGAAGATCGCCGACACCGCCCGCGCCGCCAACCCGGAGATCATCGTCTTTGTGGACAACTGCTACGGCGAGTTCACCCAGACGGAAGAACCCTGCCAGGCCGGTGCCGACCTCGTGGTGGGCAGCCTCATCAAGAACCCCGGCGGCGGCATCGCCCCCACCGGCGGCTACATCGCAGGCCGCAAAGACCTCGTGGAGCTCTGCGCCTACCGCCTGAACGCACCCGGTCTTGGCAAGGAGCTGGGCTGCACACTGGATACCCCCCGCGATCTGTATCTGGGCTTCTATTATGCGCCCGGCGTCGTGTGTGAGGCCATCAAGACGGCCATTTATGCGCAGTGCCTGCTGGAACTGGTGGGCAAGACGCCCATCCCGCGCTACTGCGAGGACCACAACGACATCGTGACCTGCTTCGACGCCGGTACGGCGGATGCCCTCATCGGCTTCTGCCGCGGTGTGCAGGCGGCCAGCCCGGTGGACAGCTATGCGGCCCCGGAACCTTCGCCGGAACCGGGCTATACCGATGAGGTCATCATGGCCAGCGGCAGCTTTACGCAGGGCAGCACCATCGAGCTTTCCTGTGACGGCCCGCTGCGGGAGCCCTACACCTGCTATCTGCAAGGCGGCCTGAACTTTGCAGCCAGCCGCGCCGGTGTGCTGCTGGCCGTGCAGAACGCTTACTTTGGAGAACGTTGACGTAACGATTCCAGCCTGCTTCGTTCCATGGGCGCAGCGGGCCGGGCGGTAAAAGAAGAAAGTGTGAAACCAATGAACAAGGTAACTCCCATTGACGCTGAAATGCTGGCACGTTTTGAGCAGGGCTATGCGGCCCGCCCGGAGCTGCAGGTGATGTCCAATGCCATCTCCCGCACGGCTCTGCCGGACGCCGCCTTTGTGCCCGCTGCCGCCGCCAGATTGCAGATGGATTTCTCCGTTCTGGTCCAGACCAGCAACATCACCAACCAGAAGCAGAGCGGCCGCTGCTGGATGTTCTCCACCCTGAACGTCCTGCGCGAGCGGGTCATCCAGCAGTGCAAACTGGAGGATTTCTCCATCTCGCCCACCTATCTGGCCTTCTACGACAAGCTGGAAAAGGCAAACCTCTTCTTTGAGAACATCCTTCACTTTGCCGCGCAGGAACTGGACGACCGCGAGACCTTCACCCTGCTGGGAAACCCGCTGCCCGATGGCGGCCAGTGGGATATGGCGGTCAGCCTCATCAAAAAGTACGGCGTCGTGCCCTCCTGGGTGATGCCGGAGACGGTGCACTCCACCGGCACGGCCAAGTACCTGCCCATCCTGAACCGCAAGCTGCGCGAGGATGCGCTGGAGCTCCGCGCCCTTGTCCGCGAAGGCAAGGACCCCTCGGCCCGCCGTGAGGAGATGCTGGCAGAGATCTACAACGCTCTGCGCATCCTCTACGGCCAGCCGCCCAAGACCTTCGATTTCGAGTACACCGATACCGACAAGGTCTACCACTGCGACCGCGGCCTGACCCCGAAGCAGTTCCTCGACAAGTACGTCGGCAGTGACTTCGACGACTATGCCGTCATCATCGCTTCGCCCATCCATGCAGTCAACCGCACCTACTGCCAGCCGTTTATGGGGGATGTGGTCGAGGACGGCATGTTCTGGCTCAACCTCTCGCAGGAGGAGCTGGAAGACCTGACCATCCGCCAGCTGCAGGCCGGGGAGGGCGTCATGTTCAGCTGTGACTGCCACCCGGACGGCGACCGCGCCAACGGCTACTGGGACCCCGACTGCTTCCAGTACGGCGAGGTGCTGGGCGGGCTGACCTTTGGCATGACCAAGTCGGAGCGTCTGCTCACCCGCGACAGCACCATGAACCACTGCATGATGTTCTGCGGCGTCAATCTGGACGAGAACGGCACCGCCAACCGCTGGAAGATCGAGAACAGCTGGGGCGAGGAGTCCGGCCAGAAGGGCTACTACATCGGCAGTGAGAAGTGGTTCCAGGCCAACGTCTATCAGGTCACCGTCCGCAAGAGCCTGCTGAGCGATGCCCAGCGCGCCCTGCTGGCGCAGGAACCTCTGCCCATGAAGCTGTGGGACCCGCTGGCATAAACCGACGTTCAACCGCAAAAAATGCTCTGCCTTTTCCGACAGAGCATTTTTTGTTCAGTCCGCGAGCAGGGGCAGCTTCAGCGTGAAGCAGCTGCCTTTGCCCACTTCGCTTTCCAGCAGGATCTCGCCATGATGTAAGCGGGCCAGCTCCTGCGCAATGGTCAGGCCGAGGCCGGTGGAGTCGTGCTTGGTGTTGGCCGTGGTGTGGAAGTAGCGGTCAAATACGGCGGCCTGGTCTTCCGGGGCAATGCCGCAGCCGGTGTCCTGCACACAGACGAGAGCAGAGCCCTCCGCCTCCCAGCTGTGGACGGTGATGGTGCCGTCCGCAGGGGTGTAGTGGATGGCGTTGGTCACGAGATTCTGCAAGATCTGCTGCAGCCGCACCGCGTCGCCCCAGACAGGCAGTGCGGCGTCGAATTGTGCGCAAAGGGCAACGCCCTTGTTCTCCGCTTCGCTCCGGCAGTTCTCGCAGACTGCCTGCGCGGTCTCGCTCAGGGAAACGCGGTCTTCGTTCAGCAGGACCTGTTTCTGTTCCAGCTTGGCTGCAAGGAAGAGATCTTCGGTCAGCCGCCGCAGAAAGCGCATCCGCTGCTGCAAAGCGGGCAGGAGGGCAGGCAGGGCCTCCGGGGCCGCTTCCAGCGTGTCCAGTCCGCTGGATACTGCGAACAGCGGGCTGCGCAGGTCATGGAAGATGTTCAGCATCATGCTCTTGCGGGCCTCGGTCTCCTCGGTCAGGGCGCGGGTGCGGTCGGCCACGCGCTGGTCCAGCTCCCGCGCCAGCTGCTCGGTGCGGTCGAATTGCAGGGCGAACCGGCGGCAGACGAAGGTCATGCAGCCCAAGGTGAAGGGGATGTCGTAGATGCGGGCACACCGCATCACATAGAAGCGGATGCTCTCCGAGAAAAATGGGAGCTCCAGCCCCGGCAGAATGACCAGCACACGCAGGCCGACCGTTGCCGCGCAGGGGAAGAGGAGGAGCAGCACCGCGCGGTCTCCCCGCCAGTAGGCCGCGATGAGCAGCCCGATGCAGTAGGCCATGCCGCCCAGCAGCCCGATGGCCCGCACCGGCGGGCAGGTGCTGAGGGAGAGCAGAACATACCCAGCCGTCAGTGCCAGCGAGAGGGACTTCTGCTGTCTGGTCCTGGGGGCTATGCCGGTCAGCGCCGCACTGAGCCAGATGGGGGCCAGCACCGTGAGGGAAAAATACCCCCGCCGCAGAAACAGCACCATACCGCTGCCCCGCTCCGGCAAGCGGATGACCGTAGCCGCCCAGGCGATGAGGATGACGAGATAGAGCAGGAAATATCCAAGCTCCCGCTGAGGCTTGTAGTGGTGCAGTGCCAGCACGGTCGCCGCCAGTGTGCAGAAGACCGTGATGGCCATCCACTGCAAGGTCGTGCGGATGATGCGCGCATCGGAGCCTTCGTCCGGGAATGCCCCGGCCCATTCCTGAAACAGGACTTCGGAATCCTGTCCGCTGGCGGCGGTGCCTGGTTCCAGCGGCGGAAGCTGGGCGTTGTACCAGATGCCGGCCAGCGCGATGCCCAGTGCCAGCACCACCGCGCTCAGTGCAGTGAGAAGATGTTTGGTTTTCATGGTTGACCTCCCCTGAACGAACGGAACTTCCGGAAAAACAGTTGAGAAAGCCCGTAAAATAAGGTATACTAGCCCTAGTATAGCAAAGTTTTTCGAAAAAGGGGAGAGCGAACAGGAATGATCCGTGTGCTTCTGGTGGAGGACGATCCCGTGATCCGGGACACGACCCGTTACTTTTTGAACAGCCAGCAGAATTATGAAGTGGTTTGTGCGGAGACCGGCGGCGAGGCGCTGAGCCATGCCCGCGAGAACTTCGATGTCATTCTGATGGACATCCTTCTGCCGGACACCAACGGCATGGACCTGTGCCGGCGGCTGCGGAGCTGGCATCACTGCCCCATCATCTTTACGTCCTGTCTGGACGATACCGACACGGTGGTCCGGGCGCTGGAACTGGGCGGCGACGACTTTCTGGCGAAGCCTTACAACCACAAGGTGCTGCTGGCCCGCATCATGGCGAACATCCGCCGGGTGCAGATGGACGCCGCCGAGCCCAGCGTCAACGGCTACCACTGCGCGGCCTTTACGCTGGACTCCAACAGCCACTGCGTCGAGAAGGACGGCCGGAGCATCCATCTGGCCGACATGGAGTTCCGCATCCTCTCCCTTTTCGTCCGCTACCCCAACACGTTCTTCACGGCCAACGAGCTGTATCAGAAGATCTGGGGCAAGGAAAGCCTCGGCGACGTGCGCACGGTGCAGGTGCACATCCACAATCTGCGCAGCAAGATCGAGCCGGACCCGGCAAAGCCCATCTACCTGAAAAATGTCTGGGGGAAGGGGTATGTGTTCCGGCCGGAAGGCCAGCCGGAGCTTTGATTCGCGCCAAAACCTGAAGGATCGTTAAGCGGAATGCGCCCATTGTTTAAGGAAACTTAAGCGGTGGGCGCATTTTTTGCCTGAATTTGACCGTTATTTGACAAACGAAGTGCAAAATCGACGTTCCAAAGCAGAGAAACGGCGGAGATGCTTAACAAATCTTAAAAGACAGGGGCGAAACTTTGTGTTAAATTATTATCGAACGAAGTCTGCGCAGGCACATACTGCACAGATCGAAGAAGCATTGGAAGGCAAATGAAGAACACACGAAGAAAAGAAGAAAGGAACCCCGCAATGAACAAGATCTCGCGCAAAGGCTTTTTGAAGATCGCTGCCGCTGCTGCCATGTCTGGCGTCACGGCCGGTGCTCTGGCTGCCTGCAACTCTGCAAGCTCCTCCACCGCCGCTTCTGCCGCATCCGGCACCTACATCCCCGGCACCTATGAGGGCACGGCAGAGGGCATCTCCTCGACCGTCAAGGTCACGATGACCTTCTCCGACAGCGCTGTCACCAACGTGGTCGTCGATACCTCCGGCGAGACCGCTTCCTATGGTGCCGCCGCAGCCGACCAGCTCAAGGAGCAGCTGCTCGCTGCCGGTTCTGCCGAGATCGACGGTGTGTCCGGTTCTACCGTGACCTCCGATGCCGTCATGAAGGCAGCCAAGAGCTGCTTTGCACAGGCCAAGGGCGAAGCCACCGTGTCCAGCGTTCAGCTGCCTACCGGCGACGAGACCGACTGGCTGGGCAAGGAGCCGGACATCGACGAGGCTGCCATCACCGAGACCGTGGACACCGACATCCTCATCGTCGGTGCCGGCAACGGCGGCATGTTCGCAGCTGCTTATGCAGCCGCAAACGGCCTGAACTTCCGCATCATCGAGCAGAATGCGGCCGTGCAGGATACCCGCCACTGGTACGGTGCCATTGATTCCGCTGCCGCCAAGGCTGCCGGTGCCCCTGCGACCGACAAGGCCAAGCTGCTGAGCGAGATCTCCCGCTATGCTTCCGGCAAGTGCGACCAGCGGGTCGTCAGGACCTGGATCAATGAGTCTGCTGCGATGCACGATTTTATGCGCAGCATTCTGGAAGACAAGTTCGGCTGGGAATGCGAGTTCACTTCCGGCAATGAGGCGGAATGGCCTGCCGAGAACGCCGAGCATAACACCGATTACCTCTACCCGGTGCAGGAGCACAACTACCGTGCCAGCGAGTCCGCTTCCGGCTTGCAGCGCAACGAGGCCCTGCAGCAGTACATCGAGGAGCTGGGCTACGGCATCGACTTCAAGACCAGCCTCGCCAAAATTGAAAAGGATTTCTCTGGCCGCATCACCGGCATCATCGCCCAGAGCACCGAGGACGACCATTTCATCCGCTACAACGCCAATCAGGGCGTTCTGCTGGCCTGCGGCGGCTTCCCCGGCAACCCCTACATGATGGAGCAGCTCGACCCGCTGGGCACCTCCGTTACCACCGCCTGCTCCTACTCTCCGTCCGATAAGGGCTACGGCATCCGTGCCGCCGTCTGGGCCGGTGCAAATCTGGACAAGGAAGCTGCCCCCATGCTGTTCGACCGCGGCATCGTGGCTCCCGGTGTGGATGCAGGCTATGTTGACAGCGAGAATGCGTTTGGCGGCAAGGCGTTCCCCGGCAAGATCAAGCAGTACAACCCCGGCACGCAGCCGTTCCTGAAGGTCAACCGCAACGGTGAGCGCTTCGCCAACGAAAGCTGCCCCTACAACGACATCGTCTATGCCGCTGCCCACCAGCCGGGCCGTGTGTATGCCCAGATCTGCGACGCCAACATTCTGGAAGACGTCAAGCGCTTCCACACCATCGGCTGCTCCGCACAGACCCGCAACGCAGGCGAGGACTATATCAAGAAGCAGATGGAGAACGCAGAAACGGAAGGCTGCTTCTTCAAGGCCGACACCATTGAGGAGCTGGCCGACAAGCTGGGCTTCGCCGGCGACGCCAAGGAGACCTTCCTCGCCACCGTCGAGCGCTACAATGCGCTGTACGATGCCCAGGAGGATACTGATTTCGGCAAGCCCGCATACCGCCTGAGCGCGATCCGCAAGGCTCCGTTCTATGGCTGCTGGCTGGGTGCCTCTCTGCTGACCACCGAGCAGGGCATTGCCATCAACGAGAAGGGTCAGGCTCTGGACAACGACAACCAGCCGATGCCCGGCCTGTACATCACCGGCGATATGTCCGGCAGCTTCTTTGCCAACAACTACCCCTGCCTGATGGCAGGCGTGGCCATGGGCCGCACCCTGACCTTCGCCATGAAGGCCGTCAAGCAGATGGCCGGTCTGGAGTAAGGCGAATTTCCCCGGAAATCAAATTCAAAAAAGCAGCGCCGCAGAAGGTTCGAAGCCCTCTGCGGCGCTGTTTTTTCCCTCTATACACAAATCAAAAAGCCGGTCTGCCTCAGCACACGGCGCGGGAAACCGGAATGACCGGCTCCACAAGAGCGGGGTGCATCCCCTCGCGGTAGTCCAGGTCGCCCTGATCCAGACCGCGCAGCAATACTTCGGCGGTTGCAATGTTGGTGGCGATGGGTACACTGTGCATGTCACACAGGCGGAGCAGGTTCTGCTCGATGAAGTTACCGCTGTCCGTCTTGAGCGGGTCGCGGAAGAACAGCACCAGATCGACTTCGTCGCAGGCGACGCGCGCCGTGATCTGCTGGATGCCGCCCAGCCGCCCGGAGAGGTAGCAATGGACTGGCAGGCCGGTGGCCTGGTTCAGCATACGACCGGTGGTGCCGGTGGCGATGACCGTGTTGCGGGAAAGAATGCCGCTGTACGCGGTGCAGAACTGAAGCGCGAGTTCTTTGCGGGAATCATGAGCGAGGATTGCGATGGTCATAATTCACACTCTCCTTTGTCTCAATGTCTGGTTGCGGACGAACACTTTTTTGGATTGGATTCACCGAGCGTACAATTTCAAATTTGAAACATTCAACCCACAGCATTTATTCCAAACTTTCCACTATAGTTGTACCGCGCCAAAATGGGCTTTGTCAAGAGAAAAATCGTCTTTTTCTACGATTTTCTACCCGGAAGTATGACTTTTGTTTTGTGGAGAACGGCGAAAACTTGGATGCAACCATCGACAAAGACGAAAGACACATTCGAACCATCGAACGGAACTGTTTACGATGAAAAAACAGCCCATGGGAGAAAACAAATGTACAAATGGCATCGCGAAGCAATGACTGAGAGGTTTTCACCGCACCTGCCCATCTCCATGGATGATGTACTTATAGCTGCACAGCTCCTGCAGCCCCATCGGGCCGCGGGCGTGGAGCTTCTGGGTGGAGATGCCCATTTCACAACCCAGGCCGAACTCGCCGCCATCGGTGAAGCGGGTGGAGCAGTTGACATAGACCGCCGCACTGTCCACGGCTGCTGTGAAGAGGGCGGCATGGGCCTCGTTCCGGGTCAGGATGGCCTCGCTGTGGCCGGTGGAGTGCTCGGCAATGTGGCCGATGGCTTCTTCCACGCTGTCCACGACCTTGACGGCCAGAATGTAGTCGAGAAATTCGGTGTCGAAATCCTTCGGCCCGGCGGGGGTGCCGTCAATGACAGCGGCCGCCCGCTCATCCAGCCGCAGTTCGACCGGGTGCAGGCCCCGCGCCACGCGGGCCGGGCCAAGACGTCGGGCCAGCTTGGGCAGAAACTCCGCCGCAATGGCGGAATGCACAAGGCAGACTTCCTCGGCGTTGCAGACACTGGGGCGGCTGGCCTTGGCGTTTTCGATGATGTCCAGCGCCTGAGCCTGGTCGGCGGAGTCATCGACGAAGACGTGGCAGATGCCGGTGCCGGTCTGGATGCAGGGAACTTTGGCATTCTCCACACAGGCCCGGATGAGCCCGGCCCCGCCGCGCGGGATGAGCAGGTCCACAAAACCAACGGCCGTCATCAGTGCGTTGGCGGAGGCGTGGGTGGTGTCCTCGATGAGGGAGACGGCGGCTTCTGGCAGACCGTTTTCCTTCAGGCCGCGGCGCAGGGCCTCCACGATGGCGTGGGCCGAACGCCAGGCCTCCCGGCCGCAGCGCAGGACGCAGACGTTGCCGCTCTTGATGGCGAGGGCGGCGGCGTCGCTGGTCACATTGGGGCGGCTCTCGTAGATAATGGCGATGACGCCCATGGGCACGGCGGTCTTTTCGATGACCAGACCGTTGGGCCGCTCGATGCGCTTGAGCACAGCGCCCACCGGGTCGGGCAGGCTGGCCACTTCCAGAATGCCCCGCGCCATGGCACCGATGCGCTCCGGCGTCAGGGCCAGACGGTCGAGCATCACGTCGGAGATGTGCCCTCTGGCGGCGGCCATGTCCTCGGCGTTGGCGGCCAGAATGGTCTGCATCTGGTCGGGGTGGCACAGCCAGTCTGCCATGCCCCAGAGTGCCTGTTTGCGGGTCTGTTCATCCGCCAGTGCCAGTGCAGACTTCGCGGCGTGTGCAGCTTCCAGAATTTCCTGTGTTGTCATGGTTCAGCCCTCCTTCCGGCCTGCAAAGCGGGTGCCCACCGGTCTGCCCTCGGCAATGTCGTACAGCAGCTCCGGGTGGGAGCCGTTGGCGATGACCATGTCTGCGCCAAGTTCCGTCACCAGCTGGGCGGCGCGGAGCTTGGTGGACATGCCGCCGGTCCCCAGCGATGAACCGACCCCGTCGGCCAGCGCCAGGATCTCCGGCGTGATGCGCTCCACCAGCGGGAGCAGCCTTGCCTCCGGGTGGGTGTGGGGGTTGGCGGTGTACAGGCCGTCGATGTCGCTCAGCAGCACCAGCAGGTCGGCGTGGATGCAGCGGCAGACGATGGCGGCCAGAGTGTCGTTGTCACCGATGGAGGTGATCTCATCGGTGGCCACGGTGTCGTTTTCGTTGATGATGGGCAGTGCACCCAGCTCCAGCAGGCGGTTCAGGGTGTTTTCCACGTTCTGCCGCCGGCCGGCATCCTCAACGTCCACACCGGTCAGCAGCACCTGGGCTACGTTGTGGTTGTAAGCCGTGAACAGCCGGTCGTAGGTGTACATCAGCTCACACTGGCCCACAGCGGCGCAGGCCTGCTTGGTGGCCATATCTTTGGGGCGCTGGGGGAGCGAGAGCTTGCCCACGCCCATGCCGATGGCACCGGAGGAGACGAGAATGACCTCGTGCCCGGCGTTCTTCAGGTCGCTGAGTACCTTGACCAGATCTTCGGTGTGGCGGATGTTCAGCCGCCCGGTGGAGTGCGCCAGCGTGGAAGTGCCGACTTTGACGACGATTCGCATATCCTTACCCCTTTCCCATCTCTTTTGTCCGATCGTAAGCGGCGAGGACGGCGTCCATCACGGCACCGCGGAACCCCTGCTCTTCTAATACACGGACGCCCTGAATGGTGCTGCCGCCAGGGCTGCACACGGCATCCTTCAGCTCGCCGGGGTGCTTGCCGCTCTCCAGAACGAGCTTGGCGCTGCCCAGTACCATCTGGGCGGCATATTCCTGCGCCTTGGCGCGGGGCAGGCCACAGGCCACGCCGCCGTCGGCCAGCGCCTCGATGAACTGGTACACCCAGGCCGGGCCGCAGCCGGAAACGCAGCTGGCCGCGTCGATCAGGGTTTCCGGCACCGGGTCGAGCCGCCCGGCGGGGGCCATCAGCTTGCAGAATTCGGCCTCTTCTTCGGCGGTGACATGGCTGGAACAATACTGGATCATCCCTTCGCCCACGGAAGCCGGGGTATTGGGCATGATGCGGATGACGGGGTAGTCCTCACCGGCCAGTTCCTGAATGCGAGAAATGGGCAGGCCCGCCGCCATGCTGCACAGGACGAACCGGCCCGGCCGCTCGGCCAGCGTGAACTTCAGCGGGGTCAGCAGGGCCTCCATCATCTGCGGCTTGACAGCGAGGAAGATGAGGTCGCACCGGCCTGCCACCTCGTCGTTGATCGTGGTATTGCAGCCCAGTTCGGCGGCCAGTTTCTCCGCCTTGGCAGCGGTGCGGTTGGCCAGATACACGTTCTGCGGGTCTGCTGCTCTGCACACCGCGCGGGCAATGGCCCCGCCCATATTGCCGCAGCCTAAAAATCCAATGGTCTTGAGCATAACAAAAACCTTCTTTCTTAAATTCCACCCGCCCTGCCCCCGCATTGGGGCAGGGGAGATGCTGTTTCATCTCCGCCTCCATTGTAAGCAGACGGGGGCTGAAAATCAAGAGGGGAAGGGCCTGCTGAAAAAAGAATGTTTCAGAAAATGGGGCGTAAGGGACGCACAAACGGTGCAGAATTTCGCAATACGGAGCCGCAGCAACAGAAAGTTTACCCTGAATTTGGAATTTTTGCTTGCAAATCGTCCTCGGAAAGAGGTATATTATAAAAGGAAGTGTTCTTACTTCTCCGGCTGGGAGGCCGGCCACCACAAACAGCAGTGCGCGCGGCGCGGCTGGGAAAGGATGGAGCTTGTGTCACAGACGACAAAGAGGGCTCTGGAAGCATCGCTGAAAAAGCTGCTGCTCCAGAAGCCCCTGAACAAGATCACGATCAACGATATCACGGAGGATTGCGGGGTCAACCGCATGACGTTCTACTACCACTTCAAGGATATCTACGACCTGGTGGACTGGATCATGGTCGAAGACGCCGCAAAGGCGCTGGAAAACAAGCCCACGTTCGATACCTGGACGGAGGCGTTTCTGGACCTCCTGCACCAGGTGCAGGAGAACAAGGTGCTGGTGATGAACGTCTACCGCTCGATCAGCCGGGAGCAGGTGGAACAGTACTTATATAAGCTGCTGGACCCCATGCTGCGGGAATTCATGGAACGCGGGATGCAGGGGATCACCGTGCAGGATGACGACGTACAGTTTATCGTGGATTTCTACAAGTATGCGCTGGTGGGCATGGCGCTGGAATGGATCCGCAAGGATATGAAAGAGGACCCCGTCCGGATGACAGAACGGCTGAATACTCTGATCCGCGGCGATTTCCAGCGTGCGCTGAACCGGTTCCGCACAGACCGCAGCCCCTCGGAACTGGATGATTGATGAAAATTTAGACAGAAGAAGCATTGTGATGGGTTTTCCATCACGGTGCTTTTTCTGTTTATGGAACCTTTTTTGACAACATGGTACAGTACCATCAGCGCAAACTATAAGACGAAAGAAACCACAACAAACGGAGGGAATAACATGTATTATTCCAGTGGTAACTATGAAGCATTTGCGCGGCCGCGGAAACCAAAGGACGTAGACCGCAAGTCGGCCTACCTCGTCGGCACCGGGCTGGCTGCCCTCACAGCGGCCTGCTATCTGGTGCGGGATGGCCAGATGAAGGGCGAACATGTCCACCTCTTTGAAAAAGGGGCCATCCCCGGCGGCGCATGCGATGGTTATCAATACCCCGGCATCGGCTGCGTGATGCGGGGCGGGCGCGAGATGGACGATCATTTCGAGGTCATGTGGGACCTGTTCCGCTCCATTCCGTCGATCGAGACCGAGGGCGTCAGTGTGCTGGATGAGTACTACTGGCTGAACAAAAAAGACCCGAACGTCTCACTCTGCCGTGCGACCGAACAACAGGGCCGGGATGCCCACACCGACGGCCGGTTCGGCCTGTCGGACAAGGGCTGCATGGAGATCCTGAAGCTCTTCTTCACCCCGGACGAGCAGCTGTACGACAAGCGGATCACCGACGTGTTCGACGCAGAAGTCCTCGGTTCGAATTTCTGGCTCTATTGGCGGACGATGTTCGCTTTTGAGAACTGGCACAGCGCATTGGAGATGAAGCTCTACCTCAAGCGCTACATCCACCATGTGGGCGGACTGCCGGATCTCCGGGCGCTCCGGTTCACGAAGTACAACCAGTATGAGTCGATGATCCTGCCCATGATCCGCTATCTGGAGAGCTATGGAGTCCGGTTCCACTACAACACGAAGGTGACGAACATTGAGTTCGACTGTGCGGACGGCAAAAAGCAGGCCCGCACCATCTGCCTTCTGGTGGACGACCACGAGGAGCGGGTGGACCTGACCGAAAACGATCTGGTCTTCATCACCAACGGCGGCTGTGTCGAGAACAGCTCCATCGGAGCGCAGGACCAGCCCGCTGCGCTGGACACGGTGCTCCACCCCGGCAATGGCTGGGATCTGTGGAAGAAGATCGCCGCGCAGGACCCCGCCTTCGGCCACCCGGAGAAATTCTGCTCCGACCCGGAGCAGACCAACTGGATGAGCGCCACCGTGACCACGCTGGACGAGCGGATCGTGCCCTACATCCAGAACATCTGCAAGCGGGACCCCTTCAGCGGCGGGGTCGTCACCGGCGGCATCGTGACCGTCCGGGACTCCAACTGGCTTCTGAGCTGGACCTTCAACCGCCAGCCGCAGTTCCGGAATCAGCCCAAAGGCCAGCTCGTGGGCTGGCTCTACGGCCTGTTCAGCGACACGCCCGGCAACTACGTGAAGAAGCCCATGCGGGACTGCACCGGCAAGGAGATCTGCATGGAGTGGCTGTATCACCTCGGTGTGCCGGAACCGGAGATCGAAGATCTGGCCGAGCACAGCGCCAACACGGTGCCCGTCATGATGCCGTACATCACGGCCTTCTTCATGCCCCGCGCAGCAGGCGACCGGCCCGCTGTGGTGCCGGAGGGCGCGGTGAACTTCGCATTTCTGGGGCAGTTCGCAGAGACCCCGCGTGACACCATCTTCACCACCGAATACTCCATGCGCACCGGCATGGAGGCGGTGTATACCCTGCTGGACATCGACCGGGGCGTACCGGAGGTCTGGGGCAGCACCTACGACGTCCGCGACCTGCTGAACGCAGCCGTGCAGCTGCGGGATGGACGCCCGCTGAGCGACCTCAAGATGCGATGGATCGAGAGGTTCGCGCTCGGCAAAGTCATCGACAGGGTGCAGGAGACCGACCTCGGCCGCCTGCTGCAAGAATATAAGATCATCTGAACGCCGGGTCCTGATCCCGGCGGGGGAGGATGCTCCCCACATCAGACAACGCATGGGAGGAAATTGGAATGAATACCACATTTGATTCTCTGACTCATAAGATGCAGCGCGCCGCACTGGGCAAGACGGCGGATATCGTGTTGTCCCACGTCAACAAGGACCGCGAAAAGGCCGTGACCCAGCTGGTGGATGTCGCCAAGACCTTCTATGGCGATTCCTTCAGCGAGGAAACGTATGCTCATGCCCGCCAGACCCTCTCGAACCCGGACAGCAAGTGGTCCAGGCTCATCAACTGCATGCTGGACCAGCTGGACCCCAATGTGGCCCGCACCACAGCTCTGAACCTGGGTTACGAGGCCTTCTTCCGTGGCACCAAGACCATCCGCGAGAACCGCGTCAAGTACCAGTGCAACATCCCCTGGCTGATCCTGTTCGACCCCACCTCCGCCTGCAACATGCACTGCGTGGGCTGCTGGGCCGGCGAGTACGGCCACAAGAACAACCTGAGCTTTGACGATATGGACAAGATCGTCTCTCAGGGCAAGGAGCTGGGCGTGTACCTCTACATGCTCACCGGCGGCGAGCCGCTGGTCCGCAAGGCCGACATCCTGAAGCTGGCCGAGAAGCACAACGATGTGCAGTTCGCCATCTACACCAACTCCACCCTGATCGACGATGCCTTCTGCAAAGAGGTCGTCCGCCTGGGCAACATCGCCTTCATGCTGTCCATCGAGGGCACCCCGGAGACCAACGATGCCCGCCGTGGCAGCGGCCATTACGCCGCCGTTATGCACGCCATGGACCTGCTCAAGCAGTACGGCATCCTGTTCGGTACCTCCATCTGCTACACCAGCGCCAACATCGAGGCCGTCACCAGCGATGACTTCATGCGCTTCCTGTGCGACAAGGGTGCGCACTTCGGCTTCTATTTCCACTACATGCCCGTCGGCAACGAGGCAGCCCCCGAACTGATGCCCACCCCGGAGCAGCGCAAGTACATGATCGACCGCATCCGCTATCTGCGCAGCGAGGCTTGCGATATCCCGTTCTACCCGATGGACTTCCAGAACGACGGCGAGTTCGTCGGCGGCTGCATTGCGGGCGGCCGCAACTACTTCCACATCAACTCGGCCGGTGATGCAGAGCCCTGCGTCTTCATCCACTATTCCAATGCCAACATCCACGACAGCAGCATTCTGGAGATCCTCCGGAGCCCGCTGTTCATGGCATACCACAACGGCCAGCCCTTCAACAAGAACCATCTGCGTCCCTGCCCCATGCTGGAGAACCCCGAACTGCTGCGGAAGATGGTCCACGAGACCGGCGCCCACAGTACCGACCTCCAGAGCCCGGAGACGGTGGACCACCTGTGCGATAAGTGCAAGGCCTACGCTGACAACTGGCAGCCCATGGCCGACGAGATCTGGTCTCACACCAAGATCCGCGAGAGCCGCTATGAGAATTATAAGGACTGGAAGCCCGGCCAGCAGTAAGCACACAGAAGCGCTGGGTCTGCATCGGGTGCAGCCGTCCTGAACCAAAACCTCCCGCTTTCCGGAGCGCTGCAACAGCGCCGGGAAGCGGGAGGTTTTTTGCGCGATAAAATGGCCCCATCTCCCGCAGGAGACAGGGCCGGGGCATTCGATATAGATGACGGAACTTATTCGTCGTCGGGGTCGCCGAAGTTGTCGTGGTAGGTCGTGACCAGTTCCATCTCCTCGTTGCGGCGCAGGCCGTGGAAGACGAATTTCTTGAGCACATCGTAGATGACCGCGAAGAGCGGCACACCGATGATCATGCCCACAAAACCCCACAGGCCGCCGAACAGCAGGATGGCGAACAGCACCCAGAAGCTGGAAAGGCCGGTGGTGTTGCCCAGGATCTTCGGCCCGATGATGTTGCCGTCCACCTGCTGCAAAACCAGAACGAACAGGACGAACCAGAGCGCCTTGATGGGGTTCTGGATGAGGATGAGCAAGGTGGCCGGGATGGCACCGATGAAAGGCCCGAAAAAGGGGATCACGTTGGTCACACCGATGATGACCGAGACCAGCAGCGCACTGGGAAACTTGAAGATGAGGCAGGCGATGTAGCACAGCACCCCGATGATGGCGGAATCCAGGATCTTGCCGTTGATGAAGCCGCCGAACATCCGGTCAGCGTAACGGATCTCCTCCATGATGAGGTTGGCCCAACGGGGCTTGACCAGACTATAAAGGATGAGCTTGCCCTGCTGCCCGAATTTCTTCCGGCTGGCCAGCAGATACACCGAAACGATGAGGCCGATGACGATGTTCTTCAGGAAGGTCACGAAGCTCATCACGCCCAGCGCTGCACCGCTCAGGAGGCTCTGCATGGAGGGGACCAGCTTCGTCCGGACGAGGTTGTCCAGCGTGTCCTGCAGGTTGTCATAGGACGTCTCGATGAAATCCAGCAGCTTCTGGTTGCTGGCGATGATCTCCTGATGGGAAGCCCAGTCCACGAAGTCGTTCAGGTTGTTCCGCGCCGTGTAGTACAGCGTCGTCACGCTGGTGATGAGCTGCGGCACGATCATCATGATCAGCGCATACACCACCAGGATGCCGAACAGCAGCGAGATGGTGACCGCCAGCATGTTGGCCGCTGTCCCCATCTTTTCGGGCAGAAGGCGGCGGAGAAAATTCTCCACGCAGTTGCAGACCGGCTTGAGCAGATAGGCGATGACCGCGCCGTAGATGAACGGCATCAGGATGCCCGTCAGCTTCGAGATCGCATCCCCGAAGCCCTGAAAGCGGTAGATCAGGAAGAAGAAGAGGATGCTCAGTGATATGGCACCGAATCCCGCGAGCATCCCATACAGGTAGGGTTTGATGTGTGGCTTTTTGTCCATCATGTTTCCGTAGACTCCATTCCTGCCGCGGGCAGCAGGAACGCCCGCAGCATTGTTTAGCGCTTGTTGCTCCTGCGCCAGATGTGCAGTTTTTCAGCTTCGGCGATCAGTTCATCCCGGAAATCGGGGTGTGCAACGCTGATCAAGGCTTCGGCCTTTTCCCAGCTGGTCAGGCCCTTCAGGTTCACACAGCCGTACTCGGTGCACAGATAGTGGATATTGGCACGGGTATCGGTGATGATGCTGCCGGTCTCCAGCGTGGGGCGGATGCGGCTCTCGACCTTGCCGGTCTTCTTATTCATAAAGGTAGAGGACAGGCAGATGAAGCTCTTGCCGCCGTTGGAAAGGTATGCGCCCAGAACGAAGTCCAGCTGACCGCCTGCACCGGAGATGTGCTTGATACCGGCACTCTCGGCGTTGACCTGACCGAACAGGTCGATATCGACAGCATTGTTGATGGAGATGAAGTTGTCGATGGCCGAGATGCTGCGGATGTCGTTGGTGTACTCCACGGGGGCTGCCATGCACTCCGGGTTGTTGTCGAGGTAATCGTACATCTTCTGGGTGCCGGCACCGAAGGCGTAGACCTGACGGCCCTTGTCCAGATTCTTGTGGCGGCCGGTGATCTTGCCGGCTTTGGCGATGTCCACAAAGGCATCGACGTACATTTCAGTATGGACGCCCAGATCCTGCAGGTCGCTCTGCGCGATCAGGTTGCCGATGGCGTTGGGCATTCCGCCGATGCCCAGCTGCAGGCAGGCACCGTTCGGGATCTGCGGGACAATGAGGTTCGCCACGGCGAGGTCCACCTCAGTGGCCGCACCGGGTGCAGCCATCTGACCCATCGGCGGGTTGGTGCCCTCCACGACACCGGCCACCTGAGAGATGTGCACCCAGTTCTCGGTGCCGCCCAGGCAGCGGGGCATGTTGGTGTTGACCTCGACGATGATCTTTTTGGCCTTTTCGCAGACGGCACCCAGATGAGAAGCACAGGGGCCGAAGTTGAAGTAGCCATGCTCGTCCATGGGCGTGACCTGGAACACTGCCACATCCACGGGGTCCTTGCTGTCGCGGTAGTAACGGGGCAGCTCCGAATAACGGATGGGGGAGTAGAAGGAGAAGCCCTGCGCAATGGCCTTGCGCTCAATGCCGCCCATGTGCCAGCTGTTCCAGGTCATGTGGGCAGCCGGATCGTCGATCTGGAAGATCTCCGGCACCCACATCAGGATGCCGCCGCGGAAATTGACGTTCTCCAGCTCCGGCAGACGCTTTGCAATGGCAGCATCGACTGCCACCGGGGTGTTCACAGCCCAGCCGTAGTCCACCCAATCGCCGCTCTTGACCAAAGCAGCGGCCTGATCGGCAGTCATCTTTTTCTGCGCATACAGTTCCGTATAATCCATTATAAACCATCCTCTCCTATAATAACATAAAGGAATTGTAAATTCTTACAACCCGATAACTTAGTTATAACATTAACAAAGGAAGGAATCAATACTTTCAGAGCAAATCGGGGCAAAAAAGTGGCTGGATGGCAATATGACTAAAATTCTTAGCGATTCAACCGAATTCTTTGGTCTGATAAAAACAAAATTTTTCGAAAAAGGACTTGATAAAATTTTGACGATGTGGTTTACTTATAGCGTAGCAGGGCGGTGCGGAGCAGTGCGTCATGAATCGTTAAAAAAATAGCGATGAGACGCGGCGCCGCAAACAACGTCTTGTAACCCGAACTGGAAAGTGCTATCATGGCAGGACCGAGCGCGCTTTTCATACCAGCGCGCACCAAGGAGGACACGATGGCAACAGCAGTTTATCCCGGATCGTTCGATCCGGTCACCAAAGGGCACCTGGACATCATCAAGCGTGCCGCAAAGATCAACGATCACCTGATCGTCGCCGTGCTCATCAACAGCGCCAAGCACCCTCTGTTCACCGTAGAAGAGCGGGTGGCCCTGTTGCAGGAGTGCTGCAAGGGCATCCCGAACGTCACGGTGGAGAGCTTTGACGGCCTGACCGTGGAGTTCGCCAAAAAGCGCCACGCTTCGGTCATGGTGCGGGGTCTGCGGGCGGTCACGGATTTCGAAAACGAGATCCAACTGGCGCAGACGAACCACGCACTGATGCCCGGCATCGAGACGATGTTCCTGGCGACCAGCATCAAATGGAGCTACCTTTCCTCGACGATCGTGAAAGAGGCTGCCCGCTACGGCAGCAATATCTCCAAGTTCGTCACACCCAATGTGGAAGCCGCCGTCGAACAGAAGATGGCCGCGCTCCGGGCGAAAGGGGAGCAGCCCTGAATCCGTTTCTCATGTGCAAACGCCGTAGGCGTTTCTATAAAATTGGTTCCTAAAACCCACCAATATACACACAAATCAGGAGGCTATTAACATGAAGAAAGTTGTTATCGCATCTGCATGCCGTACCGCCATCGGCAAGTTCGGCGGCACTCTTGCCAACGTTCCCGCTGCTGAGCTGGGCTCCATCGTCATCAAGGAGGCACTGGAGCGCGCACACGTCGCACCGGAGCAGGTCGATCATGTTTACATGGGCTGCGTCATTCAGGCTGGTCTGGGCCAGAACGTCGCGCGTCAGGCTTCCCTGAAGGCAGGCCTGCCCATCGAGACCCCCGCTGTCACCGTCAACGTGGTCTGCGGCTCCGGTCTGAACTGCGTCAACATGGCTGCGCAGATGATCGAGGCTGGCGATGCCGACATCGTCGTTGCAGGCGGCATGGAGAACATGGACATGGCTCCCTTCGCTATGATGAAGGGCCGCTACGGCTACCGCATGGGCGCTCCCATGGGCAAGAGCGAGCTGGTCGATACCATGGTCAACGATGCTCTGTGGGATGCCACCGGCTTCAACAAGCACATGGGCATGACCGCTGAGAACGTCTGCACCAACGAGACC
>ERZ791887.36-NODE-36-length-143828-cov-13.256446_pt1 | contig 143828 bp, 147 predicted proteins | sample MGYA00510157_ERZ791887 | MGnify/ENA primary metagenome ERZ791887 (study PRJEB30046, sample SAMN00792112) | human gut metagenome | study: EMG produced TPA metagenomics assembly of the A metagenome-wide association study of gut microbiota in type 2... | reverse complement strand
TACTGCATATGTCTGCTAATAAAATAAGAAGTCAGCTTGCGAATAAGGGGATTGACATTCCGCCGTTAGAAACGCAAAGTAAGGCAATGTAAGCCGATTTGCGGGTTTGGATTTTTCTATCGGGTAAGTTTAGCAGAAACAGATTAAAAGCCGACACAAGCGATTTGTTAGCCGCTGTGGGCGATATGTGGGAGAGGTTTTAATTCTGATAATAAAAGGCGGTTGTCAATCTGCACAAATACCGGATATGCAGCAGTTAAAGCAAAGTAAAATATTTCATTGCAAGTTAAAGTTTCGGGGTCATAGCCCCCGAAACAGTCACAGCGGACGAGCAAAGCTCGCCGCAAAAGTGCCGAAAATACGCAGTTTCAGCAAAATGATTGTGCATAATTTTTATGGGGTCATAAATTTGAGCTTTGAATGATTCAGGGGTCGTAAGTGCAGAAGACTGCACAAAATCGGCATATTTTCAGGCGTTGTAATTGGAAAATGTGAATTTACGACAAGAAAAAAGCTGTATATTAAAAAACAGTTAAGATGGTGCGTAACTAATTAGCACCATCAAAATTTAAATATGAAAGGACTGAACTGATTTGTTTATACGAAAATTAACAATCGACGTAATGAAACGGAGCGTGATAAGCGAATGGCAGAAGAAAAGACTAAAAGATACAGCCTTGATAAACCTCTGTGTCAGGACAACACAGAGGTGCAGTCGGCTGAATATACCGATCACTACATCAACGGTGTGACCTATCGTGTGTGGTCTGCATTTGAGGGTAAAACCAATGTAGCTGATAGTCTCAGCAGACTAATGTTTCGCAAACTGGAATCAGGCGAACAGGTCGGAGAGGTAGTCGATGAATTTCAAAAAGGAATAGAGCGTATCAATAACAGCTCCTTAGTAACAATGTAAAATTTCAATAATCGGACTTAGCAACATTCAACAAATATTTTTACAGACAGCGGATTTTACTGGCATTTACAGCATAGTTGTGATATACTTGTGGAGCGGAAGATACCGCAAGGCTTATTAAATCCGCTGCTGAGAAAGGAGTTACTATGAAAAAACAGCAGCATTACAAGGCAGCACTTTATTGCAGACTTTCGGTTGATGACGGAAACTTTGGAGGAAGTGTTTCTATCGAAACTCAGAAAATTCTGCTTGAGCAGTACTGCAAAGATCATAAAATTACAGACTACAAATTCTATTGTGATGACGGTTGCAGCGGAACGAACTTTGACAGACCGTCCTTCAAAAAAATGCTTTCGGACATTGAAGAGGGCAAAATCAATCTTGTTATCGTCAAAGACCTTTCTCGGTTTGGACGAAATTATGTCGAGGCAGGTATGTATGTTCAACGGTTTACCGACAGCAATATCCGATTTATTGCGGCGGACGATAACTATGATTCTCTTGTGAACAGCGACGATTTGCTGTTCCCGATAAAGAATGTAGTCAACGAAATGTACGCTCGTGACGTTTCAAAAAAGACCAAAGCGGCGAAAAAAGCTAAGGCGAGGGACGGACAGTTTATCGGATCAAAAGCTCCGTTCGGCTACAAGATAGACCCAAATGACCGTCATCATTTAATCGTGGACGAGCCTGCCGCACAGGTTGTTAAAAGAATTTTCAGACTTGCATCAGAGGGTGTTGGCTACAACAAAATGGCAAAAATATTTAGAGAAGAAAAGGTACTAACTCCCATTGCCTACTTCAACCTCAACAATCCGGATTACTTCAAATCGGATTACTGGCGCAAGGAATTTGACTGGCACGTTACTTCAATCCGCGCGATACTCAACAATGAAGTCTATCTAGGCAAGCTTGTTTACGGCAAGCAGAGAAACAAATCCATGAAAAGTAAAGAAAAGGTACGCAATCCTAAAGAGGATTGGATCGTGGTTGAAAACTGCCACGAGCCTATCATTACGCAGGAACTGTGGGATACGGTACACAAAATTCTGAATGCCAAGCACCGTCCTGCAAAGGCGGGAGAGGTTCAGATGTTTGCCGGACTTCTCTACTGTTCGGATTGCGGTCATTGCCTGACTTACTCGCAGAAACAGCGTAAAGACGGCAGTTATCACGGAGCGTACTCCTGTTGGATGTACAAAACTCACGGCAAAGAATACTGCGCTTCGCACTACATTACGTTTGATACAATTTACGAGCTTGTACTGATCGACATTCAGCGTAACTTGTTTCAGTACCGCAAAAATACGGATAAATTCAAGTCGATTTTAAGTCGGAAATATCAGTCTGATTCACAAAAGCAAGCGGAACAAATCACACTCGAATATGAGCAAAAGCAAAAACGCTGTGAGGAACTGGATAAGATTATCAGCCGACTTTATGAGGACAATGTTCTTGGGAGGATAGGCGATGAGAGATATGAGTCTATGTCGCAGAGTTACGAGTTGGAACAGGTGAAAATCAAAAAGGCGTTACCTATTCTCAAATCGAAAATTGACGAGTTGAAAAGACAATCAGATTGTGCGGATAACTTTATTAACGTTATAAAAAAATACACCATAATCGACAAGTTGGATGCCGCAATACTAAATGAGCTGATAGACAAAATTGTTGTTCATCACAAAGAACAAGCTGAGGACGGAAGAACATTTCAGCAGATTGAGATTTATTACAGATTTGTCGGAAAACTCGGCACGGAGAATGAATTATCCAAGGCGGCATAACCGTGCAAATACAGCGGTTACACACGAAAAATCAAAATACGATATGACGTCGCTTTATCGACAGCCCATGGTCGTCGGTTCGAATCCGACTATCAGCTCCACCGCAACAGCGGTCCGCAATTTGCCCTCCGATCCATTTGTATGGGTCGGAGGGTTTTGCTATGTCGGGCGGTCGCACATAGTTTTGATATCGGCAAGTTTTGACTCACTGTTGGCTTTGGTCTGAGGGGTGACTTTTTTTGTAATGGGGCATGAAAAAATTAGGTTGAAATTTCACCTATGATATGGTATGATGTTAATGACAAGAATATTTAAATTTAGGTGGTGACATTATGAAAAAAGTTTTGGGAATACTCTTGGCGGTGGTCTATGGTGCAGGATTGGTTGGCTGTGGGTCGGTCAAGAACTTGAGGGTAGACTACGGGACATCGGAAATTTACTCGCAGGAGGACATGGAAGCTGCTATCAAGGTCATACTAAAGGAATTTGACAGCTGGGACGGCTGTGAGATGCACTTTATCACTTACGGCGGTGATGATTTGTGCAACGAGGATAACATCGAGTGGCTGAATGATTTAAAGAAAGATCATGATAAGGGCGATGAATTTACTCAGTGCATTGAATTTACGAGCAATTTTCACTCGCCAAAAGACGGCGGTGAAGGTTGGAATGCAGACACGGAATACACTAGCTGGCAATGGTGGCTTGCACGTTCTGAGGACGGCAAATGGAAACTCATGACATGGGGCTACGGTTAATATAATAGTACAGAAAAAAGGACTGCTGCGGTCAGGCGGCGGTCCTTTTTGGTCTTATTCTTCGATTTGTTTGCCCAAGAACATTGCGGCGGCTTTGGCGAGCATGGACTGTTTATCGGTACAAAGCTCGGTATCGTCGGTAGCCATGAATGCCACTGCGCCTGTTATATCGCCGTTTGTGAGGATAGGGGCGATGGTGAGGGCGTGGGTGGTGATACCCTCGACGGCTCTAAGCGGCTCGGCTGTGGTATCGGTATAGTCAAAGGTTTTGCGGTTTTCCAAAAGCTCCTCCAGGGCAGGGGAGAGGCGGCGCTGGGAATACTCTTTTTTCGGCACGCCTGACACTGCCACGACGTGGTCCTTATCGAACACCACGGCAGGCGCTCCCCCAAGTTTTGAGATGACCTCCGCTGCCTGAGCTGCGCCCTCGGACATTTCGTTTATGGCAGAATATTTTTTGAAGATGACCTCGCCGTCGGGATTGGTGTAGATCTCGAGGGGGTCGCCGTTACTGATAACGTTGACACTAAGAACCTTGCCTTTGCTGTTTTTTATGGCATTGGCAAGTTGTCCGGCTGACTTTTTGCTCTCAGTGCCTTTATTAAAATTTTCGGCGGCTTTTTCGCTGACATCTGCCATTGCTGATACGCTCTCAGGTTTGTCAAGTGTACCGTATGTTAGCAGGCAGTCAATATCAGCTTTGAGCTGAATATCTATATGATCTTCATAAACTGTTATTTTGTCGATTATCAGATTTATGTCATTTTTGTCAAGGGTAGGCTTATTCAAAATATTGTCGAAAATTTCAAATACGGTTTTTGCGGTTCGGTTTACTCTTACTATGGCATTATTTTTATCCACCGCCAGTTGCAACTGGTTTTTCAGTCCCTCTATTCGCAAGGTAAGCTCGTCGATCATTTCGGTGTAGGTTTCCTCAATGATCTCTGTACGCTCAGGGTGACGCATTACATCTCTTGTCTGCTGACGTGTGAGCATTTTCATTTCAGCTTTTGCGTCCTCGATCTGTCCTTTTATCAGCTCCACGACTGACTTGCTGTTTTTGCTTTCATTCTGTTCCTTAGCGATGGAGTTTTGCAGACGTTTGATCATATCCTGAGAATTGTCACGGACTTTTTGAATGTACTCTTTAAGCAGCTTATCAAGCATATCGACCCTTGTGTGATGTGATGTACAGCCTTTTGTTCCTCGTCTGTGATATGTTCCGCAGGTATAAGCGGCGGCAATATCGTTTCTGCTCATTGAGAACATTGGTGAACCGCAGTCGCCGCAGTAGAGAAATCCGGAATAAGCATTCTCGTATTTTCTTACACCACGATAGTGAGATGTGGTACGTTTTTTGAGATTCTCCTGTGCCAATGCGAACACCTTGTAATCCACGATAGGCGTGTGGTTGTTTTCAAATACAATGTGGTCAGTCTCGTGTTGCTTGACTTCATCGCCGTTTATCCTTTTGCGGCGGTATTTGCCTTGACGGAGGGTGCCTATATAGAAATCGTTTGACAATATTTCGCTGATAGTTACCAAACTCCAAGTTTGTTTTGCCTCACGTTTGCACTCTTCACCGTTCGCCTCTTTTCGCATCTTCTCACACATACGAGGGGTAGGGATATGTTTTTCAGTAAGGTAATTCGCAATTTTTTTGTAACCCCAGCCCTCATTATACTTTTCAAAAATATCACGCACCACCTGTGCGGCAGGCTCGTCAACATCAAATTTCATTGTTTTGCTGTTGGTCATAACGTAACCATAAGGCACGGCACATATCCATTTGCCTTCTTCCTGACGGCGTTTTATTACTGACTTGACTTTTTTTGAGGTGTCGGTAACGGGCATTTCGTTAATGAGAAATCTAAATTGGATAGCTGTCCAATCGTCATAGGTAGGATAATCAATGTTGTCACCTATTGAGATTATCCTCATACCGGCGTCACGGAGATCTTCAAGCTCTACAAGACCTTTGCTGTTGCGGCGTGAAAATCTTGAGAAGTCTTTGACGATAAGGATATCATATTCCATTCGCAGCATTTTCTTTCGCAGTTCTTGATACCCCTCACGTTGTTCAAAAGTATATCCCGAACGGTCACGATCTTCATAAAATTCGAGCGTGCTGTCGGGGAATTTTCGCTTTACAAAGTCAGTTATGATAGCTTTTTGGTTCTCGATAGAGGTGTTGTCCCTGTCCATTTCCTCGTCAACAGAAATTCGGCAGTAGCCTGCTATGCTGTATTTTGTGCTCATAACTTTCACCCTTTCTTTGATATATGGTACAATGTTGTCACTTTTGATTATGGATCTTACCCTTGCGGATACATACAATGTTGTTAGTTCATATGTTTTATTACAAATAATATTGTATCACATCTTTGCCCAAAAGGCAATAGGCAAAGGATATAAAAATAATGGTGGAGTGTATGTAAAGTGCACCATAGGTGCACTAGCTGTCAGAGAGTAATATTATGGTGGAGAAGATTTTCAGTACATTCGTACAGATCTTTAGAACCTGAGCGGAACACGGCAACTTTAAATTTTTCGCCGCTAAGCTCCTTTATCTTGCACTCAACCAAGTTCATAACTCTCTCATTTTGTTGTTCTGCATTGCTCAGCCAGATCTGAGCGATGCCTGATTTTTCGTTCTTTATTATCTGCAAAAGCAACACTCCTTATTACGATTTTTGCCTTTTTTGTATAGTGTTAATCAGTTTGCACATTTTGCTTTATCGCCTCGTTTCTATATGGTTTTATTGTCCGTGCTTTAAATTGACTGCCCTGTGACTCCTATTGCAAAGTTCGTATTCACGCCATTTGAGTGCGATTTCTGTAACTTGCGACCCCTAATTTTCTTTGAAAGCCGTATCTTGACCCCATAAAAAATATGCACAAAGGCTTTTCTAAAACTGCGTATTTTCGGCACTTTTGCGGCGAGCTTTGCTCGTCCGCTGTGAGTGTTTCGGGGGCTGCGACCCCGAAACTTTAACTTGCAATGAAATATTTAGCTTTGGTGGTTATAGCTCTAGCTGCTGAATTGTGAAAAGTACATAATTGCTCAAATCGTTGAGTTCGACTTGCACAAGCTAACCTTATTTAAAATATCGCCCACATCGGCTCACAAATCGCTTGTGTTGGGTTTCCATTTGGCTTTGCTAAACTTACCCGACTGATTTTTTAAGCCCACAAATCGCCCAACGTTCGCTGATTGGGGTTGACAGTAAAACTTTTATTTGAATCTTACCGTCACACTCTGTAAATCAAGATTTTACAAGGGTTTGCAGACTTTTTGAATCAGCTTGTTGACAGTAATTTCGCTAGTGTTTTTACTGTCACTACTGTCACGCTCACGGTCGTAATGAAGAATTATCAGCCTGCCGTTTCTAGTTCGCTTGTACTGAAAATCTATCCCATACTTCCTGAGAGTATAGCCGTTCTGAACCAGATCTCTTGTAACTCTATTCGGATAGAATTGTTCTTGCGTGACTTCTTTTAGTTCGCTTACAAGTTCAGACGCAGTACCTGAAAAATCAATTTTCTTTTTGATGTAAACATACAATGCCGCAAGAAAAATGTTGTCCTTACTTTTTGGAGCGGTCGGCTCATCGGTAACGACCCACTTTTTCAAATCACTATCGAACTGCAAATTAATTTCTGCGTTTTCAATGTCACGACCGACACAGAATAGTTTAGCATTGCGACTGCCACGCTTGTTTTCAATAAGCACCAAACTTCCGTCAACACAACCGCTGATTCCTGTACTTCCCGAGATCATATTGAACGGGTCGATATCTTTGCATTTTCTAGTGTGATGTACAACTATTATTGCGATTTCAAGTTTGTCAGCAAGTGCTTTCAGCACAGACAGCTCTTTGTAATCTGAACCATAGCTTGAATCAGTATCGCTGCGAATCATTTGCAGAGTGTCAATGAACACAATTTTTAGACCGCAATGTTCAATTTTAAAACTTTCGATTTGTTCTTCAAGTCCGTTGCCGATAGATTCAGACATAACAGAGAAGTACAAATTTTCAGTTGGCACATCAGTTATTTCATACAAGCGATTTTGAATACGAACGTAGCTATCCTCTAAACACAAATACAATGCCGTGCCCTGCAATGTTTTCTGACCTAAAACACTTTCTCCTTTCGCTATTGACAGGCACATATCCAGTGCCAGCCAAGACTTTCCGACCTTTGGTGCTCCTGCTAAGATATACAGACCTTGTGCAAGCAAGCCGTCTATAACGAACTCTATTGGCTTGTACACAGTTGTCATTATTTCTTCGCAGGATCTTGTGCTAAGTTTTTTCAAATTATCATTCCTCCAATTCTGTTTTCAAGTTTCTGTTATTGTCACTCAACATAGCGAAATTTATATTCAAAACAAAAAGCTCGCAAAGACTTTTAAAATCTTTACGAGCTTATATTATTCTCCATCCTTATGGTATCGCATTTTAATACGTTTGTCAATAGTCATGGTCCATTTTCATTGTTTTGCACAGAAGATTTGATTTTGACACGGGGGTAAGATGTGCGTTTTCGCCGTCGCACTGTGAGATACCCCCTATGTCAAAACGTTATTAATTTAACAGAAGTGAATTTTTAGAGAACTTTTATTAAAGCAAAAAATTATAGACAACAGAATTTACGCTGTATGTTTTCATCTAAAGTTACTTGGAATTTAATATCTCTATAACTTTTCTTGCATCATCACCGTTATAATTTTCACAAACTGCTTCGTAAAATTTTTTAACGTCTTTATCTTTTAAAATATATGTAACCTGATTATTATTTAGTGCAATTTTAACCAGTTTAGTTTTCTGCTCATCTGTCCAATTCTCATATACTCTGAGCTTTGCAATTATATCATGCGTGTTAGCAAAGCTCATACTATCTTCCAGACGATTTATCAAGCCATCTATTTTAATTGTTTCTTCACTTTGACCTTTGATTTCTTTGTCTTTTTCTGAAACACATTCAAAATAAAATTCTTCCAACATTTCATTAGAAATAGTTCTGTCTATAATCATTTTTACTAGTTGCTCTAATTGGGAATTCTCATTATAATCTGCTGGCACATAGTATTTTATCCTTTTTTCGTCAAGCATCCTAAACACTTTTGACTTATCCTTGGTTTCAGAATTATATACACCAATAGAGTGACCTCCATTTGTATTGACAAGTTTCATACAAGGAATATCAGTATCGCTGTCTCCTATATATATCATATTTCTGAACGGCACACGATATTGATTCGGCTGGAAAAACGAGTTGACCCCTTGATCGTTTATATCAAGTACTCCTTTTTCAATTCTAAATAAAAATTGTGTTTTGTTAGTATAATTCACCACCTGTGCGGGCCATACCGCAACCCCAGCATCGTCAAAATAAAAAGAACTGGCATATATTTTTGTGAATTTTTCGGCGACTTCTGTACCTTCAATCATTTCTTTAAGACCTGATGAAATGATATAATGCTCTACGGATACACCCTTATTTCTTCCGTATTCATTAATTCTGTCAAACCAAGTATCAACACCGGGAAAAAGTTTCACTTTACCTCCTTGTTCATGTAAAGTGTTCCTTGTAAATAAAACCTTACCTCTTGAGCGAGCGGACATCATGTACATATAGGCAAGGTTTTGATCCATATCATTGTTTTTTGCAAGCTCATTTGATTCCTTCCAAAAGTCTGCAACTTCATAATGATAGATTGTATATAGCCTTGAGCCTGCATATCATCAGGAGATAATGTTTTATCAAAGTCATAGCATATAGCTAAAATTGGTTCTTTTTTCATAAAAATATCCTTTCTTTTACGTTAGCACAGTCGTAAATTATTCGTATAAAAGCAAACACATACAAGCAGACCACTCACCCCTTGATCTCACTTATCACACCCTTATCCATTTCATGCACAGTATCGCACAGCACGGAAATATCCTCCGCTGAGTGAGAGCAAATAAGGATAGTCTTGCCCTGCTCCTTGTATGAAAGTAGGTACTCACGCATTTCTTTTACGCCGTCCTTGTCAAGACCATTGAAAGGCTCGTCAAGAATTAGCATCTTTGGGTTTTCCATAATGGCTTGTGCAAGCCCCAAACGCTGCCGCATACCTAGACTGTATTTGCGGACGTGTCGCTTTAGTTCGGGATCAAGCCCCACTTGCCTCATGCTGTTTCTTATCTCATCTTTCCCTATCTTGTTGTTCAGCCCCGCAAGAAGTTTGAGATTCTTGTAGCCCGAATAGTAAGGTATAAACCCTGGCGTTTCGATAATGATACCCATATCTTTCGGGAAGTCAACGTCCTTGCCCACCTGCTTGTCGTCAACGATAATCTCACCGCTCGTGGGCTTGATAAAACCGCATATGCACTTCATCAGCATTGTCTTTCCGCTGCCGTTTCGTCCGATAAGTCCGTGTATCTTGCCCTCCTCAAAGGACACATTTATGTGCTTTAGTATCTCCGTTTTGCCAAGCGTAAGGCATACGTCATTTACATTGATGATATCCATTTTGTCCCCCTAATGTCCTAACTTGCTATCTCAGCAACATTGTCGTAATTGAATTTTCTTATGGCGATAAAGCAGAACGCCAGCAGTACCGCTATAAATATGGCAAGATAGCTGACCGAAAAACTCATTGACATAACAGGCTCACGGAAATATTTTGTGTAGTGCAGCCATATTATGCTGTTCGCCATTGGCATTGTCCACATAAGCGTAGTCTTTATGGAGCAGAACGCCGTGCCTAAAGATATTACCGCTCCGCAGAGGACAAAACCCACAGTTTTGTGTTTCACAAGTGAAAAGCTCAGCAGGATAAGCCCAATTATCATAAGGTATGCGAACACGAGCAGGTAGCTTTGCACTGCGGCTGAAAATACTGTGAGCTGATTGTAGAGATTTTCTGGGAGAAGCTGCACACCGAAATTGCCCGAATGTTCAGGAAAGCGTGAAGCGAACTTTGTCGCCACGTTGCTCCAGCCGTTGTACCAAAAACCGTCTGAAAGCATTGGAAGTACTGCGCCCAAGAATATCACTGCAAGATAAGATAAAGCCATAAAAATGAGCTTCAAAAGCTGTCCGAACAGCCAGTTCAGCCTGCCCACACGCATTATGTAGAAAACTGTGTTGGTGTCTATCTTGGGGAAATCTGCTATAAGTGTGAGGAAAACCAGCGGTATGATAAGAAGTATCGCACCTGAATTAGCTATGGCGATAAAAGGCTCAAGGATATTCAGCGGCTCGCCCATAAGCTCTGCGTTTGATTTAAGAGGCTCGATAGCAAAGCTGTAAATGAAGATAAGAAGCACTCCTAGGATTATCATTCGTGCGTCGCATATCCACTTTATGAACTCCGCCCTTGCACAGAAAAAACTTTGTTTAAGGCTGAAATTTTTCATCATAGCTGACCTACACCCCCTTGTCCTTGCGCAAATTCATCACGATAATAAATCCCAGCAGGATAACGATCGCCCCTGAACAGTTCACCGCAGTTATCCACTTTGCACTTCTGTCAAAGCTTTGTATATACAGAAAATTCGTCACAGAGCTTGGATAAAAGGCGTTTGCTCTATCAAAATCAAAGTTATCGTTGAAAAGATTTGCGTCTATTATCCTATTGAGCATTGTTGTAAGGACATAGTTGAGCATAAAGGGCAGGCAGGTTATGATATACGGATTTTTGCAAAATGAGCTTAGGAAAAACGCAGGTAGTGTGGAAACTGCACCATATGCGAAAGCTACTGCAAGCATTTTGATTATGGCTTTACCTGTGCTGTCTTGTATTATGTATTGAAGCTGGTCGGCTGATACGTCAAACTCCGAAAGTGGTTGAAAAAGCACTGCACAGGCTATGCCGTAAACAGCTATACCGAGCATAACGGCAAATCCGCCTGAGATAAGTGCGGATATGAATTTTGAAAGATAATATCTTAGCTTGCCTGTGCGGGATATGGTGAAACGCATCAGTCCGTTATTTCGCTCTGCACAGAAAGACACCATGAATGGGAATGCCACGACAATAGGCAAAAACATTGTGATATATCCCGAAAGTCCGTTTCTGAAAACCAGCACAGAGGACAGCATTGGGTCGGTGCGGAGGATATTTTTATCGAGAGTGAAAAGTGACTCGAACACTGAATATGTTTTCTCCGTGGCAAGGTCTGTATAGGCTGAGGAGGTGAAAGCAAGCACTGTTGTGAGCAGCACCGCCCCTGCAAAGCCTATGTTTATTATGCTTTTGTTCAGGTCACATTTTATTGCGTTTAGAAGTTTTAGTTTCATTTCTCTATATCTCCGATCTCGGTGTAGATAAACCTACCAAGATTATTGCTGTCAGCTTTGGCGTAGGCGAGATTTCCAAATTCATGCCCTGAGGGGTCATACTCCGCAGGGTCTGTGCATATAACGGCGTAATCAAAACTCTCCGACTTTCCGCTCCCGAAAAGATCTGTGGAGCTGTCGAGTATCACCATGACTTCAAGCCCCTCGCTAAGCTCACCGTCGCAATAATATGTAGGCACTGTGCAAACTGTCTTTTTGTCTGTGAGCTTTATCTCTGCGGTAGTGTCGCCTATGGTCTGTATTGTGCCGAAAAAGCTGGGGAGGTCACGGTTTAGCTGTTCTTCATAGTTTTTCTCTCCATTTTCGTCATATTCGGCAACATACAGTTGATTAAGGATAAAATTATTGTCCTTGAAAAGATACCCCACATATACAACATCATCGACTTCATCGGGATAGTTTATTTCCTGATATACTATAAGATCGTTCAGGTCGGCTTTTAATGTTCTTTGTGGATCTGTAAATTCACAGGCAGATCCGCCCGTTCTTGTCATAGTACAAATGCCGCCGCTGTTTGAAAAAACTTTGCCGTTTTGACCTATAACATCACACAGCTTGATCTTAGTTATTCCATCATCAACGGTAAGAACAGCAGTGACCTTTTCACCAAGCTTATTGTTTATGATCTGTTCTGAGTGGAGCTTTGATCCAGGATAATAAACTATATCGTCTTTAAAGTTATCTCTTGAAAGCGGCAATGTATAGCTTTTGCCCTCATATGTGAATGTAAGCTGTTCATTCTCATATTTTTCTGTTTCCACAGTTATGTTCTCAAATTCCGAACTTGGCTTTGACACGGTGCTCTCCGGCATATTTGACACGCTGTCAACAGCAGAGAGATCCGACTGTGGTTTATTTTCCCCACAGGAAGTCAGAAAAATAACAGCAGAAAACACGATACACGAAAACGTCATAAACTTCTTTTGTTTCATGATCTACCTCACTGCATAAGCATATTTATATCAAACTCATAATCAAGATCGCCGCTTTCAGCGTCAAGATAAATAAATCGCTGAATATTGCCTGCCGATGAATATTCATCACCTACTGGCATTTCATTTTCGGGAACATCCATAACAAACTCCCAGACCAAATGGCTGTCAAATTTTATGCCTGCATCGTAGCAGCTTTGACCGTTTTTATTATCGTTAAGAGGGGTGAGTGTGTATTTAAGGTCAATGGCACTTATCTCCATTTTCTCATTAAAATCTGTAAAAGTATTTTCAATATACCCCATTGCACTTGACAGGGAAATTATCTTATCAACAGATTTTTCTTTTTTGGGTATCAAGATACCGTTGCCGTTAGTAAGGCTGCCTATCTCGTCGCTTTTAAACATCTGCATATATATGCCCTGCGTGATATATTTCATTTTCGACATACTTTCATCAGACGTATCTGTCATTTGCACAAGATCGTCAAGCAATACGCCGTTGTATTTTTTAGACGCATGGATATCAAAAGAGTAAATGCCCTGATCGCTTTGTCTTACAATTATAGTTTTAACGGCTATCTCCAAGTCAGGTTCAAGATCGGCATAGTTCTTATCGAGCCAGTCCTGAGCAAAATCAGCTGCCTGCTTGATCGTGACTGAAGTTCCGTCCAGTTCATAGCTGTCTGAAAGATCGTCATCTCTGTCAATATGATAGATCTTGACTCTGTTTCCGCCGTTAAAGAGATCATCAAAAGCTGAGGGCTTGGCAAAACAGATAAAGCCGTTATTTCCAACGCAGCCATACATTTTCCCGTCATCGTCGCTAAAGCTGTAACTTACCATTCCGTCGCCGGTTTCATCATGAACTGTATTCTCACGGTCGAGAACATCCTTGCCAAAAATTCGGGTCATTATCTTTTCGTAATTTTCCTCATAATCCGATATCTGAGTAAAATCGACTTCGCAGTAATCTTCGGGCAATTCCACACTGATATTTTCTCTCAGATCAAATTGAGTATAGCTTTTATCAAGAGCATTGTCTATGTCATCACTGAGTTTGTTGGAAGATATGTACTGTATAGCTGTGATCTCATTTCTCTCTTTACTGTCTTTCTCGGCAGAGAATCTTACGCTGTCAGGTGTCTGCGCACAGCCTGCAAGAACGACAGCCACCGCTGCGGCAAGTAATTTTAGATTTTTCATAAGCAACTTCCTTCCTCATATGTGATAACATCAGTAAGTCAATGGTAATTTTCGCTTTTGCTCAGGTCACATTTTATTGTGTTATACGTTTCCTTTTTGATTATTAACAAAAGAAACGTTCATATCGTTACAATTTATGGTCGCATAAATTTCCTTGTTCGGAGTTTCGTCAAAGTAAAACACCCAGCATGGAACAGCTTCATATATGTCATACGAGCAGTAAGTTGCCCAGGGAGCTTTTTCACGGTCTGTTTCTTCATCTCCTGTGCTTTTCTCAATATTACCTTTTTTAATCATACAGTATTCAATAGCTATACGCTTGACGTTCAACTTCATATTTGTTGCTAAAGTATCACTTAAACATTTAGCGGCAGAAACAGGATCGGATGTACTCGTCAATTCACCGTCGATTTTATATTCTTCAAAGTAGGAGTTCGTGACAAAATTATTGACCTCGTTTCCGCAGATATATGCGAAAGCGCAGGACACGATCATATTTTCGTCAATGCTATCATAGCCTGCATATTCCAAAATATTTACGTCAGATACGGACTGAGTATAATTTGCCATATAAAAATAGCCGTCCGAACATTCATACAAGCTTATTCTAGATACTGACAGATCATTGGGATAATTGCAGAAATTTGTAAAATCATCAGCAAAATCCTGTGCTAACTTTACAGCCTCAGGCACAGATAGCTCTCCTTCACTGCCAACAAGCTTATATTTTTCTGAGCTTTCCACAGCTTCGGAGTATGGAAACGTCTTGACGAATTCGGATTCATTGTAATATTTTTGCACATCAAAAACCTTTTGATACGAAAAAAAGCCGGTACATCCGATCGACAATTGCAGACCCTTTTCTTTATCCTCATAGCTCGGACCTGTTGGGTAAGTAGTATCGTCATTCGTAATATTTGCTTCATTGAAATCTTCATCATAATGTGTGAATATTTCCTTGTAATTATCCTCAAAACCTGTAGGACATATAAAATCTCCTGTTTTTATCTTCTGCGGAATATCTATATCAAGGATATCACTGAAATTCATATTGTCACATTCAAGCTTTTTAAGTTCATCTATATACTCCGATTTCTTTTTACTCATTTCATCCAGCGAAGTGAGAGCATATCCCTGAGTCGCAGTGTTTTCATTTTTTGATCCTTTCTTAACACTTTCAGGTGTCTCTGCACAAGCTGACAAGAATAACAGCGACAGGCATAAAATCGTACTTGTTATTTTTAAATGTAGCTTCATTTTGTTGCTCCTTTGATTTCTTATAATACAAGGCAATACCGCACAAAGACCGCTTGACAGAGTTATGCGGTATCGTCTTAAATTTTTATGCTGTTATCGTTCCTTTTGATGATACTGTTTTACTAACAACGTAATTTGTCAGAGTAGCCTTTACTGTTACCGGAGTGCCCGCTTTTGGGACAGCCGTGCCTTTATAATTCATGTAATATGTACCCACGGAGTTCACATTCGATTCATTAGTCTTATGTGAAGTACATTTCATTTGCGTATATGCACCGCTGACTGAAACAGCGAATGTTGTGGATTTCACTGTTATTTTTCCGGCACTTGTTGCCATAACAGTGGTTGTTGTAGTTATTGCATTATCACTTGAAGGTGCTCCAGATGTGAAACGAAGCGTGTACGCACTAGCCCCAATAGCCATAGAACTCATCATCATAACAGCAGCACCCATAGCTGCGATTCTCTTAACGAACTTTTTCATATTAAACGTCCTTTCATAATATAAGAGTGTTTTTTGGGTAATTTTGTTGCAAATAAAATTAAATTTCATCATATCACACAATTATTGCAATGGGTAATTGTGCATAATGAATATTCACATCTTCATTGAACTCAGCAGCTTTCAATTATACAAACCGAAAAAGCAGTGAAAATGGCTGATTGAAATACATAAGTTTGTATGTTTTCACAATTGCACGTACTTGTTTTTATTATTATTGCATAAAAAATGTGCACTCCTTTCCTCAAGATTTTGTCCCCTCATATAGTAAGATACAAGCTTGAGTGAATATGTACACACTTTTTCAGAAAAATATTTTATTATGTAGAGTTTACCGAATCAGCCATCTTAATTATGTCACTTTTGCACAAATCTCCGGTTATTGTATAAGAATATCTGCCATCAGTCCATACAATAGTTGATGTATCGGCATCGTAAGACAGCAGAGCGTCATTGTCATTTATCGATACCTTTTCAGTTGTCCTGTTTTGCGTATCTATCTGATTATTCGTTAATATACTGCTTTGAGTGTACTCGATAAATTCATTATTAGAAGAATAATCAATGATAAGCATAGTTTCTTCTTGAGTTCGATCCTGTTCAGCAAATCCATTCGGGATATATGTTGGTTCACAACACACAAAAGCATCTGTAAGATCATCGGCAGGAACATCCCCATGTACATTCCAGACATCAGTATTATTATCATTGCTGCTTGCAAACAAACCAACAAACCATTCTCTTAACGGCGGAACAGCAGCTACTGTTATCGATCCGATCATAAGCACTGCGGCAATTATGAATATCATCCTTTGCAAGGTCGTCTTTATCAATGAATGGGGTGTTTTATCTTGATTTTTGGTCAATCTGCGGATCCTTCTTCTGTATGCTGATGAAAAATCACATTTTTCATCAGATATCAGCTGCATTTCTTTTGCACATGGAAGCACAACGGCTTGTTCGATCGCTTTGCAGAAATTTTCATTTTCGTTCATAGTTTGCACCTCTCAGCTTTTCCAATAAAATAGCTTCAGCCTTTCTCAGATACTTATATACTGTATTTCTGGATATCCCCATTAAATCAGAGGTTTCATTTGCGTTGTGACCGTAATAATAAAAATAAGTGATAACAGCTTTATACTTGTCTTCAAGCTGACCAATAGCGTTAGTCAGATCAGAAATATCATACTCATTAAGCTTAGCTATATCCGGCACATATTCAGAATCTTCAAATGAGTCATTTTCAAAATATTTTTTCTCCGTGTTGTAGATCCGATATGATGCCCTTCTAATAGTTATAATCAAATAAGCGTCCATTTTGTACACAGGCAAATTGTGAACTTTCTTAAAATTTTCTGCTATCCTGTAAAAAGCCTCCCAAACGGCTTCTTCTGCCAATTCGTGTGAATTAAGAATTTTAAAGGCTTCACGATATAATTTTCGTTCATATTTATTTACTATATTTTCAAAATCACTTTTATCTTCCTCATCATCGATCAATGCCATATATATCGGCAGCATACAATCACTCCCTTCCTATCTCCATTTCAGAATATTATCAGTTTCCAAATTAAGTATATCATGTTTTTATACACTATGCAACAAGGTTCTCTAAAATTTTACTTCTGTCGGATGCTGACTTGTAATTGCATAACAAAAGCGGCCAAGATGAAGGGTGATAACAAAAAAATGCCTAACCAAAATTTCCGTAATAAAAAGTACCCTCAACTTTTGTTTAATCACAAACACCGCCGCAAGTCACAAATGCGTGACCTGCGGCGGTTGATTTTTAGCCATTTCGATATGATATTTTAATTGAAACTTTTGTTTACTGTACTTTATCTCTACTTTACAGATTTTAAAGTATCAAGCACTTGTTCCCGGTATTTTTCTTTACTAATGCGATATGCGTAATGTTTTACCTTTATCACGGTGTACCTGTCACCCAAATATCGTTGCAATATATTATAAGATGCTCCCCCCATTGCCACGATCACAGGGTTCTTATGTCCTATCAACTCCAATTCTCGTTCAAAAAGTTTAATGTTTTTTTGTACAAACTCAGGATTTTTTTTTATTGATAAGGCAACTTTTGACGAATCAGTTTCAAAGTAATCTTTGATGATATCAGTGATATATGATCCCCAGTATGGCGTTTCTTTTAATGCAAACCGTAATTTGTAGTCATTCTGAAAACGGTAATCACTATGGAAATTCTTCCACTTTATTTTACCATCTTGATTTTGATTTCCGTGTCCATCAGCACAATTCAATCCAACAAAAACGAATCCAGTACCAACTTTTTCGTGCAAATCATCATTTACCCATGACATGTCTCCCGTATTTGATTTTGGTGATACATCAGGCTCTGTCCAAATCGCCCAACTTCCATAGATGCCATATTCCTTCTCCAATTTCTTGAAGTAATCAATATTGACCATTTGCATCGCCCCTTATTAGTATTGGCTCTTAATTGTTATGCTGATGATGTTTGTCAGCATTATTTTTTATTCATAGTATTGAAATATTATACCACGGCATAATTGAACTGTCAACCACACCAAACCGGCAAAAGCTGCTTGATTTATCCCTTGATTTAATTTGCAAAGTGTGGTATAATAGCTATAAACCTGCGTATAATACGATCATAAGATATATGTAAACTTGCGTATTATCGAAATTGAGAATATATTCTAACCTGCGTATTATCAAAGTGAGGTGTTGTTATGATACTAAAGCGTAAAATGTATAATAAACTACTGACGCTGAAAAAAGAACTGAATGGTAAAAAAGCCTTTCTTATCGAGGGTGCAAGACGTATCGGCAAGTCTACTATCTGCGAGGAGTTTGGCAAGAACGAGTACAAGAGCTATATCCTGATCGACTTTGCAAAATGTCCCGATGAGGTCAAGGGCTATTTTCAAAAGCATATGAATGACCTCGACACGTTTTTTATGCTCCTGTCCACATATTATGGTGTGAAATTGTTTGAACGTGAGTCGCTTATAATTTTTGACGAGGTGCAAATGTACCCAAAGGCAAGAGAATGTATTAAATATCTCGTTGCCGACGGCAGATATGACTATATCGAAACAGGCTCGCTGATCTCCATCAAGGAGAATGTAAAAAACATCGTCATTCCGTCGGAGGAACGTCATCTGAGTATGTATCCGCTGGATTTTGAGGAGTTTTGCGATGCTTTGGGTGAGGGGCAGATCATTGGCTATATCAGAAAATGCTTTGCAGACAGAGAACCCCTTGAAAACGAGCTGCACCATAAGGCAATGCTGCTTTTTAAGCAATATATGCTTGTGGGCGGTATGCCGCAGAGTGTTATTGCGTTTCTTGAAAGCAGGAAGGATTTTGATAAAGCTGACGTTGAAAAGCGTGATATACTCGCACTCTATCGCAGCGATATTATGAAGATCGATGCAAGGTATCGCAGCAAGGTGCTTACCATATTTGATCAGATACCGGGACTGCTTTCTCAGCACGAAAAGCGTGTGGTGTTCAGTAATGTTGTCGCACAAAGTACGGCGGATCAGTATGAAGAAACATTTTTTTGGCTGTCAGATTCTATGATATCCAATGAGTGTTTTCTATGCAACGATCCGAATGTTGGGCTGTCGATCAACGAAAACAGAAGTTATGTAAAGTGTTATCTCGGTGACACTGGGCTGCTCGTAAGCCACGCATTCGATGAGAACGAACTGCTTGAAGATGAGGTCTACAAGCAGATACTCGGTGACAAGCTGAACATGAATGAGGGTATGCTTTACGAGAACACCATTGCTCAGATGCTGACGGCAAACGGTCACAAGCTGTATTTCTATACACATTACAACACTGAAAAGCACCGAAACGATATTGAGATAGATTTTCTTATTTCCAACAACAGTAAGCTGAAATACAAAATGTATCCTATTGAAGTTAAGTCCGGCAAGCGATATTCCATAGAGTCCTTGAAACGCTTTAGGGAGAAGTATAAGGCGAGGATCGGAGAGTGCTATGTCATTCATCCACGTAATCTTTGTTTCAAAGAGGATATAGTTTGTATTCCGCCGTATATGACAATATGTCTGTAAAAAAAACGCCGTTCGGGAACTAGCCTGAACGGCGGTTTTGCTTTTGTGTCACTTTATGTACAGCCTATCCGCCAATCTGAGAAAGGCATTTTTATATGTGCAACGTAATGCATATCAATAGTTTAGAGAAATATTTTTAAAACGTCATAATAACATTATGATTTTTACACGAATATTAAAATTATGATATAATTTCCGGCCATATAGTGCTACGATATAGTTGCAAACAAAACTAGAATCAGAAAGGACGGTTAAAAATATGAGAAGATTTAATGGCTATATGCACGGCATCGATATCGGAGGCTGGCTGTCACAATGCGATTACAGTAAGGAACATCTTGATAATTTTATTACAGAGGAGGACATCAAGCGTATAAAGGGCTGGGGCTGCGACCACGTTAGAGTGCCTGTTGATTATAATATCTTTCAGGACGAAAACGGCTTTATAGAGAGCGGCTTCGACTATGTTCAGAAGTGTATCGATTGGTGCGGAAATAACGGTATCAATATGATACTTGACCTCCATAAGACAATGGGCTTTTTCTTTGACAAGGCTCAGGCTGAAAGCGGATTCTTTGATAATGCTGAGCTTCAGCAGAAATTCTATGACCTTTGGGAAGAGTTTGCAAAGCGTTTCAGCAAATATTCTGACAGGGTCTCTTTTGAACTTCTCAATGAGGTAACTGACCCGAAATTCAGTGCAAAATGGAATGCTATCGTTGAAAATGCCATAAAGCTTATTAGAAAATACAGCTCTGACATAAATATTATTGTGGGCAGCTACTGGAACAACTCTATTGATTCAATGAAAGATCTTGATAAACCTTATGACGAGCATATAGTTTATACTTTCCATTGCTATGACCCATTTCTTTTCACTCATCAGGCTGCCTATTGGGTAGATGAGATGCCAAGAGATTTCAGGATCGATTATCCGGGAAGCGTCCCAAAATACAGAAGTGAGATAAAGCGTCTTGGTCTTGAATATATGCAGACATACGAGGAGGTCAAGACAGAGAAGTTTACGCCTGATTATTTTATGGGAAGATTTGCTGAGGCTGTAAGGGTCGCAGAGGAAAGAAATGTTCCTATGTATTGCGGCGAATACGGTGTTATAAATCTTGCATCTGCTGAAAATACTCTTAACTGGTACAAGGATATAAGCAGTGCCTTTGAGAAATGTTCTATCGGAAGAGCGGCTTGGTCATACAAGGGTGTTGACTATGGCTTTATTGACGGACATCTTGACAGCGTTCTTGATGAACTGGTAAAGTATCTTTAATAGATCATTTCTTAATATAACTCCATTTTTGGACAAGCTCGGTCACGTTTGCCGAGCTTGTTTTTTTTATGCTTAGTTTCATAAATTGATGTTTGCTCATAAAATTCTATTTACGATAATTATTTGATATAAATAATTGAATATTGATATAATAGTTTTAAAACAAAGCGTATAATATAAACATAATAATTCATAGTCACTTTCTTATAATAACTTCCGAATAAACAGACCTGCTTGAATATCAAGTGGGTCTGTTTTCATATATTTATAATCTTTCATAAATTTGATATTAAACACTTTTATGATATTTATGTTACGTTTTTGATATAAACAAAACGTTTACATAGTTATAATATATACAGAAACAACAAAATAAATTGCTTTTAGCGAAAAATTTTATTGAAAAATAGGAGGAAAAGGTTATGATGATCAAAAAATTTGTAGCAGGTCTTTCAGCAGCGGTTCTCGCAGCAACAATGATGTCAGTTTCTGTTTCGGCAGCAAAGCTAGGCGATGTTGTTCACCCGTCAGAGGAGGACTCAAAAATGAATGACTCATATTACTCTATCGGAGCAATGGGCTTTTATATGGGTCAGGACTGGACTTGGAATCAGGGCGACTGGGTAGGCATCGATGATGCTGGCAAGATAACTGTTGAATATAAGATAAGCAAAGTTATCACCGACAAGACAATGTCAGGCAAGGGAACTCTTGGAGATATGGGCGTTATGGTGGCTAATCTTCCTGATGGTGTTTATCCTGTGGACGTTAAGATATCTGACGCAAAGTTCGTTGCCGAGGACGGCACAACAACAGTTTTTGATTCGCTTAATTCTATCACTTCAATGGACGAGGACGCAGAGGGTGGAATAAGAATACATATCAGACCAACTGACGAGGTGAATGAGGAAACAGGCGAGGTAACAAAGAAAGCTTGCCCTGAGGTCGCAGGCTGGGAGAAGGAAGGCGCTTTCAACGGCGGCACACTTTCAATGACGCTTGATTTCGGTGTTGCAGCTGCCGAGGGCGGAGAGTCAAAAACAGATACTTCAAAGGCAGATTCAAAGTCTGATACTTCAAGCTCAAAGGCTGATACATCAAAGAAAGACGTTTCTTCATCTAAGGCAGATACAAGCAAGACTTCTGCAGCAGCGGCTACATCTTCAAAAGCATCTGACGATACATCTAAGGCAGCAGAAACAGGTGCTGTTGTTGGCGGAACACTTGCGGTTATTGTTCTTGCAGGCACAGCAGTGATCGTTGCAAAGAGAAGAAAGTAATATTCGGAGGTATGGCTATGAATAATGCAAAAAGAGTTTTGACATTTGCCCTTGCGGTTTGCTCGCTTTCAGCATTTGCATCTTGCGGAAGTTCAAGTGATTCATCAAGCAAGGTAGTTGACAAAAAGCTTAAGGAAGATCAGCAGCAGATAGTTCAAAGACTTGCTGATGATATGAAAGATGTGAGAGATCTCAAGAGCAATGAAATAAAGTGGTTTTCACATTGGGACATCAACCCTACTGAGGCAGAGGACAAGGAGATAGGCGCTGACCTTGCTTTGTTTAAGACAAAATATAATGGTAAGATAAACTGGGTGCAGACCACTTGGGAAACTAAGTTTGACGATCTTGCGGCACTTGTAATGTCAAATGATTCACCTGATTTCATCGGTGCTGATGATATGGACGTTTTCCCTAAGGGTGCTATAAAGTCAATGATAGAGCCTATCGACGATTATATCGATCTTTCAAAGCCTCTTTGGACAGACATAAAGGGTGCGACAGATCAGTTTATGCTTGGCGACAAGCATTATGTGAGCGTTATCAGAACAGACCCTGCATATGTTTTTGTATACAACAAGCAGACAATGGAAGATAACGGATATGACGATCCTGCTGAGCTTTTCAAAGAAGGCAAGTGGAACTGGGATACATTCACAGAAATGTGTCTTGATTTTACTGACGCTGAAAGCGATAAATACGCACTTGACGGCTGGTATTATGAAAAGGCTTTGCAGCAGTCTTCAGGTGTGCCGCTCATCGGTATCACAGACGGCAAGCTTGTAAACAATATTTCTGACCCTATGATAGCAAAGGCTCAGAATATGATGTATGAGCTGCAGAAGAACAATGTTGTTTATCCAAAACACGAGAATAACTGGAAACTCAGAGGCGACGCAGAGGGAAGCGGAATGGCAACAGGTCTGACGCTTTTCTATCCTATCGGACTTTGGGCACTTGAGAATGCTCCGTCAACAACTGTAAACTATGGCGATGTATCAAAGGGAGAGGTAATGTTCGTTCCTGTTCCTTGCTCAGCTGATAGCGATAAACAGTATATCCCTTCAAGAGTACACGGCTTTAGCATTGTAAAAAACGCTCAAAATCCTGAGGGCGTGGCAGCTTTCCTTGAATGCTGCCGTTATGCAGAGCTTGACGAGGCTGCACATCAGATAACCCTCGACCAGTATAAGGACGATTACGGCTGGTCTGATGAAATGCTTGAAATGAGAGATACTATATATGATCTTTCCGCACAGAACCCTGTATTTGACTTTGAACAGGGCGTATCTGCCGACCTTAACTCTATTTGCGATACTGCAATAAGAGGAACAATGAATCCGCAGGAGTCAAAGAGCTGGTCACAGGTCGTTCAGGAAAATGAAAAGGCTATAAATTATCTTATCGACGAGGCTATGACTTCAATGAAAGAGGCTAAATAATATCTAATTATCAGAAAAAAGGGCGGCAGGGTGATTTGCCGTCCTTTTTCTATAAATATGAAGCTTTACTTGTGTCTGTAAATATGATATAATAAGCTAAAAAGCAGGGGGTGAAAGCTATGGAAATAAACAGAGAATTGTCTAAGCGGCAGTTTATGCAAAAGGAAAATGACTATCATCATTCACCATATGAAACGGAACTGGAATTTTATTCTGCGGTGCGGGCGGGCGATCTTGAAACGGTCAAACGTTTGTATACGCCGCTGGATACAAACGGAAAGGGCAGGCTCAGCAAGGATGACCTTAGAAACGTCAAGTATCATCTTGTCATAACCATAGCTATGCTGTGCAGGTTTTGCATCGAGGGTGGACTTGACCCGGAAACTGCGTATACCATAAGCGATATATACATTAATAAATGTGATGAGTGCCGCAATGAAGAAAGCGTTATGGCTGTACACAAAGAAGTCATCGTTTATTATACAAAGCAAATGAAAAAGGCGGCGTCACAGAACGTTTATTCAAAGCATATCCTTATGTGTTTTGACTGCATTTTCGATAATATTTACAAGGGCGTGACCGTGAATCAGATAGCTGATGAACTGAACATAACGCCTCAGTATCTTTCAAAGCTTTTCAGGGAGGAAGTTGGCGTAAAGATCTCTGATTTCATTATGTCAAAAAGGATACAGGCGGCTGAAAATATGCTGAGATATTCTGAATATAGTCCGCTTGATATAGCCAATTATCTTGCTTTCAGCTCGCACAGCCATTTTATTGCCTGCTTTAAGAAACAGACAGGACTTACGCCGAAACAGTATAGAGATCAGTTTTTCCGTGCAAACTGGAACAAGCATAGCACAAGCAGATCGAAAATATAAGTTGATGTTAATAATCTGATATTTGCATTACTTTTCTGATATAAATATCACATCTGTTGAATTATAATACTTATAGAAGATAAAAATCTGATATTTATTCGGAGGTAATGAAAATGAAAAAAGTTTTGGCTATGTCGATTCTCACAATGATAGTTATGTCTATGGGTGGCTGCGGTTCTTCATCTGACAGCAGTTCTTCGCAAGATGTCAGCAGCAAGGCGGAAACGGAAAGCAATTCTCCATACACGGTTGAGGCAGATTTCAGCAAGGGTGCGTCAAATGATTTTTCCATTTCAGCAGGCTGGTCAAATGGTGATCCGTTCAACTGTTCGTGGAGCGAAGATAACGTGACTTTCAATGACGGAAAAATGCAGCTTACCATTGACAGTATGGGCGATTCCGAAGCGTACAGAGGCGGCGAGTATCGTTCAAAGGAAAACTATGGCTATGGACTTTATGAGGTTTCAATGAAAGCCATAAAGAATGACGGCGTTGTATCATCGTTCTTTACATACACCGGTCCGTCGGAGGATAATCCTTGGGACGAAATAGATGTTGAAGTCCTTGGCAAGGACACAACAAAGGTGCAGTTCAATTACTACACCAATGGTGTTGGCAAGCACGAATATATGTATGATCTTGGTTTTGACGCTTCTGAGGATTTTCACACTTACGCATTTGAGTGGAAAGAGGACGGCATAACTTGGTATGTTGACGGAAAGGAAGCATACAAGGCAACTGAAAATCTGCCTGTCACACCAGGTAAAATAATGATGAATGCGTGGAACGGCATTGGCGTTGACAGCTGGCTGAAAGCCTTTGACGGCACAGTTCCGCTGACGGCTGAATATGAGTGGGCAAGGTTTACGGCAGAAAAGTAAAGTGATCCGCATATTATGCTTGCTTCTATGTTTTGATTTTTTTTAGTTAATGATATTGATATTTGAACCGACCCCATTTGCTAGGTCAAAAAGTCTAGCGAATGGGGTCGGTTTATTTTATAAAGATAAACTCATATATTCGCTCTTCTCAGAGCCTGACAATTTATGATATCATGAGTATATTTCTGTATAGGGGAGTTTTTTGCTATAATTTTCATTTATATTCTCACATCTCAACTTCTCGGCTATACGCCTCAGCCCCCTCGACATACAGCGTTCTCATTTCTTCAAACGAGTCGCTTGGGGATAGGATAACGCCGTCTTTGCCGAACTTATTGAAATAGTATTTGACTTGGATAGGCGGGGAGATGAACTCGTTGACAGCGTTGGGCTTGGGCTTTTCATTGCCTTTCAGTATGGGGCGCTGATAGAGTATTTTGCCGAACATTTCAACGCCTTTTTCGGTGAGGTACACTTTGGAGATATCGCTCTCATCACTGCCAAAACGTGGGTCGCTGAGTAGGTGCTTCACGGACTTGACGTGACCCTCTTTCAGCCGTTCGTATTCGGTGACGGAGGAGTATTCCTTTTGGCTGAGCTTTTCTGCAATGCTTAGTCCGCTCAATCTGCTTATGCGACAGCTGTCGGCTTTGAACTCTTTGCCTGCGCTTTTTTCGTCGGACAGGCAGACAAGATAATTATACATCTTATATTCGTCGCTGACGATACGGTAGGGGATAAGCCTTATGCGGTGCTTTTCACGGCTGTACATATTAGAATATGCGTAAATGAAGCTGTAATATCTGCTGCCGTTTTGTTTGATAACTTCATTTATTTTTATGATATTGTCGGCGAAAAGGAGCCTTTCACGTTCGCAATCTGACAGCAGGGCATAGTCCTCATACACGGCTTTCAGAAATCTTCTTAGGGTCGAGCTGTACACTTTGTTTTCATAATAAAGGTCATCACTGCTCAGTTTATCGTAAAGGTCACGGCATATGCTTAGCCTTACTCGCACTGCATTTTCGGTCTTGGTCTTTTCGTATTTTGCAGAGAGCTTTGAGATAAGATAGTTTTTTATTATCTCCTTGCTTTTATCATCAAGGCCGTCATCGATCTCCTCAATCTGCCATTTTACGAATGCGTTCAGAAGTGGGATACCATTATATTTTTCACTTTTGTATTTTAATGATGCGATATATGCTGAATCAAATATACTTGTGAGAAATGAGGACATTGATACGCTGCCGTTAGGGGAAAGGCTTGTTTCAAATATGGACTTGTCCTTGATAATGACGGAATATGCAGATGGTGAGAGGGGTATGGATTGCACCTCTGCGATATATGGTACGCCGCCCTCACGCTTGGGCAGAAATGTGCTTGGGGTCATGAGCATTTTTATCACCTCTTGTATCCATTATATCACAAATGTACTTTTTGTCAATATCATAGAAAATTAGTTTGTTGAAATTGTGATATAAATGCCGTTAAAACGTGATAAATGTGCAAAAACATAGACAAAAAAGTTTTTGAAAATTACACTTTTGTTGACGATGATAAGGTGGTATAATGTATACAGAACAAAGGACAGGAGGTGATAAAAATGGGAAAGACGATCCTTACGGCTATCATTGTAGCTGTGCTTGACTGTGCTATCGCAGCTGTCAAGGAGATTGGGGAATGAGATGAAATAACAACAGACGGGAGGTGATGAAAATGCTTTATGTAAAACAGCCACTTTCTATTGACATTTGTGTCTGAAAATGGTATAATATATACATTAAAGCGTCGATAAAATAAGTTTGGTGTTTTATTACAGAATATCATTGATTATTTTGTCAACTTTGACCTACTACACTGGTGCAAATTTGCACTAGTCTAAAACAAACTGATAGACACTCACCGGCTTGACAGCTACTACACTGGTGCGAATTTGCACTAGTCTAAAACTTACGCCACTGACCGATACTTCTCAGCCTGCCTACTACACTAGTGCGAATTTGCACTAGTCTAAAACAAAGTGTTTGCCTTTATGAAATTGGCTTTGGCTACTACACTGGTGCGAATTTGCACCAAATGGCAAAGCTTAACATTAAAACCAATAAATAAAAAATCCCTTAACGCTCAATGCGCTAAGGGATAACTAATATAAGGAGTAATATTTATGGCAAAAAAGAATAAAATGAAGCCTAGAGAGCTGCGTGAGGCTCAGAAAAAAGCCAGACAGCTCAAAGCGGCTGAGATAAATAATAACGCTGCTCCTGCGATCGCTGCCATGCCTGCTGCAGAGGCTGCTGCACCTGCGGCAGAGAAGAAAAAATCCTCCGTCAAGGCGGCAGGAATGAAGTCTATTCTTGTCAGCGAAAATAAAATGTACATAACCTCTTTCGGCAAGGGCAATTCTGCTGTGCTTGAATATGAGGTGGATAAGGTGGATAATAATAACTACAACAAAACTCAGCTTTCCTCTGAGAGCAGCAGCAATATCAAGCTTTGTGGTGTAACCAAAGTAAACATCACTTTTTCAAGCAAGCATGGCTTTGGGAGCGGAGTGGAGATAAATACTTCAAATCCTACTCACAGAAGCGGTGAAAGCTCGCCTGTAAGATGGGATATGCTGGGGCTTAAATCGGAGCTTGAAAAGCGCTTTTTCGGCAAAACTTTTGATGACAATATACATATCCAGCTTATTTACAACATTCTGGATATAGAAAAGATACTTGCGGTGTATGTAACGAATATCGTTTATGCGCTGAACAATATGCTTGGTGTAAAGGGTTCTGAAAGTTATGATGATTTTATGGGGTATCTTTCTGCCCAAAATACTTATTATATTTTTACTCACCCTGACAAAAGTAATCTTTCCGATAAGGTAAAGGGTAATATCAAGAAAAGCCTTAGCAAGTTTAATGACCTGCTGAAAACTAAGCGTCTTGGCTATTTTGGTCTTGAAGAGCCTAAGACGAAAGATAAAAGAGTTTCGGAGGCATACAAAAAGCGTGTTTATCATATGCTTGCAATTGTGGGGCAGATAAGGCAGAGTGTTTTCCATGATAAGTCAAATGAGCTTGATGAGTACCTTTACAGCTTTATTGACATTATTGATTCCGAATACAGAGACACTCTTGACTATCTTGTAGATGAGAGATTTGATTCTATAAATAAGGGCTTTGTCCAGGGCAACAAGGTCAATATCAGCTTGCTTATTGATATGATGAAAGGCTATGAGGCTGATGATATCATACGCCTTTATTACGATTTCATTGTGCTTAAATCTCAGAAAAATCTCGGTTTTTCTATCAAAAAGCTTCGTGAGAAAATGCTGGACGAATACGGCTTCAGATTTAAGGACAAGCAATATGACTCTGTGCGCTCAAAGATGTACAAGCTTATGGATTTTCTGCTTTTCTGCAACTACTACAGAAATGACGTTGTCGCAGGCGAAGCTCTTGTGCGCAAACTGCGTTTTTCAATGACCGATGATGAAAAAGAGGGGATATATGCTGATGAAGCGGCAAAGCTTTGGGGCAAATTCAGGAATGATTTTGAAAATATCGCCGACCACATGAACGGTGACGTTATCAAGGAGCTTGGCAAGGCTGACATGGATTTTGATGAGAAAATTCTTGACAGTGAAAAGAAGAATGCGTCTGACCTTTTGTATTTCTCCAAAATGATATATATGCTCACATATTTTCTTGACGGCAAGGAGATAAACGATCTTCTTACAACGCTTATCAGCAAGTTTGATAACATCAAGGAGTTTTTGAAGATAATGGAAAGCTCTGCTGTTGATGTTGAGTGTGAGCTTACGGCGGGCTACAAGCTGTTTAATGACAGCCAGAGGATAACCAACGAGCTTTTTATCGTAAAGAACATTGCTTCCATGAGAAAGCCTGCGGCTTCGGCGAAGCTTATGATGTTCCGTGACGCACTGACTATACTCGGTATAGACGACAAGATCACGGACGATAGGATAAGCGAGATTTTAAAACTTAAAGAAAAAGGTAAGGGTATACATGGTCTGAGGAATTTCATAACAAACAATGTTATCGAGTCCTCTCGGTTTGTATACCTTATCAAGTATGCGAACGCTCAGAAGATAAGAGAAGTGGCTAAGAATGAGAAAGTTGTCATGTTTGTTCTTGGGGGTATCCCTGACACGCAGATAGAGCGTTATTACAAGAGCTGTGTTGAAGTTCCTGACATGAACAGTTCTTTGGAAGCAAAGCGCAGTGAGCTTGCGAGAATGATAAAGAACATCAGATTTGATGATTTCAAAAATGTGAAACAGCAGGCAAAGGGCAGAGAAAACGTGGCTAAGGAGAGGGCAAAGGCTGTTATCGGGCTTTATCTTACGGTCATGTATCTGCTGGTGAAAAATCTTGTGAATGTCAATGCAAGGTATGTTATTGCGATACACTGCCTTGAACGTGATTTTGGGCTGTATAAGGAGATAATTCCTGAGTTGGCTTCAAAGAACTTGAAAAATGACTACAGGATACTTTCACAGACGCTTTGCGAACTTTGTGATGATCGTGATGAGTCGCCGAATTTGTTCTTGAAAAAGAACAAGCGGCTGCGCAAGTGCGTTGAAGTTGATATCAATAATGCAGACAGCAGCATGACAAGAAAATACCGCAACTGTATTGCTCATCTTACTGTAGTTCGTGAACTAAAAGAATACATAGGAGATATTCGTACAGTGGATTCTTACTTCTCCATTTATCATTATGTTATGCAGCGCTGTATCACGAAAAGGGAAGATGACAAAAAGCAAGAAGAGAAAATAAAGTATGAGGACGATCTTTTAAAAAATCACGGCTATACGAAAGACTTTGTAAAGGCTCTCAACTCGCCGTTTGGATACAACATTCCGAGGTTTAAAAATCTTTCAATTGAGCAGTTGTTTGACAGAAATGAATATCTTACTGAAAAGTAGCGTGGTGTAGATACCGCCGCTCTCTTGGGGGACAGGTGGCGGCGGTGATATTCATTCTTGTAAAAGACGAGGTGGATATTCTGTTTGATTTGTTTTTTGGAAAGAAGAAGTAGGACAAGTGAAAATCAGAGCGCTGTATGCAATGTGGTGCGGATATCTACAAACGCTTAGCAGCATAAAGCTGTTGGATAAAGACGGCGAGATATCTAAAGATGTAACAACTCATATCACAAAAGAAGAAGCCAAAAAGCTGATGAAGCTCCTTAAAAAATTGAATATTTTTCGATTTTCTACCTCATCAGCGTCATTAGGGGAATAGTCCCAATCGTCTGTAGAAGCGATAATAACAGTATCGTTCTTAAAGTCAACTATAGCGCCAACACCATATGTAGTGATAAGCTGAGTTTTTCTTATATCTCCAACGGAGATCTTTTTGTCTGAATATGTTGATATGCCATTCTTCTGCATAATCTCTTATTCTAGGCTCGATACTTTCGACACGTTCAAGCATGGTTCGTTTTATCTGCTCTATATCTTTATCATCAGCAGTTTTTCGACGATGGCAGCAAAAATCCTGCTCTCACACAGAAGATCGTGGACAGCGTATCGAGGCTTTCTGAGAAGGATCAGAAGCTTGTGTTGGAGATTTCGGAGAGGTTGGGGAAAGATTGAATCGATAAAGTGCCTTAATGCTAGTCATAAGGCACTTTTGCTATGTGGAGCATACAAAAAAAAGAGTTACGCTTTTCGGTTCCTCAAAGCATAACCCTACTTTTTTAGGTAATACAAAAACTCCCCCTGCGGCTTTAAGTTCTGATAATAAAAAAGCCATGACGGACAATGCCCGTCACGGCGAGTGACTGGTCGAGGCGACGGGACGTTGAACAGTGGGTTCAAGCCTGCGTTTCAACCAAAATAAAAAGAGTTACGCTTTTCGGTTCCTCAAAGCATAACCCTACTTGTTTAGGTAATACAAAAACTTTCCCTGCGGCGTTAAGTTCTGATAATAAAAAAAGCCATGACGGACAATGCCCGTCATGGCGAATGACTGGTCGAGGTGACGGGACTTGAACCCACGGCCTCTGCGTCCCGAACGCAGCGCTCTACCAAACTGAGCCACACCTCGAAATACCACTGTAATATTATATCACACCCATCAAACCTTGTCAAGGCGTTTTTTTCAGTTTTGTATCCTCTTTGCTTTTTTTACTGCGTTGACCTTTGGTGTATGACGAATTTATTGAAATCATTCTCATTGTAACTTATTTTCATTGACATACGCCTTGCGTTGTGATATTATATATATAAAGGTGTTCTCGTTTAAAAGTTTTTGTATGAGGTGATGAAATCGATGAATATGAAGAAAAGAATGTTGAGCATTGTCCTGTCTGGCGCAATGGCTGTTTCTACTGCTGTGTCTGCTGGATCGTTCAGTGCCTTTGCCGTGGCGCAATGTGTTGCGTATTCAGGCTCTAATGTGAATGCTCAGGACTATGTGCAATGGTCTGACACAGTGAAATCTTACCTGACAGTGTGCGACAACGGCAATTATATGCGTGTCCAGTCAGGCGCTATCGAGGGCAAGCTCCTTGTGGAATATTACAGCTCTGATTTTGAACCGCTCAGCACTAAGCTTATCGACAATGAACTGCCTATCTTTGGTGCTTTCTATGACTCCGGCAATAATTATTATGTCCTTAGCGGTCAGGAAAATCCGAAACAAAACGACACCCTCGAGGTTTTCCGTATAACGAAGTATGATAAGAATTGGAACAAAATAAAGTCCTGCGGTCTGTATGGCGCTAACACTACAGTTCCATTCGATGCAGGCTCGGCAAGAATGACCCATAGCGGTGACCACCTGCTTGTCAGAACTTGCCACGAGATGTATAAGTCAAGCGACGGCAATAATCATCAGTCTAACGTTACCATTGAAGTGGATATGCCTTCAATGACTATCACTGATTCATATACCGGCATCATGAACGTTGATTATGGCTATGTTAGCCACTCCTTCAATCAGTTTATAAAAACCGACGGCAACCATATAGTCGCCCTCGACCATGGTGACGCTCATCCACGTTCTGCCGTTCTGGTGAAGTATAATTCTGATTTTACTACAGGCAAATTCTTCCCAAGCTATTTTGAACAGGTCAGCAATATCGACGTTGTAACATACCCTGAATATACCGCCGGTCACTATAACTATACAGGTGCGGCTATAGGCGGCTTTGATGTGTCATCATCAAGCTATATAGTGGCACAGAGTACAGTTGACCTTGACTATATCAATACGTCAAAAACACGAAACGTCTATGTTTCCGCTGTTTCAAAGGACCTTTCCACAAACAAGCTCAATAAGATAACTTCTTATGCAGAGGGTACAGACTCGGCTTCTGCTCCACAGCTTGTGAAGATAAATGATAACAGCTTTTTGCTGTTGTGGGTCAGAGATACAAAGGTAAGCTGTGTGAAGCTAAACGCTGACGGCACAGTAAACGGTAGTATACACACCTTTGAGGGAAGCCTTTCAGATTGCCAGCCTGTTATCAAAAACGGCAGAGCAGTTTGGTATGTTTGCGATAAAAATAACGTGACCTTCAACTCCTTGAACCTTTCAAATCTTGACGATATCAAGACAGTTGACGTCAAGACAGGTCATGACTACGAAACAAAGTACGCATCAAAAACTGACGGCACTGTAACACAGACCTGTAAGTCTTGCGGTTATGTGAATAAGTTCACAGTTCCGACCTCTACCACTGTTTATTGGCGCACAGACCTTTCGAATACGTCCTTTTCAAGCGTATTGAGCAAAACTCAGTTCAGTGTGGGCGACAGCATTGATTTCTGGCTTTATGACGATACAGACTACACAGTTGAATTTTCTGATCGCAGTATGGTAAGTGTAAATAAGCTTGAAAACTATGCTAATGATATCAGACGTATCACATTCAAAAACGGCGGTTCACTCACTGTAAAAATTTATCCTACATACAATCCGTCTGTAGCAAAGACATACAAATTCACCTGCGGATGCACGAGCCACACATACGGCAGCGCTGTTGTCACAAAACAGCCGACCTGCACATCAGAGGGTACAAAAACAAAAACTTGTACACAGTGCGGAGCAACAGTAACAGAAACAATTGCAAAGCTTTCCCACAGCTACACAACCACAGTTGTTGCACCTACTTGCACTGCTGACGGCTACACTCTCCACAAGTGTTCTGTTTGCGGTACTTCATACAAGGACAGCACAACTAAGGCAACAGGTCACAGCTACGGCAGCACTGTTGTAACAAAACAACCAACCTGCACATCAGAGGGTACAAAAACAAAGACTTGCACAAAGTGCAATGCGACAGTAACAGAAACAATTGCAAAGCTTTCCCACAGCTACACAACCACAGTTGTTGCACCTACTTGCACAGTTGACGGCTACACTCTCCACAAGTGTTCTGTTTGCGGTGCTTCATACAAGGACAGCACAACAAAAGCAACAGGTCACAGCTACGGAAATTCTGTTGTAACAAAACAGCCGACTTGCACATCAGAGGGTACTGCTATAAAGACTTGCACAAAGTGCAATGCGACAGTTACAGAAACTATACCAAAGACTTCACACAAATATGCTGACACAGTTGTTGCACCTACTTGCACTACTGGCGGCTACACACTCCACAAGTGTTCTGTTTGCGGTACTTCATACAAGGACAGCACAACTAAAGCAACAGGTCACAGCTACGGAAATTCTGTTGTAACAAAACAACCGACCTGCACAGCCGAGGGTACAAAAACAAAGACTTGCACAAAGTGCAATGCGACAGTTACAGAAACTATACCAAAGACTTCACACAAATATGCTGACACAGTTGTTGCACCTACTTGCACTACTGACGGCTATACACTCCACAAGTGTTCAGTTTGCGGTGCTTCATACAAGGACAACACAACTAAAGCAACAGGTCACAGCTACGGCAACGCTGTTGTCACAAAACAGCCGACCTGTACATCAGAGGGTACTGCTATAAAGACTTGCACAAAGTGCAATGCGACAGTTACAGAAAAGCTTCCTGCAAAGGGTCACAACGCAGTTACCGACAAGGGCTACCCTGCTACTTGCACCACCGCAGGCAAAACAGACGGCTCACATTGCTCAGTTTGCAATACTGTTATCAAGGTTCAGACAGTGATAAATGCCACAGGTCACAAGTCAAGCGGTTGGATAACTGATAAGGCGGCTTCTATCGGAGTTAAAGGCTCAAAGCACAAGGAATGTACAGTTTGCAAGAAAGTTCTTGAAACGGCTGAAATTCCTGCACTTTCAAGAATTAGCATTTCAAAGGCAAGCGTGACACTTTCCACTTCGACCTACGCTTATGATGGCAAGGCAAAGAAGCCTGGTGTAACGGTCAAGCTAAACGGCAAAACTTTGAAGAATGGTACAGATTACACAGTTTCCTATTCAAACAACACCAAGGTAGGCACAGCAAAGGTCACTATCACGGGCAAGGGCAATTACACTGGCTCAGTTTCTAAGACCTACAGTATCAAAAATAACTTCAAGAAAGCCACAGTTTCGGGCATTTCCACAAAGGCTTTCACTGGCAAGAACATCACTCAGAGCATTACTGTTAAATATAATGGCAAAACTCTAAAGAATGGCACTGACTACACAGTTTCGTACTCAAACAACAAGAAAATAGGCACTGCCACTGTAAAAATCGCAGGAAAAGGCTCTTACACAGGCACTGTCATAAAGACGTTCAAGATAAATCCTGCAAAGCAGGAGATACAGAAGCTCACGGCAAAGAGCAAGGCATTCTTTGTGGATTGGGCGCAGAAAGGCTCGGCTACCGGATATGAAATTCAGTATGCTACCAACTCAAAGTTCACAAGTGCAAAGAAAGTTACCATAACAAACAACAAGACTGACACCAAGACTATTACAAAGCTTTCGGGCAAAAAGAAATATTACGTTCGTGTTCGTTCGTACACAACTGTAAAGGGTACTAAGTATTATGGCGCTTGGTCGGCTTCAAAGAGTGTGACTACTAAGAAATAATTTTATATGAGAACAGCGTATCGCAGGGGACTGCGGTACGCTGTTTTATTTTTACTTTGATATTGCAGTTCGAGACCTCAAAAATTATTCTTTTCCTAGTCTTTCAGAAACTTCAAGCACCAATCGTTGGTCTTTTTCTAAAAGTTTCGACCCTGCACCCAATTTCCGTCTTACTTTGGGTAGGACGGATTTTTTTGTTCCCGGTGAGATAGAATTGCGTTATGATAAATTTTGAAATCACTCGCCGTGACGGGCATTTCCCGTCATGGCTTTTTATTGCCCAAATTCAGTGCCGCTCAGGCAAGTTTGAACGTAAACCTTACAATTCAGAGCTTGCTCCTGCACCTAATTCCGCCTTACTGTGGATTTAATACAGCTAAAAGAGGCAGAGAAACCCATTGATCGGGTTTCTCTGTTTTTTTCGCAAAAAAAACCACCCACAGCTAAATCAGCCGTGGGTGGCAATATCATTTTAAATTAACACTATTCTTTATTTTCCCAGCGCAATCTTGCCCATTGCGTCTGCCTGCATGATAGCGTCATAAAGCTCGATAGGCTGTACGTCGCCTGCAAGATTGTGGATAGTTTCGCCCGGGATACAAGCGTTCTTTGCGATAGTTTCTACCTGCTCAGGTGTAGTTACACCTATCTCCTCAAGTGTGACAGGAAGTCCTACTTCAAGGCAGAAGTTCTGTACCTCTTCAAACTCTTCCTTTGGCGCACCCTCAAGTACAAGCTGAACCAGTGTACCAAGGGCTACACAACAGCCGTGGTCTGCGTGCTTGATTCCCAATGATGTTACGCCATTGTAGAACGAGTGTGCAGCCGCACAGTTTACGTTGTCTGCACCAACACCTGAAAGATATACGTTAGCCTCGCAGATAGCTTCAAGGGCAGGTGTAACTGCGTGTACCTTGCAAGCCTCAACTGCCTGCTTGCCGTATGTTTTCAGCGTGTCATAGCAAAGTCTTGCAAGTGCCTGTCCTGCTCTTGTGATGCCTGTGCCTTCAAGGCTTGCGGACTCTGTTCTTATGGAAGCTCTGCCCTCAAAATATGTACCAAGTGCATCGCCCATGCCTGCAATAAGGAACTTTACAGGTGCGTTTGCGATAACTGTTGTGTCTACCATTACTGCGTCTGGATTGGTAGGATAGAAAAGATATTTGTCAAAGCTGTGGTCATCATTGTATATTACTGACAGACCTGTACATGGCGCATCTGTTGCCGCAACTGTAGGCACGATAACAATGTGCTTGCCTGTGTAGTATGCTGTAGCTTTTGCAGTATCAACTGCGCTTCCGCCGCCAACTGCAACTACTGTGTCGATGTTGTCAGCCTTTACTATCTCTTCCATTTTGGCTATCTCGCCCTTGCTTGATATACCACCAAATACTTCATAGCGTCTGTAATCGTCAAGCTCGCCAAAGCTTTTCTCTATCTTGTCATGACAGGCTTTGTAGCCGCTGTTTGAACATACAAACAGCCACCTTTTGCCCATATAGCCCATTTCTTCATGAAACTTAAGTGTAGCATCTCTGCCCTGAACATATTTGAGCGGCTCACGCATTGCTCTGAGTCTTCCCATCATAATGAATTACCTCCGATTTGTTTGATTTATTAACTTTATACGGAATTCTCTCCGTATTTTCAATTAGATTATAGCATTTTGCACAAAAGATGCAAGGAGCATTTTATAAATGATATGTGAATTATTTGTTGTGGCAACATTTGAAAATGCAAAGCTTGGAGGACGATAAAACAGAAAAAGCGGAGGCTCTTTGCGAGCTTTCCGCCTTTTTCATATGTTCAGCATTACGGAAGCGTAAAACATTCCGTCACCGTATTCAAATTTAGCTACGCCGCTGTATTTGGCGGCAATGTTCTTGACAGACTCTGTGCCGATACCTTTGCCTTTGCGTTTTGAGGAAAGGAAACCGCCTTCGGGGTCGGTGAGGATAGTTCCGGTGAAGGTGTTGTCCACCGCCAGGCACAGGGAATAGCTGTCAGCCTTTGCTCTGATTATTATTTTTTTATTCTTTGCACTGTCAGACACGCAGCCGTGAATGGCATTTTCGATAAGATTTCCGAAAAGCACAGAGAGGTCGGTTATGTCTATTTTTATATCATCTGGGATGTCAGCGCTCACCTTGTATTCAATGCCGCTGCTTTCCGCTATTTGAGCAAAATATGCAAGAAGTGCGCTTACAGATGTGTTTTTGCAGTAAATGTGTTCTGATATATCGGGCATAGAATCCCTGAAAGCGTTGAGATATTCCGAAAGCTTATCATATTCGCCCTTTTTCAGAAGCTCCTGCATAAGAGCGATATGATGTCTGACATCATGCTTATAGCGTCTTGTTTCTTTTATCTTATCCTGCAAATAGTCATATTGCAGGTTCTGCATTTCAAGCAGGTGGTTATTTTCCTGAAGCCGCAGATTTTTCTGCTGCTCGATGACCAGCCGTGCCACGATGTAATACACCAGAAATGCTCCTGCGTTTATAAAGAACAGAGCTATGGTGTTCTTTGGCTCCAGAGCAAGCTCTAAGCTGCTTTTCGCAGAGTTGCCGTAGAGCGTATAATACCATATTATATAGAACGTAAATGGGATAAGCCAAAGATAGCGCCACTCCAGACCTGACGGCTCTCTTTCCACCGCAGGTGTGTAGACCTTTTTCATGTAGATAAAAAGCGGCCCCCATACTACAGCTTCTATCATAAACATACAAAGGGAAAACGACCAGCGGTATGACTCATAGGCAAGTGACGGGAACAGAATACCCTCCAGACATTTTGAGGTAATGACGATAAAGCTTGCGTTATTTGAAAGCAGAAGCAGTGTGAAGCCTGTTTTGCCGACCTTGACCTTCACAGCGAAAAAGTAAAAAGCCGCATAGAGCAGGGTGCTGACTGCACTTAGCAGACCTGCATTTGTGCTGAAAAATGCCGCCTGCCAGCCTAAAAAGATCTGCACCAGTGAAAGAGCCACAACAAGTCCCGCAGTAGCTGTTTTGGAAAAGCGAAGCCTATGCCGGAAGGGATAAAGGGCAAGCACCATAAGTGGCAGAAAATTCAGAAGGGAATATATGCCCACTTCCACAAGGCGGTATAAAGGAGGCATTACTGCTCACTGCCTTTTCGCAGATCACTGAAGCGAAACTGAGCGAAGGCGTCTAGTGTTTCTCTGGATTTTCGGCGACTTATGGGGATATGTGTGCCGTCGCTCATTATGAAAAGGTCACTTTTTTGCTGGGCTATCTCATAGAAATTCACGATGACGCCTTTGGTGGAGGTGTAAAAGTATGAATGACTGCAAAAAATGCTCTCGATCTCAGCGAAAGAATTTCTTGAAACTATGTTTTCGCCGTCTGTGCAATGGATAGTCACGATATGTGACGCACAGTCTATGTAGATAACATTTCTGAGTATCACGTTCTGACCGTCGGGAAGCTTAACGGAACGCATACGATCAATTTCATCAGAACCGATCCGGTCAAGCATGGCTTTTACTTTGTCAGCCTGAAAGGGCTTGCAAAGATAGTAGCAGGCGTTGAGGTCGTAGCTTTCGCTTGCAAACTCGTTGCTTGAAGTGCCGAATGCGATATGAACGTTTTTGTCTGTTTCACGAAGCTTTTCTGCGACCTCTATCCCTGTCATTTTCCCCATGAATATATCAAGCACCACCAGATCATAAGCTCCCATCTGCCAACATGACAAAAAGCTTTCTCCGCTTGAAAACGTATCTATCTGACAGCTGTGAGCGGTTTGTTCAGAAATATATTCATGAAGAAGTGCAAGGTCGTTTTTATTATCGTCTACCAATGCCACTCTCATATTGTAAAAATCCTTTCTTATACATGATTTCTTAATATATAATAACACACATCAAAGCAAAATTCAAGCATTATTCATTTATTTTGTTACCGCTTGTGCAGATTTTTGACCGTTTGTGCCAAATCTATTGACAAAGTGTGTAGGCCGTGTTAAAATAATCGAGTAAAATTATGTTCTGAGTAAAAAAGAAATATCAGCAACAAAAAATATTATGGAGGAATTAGAATGAAAAAGAAAATTTTAAGTCTTTTGGTGACGGGCTGTCTTTTGTTTGTGCCGACAACGGCATTTGCAGACGATAATAAGACGGTAATAAAAACTGTTGACGACCTGTTGGCGTTTTCAAAAGCGGTAAACAACGGAGATTATGACAAGAATAAGGACGCAGTTGTTGTTCTTGAAAATGACCTTGACTTGACAGGTGTTGTATGGACGCCTATCGGAAGTGTTTTCAATGAAAAAGGCGAACTTGAACATTATTTCAGCGGCAAATTCTACGGAAACGGTCATACTATTTCAAACATTGATTTTACGTCTATTTATGGTAAAGACGTGTTGGTCGGTTTCTTTGGCGATATTGAGGAAGCAGAGGTATCAGGTCTGACTATAGAGGGAAATCTGGATGTGACAAATACTGATAACGACTATACTTTTTATGGCACTATTGCAGGATTTGCAGGTGATTGTACTATTACTGATTGTGTGTCAAACGTATCTTTCAACAATAACGGCAAATATGTTTATGGCTTAATGGGCATGGTAGGTCAGGCAGACGCCACAACTTTTGAATATTGTGAGAACACAGCAGACATAACTATCTCAGGCGACAGCGGAAGTCTTTATGTGGGCGGTATAGTTGGATATGCACAGAATGGAACGGAAGTCCGCTATTGTTCAAGCACAGGCGATATGGTATATGCTGCACCAGACGCCGGCGGTATCGTAGGATGTTTGTATGGCGATTCCAAGGTCATAAACAGCTATGTTACAGGAAAACTCACGCCGGTTGGCAACGGAACCACAGATGTAGGCGGCATCGTTGGCTCAGTAACTGACGGTTCTGTAAGTGATTGCTATTTTGCAGGAGAAATTGACCTTTCACAGTACTCAGCCAAAAAGCCATATACACGTTTCGGCGGAATAGTGGGGAAGGATTCCTCGTCTACAACTGACTTTAAAAACAACTATTTCACAGAAACAGAGGATGTTGAAGCTTGCGGTTCAAATAAAGAAGCAGGCAAGGCTAAAGCTTATGACTATATGACAACAAAAGAATTTTATGACGAGCTGACAGCCGACGGTGCAAAGTATCAGTATGTTGAGGGAAAAACGCCTGTACTGCCAACTAAGGAATATGCAGTTGATTTTGAAGTAACACCTGCTGACCTGAAAAATGTTGTAATAAAGGTAGACGGAAAAGAGATAACAGGCAACACTGCAATGCTTACAGCAGGTACTTACACAGTAGAGGTAACTGCTGACGATTGCGAGCTTCTCAGCAAGGAAATAACTATTTCAGCAGATATCGCAACACATACACAGGCTTTTGAACTTGCATACAAGTCAGCAGACTATACAGAGCTTGACAAGGCAGAGAAAGCCGCAAAGGCTCTCAACAAGGACGATTATGAGGACTTCTCAGAAGTCGAAAAGGCTCTTGCCGCTATCGACAGAACAAAGAACATCACAGAGCAGGCTGACGTGGACGCTATGGTAAAGGCTATAAACGACGCTGTGGCAAACCTTGTAAAGAAAGCTCCTGCTTCTTCACAGCCTGACAGCGTAAGCAGTTCTGATGCTTCGTCAGATACGAGCAGTTCCGCTTCCGACAGCTCATCTTCTGACAGCAAGACAGACAGCAGCTCAAAGGCGGCTTCAAACGCTTCAAACACAAACCCATCAACCGGCGTTGCTGGAGGAGCATTCGCTCTTGCACTTCTGAGCGGTGCGGCTGTGGTCATGGCTAAGAAGAAAAAGTAATATATCCATTAAATGAATATATAAAGCAATTAAGTGGGACTTTCATACATTATTTGTTTAAATGAATACCACTTGTGTTAAAATTATTAACAAAATGTGTAGTGTGTATTAAAACGAATGTGAAAATTTATGTTCTGAGTAAAAAAGAAATATCAGCAACGAAAAATACTATGGAGGAATTAGAATGAAAAAGAAAATTTTAAGCCTTTTGGTGACGATGGGTCTTGCGGCAAGCTTAGTGCCTGTTTCTGTTTTTGCTGACGGTACAGAGGTCTGGGACGGCTCTGTAGCGGAATCTTTTGCAGGAGGAAAAGGCACCAAAGACGACCCTTATCAAATAGCTACTGGCTCACAGCTTGCATATCTTGGCGAAAGTATGAAATCGGGAACGTATGGAGAAAAGTTTCAGGATACATACTTTGAGCTTACAGAGGATATCGACCTTGGGGGAAAAGAGTGGACACCAGTAGGAGAAACTGTGGCGGATCTTATTATGGGTGGTCATGAATATTTTGTTTTCTCTGGCAACTTTGACGGAAATGGTTATATTATCAAAAATCTTACCATAGGAACAGAAACATCGCCATACATTGGCGATGTGTGTGGCTTGTTCGGCGCAACAAGCGGTACTATCGAGGACGTAGTTCTTGAAAATGTTTCTATAAACTATGTTGGCGGAAATCACAGCAGTGGATATGGCTTCCGCATGGGAGGTGCGCTTGTAGGTTATTCTATGGGCGATATAGTAAATTGTACTGTTATCGGTCTTGACATGAAAGCAGGCTCTGACGGCAGCTATGTTGCTATTAACAGCATAGGCGGATTAGTAGGCGTTCAGGACGGCGATACAACAGTAAGCCACAGCCGTGTTTCCGGAAAGATAGAGGAATCAACAAAAAAGGGCAATGTTGGTGGCTTTGTTGGTACGCTCGCAAAAGGCTCATCTGCTAAATATTGCGGTGCAGACGTTTCTGTTGAGGTAACAGGAAATGGTCGTGGTATCGCAGTAGGTGGCTTCGTTGGAATAGGTAATGGAGTGACAATTGATGAAACTTTGATAGAAAATTGCTATGCCACAGGCAATATAACAGGTGCAGAATATGCAGGCGGCTTTGTTGGAAACATCTCAGGTCTTAACATCAGCAACTGCTATGCAAAGGGCGATGTAAGCAACTGTTTTGTTGGTGCGTCATTCTTGGGTACTGACGCTGCAAGCAATAACTATTACGGCACTGTAAAGAATTGCTATGCAACAGGTCTTGTATCTGATATTTCTTCTTCCGCTTATGCTTTTGCTATGCAGAGCACCATGGAGAGAAGCAAGTTTGAAAATTGTTACTATAATGCAGAAAATACAGCAGATGCTGCTGAAAGTGCATTGCCGTACGCCATAGATGATATGAAAAAAGGCGAGTTCACTGATAAGCTTGGCAGTGAAGCCTGGACAAAGCTTGATAACGATACTCCTGCCTGCGGTGCTGAGCCTGCTGACTACAGCAATGTTTATGAAGTGCTGGGTAATATTCCTGCCGACCTTTCTATCTACACAGATGAAAGCGTTGCAAACTTGTACAGTGCAGTTGAGGCTTTAAGAGGGTATAGAGATCTTGCACAGCAGTCAGATGTTGACAAAATGACAAATGATATAAACGACGCTGTTGAGGCACTTGTTTACAAGTCAGCAGATTATACAGAGCTTGACAAGGCAGAGAAAGCCGCAAAGGCTCTCAACAAGGACGATTATGAGGACTTCTCAGAAGTCGAAAAGGCTCTTGCCGCTATCGACAGAACAAAGAACATCACAGAGCAGGCTGACGTGGACGCTATGGTAAAGGCTATAAACGACGCTGTGGCAAACCTTGTAAAGAAAGCTCCTGCTTCTTCACAGCCTGACAGCGTAAGCAGTTCTGATGCTTCGTCAGATACGAGCAGTTCCGCTTCCGACAGCAAGTCAGACAGCAGCTCAAAGGCAGCTTCAAACGCTTCAAACACAAATCCATCGACCGGCGTTGCAGGCGGAGCATTCGCTCTTGCACTTCTGAGCGGTGCGGCTGTGGTCATGGCTAAGAAGAAAAAGTAATATATCCATTAAATGGACATATAAAGCAATTAAGTGGGACTTTCATACATTATTTGTTTAAATGAATACCGCTTGTGCAGATTTTTGACCGTTTGTGTCAAAATGGTTGAAAAATTATTACCGCTCTGCTATCATAATTATAAGCAGGGCGGTTTTATATCGCAATGCAAATATGATATGAAGTCTTATATTTCGGGAGGATAAAATATGAAAAAGACAAGAATTTTTAGCACAATGCTCGCAACGGTCATATGTATGGCATCTTTGCCTGCAATAAATGTTTTTGCGGCAAATCAGCAGAGAACTACAACTCTTGACCTTACAGTGGCAGGATTTCAGAACGATCAGAAAAATGAAGACGAGGGCTGGAGCTGGGACGCTGATACTCTGACGCTTACTCTTGACAATGTAGATTTTTCTACAGGAAATAAGTCGAGTATAAAAGTTGACGGCTTAAAGTCTACAACGATACTTTTCAAGGGTGAAAACAAGCTTGAATCATCAGCAACTATTATTAGCAGGACGGATAAAGCCTCAAAAGATACTGGTTTGACTTTAAAAGGCGAAGCTAAAGAAAGTAAGCTTAGCCTTGTTGAAACAGGCAATCTTCCTTCAATGGATCAGCCGAATATCACCTTTGAGTCAGGTACAGTTGATATTCAGGGCGGTGCAGCCATTACTTTGTATACCATAAAAGTAATGGAAGCGGCTGTGAATATTGATACAACTATGGCAGACCCTGAAGATGGTTGGAACGATGGTCTGTATGCTAACGGTTCTATCGAGATATACGGTGGAGAGGTCAATGTTAAGGCCGGAAGAATAGGTTTGTTTGTTGTTGGCATAGGCGCTCCTGAGCCTAAGACAGGCTTGATCATAGAGGACGGAAAGTTAGATATCAATGGTAAACTTGCAGATATCTATGTTGGTTCAGGCAATACTAAGAATGCGGTAATTTCCGGCGGAGATATCACACTCGGTGGTAACATCGGAATTTTCCTTTACGATTGCGAAAAGTGCGAGATAAAGGGCGGTACATTCCATACTGATGAATGTGAAAAACCATTCGCAGTTCATAGAGACAGTTCGGCTGTATTTGAGTATGCAAAGGCAGATTATACAGAGCTTGACAAGGCAGAAGAAACTGCAAAGGCCCTTAATAAGGACAACTATGTGGACTTTACAGCCGTAGAAAAGGCACTTGAAGCTATCGACAGAACTAAAAACCTTACACAGCAGTCAGATGTTGACAAAATGGCAAAGGATATAAACGATGCTGTTGAGGCACTTGTTTATAAGGATGCTGATTATACGGAGGTAGACAAAGCAGAAAAGGCTGCAAAGGCTCTCAACAAAGACGATTATGAGGACTTCTCAGAAGTCGAAAAGGCTCTTGCCGCTATCGACAGAACAAAGAACATCACAGAGCAGGCTGACGTGGACGCTATGGCAAAGGCTATAAACGATGCTGTGGCAAACCTTGTAAAGAAAGCGCCTGCTTCTTCACAGCCTGACAGCGTAAGCAGTTCTGATGCTTCGTCAGATACTAGCAGTTCCGCTTCCGACAGCTCATCTTCTGACAGCAAGTCAACTGACAGCAAGTCAGACAGCAGCTCAAAGGCGGCTTCAAACGCTTCAAACACAAACCCATCAACCGGCGTTGCTGGAGGAGCATTCGCTCTTGCACTTCTGAGCGGTGCGGCTGTGGTCATGGCTAAGAAGAAAAAGTAAATAAGATCTCCCCTTATGTTGATATTTCGGAGAAAGGCAGTTCCTTGAGGACTGCCTTTTTTCTGTTTGCAGGAAAGCGGAATTTGCCTGCATAATTCAGGGCGTTTTTTTGCAAAAAAACATAAAAATGCAATTATTTTATATCGATAATGCAAAACGGTCTGCATAAGCCTGAGCTAACCCTTGACAATAGTCAATATCTTTTATTATCTATTTTATACCATGAAATTACATTTATTCATAAAAAATCGTTATAGATTTAAACGAAATGTAAAAAATCAGCTCACAAAATCTGCGTTTACCCTTGCAATTCAGAAAAATATGTGGTATAATTATATTGCTGTAATAGGAGCACAGCATGAAATGCTGACAGTGTGTTTTCAATTGTCAGATGAATTTCTGTATAGCTTATGCTTAATAATAAGGAAAGAAAATGAATGCTTCAGCGTGTGCTGTTTCATTATAGCGCCTATTAACGATATTTTTTTGAAAAGGAGTTATTGCAACATGTCAAAGATCGATTTGAGCAAGTACGGTATCACCGGAACTACAGAAGTTGTTTACAACCCTTCTTACGAGCAGCTGTTCGAGGAAGAAACAAAGCCAGCACTCGAAGGCTATGAAAAGGGTCAGGAAAGTGAGCTTGGCGCAGTAAACGTTATGACAGGCGTTTATACAGGCCGTTCACCTAAAGATAAGTTCATCGTTATGGACGAAAATTCTAAGGACACTGTTTGGTGGACTTCTGACGAGTACAAGAACGACAACCACCCAGCTTCACAGGAGGCTTGGAAGTCTGTTAAGGAACTCGCTATCAAGGAACTTTCAAATAAGAGACTTTTCGTAGTTGACGCATTCTGCGGCGCTAACAAGGATACAAGAATGGCTATCCGTTTCATCGTTGAGGTTGCTTGGCAGGCTCACTTTGTAACAAATATGTTCATCAAGCCAACTGCTGAGGAGCTTGAGAACTTTGAGCCTGACTTCGTTGTATACAACGCTTCAAAGGCTAAGGTAGAGAACTATAAGGAGCTTGGTCTTAACTCTGAGACAGCAGTTATGTTCAACATCACAAGCCGTGAGCAGGTAATCATCAACACTTGGTACGGCGGAGAGATGAAGAAGGGTATGTTCTCAATGATGAACTACTTCCTTCCACTCAAGGGCATGGCTTCAATGCACTGCTCAGCTAACACAGATAAGAACGGTGAGAACACAGCTATCTTCTTTGGTCTGTCCGGTACAGGTAAGACAACACTTTCTACAGACCCTAAGAGACTTCTTATCGGTGACGACGAGCACGGCTGGGACGACAACGGAGTATTCAACTTCGAGGGCGGCTGCTATGCTAAGGTAATCAACCTTGATAAGGAATCTGAGCCTGATATCTACAACGCTATCAGAAGAGATGCTCTTCTTGAGAACGTAACTCTTGACGAGAACGGCAAGATCGACTTTGCTGATAAGAGCGTTACAGAGAACACTCGTGTATCTTATCCTATCGACCATATCAAGAACATTGTAAGACCTATTTCTTCTGCACCTGCTGCTAAGAACGTTATCTTCCTTTCAGCAGACGCATTTGGCGTACTGCCTCCAGTATCTATCCTCACACCAGAGCAGACACAGTATTACTTCCTCTCTGGCTTTACCGCAAAGCTTGCAGGTACAGAGCGTGGAATCACTGAGCCTACACCAACATTCTCAGCTTGCTTCGGTCAGGCTTTCCTTGAGCTTCACCCAACAAAGTATGCTGAAGAGCTTGTTAAGAAGATGCAGAAGAGCGGCGCTAAGGCATATCTGGTAAACACAGGCTGGAACGGCACAGGCAAGAGAATCTCTATCAAGGATACTCGTGGAATTATCGACGCTATTCTTAGCGGCGATATTCTCAACGCACCTACAAAGAAGATACCACACTTTGACTTTGAAGTTCCAACAGAGCTTCCAGGTGTTGATCCTGCAATTCTCGATCCTCGTGACACATATGCTGACGCTTCCGAGTGGGAGACAAAGGCTAAGGATCTTGCAAGCAGATTTGTTAAGAACTTTGCTAAGTATGAGGGCAACCCAGCAGGTAAGGCTCTTGTATCCGCAGGTCCAAAGGAATAATCAATAACTCTGATACTATTATATAGTATAAAAGCTGCTGTGCCTTTTGGTGCGGCAGCTTTTTTGTGCAAAAAAAATACCACAGAGGACAAAAGCTTCTCTGCGGTATTTTTGTATTTATGCAATAAAAAATCCGCTCTACATAACGTAAAGCGGATACAAGCAAAAGCTTATACTTTTGCTGGCGCGGATTGAGAGATTTGAACTCTCGCGCCCGTTTCCAGACCTACTCCCTTAGCAGGGGAGCCCCTTCACCACTTGGGTAAATCCGCAAACCTGTATATATAAAAAATGTGGCGGACAGGGTGGGATTCGAACCCACGGTACGTTGCCGTATCACTGGTTTTCAAGACCAGCTCCTTAAACCACTCGGACACCTGTCCACATTAATTATTTGTTTTATGTCGTTCTCTCTCAGCGACTTAATTATTATAGCACAGTTCATCTGTCTTGTCAACCCCTTTTTCAAATTTTTTTGCGATTTTTTTTAAGCATAAATATTCCTTCGTATGCTAACGATACTTGACGAAATCTTATAAATATGGTATAATAAATCACAGCTTTGTATGTTTTATCACTTTATATGATAATTTATACAGAAAATTTTTTATGGAGGCGACTTTATTATGAAGATGACTGTAAGTCAGGCTATGGTTGAATGTTTGAAAGCTGAGAACGTAAAAGTCGTCTTTGGCTATCCCGGAGCTGCTATCTGTCCTTTCTATGACGCTTTGCTGGATGCTGAAAACGACATCAGGCAGGTGCTCGTGAGACAGGAAGCTAACGGTGGTCATGCGGCTAACGGCTATGCACGAATTTCAGGCAAGCCTGCGGTCTGTATCGCAACATCTGGTCCGGGTGCAACTAATCTTATTACTGCTATTGCTACCGCTTATGCGGATTCTATACCTATCGTGTGCATAACAGGTCAGGTGAATACCGACCAGATAGGATCTGACGTTTTTCAGGAGGCTGACATTACAGGCTCGGCTGAGCCGTTCGTTAAGCACAGCTATCTTCTCAAAGACCCTGAGGACACTGCAAGAGTTTTCAAGGAAGCTTTCTATATAGCAGGCACGGGCAGACCGGGTCCTGTTCTTATTGATATCCCTATGGACGTTCAGAAAGCTGTTATCGACTTTGAGTACCCTGAAAAGTGCGAGATAAGAAGCTATAAGCCTACCACAAAGGGCAACTACGTTCAGGTAAGGCGTGTAATGGCGGCGTTGGAAGAGGCTGAGAAGCCGCTTATCTGTATTGGCGGTGGCGTTTTTGCCGCTCACGCTGAGAACGAGATAAGAGAGCTTGCCGACCTTATGCAGATACCTGTTATCACTACTATGATGGGCATTTCTGTTTTCCCTGATGACGACCAGCTTTTCTGCGGCATGATAGGTACTCACGGCGTTAAAATGGCAAACGCCGCTGTGAACGAGTGCGACGTGCTGTTCCTTGTGGGCGCAAGAGTTGGCGACAGAGCCGTTAAAACACCTTTGGCTCTGGAGAAAACTACTAAGATAATACATATAGATATCGACCCTGCGGAGATAGGCAAGAATATCGGTGCTGACCTGCCTCTCGTTGGCGACGCAAAGCTTGTTTTACAGCAAATGACGGAGCTTGCAAAGCCTATGAAGCACGATGAGTGGATAGCTCACATCAAGACCCTTGGGGGCGAGAGAAAGTATGTTGAGCCTGCAAAGGGTACTGTCAATCCGAGGGTGTTTATCGACAGGCTTGCAAAGAAAATGCCTGCCAATGTTACTGTTGTGGCAGACGTTGGACAAAATCAGATATGGACCTGCACTGAATATAAGTTCCGCAAAGAGGGCAGACTTCTTACCTCAGGCGGCATGGGTACGATGGGCTATTCTGTGCCTGCGGCGATAGGTGCAAAAATGGCTGACGACAGCAGAGCAACAGTTGCTATATGCGGTGACGGAGCTTTTCAGATGTCGTTCATGGAGCTTGCAACAGCCGTTCAGTTCGGCGTTGATATAAAGGTGGTAGTAATGACAAACAACCGCCTTGGCATGGTAAGAGAGCTTCAGACAAACGGCTATCATGACAGACAGACAGCAGTTTTTCTTGACGGTTCTCCTGACTTTATCAAGCTTGCAGAAGCTTATGGTATACCTGCAATGAGAGTTTATGACGATGCGACCATGGAAAAGGGCGTTGAAATGCTTGCTGAACATAAAGGCATTTGCCTTGTTGAAGTCGTTGTGGATAAAGATATGCCAACATTATAAGGCCAATATTTTAACTATCTGTAGCGTTTACAGTATATAGCGTTTACGTTCAAAAAATCTTAATAATAAGCTGATATAATAAATAAACAAGGAAAGGTTTCCTTATGGAGGTTGATTTATGAAACATACGATCTCAGTTCTTGTAGAAAACCACAGCGGTGTTCTATCAAGAATTTCCGGACTGTTTTCAAGACGTGGGTTCAATATCGAGAGCCTTGCAGTAGGTCCAACTCATGACCCTGACGTTTCAAGAATAACGATAGTTGCTGACGGTGACGAGCATACAGTTGAGCAGATCGAGAAACAGCTCAACAAGCTTATCGAGGTCATCAAGGTAAAGACATTTGAGGCTAATGAGTATCTCGCAAGAGAGCTTATGATAGTCAAGGTGTCTGCGGTCGCAAACAGACGCAGTGAGATAATGACTATTGCGGATATCACAGGGGCTAAGGTCATGGATATAACGCTTACGACAATGACATTGGAGCTTTGCGACACTTACGCTCACCTTTGCAGATTTGAGGAGGTCATAGCGCCTTACGGAATAATCGAAATGGTAAGAACGGGCACTATTGCAATAGAGAAAGGCTCTGACACATTCAATGCAGGCAAATAAACTTTGATTATATAGCCGAAAGGCTACATAAAATAAATCTTAAATTTCTGAATTTGGAGGAATTAACAATGGCACAGGCAAGAATATTCTATCAGCAGGATTGCGACATTAACGTACTCAAGGGTAAGAGAGTTGCCATTATCGGTTACGGTTCACAGGGTCACGCTCATGCACTCAACCTTAAGGAGAGCGGTGTTGACGTAGTAGTAGGTCTTTACGAAGGTTCTAAGAGCTGGGCAAAGGCTGAGCAGCAGGGTCTTACAGTTATGACAACTGAGGAAGCTGCAAAGACATCTGACATCATCATGATTCTTATTCCTGATGAGAAGCAGGCTGCACTTTATAAGAAATCTATCGAGCCATACCTCACAGAGGGTAAGACTCTTGCATTCGCACACGGCTTTAACATTCACTTTGGCTGCATCGTACCACCAAAGAATGTCAATGTTATCATGATCGCACCTAAGGCTCCTGGTCACACAGTACGTTCTGAGTATCAGGCTGGTAAGGGTACACCTTGCCTTATCGCAGTTGAGCAGGACGCAACAGGCAACGCACAGGATATCGGACTTGCATATGCACTTGGTATCGGCGGAGCAAGAGCAGGTGTTCTTGAGACAACATTCAGAACAGAAACAGAAACAGACCTCTTCGGTGAGCAGGCAGTTCTCTGCGGTGGTGTTTGCGCACTGATGCAGGCTGGTTTTGAAACACTTTGCGAAGCTGGTTATGACCCAAGAAACGCATACTTTGAGTGTATCCATGAGATGAAGCTCATCGTTGACCTTATCTATCAGTCAGGTTTCGAGGGCATGAGATATTCTATCTCTAACACAGCTGAGTACGGCGACTACATCACAGGTCCAAAGATCGTTACTGAGGATACTAAGAAGGCTATGAAGAAGGTTCTGTCTGACATTCAGGACGGTACATTCGCTAAGGACTTCCTCCTTGATATGTCTGACGCTGGTTCACAGGTACACTTCAAGGCTATGAGAAAGCTCCACGCTGAGCATCCTTCTGAGAAGGTTGGTAAGGAGATCAGAAAGCTCTACAGCTGGAACAACGATGACGAGAAGCTCATCAACAACTAATTTGCAGATAAATATTATTGCATAAAAAGAGAACGGCTTGCAAACGCAGGCCGTTCTTTTTGTCTTGTTGGCATTTTATCAATTTCCGCTGATCGCACCTTTGGAGTATGAATAGACCATATAACCATCAACTGTCACATCTACGCTTTTGACATTATATGCACTTCCGTCTTTGTCTTTTTCAAAGTATATTGAAAAGTCAAGTCCGGATAAATCATAGGAGCTGGACTCTTTGTCATATGGCAGAGTTTCTACCCAAAGTCCATATGCGAAAAGCTCCGGCGTGATGTTATCTTCTTTGTCCATATCTGGCACATACGACATTGCAAGCTCTTTCGCAAGGTCGAGTGAGGTCACATTGTCAAAGTGAAGCTTCTTGCCGCTGGTGTTATACTTTGTTACAAGCGCCTGCGCCTTTTCAAAAATATACTGCGCCGTGGCTGACGGGTCAGCTTCCACAGTGCTGGTGCTTGAAAACGGAGCGGAATCATACACCGCCCAGCTTCCGTCATTGGCGTAGCTATACAGAGTAAATCTGTTTGTGAACATATCCACAGTGAAATAATCTGTCGCCATATTGAACTGTATGTCCGAATCGTTGACGATATTCAGGGTCAGGAGGTTCAGACTTTCGTTTGTGATATATCCATTTTGCGCATAGTCTGACTTTACATATTCTGTTGTATTGTTGCTGTTCATGATATCGTTGTAATAATTATAGTCAGCAGGGGAGTAGCTAAAAATGGCATTGTCTGGGTTTTTCATAGAGCTTTCGTCATAGATATCCAGCAGGCCATTTTTGAGGGTTTGAGCTATAATTTTGGCATTTTCAGTGTAGCTTTCGCCGCTTCCGTATTTGAGAGAAACGCTGTTATCGCTGTCTGAAATGGTTATCTTGCAGTTGTTATTCTCAATATGGGCTTCTATTCTGCAATTCACCGCCTTGTTAAAAGCGTCCTCATCAAGGGTTTTTATCTCCGACAGGATATCGATTACCAAAGAATTTGTCTCATAGCTGTTATCATCTGTCAAAAAATCCACGCTTGGAAGTCCGCTGTCGGTTTTCTCCAGCAGGTCAACGTAATACCTTGTGCTGTGCTCCTTGCCCTCAATATTTTCGTCATAGTTGCCGCTGTAGACTATATCGCAGTATGCAGGGCTGTTTTGTATTATGTCGAGATTTCCTACCGTAGAATTTGCGCTTTCAAGCACTGTGTCTGCAAGCTTTATAAAGTCTGCTGAACACAACTGCAGTGTACCTGTATCGCCGGATACACTGCTGTTTGCAGGTGGAGCTGTGCCTGCGTTCGGCTCGTAGTCATGGATATTTCTTGTCATGTAAATTCCGCCTGACATTACAAGCGCCACTGCCGCCGCTGCCGCAACTACCTTTGCACCCTTGTGTCTTGCGACTATGGCAGGCTGTGTCGGCTCGGTTTGTGGTGTGAAAGTATCCGTATTTATATCTCCGTTTTGTTGTGGAAAACGCTTTTTGAGCGTTTCTTTGAGCTGATCTTTCTTTTGTTCCGATAGGCTTGCGTTTGCAAAATAATTCTTTATATCTCTTTCGTTCATATGCTCATCTCCTTTTCGTAGTCTGAAAGTGAAAGCTTTAGTTTTTCTCTTGCTCTTTTCAGCCTTGATGTGACCGTGCCCTTGCTTGTTCCCAAAATGTCGGCTATCTCATCGGTCTTGCAGCCTTGATAATAAAAAAGATAAAGCACTATCCTGTATTTTTTATCCAGCCTGTTTATAGCGTTTTGCACATCTATCTGCATATCAGGTGATGAAAAATCGCTGCTTGCACTTACCTCATTTTCTGCACGCAGACGTCTGCCTGCCGACCTTAGCAGGTCTTTGGATAGATTTATCGCCGTTCTCAGCAGCCACGCTTTAAGATGCTCGTCTTCATTGAAGAAAAGCTCACCCTGCCTTGTGAAATATTTTATTATGACCTCGCTGACTATATCCTCCGCCTCGTGAACGCTGCCTGTGACTGCCAGTGCCGCTCGGTAGATATCGTCTGAAAATTTGTCAACTATGTAGTCAATATCTCTTGTCAAAGCTGTCACCTCCTTTGTTGTTTTGAAAAGCCTTTCATCTATAACACGAATGTAAAGACCGTTTGATTGCATAAAAAAATGGACGAAAAAAATTTTTTCGTCCATAAAAAATCAGCTTTTACTTGTTTTTACATAAGACCACCCGTCACTGAGGTTATCCTCGCCCCCTGATGAGCTAAGGGGTGAGCGGTAAATATAGTAATGATCATAAATGGTATAAAATTTCACTGTCAAGCCGTCGCTGTCGATGTATGTAACGTTCCTGCGCTCCAGCTCCTCAAGCTCTTTCTTCACAGACTTGCAGGCATTGTTTTCAGTGAGCGATTTAATGGAGCATTTGCCCTTTGGTAGTGTCGGCTTTTCGCATGAAATGCTTTCTATCATAAACTCCGCAGTGGTCTGAAAGGTGGCCTTATTGTCATCGAAAACGGCTTTTATCTGGCTGTCGGAGCGCATATAGTGCTGATGCCAGAAGCCGAGTGCTACTGCAAGAATAACGACTATCCAAATTATCCACTTGACTTTTCTGCCTGTCGACCATTTGCGAAGCTTGCCGTCAGTACCCATATCTTTCTCGCTGACAATTGGATTTATCTGCTCGCTCATTATTTTACGAACGCCTCCAATCTGTAGATAGGCATACCCATGTCTGAGAATTTCTTCTCATATTCCGTTACGATATTGCCCTCGAAGCCGCTGTTGTGAAGGTCGAGAGAAATGTTTTTAAGTCCGTAATTTGCCGCAGAGAACTCCTCCAAGGAGAACTCAAAGAAGTGCATATTGTCGGTCTTTTGGTATATCTCGCCTTTATCCACAAGAATACGTCTGTATATTTCAAGAAAAGCTCGGTATGTGAGCCTATGACGTGCATATGTATTTTTAGGATATGGACAGCTAAAGTTAAGGTAGATACACTCCACTGACTTTTCAGGGATAAAGCAATCCAGATATTCAGCCTCGCCCCTTGCAAATCTCAGGTTCGGTATGCCCTCGTCTATAGCCATTTGTGCGGCGTCAACTATAACGTTACTGCTTTTTTCTACTGCAAGGAAATTCTTGTCAGGATTTCTCTTTGCTATCTCTCTTGCAAACTGACCCTTTCCACAGCCTATCTCCAGCACAAGGGGATTGCTGTTTCCGAATATCTTCTCAAAGTCAATAAGCTGTTTGTTTGATTTGTCCTGAAAATTCTTCTCGTCACGGTCAAGATATAAAATATAATCTCCGCAGGCTTCAAGACGTGCCTCAAGATTTTTCTTTCTTCTCATTCTCATATGGGATAAACTCTCCTGTTATTTATTAGAATATTTGTGCAGAAAATAGTCCTTATCAGACGTGACCTTTAGCCACTGCACAGCCGACCCTGTGAGCATATTTTCATAAGGATAAACTGTGAGCATGACTTCGGGTGTGTCCTCACCGCTGAAATGAGGTGTCACCTTAAAAGCTATCTCGCAGTTGAGCCGTTGGACGACCTCTTCCTCGGTGAGCTTTCTGAAAAGCACTGAGGTGTCCTTTTCGGCGATAGGTATTTTGGTAAACTTCGCCTGATAAATTTTCTTGCCGTCCTTTTTGGTGACAAGTGAAAAGCCATGCTTCACAAGGGTTATCTTTCCGCCATGGTTTTCGTAGTATTCAAGGTTTGAAAAGGTAACACGTCCGTCATTGACAGCTTCACCAGATATCGAAACGCAAAGCCCTTTGTCTGACGCTTTACCTGCACTCTCCACTCCGAAAGCAAAGGGAAGTCCGTCTATCATTATCTCTCCGCAGGTGGAAAACTGCAACTTCACCTGCTTTTTCTTCAAGCCTGCAAATGGATTTTTCATGACAACTCCTATATTAAAGGTCGATCTGCACGCCGCCAACAGGTCTTATGGACAGCACATAGCATGAGCCTTCACCGAATACTCTCTCAATTTCAGCCTTGAAAGCTTCAAGCTTCTTTTCAGGTACGAACGCTTGGATAGTTCCTGCAAAGCCACCGCCGTGTACTCTGCAAGCACCCTCACCGCCAAGAGCCTGCTTTGCAAGATACAGAGCAAGTGAAAGACCCTGCTCGTTTGGGGCAGAAGAGGCATAGATGTTCTGAAGATATTTGAATGATGAGTCGCCTGACTCGTTTATAAGACCAAGGAAAGCGTCAAAATCGCCCTCTGAAAGTGCGGAAGCTTCCTTGCCAACTCTCTCGTTATCGTCAAAGAAGTGGAGCGCTCTAAGCACAGCTCTGTCGCTGCACTTTTCTCTAAGAGCGCAGATGTTTTCAAGAAGCTGTTCCTTTGTGATCTCTCTCAGCACCTTTTTGCCAAAGAAAGCCGCAACAGACTTCATTTCCGCAGGGATAGCCGCATATTCAGGGGTGAGGTCGGCATGGTTGCCCTTTGTGTCAACGATACACAGTGCGTGACCGCTTTTTGTGAAATCGAACTTTACAGAGTCGATAACAGGGTGCTTTTCGTCAGCAAAGTCGATAGTGATAAATCCGCCTACTGATGAAGCCATTTGGTCCATAAGACCTGACGGCTTGCCAAAATATACATTTTCCGCAAACTGAGCTATCTGAGCTATTTCCACAGCAGAAACCTCGCCCTCGTTGTAAAGACCATTGAGGATAGTGCCGATAAGCACTTCATAAGCCGCAGATGAAGAAAGTCCGGAGCCTTTGAGCACGTTTGAAGTAGCATAAGCCTTGAAGCCCCCGGCATTGTGACCATTCTTCTTAAAGCCTGCGGACATACCTCTTATAAGTGCCGCAGATGTGTTTTTCTGCTCCTCGTAGATAGTGTCGTCATCAACGTTTACAGTGTCCATTGGGAAGCCCTCAGACTGTATGGTAATAACGTTCTCTTCGGTGTCAGGAGCGACAGCGGCAATAACGTCGAGTGAAACGCCTGCCGCAAGGACACAGCCGAAGTTGTGGTCGGTGTGGTTGCCGCCTACCTCAGTTCTGCCCGGAGCTGAGAAGAAAGCAGTTGGCTTTTCACCGAAAAGCTTTTCAAACTCATCTGCAGCTCTGTTATATCTTTCTCTCTGAAACGCCGTCATATCGGCTGTGTAGACCTCGTCAAGTGTGTATTTTTTCATTATGTATATCCTCCGAACGTAAATTTAAGTATACTTTGTTATTATACAACATTTATGCTCTTTTTTCAAGTACAATTTTTTAAACAAGTGAGGAGGTGAGAATGAGAAATGAGGAGTGTTAAGAATGAGGAATGAGGAGTGAGGAATGAGGAATTATGGTATCGCCTGGCGGCGATTTATTTTTTGTTGCTCAAAACGTGTAAGCTGGCATAAATTTTTGCACAGAAGCTCCCTTGATATTTTATGCAAACTGACAAAATTGCCGTAAGCAAACTTTTTATAACACTCTATTGGTGCTTTAAATCAAAAAAGCTGTTGCATTTTGGTGAAATTTGTGGTATAATTACTTGTGTCTATTTTAATTATTGTTTATTTCTACCGACCACGAAAAATGGTCGGTGCAGTGAAAGGAAAGATTTATTGTATGAAAAAACTAATGCTTGGAAACGAGGCGTTTGCAAGAGGTCTGTATGAGGCAGGCTGTAAGGTGGTATCATCTTACCCTGGTACTCCGTCAACTGAGATAACAGAAGCTGTTGCAAAATATGACGAGGTATATGCTGAGTGGGCGCCTAATGAAAAGGTGGCAATGGAAGTGGCTCTTGGTGCTTCTATAGGTGGTGCAAGAAGCTTCTGCGGAATGAAGCACGTTGGTCTTAACGTTGCCGCTGACCCTCTTTACACAGCAGGCTACACAGGCGTAACGGCAGGTATGGTAATAGCTGTCGCTGATGACCCTGGTATGCACTCGTCACAGAACGAGCAGGATTCACGTCACCATGCAATCGCTTCTAAGACAATGATGATAGAGCCTTCCGATTCAGGAGAGTGCAAGGAGTTTGCTAAGGCTGCTTTCGAGCTTTCTGAAAAGTTCGATGTTCCTGTTATCGTAAGACTGTCCACCAGAGTTTCTCACTCTCAGTCAGCCGTTGAGCTTTGCGAGAGAGAGGAAAGGGAGAATATCCCATATGAAAAGAATATCCAGAAGTATGTTATGATGCCTGGTAACGCTATCCGCCGTCACCCTGTTGTTGAGGCAAGAATGAAGGCTATCGCTGATTATGCCGAAACTTCACCCCTCAATAAGGTAGAGATGAACGATACAAAGATAGGTGTTATCACAAGCGGTATCTCATATCAGTATGCTAAAGAGGCTCTGGGCGACAAGGCTTCATACCTTAAACTCGGTATCGTAAACCCAATGCCAATTCAGATAATAAAGGACTTTGCTGCAAAGTGCGAAAAGGTCTATGTAATCGAGGAGCTTGACGATGTTATCGAAACACACTGCAAAAAGAACGGCGTGAACGTTATCGGCAAGGAGCTTTTCAGCCTTATGGGCGAGATATCACAGACTATCGTTGCCGAAAAGATACTTGGTGAGAAGCCTGAGTATATCACATTTGAGGATAACGTGCCTGTAAGACCTCCTGTTATGTGTCCGGGATGTCCCCACAGAGGTCTGTTCTATTGCCTGCATAAGCTGGGCGTTATGGTATCAGGCGATATCGGCTGTTACACTCTTGGCGCAACAGCACCGCTTTGTGCTATGGATTCAACTATCTGCATGGGTGCTTCTATCAGCGGACTTCACGGCTTCAACAAGGCAAGAGGAGCAGAGGCAGAGAAGAAGTCTGTTGCCGTTATCGGTGACTCTACATTCATGCACAGCGGTATGACAGGTCTTGTGAACGTTGCATATAACTCTACAAATTCAACTGTTATCATTCTCGATAACTCTATCACAGGTATGACAGGTCATCAGCAGAACCCTACAACCGGTAAAAACCTTAAGGGCGACCCTGCTTATGCCGTTGACCTTGAAATGCTCTGCCATTCACTTGGTATCAAGAGCGTAAGAGTCGTTGACCCATATCACATGGCTGAAACAGAGGCTGTTATCAAGGAAGAGCTTGCCAAGGAAGAACCAAGCGTTATTATTTCAAGACGTCCATGCGCACTTCTTAAATATGTAAAGCACAATCCACCGCTCAAGGTAAACAAGGATAAGTGCGTTGGCTGTAAGCAGTGCCTGAAGATAGGCTGTCCTGCTATATCTATCCATGACGGCAAGTGCGTTATCGACCATACACAGTGCGTAGGTTGCGGCATATGCAAGGAAATGTGTAAGCTCGGTGCGATATGCGACTAATGATAACATATATTTCGAGGTGTAAATAATGAAAACAAGATCAATTATGATAGTGGGCGTAGGCGGACAGGGTTCTCTGCTTGCGTCAAGAATAATAGGAAACGTGCTTCTCTCACAGGGCTTTGATGTAAAGGTCAGCGAGGTACACGGTATGAGCCAGCGTGGCGGCTCTGTTGTTACATACGTTAAGTACGGCAGCGAGGTATGCTCGCCTGTAGTTGAAAAAGGCGAAGCTGATATCATCATCAGCTTTGAACAGCTTGAAGCCGCAAGATATGTTTCATATCTCAAGAAGGGCGGACATATCATCACTTCAACTCAGCAGATAGACCCAATGCCTGTTATCACAGGTGCGGCTGTTTATCCTGAGGATATCATAGGCAAGCTTAAAGCAGAGGGCGTTGACGTTATCGCTGTTGACGCACTGGCACTTGCGGAGCAGGCTGGTACTGCAAAGGCTTCAAACGTTGTTCTCATGGGCGTTGTGTCAACTAAAATGGCTTTTGACGAGGACGTTTGGCAGAAAGCTCTTGAAAACTGTGTTCCTGCAAAGTTCCTTGAACTGAATAAAAAGGCGTTCGCTCTCGGCAGAGAGGTAAAATAATGGACGAGATAAGCGGTCTTATCATAAAAATGGCCGAGTTTTTCAGCGGCGACCCTAAGCGTATACAGCACTTTATAAAGGTGCATACCTTTGCCCGTGTTATCGGCAGGGCAGAGGGGCTTGATATCCGCGCTATGTACTGTCTTGACGTTGCGTCGGTGGTGCATGATATGGGCATAAAGCCTGCGGAGGAGAGATACGGCAAGGGTCACTGCGGCGGAAAGCTTCAGGAACAGTTAGGTCCTGAGCCTGCACGGAAAATGCTCACAGAGCTTGACTTTGACGAGGATATCATAGACAGGGTGTGCTTTCTTATCGCACATCATCACACCTATGAGGGCGCCCAGGGGCTTGACTGGCAGATACTCTTGGAAGCGGATTTCCTTGTGAACGCTTTCGAGGACAGCCTTTCCAAAGAGAGCATAAAAAGCTTCCGTGACAAGGTGTTCAAAACGAAAACAGGCATAAAAATGCTTGAAGATATGTACGGCGTATGATACTTGTGCAAAGTTGATACCCGAGTAATATGACCGAAACCATTTTAACAGGAGGTGTGTTCCAATGGGAAAATATTGGAACGAAGAGATCGAGTGCATGGCGCACGAGGACATGAAAAAGCTCCAGAGCGAAAGACTTGTCAAACAGGTCAAGCACGTCTGGGACAATGTGCCATACTACAAGAAGCTTATGGAAGAAAAGGGCGTAACGCCTGATGATATACACGGCATTGAGGACCTGCACAAGCTGCCGTTCCTTTCAAAGGCTGATCTGCGTGAGGCTTATCCTTACGGTCTGCTTGCAAAGCCGCTTTCAGAGTGCGTGAGAATACATTCTACAAGCGGAACCACAGGCAAGAGAGTTGTGGCTTTCTACACTCAGCATGATATCGACCTTTGGGAAAATTGCTGTGCAAGAGCTATAGTTGCCGCAGGCGGAACAAAAGACGACGTTTGCCACGTTGCATATGGCTATGGACTTTTTACAGGCGGAGCAGGTCTTAACGGCGGCTCTCATAAGGTGGGCTGTCTTACTCTGCCGATGTCATCAGGAAACACAGAAAGACAGATACAGTTCATGCAGGATCTCGGTTCTACTATCCTGTGCTGTACTCCGTCATATGCTGCTTATATAGGTGAAACTGTAAAGGAAATGGGCATAAAGCCAGAGGAGCTTACACTCAAAGCTGGTATCTTCGGTGCTGAACCTTGGACGGATGAAATGCGTCACGAAATAGAGAATCTTCTTGGTATCAAGGCTTACGATATCTATGGTCTGACAGAAACAAGCGGTCCTGGCGTAGCTTTCGAGTGCGAAGCACAGTCCGGTATGCACATCAATGAGGACAACTTTATCGCAGAGATAATCGACCCTGACACAGGCGAGGTGCTTCCTGAAGGCTCAAAGGGCGAGCTTGTATTCACAAGTATCACAAAGGAAGCTTTCCCTCTGCTGAGATACAGAACAAGAGATATTTGTATTCTTACAAGAGAGAAATGCTCATGTGGCAGAACTCTCGTCAAAATGTGCAAGCCAATGGGCAGAAGCGACGATATGCTCATCATTAAGGGCGTAAACGTGTTCCCATCGCAGATAGAGTCAGTGCTTCTTAAGATATCAAAGGCAAGCCCTAACTATCAGATAGTCGTTGACAGGGTGAACAATTCTGATACTTTCGAGATAAGAGTCGAGCTTAATGACGATATGTTCTCTGATACTGTCAAGTCTATCGAGGATCTTGAAAAGAAGATATCCAGCGATATCCATAATATCCTTGGCATCAAGGCGAAGATAAGACTTGTTGAGCCAAAGAGCATTCCGCGTTCTGAGGGCAAGGCAGTAAGAGTTATCGACAAGAGAAAGCTTGTCTAAAAGACAGGGGGTAATTTTATGACAGTAAAACAGCTTTCGGTTTTTATTGAAAACAGACCTGGCAGATTGTCTGCCGTTACAAAAATACTTGGGGATAATGATGTGAATATCCGTGCGATGTCCCTTGCTGACACAAAGGATTTCGGTATTCTCAGACTTATCGTTGACGATTTTGAAAAAGCAGTTTCAGCCTTGAAAACAGAGGGCTTTTCCGTTACCACCACTCAGGTGCTTGCAGTGGAGATAAACGACCGTCCGGGCGGACTTTCAGAAGCAATGAAGGCTCTCTACAATGACAACATCAGCGTTGAGTATATGTATTCTGCATTCATAAACACTAAGGAAAACACGGCTTATCTTATCCTTAGAGTAGAGAACGTTACAGCCGCTCTGGAAGCTTTGAGTGAAGCAGGATTTGCACTTATCTCACAGCAGGAATTGGCAAGCATCTAGCTGATTAGTGAATACTAACTGAAAAATCACTTAAAATCTATGTGAAATTTTTATGAAATGCCGAAAACCTCTTGATTTTTTCAGAAAATGTGTTATTATATAAGTATAGTATTTGATATGATACTTGTAGAATTTATGCAAGGAGGTCTGTGAAAATGGCTTATAAGATTAGTGATGAGTGCATCGGCTGCGGCGCTTGCATGGACGCATGTCCAGTAGGAGCTATCTCCGAGGCTGATGGTAAGTGTGTTATTAACGCTGACGAGTGCATCGACTGCGGTTCTTGTGCAGGTACTTGCCCTGTAGGAGCACCTCAGGCTGAGTAATTTACTTAAACTAAGAGAAAACGTCTGTCATATGGCAGGCGTTTTTTTTTGCACTTATTTTTTGTGTATTAGTTTTCAGCACACTATCATAAAACTGTCACATTGGCGGAGTATGATGTAAACATAATAAGAGAAAGACAAAAAGATGAAATTTACACATATACTTTTTTCTCCATATATACTTCATATACTTCAAAAAGGGAACGCTGGCTTGTGTCAGCGTTCTTTTTTTGCGTGGGTGATTTTGTGGATAGATATGTAAAATATCGTGGAAAATATGGTGATGTTTGACAAGCAAAATCCAAAAAATTGACAAGCAAAACGCAAAAAAGTGATGAAATGTTTCAACAAAACGAAACACTCATCACTTTTTTTGCATTATCGGGAATTTTTGAAACGTATTTTTTACAGCTCTAAAATGTCATTTATATCGCATTTTAAAAATCTGCAAATCAGCTCAAGATGTGAAAATTTGAAACCGACAGCGATGTTATTGCAAAGCTGTGAGATCGTGGACGGTCTGATGCCTGTCGCCTGCGCAAGTTCAGCCTGAGTAATGCCCCTGGAATTAAGCAAAGCCCTTAATTTTACTCTCATGATTACCTCCGGTATGTTTTTTACAACATAAATAACGAAATCCGTTATTTATTCTCTAAAAAAAATACTAGAAATTTGTGATTATTACCTCTTTGAAATCACCTGATGAAAGACTGTTATTGCGGGTGACCGCCTGAATATTGTAGTCTTTATACAGGTCTCTCACATACTTGTCATCGTTGTACGACAGTACAAATCTGCCCTTGATCTGGTGAAGAACCCTGCAGAGCCGCTCATGGTCATCCTCGGTAAATTTAACAGTGTAATGCCGCTCTGTCTTGTGGTATGGAGGGTCGCAGTAGAATAAAGCTTTCTCACGGTCGTATACCTTGATAAGATCCTCAAAATCTTTGTTTTCGATCACTACTCCATCCAGTCTTGCCTCGATATCTGCGAAATTATCTGTGTTAAGCCGCTTTTTGTTGCAGCCGAACGTTCTCAGACTTGCTCCGAAGCCTGTCTTGACAAGCACATAGAACATAGCAGCCCGCTGAATGTCTGTAAATCCGGTTACAGATATGCGCTCACGGCAGTCAAGGAACATTTCCCGGCTGTCTAAATAGTATTTTATCTCCTTTTTAAGCTCATCAGAATGATATTTTAAGCATCTGAAAAAGTTGACCAAATCACTGTTGGCGTCATTATAGATCTCTAGATCAGCGTGTTTGCCTTTTGCAAAAAGTATAGACCCGCCTCCGCCGAATACATCGATAAATCTGTTGTAGCTTTCTGTAGGCGGGAAAGACTTGATGATCTTACTTTTAAGCTGGCTCTTTCCACCAATCCATGGTATTGGACTTTTCATAAATATGACCTCCTTTTAATATAGTATACAGCTCCGAGCGGATTGCCCGGAGCTGTTACTTTTAAATCTTTTTAAGCCAATCAGCAACAACATAATAATGCTTGCGACCAAGCTTGATTTTTCTCCAGTAGTGACCGTGATGCAATTCATAAAAATCATCAGCGACTTTTACCGGAGTATTATCTTCGAGAATGCCAACAATCGTTCCGGCGGTGAAGTTGCAATCGCTCCTGTAATTAAGCCTAGTGACTGTCACCATTTGGCTGTATGATGTTTCTTTTGTATCCATAAGCTACTCCTTTACTTTATCGTTACAGACAGCTTTTTAATAAATTTAGTCCCCGCAATACCGTTCTGAGTATAGCCCCACTTTTTCAACAGAGCATTGACCGCCTTTAGGGTACCGTCTCCGAACGTGCCGTTGTTGTCAAGTTTGTACCCTGCCAGCATAAGGAGCTGTTTCAGTGCAAGAACTCCATCGGATTTATCACCTTTCTTAAAGCCCGAACTGTCAAGTACCTTAGACGTGCTTGTGTTAGTAGCCTTAAAGCCGTTAAGCCCCTTAGCCTTTATCACAGACGGGTAATCCACATAGCAGTAATCCATGTCTACCGGCACGGAAACACCGCTGACCTTGCCCGTTGAGCTGTACTGCCACATACCGTATGTGCCGCCGTAGTTGCACTTGCTGTTGTATTCTGCAATCCACAGTGCATAGCGTCTTGCGACATCATTTGTTATGTAAGTCTGGAGCGGACTTCGGCTGATATACAGACCTGCGAAGTAGCCGGCTTCCTCCAGCGCAGTGCAAAAAGTTTTTACCATGTCGGAGCATACCGTTTTACCGCGTGCAAAAGCTTTCTGCCACTCCAGATCAAAGTAAATCGGGTATTCAAAAGTTTTGCCCTTGATGTAATCGAGACAAAGAACTGCGTCCTGTTTCGCACCGGATACTGTTGTCTGCCATGTATAGTAATATGCGCCGACGTCAAGCCCAGCTGCCTTTGCATTTTTGTAATGCGTTTCAAAAAGCGGATCTTTTACTACACAGTTCTTCGTGTCATCCCAGTTATTGCATCTGATAATAACAAAACTGTAGCCCGCCGCTTTGACCTTTGCGAAATCTACGTTTGTCTGATACATAGAAACATCAATGCCTTTAATTGTCGCTGCCATGATAATTATCCTCCTTGTTATTTTTATAGTTTTTCTGATACTGCGTGCCGAAATAGAACGATATCACCACAGTAAATACCGTGATGAACTGCTCTGCAGTTATCGTGTGGCGAAGTGCCAACACGCAGAACACTGCCGTCAGCAGTATCGTCACGATAGACTTGACGTCTATAAGCTTTGCAAATTTCTGTTTCATATCTTGCTCACTCCTAATCTGCTATGCAAATGTTCTTTCCGCAAAGATACTTCTTATCAGTTTCAGGAATGAACATTTTGTTGTACTGTATCGGTGAGTATCGCATTGCAAAAATATCATTGAAAACATCACCTGTTGTTGAATTAACTATTGGCACAAGAACTGCCATACGATCATTTGTAATTGTGGAATTGTAAGCATTTTCGACTGATATGCCGCTATCTGTTGCAATAGTCAACGTACCATCGTCTGCTGTGTAAATACAGCCTTGCGCTGTTGAGCCGTCAAGCTTTGTAACTTCTCCTACATAGAGATTATAACGTTTATAATCGACATATTCACTTGTCGAAGCTGATAACTGGCAAGCAAATCCTTTTGCTGTTTTAGTGAATGCCCATGTTATATATGTGTTATTTACACTCACGCTAAACAACGATTTCTCACCAAACGTGCCACATACACTTATTTTAAAAATCGCATTAGTTCTTCCAATATTTTCCCCTTTTAGTTGCAAATAAAGCGTATCTGTAATATAACAATTGTGAATATATGTGTCCTCAGATTTTACGACTTTTACCCAGTCATGTGAATTGTCAAAATCCGTAAATATTTGAGAATAAACACGATATCCGCCAGAGTTTTCATCTTTTACTTTGCCACATTTTTCAACGATCGCCATTATTCTGTCACCTCCATATATTCGCTAGCTACCCCCACAACAGCCGTCACCGCTGTGCCCTCTGTCCAGCCGTATGCAGTACCGACGGGGACGCTTGCACCGCTCGCCATATCGGGTATAGTGTCGATAATATCCATATTGCCGTTGAAGTCCTCGATGCTGAACCTGTCCAATCTGTCGGGCTTTTTAAGTCCGAGATTTTCCGTGAAACTAGCCAACTATACTTCCCCCTTCCGCATTTTTGCCGACTATGAGATAGTACACCTTGAAAGCGTATGTTCCGCCCTGGTCTGAGGTGTGCTCAAGGTATGCCTCCCAGTCGATGTCCCTGCCGTTGCTTGCGACTTTGTATTGAAAACTCTGCGACTTGAAGTGCTTTTTGCCCCAGTCGCACACCATAAACACCGCAGGGTTAGTGACCCCCGAGGGTATCATTCCTGTGCGTGTGTTGTAAGTCCATTGTGAGCCGTTGTCGGCGTTGACCTTCATATTCACCGTGAAAGACCCCCACCGCATATACAGTGGGTAGAGCCTGTTCACAAGGCTTACTATCTGCGCCGCTGTCTTTGCACGAAACACCGCTGTACCGCCGTCTAAAAGCTCGTCCGTCTGTTCGCCCGAGTACCGCAGCTCATACTCCTCCTCGCCCACTATTTCTTCAAGAGCTGCCACTCTCGCCGTAAGCTGCCGGATAAGCTCCTCGGTGGTGGGCGTTGTCTGACCTGTGTCTGCTGTATCGGAAATTTTCTCCGCCTGCGTATCAGCTACAGTTGTTATCTCGTTCTCGTCCATAATCTTGCCTCCTAAAGCTGTTCTTCCACAGACAGACCCACCGCAGAAATATCGGCTGAAAGTCCGCCGTCAAAATTGAATCCTATGTTAGTTATTGGTATATCGTAGCTTTCGCCGCTTTCGCTGACGTATGTCACAACGTCCCCGACGTCAAATCGTGGGTCGCCAAGGCGGTGAAAAAGCTCCGTTGTATACCACGAAAAGCCGCCTATCCTATGCCACAATGACCGCAGCAGCGACATTGTCATATATGGATTTTCAAACTCCAGCACACGCCCTGCCGAGCCTGTGGTATTGCCCAGCCGCAGAGTTTCGCTGTCGCTGACCTTGCAGATGATACCGACTATCACATTTTGCCGTTCGCTGAGTGTTGGCAGGTCGATAGTGTTGTTGTCCAGTATCTTCACGCTCGAGCCGTACCATTTGCGGACGTATCTGCCGTATCGGTCAACAAAGCCGAACTCGCCTTGTGCCGAAGCGATGTAACTGAGCATTTGCCGCATTGTGGTGTCTTTGGGTATAGAGCTTATTTTGAAGTCGAAGTTTGCAGTCTTTAGGCGTATATGCCCCTTGCCGTAGAGCCTTGCTCCGCCCTTTACACGCAGCTTTGCAGGGATGGTGTAGTCGTTGCCGTTTTGCAGTCCAAGCTGCTTGCATATGTCATCCTCAACAGCTTTTGACCACGCAGGTAGCTTGACCTTTGGCACATAGGTCTTGTCGGAGAAGTAAAGCCTATCTGCAAAAGTGACCTCAGTATTTCCGCCCGACTTTTTCGACTTGACACAAGTAAACCGCCCAAGGGGTATTCTCTCTCCGTCAAGCACCTCTCCAAGCTTGCTTATCTGCTCCACTGTCAACTTTGAAAGTTCTGCGTAGGTGTAGGCTTCTAGGGTGGAGTAGGTGGTTTCGCCTGTGAGGTCTGCAAGGTACAGGGACAGGTCATACTCTTTGCCGAGGAAACGTGTTTCAGCATCGTTTATCTGTAATGCCCAAGACTGTGAGCACACTGCACCAAGCTCTATGTCGTCACTGAGGCTCGTTGACTGCACGTCACTGGTAGCGGACATTATGTTGTCCCCCATTATTACGCTCTCGTCGTTTTCAAGCCACATACGCCATGTGCGGCAGTAGCTTTCGATGCGTGAGGAGACGGTTGTACTTGTTGTATACATATATCCGCCTCCTACTGCATGATAAGGTCAACAGCAACGCCTTTGCAAAACTGTCGCTTTTCGTCCCAGCCGAATATTTCATAGCTTGGATCTCCTGCATAGACCCTTATTTTGATTTCATTAAAAGTCTCGTCCAAAAGTGTGGCGTTAAAAAATGGGCTATCAACATTTGAGATATACTTATTTATCTGTGCAGTCTGCTCGCCTGTGAGATGATACCATTTAATAGTGACCGTTTTCTTTATAGCCCTGATGTCTCCGACCATAAGACAATTAGCGGTGCGCCCTGCATTGCCCGACCAGATTTTATTGTTACAAAAAGTAATTTCAGCAGGAGTGGCTACCGTTTCTTCTTCAAATTTCAATCCATTTGATTTCATAGTATCCCTCCTATACTTTTATCGGCGATTTGCCGTTGCGCTTGATAAAATCATTTATATCGTCAATAACGATCTGTGACAGCACTCTGCCCTTTACTTCGATCGGTATCGTTACGCTTATTTTCTGATTGCCTACAGCTCCGCCGTAAACAGCAAGCGCCTCAAACAAAGCCTGCTTGATCGTATCCAGCGGAGCTTCGATGTTTGTGCCGCGTTTCTGGTCGCCGAGAACCGCAAGAAACTCGGAGTTCGGCGGAATTACCGCGCCGGTGGCGAGCATTGGAATCTGAGGAACTGGTATAGGGTCATAGTCCCAAAACTCATCAAATGGTGTAAAGCCTGCTATTTCAATATCACGAATATCATTAAGTATGCCATTAAGAAAATCCAGTGGAGTAGAAATAACTTTATTTATTCCGCCAATTATGCCGTTTACAACCGTTGTGAATACTCCTGTTATACCCTCTTTGATACCGTCAAAAATTTTGCCACCAGTCGAAAATACGTCCTTAACTGCTTGCCAAGCCTTTGAAAATATATCTTTAAACCAATCAGCTACCTTAATAAACGGTGATTTTATTGCAGTCCACAAATCCCTGAAAAATTGTGCTGTAGCCGAAAACGCCGATTTTATATTTGTCCACGCAGTTGTAAATATATCTCCAAACCAACTTCCTACTGCAGAAAAAATGTCTTTGATTCCTGTCCACAGATTTGAGAACCAACCTATAACGGCATTCCAGACAGACAAAATACCGTCCCAAGCTGCTTGGAAAATTCCCGTAAACCATTCTGCCACGACAGCAAATACATCTTTTATGCCTTGCCATATTCCGGCGAAAAAGTCTTTAATTGATGTCCAGACCTCTGTTACCCAGTCTACAAATTGCTGTATGGTCATTTTAAAGCTGTCCCACAAATCAATAAAAAACTGTTTTACTGTTTCCCAATTTTTGTACAGCAGTACGCCGATAGCGATAAGCGCACCGATTCCTAGACATACAAGTGTGATTGGACTCGTCAAAAAATTAACTGCTACACCAAGTGCAGTAATTAACGGTGTCAATACACTTGTTCCTGCCGCCAATGCGGCAAATGCACTTACTACGCCTTGAATTATTCCGGATATTGCAAATGCCGATCCCAAAGTCCCAACTACAACAGCAAAATTTTCGACAGCAGTCTGATGATTCTTTATCCAGTCACTAACCCCATTTAAGGCTGATGTAATACCTTTCAACGCGCCTACTATAATACCTCCGGTCCATGTTGCAATAGGCTTCAAAAATTTATCCCACAGCCATTTACCCATAGGTTTTAACGCTGAAATTGCTGAATCAAGAACTTTTATAGCTGCCGCCAGCAAATTAAGAAATGTTGGTATCAAAGTACTTATAGTCCATGATGCCATAGGGAGCAAAATATTATCCCAGAACCATTCAATACCGTCAAATATGTCGGCAGTTAAAGGCTTTAATGCGGATGTTACATTTTCAAATGATGTAATGAGCGGTGAGAAGTCAATGTTCTGCGCCCATTCAACAGTGTCTGCCGTTATGTTTTCAATTGTGTCGAGTATATCATTAAAAATATCAAGAATGTCCTGAATAATTTTTGTACCACTGCTATCAGACCAAGCGGAGGAAAAATTGCGTGACACATATCCGATTGTATTATTAATGTTTGTCCATATACCGAGTAAATGTTCAGAAATTTGTTCGCCCGTTCCGTTACTCCAAACATCGGTGAATGATCCGCCTATGCTTTTGATAACACTCCATACACCCTCGAAAGCAAATCTCATACTATCTGTTACCTTGACTCCATTTTTATCCCAAGCTTGTTTAAATGGCGTAAAAATAGTATTAAAAGATGATTTTACCCAATAAAAAAAATCTTTAAGCTTTTTATCGGCATCAGATGTATCAACATCTACAGTAGTGGAGATCGTATTGCCGCTTAGAGTACCGACCACTGGCGATGCATTTGTATCAGATGAGGAACTGTTGTCCGCCAGCTTATTTATCTGATCAAAGCTTGCAAGTGCATTTTCTTGAGCCTCGACAGTAGCTTCAGCCGATGTTGCCATATCGGAATAATTTTCCGCCGCCTGCGAAGAACTTTCAGCAACTCCATCTGTTGTATTCATCAGTTTAATTCCAAACACCTCAGAAAGTGCTTTAACTGCTGAATTAGCAACAGCTGTCAAACTTTGCAATTCCGCTGTTATGTTTTTTACAACTGTTACAGCACCAGAAAGAACAGGCTGTCCTATTACAGCAAGCAACTGTTTCCAAGACTCTTTCAGATTACCGATGACATTTTCCCAGCCGTCTGCTTCTCGCGCGGCTTGTCCCTCCGCTCCAGAAAGAGCATTTGCATCCTTGACCATTTGCAATAGTGTAAGTTGCTTCTGAGCTTCGGATAATTCCATAAATGATTTTCCATAGAGTTTATTAGCCGCTGTGTTTCGCGTAGTTTCTGTACAACTCAAACCCAAAGCAGCATCGTTTTCAAAGTTGCCTTTCAAGAACGATTTTAGGCTTTCTGCAGTATCTTCAAGGCTTCGATCGTAATATGCCGCACTGTCTGCTGTTACCTGCAACGCTTCTTCCATCATTTTTAGAGCACTAACTGAATCCATACCCGTAGTTTTAGCAAAAGCATAAATAGATGTGCCTACATTTTGAAGTCTTGTCTGAAGAATGCTACTGTTATCAGCAACACTTTTCATAGCATTATCTGCAGCAGATTTTAAAGTTCCAAAAGTCTGTTGCATTTGAGAATTTGCAGCATTTATATCTGCAGCAGCTTCAAGTGCTTCTTTTCCACTGAACACAGTACCAAGTGCTGCACCCATTTTTAAAACTATATTTCGGAGATTATTAAGCTGGTTACCTAAACTGTTTATACCTTTGGAAAATCCTTTTGTATCTATTTTTGTATCGAAATTAAGTCTGCCGTCAATTGCCAATTATATCAGCCTCCTTTCTTGACAAAATCCTCCATACGCTGTATAATGAAAAAAATACATAATGGGAGGAAATGTTATGTTTTGCTTTAAATGCGGCGCAGAAATATCCGATGAATCAGATTTCTGCATGAAATGTGGAACTGAAATTCTGCATCACAATAAAACCGAAATTGAAGAAGTCAACTCGATTTCAACTATACCTATGAATGCCACAATAAAATCGGCTTTTGTGTCAACTATAATAGTTTCGGAAACGGAGATCTCATACAAAAGTGGGCTCAAAAGCGAAACTATAAAAGTATCCGACATATCAGATATTAGATATACAGCCGGAACTCCTTCCGAGAACGGTCGCTTGTTTATAACAGCAAACGGAAAATCATATAACGTAATGTTTTTCTTTAACAATAATAAAAAAATTGCTGAGTTATGTGGTTACTTCTCCGCACTTAGCAATAATACTTTTATACCGATGGAAGTAACCACATCAACTTCATCACAAACAGGCGAAACACAACATGAAGAAAAAACGTTATCAAAACGTCAGCGTATAAAGGAAAACAAGAAAAACGGTATTGCTTGCTGTCCTAAATGTGGAAGTACTTCGCTTACGGCAAACAAAAAAGGCTTTGGAGTCGGAAAAGCAGTCATAGGAACTGCTGTTGCCGGTCCAATAGGTCTTGTTGCCGGAAACAAAGGAGCAAAAAAAGTTCGTATAACTTGCCTTAACTGCGGTAATCAGTGGTGGGCGTAATAAAAAAGTCAGTCCAACGGGCTGACTTTTTTTATAACAGATTATTTATAAAATCAAGTTCATCCTGTTCCTCTGCTGTAAGCTTCACCTTAATATCAATAAGTTCTTTGTTGTTCCGGTAAAAGTCCTGTTCTCCTTTACTAAGTTTTTTATTGTGTGCAAGCTTATAGCGTATATTTATAACATTACTGTATAAACCCTCACCAATCTCATTAAAAAGGCCTAAAACCGTCCACCAATGCATATAATCAATTTCACGAATTTCCTTTCCTGCTACCTTATTGAGAGCTGGAAAAATAATCCCTTCATCCTGATCCCAGTTTATCAACGGTTTAGGTTGACGTTTAGATTTTGGCATATCTCCGCCGTCAAGAAACCATTTGGCTTGTTCTGCCGCTTCGTAAAGATCCGAGTTAGGTATCTGATCGTGATGCTTGTACAACAGTTGTATACATCCATATGTTTTGGCTTTGTCATTAAGCGTATCGTCATTGCACATAGAAAAAATCAGCAAAGCTACGCGATAATCACTATATATTGAATATATTTTACCGTTGACTGTCAAAGCTTTAGGCAATGCACCTATCATTTTGTTTCACCAACAATGGTATTGCGCTGTGCCGCATAGGAATTAAGTTTCTCCTGTGATTTCTTTCTTTCCTCCACAGAACATTCATTTATGTACGCGAAGATGCACTGCATAAAATTCATAAATATTGGTTGACCTCCGGCAGGCGAAAGACATGAATCAGTTCCGAATACTATTAATGAAATATCATAACCAAAGATCTCATTTATAAGATCCTTCACCGCCATATCAAGTTTGTCCACACTATCAGCGGCAAGTTTCAGCTTTTCAAAGTCCGGATTATTCTCATCAAGATTCTGCAGATCATTGATAGAGTTCATATCGATATCTCCGTATCTACTGCGTATATTCTCATATTTCTCATCAAAGCCTGAAATTCGGTTAATAAACTGAGTATCTGTTGGATTAATACGGATTATTTTATCCGGATTCCCATTTAATTCGATATTTTTGTATCCGTCGTCAAAACTAAGCTTAATTGTTTCTGACATAAAAAACACTCCTTAGAAAAGAGGGGCTTAGTCGCCCCTCAAATTATCCTTCAGCCAGCGGCGTAAATGTCACCACTTTATTTGCGATTGTTACAGTACCCTTAATACGATTGCCGCAGGGTTGGATATTAAACGGTATGTTGACACCGCCCTGCGGTCCGCCATATGACTGCGGCTTAACGATGCAATCTTCCATCCATGCATCGTAAGGACCTTCGGTCTTATCGATAAGCACCTCAAGATATTTGCTCTTGCAGTCGTCGCCAACAAGACGATCCAACGCAATAGATTTGATCTTTTCGTAAATCGCATCTTCTGTATTTGCGTAGTAGGTTTCAACAGACAAACTAGGTTCGTAACCGTTGTCATTTACATCTGTTTCATCAAGGATATTCTTAACAGTCGCGGTATCCGGTCCCAAATCCATAGACATATCCTCAATGTTTTTGCCGATCAGGAACCATGACGGAGTTTCTCCGCCAAAAGTGGAATCCAACAAATGCATAAGATGACTTCTTTTAAGCTTTTTTATTCCTGTAGCTGCCATTTATATTTCCTCCTCAAATGTAAAATGTATCTGTATCTGATACAATCCTCTGTCTCCGTCCTCATCCAGAGCAAGCAGTATGCCATTATCAGCGGATATACTGATAGGTTCAAAATTTCCTGCAAGTTCTGGATAATTCCGGCTACTGTTCTGTTTTTCAATCCAGAAGATAAAATCCTCCGTAAAAGCTGATGCATTGAGCCTTGACAGATCATCGGCTGTGTACTCTCTGCTCTGGAGCAAAGCATTGTACTGCCATGTCTGATTTCCGCACACGTCCTCACTGAGTTTTACAAGACCTGATGTCTGTATACTGTAATTAACAGGTTCAGACTCAGTCTGGTCTATGTGCAGATCAATATCTCCAAGATTGGGATACTGTAACACATATTCTTTCATAGCCTCCAAAAGGCTTTTATTTTGCTCCGGCAATTCGTTTCACTCCTTTGATTATTCCAGACAGATGATCGGGTTTCATACGCTCGAACCATAGTCTGCCTCGCTTGCCCCCAAGGTTAAGCCCCTGCTTGCCCATACCTTTGTTATCGTAATAATTTTTGCGGGCGTATGGTGTGTTGTAATGCACCATGCCTGATCCAACTACCGTTGATGTAATACCGGACTGTTTAAGCTTACCGGTAAGCATTGGCACATAACTATCACAGCAACGTAATACTTCGCTGTCGATATACTTCTGTACTCGGCCGCCTTTTTGCAGACCACGCCTCGCAAACAGTTCATTTTCGGGAGCGACCGTGAGAGTTACTTTAATACTGTTATTACTCATTTAGCCGTCACCTCCGTGTGCCGTATTATGGGACTGCCGTAATCCTTGCGCTCTACAGTACTGATTTTGAGCGGGCTTACAGCCTTAAGCAACTCTGCCACAGAGGCTGTCACGTCAAAATCAATATCGCCCTTTGCAATATAGTCGGACTTATCGACTACAGCCAACAACGGCAGATGTATCAACGCCCGGTCAACATCGGTCTTGCCCGTCTTTGCAATGTTTTCGGCTTCGGTGTCCTGCCACCAGCACGGATAATGCTGTGTAATAAATGCACCGTCGGGCTGTTTGTGCCAGACGGTGCATTTTGTATTATATCTCATTTATATCCACCCCACAGACCTGAGATTAAGGTATCTGGAGGCGGTCTTGATCAGCTCATCGGCGACAGCAGTCTGAGTGGTCGAATAACTTATCGAATAATCTCCGACCTTTTCGGAGGCTATCTGTTTATCCGGCTGTGCGGAGTACATGATCTCTGCACAAGCACAGCAGGCTTTGGCAAGGCTGATCTCGTCGGTCTCGGCAAAGCTCAGACTGTCGAGATATTCCGATGCACGCTCCGCAAAATAAGGATAATCCGTTTCGGAAATCTTATTGCCATGAAAATCAGCAGTGTAAAACGTGTAATCAGCATAAGCCATAGCCTACACCTCCGTTTCGCTTGTCGTATCCTCTACCGCAACTGCATCGACGATTTCCTGAATGATTGCGTCCTTCTTGCTTGCCGACCCGAGGTCAATGCCAAGTTCGGCGGCATAAGCTTTTAGTTCAGGGACTGTCATGCTCTTATAATCAATGACATTTTCATTTTCGCAATAGTCGGCAGGCGGTTCTATTGTTATTGGCTTCTCGTTAAAAGTCAATCCTACTGTCTTTGCCATAACGACACCTCCTATGCCTTGTGGTGCAGATAAATACCTGCCGCCTTGTTTTCGTACACATCAGCCAGACCATAAGCACGGAAGAAGAACAGCCAGCTGTCATCCGTCTGATTTTCCTCCGGCGTAACGACCTTGTTTACCGTGTGCTTAGGATACTGGATAACCGCCGACTTCTGGATTATCATAAAGTTTATATCCTTTGCGGTTGTCGCCTTAGCAAAACCGCCTGCCGTTTCATCGACGCCCTCTGATTTTGTCGTGCCGTCCTTAAGATCGATCGCAGTGTAAAATCTGCTCTGAGGCACTTTTACGATCTTAGCAAAGCCGTCAAGTACAGCCTTTGACTTTGTGGTGTCCACATTGATAGCAAGGTTATACAGAGTAGGAGTGATGTACAGAATACGGTTTTCCGGCGATACTTCGTCTTCGTCCATTTTGTTCTGTGCAGTGATCAGAGCGGTAAGGACATCATTACCCGATGAAAGTGTTGCTCCTGCAGAAACCTTAGATATGCCTGTTGTACCTGCATAGGTCGCGAACCTGAATGCGTCCTGTTCGGGAGCAACCTTGACGCGGATAAACTCTGAGGACAGTCTGCCGAAAGCAAGTCCTGCAGTCTCCTCATTGTCCATATTGTCAACGCTGAATTTACGACCTCTGTCGTAATTAAAGGTAACAGTCTCGTTTGTAAGAGTAACGTCGCCCTTTACATAGCCACTGTTTCTGGAGTAGTCCGCCAGACCGTCCATAGAGATCTTAGGGATTATAATCTCATTTGCGTTTGCGCCCGCTTTAACAAGAGTAGGATCGCTGTCGAGATCGGCGGTCAAAGATGCCTGCTTGTAAACCTCGTCAAGCAGTGCGATGTAGGTTTTAAATTTTGTAATTGCGTTTGCCATAATATTTTACCTCCGTAAAATTACTTAGTCGCAGGCAGACCCATTACGGCTCTTGCCTGTGCGTCTGATGTTGTTTCTGTTGCCGAACCGTGGTCAAGACCGGTGTCTATCCTTGCGGTAGGCTCATCACCATCCGCAAAGAGAAATGCTTTGTCGGCCTTAAGCTTGTCAAGCTGTTCGGTAAGACCTGTGATCTTGCCGTCATCGTCAAGCTTGAGGAGCGACGAGTCAAGCTGAGACTTGACAATGTCCACATCTCTTGCTTTTGCTCCGGCAAGGGACAGTTCCAGAGCCTTGTCAAGCTTAAGTGCGGCAATATCTGCATTGTACTTGCTTTCCCAGTCGGACGCCGCTTTCTTAAGTCCTTCAATGTCCTCGCCGTCAAATGCTTTGACCTTATCAGTAAGCTCTGAGATCGTGCCTTTTGCCGTTTCCAGTTCTGCGTTAAGGTCTGTGTACTTCTGCTGTTCTGCGGTCAGCTCCGCTGTGTGCTGTTCAAGCACCTTGTTTGCCTGCTCCTCGGTAATACCGAGAGCTGTTAAATCTTTCAGTTCCATAGGGATTTTTCCTCCTTAATTTTGAGTATAAAATTTATCTCCTCGCAAGCGGCTCGGATTTTTGCTCCGCAAAAACGAGGATAAATAAAACGCCCTTGAAAGAGCGTTTTACTATCGTTAAAATGCAGTTTTAATCATCTGATAAATCTACAAGGCATTTAATAACCAAACAAATACCTTTTATTATTGTGAAGACCCATGCGGCTACATAACAGCCAACGGGGATTTGCCCTGTATCAAGGGCGTAAAGCAATATAAGGGTTGAAAGCATAAATTATCAGCTCCTTTTTGCAAAATTAAAAGCCCCCAGTAGCTGGGAGCTTATTCATTATGAATTTGAAAATAAACCTTATCATAAATATCCAATGCTTTATATCCGAAATCTGTCATATTATTCTGATTTTCGTCCATGCCATAAACAACTGATATGTTGCTAATTATGCATTGAAACATAGAAACATCTTTATTATTTATTTCTATCTGACTTGTTTCGGGGAAGAGCTTGTATGGGTATTCCAAATCTTCAAAATCGCCATATTTGACAAGCATTTCATATTCATCTTTTTTGAAATTGAATATCATAATAATACACCTCACTTTGGATTACATTGAATAAGCACGCCCGTTTCAGGATTTATGGATACTGCACATTTATCTGTAACAAATAGCTGAGATATTTTAGGTTTACCATCTTCATCATATAAAATGTTACCGTTTTTATCCCTGCTAATTTTGGGTTTCATTGCTTTACCATTGGTCAAAGCATCCTGAATATCTTGAAGTTCAACGCCAAGACGTTTCTTACCCGTATCAGGATCTTTGATTACACCAATAACACGTTCAATGAAATGATCCGATTGCCCAGTTATTTCAATACCGTTAGTTGTAGTTAAACCAACAAGACTGTTGTTAATCTCATTGTGCAACTTCTTATAATGATCGTAACCTACAAGCGGAGAAATTTTTCCCTTTTTTACAGAAGTAATATATGCATTCATCAATTTGTACTCAGGAGAGTTATTATACTTCATATTTTCAAAAATGTCAAGGCTTTTCGGCGGATTTTCTATGCCGTAGCTTTTCATTTGCTTAACAAAGTAACGATTATTCCCATATACCGCTTTCTGCGAAACACTCTTGTTAAATCCAACAACCCGAACTCTGTCCTTTTCGGGATAAAGATCGTTCGTATCGCAAAACTCAGACAGCCGTTTTTCCTTAGTTTTCAGTATAGCCGAGTGGCGTTCAAACTGATTTTGCAGTCTCCGTTTAAGCACCTCGTCTTCCGTCTCAGAGATAGCACCGTCATATGCAGCTAAACGTCTTTTTGTAGCTCGTATAGACCGCTCCATAGCACGCTGTTTCTGCGATAATTCATACTGTCTGTTGTTTTCGGTCACGTCAACAGGGAGATTAGCACGTTCGGAAATTCCCTCGAAAAACGGATAAAAATCATGTCGGCAGTTCCAGCCTTTCAAGCCGTCACCCGTTCCGTAGCCTGTGGCGGTGCTGAGTTTAGGGTATTTTTTAGATTTGCCCGAAATGCTGTAAACCTTGCCTTGCCATAAAGCGTGTGAGGGACGCGCGCCCATGTGTGCGGTGACCTCAACCAGATCGCAGTCCATTTCTGCGGCAAGATCAAGCTGCATCTGACCTGCGGTCTGACTTATGCCCGTCATTACCGCACGCCGCACTGCAACGTCTGCCCAGTCGGTCTTACCCGATGGATAAGTTACAGTCGCAATACCTTGTTTAGCAAGCTCGACAACTGCGTCGTAAATAGCATCCTGATATGTAAAAGCACCGCTTTGTACCTTTAACCATGCCTTGTCCATAAGATGAGTAACAGTTGCCTGCGAGGACTCTACCATGGACTTACACAGATTTTTTGTCATACCATTTGCATTTTTAACGCCTGCCTTAAGCGTGTTGGATAATGCCACCGACCTCAGAGCGGCGGAGCAGTCCTTGCCGTAAGTTCTGTATATCTTGGCGTCGTTGTTGATTGCCTCCTTACAGGCATCGGTGTACAGCTTTGATATCTGCCGCTTTGATTTGCCTGTAAATTCTGCAAGCATAGCAGTGATCTCTTTTGTAGACATCTTCAGCTGGCTTGCTTTGTACAACTGCCATTCCGCCGAGGGAGTAAGATAGTCCGCTTTAACAAGCTTTTTGGCAATAGACTTGATTATATCAGTCTGTACCTCGCTTACAAGATCAATCAAGTCATCTGGCAGTTTTTGTAACGTCTGAGGGGTAAGCATTACTCCTCACCGTCCTCAAAGCCCATAAGCTCATCGTCGGTAGGTTCACCGTCTGCAAGACGTGCCTTTGCCTCCTCTTCCGATTCGCCGTACCATTTAACACGGTATTCCCACTTCTGCATTAAACCTGCTGTGACATCATCTTTGTCACGTTGTCGCTCGGCATTTTCGTCTACCAGTGGACTTTGGTCAAAGACTATGGATATATGTGCGTCCTCCTTGACCTGTGCGTCGATAAAGCTGTGGCCTATCCAGAGGAGCGTTTTAACAAGACCATGCAAAAAGCTCTCAACTTTTATAAAATGCTTGTGTGCGTTTTGGATCAAGTCCTGCTTGTCGCCTGTGTACTGGGTAGCAGTTACTATAGAGCCTGCATTAAACTGATAATGCTTAGTACCAAATCCCACCTTAAAGCTGAGATAATCAAGCTGTGCCTGTATACCCGCCGTATTGTCTGCAACTCTCAGATCGGGATTATGCTCCTGCACCATACTCTTACCCGTGCCATCGTCCATAGTCTCGCCGATATAATAAAACAGTTGTTGATTTACCTCATCGGGAGCAACCTTTTTATCTCCAGACATATCTTCAAGCATATTTTTGTTTAAAAACACTTTTTTCTGTCCCAACCAAAAATCAGAGTTAAGATTATTATATGTAAGATCAACTCCCTTCAAGTTGTCAATCGCTCCGGCAAAAACCGCACAGCCCATCCCATTATTGCCGTTAATGGGATTAACGATAGCAGGTTTGCATATGGTAAACCAAGGCTTGTCTGATCCTGTATGCATTATTCTTGCAACACCGTCCGGCAGAGGTTCTTCGCTCAACAGCGATTTATCTTTTATTCCAAAGATGTGATTTTCTATGACATATTCGCCTTTTTCCAGACGGTGTATCTCAAGATACAGCTTGTTGCTGCCTTTTGTACAGATATCGGAGCAAAACGCTGCTTCGGTGATAATGCCGTTGTCCGATGATAGGACTATTATCCTATCCGCCTCAAGGTAATTTAGATCTATCCATGCGTCCGGTGACGGCAGAAGTCTGCCGTCTGAGCTTACCACAGCATTTTTAAGACGTATCACAACGGCACAAGTGCCGGAATACATCATTTTTTCCATAAGGTCGTTAGCCTGATCCCAGAAGTTGTTGCTGCCGAACACTCCGCCGTTGTCGGTATCGCCAACGATGAACTTTTCCGAGTATTCATCATCTACTTTTACAAACGTTTTGTCGTTTATTAATATGCTTGCCCAGTCCTCGCACACCTTTTTTGCCATTTTCATGGTATACATATCACGACTCTTGCGTTTTTCTCCGTTTTCAAAAGTTATCCTATGAAATGGTTCATGAAAACCCTTCCACCAGTCTTTCCATACGGATACATTATTATAATAGTCGGTCGAAATGTTATAGCCGAAGTTATTATTCAGCCAGTTTATTATCTCACTGTTCAAATGTTTTCACCTCCTGCCAGCGTTAGCGGCTTGATAAATTTGCTAAAGCTGTACTCCAGAGCGTCGGCGGTATCTATATCGCAAGTACCGTCGTCAAGACGCTCGTCTCTGTCCGGAATTTTAGGATCCCATATCTGCTCCGACAAGCTTCCGATAACATTTTTGCAAATGTCAAGCACCCAAAATCTGCCCTGAGCCATCAAAGACGTAAGCATAGATATTCTGTCGTTTCGTGGAGCTTTGTAGCAGTCCACGATCTTGACCATCAGTCTTGCTCTGGCACAGGCTACTCTCAGACCGTTTATTACCGCTTGGTTTTCGTTGTCCGCCCATGCAAATTTAATTAAAAGCGGATTAAAACGCATATATAACGTCTTTACAAACTTTATAAAAGCAGTGTAAATAGTATCGGGACCGACCTCGCCCTTGCCGCCGTCTATTTTGTGATCTGCAATAACGACAAGCTTTTTAAAGCCCTCAATAAAAGCCGTAGCCACGAATGTGGTCTTTGACTTGTTGCCGCCGAAGTCGATACCTATCTGTATTGATGTGATCTTGCTTTTGTCAAGCTGTGATTCGGGTATTATATACTTTTCGGGGTCGTTGGCAAAGCTCTGGAAGATAAGACCCTCTGCCGCTATCCTTAACCCCAGTATATCTCGCTTGTACCAGATAGATGTCGGATCGTACTGAGATTTTACCTCAGCCTTACGCTGATCTGAGATATTTATGTTATCGTCAATAGTAAAATGTGCGTAGTTGTATCCGCCGAGGAATTTGCGATCGGCGGCGTCCTGCTGGTACTTGTCAATGTACTCGGTGTATATCCAGCTTTTTGGATTGTCCGGGTTAAGATCCCACCATATCTTACGCTTATCTGCGGCGATAGATCTGTTAAAAGCCTCCTGCACAAATGATTTGTGATGCAGATTGATCTCAGTACCTATCCACATACCATAAGAGTTGCCTCGTATGGACTTATAACTGCTGGCAAGCATAGCGCCGGAAAAGATGACGATCCTTGTTTTAAATCCTGTATCCTTGCCCTTTATGATAAGAGCCTCATTGCCCTTGTACTTACCCCAGCGGCATTGACCTCGAAAGAAATGCTCAATACCAAAGCCGTTACAGTCGCCAAGAATGATTTTCGCATTGCCGAGTGTTGACGCCGATGCAAGATGTATCTTGTCTTTAGTAGTCTTAAGCTCGTGACAAAAAGCAAGGACGTTGTCCACTGTCTTTCCGGCTCTTACCGCTCCCTCGGCAACGTTTATCATGCAGTCCTGTGACTTTCGGATATATGCCTTATGCTTATCGCCAAAATTGTAGGGTATAGTCTTTTTGCGTTTCTCAGGCTTAGTTGTCCTTGCCATAGATATCCTCCTCAATTTCCGACGTGTCCTCCAGCTCAGGATCAGCCTTGGGATTCGGTGACCAGTTTTCTTTGTCTTTATTCTGCAAATAGCTCAGAGCGGCGGACGGATTGGGAGCGACTTTTTTTACCCTGTGCCTGATCGTTTTGCGCCCTCTGGCGTCAACTCTAACTTCTTCCTCTGCATATTCGCCGCCCAGAGCCGCCGCAAGCAAAGCTCTCTCCACTTCGGAGTTTACAAGCTCAGGATTGTCGTCCAAAAAATCCTGAAGTTCCTTGTGCCGCTTTTTATAATCTGTGGCAAGCTTTTTCCGTTCTGCCTTGTCGGAGGTATTAATAAAAGCCTCCGACAGCTCGCCGAGGCTTTGTATATCCGTCTGTATTTTTACATCATTAATGTTGCTTACAGCTGCCGACAGCGTGTCGATAGCCTGTTTTCTCTTTACATTCACATTAACACCTCCGTTCGCTCAAACTCAAACTACACGCCCGTTTTAAGGGCTTTCTCTTTCAAGTGTGAAATTATCCTAAGAATTATTTCAAAACGTGCTATAACGCCGTTAAACGCCGCTAAAATGAAATCAAATAGCAATGCTTCGCCATTCGGATATTTTTGTTTCAAAATTCCGTTGATGTCCGGCGCTATGTAATCTGAGCTTAAGCGCAGGGGACGAATCAACCTTACGCTTATGATCAGATCTTTTCCAGTTCTGCAGCAACGTCAAAGTAATGACGCCTGCCGTTTATCTCACAGTACAGCGTACAGCGTTTACGCCGCCTGCTGTATTTAACAATGCAGTGTTCTCTGCCTTTGAGCAGTCCCTCTGTGATAGTCACCTTTCCGCTGTTTATGTAACCACGGCTGACGGTAAGATTTTCGACATCAAGTATCCACCGAAGTCTGACTTCCTCGCTCATCGGCAGCGGAGTGGGCGGTCTGCCCAAAAATCTCAATACGCCGACAGTATTTTTCACGGTGTAGTAAAGCTCGTCTGTGATGCCTTCACTGTTAACAAAAACATATGTGGGAAATATCATCCGGCGTACCATGCGCCACACGCCGCCTTTACGTTCCAACAGGTCGTGAGCAGGCGCATAGGCGTTAATATTTTTATCTCTGAGAGTGGCAACAACGTCATGCTCTCTGCCGCTCTGAACATAAATAACGTAGATCATATATCGCTCCTTTTCTCCTCAAGGAACTTAGCCACATCCTTGTAAAGATCGGGACGTTCCCTTGCCATTGCCTCGAACACCATTGACTTGACCTGTTCAAAGCCCGCGTTAAGGATATCCTCGTTTTTCAGATCCATATTCTTTTTATACGCCGCAGCCTTTACAAGGCTGGTAGCCTGTTTGAGCAAGGCTTCCGGGTCTATGTTCTTCCATTTTTCTTCGGGAGTGTTCTGTATAGATTCCAACACGTTATGCGACAGCAGCCTGATTATTCCCTCGCTGGTATCGAGAGCCGGATACTTGTTTATCTCCTCCATTATGACCCTGAAATTCTCCTGAGCCATTCTGAGGGTCTCAACAGATTCATTCAGATTTGCGGCGTATCTGCAAACCGAGGATATTGATATGGGCTGATCGGTCTGATCCTTTATATAGTCTGCGATCTCCGCATATGTAAAATCGGCTTTCATCATATCTTCGACCGTTGCTTTAAGTTCCGGCGACAGCTTGTCTATTTTAGAGTGCTTTCTGCGCTTTCTTGCCATTATCCGCACCCCCTACAGCTTTATGCAGGGGTCGTTGATACCTCCGGCAAGCAGGCTGATCCCCTTTGCCGTAAGCTTTGCCTCGAGATCGTCAAAATCGCTGTCTGCCAGCGTAGACGGCTCTTTGGACAACACCGTCCTCAGATGTATGTATCCGGCTTCATAAAGATAGTTCACGCTGTCGGTAATTTCGCCCTTTGTTATATCGGGAAGAGCATACTCAACGCTCTTAAGCTTATGATACTGATATCTGAGCATATTTATAGTGCGCATAACAGAGCCGTTATTTTCTTTAAAATTGCCTGCTCTGATAAGCTGCATCTGCTTTTCCATATCCATGCTATTTTTCTCCCTTCATTTCCATCAAGATATCCATGATCTTGTCCAGCTTCTGTTCAGTCTTAAGCTGTTCTCTGTAAAAATCCTCTTTGGTAAGATAGTTCTGCTTGACGTCGGTAATATCGGTCTTGCACTTGTCAAACTCGTCTTTAGAGACGTAATTTTCTCTGACCTTATCCAGACCGCTTTTGCATTTATCGATGTCGTCCATAGTCCGCTTTAAAAAGTAGGTTATAATACCTATACCGCCTGTAAGAACGAGCTGAAATACTATCGTAAATATCTGCTGACTTGTCATAAAAACACCCCCAATATATTTAGTACCGTTATCCGTTATAATAACTGTACCATATATATTGGGGGTGTTACAGATGAAGCGTTTCAGCGAGTTTCTGCAATTATATTTCATCAAAGGTAATCTGACCCTCGATAGGAGCGTTTTGCTTTTCCTGCCTTATCTCAGCCGTTATGCTGCGGATCGTGCGCTCAGACAGATTATATTTATTGACAAGAAACTTGAAGTTATATCCGTTAAAATCCCTGCGTATCTTTTCGTCACGTGCCGATCGGATAACAGAATCAGCTTTTGCAATGTAAATTGACAAACCACCGTAACGCTGCACAAGCTTTTCGTATGCCTGTGAGCCGATGCAGTCGTAAATATCCCGCTGCTCTGGAGTAAGGTCTTCTTCGTATATATCAAGTTCCGGCATATTTCTCACCTTGCCTTTTCGCCCGCCGCTCTGCCGAATTAACATAACGCTTGAGCTGTTCGATAAGCTTAGAACACTGTTCCTGATCTATCCACCGAAACGGCTGCTTTTTTGATGCCGTAACGCCCAGTACTTTGCCTATCACGCCAATTAGCCTGTCTCCAACGTCAGCTGACTCTGGATTAGTGTCAAGTTCCTTGAGCCTGTAGCAGTATCTCCAGCACAGCCGCTGCTGTTCAGGCGTAGCCATACCGTTGCAGCCGATCTCTTCAGCTTCTTTCTTTTTGTTTCTAGATTTGGTATTATGCAGCGGATGGTTTGGATCGGCAAGCTTCATGCGATTGATAAGTTCCGCCTGAACAGCCTTGAATTCGCTATCGTCAAGCTGTTTTACCGAATCTTTACCGGTAATGCTAAAGATCAATTCGTGCAGCATATCATCTTTATCTTTGCCGACAATACCAAGACCTGCTCCCAGACCGTAAATTCTTTTAATCTGCTCCTTTGTTGCCATATCCAAATCCTCCTGTCCTTATTTTTTAGCCGTGAATTTCGTTTTCGGCGTTCTTTCAACTACAACCGCGCTGTCAATCATATCCACAGCACGCTCCACAATCTCATCGGTAAGCCGTTCGTTATTAATCATAAGCAGACGTTTAAGATTCTGCCAAGCGACGGCTTCGGATACCAGATAAGCGTTCTCTTGCGCCGCCTTTTCATCCAGACCGCCAAGCTGCATAAGATTTTTTACGTCGGTCTCATATTTCGCACCCTTAAGCTTTTTCTCCAGAGCTTTGCGGCTCTTATCGTCAAGCCCAAGCCCGTCCAGTATCTTAGCAACGCTGCCGTCCTTTATGTACTCCTTGTTGTAAACGGCGGAAAGCAAGCGTTTTGCAGATTCTGACAAGGTGTAGGTTACGTCCTCTTTTACAACGTCGCCGTACGCTTTACCAAAGATCTCCTTAAGCATTGTGGGGTACACAAGCTTAACGTTGTCGGCGTTGGTGACTGTGATTGCATTGCCAGCATTGTCGCTGTAGACAGCAGATTTAAACTTTGTATCCTGCAGGTCGGCTTCCGAAGCCTTAAGGATATCAGCCTCGATGCCGTCTGCCTCTGATTTAAGCTCCGAAATTTCCGCCTTGATCTCAGCATAACGTTTTACCTTTTCAGACAGATCCATAAGCCGTCTTTACCTCCTCTATGATTTCTTCGGCGCAGTTTCTGCAGGTATCACGTCCCTTGATAGAGCGCACATTATCAACACTGCCACAATAGCAACAGGTAGGTCTGTGCTTGCGAATCATGATACCGTCCGCTGTCTTCTCGATGTCAACAGCCATGCCTCCCGCAAAGCCCGCTGCAAGTCTGATGTCCTTCGGGATCGTCAATCCAGCTTTGCTTGTAAGCTTTTTATGTTTTGTTTCCATAGCGTTTTTACCTCCTTGTTTTTCTGCACTCTGCATTTATCAGGGCTTGTGACCTGCGCCGATCGGCGGCTGCATTACAGGAGGGGCACAGCCCCTCTGATACTTATTATTTCTTGTCTACAATTGAGCATTCATTGCATTCTCCGTTACTGTTGCAAATATTATCACAATAGCCGCATTTATCGCAGTACGGACAGTCATCACAACACATTTTCATAAAAAAGGCACATTCTGCGCTGCCTTTCATAAAACATTCAAAATTATTATGCATATTTAGTCGCCTTTACTTTCCTCGGCTCCTCAATGCGTACCATGTCTATCCAGCGTATCTTATCAGTATATCTATGTACAAGGCAAAGCTGCTTGTCCGTCGCCTTCGAAACCATCCAGTCCGCAGGATCAAGCTTGTAATACGCTATTATTCGTTTCTGAGCTTTGGTGGGATTTTTTCCGTGCTTCATTCTTTTTGTCCTCCGTTTCACTTTTTATACCGCCATATCCATATATTTAGCGATTGCAGACAATCCCTTGGCGGTCACATTGCCGTTATCGAGGGCGTTGGAGTATAGATTGACCGCTCCTCTGATAGCCTGTGGACTTTGAGCGATACGCAGTAAAAATTCAACAGCAGCAGCGTCCTCTCTGATATCCGGAAAGAGCATTTCGATGTCGCTCTTCTTTATCTGCTTAACGCTGTAAAACCGGGTATTCTTCGTCCTGTTGCGTATCTGTGCAAACTCTGCTTTCTGCTTTCCGCCAAGTCTGCTTACCGTGGTCTCGTTGCCGACAAAGCATATTCCAAGGGTCTGTCCCTTTTCGTCAAAGCAGTCGCAAAGGCTTCGGAGAGTATCAATGGCATTTCTGGTGAGATGCTGGGCTTCGTCCACGATTATCACCATGCCGTCCGAAAGCTTTGACGAGATTTCCAACCAGAGTCTGCTCACAGAGCCGGAGGATACGTTCAGCTTAGAACCGATAAGTTCCAGCACGGATTTTGATGACTTGATGCACGGATTTACCGTTATGTATGTACAGTTTGTGCCGTGCTCACGGTAATACTGCCTGCAAGCCTGTGTTTTGCCTATACCTGCGTCACCGCAGGCTATGGCAAGACCGCCCTGAAGCTGACAGTTACGTATGATCTTGTACACGTTAGACGATATTGACGTTTCCTTATAGTCTGTGCCGACATAGATTTCAGCTGCAGCCTGCTTGGTTTCAAAGTATTCAATTACTTTTTTCATCTGCTTATCTACATCGCCGTTGTAGGTACCTGACTTAATTGCAGAGTATGAGCTATCGGATATACCAATCTTTTTGCAGACTGCAGCCGCAGATAGATTTTCCGAGTACTGCAGCTGTTTTATCTGTTCCAATGCCCACTCCTGTTTAGCTGTTAGCTTTTTCATTTATTAATCACTCCTCCATTTATTCTTCCGCCTCTCGGCGTTTTCGTTCATTTTATCTATATTGACCACAATATCGTCTCCGGAAGCCTTTGATATACTTTCCGGTTCATTATCAGCTCTTATCATAATCACATTGGACGGCATAACGATCTTAAAGCTCTGCTTACCATGTGCTGCCTTGAGAGCGGCAGCCTCCATAAGGTCGATCTTATGCTCTGAGTTTAAGCCATCTGTGATATTCTGAGCCTCGGCTTTAATAAACCGTTGTACTCTGCGCTGTAAAGCCATTGCATCGGAAATCTCTTCCTTGCTTTCGGTGATGTAATCTATAAGCAGCTTGTCCGCACATTCCCAAGTCCAAAGGTAACGGTCCGATTTATCGTAAACCCTTACGCTTCTAAGATCGGCGGGATCGTATCTTACATAGACCTCCTCGCCCAGGTGACGGTAAGTGTTTTCATAGTCCATAAACCAGACCTTTTCGCCGGATATTTCAACAAATACGCCGTTGCGCTTGATCTTTTGCACCCTTGTTGATCTCATAAGCATAAGATTAAGTTCGGCTTCCGGAGCTTTGCGTATTCCTACAGACTTTATATCCATATTCCATACGTCAATACGACTCATTCCTTTGTACTTTGTCTCAGCTCCGCCATATTCCTGCATATTAAAATCACCGTCAATATACATATCAATATATTCTCTAATCTCAAAGTCGCAGGGAATCTTGCCTTCTTTAATTCTACGCTTAAGGCTCTCAGGTCGCTGCATAATAGTGCCGCCGCAGTAACCTTCAAACATTCTTGCAAACTGCATTGTGACCGTGCTAAATGTACGCTCAATAGGCTTTGCTTTAGCGTTACGGACGATTGCGTTATGCATCGTGATTCCAAGCCTTTGGAGTATTGTCGGTGGTTCGATCTCAGGGTTATCGGTTTTCCTGCTTCGATGACCTTTTCCGCCAACGTCATGGGTCAAAAACTCTCGACCGTTATCAAAATATACGGCTTTCGGAATGCCAAACCGCATAATTCCATGCCTTAATGCGATGATTGTTGACTGGGAGTTCGGACTGTCGCATATATTCCAGCCGACCAGCACTCCGCTTTTGGCATCCAAAAAGGCTGTAAGGTACAGCCTGTGGATCGTGCCGTTATCTTCATCGTAGGACTGTATATCGAACGTGTGGTTATCTGCGATCCAGACGTCGTTAGCGTGGAGACCGTCGTACATACGGCTGATATATGGCAGGCATTTATCTTTCATAGCCTTATCGCCGTCGCGCATATATGTAAGCACGGCTTGTGGTATTTCCGACTTTATATGCCGCCTGAAAGTATTGTCTGACGGGAAGTTTGATACCATTGACGGATACCACTCTTTTGCACATTCAAGCGTTAGGTCGTAACAACGCGAAACGGTAGGTTTGTTTTCGGAAAGATAGAAATAGCAAAACTGCTCCCACAGCTCCGGTGGGATACTGCTCTTACCCTTATTGGCTCCGCCTCGATTTTCACAAAGCCCCTGCAGATTATTATTTCTGTAGGCTGCATACTTGCGGTATAGTATATCCACCGACACTTTGATATCATTATGCTCGAGCTGACACTTGCCGACGTAAAGCTTATCCACTTCGGTTTTCTTTCCGGGGTATTGATCCCGGTAACGCTGCCAGTCTCTGAGGATATCTACCCAGAGTGCGATTTCATCACGCTCATCTTCGGAAAACTCTTCGATTGACGTTTTCACAGGCTTTTTGGGCTGTTTTAACGCATTTTTAACAGGCTGTGCAACAAGTTCTAAGCCCGCTTCCGCTCTTTTCTGAGCATAGTATTTTGCCTGCAGGCCTTCGGGGAGTGATGATATTGGGATCATATATTTAGGACGGTTCCTGTCGTTGATTTCGATATTGCATGACAATTTTCCGTCCTTGCACAGTTTCTTTATATATCGTTCACTGCAGCCTTTAAGATCAGCAGTTTTGGCAACCGTCAAATATTCCACATCATCACCTCCCGAAGTTACTTGACAAAACTAATGTTTTCTGATATACTAAGTATCAGAGCCAGAACGGTTGTTTACGAGGTCGGACAGAAAATCTTCTGTTTCGGTCAATACTGCAAGAATGGTCGCAACATTCCTGCGGAGCTGTTCAGGCTCTATTTTTATGTCCTCAAGGCAGCTTGCCTGAGCCAGAAGCCGGGCTTGTCCCACCGCATGAGACAGTACTTGTGTTTTAAATTCCTTGTATTTCATTGGTTACACTTCCTTTCTCGGTCTGCCATCATCAGTACCGGGAGACCGTCCCCGGCAGACCGAACCGCCTGTTGCGGCTCGGTTTCGGCTAGAAAAATCGGAATGTATAAGTCTACTCCTTCCGAAAGAGTACCCTGCGCACTTATACTGCGTTGCACAACCTTGTCGACTAGGTTGATTGAGTTGGCTTTCACATCAGGACTTGCACCTGATAGGCTTACGCTTGCGAACCTAGCACTATGCGTGAACATTTAGCCGCCCCGATTATTACCGAAACGGCAAGGTAGATAGGATAAAAAGTTATCCTAAGTGGGTCTGATACGCTCAGACGGGCGGTATCTTTATGTTGTCTTTAGACTGTGTTATAAAAATACAAAAGACGTTCCAGCTGGTGCAAACATTAAGCTCATGCGCTCTCAGCTTGCATTTACGAGTTCGCACCTTAAGGAAAGTCGGAACCCTTATAACAAAACCTGTACCTCGGCTAATTCAACCCGACGACACGTAGCCAGAACACGTGGTTTTTAAGTCATACGCTACCGATATTTTATGTCCTCGGTCTACAGACTGTATGACAGGCTTGGTTCAAGATCTAAGTCGTTACCTCTGAGCTTGCAAGCTGCAGGTGATTCACTATATCCCCTATGGCGGGCAAGCACGGCACCTGCATATTTTGGTCTGCCATCATCAGTACCGGGAGACCGTCCCCAGCAGACAGCCGAGTTACTGTCGGCTGTTTCGTGATCTGCCGCACAGATCGTCAAGACTGCATTGCAGCACATTGGCTATCCTGATCGTAGTCTTAAGAGAGGGCGTCAAAACGCCCTGCTCTATCTTGCACACGGTCACATTGCTGATCCCCGCATACTTAGCAAGCTCTCTCTGATTAAGATCACGCTGCTCTCTAATCTGCTTTATGCTTTTCCCAATATCTGCGCTCATAAAGGCGTTCCCTCCTTTTAGCAAAGTATATATCTCTGATAAGAGAGAGGATAAGGTGCATACAGATCAATCCGGATAGTGTAAGCAACGGTATGATCCAGAACTCGGAATGTCCGCTAAGACTTGTTATGGCACACAATAGCATGATAATGGCAAACATGGTAAGCACCTTTCCCTCGTCCGTAAGTTTTTTCATAATAAACCCTCCTTACTTATACATCATAACGGTGATAACGTCTTTAGCGGCAGCAAGCGGACTGTCTCCTGTGATGCCTATATCATACACATGACCGTTCTTCATGGTTACAAGCACCCACTCTTCTCCGTTGTCTTCGCAGTAAGTTATATCATCAACATCATCATTGGCGGCATGGAGCAGGAAGTAGAGCTCTTCTTCTACGAATAAAGCTTTATTCATTATATATCCACTTATTGGCGGAGTTTGTTCCGCCCTTGTTTGCTGATCGCCGTATTTTTCAGCTATGCAATCAAGATCATCATCTATTGTTGCCTTAGCATCCTCGATTGTATTATAAGCCTTTGGCGAGAAAGCCCCGTAAGGTGATATGCAAACATAGCCTATCCTATCGTTACCTGATATCGTATAGCCTCTGTACTCATACATATTCACATCGGTTTCCTTAATCTTATACTTATTCATTAAAATTCCTCCTTTTTCGATTGACGTTTAACGCTTTTTGTGTTAAACTTAATTTATCATGGGGTAACTATGCCCTAGAGGTTACCCTATAGTAAATTATAGCTAGATTTTTTCTAATTGTCAAGTGAAATTCTAACTCGAAATTAGAAAAGCGCTAATTTCGTGATAAGTAACAAAGGAGTTGATTGAATTTTGGATATTTTGGATAGAATAACTATGCTTTTAGGCAATCGAGAGCAAAAAGAATTGACTAATTACCTGAAATTAAATAATGTTGCTTTTTCAGAATGGAAGTCTGGGAAAAGCAAATCATATAGAAAATATCTAATTGAAATTGCTGAATTTTTTGATGTTTCAATAGATTACCTTGTTTACGGCAAAGAAAAAAGCTCACCAGCGGAACAGTTGACCGCTGATGAGCAGGAGTTACTTACATATTATAAGGAATTAGATTTAATGAAAAAGGGTCAAGTCCTCGAACGTGCCAAGGTCCTTTTTGAGCAGTCAAAAATACCATTAAAAGAGCTTAAAAACAGTGTTTTCATAGAGTACTATTCGTTGCCTGTCAGTGCCGGAACTGGCGTTGATCTGGATGGCTGCGAAAAAGGTATGTTGGAGGTTAAGGAAACGCAGCTCACTCTTGAGGCTAATTTTGCTCTAAGAGTGTCTGGCAACAGCATGGAGCCTGTATTCCACGACGGAGACGTAGTTCTGATAGCCTCGCAGCCATCTGTTGAGATCGGCGAGATAGGCATTTTTATACTTAACGGGGAAGGATTTATAAAGAAGTTCGGCGGAGATCGCTTGATTTCCCTTAACCCGGATTATGATGATATTCCGCTGCATGATTATGATAGTATCTATTGCCGAGGGAAGGTTATTGGAACTGTATGATATAAAAATATGAAACTAAGCAACTTGTGCTTGATCTTCCGACTGTAGTGATTGTTCGAGCCGCACAGTGAGACATTGATAAGTTAATGGGAACTAGTTCCCATTAATCGAATTTTTAGTTCCTATATTCCCGTATAAAATATGGAAATTTTTCAATGAGATTTTTCAATTGAACATTCAAACTATTTTATAAACGTTATAGCTTTAAAATGCGTAAATACGCTGTTTTGTGACAATTTTGAAATTTGAAAACAGTTCTAAAATGTTCTAAAAAGGTAAAATTTAAAGGTCTTAAAATGCTTTTAAAATTGCATTTTAAGACCTTGTTTTTTTGACATTCAATTTTCTTATCCGCAAAGCACGTCAACTTTTTGCATATTCAAACCGCCGCATTTGCGCCACTTTCGTGGGTTTTCTATGCCAATTCCGAGTTATTCCGCATTTTTGCGTTTTTCGGATTTTGCGTGGCGAGCAACATATGGGCTTTTGTAACGTAGGTGTCCGTTTTTCGGTATTATTAATAAAAGTTTTGCGAAATTTGTTAAAAGTGATAAAAATAGAACCCTTATTGTCGTTCCTGGGATATAAAATGTACAATGGTTGTAACTTAACGTTCATATAAACTTCATAAACGAGCGAAAAAACGGCTTGAAAATTACAATTTGATTACAATGCCCCTTGACTTTTGTAACCTTATTCATTATAATATGGTGTAGTTTATCACGTTTGAAAGGAGCGTTCTGAATTGGGTTATTTGAAGTCGGGGATATCCCGCTGTGTGGCTGTGCTTTCTGCCTGCGGAGTTGTGACAGTATCTGCTGTGACTTTTGCGACACTTGATAAAAACGTTATCCAGCCATGTGCGGTCATGCCGCCTGAAAATGCAAAGGTCATTTCTGCTGTTTCTGACAAGGAAACATCTGAGCAGATCGGGGATATCACAACTGTTCTTACAACATCAGCCGTCAAGAAGACTGCGAAAAATTCTCAGACCGAGGCTGTAAAGGCTGTAAAAACTGCAAAAAGCGAAACAACAAAGGCAACAAAGTCAGCTTCCGAAACAGCTTTGAAAACAGAGAGCGTAACGACCTCTGTAATATCACAGAAGCCAGCGTCAGTGACCGCAGTGCAGAGCGTGACTTCCGCTGACACAAAGCTTAGCATATCAGTAAGCCTTGTGACAAAGAAAACTCAGCAGGCTTCAAAGTCTGAAACAAAGGTTTCTGCTGTTACTTCCGCCCCTGTCAGCACTACTGACAGCGATACTGTTGCCTCAAAGGCTACAAAAAAGACTACAACAGTGAAAACTACTACTGCAAAAACTACTACCACTGCAAAGACAACAACTGCCCCTGTTACGACCACAACGCCTGCGGTGACTACTACCAAGAAAAAAACCACCACTACTAAGGTGACAACAACTAAAAAGCCTGTTACAACTACAACCACTGCGCCTGTTGTCGACAACGGCAAGACCCCTGCACAGCGACTTAATTCTGCAGTGCTTGATCCAAAGGCGACGCTCAGCGCAAAGGAAGAAAAGATACTTCTGAAATATCTCGATAAGATAATATCAGATGATATGACAAACTACGAAAAGGCTGTGGCTTGCTACGATTATATTATAAAGAACACGGTCTACGATTACGGCGGCTGGGCAAACCCTGTCAAGGCTGTTCTTGAGGACGGTTACGGCACTTGCACAGAGTATTCTTACGTTTACGCCGCAATGCTCAACTATATAGGCTTTGACGCAAAGACCGTTGACGGCAAGACCGCTATGGCGGCAGGCGGTTACGGCTATCATATGTGGGTGGAGGTAACGATAAACGGTCAGGTATATGTTATGGATCCTCAGGTGGATGATAACATGAGCTGGGGAGCGTATATCTCCCATGACCGCTTCTGCAAGACCTACAGCGAGGTCAAGAACAAGTATATAAAAGACTGATATTGTATCGGGTGGAGTTATCTGCCCGATATTTTTTTACTGTGTTTGCGTGTAGTTTATTTGCAGTACGTTTATTTGTACATTAAATGAGAATATCCGGCACTCTTTTTGTGACAAATTTTTCAGCCTATCCTATAGACAAAAGGAAAAAAGCGTGATATAATTATTCTTGATACATTGTCGGCAAATGCCGAACGTCATTTTGTACAGGAGGATAATTGATGACGGAAAATTCCACAACAATAAAGAAAAAGACTGCGGCATCTGTGAAGAAAAACAGCTCTGTCAAAGGTTCGTCAAAGAATAAGAAAAGAAAGAAAAAACGCAACAATATCGGCATTATCTGCGGCACTGCGGCAGCGGCTATCGTGATAGTTGTGGGCGGAGGATATTTCATTGGAAGAGCTTACTATAGCAACAGATTTCTGAGCGGCACAACAGTGAATGGCGTTGACGTGGGCGGAAGGACATTTGAACAGGCTTGCGACCTGCTCGGGGTGAACGATATGCCTTATGAGCTTACGGTCAAAACTATCGACGGCACGCCTGTTGTTTTCAAGACGGCTGATTTTGATTACAGACTAAGCGGCAAGGACGAGCTTCAGAAGATCTATGACAGCGTGAACAGAAAAACATGGTTCTCGGGATTTATACAGAACTCCACCTATAGTTTTAATGAGGACATCACATTTGATGTTGAGAAGCTTCAGAAGCTTGTGGAGAAAGCAAACTGGGGCGATGTTGAAACTGCCGATGCAAAGCTTGGCCTTAACGAGGATAAGACGGCTTATGTTATCACCCCTGAGGTGCAGGGAAACAAGATAACCGATATGAAAAAGCTTGAAGCTTATGTTACGCAAAGCGTGGCGGCAGGTGAGCTTAGCGTTGAGCTTGACAAGGACACAGGTTGTTATTCTCTTCCAAAGGTGAAGAGCGCAGACCTTGAGGACGATTGCAAGAAACGAAATGACGTTTTCCAGCTTTCTGTCACATACGATTTTGACTACACCACAGAAACTCTCACGGGCGAGGAGCTTATGAAGATTATAAAGCTCAAAGATGACGGAAGCTACACTGTGGACAGAAAGAAAGCCATGGAGTATGTGGAAAAGCTCGCAAAGAAGTATGATACATATAATACTAAGAGAAAATTCCACGCCACTTTGCAGGGCGACATAATCGTGCCGACAAGCTCTGATGCTAAATACGGCTGGTGGATAGATCAGGAAAAGACTTGTGACGATCTTGTGGATATGCTTGAAAAGGGCGAGAGCGTTGACAAGGTAGACCCTATCTATTACAGTACCGGTTATTATGACTTTACAGGCGTTGAGTCTGCGAGAAGCAAGGATGATGATATAGGCGACACTTATATTGAGATAGACCTTACCGACCAGCACTTGTGGTATTATGAAAAGGGCAAGAAAAAGCTCGATACCTATATAGTTTCAGGTCAGACCACATCTAAGGCGAGAACAACTCTCCCCGGTGTCTATAAGCTGTGGTCAAAGGAGACCAACAAGCGTATGAAAGACACAAATGCCGACGGCGACGAGTGGGATACAAAGTGCAACTTCTGGAACAACGTTTCTCTCTGCGGAATAGGTCTTCACGATTCAACGTGGCGAGGCGGATATTTCGGCGGTGAGATATACAAATACAACGGCTCTCACGGCTGTATAAATATGAGCTATGACGACGCCAAATATGTTTATGACAACGTGCCTTACGGTACGCCTGTTGTTATGTACTACAAGTCTGCGGATAAATAATAAGGACGGTCAAGGTATCATGCCTTGACCGCTTTTTGTAAGGAGTGTTTTTTATGGAAAAGATATTATACAGAGAGGGCTTTACGGCTGAGGAGCTTCCAAATGAGGTGATAGAGCGTATCAAAGGCGTTTCCTATAAGGAAAATCCCTATGTGAAGCTGGGCGACCTTGCCTATCTGCGTGTGAGATATTATGACTTTGAGCATAAGGTGCAGTCGGGGGAGCTTATCGTGGCGAGAAAGCTTGCGCAGGAGGTTCTGGATATCTTCTATGAGCTTTTCGAGGGCGGTTATGAGATAGAAAAAATCAGGCTCGTTGACGAGTATGACGCTGATGATGAAAGGTCAATGGCGGATAACAATTCCTCTGCCTTCAACTATAGGGTGGTGGCTGGTACCAACACTATCTCGGCTCACAGCTACGGCAGGGCGATAGACATAAACCCTCTTATCAATCCTTATATAGTGGGGGATAAGGTCATGCCTGCCAATGCTGCAGAGTATGCAGACCGTGACAAGGCTTTTGATCACAAGATTGACAGAACAGACCTTTGCTATTGCATTTTCAGGCGTCACGGCTGGAAATGGGGTGGTGACTGGAACAATTCTAAGGATTATCAGCATTTTTACAAAGAGTACGATTCTCCACTGAAAATGGCTGTAAATAAGCTGAAAAGAGCGTTGTTACGTTAGTTTGCAAGATTTACCCAGGAAAGCGATATGAAATTATAAGTTATATATGTATACCGATTAACTGAAAATTAATAATGATTTTATGCAAGTTTTATCATTCGCTCTTGCATTTTGCTGTAATGTGTGTTATAATGATTAAGCCGTCAAAAAAGACGGCAAAAGGCTATTTTCTTGCATTTGTGTGAAAAACCACACTTTGAGTTTGTTTGCACTTATGCAGGATTGCAGGATTTTAATTTCTTCCTGCAAATTTTTTGTTAAAAACAGCTAAAAATCGGCTATGAGCCGTGAAATAACATACGTTGCTGAACGATAAGCTATAATTTTTTTACAGTTTGGCAGGAAAGGGTGATAAAAATGGAACGCATGGAGGATATGACTAATGTAAAAAGCCTGTATTCACCGAAATTCGAGCATGATAACTGCGGAATAGGTGCTGTTGTGAACATTAAGGGCAAAAAGAGCCACGATACTGTTGCAAATGCGCTGACTATCGTTGAAACGCTAGAGCATCGTGCTGGTAAGGACGCAGAGGGCAAAACAGGTGACGGAGTAGGTATCCTGCTTCAGATCTCACATAAATTCTTTAAGAAGATCGCCGCCGCTGAGCTTGGAATCACGCTTGGCGAGGAGAGAGATTATGCTGTTGGTATGTTCTTCTTCCCACAGAACGAGCTTGCGAGAAATCAGGCAAAGAAGATGTTTGAGATAATCGCTGAAAAAGAGGGCCTGGAGATCCTTGGTTGGAGAGTCGTTCCTGCAAAGCCTGAGGTGCTTGGCAAGAGAGCTGCCCAGTGTATGCCTGCGATAATGCAGTGCTTCATCAAGCGTCCAAAGGGCGTTAAAAAGGGTCTTGACTTTGACCGCAAGCTGTATGTTGCAAGACGTGTGTTCGAGCAGTCAAACGAGGACACCTACGTTGTATCACTTTCAAGCAGAACTATAGTATATAAAGGAATGTTCTTGGTGCAGGATCTCAGAAAGTTCTTCCCTGACCTTCAGGATAAGGACTACGAGTCTGCTATCGCTATGGTACATTCAAGATTTTCTACCAACACAAACCCAAGCTGGCAGAGAGCTCATCCTAACAGAATGATCGTTCACAACGGTGAGATAAACACTATCAGAGGCAATGCTGATAAAATGCTCGCCCGTGAGGAAACGATGAAGTCTGAGCATTTGAAGGGCGACCTTGATAAGGTCACACCTGTTGTAAACACAGAAGGCTCTGACTCTGCAATGCTCGACAACACACTTGAATTTTTGGTCATGAGTGGAATGGATCTGCCGCTGGCTGTCATGATAACGATCCCTGAGCCATGGGATAACAACGGCACGATGAGTCAGGCTAAGAAAGACTTCTATCAGTATTACGCAACTATGATGGAGCCATGGGACGGACCTGCTTCTATCCTTTTCTCTGACGGAGATATCATGGGTGCAGTGCTTGACAGAAACGGTCTGCGTCCGTCAAGATATTATATCACAAAGGACGGCAATCTTATCCTTTCATCTGAGGTTGGCGCACTTCCTATCCCGTCAGACAATATCGTTGAAAAGGAAAGACTTCGCCCGGGCAAAATGCTTCTTGTTGATACTGTTCAGGGCAGAGTTATCGACGATGACGAGCTTAAGGAATACTATGCTTCAAAGCAGCCTTACGGCGAGTGGCTTGACAGCAACCTTGTCAGACTTAAAGACCTTAAGATACCAAACATCAAGGTAGAGGAACACGGCTACGAGGAAAGACAAAGACTTCAGAAAGCTTTTGGCTATACCTATGAGGACGTTATGACATCTATCCTGCCAATGGCAAAGAACGGCTCTGAGTCTATTGCCGCTATGGGTACAGACAGCCCGCTTGCGGTGCTTTCAAAAGAGCCTCAGCCACTGTTCAACTACTTCAAACAGCTCTTTGCACAGGTAACAAATCCGCCTATAGACGCTATCAGAGAAGAAATAGTTACCTCCACAACTGTCTATATTGGTGAGGACGGCAACATTCTTGAAGAAAAGCCTGAAAATTGCAAGGTAATGAAGATACACGATCCTATCCTTACCTCAACAGATATCCTTAAAATAAAGAATATGCACATTCCTGGCTTTAAGGTAGCCGTTATCCCTATACTTTATTATAAGAACACAAGACTTGAAAAGGCTATAAACAGACTTTATATAGAAGCAGACAAGGCGTTCAGCGAGGGCGCAAATATCCTTATCCTTTCAGATAGGGGAGTTGACGAGAACCACCTTGCTATCCCGTCACTGCTTGCAGTATCAGCGCTTCATCAGCACCTTGTTGTTACAAAGAAGAGAACATCTCTTGCTATTATCCTCGAAAGCGGCGAGCCTAGAGAAGTTCATCACTTTGCAACACTGCTTGGCTACGGTGCTTCCGCTATCAACCCTTATCTTGCTCAGGAAACTATCCACGAGCTTATTGCTGACGACCTTCTCGATAAGGATTACTATGCCGCTGTTGACGATTATAATGCGGCTGTTCTCCATGGTATCGTAAAGATAGCTTCAAAAATGGGTATCTCTACTATACAGTCATATCAAGGCTCACAGATATTCGAGGCTATCGGTATTGGCGAGGACGTTATAAACAAGTATTTCACAGGCACTGTCAGCAGAATAGGCGGTATCACTATCTCTGATATCGAAAAGAACGTTGACAGACTTCATACATCAGCCTTTGACCCTCTTGGACTTGGCACAGACACAGAGCTTGAATCAAGAGGAAGCCACAAGTTCAGAAGCGGCAAGGAGGAGCATCTTTACAATCCTCAGTCTATCTATCTGCTCCAGCAGGCTGCAAGGACTGGCGACTATGAAACATACAAGAAGTATTCAAAGCTTATCTCTGAGGAAATGGACCCTGTGAACATCAGAGGTCTTATGGATTTCAACTTTGCTGAAAATCCTGTTCCGCTGGAGGAAGTTGAGAGCGTTGACTCTATTGTAAGAAGATTTAAGACGGGCGCTATGTCCTACGGCTCTATCTCGCAGGAAGCTCATGAAGCACTTGCTGTCGCCATGAACAGACTTCACGGCAAGTCAAACTCAGGCGAGGGCGGTGAGAGCCTTGACAGACTTCTCACAAAGGGTACTTCTGAGGACAGATGTTCAGCTATCAAGCAGGTGGCTTCGGGACGTTTCGGTGTAACTTCAAGATACCTCACATCTGCTGATGAGATACAGATAAAAATGGCACAGGGAGCAAAGCCTGGCGAGGGCGGTCATCTCCCCGGCAAAAAGGTTTATCCATGGATAGCTAAAACAAGACACTCAACACCTGGCGTGTCGCTTATCTCACCTCCGCCACACCACGATATCTACTCTATCGAGGACTTGGCTCAGCTTATCTATGATCTGAAAAACGCAAACAAGAACGCAAGAATTTCTGTAAAGCTCGTTTCTGAGTGCGGTGTTGGTACAGTTGCGGCAGGCGTTGCAAAGGCAGGCGCAGGAGTTATCCTTATCTCAGGCTATGACGGCGGTACAGGTGCGGCTCCGAGAAACTCTATCTACAATGCAGGACTTCCATGGGAGCTTGGACTTGCAGAAGCACATCAGACCCTTATCAAGAACGGTCTTAGAAACAAGGTCGTTATCGAAACAGACGGAAAGCTCATGACAGGCCGTGACGTTGTTGTCGCAGCGATCCTTGGCGCAGAGGAGTTCGGCTTTGCAACAGCTCCGCTGATAACACTTGGCTGTGCAATGATGAGAGTATGTAACCTCGATACTTGCCCGTTCGGTGTTGCAACACAAAACCCTGAGCTTAGAAAGAAGTTCCCAGGCAAGCCTGAATATGTAATGAACTTTATGATATTCGTGGCTTCTGAGCTTAGAGAATATATGTCAAAGCTTGGCGTAAGAACAGTTGACGAGCTTGTGGGAAGAATTGACCTTATCAAGCCAAAGGCTGGTATCACAGGCACTGCGGCACAAGTTGACCTTTCTAATATCATCAACTCTGATTACGTTTCAGAAAAGGTAGAATACAACAAGAAATCCAAGTATGACTTCAAGCTTGAAAACACTCTTGATGAAAAGGTACTCATGAAGGAGTTCGAGAAAAATCTGGGTAGTGGTGAGAAGAAGTCTATCACAGTAAATGTCAAGAACACAGACCGTTCATTCGGTACTATCTTCGGTTCAGAGATAACAAGAAAGTATTATAACACACTTGCTGACGATACATACAAGATAGTCTGCAACGGTTCAGGCGGACAGAGCTTCGGTGCATTTATCCCGAACGGCTTGACCCTCGAGCTTGTGGGCGACTCTAACGATTATTTCGGCAAGGGACTTTCAGGCGGTAAGCTCGTCGTTTACCCTCCAAAAGATTCCACTTTCAAAGCCGAGGACAATATCATTATCGGTAACGTTGCACTTTACGGCGCAACAAGCGGTAAGGCGTTCATCGACGGTGTTGCAGGCGAGCGTTTCTGCGTAAGAAACTCAGGCGCAGTGGCAGTTGTCGAGGGCGTTGGCGACCACGGCTGTGAGTATATGACAGGCGGCTGTGTGGTAGTTATCGGCAAGACGGGCAAAAACTTTGCGGCGGGTATGTCGGGCGGTGTAGCTTACGTTCTTGACGAGGACAGACACCTTTACACAAGACTCAACAAGGAAATGGTACTTTTCTCTGAGGTCAAGGAGAAGTACGATATAATTCAGCTCAAAGACCTTATCCAGCAGCACGTTGACGCAACAGGCTCTGAAAAGGGCAAGCGTATTCTTGATAACTTTGAGGAATATCTGTCTAAGTTCAAGAAGATAATCCCTCACGATTACAAGAAGATGATGTCTGCTATAGCTTCAATGGAAGAAAAGGGCATGAGCAGCGATCAGGCGCAGATAGAAGCATTCTATCAGATCATCAACGGCAAGCAGTAAGCCTGCGCACATGAGATATTGTACTTTTAAAATCGAAAGGAGGATATACTTGCCGTGAAAGCAAGTATAGTTGAGATATGGGAAAGCCAACTGGTTTTATGGACTATAAGCGTGAGGACGCAGCAGCGTTCTCCGTTGAGGAACGTATAAAGAATTTTAATGAATTTCACACTCCTCTTTCAAAGGAGGAGCAGCAAAAGCAGGGTGCAAGATGTATGGACTGCGGTGTGCCGTTCTGTCAGGCAGGAATGAAGATAGGCAACGCATTTTCAGGCTGTCCGCTTAACAATCTTATCCCTGAATGGAACGACCTTATATACAAGGGCAACTGGGAGCAGGCATATTACAGACTTCATATGACGAACAATTTTCCTGAGTTCACATCAAGAGTTTGTCCTGCACTTTGCGAAAAAGCCTGCACCTGCGGAGCTAATGGCGACGCTGTTACCACAAAGGCTAACGAATACGGCATTATTGAAAATGCCTATGCCTGCGGATATGCTTCAGCAAGAGTGCCAAAGGTAAGAACGGGAAAGACTATCGCTGTTATAGGCTCAGGCCCGTCAGGTCTTGCTGCCGCTGATCAGCTCAATCAGAGAGGTCACAGTGTAACAGTTTTCGAGCGTGAGGACAGAGTGGGCGGTCTGCTTATGTATGGCATACCGAACATGAAGCTTGAAAAGCAGATTATCGAGCGTAAGATAAACATAATGAAAGAAGAGGGCATTGAGTTCCGCACAGGCGTTAATGTTGGCAAGGATATCACAGCGGCTGAGCTTCTCAAGGACTTCGACAGAGTAATACTTTGTTGTGGTGCTTCAAACCCTAGAGATATCAAAGCCGAGGGCAGAGATGCAAAGGGTATCTATTTTGCAGTGGATTTTCTGAAATCCACAACTAAGGCGCTGCTGAACGGCGGTCTTACGGATAAAAACCACATTTCCGCAAAGGGCAAGAACGTCATGGTAATAGGTGGCGGAGATACGGGAAATGACTGCGTTGGTACAAGCGTAAGACATGGCGCAAAGAGCGTTTTGCAGCTTGAAATGATGCCAAAGCTTCCTGACACGAGAGCCGAGAACAACCCATGGCCGCAGTGGCCAATGGTCTGTAAGACAGATTACGGTCAGGAAGAAGCTATCGGTGTGTTCGGTCATGACCCGAGAGTTTATCAGACAACTGTTAAGGAATTCCTCAAAGACAAAAAGGGCAATCTTAAGGGCGCAGTGCTTGTAAAGCTCTCCCCGGAGAAAGACCCTAAGTCAGGCAGAACGATAATGAAGCCTGTTGAGGGCAGCGAATACAAGGTAGAAACCGAGCTTGTTCTTATTGCGGCAGGCTTTCTGGGATCTGAAAGCTATCTCACAAAGGCTTTTGGCGTTGAGGTAGACGGCAGAACGAATATCGCAACAGCCGACGGCACACATCAGACGAACGTGAAGAACGTCTTTGCGGCAGGCGACGTGCGCAGAGGACAGTCACTTGTAGTATGGGCTATCAGAGAGGGCAGAGATGTTGCCCGTGAGGTGGATAAGAGCCTTATGGAGTATACAAATCTGTAATACGAGATAAAAATATAACACCGTCCGAGGAGTTCGGGCGGTTTTTTTTGTGTGCAGGGTATCGTACCCATGGGCGGCGACAAAAAAATCCGCTACCATAAATGATAGCGGATTTGGGTGCAGGTGCAAGCACCTGCTGGAGCTGCTAACCGGGCTTGAACCGGTGACCTCGTCCTTACCAAGGACGTGCTCTACCTACTGAGCCATAGCAGCAAACCAATTACAGTAATATATTATACACTATCTCTGCCGCTTTGTCAAGCCCTTTTCACAACTTTTTTACTCTATTCCCTCATCATCATCGTCATCTGCCTGAACGCTTGGGTCGTAATTATCATATGTGTCCATAAAATTGTACTTCTTGCCCTTGTATTCGTATTGTATCACAGTGCGCAGATTGACGTTATAAACGCTCTTGAAAATATTGTTTTCGATGTTGGGATTGGTGGCACGAAACTTTGCTATAAGCTCCTTCATTTCCTGACGCTTTGATACCTCACCCTTTTTCTCTGACCCCTCGTAGCTCTCAGTGAAACGGCAGGCACAGCGGATAAAATGCAGATCGTTCTGCTCCACCCAGCGGATAATGTCCGCCTCTTTCACCATGTACAGTGGTCTGATAAGCTCCATGCCTGCGTAGTTCCTCGAGTGTAGCTTCGGCATCATAGTCTGAATCTGTCCTCCATAGACCATGCTCATGAGTATGGTTTCTATAACATCATCAAAATGATGTCCCAAAGCTATCTTGTTGCAACCAAGATCCTGCGCAAATTTGTAAAGCCAGCCACGCCTCATTCTTGCACAAAGATAGCATGGGTTCCGTTTTGTGTTGTATGCAATGTCAAAAACTTTCGTCTCAAACATCTTTATGGGTATGCCCATAAGCTTTACATTGTCGATTATCCTCTGCCTGTTTGCGTCGCTGTAACCGGGGTTCATTACAATAAATTCTAGCCCTATGTCCATGCCCTGATATTTCTGCAAATGCTGCATACACTTAGCAAGAAGCATTGAGTCCTTGCCGCCTGATATGCACACCGCTATTTTGTCCCCCGGCTTTATCATATCGTAACGCTCATATCCCATTACGAACTTGTTCCATATATCTCTGCGAAAATCAGTAACGATGCTCCGCTCTATCTTCTGCTGTGGCGTCAATATTCTTGACATCTCAAACTCTCCTTAAAATCATATACTTAAATTCTACTATTTTTATGGGATTTTGTCAACCATATTCATGTTGACATTGTATTGTGATATTGTTATAATATAATAAAGTATTAAAGCAGGAGGATATCATGAGCGAAAATATAGAGCGTGAGATAAAAATTTCTCTCACACAGGAGCAGTACAAGACCGCCGAAAAGCTTTTTCAGTGGAACAAAATAATAGAGCAGACCAATTTTTATTATATCCCGCAAAGAGATTCAGGCATGACAAGTATCCGTGTCAGGCAGATAGGCGAAAAATATTTTTTGCAGCTTAAAGCACCTATATCCGAAAACGGTGCGCTTCATGTGAAAAAAGAGTATGAACAACAGCTTGACAGCCTGCCTGAAAAGCTCACCGCACAGGAGCTTTCACAGCTTGTGGGAAGAGATTTCCCTGCCGCTGACCTTGCAGGTTCTTTGTATACTCAGCGCAAGCTTTGCACCGATTTCGACCATGTTGAGATATGCCTTGACAAAAGCGAATATCTCGGCTTGACAGACTATGAGTTGGAGCTTGAATACACAGCCGACTATCCCGAAAAGCCTTTGGAGATACTGAAAAATGCAGGTATCACACAGGGAGAAGCGGTAATAGGCAAGTATGCAAGATTTATGGAAAGAGCGAAAAAGCTTGGTAAGTGCTGATTTTCGCCTATCTGCGGTCATTTTCTATGAAAAAGCACCCACAGCCTGCAAAGGTTTGGGCAATAATGATAATTGACAGTGACGTTATAATATGTTATTATATTAAAGTGTTAAAACGTATGAAATGGTATTTTGACGATACCCGAAAGGAAGTTAATAATGAAAAGATCTATTTTTAAGACTATCGCATCACTTTCCGCTGCTGCCATGATGCTTTTGGCTGTAGGCTGCGGAAGCACATCTGATTCTTCATCAGCAGCAGGCACAAACAGCACAGCCGCTGCAACAGGCGAGGATAACTCACTTCAGAAAGTTCTTGATTCAGGCAAGCTTGTGCTCGGTCTTGACCCAACATTCAAGCCAATGGGCTACACAGACGAGAACGACAACATCGTAGGCTTTGATATCGACGTTGCAAAGGAAGTTTGCTCAAGACTTGGTGTAGAGCTTGAAACTTACTCTGTAAACTGGGATACAAAGGAGCAGGATCTTAATGCAGGCACAATAGATTGTATCTGGAACGGCCTTTCTGTCAGCGATGAGAGAAAGAAAGTAATGCTCATGAGCGAGCCTTACATGAAGAATGAAATGGTGTTCGTTGTAAACGGCTCAAGCGACGTTGCTTCACAGGCTGATCTTGCAGGCAAGAACATTGCCGTGCAGAACGGCTCAACAGCACAGGAAACACTTCTTGCATCTGACGTTGTAGCAAATGGTGCGACAACAACAGAGCTTGCAACAAATGTTGAAGCCCTCCAGCAGTTGGAGCTTAACATGGTAGACGCAGCATTCCTTGACTCAGTAGTTGCAAACTACGAGATATCCACATCAGGCAAGGATTACAAGGTGCTTCCTGACGGCCTTGACCCAGAGGAGTACGCTATCGGCTTCAGACTTGGTGATCAGGCACTTTGCGACAAGATCGAGGAGATCCTTCACGAAATGAAGCAGGACGGCAAGCTTGCTGAGATATCAACAACTTGGTTCGGAAGCGACATCACGACCATAGAATAATCACAAAACATTCAATCGGACAGTCTTCGGGCTGTCCGATTTTTTGCTTTATGAAGTTTTTTGCGTGTCATATCTTTAGAAAATAAAAAGTCTCGCAAACAACGTGTTTACGAGATTTTTTGGCGGAGAAGGAGGGATAAATTATACCACTTCACACCGCTTTTTACTGTTTTATAAAACTACTCGCAAACCACGCTTTTACGTCATTTAAGCCGCCTTTCTTGTTTCATGTTTCGCAAGCATATATTTACAATTCAGCTTTATCGTGTACAATTCGTGTACGCCAAATCAGACGATCTCATTCAATATCTTCACCGCACGTTCTTCCTCTCGTGGGTAGAGGTGCGAGTAGGTGTTCCATGTCATTGATATGTTGGAATGTCCAAGACGTCTTGCTATCTCCTGAATGTTTATGCCCTCATTGGCGAGCAGGGAAGCGTGGCTGTGACGGAAGTCATGGATACGGATACGTTTGACACCTGCCAAGTCTGCAAACTTCTTATTTGTCTTTTCAAGGGACGTGTCACGGATAGGACGCTCGCCACCGCAGATGTACATATCATCACTGAACTTTGGCACTGCTTTCTTACAGCGTTCGTAATGTTCGGACAGCACTGCTCTTAACGGCTCTGGTATCTGTATCGTCCGTATGCTTGGCTTGTTCTTTGGTGGTGTGATACGATCACCGCCTTTGAGCTTCTGAGCAATGCTCTTGGTTATGGATATGTAGCCGTCTTTTATATCCGTCCATTGCAGGGCGTATATCTCTCCTTTTCGCATACCCATATAAAACGCTATGTTGAAAAATACATAGTAGTTCCATTCGTACATTGAACCGCTATCCTCTGCGGTCTGAGAGTATTCTTTTGCTGCCGATATGTATTTCTTGAACTCGTCAGGCGTGTAGAAAAGCATTTCTTTCTTGGCTTCAAGGGGCGCTTTGAAGTTGCCTGCGGTGATAACAGGATTTTTCGGAATGTATTCCATTTTCACAGCATAGTTCATCATTGCACGAAATTCGCCATAAATGTTCTTTCGAGTGACGATAGCCAATCCCTGTTCTGACAGCTCCTGCTTCCATTTCTGCACCATTGGTACGTTCAGATTATCTATCCTCACGCTTTCAAAGGTGGGCAGGACGTTCTTTTTCAGTATTCTTAGGGACTTGTCCAGTGATGTTTCACGGACCTCTGAACACTTGGCGGTGATGTACTCCATGAATAGCTGTCCGATAGTCATTTTTTGAGCTATCTCTTTAGCATTGAGCTTTTGTGTAAGCTGGAGTTCAAGCTGCTTAGCCGTCTCTGCACCGAACGTCACACGGTCTATCTGATGAGGCTTTCCGAAACTGTCCGTATAATTGACACGCACACGATATTTTTGCAGACCGTCTTTTCTGATGTTCTTTCCGTTCTTGTCTGTCATTTTGTAGATCGGCATAAATATTCCTCCTATTCTTGACACTTCCTCGAAAGTGTGCTACAATAAAAGGGCAGAATTCGCCCTTTCTTAATGGGTTAGTGTGAATTTTAATCGAGCTGATATTGGTAGTATCCGCTCTGCTCGCCTCTGAGTGTTGGTAGCACTTGGGGGCGAGATTTTTATTTTATTTTTCTCTATACAATCCTATCGTAGAACAATTATGTCCACAAAAGGGCGGATAATTTGTACCTATTTGAGCTTCTGAAAAACTATAGATTTTACCGTTTAATTTTTGACATATGGGGCAAGCTGAACTATTATTTATGATAAAGTATTTATCTAAACCTAATTGCTGATACCGAGCAATATCCTTATGTGATTCTAATATTGAGCAAGCAGTTATGTATAATTGAGTTGCAAATGTTGTGTCAATTTTAAATTTTATTCTTAAAAAGCGTGCAGCCTTTTTATAATTAAATTTAATTAGCATAAGCCTTGCAATATCATATACAATATCACTATCTATGTCTTTTCTAAATGCTCTGGATAACAAATAATTATTTTGAAAGAACCAAGCAAAATCTTCGGCGTTTTGCTCGGTTTTATCCATTACATTATCTTGATTATCCAATAGCTTTTCAGTTTCTACTAAAAAGAGTTTATCTTTTTCAGCTTTGCTTTGTTTTTTTAGTGTGTAATCTGGTCGTTCACATTTTGCTTTTTCAAGTAAGCATAAAGTTTCTTCCGAGAATCTTTCTTCATATAGTTTTAAACTATCGAAGAAGGATTTTATTTTTTTACTTTTACCGTTCACAGTTTTTAATTTAGTAGCTTCAGAAACAGTTTTAATCCAATAACGTGCAAGAAAATTTCTGATAATTTCTTGCTCTTTTTTGCATAGATCTGAAAGTTCTTTTTCAGGAGTAGGAACATTATAGTTGTAATCTATTAAAGTCAGCTCTTTTAAAGCAGACTTCAATAAATCTAAATTATTGAAAAATTTATCAGCACTTACGCTTTCTTTTATCCAATGACGATAGTTTCCAATGTCACAATAAATTAAATAAACTCTATTATCTGCATCTAAATTTTCATACATGCAAGTTACCTCTATTTATCTTTGATTTTAGCACATTGTTTTTTCTTATATTGTCAAATACCCTATGTTATATAGCAAATAAGTATTCATATGTACTATCATACGATTTATTTTGCTGTTTGAAATACTCCTTAATGTATGGTTTGAACTTTGATAATAATAGCTTATCGTTTCTGCTAGAGTTCCAAAAATTTTTACGACTAAAAGTGGCTATCCTCTTATTTGCGGCATCAAAAGAAACATTAAACATATCCATTAAATTTGTATAATCCAATTTGTTGTTAAGATAGTGATACATAACGTAATATATCACTATTTCTGGCATTAAAACTTGTGCAGCAAAAAAATTAGCTTCAATTTCTTGTATTTGACCATCTGATGAATGGCCACAGTATATATGTCCCAATTCATGGACGATACCAAAAGTTCTATGTTCTTCAGATACAGTGCTGTTTTCACGATATAAAATAATTGAATAATCTTGTGATTTTATGACATAGCAATCATCAATATTGCGCCCTATGAAACAAGTAATCGGCTGATTAGTTAGTTTCGCATAATTTTCAATGGTATCAATAATTATGCCTTCAGAAACAAGATTCAAATCTTTGGGATTAAATGCTAAACTTTTGATATTATGACTTAATAAAAAATTGGTTGCCGAATTTTGTGCCATTTCGAAATTGGGTTTACTCAATTTATTGCCTCCTATAAGCTATTTATTTTTTTAATCCTTTTGCTGATAAGTATATATCTATTGTTTGTTCAAAATTTTTAACAAGCTGTTCTCGATCTTCTTCAGGAATTTGTTCCAAATGTCTGGCAATTAATTTGATTCTTTCATTTTCATCATCGGATAATCCTAATAAGTAATCAGTAGAAACTTCAAAATAAGATGCCATTTTAATAAGTGTTGCATTATCTGGTTGTCTAGATCCATTTTCCCAATTACAAACAGTGTTTTGTGCAGCACCAACTATTTCGCCTAATTTTGATTGACTTATTCCTTTTTTCTTACGTAATTCTGCTATTCTGTTCATTGCAATCCTCCTATGAGATAACCAATGTAATTTGTATCTCTTAAACAAATAATATCACTCTATGAGATTAGAGTCAAGCTATTTTTACAAATATCTCAAAAAGGGATTGACATTAATCGCTATATGTGATATTATCCTTATATGAGATATTTAATCATGCTGAAATCTCAAAATAATCATAGTTTGGAGGTGAAATCAATTGAAGAAATTAAAACTTATTCGAAGGAAAAAGGGCTTTTCACAAGCTGAGTTTGCTAATCAAATGGGAGTATCTCAAAATACGATATCTCAATGGGAAAATGGTGCAAGAATACCTAATGTTATAAGTCTTAAGAAAATGGCACAAATTCTTGATTGCTCGACGGATATGCTTTTGGAAGATATCGAAACAAACGAAAGGACAGATGACTAATGAATGAACTAATCAAAATCAGTTATGAAAATGCTGAACGCCCAACAGTATCGGGCAGGGAACTACACGAGGCACTTGAAGTCAAGACCGCTTATAAAGACTGGTTTCCGAGAATGTGTGAATACGGATTTACGGAGGGTGAGGATTTCAACCCGCTCAAAAATGAGCAGGTTCGTACTGAGGGAAACAGGCAGGTAAGTCGTGAACTTACCGACCACCAACTTACAATCCCAATGGCAAAGGAGATCTGTATGTTGCAGAGAAGTGAAAAAGGAAAGCAGTTCCGTCAGTACTTCATAAGAGTTGAAGAAGCGTGGAACAGTCCTGAGATGATTATGAAAAGGGCTTTGGAAATTGCCAATGAAAAGGTAAAAGCTCTGCAAGTAAGTGTTTCACAGCTTACTGTTGATAAACAGATTATGCAACCGAAAGCTGATTACTTTGATGAACTCGTGGACAGAAATCTGTTGACGGGAATAAGAGAAACAGCTAAGGAACTTAAAGTCAAGCAAAATACTTTTGTGAATTTCCTGCTTGATAAAAAGTATCTTTACAGAGATAAAAAGGGCAAGCTTATGCCATATGCAAAGCCCATGGAGAACGGCTTGTTTGAAGTCAAGGAGTTTTCTAATGAGAAAACAGGTTTTTCAAGCACGCAGGTGTTTATTACGCCTAAAGGAAAAGAAACGTTCAGACTGTTATTGCTTTAATATAATAAATGATTTAGAGGAGGCACAAAAAATGAAAATTTACAAAGTCACAACGATAGACCAGTTTCACGATAAAAGGGTGTTCACAGTAGCTGCAAAGAGTCAGTACGAGGCTCTGACAAAGGCAAGTGTTATTAGTCCACATGAGAATGTTTTGACTATCGAGGAAGTGAGATAAATGAGGTCACCTGACATTGAAATGGCAGTGCGGCTGTACTATGAAAAGCCCGAAATAACCAATGCGGATATCAAGGCACTGTTCGGCACAGGTGAAACGCAGACTATCAAGATCAAGAAAGCTGTTAAGGAAGAAATGGCAAAGCGTGGTGTGAAGTCATGGCTGCCGCACTCGGTCAATACCGAGATAGCCTACGAGGTGTGGGGCATTGATATCGACAACTTCGAGAAAAGGCTTAAAAAGCTCCGCACACTTTACGGAAAGGACGTGAGAAAATGAACAACCTGATAACAACGCTGGAGATCATCAGATATGTGTCAGCCATAGCACTGTGTGTGGCACTGGTTGCACTGGTGATCTATGGGCTGTATCGAAACATAAAAGAAACCGCCGAAGACACAGTTCGTGAGGAATTAGAGCGTGCGGTGAGAGAAGCAGGCAGACCCGTGGTCAAGGTCGAAGTTGAAATGAAAGGAAAGTGGTAAGATGTTGTTCATAGCGGGTATCATAGCGGCGGCTATAGTGGTGCTGCTGGAGCTGTATGGCGTGTCGGTGTTCTTGGCGTTGATAGTGAAAGAACACAGGTGGTACAGGTGGAGAAAACAGTTTGAGGAGGACGAAAACGATGAAAGTTCTGATAGCCTGTGAGGAATCTCAAGAGGTCTGCAAAGCGTTCCGTGCGAAAGGACACGAAGCGTACAGCTGCGACATTCAGATGTGTTCAGGCGGTCACCCTGAATGGCATATAAAACAAGACGTTTTGCCGTTGTTAAACGGCAGGTGTACTTTTAAGACAGTTGACAGAACAGAACACACTATTTCGGATAAATGGGATATAATTATCGCTCACCCACCTTGTACAAGACTATGTAACAGTGGTCAGCGATGGCTGTATTGGGGTGATGACGAATATCGTAGTAAAAAGAAAGCAGAACAGGAATTTGCTATAGATTTCTTTATGCATTTTGTATATGCAGACTGTGATAAAATTGCTATTGAAAATCCAAGCGGTATTATGTCAACACATTATCGTAAACCGGATTGTACATACAATCCTTACGATTTTGAGGGTGAAACCGAGTGTAAAAAAACTTGCTTATGGCTAAAAGGTTTACAGCCTCTTACTCCGACCCAGGTGTTGCCAAAAGAACAGAGGACACAGGGAATATGGAAGGCATATTTCGGTGACAAGAAAATGGCTTGGAATGACCCATTGACAGCAAAATTAAGAAGTGTAACACCAAAAGGAGTAGCCAAAGCAATGGCTGAACAATGGGGAAATATTAAGGAGGATAATGATGATAACGAAAGAGGAGTTTGAAAAGGCGGTAAACTACTGTACAAAATTTACTGTTAGTTGCAAAGGTTGTCCGCTTGGTGGAAAAGATTTGGTGTGTGGTGCATATTTTGCAGAGTACATAAAAAACGAGCCTGCACTGTCTGCCAACAGCACAAGCTCGAAGGTATCAAAAGATACCGGTTCAATATTACACCTTGATGATAGCACAAAAGAGCAGATTTGTCAAGAGGTTCAAAAGGCTTACAAGGCTTGCGAACTGATACTGGAAATTTACGAACGTATGGACGATAGCGAGCAGAAAGCCTTCGACCTGGGGCAGTCATATCGGGCAATGGTTGAGGTGAAAGAGGAGCTTGCGAGGATAGGAAAAGGCGGAGAGGGCAATGGCTGACCTGCCGACACGCTGCATAGACCCTGTTATGAAATACTGCCAAGATTGCAAATACGGTCACGTCATATATGGTGATGATGTGGAATGCTATGCAGACACGCAAGGCTGCTGCTTTGACACGGTATGCACGCTTGACTTCGATAAGGGCAGACCTGAGGACGAACCAACAGAAGATGAAATAAGACAATTTGAAAAAGAAATGAGGAGATTTGAATGTCAGTAAAAATAAACTCGCTTGAATTTGAGAACGTAAAGAAGATAAAAGCCGTACAGCTTGAGCCTGCAAAGAATGGGCTTACTGTTATCGGCGGTAAGAACAGGCAGGGCAAGACCTCTGTGCTTGACGCTATCGCTTGGGCGCTTGGCGGTGACAAGTACAAGCCATCCTCTCCTCAGCGTGAGGGGTCTGTTGTCGAGCCGCATTTGAAGATCACCCTCGATAATGGTATCGTGGTGGAGCGTTCGGGTAAGAACAGCTCTCTCAAAGTCACGGACAGCACAGGTAAGAAAGGCGGTCAGCAGCTTTTGAACAGCTTCGTTGAGCAGTTTGCACTTGACCTGCCACGATTTCTTACACAGTCGAGCAAGGAAAAGGCTGCAACGCTGCTTAGGATAATCGGCGTGGGCGACACCCTCTATGAGTTGGAACATAAGGAACATTCTCTCTATGACCAGCGTACCGCTATCGGCAGGATAGCTGACCAGAAGTCTAAGTTCGCAAAGGAAATGCCTGTGTATGCAAACGTCCCTGCCGAGCCTGTGTCAGCCTCAGAGCTTATCAGACAGCAGCAGGATATACTTGCTCGCAACGGCGAAAATCAGCGTAAGCGTAACCAGAAAGAATACTACGAAAAGCAGTTGGAGATTGCTAAGTCCGCCTATGAACGTGCAAAAGCAAGCTATGAAGCGGCAGTGAACAATTTCAAGCTTGCAAGCCTTGACGCACAAGACCTTGTGGACGAAAGCACAGCGGAGCTTGAAAAGAACATCTCCGACATCGAGGAGCTGAACAAGAAGATAAGAGCAAACCTCGACAGGGAGAAAGCTGAGATAGACGCTGAGGACTACCGTTCACAGTATACATATCTCACTGAGCAGATAGAGGACGTAAGGCAGGCTAAAACTGACCTGCTGGGCAGTGCCGACCTGCCTCTTGAGGGGCTTTCAGTTGAGGACGGAGAGCTGCTGTATAACGGGCATAAGTGGGATAGTATAAGCGGAGCAGAACAGCTTATCGTCGCTACCTCTATCGTGAGAAAGCTCAACCCTGACTGCGGCTTTGTCCTGCTGGACAAGCTTGAACAAATGGATACCGACACCCTTGAAGACTTCGGCAAGTGGCTTGAAGCACAGGGCTTGCAGGCGATAGCCACAAGAGTTTCTACAGGTGACGAATGCAGTATCATTATCGAGGACGGCAGGTCAATGGACAACGATAAGGACGAAAACACAGAAACGAAAACTTGGAAAGCAGGTGCATTTTAATGTATGAGATAACATCAGGAGTTGTAAGCTCCGCACAGAAAGTCGTGATATATGGTCCTGAGGGCATAGGCAAATCCACCTTTGCGGCTCAGTTCCCCGACCCTGTATTTATTGATACTGAGGGCAGTACAAAGAAGCTGAACATCAGACGTTTTCCTAAGCCGTCAAGCTGGGAAATGCTCAAAAATGAGGTAAAGGAAGCTATGAACGGCAGGCTCTGCAAGACCCTTGTCATTGATACATTTGATTGGGCTGAACAGCTTTGCATTGAAACTATCTGCTCGGCACATCAGAAGAAAGGCATTGAAGATTTCGGCTACGGCAACGGCTATGTTTACGAGAAAGAGGAGATAGGCAAGTTTCTTAATCTCTTGCAGGAGGTAGTTGACAGCGGTATCAACGTTGTGCTTACGGCTCACGCACAGATGAGGAAGTTTGAACAGCCTGACGAGCTGGGCGCTTATGACCGTTGGGAGCTGAAACTCGGCAAGAAAACTTCTTCTCAGATATCGCCTCTTGTGAAAGAATGGGCAGATATGGTGCTGTTTGCAAACTACAAAACATATGCAGTAGCTGTGGATAAGGACGGCAAGAAGTTCAAGGCTCAGGGCGGCGACCGTGTAATGTACACCACACATCACCCTTGCTGGGACGCTAAAAATCGTGACGGACTTCCGCCTGAAATGCCTTTTGAATATAGTGGTATAGCTCATCTGTTTGCGTATACACAGCCTGCTGAAATGCCTAAGCCTGTGCCTGCACCGACAGCTCAGACAGCCACACAAAAGTCGGACGAGCCTCTTACTGATCTCAGCGGCTTTGAGGACGTTGCACCACCGCCTATCGTTATCCCTGACGGCATACCGAAAGCGCTTGCAGACCTTATGAGAGCCAACAACGTAAGCGAATCGGATATACGTCTTGTGGTATCTCAGAGAAACTATTTCCCTTATGATACCCCTATCACAAACTATCCTGATGACTTCGTACAGGGCTGTCTGATAGGTGCTTGGGAGCAAATGCTGCCGCTTATCAGAGAAAATCAGAAAGTACCATTTTAAAAGGAGGACAACACTATGGATAATTTTATGGAATACGGCTGGGAAGATGAGATAGTCAACGAGGGTGGGGACTTTGTCCTGCTCCCTGAGGGGGATTATGACTTCACCGTTGCAAAGTACGAACGTACAAGACACGAGGGGTCGGCGAAAGTGCCGCCCTGCAATATGGCAAAGGTCACATTCACCATTTGGGGTGCAGAGGACAGCGTGGAGATAACAGAGAACTTCTTCCTTTGCAATAAGTTTGAGTGGAAGCTCTCAGCACTTTTCCTGGCTCTCGGCTTAAAAAAGCATGGCGAGCCGCTGAAAATGAACTGGAACGCTATCACAGGCAAAAAGGGCAAGTGTCACGTCTACGTTGACAACTACAAGAACAAGGACGGAGAGGACAGGCAGTCCAACAAGATTAAAAAGCTCTATGCCTATGACGAGAATGTGACTACCATTCAGCCTGCTCAGACGCAGACACCACAGTATAGTCAGCCTGCTCAGACAGGGGGCTGGAAAACCGGTGCGTTCTGATGATGAATTTAAGACCATATCAAAACGAGGCTAAGCTTGCTATACTCGAACAATGGTCTGAGGGAATAAACAAAGTCCTTGCAGTTCTGCCCACAGGAACGGGAAAGACAATACTTTTCTCGGCTGTTACGGAAGAATGTGTGCGGCAGGGTAAGCGTGTGCTTATCCTTGCCCACAGGGGCGAGCTGCTTGACCAGGCGGCGGACAAGCTTATGAAGTCAACAGGGCTTGGCTGTGCCACCGAGAAAGCAGAGCAAAGCTGTTTAGGCTCTTGGTATCGTGTAGTAGTAGGCTCAGTTCAGACCCTTATGCGAGAGAAAAGGCTCAAAGGCTTTTCGGAAAATTACTTCGATACCATTATCATTGACGAGGCTCATCACGCTATCTCAGACGGCTATCAGAGAGTGCTTGACCATTTTCCTGAAGCTCAGGTACTGGGGGTAACAGCTACACCTGACAGGGGCGATATGAAGAATTTAGGCTCGGTGTTCGACAGCCTTGCATATGAATACACCCTGCCGCAGGCTATCAAAGAGGGCTATCTTTCACCTATCAAGGCTATAACCATACCGCTGAAACTTGACCTTTCGGGAGTTTCAACTCAGGCAGGAGATTTCAAGGCAAGTGATATCGACACGGCACTTGACCCTTATCTTTATCAGATAGCTGATGAAATGCTCAAATACTGTAAGAAACGCAAGACAGTTGTGTTCCTGCCGCTTGTCAAGACCTCTCAGAAGTTCCGTGATATCCTTATCAGCAAGGGGTTCAACGCCGCTGAGGTCAACGGAGAAAGCACAGACAGAGCGGAGATATTAGAAGCTTTCGACAAGGGCGAATACAACGTGCTGTGCAACTCAATGCTCCTCACAGAGGGGTGGGACTGTCCGTCAGTTGACTGCGTTATCGTACTAAGACCAACAAAAGTGCGTGGGCTTTACTGTCAAATGGTAGGCAGAGGCACAAGACTTTGCGAGGGAAAGACAGAGCTTTTACTGCTCGACTTTCTATGGCACACAGAACGCCACGAGCTTTGCAGGCCTGCACACCTTATCTGTCAGAATGAAGAGGTCGCTGAGAAAATGACCGAAAACCTTGCCAATGAGGCAGGCTGTGCAGTGGATATCGAAGAGGCAGAAAAACAGGCAAGCGAGGACGTTGTGGCACAGCGTGAAGAGTCTTTGGCAAAGCAGCTCAAAGAAATGAAAACACGCAAGCGAAAGCTTGTTGACCCTTTGCAGTATGAAATGTCAATACAGGCTGAGGACTTGTCCTCATATGTTCCTGCTTTTGGCTGGGAGTGTGCTCCTGCTACCGACAAACAGAAAGCAAAGCTTGAAAAGCTGGGCATTTTCCCTGACGATATAGACAACGCAGGCAAGGCAAAGCTTATCCTTGACCGACTTGAAAAGCGCCGCAATGCAGGACTTACCACACCTAAGCAGATAAGGCTGCTTGAAAGCAAGGGTTTTGAACACGTCGGCTCTTGGAGCTTTGACAGCGCAAGCAGGATGATAGCTCGTATCTCTGCCAATGGTTGGAGAGTGCCGAGAGATATCGACCCGAAAACATACACACCTGAGAACTAAGGAGAAGTGAATGGATAACACAAATTTGCTTAAAATGCTTGAGTACATAGACCCTGCAAGCTGTGATTATCAGGAATGGGTCAATGTGGGAATGGCTCTCAAGCACGAGGGCTATTCCGTGAACGATTGGGACAGTTGGTCGAGGTCAGACAGCCGTTATCACAGCGGTGAGTGTGAACGCAAGTGGCAAGGCTTTAACGGCAATGCTCAGCCCGTGACCGCAGGAACTATCGTGCAAATGGCAAAGGAAAGAGGATACAGCCCCCATGAGTTTAAGGCATACGATTGGGACGGCGAGATAGTTGCAGAGGAAGGCAGTCCCCTTGTAAACGGCGGTGAGGGCATACCGATCACCGAGCCTGCCCAATGGGATCCTGTCAAGGAGATAGTCACCTATCTTGAAACACTCTTTGAGGCAGGAGAGAACGTGGGCTATGTTACGCAAACGTGGGAAACAGAAAAGGACGGCAAGACCAAGTATCTGCCCACAAAAGGGTGCTGTGACAGGACGGCAGGGGAACTTATCAAGAGGCTTGGCGAATGTAACGGCGACATTGGTGCGGTATTTGGCGACTACAAGGAAGAGGCAGGAGCGTGGATCCGCTTCAATCCTCTTGACGGCAAGGGCGTAAAGAACGAGAATGTAACAGACTACCGCTATGCTCTTGTTGAAAGCGACAGTATGCCAATAGAACAGCAGAATGCTGTGATGAGAGAGCTTGAACTTCCTATCGCTGTGCTTGTATACAGCGGTGGAAAGAGCGTTCACGCTATCGTCAAGATAGACGCTCCCAACTATGACGAATACCGTAGGCGTGTTGATTTTCTTTACAAGGTCTGCAAGGAAAGTGGCCTTGACATAGATAAACAAAACCGCAATCCCTCACGTCTTAGCCGTATGCCGGGTGTAATGAGAAACGGCAAGAAACAGTTCATCATTGACAAGAACATAGGCAAAGAAAGCTTTTCGGAATGGAAAGATTACATAGAAAGTATCAATGATGATCTCCCCGACCCTGAGAGCCTGAGTGCTGAGTGGGATAACCTGCCTGAGCTTGCTCCGCCACTTATTGACGGTGTTCTCAGACAGGGTCACAAAATGCTCATTGCAGGTCCGTCAAAGGCAGGCAAGTCTTATGCACTTATCGAAATGTGCGTGGCGATAGCTGAGGGGGTAAAGTGGTTTGGCTGGCAATGCACCAAAGGAAAGATACTATACGTCAACCTGGAGCTTGACAGAGCATCTTGTCTGCACCGTTTCAAGGACGTGTACACCGCAATGCACCTAGAGCCTGAAAACCTCAACAGCATAGACATATGGAACCTGCGAGGTCACAGCGTACCAATGGACAAGCTTGCACCAAAGCTTATACGCCGAGCAAGCAAGAAGAATTACATTGCCGTGATAATAGACCCTATCTACAAGGTCATAACAGGCGACGAGAACTCAGCAGACCAAATGGCACACTTTTGCAACCAGTTTGACAAGGTATGCACAGAGCTTGGCTGTGCGGTCATATACTGCCACCACCACTCAAAGGGAGCGCAGGGCGGTAAGCGTTCAATGGACAGAGCCAGCGGTTCAGGAGTATTCGCCCGTGACCCTGACGCACTTCTTGACCTTTCAGAACTTGACATCTCAGACAGTCTTTACAAGCAGCAGGAGGACGAAACTGTTTGCCGTATCTGTGAGAACTGGATGAGGAGATTTTACAGAAATACTGATGACCTTTGTTCACAGGACGATCTTGTTACGCCGTCAAAAATGCTTGAGATAACACACAAGTACCTGCACCCGAACTCATACAAGCTTATGATGGCCGACATAGACAAGGCTAAGCTTGCGGTAAGAAACCGCACGGCATGGCGTATAGAGGGTACTCTGAGAGAGTTCCCGAAATTTGCTCCCCTCGATATGTGGTTTGATTATCCTGTTCACAGAGAGGATACCGTGGGCGTGCTTAAAGACTGCGAGGTAGAGGACATCGCACCGAATTGGAAGAAGAATTTCAGCAAGAAAAAGACCAATGAAGACCGCAGCAAGGAACGCAAGGAGAGCATTGAAACAGCTTTCAGCGGTGTGCAGGAGAACGGCAAGTGCCGCATTTCTGAGCTGGCGGAGTACATAGGAAAAGGTGAAAAGACAGTGCGTTCATACCTCAAAGAGCATGGTGGTTTCTGGATAGATGGCGGCGAATGCGGCTTAAAGAAGTGAGGGAAAGAAAGGAAAAAGTCGAGAAAATTTACTTTGAAACGGAAAGGAAAAAATCGAGTAAGTGTAAGGAAAATACCGGTGTTTTCCCTTGGGAAGAAAATATCGGCAAAATACCGACTTTTTCCCGAGGGAAGAAAAAGTATATTATTACATAATATATATTTTCGGGCATAAGCCGCCCGAAAATCTATTCTGAAATAATAAGGCGGCTAGCACACCGACCGCACGAGAGGAGCAGATAACAATGACTGAATTTTTTATGGCAATGATACCGCCGACGGCTACGGCTCAGGAACACAAGGTGGCAGTGAGAAACGGCAAGCCGATATTTTATGACCCACCCGATGTCAAGGCGGCAAAAGAAAAGCTCACGGCAAATCTTGCAAGGCACAGACCGCCTGAAAAATACATCTGTGGGATAAGGTTGGTAACAAAGTGGCTGTTTCCAAATGACGGCAAGCACAAGGACGGAGAGTACAAGATCAGCAAGCCTGACACGGATAACTTGCAGAAGATGTTCAAGGACTGTATGACAAAGCTTGACTTCTGGACAGACGACCAGCTTGTGGCGAGTGAGATATGCGAAAAGTTCTGGGCGGACATACCCGGCATTTATGTGAGGATAGAGGAGCTATGACGATACACGAAGTAAAGAAAAGTCTTGGACGCAGGGTGAGCTACAACGGTTCTGACTGCTACCGGCTGACAGGGTGCATTATCCGCAAGAGCAGTAAGACAGGTCAGTTCTTCTATCAGGCAGAGATCGCTGACAAGACTTGTGGCAACACGTTGGTGTATTGTAGGCTGGAAGAGTTGAGGTGTGAGAATGAAACACGCTGACCACACCCTATGCTGGTGCTGCAAGCACGCAGTACCGACAAAGGATAAGATAACAGGAGAATACCTCACAGGCTGTGCATGGTCCATAGACCGCAGACCTGTTGAGGGTTGGAGGACGTGTCAGCACAGAATGTACGAGGCTCAAAAGGGCGGTATGATACATTCGTACACTGTGACGGAATGCCCTGAGTTTAAGGAGGGGTAAAATGGCAAAGGACAAAACACCCGAAGAACTGTTAAAGCAGTATTCGGCAGGAATTTTAAAGTCAATAGAGCGGTACAAGTCCATTATCGAGCATGGCTGTAGTGACCCATCATGGCCTGACGGTTGTAATGCCAACTTGTGCAGAAACCATGTTCTAGCGTATAAGCGATATATTCTAGATATCTGCGCGGATAACGATTTGGAAATCCCACAGGAATATTACCTGCCAACGCCGCCTGAACAGGACAATCGCTTTATGGCTGACAAGACTAGCGAAAGGTACAAAAGGTTGAACAGCTACCCTGATTATAACGGCAGGCTGACAACGAGGAAAGTTGACTATGATGATAGTCAGATGAGTTTATAGGAGGGATAAGAATGAAAACACATAATCTGAAACTTAGCATAGAATTTTGTGACGCCGTTCTGAGCGGTGAGAAAACTTTCGAGGTCAGAAAGAATGACAGGGGTTTTCAGACAGGAGATCTGATAAGATTTATACCGACTGACGGAACGTCTTATCGTAGCTCAGACGGCACAGTAAGAGAACACGCAAAACATGAGATATCAGAACATACATACAAGATAACATATATCCTCAACGGCTGGGGAATAAAGAACGGGTATGTTGTGTTGGGAATTAAGGAGATAAAATGCAATAACTGCGTATTTTATCATACTTGTAGCAAACGGAATGTAGTTTGTGATAATTACAGACCTAGACAAACTGAGGAGGATTAACATGAACAAGAAAGAAATTAACGAGATCAAGAGAATATTCAGCGACGACTGCGGCTTTTTTACTGTAAACCACGTTGTTACCGCATTCGTGGATTCTGAAAAAAATATAAAGTGCAAGACCAATCAGCTTTACAACACCATTCCGCAGGATGAGGCGGAGCTGATAATGATAAACCTGAAAAAGGTGCTCAGCGGCTCTATCGGCAAAAATCTGCTGGAATATTCGTTTCCTAAGGACGCCTACCTTGAGGGCGGTGCTCAGCCTTTTATGTACGAAACACTGCAAAGCAAGCTGCTTGACGAGGAAAAGGTTGACAACTTCCTGAACGCTATAGTTGAAAAGGTTGAGTATGTGTCAACATTTACTATTTTTGCGGCACATTGTACATATTCGGTGCTGAGGAAGAACAAAATGGACGAGTTCGAGGAAGAGGCTGACACGGATTACAACTTCATCATCACAGCACTTTGCCCTGTAAACCTGCGTATCGACGGGCTTATATACAACGAGCAGGACAACTCTATTGCAAAGAAAGAGTCATGCGATAGAATTGTGGAACTGCCGAGCGACGGGTTTTTGTTCCCGCTTTTCAATGACCGTGCACCTGATATCAACGGCGTGCTTTACTACACCAAAAACGCCAAAAAGCCGAATACTTCTGTTGTTGAGGAGCTTTTGGGCTGCGAGTTCTCAATGACCTGTCAGAATGAGAAGGAGACTTTCAAGGATATCCTGACAAACGTTGTGGGCGACGAGCTTGATTATGACCTTATCACTACGGTGAATGATAAGATCTCCACATTCGTTGACCAGAACGCACACGAGACTGAGATCCCGACCATTGACGAGCATAAGCTCTCGTCTATTCTGTGGGAGGCTGGTGTTAGTCAAGATAAGCTGGAAAAGTTGCATGGTGTGTATGAGAGTGCTATGCACGGCAAGGTTTTCAGGGCTGTCAATCTGGTGGAGGATAAGGTAACGATATCAGGAATGGGATTCAAGATGACCGTAGACAATTATCACAAAGGTGACGTATCTACAGCAATAGGCAAAGTTATTTTCGGTGTTGCTGATACGGCTGTTGACGTGAATGGTATCGGTATTAAAATGGACGGTGTTGCTAATGGCTGACCCTATGACCATGTCACGCCTGAAAGCCTACCGCAGGAACGCCTCAGCCATTGAGGACATCAAGGCAGAGCTTTCAGGCAAGTACGTTGCCGACAGTATCAGCGTATGCACTCCGCCGTCCTACACACCACACAGCACACGCATAGACGGCTTCTTGCCAAGCGGTGATACACTTTCATTGCTGTGCGAGCAGGCACGGCTAGAGCGTGAGCAGAGGGCTGTGGAGGAGTTTATCAAGGGGATAGAGGACTATCAGACACGGCGAATGTTCGTGCTGAAATTCATCAAGGGTAAGACGTACTTGCAGATAGCTATGCAGGTGAGTGGTGGGAGAATGTCAGAGAGCTGTATCAAAATGCGTATACAAAGATATTTGCAAAAAACATGATAAATGTGACGTTTGTGACTTTTCACTATGTTATAATTTAAACTGAGGAAAGTGTAGATGTACCTCAGACTTGTACTTTCATTGAAGTCACCTCCAATTTTCTAAGCCCCGTAAGGGGCTATGCAGAGCGTGAGTGCATGAGCTTGCGGTCTGTTCCATACGGTCAGTTGGTTGCCCGGAAAAGCCAACACATAATATTTGAACCGCCGTCAAGCTTTCGGGCTTCGGGCGGTGTATGCAGGTCGAGAGTGTGCCAGCTCAACATCTGCTCCACCATTTACAAAACTCCTTAAAATATTTTCACGAAAGCGGCTGCATTTTGCGGTCGCTTTTGCGTTGTGTCGCAAAAAGTTCATAAATGTCGAAAACTTGAAATATTGCATAAAATAAGCAAAATGATTTTGTGCAGTAGGGAGAACTTTTGTTTATAGCCTTGATGTTTTGTGCTTTATATGCTAATATATAGAAAATAAACAAAAGGAGGTTCTAAAATGGAACTTAGCAGAAAAGACAGAATAATACTTTTTAATCAGTATGAGATACTTAAACGCCTTGATACTGATAGCGCTGAACAATATGAGATATATCAAGACATTCTCGCACAGGGGTTTGAATATGAATATGACGATATAGGTCCGTCGTTGTTTGAAGTGCCACAATCAGTTTCCGAAAAAGTGTATGAAATTTTAGGTATGTTTAGACGTATGGTCTTCTCTTTTGACAATCTTGAAGATGTGACAGGCCTAGATCGTGAAGACTATATGTTCAGAGGCTTTGACGGAAATGAAGAAACAGAACATTATGTTTACGCTAAATGGCTTGTGAAAAATAATCACAAGTTTGAGGAATTTGAAAATTGTGAGTTTAATAGCCATTGGAACATATTGCCTAGGTATGAAGAAATGCTTGAAAGATTTTATGAAGTTACAAAGGATAAAGAAAAAGGTATTTATTCAACGAACTTATCTGCTGATGAATTAAATTATATCATTGACAAAAAATAATCTTACGAACTGCTACAACAATGTGGCAGTTCTTTTTTATATCAAAATCTCAGAAAGGACGGTGCCCTCATGACAGCACGGCAAAAGAAATTTGCAGAATACTATGCTCAGAGCGGCAACACCGTTCAGAGTGCTATAAAGGCAGGATACAGCGAGAAGTATGCGAAAGCTGACGCCTGCAAAATCCTAGATAATCCTAGTGTTGCGGAGTATATCCGTGTGCTGTCCGAGAAAGCTCAGGACGAGCGTATAATGACCGCTAAGGAGAGGCAGGCACTCTTGTCTGATATCGCAAAGGACGGCAAGAATGACCCTGCTGACCGTATCAGAGCCGTCGATACCCTCAACAAAATGACAGGGGAATATGTGGCTAAGATACAGGCGGAGGTCAAGACCTCCGAAAAGCTTTCAGACGTTTTCGCTCAGATAGGCGGTGAGGGGCTTGACGAGTAAGTTTCCCCTGTCGCAGAAGTATATGGACTTCATCAACAGCGTTCGAGGTGTGTCTGCGGATTTTCTTGAGGGGACTACCGCAAGCGGCAAAACAACTGTGGGCGCAGGAATAAAGTTCATGCGTATGGTGTCGGCAAGCCGAAAGAAACTTCACGTCATTGCCGCTAAGACTACGGGAAAGGCTGAGGAAACTATCATTCAGCAGGATAACGGCATTCTTGACCTGCACACCAATGCTCGGTACTTCGGCAACGGTGATAAGGACTACAAACTGCCGCATATCAAGTTTGAGGGCAAGATAATCTATGTTCTGGGATATGACAACAAGGATAAGTGGGAAATGGTGCTGGGCGCTCAGTTCGGCTGTGTGTATATCGACGAGATAAATACCGCTGATATCGAGTTTGTCCGTGAGATGTCTACCCGAAATGATTACCTTATGGCGACCCTCAACCCTGACGACCCCTCACTGCCTGTGTACAAAGAGTTTGTCAACCGCTCACGTCCGTATCAGAAATACGCCTGTGACGTGCCTGCGGAGATAATGAAAGAGCTTACAGAAGAACCTGTACCCAATTGGCGGTATTGGTTCTTTACTTTTCGTGATAATCTTTCACTTACTGATGAGGATATCAAGCGGAAAATGGCTGCCGCTCCGAAAGGCACGAAGCTGTATAAAAACAAGATACTCGGTCTGAGAGGACGTGCAACAGGGCTTGTGTTTGACCTGCAAAAGCGAAATATCTTGACAGCAGAGCAGGCGAAAGCTTTCAATTATGTGTACTTCTCAGCCGGGCTTGACACAGCCTATTCTCAGTCCTCACCCGATACCATAGCGTTCACCTTTGTGGGCATAACGGCTGACAGAAAGTGCATCACTCTTGACGAGGAAGTGTATAACAATCGTGACAGACAAGTGCCGCTCACACCTTCCGACATACCGAAAATATTCACGGCGTTCTTGGAGAAAAACCGCAGGACGTGGGGCTTTGCAAGAGATGTGTATATCGACAGTGCAGATCAGGCGACCATACTTGAATGTCAGAAGTTTGGACGGCTCACAGGCAGCATATATAATTTTATCCCGGCATTCAAGAAAACGAAAATAATTGACCGAATACACTTGCAGTCAGCTTGGCTGGCGGCAGGTGATTTTTATATCCTTGAGCATTGCAAGGAGTACGCAGGCGAGCTTAACATATACAGTTGGAAAGAGGATAAGGCTGAGCCGGAGGACGGCAACGACCACCTTATCAATTCCTGTCAGTATGCCTGGCTGCCGTATCGTGACAAGATAGGAAGTGTGAAGATTGACTAAATTCAGCATAGGAAGCAAGGTGAAAAATATGATAAGAAACTGGCTTGATATCCAGCCTGCACCCGAATACAGTATAACTATCACAGAGAAAACAGGTTTTATGACAGATGTGATAAGGTCACAGCTTTGGTATCGTGGTGACGCCGCAGAGCTTTCACAGTTCTTTGGTCAGCTTAACCTAGGCACAAATTCATTCTGGAGCAGCGTCCCTGAGAATGAAAAGATACGCAAGATACATAGCGGTCTGCCTGCAATAATCGCCGATACGCTTTCATACATTGTCTATTCTGATATGGACGATATCAAGGTCACAGGGGACAAAGCAAAGGCTGACTTCGATAATATCTGCGAGCATATAGACTTCACAGAGCTGACAGGCAAGGCGATAGTTACCGCACTTGTTGACGGCGACGGAGCTTTCAAAATATCGGTGGATACTGAGCTTTCTGATACGCCAATAGTCGAGTTTATCGGTGCTGACAAAGTGGAGTATAACTTTGTACGAGGTCTGCTGAACGAGGTCGTTTTTCATTCTGTGCATTATGCAGGCTCAAAGAGATTTCACCTTGAAGAGCATTACGGCAAGGGGTACATAGTAAGCCGTCTGTATGACGATAACGGTCACGAGGTCGGCTTGGACAACGTGCCTTGCCTTGCACAGATACCGCCCCGAACTGAGTTTGAGGGCGAGTATATAATGGCTGTGCCGCTGAAATTCTTTTCATCACGAAAGTATCTGAACAGGGGCAAGAGCATTTTTGACGGTGGTAAGTCTGATTGCTTTGACGCTTTAGACGAGGTGATCTCACAATGGTGGGACGCTATCAGAGCAGGCAGAGTAAAGCAGTATATCCCCGAAAGCATGATACCTAGAGATCCTGCAAACGGCAAGCTTAAAGCACCTAACCAGTTCGGCAACAGTTACATAAGCATTGACCCACCGCTTTCGGCAGAGGGTGCAGCGCCTAAGATAGAAGTAGTTCAGCCTGATATCAAGTATGAGGCGTTTGTGGCAAGCTATACGAATTGCCTGCTTATGTGTCTGCAAGGGCTTGTATCTCCTGCCACGCTTGGCATAGATGTGGGTAAGATGTCAAGTGCGGACGCTCAACGAGAGAAGAAAGACGTTACAGGCAACACCCGAAACACTATCACAACGGCTCTTGAAAAGGCTCTGCCGCAGCTTGTTTCTGCGGTGCTTATGACCTATGACAATATGCAGGGCAAAGCCCCTGAGACTTATGAGGTGACAGTTGACTTTGGCGAGTACGGTGCACCTGACTTTGACAGCAGAGTTGAGACTGTGGGCAAGGCAAGCACATATGGTATTATGTCAGTTGAAACGCAGGTGGAGGAGCTATGGGGCAGTTCTAAAGAGGACGATTGGAAAGCTGCAGAGGTCAAGCGGATAATGCAGGAAAAGGGGCTTACAGAGGGTGAGCCTACTGCGGTAGGTGACGAGTTTGGTTCTCGTCCGGACGGGGCATTATAGTTTCCGTTCATTTGAATTTGTTTAACCCCTGTTGCTATCAACTGCTTGGAGGTGGTCAGTATTCTCAGCTTCAAAGACATCGCAAAGATATTTGAGGAGATAGAGCTAAGGCTCATATCTTCGCTGAAACGCAATCTCAAAAGGCACAAGGCGGAGGAACAGCGTTACGGCTTTGAATGGTCTGCTTGGCAGGCTGAGAAACTGAAAAATATGGAGAACTTCCGCCGTGAAAACTTCGACATCATGAATGAGTACGTTGACGTTATCGACGATCAGACAAGACAGCTTATGACGGAGCAGTTTCAAGAGGGTCAGCAGCAGGCACAACGGAGCGTCCAGAAGCTTTCTGACGAGCCTATAACACCTATCCCCGACAAGCATTTCTTTGGCGTGAACGAAAAGAAAATGGCAAAGCTTATGGAAGACGTCACCACCCTTGAAAAGACCGCTGAAACAGCCGCTCTGCGAATGACAGACGATATTTACAGGCAGACTTTGAATAGGGTACAGCTTGCAATGGGAACAGGCTCTATGACGCTTAACGAGGCTATCGACCTTGCCACAAGGGATTTTCTTGACAAGGGCATAAACTGTATCGTATACGCTGACGGCAAGCGAGTGAACATTGCCGACTATGTGCGAATGGCGCTTAGGACAACTTCCACAAGGGCAGCGTTGCAGGGTGCGGCGAAACGCTTTGCAGAGCTTGGCTATGATACTGTGCTTGTGTCACAGTATGGCGGCTGTTCAAAGACCTGTGAGCCTTGGCAAGGTCAAGTATACATTGATGATGTGTTCACGGTATGGGAGGGGGAAAAGGACGAGTTTCAAGGCAAGTCAAATTACTGCGGTGAGTGGTTTTGGCTGCTGTCGTACGCCGTAAAGAACGGGCTTTTTCACCCGAATTGCCGTCACACAATGACGCAGTATATACATGGCAGAACGCAGATACCTGAGCCGATACCGGCGGAGAAGATAAAAGAGCAGCGAGAGCTTGAGCAGAAACAGCGTGCAATGGAACGGAAAGTCCGCAAGTTAAAACGCTTTGCGGCAGGCACCTGCGACCCTGATACAGCCAAGGAATACCGCCGAAAGCTCAGGCAGGCTCAGCACGAATTAAAGGTGTTCGTTGAGGAGCATAATGAGGTGCTGCATAGGAATCATAGCAGGGAGAAGTATTATGGTGGTGTTGACAAATCGGGAAAAAGTGGTATAATAGAGGTAGACAAAGATACGTTGAAAAAATATCTTGGAAAACCGATAACACAAGCTGACAGTCAGCATGTTCGTGAATGGTATTATGCAAATGTAACGGATATCCCTAATCAGATAGATAAAACAAAACCCTTTGAAGAACAGGTCAAGCAGGCTTTTGAACTGAGAAATTACTATAAACACGAAGCTCGCGTTGCTATGTCTGATAAGAAAACGGCTATGATGCTTGATGAAAAACGTCCTGCACCAACGTTTGAAAAGTTATTAAAGGATAAAATGAAGCGCAAGAACATGACAAAAGACGAAGCTTTAAAAGATATTTTAGAAACTGCGTCAAAAACAAATGACGAAGTAAACAAGAACTACGGCTTATAAAGGAGGGCTTGATATGACAAAATTTGATTATACGATTTTCAAGGATAATAGTCAAAGTGAGTTTAAAAAAGCTTGCAAACTGATCGAGCGTAGTTTTCCTGACGCAAAGAAAAATAAGCTGTTAATTGATGTTGACGGCTCTACGATTCAGACATATACAAAAGACGGTAAGGACATTGATGTATATGATGATTATGACGTTGGGGCTGTGTTCGTTAAATCAGAAATAGATCTTGATAATATTTTTTCTTGACCGCTCCGCTACGGCGAGGCGGTATTTTTATACCCAAATATCGGAACTAAGCACCTTAACGGGTGCTTTTTTCATACACAAATTTAAGAAAGCGAGGTCAGAAAATGGACGAGAAAAAGAAACTCCCTGATGAGGAGGAGAAGAAAACTCCCGATACTCACGAGGAGAAAAAAGACGAGCCAAAGGCTGAGGAAAAGCCTGCGGACAAGGCAGATGAGAACTCTGCCGACAAGGAGCAGCCTGCGTCGGACGATAGTCAGGCTGACGAGAACGGTGAGGGTGCTGATAAGCCTGCGGAAGATAAGCAGGAACAGCCAAGCGAGGATAAGTCCGACAAGCAGGACAATGCTGAGAACGCACCTGACGAAAAAGACCAGGAGATACTCAGGCTCAAAACTCAGATAGCCGCTATGCAGCTTGGTATCAAGCCCGACTGTATCGAGGACGCCGTTGCGGTGGCTGAAAGCTATGTGAGAAACGGCAGTCAGCAGGATATCAACGCCGCCCTTTCTGCGGTTGTGAAGAAGTATCCAGACATGAAAGGCGAGGGTGGCAAAAAGTCCGACGGCAAAAAGCAGGGCGGTTTCAAGGTCGGTGCAGGATCTTCGGATACTGATGAAAAGAAGCCACAGAGCAAACCAACAGCGCAGAAACGCTGGAACAAATTCAAGTAAAAACAGGAGGAATGAATCATGCCAAATCTTAATTACGCAGAAGTATGGAACCCCGAACTCTTGGAGATAAGGATCCAGGAAACACTTTCAAGTCCGTTCATCACACAGAACGTTAGGTGGCTTGACGCAAAGACTTTCCACTTCACACAGATGTCAACATCAGGCTACAAGAGCCACAACAGAAACGGCGGTTGGAACACAGGTAAGTATGTTCAGACGGACGTGCCTTTCACACTCACACACGACCGTGATGTTGAGTTTCTTGTGGATAAGGCTGACGTTGACGAAACGAACTCATCAGCGTCTATCAAGAATATCTCAGAGGTATTCGAGAAAACACAGTCTGCTCCCGAAACGGACGCTCTGTTCTTCTCAAAGACAGCTCAGAGAGCGGCAGAGCTTGAGGGCTATCACTCATCAACAGCCGCTTCATCATACACAAAGGGTAACGTGTTCGACAAGCTCAAAGGCTTTCTTTCAGCAGGCAAGCTGAGAAGATACAAGTCTAATGGCTCGCTCATTATGTATGTGACTTCCACAATTATGGACCTGCTGGAGCAGTCTGACAAGTTCACACGAAAGATAGAAATGACACAGATCGCAGAGGGAGGACTTGGTCTTAGAACAAGAGTGACTGACATTGACGGAGTGCCTATCATGGAGGTCATTGATGATGAGCGTTTCTATGACCGCTTCAACTTTGACCCTGAGGACGGCGGCTTTGAGCCTTGCGCCGCAAGATATGTAAAGACCGCTGATACCGATATCGTGAGCGGCAAGGAGTATTACACCGAATCAAGCGGCTCTTACACTAAGGTATCAGGCACACCGAGCAAGTCTGCACTTGATACATACTATGAAAAAGTCGCAGGCTCACACAAGATAAACGTGCTTATCGCAACACCTGAGACCACAAAGATAGTGCCTAAGATCAACAGCATTTACAGCTTTGCTCCGGGCGGACACACAGAGGGTGACGGCTGGCTCTATCAGAACAGAGCGTTCTCAGATGTTTTCACTTTCCCCAACGGCAAGGACGGAAAGATAGACAGCATTTACGCTGACGTTGACACAGCAGAGTACAGCGAGTAAGGGGTGAGGGATATGTACCTCACCTCTACTGAGTTTTGCAATATCTGTCCTGAGTGTGATATCTCCGAAGAACAGTTCTCGGCTATTCGGCAAAGAGCAGAAAGCGATATCGACACGCTGACTTTCAACCGCATAACAGCAGAGGGCATTGACAGCTTTACAGACTTTCAGAGAGAGCGTATAAAGCGTTCCACAGCCTTGCAGATGAAATTCATCTATGACAATTCGGAGCTGTTAGAAAGCCCTCTGAGTGCTTACAGCATAAGCGGAGTTTCAATGTCATTCGATAAGTCAAAGGTGGTATCTCTTGACGGCGTTATCACAACACGTCAGGTCTACAATGTGCTTATGCAGACAGGACTATGTTATAGGGGGCTGATGTAATGAAGTTTCCTCAGCTTGTACCTGAAAGGGTATGCAAAAAGCCCTGCAAGGTCTATCGAACGGACGGACTTAATCGTGACGGCTCAAAGAAGCAGACGGTCATATTTGAGGGCAAATGCTTTCACTCTGAGAAGTCAAGGCAGAAATTATCCGCAGAGAAACAGCTTATAACCTTGTCAGGCGAGGCTCTTTTCTGCGGAGATATCGCCCCTGATAACGCTGTTATAGAGGGCTATGCGGTCATAGGCGGCAGGACGTACAAGATATATGGCTCTGAGAAAGCCAAAGACCCTGACGGCAGGGTGAATTACACAAGATTGGAGTTGATATGATGGGCATTGAAATAAAGCTTGATGTGCAGGCAATAAAGGCTATCGAAGATGCTGCTGTGAAGTCTGCTGAGGTGGCTATGGAGCAGGTGAGGACAGACCTTGTAAGTGCTCAGACAATGCCGTTCGATACAGGCGATATGCAGGATAACCAGACCTTTGTCCACGCTGACGAAAGCGGTGCAAGTCTTGTAACAGGCTCTCCGCAGGCAAGACGTTTGTACTATCACCCTGAGTATCATTTTCAGAAAGGGAATAACCCCAACGCAGGTGCGGCTTGGCTTGAGCCATATATCACAGGCAGTAAAAAGGACCTTGCCAAAAATGAGTTTGTGGCAGAGTTCAAAAAGAGGACAGGCGTATGAATTTACTTAACATAGCGGATATGCTGAGCGATATCCTCACATTCGAGGACGTGTACGCAGGCACTATTGACGGCAACCTTGACAAGTGCATAGGCGTGTACAACGCAAAGACCTCAAAGCCGCAGCGTATCTGCATAGGCGGAAAAGCCTGCACCAAAACACTTGAAAAACATATCTCGGTGCTTATTCATTGGACTGATACTCCCACGCAGGCAGAGATAAAGGCTCAAAGCGTTCTTGATATCCTATCCGATATACGCCAGCATAAGGCTGACGGCTTTATGGTAAAGTATCTCGAATGCAAAGAGCCTGTTTCTGTTGGCAGGGACGAGCGAGGCGTGTGTGAATATGTTATCGAGGCAACAGTATATTACGAAAGGAATGAATGAGTATGGCAAACACAACAGGAGTTTATCCCGTATATGAAAACCAGTTCAAGATAGACAAGACAGGCGGTGACGGCTCGACAGAGGGCAATCTTGTGACTATTGCCGATATGGAGAGCTTTTCAGTATCCATTGACGGCAATATCGAGGAGTGGAAGCCTTTTGATCAGCAGGGCTGGACAAGACGTCTGCTCACTGGTAAGTCTATCACTATCAGTATCTCAGGCAAGAGAAACGTCGGTGACGCAGGCAATGACTACATCGAGAGCCTTGCACTCAAAACAGGTGCGGCGGCAACTACCACCCTTGTGTGGAATTTCCCAAGCGGAGCAAAGCTTGTTATCAAGGGCGTTGTCAGCGTAACAGAATGGGGCGGCGGAGATTCAACGGCAGTCGCACCGCTTGCGTTCGACTTTGCTTCCGACGGTAAGCCTGAGTTTACTGAGGCAGGATAAAACATGATTTGACAAAATAAAGCACCCGTGATATAATATCTTCGGGTGCTGCATATAACGGTAGGCGGTTCAGTTCTTTCCCTCAGAAATGGGGGTGAGCGGCATGAGTATTCTTGAAATACTTACGTTGATAAACGTTTTAATTAACATAATCAACCTTGCAGGCAATAATAAGAATAAAAAATAACCGCCCTCCTACCAAGATGTGACGGTTATTTTTGTAACATATCATCGAGGGAGAACCGCAAGCCGTAAGGCTGTATGCAGTACCCTTCTTTGTTTATATTATATCACAACAAAATATCAAAGTCAAGCACTTCGAGAGATCGGGGTGCTTTTATTATGCACAAAAACAGAAAGGATAATAACTATGGCAAAGATGTATACACTCGACAGCAAGCTTCTTACAGGTACACCTGAGATAAGAGTAGGCGACAAGGTCTACCCTGTGGATGACAGGCAGAAAACTGTCAAGAAGATACTTGACATCTGCGACAAGAACGCTGAAAAGAAAGACCTTGATATGATAGACGAGGTTTTCAAGCTTGCGTTCGCACCAAAGGACTACAAGGAGATAGAGGCAATGAATATGCCTTGGGCGGCATATCAGCAGCTTTTCACTCTTGTTATCTCAGCGGTAACAGGCGAGGACGCAGAAAAGACAGAGGCTCGATTTCCGCAGGAAAACGCAGAGTAAGCTTGAAGAAAGCTGGTACGATCTTGACTATGACCGAGAGCTTATCATACAATCCATTGCAAAGCAGTACAATATCCTGCCCTCAGAGCAGGAAAATCTGCATTACAGCGATTGGTACAGGCTCGTTGCAGGGATTATGCACGATACGCCGCTGGGTCAGATCGTTCGTATCAGGAGCGAAGACAACAAGGATATCATAAAGAATTTCGATAGGTATGAAAAGCAGATACGCTCAGAGTGGACGGCGTTCAGAAGTCAGAAAGCAAGAGAAACGTTCACAGAGCAGGACAAGCTTGAAACTGCGAGATACTTTGAAAGGCTGTTCAAGGGAATGTTCGGAAAGGCAGGTGATAAGTAATGGCAGACGGAGCAAGCGTTGGTGTTATATCTCTTGACCTTGTGATAAAAAACAAGGTGCAGGAGCAGCTTGACAAGATATCTGCAAGCATACAGAAAGGCTTTTCAAAGCCAGTAGAGCAGGCAGAGAAAGCTGTTGAGAACGCTATGGATAAGACCACTAAAGCCATAGACGAGGGCTTTGGCAGTGCGTCGGAGATCGCTCAGAAGAGTATGCAGGAAGCTGTTGAAAAGGCAATGGCTGAGTATGATAAGCTGGGCAAAAAAGCGCAGGAAGCGGCAGGACAGACAGATAATATCAAGCCTAAAACTGTTCAGGTGAACTATGACCCTGAGTATGACACTACAAAGGTCGAAGCTGAGGTCAATGAACTAACGGATAAGATAGTTCAGAAAATGCAGGACAAGACTAAATCAAGTTCTGCGAAGATAAGTCAGACAGCAGCGGAAACGGCAAACAAGTCAGCCGAAAGCGTTTCAGAGCAGACAACAAAAATGGACGATATTATCGCAGGCTTTGCTGAAAGTGCCGTGCAGAAAATAAAGACTGTTGCAGGCAGGATAAAAAGCGGTATCGGCTCAGCCGTAAGCTTTGCAGGCAAGGCGGTGAAGTCAACTCTTGGAGGAGCTTTCAAGACAATGCGTTCGGCAGGCTCGAAGGCTGTTGATGCAGTTAAATCCAAATTCAGCAGGCTTAAAACAACTATCGACAGCACTTCAAAACCGCTGAGCAAGTTTACACATTCGCTCAAATCTGCGGCAAAAAGAGTGTTCTTAATGGCAGGCGTGCTTGTTTTGCTGAAAGGAATACGTTCCGCTGTTGCAAACGCTGTTTCAGGCAACGAAGAATTTGCCAAGTCCTTAAACGAGATAAAAGCAAACCTCACCATAGCTTTCACACCGATAATGAACACAGTAATGCCGTATCTCAATACGCTTATGACGGGCGTAGCGACGGCGACAAAAACTGTGGCGGCGTTTATCTCTGAGCTTTTCGGCACCACCTATCAGAAGTCCTTGCAGGCGACAAAGCAGGCGCAGAAGTCAGCGGAGAAGATAAAGAAAACTCAGGACACTTACCTTGCGGACTTTGACGTTGTAAGAGTTGCACCGGATCAGAGCAAGTCCGATACAGACAGTTCAGAGGGCGGCATTGATTACTCAGCCATAAACGGCGACAACGTTCAGCTTCCAGATTGGGCGGAGCGTATGAAAGACGCCATAAAGTCGGGTGACTGGGCAGGAGTTGGCTCTCTTGTGGCTGAAAAGGTCAACGGAGCTTTCGCTTACATCAACTGGGACGGTATTCAGAAAAAGCTGAATGGCTTTGTGGATAAGCTTACAGACGGTCTGAACAGCTTTATTAAAGGCGTTGATTGGACAGGTCTTGGGGACAGCTTCGGTGGAGGCATAAACACAATTTTTGGTGCAGGATACCGCTTTATGAAGAAGTTCGATTGGGCAGGCTTCGGTAAAGGCACAGCCGATTTTCTTAACGGTGGTATAAAGAAAACAGATTGGTCGCTTATCGGCAAGACCCTTGCTTCAAAATGGCAAGCTATCATCGACTATCTTTATTCGTTCGTTACCACCTTTGATTGGTCGGGCTTTGGCTCGTCCATAGGCACTTCTGTGAACGGCTGGTTTGATGAGATTGATTGGGGCAAGGCAGGAACGACTATCTCTGAGGGCGTGAAAGGTCTGCTTGATACGGCAATAAATTTCCTGCAAACTGTAAATTGGCAGGGCATAGGTGAAAAGCTGTGGACGTTCATTTCTACAATAGATTGGAGCGGCATTGCCACAAAGCTTTTCAAAGCCATAGGCTCAGCTATAGGCGGTGCGGTATCGGTGCTGTGGGGCTTTATCAAGGACGCTGTTTTCAGTATCCGTGACTACTTTACGGAGAAGATACAGGACTGTGGCGGTAATATCGTTGAGGGGCTTTTCACAGGTATCGTTGACGCTTTCAAGGACATAGGCACTTGGCTTTATGACCATGTTCTTACACCATTTATTGAGGGCTTCAAGAACTGTTTTGGTATTCACAGCCCTAGTAAGGTCATGGCTGAAATGGGCGGATATATCATACAAGGTCTGTATAATGCCGTATCTGAGGGTATTGCAAAGATAAAGGAGATCTTCACAAAGCTTCTTAACGCTGTCAAGGGCGTTTTCAAAGGCATAGGCAAGTGGTTCAAAAAGACCTTTTCAGACGCTTTCGGAGGCGTAAAGACCATTCTCAACGGCATTATAATGTTCGTCAAGAGCATTTTCACAGGCAATTGGAAAAAGGCTTGGCAGGGCGTAAAGAAGATCTTCAAAGGCGTGTGGGATACGCTTTACAGCGTTGTGAAAGCACCTATAAACCTAATTATCGGTGCAGTAAACAAAATGACCAGTGCTATTGAAAGTGCGGTCAACTGGATAATCGACGGCATTAACAGCTTGAGTTTTGATGTGCCTGATTGGGTGCCTGGCATAGGCGGAGAAACCTTCGGCTTTGACCTTGACACAATAAGCATACCTGAGATACCAAAGCTTGCCACAGGCGGACTTGCCACAGCACCGACCCTTGCAATGGTGGGCGATAACAGGAACGCAAAAGCAGACCCGGAGGTGATCTCACCTCTTAGCAAACTGCAAGGTATGCTTGATAACGGCAAGCTTGACGAGGTGTTAAGGGTGCTGAACGCTATACTTGATTGGCTGAAAGCTTATGACCCTGTGTTCTTCGGAACAGTTGACAGCAAGGTGCTTTTCAAGTGTATGCAGGACAGCAACAATCAGTATAAACGTAAGACGGGAGTGAGTGCATTTTGACAGGAACATTGCTAAAGATAAATGGCGTGTGGGTGACAGACCCTGACCCTGATAGCTGGAGCCCTGTAAACTGTTACGAGTGGACGGCAGGCTCAGGACGAGTGAATACAACAGGTTTGTTTGTGGGTGCAAGAAAGTTCTGCAAATACAAACTGCCCTGCAAGTGGACAATGCTCCCTGTCGCAGATTCGGCCGAGATACAATCCCTTATCGAGGACGGACCCGACTTTGCAGAGCTGGAGTTTTGGCACAATGGCAAGTATTATTCTATATCTGCCAACGCAAGCGACTATGTACCGCAGGGGCTTGTCAGACTTGACGGTGGTGAGTATTACAAGAGCTGTACTGTCACATTCGCAGAACGTTAGGAGGGCATATGTACACCATAGCAAGCAATGAGATAACAAGCAGGATAGAGAGTTACAAAGCCTTGTGGGGTATGTGGATAGAGGACGCTCAGAGCGGAGCACCTGTGGCATATGACGGCATTCAGAACGTTCAGACGGACATTCAATCAACATCTCTGAGTGATGATATAGAGCTTGGAGCGGTCTGTTCTCAGAGTGTGACGGCGGAGCTGGTTGACGACGGAACTAAGTATCTTGGGAATGAGTATGTTTTCAGTTTGTATACAAAGGACGCAACTTCATCTGATACAAATGACGAAAAGATACCAATGGGGCGTTTCACCTGTGTGAAGTCGAAAAAGTCGGGCGGCAGTGTTCAGCTGACAATGGCGGATAGGCTGTACTTTTCGGATAAGCCATATGTACCGCATATCCCTATGCCAAACTGGAATAAATCCGTTGAAGACGACATTTGCAGACAATTAGGCTTACAAAACGGCAATGATTACACAGAGGTGCGGCTGCTGCGTGACAAGAATGGCAGAAGGTTGATAGATAAGAACGGCAAGGTGCTGTACTCAAAGTATTTCTATTTCAAGGTCAGCTCAGTGCCAAAGGACGTGACCATGCGACAAATGTTGTCCTACCTTTCCTCTGCACAAGGTCAGTTTGGTTATGTTGACAGGTACGGAAAATACGTCCGAAAGTGGTATGGCAAACCGGTGAAAACGCTTGACAACAACACCATAGACCTGCCTACGCTGTCTGAAAGGCAGAACGTTATCGTGGGCATTATCTGCAAAGTCAGTGACGATGAAACGTTGTCGTTAGGCGTGACAGATACAACGCAAGGACGTGTACTAGAATTTGAAAATCCGTATATGACAGAGTCTTTGCTACAATCTCTGTGGCGCAGGATAGGAGGCTTTTCGTGGTACACCACTGAGCTGTACCACAGACTTGGTGATCCACGTTTCGACATAGGTGACGTGGTGACCTACACCAACGGCGCAGACAGCTATGACATACCGATAACGAATTTAGGATTTACCTTTGACGGCGGACTTTCAGCAGACATTTCTGCGGTAGGTCTGAGCGTTGAAGAACAACTTTAAGGGGGCGAGATAATGGCTGATGAAAATGTGACATTGGCACAGGATATCACTGAAAATGACTATCCTATGCAACACGCAGGCGAGGAAATCGATGAGATACTGAGCCGAGCCGGCAAGATACACTATGGCACTGTGGAACACAAGATGACGGGAGCAAATGCGCTGATGAGGATACCGCTTGGACTGAATTTTGCGCCTAAGCAGGTAATAGCAACACTACGGCAGACAGACATACCAACACCATACAAGACGTTCTGCACCCACGTTAGTGGTTCGGGAAAGTCGTACTATCTGAACGTCTGCATGGGAGCTAATAACGGGTCAACAGTAAATGTCCCGACAGGAACGTACTATGTGGATTACATTGCGATAGAATAGGGGGGGATTAAATGACAATAACATTAAATGCAGATTATGACGTAACCCTAAGCACAGCACTGCTGGGCTATGTGGGCGAAACGAACGCTAGACCCGTGTCTGTTGATGGGCTGACAGTAGACGGTGCAGACCGCTATGTGTTGACTATCGACTATGGTGACGGCACAGTGTATGAGGTCGATATCACAGGCGGACAGTGGACGCCTACCGCAGATATCTTACGTTCAGCGCAGACAGTCAGCTGTCAGATATGTGCAAAAAAACTGTCAGGGCAGGAATATATTCTAGTGAAAAAATCACGCATATTCCGCCTGCGTATCGGTGCAGCTATCGGCGATGTTGCCGTGCCGTCACCTGACGTGGCTATGGACGCACTGGACCGCATAGACGCCATAGGCAGGCAGGCGCACGCAGATATGCAGACAGCTGTCACCGCCGCAGAAACAGCGACAACAGCGGCGAATAACGCCACTAAATCTGCCACAGCCGCAGAGAAATCAGCCGACACGGCAGGACAGGCAGCGAAACGTGCTGAGACCGCACAGGCATCTGCAGAAACGTCCGCAACGCAGGCAGACACTGCCATGCAGGGCGCAGAAACCGCACGTCAGCAGGCGGTCATTGCACAGAACGCTGCAAAGATATCAGCAGCCCAGGCGTCAGCGTCGGCACAGCAGACCGAAGCCGACAAGACCATAACGGCAGGCTATGCACAGACTGCCAAGACCAATGCTGACAACACTGCGACAGACAGACAGGCGGTGCAGACGTTGGCAGAACAGGTGACAGCCGACAAGGCTACAGTGGCAGAAAATGCCGCTAAGGTCGCTACAGACCGCAAAGCTACTGAAACCGCTGCACAGACAGCGCAATCCGTGGCTGACAGTTTGCCTGATGACTACACAACAGCTGTCGGAAAGATAGCTGAAAATACGGCTGAAATTTCTGCGGTAAAGCTGACAGATAAAGAATTGCAAAGACGTGTAAATGCACTGTATTCCATCGGTCAGGGTATCACGCACCAGTTTGAAACTGACAGCGAAACGGCATATGCAAAGACTGTTCCGACAGGCGGTAAGCTGATGTCGGTGAAGAACGTGGGTGGTAGGTCTATCGTGTGGAATCAGCTATGCGATACTGTTTTAGATAATTTTTCTGACACAGTAAGTGCTGCATATAACGAATACGGCATTTGTAAATTTACAGCAAACGTTGGTGATAAAATATGTGTTTACTCAGGGGGTGTTAATGGTACATACGCAGCTAATGGTGCATATGTAGCAGGATTCATGGGTTCGGCATATTTTGAATTTTTTGGGAAGCAAATTGTGCAATATACAGAAAATGGCAACTGCATAATATATTTGCGATTGCGAGGAAATGGAAACACATATAGCAATGTTTCTGTTCGCCCTGAATTTTTCAATTTAACAAAAATGTTCGGCGCAGGCAACGAGCCCACAAGCGTGGAAGAATTTGAGAAAATGTTCCCAGCCGATTATTATCCATACAACGCAGGGGAAATTGTCAGCGCTGGGGTGACAGAGGTCGCTGTGGGTGAAACCACACACACAATCCCCGAGGCTATCCGCAATCTGCCTGGCTACGGCTGGAGTGCAGGAACGGCACGAAACTACATTGATTATGAAAATAAAAAATACTATCAGTGCGTGGGCAGTGTGGATTTGGGGACGCTGACATGGAAAAATGGTAAAGCTGTATCATTTGAAACACGTGAATTAAACGGGCGAAAATTGACAAAAAATTATAGCGTTCCGCCAAATTTCATATGTTCAAAATATTTGGTGAAAACGCAGGATAATCTGTGGGGCAAAACCAGTATAACAGGCATAACAGCTGATGCAAACGTTGATGGATTCGTCTATGTCAACGATACGTCCTACACCGACGTCACCGCATTTAAACAGGCAATGCAGGGTGTTATCCTATACTACGAACTAGAAAAACCAATCGTCACCGACATTTCAAACCTGATTGATGATGATTTTCTACGAAATCTAACAGTTGAGGCAGGTGGTAGCATAACGTTCAAAGGTGGTAATGACGATTACAGAATACCTGTGCCATCAGAGGAAGAGTACGTTGTAAAACTAAGTGAAGTAGGAGGTACAACATGACGGATTTAGAAAAATCTATGGTTGAGAGCATGGGGCTGACGGAAGATAATTTCAACAAACCAAAGGTAACCGAGATAGACAGGATAAAGGCAAACGTCGATTTTTTGGCTATGCTGAACGGTGTTGAGTTGGAGGTGAGCGGCGATGAGTAAGAACTACGTCAAGGTCAAGAGATACTATGACAGCCGTTTGTGGTCGGCTGCTATGGTACACGCTGCTGTCGGTAAGTGGATCACAGCTGAGGAGTATACAACAATCACGGGGCAAACATACCAAACATACGAAAGCGAGGAACAGTAATGAAAGAAAACACAGCAAAAATCATCATTTCAGCGATAGCCGCAGGGCTGTCAGCGTATTTCCGTGTTATGGCGATACCTATAGTCATTCTGGTGCTTGTGATGATCATTGACTACATTACAGGAATGTGGAAAGCATGGAATAGGGGCGAGCTGTCAAGCCGTGTCGGTCTTAAAGGGCTTTTTAAAAAGGTCGGCTACATATTTGTGGTGGTGGTGTCAGGCGTACTTGATTGGCTCTTTATCTCAGGACTTTCGCAGATAGGCATTGAGGTAAACGTCAGCTTTTACTTTGGTCTTATCGTGACGATATGGTTTATCATCAACGAGTGTATTTCTATCTTGGAAAATCTTGCGGTAATAGGTATACCACTGCCGTCATTCTTGGTGAAAATAGTACACAAGCTTAAAATCACAGTTGAAAACAAAGTGGATACAAACGAAAGTGAGGAATAGAAAATGACATATGATGAGTTTATCAAGAAGCACAATGGCGTAGCGGTTAACTATGACGGCGCAGCAGGCAAACAGTGTGTAGACCTTGCAACGGCATATTTCAACGAGGTCTTCGGATCAGGTATCAAGAATTTCTGGTATGATGCACATCACTTTTGGGATTTGTTTGACAAAAATACTTGGCTGAAGACAAATTTCACAAAGGTAAAGAACACGCCAAGTTTCGTGCCGAAAAAGGGTGATGTAGCGATATGGTCAGGCACGTTGAATGGTGGCTGGGGTCACATAGCAATCTGCACGGGTGAGGGCAACACGAGTTATTTTTATTCGTATGACCAAAACTGGAGCGGAAAAGCCTGCACTAAGGTCAAGCATACTTATGACCACATTGCAGGCTTCCTGAGACCAAAGAATCAGAGCAAGATAAGTGTGAAAGTGCTTGACAAGACAGGCTACAAGCAGGGCAACAAAACAAACGGTGTGCTTGCGCTCAAGGAGCTGCTGCTTCTTGCAAAGGCGGTCAAGCTTCATAGTGTGGGCATGGACAAGAACGGTACATACGGAAAAGGTACTGCAAAGGCAGTTAATACCTTGCTGAAAAAATGGGGATATTACGAAAACGGCATTGCAGGTGTGAACTTCATCAAAAAGCTCAGCGACGAGATTACAAAGAAGATAAAGTAGGTAGAATTTCAGCCGTCTCGGACTTTTATGGGTCTGAGGCGGCTGTTTTTTTTGTTTAGTATATAAGAACAATCGTGTAAAAATCGTGTACAAAAAAGAAAACCACCGTATTTACGGTGGCTTTCGTATGCTTGGCGGAGAAGGAGGGATTCGAACCCTCGATGAGCTATTAACCCATACACGAGTTCCAGTCGTGCGCCATAAACCGGGCTAGGCGACTTCTCCAGTTTATCATTTTTTTATATGTGTCACACTATCCAAGCGACTTTAATATTATACCATATGATCTTTTACTTGTCAAGACATTTTTGAAACTTTTTTTGTTCTTTTCTTGCTCGATATTACCGTGTAAAAAAGATCAATATGTGATGTTTTATTTATTAACAATAGTCTTGAAAGTTTTCATTTTATTTTCTATATGAACATGTTACCGAAAATTTTCGCAATTCAGAAAACGATTAAGTGAATTATTTAGTTCATTTGTAACAAATTTAATCAAATATATGCATTGGTAATATTGAAAATAGCTTAATAATTTTACCGCAAAAATAAAATAGCCGTTAAAATGTTTACGAAAATTCACAAAATGCCTTTGACAACTCGAGGCAAATGTGATATAATATTTGAATAACTGTAGGGTGCAGTGCGTCTAAATGCGACATTATAGGGAAGGTGAGACATTTTGGGAAGAAAACGCATTGGAGTGATATTGTCTGAAGCAGAAAGCTATTATCAGGAAAGATTGCTGAAAGGCATAATGACAAAGGCTTTTCAGCTTGACTATGATGTGCTTATCTTCACAAGCTTTGTCAAAGAGTCATTCTTAAAAGCAGTGTCTGTTGGAGAAATGCAGATATATGACGCTATAAATTATGATAAGCTCGATGGCGTCATCGTTCTGGCAGATACGTTGAAAATGCCTGGGCTTTTTGGCAAAATATGCAGGGATATAGATGAGAAATGTCATGTTCCTGTGGTTTTTATAGATGGAAGCTATAAGGACTATGAAAGTATTTATACCCGTGACGAAAAACCCTTTATGCAATTGACAGAACATCTTATCGAGGTCCATGGATGCAGGAAGATACTTTTTTTGAGCGGTCCGCTGGAGACTGCCACCACTCGTGAACGGCTTGCAGGATATAAGCGTGCCCTTGAAAAGCATGGCATAGAGTATGATCCGGACTTTGTCTGCTTTGACGGAGGTTTCTGGTATGATAAAGCGGCAGAGGTGGCAAATAATATCATTTATGGCAGACGTAAAAAACCTGACGCTATCGTTTGCTGCGGTGATTATATGGCCATAGGCGTTGTTCATGAATATCAGAAAAACGGGCTGAGCGTGCCTGAGGATATGATAGTTGCAGGTTATGACGCAATAGACGAGGCTATCCATTGCGTGCCGGCTATAACCTCTTGCTCACCACCGATCTTTGAAACTGGTGTGAACGCAGTAATGACCATTGAGGCAAGGATCAGAGGCGTCGAGCCACAGGGTCTTATAGAGGACGGCGGCAAGGTAGAGATAGGTGCTTCATGCGGCTGTCATGAGGATTATAGCTATACAAAGCGTGATCTTTTATCATCTCAGAACAAGATGAATTATCATGATTTTTTGGACAGCAGTATGACCGATATAATGGCTTGCTCTAAAGATCCCGATGATCTGATGGCCAGGATACAATATTTTCTCTATCTTATCATTGGTCAGAAGAGGTATTATCTCTGCCTTAATGAAGATTGCCTTGGAGAGCATGAGATAGTAGGTGAGCTCTCCGCTGTTCAAAAAAAATATACAGAAAATATGGTGCTTTATATAAGAAACGTTGACGGCAAAAGCAGAACTCTTCATGATCCTTTTGAACTCAAAGAGATATTTCCTGATCTGGATGAAGAACGAGAAAGCCCTTGTGCATTCTTTATAACTCCGGTACATTTTATAGATCGGTGCTATGGCTATGCTGTGTTGTCTTACGGTGACGAAATAAAAACGATAGATATCACTTATCGTAATTGGACAAATCATGTAAGCAATGCTCTGGAATCAATGCGGATACAAAACTCCATAGCTAATCTTGCAGTCCGTGACGCTTTGACGGGCGTTTATTCGAGAATTGGAGTCGAGAGAAATATTCAGTTTGTTATTGACAGAATGTCAGATCCGAAAAATAAGGCTTTTATCGCTGTCTGCGATCTGGACTGCCTTAAAAAGATAAATGATAATTTCGGCCATAACTGCGGTGATATTGCAATAAAAGCGATCGCAGACGCAGTTTTGGCATCAACCAAAAATCATGAGATATGTGCAAGGGTAGGCGGCGATGAGTTTGTGGTGATAGGCTGTAACGACTATAACGACAACTATCCTGAACGATTTTCTGCAAGGGTCAACGACCGCCTTAAAGTATATAACAGGTTTGCAGGTAACGAGTTTGAGGTCAGCGTCAGTATAGGCGGTATTTGTAAACATATAACAGATATCCACGAGCTTGAAGATATGTTTACACAGGCGGATAAGATAATGTACGCAAGTAAATTGGAAAGACATAAAAACAGGAAATAGCAATAGATAAAATATCAGTGAATTACAACGGACGGTCAGTGATCGTCCGTTTTTTGCGTGTAAGAGAGCCGTATTGTAGGTTTGTCAATCATATTGGACACTATTATTAAGAAATTCGATAGGCGAAA